>Ga0315547_1000017_pt1 | contig 248108 bp, 250 predicted proteins | sample SalMarSW160240MG_2_FD_202542 | JGI IMG/M metagenome (GOLD analysis project Ga0315547, IMG submission 202542) | Salt marsh sediment microbial communities from the Plum Island Ecosystem LTER, Massachusetts, United States - Salt Marsh Sediment SW1601-240 ... | reverse complement strand
AAAAGGACAAAATGCTGATTTTCTCTGGCATGATTGTGCGCAGAGCACCGGGGGGTAAACCCATATCGGCGGCATCTACCAGTATCAATAAGTCAGGCTGGTGCTGGCGGATAACCGAGGTATAGCTCTCCGGAGCAGTGCCGGCGTCTATGGCCATAATCTCAGTGGAGAGGAAAGCCTTGACTCTTTGCCGTCTCTGGTTGAGCATGTCCACCACACAGGTACCGGCGGCGTCATCGCCGCCCAGCCGATTGCCAATGCCAAGGACTATCGTACCGCTCATCTGCTGTCCATAGCTCATTACTTTTGACCATGCTTGCTTTTATGAGTATTCTATTCTCATTTCACGCCTTTTAGCAACAAGACTTTTTCCCAAACTAATTGGCACAACCTGCTTCTTGGTGGCTTGACCGTGTGGGAGGAATATGTTATAGGCTGGGATTTCGGAAAACCTAAACTGTTATCTTTTAGCCGTTGACAAACCACTGCTGTGGGTGTTAACATCTCACTGTTTCTACTGGTGCGGCGCTTTGCGAGCTGCCCGACTGAAAGGAGGTGGTATAGCGATATTAAAAAAATCATGGCGCCGTTGGAAAATCTCAAAACAAGGAGGGTCTCATGGCTTATGAGAATTTAATTGTAGAACGAGAGGAGAATGTCGGCATAATCACCTTGAATCGGCCACCGGCAAATCCAATAAATCTGGCTGTGCTTGATGAACTGGATATGGTTCTGACCGAGTGGGAAAAGGATAAAGCACTGAGAGCCATAATCATCACCGGAGCCGGCGAAAGAGGATTTTCGGCCGGTTTTGATTTAAAAACGGCCGGGACGCCGGAAGGGGAGAAGTCTATGTCACGGGGGCAAGAGGTGTTCAGCCAAATCGAAAAGTATCCCAAGCCGGTAATCGCCGCTATAAATGGCTTTGCCCTCGGTGGTGGTTGTGAACTGGCAATGTCCTGCCACTTCAGGATAATGCTCAACTCTGAGCGTGTAGTGATGGGGCAGCCCGAGATTGACCGGGGTATTATACCTGGCTGGGGTGGCACCCAGCGGTTGCCCAGGCTGGTGGGTAAGACCAAAGCGCTTGAAATGCTTCTACTCGGCACCAGAATCAACGCCCCCGAGGCTTTGAACATCGGGCTTATAACCAGGGTGTCTCAGCCAGGGCAGTTGATGAATGATGCTAAAGAACTTGCCAGGGCGCTGGCGAAAAAGGCGCCGGTTGCTGTGCAGGTAATCCTCGACGCAGTGACCCGGGGATTTGAGACCACCACTGACCAGGGCGTGAAAATAGAACTGGGAGGCTCACAGCGAGTAAGCAAAACGAAGGACGCCATGGAAGGCGCGATGGCGTTTATCGAGAAACGAGAGCCGGTCTTCAAGGGGGAGTAGCTTTCCAGGGCACAAGTAAAAAATAAAAGGAGGTTTTCTGGTATGAAAGTTGAAGACGTCAAGAAGATTGCGGTTATGGGGGCCGGTGACATGGGACATGGCATTGCCGAGGTGGCGCTGCTTGCGGGCTACAAAGTAGCACTGCGGGACATCGAGCAGAGGTTTGTTGACAGGGGGCTTTCCAGAATCAAGGAGAGCTTGGATAAGCTCACAGAAAAGCAGAAAATCACTGAAGAGAATAAAAAGGCGATGCTGGCTAATATCAAGACCTTTGTTGATATTGCCGAGGCTGTTAAGGACGCTGATTTTGTTATTGAGGCAGTTCCCGAGGTTATGGACCTCAAGAAGCAGGTTTCCCAGGCGCTGGATGCAGCCGCTCCAAAACATGCCATACTGGCTTCGAATACATCCAATATGAGCATCACGGAGATTGCCTCGGCTACGAAGAGGCCAGAGCAGGTCGTCGGCATGCATTTCTTTAACCCGGCTGTCCTGATGAAGCTCGTCGAGGTCACAAAGGGAGGAAAGACAACCGAGGAGACAATGCAGGTGGCATATAATCTGGCGCTGAAGATGAACAAGGTGCCGGTCAGGGTTGAGAAAGACTCTATCGGATTTGTTTATAATCGGGTCAATGCGCCGACTGGACTCCTAGTTAACCTCATAGTAGAAAAAGGCGTGGCTGCCCCGATGGAAATTGATGCCAAGATTAGAAAGATAGGTATGCCTATGGGGCCATATGAGCTGATGGACTATGTGGGGTTGGATGTCGCCTATCACAGCGCTCTTTATTTTGCTGAAAAACTCTCTCGAGACTACGCGCCGCCCAGCTGGCTCAAAGCTAAGATTGACGCTGGTACGCTGGGGAAGAAGACAGGAAAGGGCATTTTTGACTGGTCTAAAGGCAGGCCGGAGATAGACTTATCCAAGGCAAAAGAGGACTTCGACCCTGCTGTCTTGATTGCCCTTCAGGTTAACGAGGCGACAAAGTTGCTCGAAGCTGGGGTAGTCAAGAGTCCGGACGAAATTGACAAGGCGATGGTTAATGGAGGCGGTTCGGTGATTGGTCCCTTTCAGCTTGCCAAGGGGATAGGGTATGATAAATTAGCCAAAATATGTGAAGACCTTGCCAAAGAGTTTGGTGTCAAAGTGTTCGAGCCCACTGAGACGTTGAAGAAAGGGAAGATCTGATAAGAAACGCAGGTTTGACTTAAGTGACTTAAATCAAGCCGGGGTCTGCATCACACGCATTGCTTCTCTTTTGATGTGGCCCCGGTTTTATTATGGTGTCAACCTTATTCATAGTTTGGCTTTATCTCCTTCTAAAGTTGAGCTTGTTTAATAATCCCCTCCGTCATTCCGAGGTCGCCTTGGGCAGCCGAAGAATCTAGAGACCTTCCCCTTCGTTTCACTCAAGGCCAGGGCGAATTAAACGGCCTGAAGGGTTAACCAGGCCAAATCATAAATTTCGGTTAGAGTTCAGGTGATTTAAACCGCCACTCCTAATTTGCCGACTTTTTTTACCGGATGCGGGTGAAATTCTGGAAGAATCCCGAAAAAATTGACAGTGCGGTGGTGATATGCTATAAGCGATTTGGGGCAGTGTTCGGCACTTTAGCGTGAGTGGACTGAGAGATTATAGACAGTCTGTTGAATGACAAAAGAGGGGTTAGTAAAAGGCAAGAATTTTGAGTTTTTGCCAGAAGAGAGTAAAAACAATGGCTAATTTAACAGATGAGAAGGGATGGAGAAAGAGAAAAAGCTTCTATTGTTCTTAGCACTGGTTCTTGTTGGTGCGCTGCTTTTTAGCTCTGTCCCGGCTTCGGCCGGTGAAAATCCCGGTCGCGGAAAATCACTAGCGGAAGCCAGAAGTGCCCTAGAACAAGAACTTTCGCCTATGGCTGGAAAAGGCTTTGTCGGCATCTGCCATTCGGAAGCTGAGGGCAAGGTTATCGTCTTTGTCGAGGATGAGCAGGCGAAGCAGAGAGTACCTCACTCATTTAATGGGTACACCGTGCGGACGGAGGTTACCGGGAAAATACAAGTACTTTCCACTCAAGTAGCGGAGCCCCTGGCCGGCGTTAGTTCTGAGAGGAGGGGCGAGGTTACCCCTCTGGTCGGCGGGATAAGCCTGTCAGCCTGGCTCCCAGGTGTGTATTATTCGGGAACTCTGGGCATGGTCACCTATGACGACAAGATTCTGTCTAACGCCCACGTTATCGCTATGGAGCCGGATACTGGAGATTTTCTCGACTTCGGAACACCTATCATCCAGCCAGGAAGTGGCGATGGAGGAAGGTCGGGCGCTAAGGTGGGGGAACTGGAGGCATACATACCTATTGACTTTGAGCCTGGGGCGATAAACTATGCCGATGCGGCTATAGGCAGTATTGATGGCGGCGTTGATGCGTCTCCTGGCGAGCAGTTTGGTGAAGGAGGTAATTACTGGATTGAAGGGTGGGCTGAGGTCTCTATCGGAGATACCATACGAAAATCCGGGCGCACGACTGGAGTAACCACCGGCGAGGTGATTCACACCGATGTCTCTGTCGTGGTTTGGTACGGCGACCAATCAGCTTATTTCGTGGACCAGATTGTCGTAGCTCAAGAGAACTGGTCCTTCGCATCGCCAGGTGATTCAGGCTCCGCGGTGGATAAAGATGGAGAGTTCGTGGGGCTGCTTTTTGCTGGCTCCGAAGATTGCGCGGTCATCTGCAAGGCAGAGCACATTATTGAGGGGCTTGGTATCGCTGTTGAGCCTCCGGAAGGTCGGTATAGCCTCACCATCTCCAGCACTCCTGGCGGTGAAGTAACCACCCCCGGTGAGGGGAGGTCTATATACGATGCCGAGGAAGTGGTCGATCTCGTTGCTGTGCCTGACGAACACTATGAGTTTGCGAAATGGACTGGCGGTGAGGGTGCCATCGGCAATCCCTATGCTGCCTCGACCAACATCACCATGAACGCCTCCTACTCCATCACCGCCAACTTTGAACTAGACCCAGATTGGCGTAGCCTCACCATATCCAGCACCGAAGGCGGTGAGGTAACCGAACCCGGTGAGGGGATTTCTATCCATGCCGCTAACACAGAGGTCGAGCTTGTTGCTGTGCCTGACGAACACTATGAGTTTGCGGAATGGACTGGCGGTGAGGGTGCCATCGCCAATCCCTATGCTGCCTCGACCAACATCACCATGAACGCCTCCTACTCTATCACCGCCAACTTTGAACTAGAAGAAGGTTGGTATAGCCTCACCATCTCCAGCACCGATGGCGGCTCGGTAACCGAACCCGGTGAGGGGACTTTTGTCCGTGCTGCTAACACGACGGTCGCCCTTGTTGCTGAACCTGACGCAAGCTACCAGTTTGTAAAGTGGGCCGGCGATGTAAGCGCTATCGCCGATGTCTATGCTGCCTCGACCACCATCGCCATGAACGCCTCCTACTCCATTACCGCCGATTTTGAGTCGTGGCATCCTGACCCCACGGCGCTATTGATGATATCCAGCACCAGAGGCGGCTCGGTAACCACCCCCGGTGAAGGGGCATTCGTGTGTCCTCTCGGCGCCGGCGTCAGCCTTGTGGCTGAGCCTGACGAAGGTTGCCAGTTTGTCAAATGGTCGGGCTATGTGGACACCATTGCTGATGTCGACTCTGCCTCGACCACCATCACCATGGACAGCCCCTACTCCATCAAAGCCAATTTTAGTGGGGCTGGGTGGTGCTTCATCGCCACCGCCGCCTACGGCACCCCAATGGCCGAGGAAATACAGATTCTGCGTGAGTTCAGAGATGAATACTTGCTCACCAATGCGGTGGGACGAGCCCTAGTAGACGCCTATTACACGATCAGCCCACCAATAGCTGAGTTCATAACTGAGCATCCCAGTCTGAAGCCAATAGTGAGGGCTGGGCTGTTGCCTGCTGTTGCCATGAGCACCATAACCGTTAACACTACTCCGGTCGAGAAGATGGCCATAGTAGGCTTGCTGGTACTGGCTATCTGGGCGACGAGGCGGCGAGGCAGAGGTCCACAGTATACCTGAGAGCGGAATTGTACATTGGACTGCTGTAATACCTCCAAGCCCCTGGCAATACTCTCCCGACATAAAACCCCTCTTTGTTACTCATGACAGGAAGCGAAGGGCTTGCGATGACAGAAAGAGGATACCCTTGTAAGAAAGTCCGTTTTTTGCTACAATTGGGCGCCGAGCAATGAGTTATTTTCTGGGCGTAGATATTGGCTCTGTCAATGCCAAGCTGGCGCTCATAGATGAGAACGGCGGGGTCGTTGGGGTTGATACCGAGAAGGTAATCTCCAGCCCCAGGGCCGCAGTCAGTTCACTTATCGCCAGGCTGGGCGAGAGACGCAATCTGGAAGAGATTGTCGCTGCCGGCGTATCCGGCTCCGGCAGGGCTGTTATCCCTAAAGAGCTTGGCTGGACGGAATACAGTAGCTCACTGGCGATTGCCTCCGGGCTGCTCCACCGTTACTCCGACGTTAAAACTATCATACAAATCGGCGGCCAGAGCACCTTGGTGATAGAGCTGGAAGATGGCTTGAAGAAGCCGTGGAAGGTGGAATCCAATCCCCTTTGTGCTGCGGGCACGGGAAGATTTCTGGAGCAACAGGCATACAGGCTTGGCATCAGCATGGAGGACTTCGCCAGCCTGGCACTGAAATGCCAGGGCACTCCACCCAGGATAGCCGCCCGGTGCAGCGTCTTTGCCAAGACCGACCTCATCCACCTCCAGCAGAAGGGAGCCCCGCTGGATGCCATGCTCTACGCACTCTGCGAAAGCGTGGCCCGGATGGTCGCCTCTTTGAAGAAAGGAACTTTCCAGGAGCCGGTCTATTTTGTGGGCGGTGTTGCCGCCAATCCTGCCGTGGCCAAATCCCTCAATGATATGATTTCTGCCAGGAACGGGCATCCCATTGAGGTAATCATTCCCGAAGACTACCTTCATATGGAGTCCCTGGGTTCGGCATTACTTTCCATAGGGAAAACTTCTCAGGGTGTTATGCTGTCAGGAACCGACGCCAAGCAGCGCCATTTTGAAATGCCCAGGCTGGAAATTGTCGCCGTTCAGGATGGTAAGGATAGTCAGAGGATAGAAGAACAATGCGTTGGCTACCTCGGTGTTGACGTTGGCTCCACCAGCACCAAGGCTGTGATAATGGATGAATCGGGCACACGATTGCTGGGGAAGAACTACCTGATGACTGGGGGAAGACCGGTTGAGGCTGTCAGGCAGGTCTTCAGGAACTTGCTTCGAGAGGGCGCAGACAAGGTCAAGATAGCTGGCGTTGGTGTTACCGGCTCGGGCAGATATCTGGTGGGTGGCTTCACCGGGGCAGACCTGATTAAGAACGAGATAACGGCACAGACCAGAGCTGCCGCCGAGATGGACCCCGAAGCCGACATTATCGAGATTGGCGGACAGGACTCCAAGCTGGTCATCAAGAGAAATGGTGTTGTCGTGGACTATCACATGAACAAAGCCTGTGCCGCGGGGACAGGAAGCTTCATTGACGAGCTGGCCGAGATGCTCGGCATTTCCGTGACCAACGGTGAGTTTGCTGATCTGGCATTTGCTGCCCCCTATACCATTGAGCTAGGGACGAGATGTGCTTCCTTTATGGGTCAGGCGGTGGCCTCGGCACAGCAGGAAGGCGTGCCCCTGGAAATAATCACGGCCAGTCTGGCTAACTCCATAGCCAAGAACTATCTCTCCAAAGTGCTGGAACACAGAAAACTGGGCGACAAGGTTATCCTCACTGGTGCGGTATTCTACAACAAGGCCGTAGTCTCTGCCTTCCACCAGCAGCTTGAAGGTAAAACATTGACTGTGCCGGAGCACAAAGAGGTCAGTGGCGCCATAGGTGCAGCCCTCCTGGCAAGAGAGGCCATGGTCGGCCAGGAATCGAAGTTCAAGGGCCTTCAGGAGGTCGTGGATAGGGAGTGTAAGCTTACTACATTCGTGTGCAAAGGGTGTGACAATAACTGCACCATCACCCGGATGGAGATGCCCGGTGAAGAGCCTAGCTATTATGGCAGCAGGTGCGACAAGTATGATGCCATAGCCAGCCATGCAAAGAGAGAGACCTTCTTCGATAAGCGGGAGCAGTTGCTCTTTCGAGAGTACAAGAAGGATTCCGGCACAGGGCCTGCGGTGGGCATTCCCAGGGCATTGCTGGTCTATGACTATGCTCCGCTAATTATCGGGTTCCTTAATGCCCTCGACGCCAGGGTTGTCCTTTCCAGCCAGACCAACAACGCAATCATGGAGCAGGCCATCGAGCTAAGCTACACCGACAGTTGTTTTCCCATGAAGCTTCTCCATGGGCACGCGGCAATGCTTAAGGATGCGGATTACATCCTTTACCCTTGCGCCATTCGCCTGGGTGAAAAAGATGGGGATGAGAACCAGAAATACTCCTGTCCGTTAGTTCAGGCCTCTCCGTTCATAATTCGCAATGTGCTTGGTTTGAGGGAACGGATACTGATACCCATACTTGATTTCAGTCGGGGCAATGCCGATGTGATAAAGAACCTTACGGATGTCGCCGTGAAGATGGGGTTCAGTAGGAAGAAAGGCAAGGAAGCAGCCCTGGCTGGCATTGAATCCCAGCGGAGGTTCGAGGCTGACCAGGCAGTGCTGGGCCGGGAACTATTGGAGCAACTGCGCCAAAGCGACCAATTAGGCGTGGTCCTCTTCGCCAGGTCTTATATGTCGCAGGATACTGGGGCAAATCTGGGCATAGCGGAGAAGCTCGCCCAGCTTGGGGTGGTGCCCATACCGCTGGACTTTTTGCCCCTGGAGTCGGTGAATGCCAAGGATTACTCCGACCGTCCTTACTGGTTCTATGAGAATAAATATATAGCCGGCGCGGCGATAACTGCCTCAGACCCGCAGCTTTATGGGTTGTGGCTGACAAACTTTGGATGCGGCCCGAACTCCTTCATAATCCACATTGTAGAGGATATCATGGGGGGCAAGCCTCTGGGGCAGCTGGAAATAGACGAGCATGCCGCTGAGGCTGGTATCGTTACCCGCCTCGAAGCCTTCGTCGACACCATTGAAGGGTTTGCCCATTCTGCCGAGAAGCATGAAGCGCCACATAAAGAAGATATCTATCGGAGAGCATTTCCGCCCGTCATTGATACCACGAAGACCTTTATTATTCCCAGGATGGCGCCGCACATTGAGCTTGTAGGTGCGCTTCTGGAGGGCAGCGGCTTCAGAGCAGTTGTGCTTCCTGAGGCCAACGAACGCAATCTATTCTATGCCGATAAGGTAACATCGGGCGTGGAATGTTTGCCCTATCGGGTAACCCTGGGCGACTTTCTGAGGTTCTATTACGAAAATGGCACCGACTTGAAAAACGTCGAAGCGGTTATGGCCGGGGCATACGGTCCCTGCCGCTTTGGGAAATATGCTCTGGAACAAATCAAGATACTTAAGGACGTGGGCATTGAGCTTCCCATACGGACCACTGTGTCGAACAATGCTTATCGGGATACAGAAATTAGCCCTCGTTTTGCCCGCCTCGCCTGGAAGGGCTGCGTGGCTATTGACTATCTCCAAAGGTTGCTCTGGCGCACTCGCCCTTATGAAAAGGGGCCACGCTCGGCAGACGAACTGTTTGATGAATATCTCGGCAGAGTTGTCGGTCGCGTCCGTAAGAAGGAAAGTTTCGATGATGTCCTGCGCCAGGCGACTTCTGATTTCAGGTCTCTCATTGACCCAGAACTGCCCCGCAAGCCGCTGGTGGGCATTAATGGCGAAATCTTCCTGCGCTCCAACAGATTTAGCAACCAGGACCTGGTCAGGGAGTGCGAAAAGGCCGGGCTGGAGGTCGTCGTTTCTTCCATAGGGGAATGGATTAAATATATCTTCTACCGGCATGTTGAGGATGCTGTCAGGGACCGCAAATTCCTGAAGGCGCTGATTAGCTATGTGATAAAGCGTGTCTGGGAGCATGACGAGCACACGATAGTCAAACATTTCCAGAACTTGGTTGATGTGAGAGAGCCCTCAACGGAAGAGGTACTGGCATGGACAAGCCAGTGGCTTTCTCCAAAATGCGGAAGCGAGGCAGTTCTCAGTATAGGTGGTGGAGTCGAATGGATGGAGAATCCTAAGTTTGCTGGTGTGATATCGGTAATGCCCCATGGCTGTATGCCTGGTGGAATTGTGGCTGCGATGTCAGAGAAATTCAGTACCTTGTATCGCAAGCCCTGGATTAACCTCACCTATGACGGCTTTGTGGAAAGCACCAACCTTACGAGAATCAATAATTTTGCTGAGATCATCAGATTTTGCAGCCAGGAAGGAAAGGAGGGCACTTAGTAGTTTCCTGATAACCCTATAACACATTACTTGAGTTGAATGCATATTTATCCTTTTCAGAGCCCGGTTTAACCCCCTTCACAATAGTAATAACCGAGTTATATTTTTAAGTTTTTCGGTTAGATTTTTTGTGACTTAAATCGCAGGGTGTTTTAATCTTTTAAAAATGATATACTAAAGGGACTATGGCTCAATCTTATGTTCGCCTATTATTACGGGGTGTCGTGGAGCCTTTGTTGCTCTTTATTATAGGCGAATTACCCATACATGGCTATGAGATTGCCAGAGAACTGGAGCGGAGGAGCGAAGGCTACTTTGATCTTACGGCAAGCACCCTTTACTCCGCATTACGCCGTTTGGAGAGCAGAGGACTTGTGTCAAGCTCGTGGCAGTACATTGCTAAGCAAAAGCGCCGATGTTATGAGTTGACGGAGAAAGGTCGTCAGATTCTGGCTGAAGAATTAGCTCAATGGGAAAAGTTTCTTGGTGCTACCGACAGAGTTATAGACAGCCAGTGAAGTGGAAATTCAAATCTTAGGGGCCCATTTAGCTGAGCTAAAAGGGGCACGGTTAACCTCTCTATTAATTGATGGTACTTTGGTTGTAGACGCTGGTGGACTTACCTCTGCTCTTTCTCTACCCGAACAGGAAAAGATAAAAACCGTTTTGCTTACCCACCACCACTTCGACCATACTCGAGATCTAGTTACTCTGGCTGCTAACGCTGGCTACTACTGGCAAGGGCAACTGGTAGTTTATGCCCTGCGCTACACGCTGGATATTGTTACTAACTGCCTTCTTGATGGCAAGATATATGCCAATTTTCTTGAATATCCCGGTAAAGAGAAACCGACTCTCATACTTGAGGCTATTGAGCCTTATAGCAGAAAAGCCATTGCTGGTTATGATGTTTTAGCAGTGCCGGTAAAACATTCCGTACCTGCTGTCGGCTATCAAATCACCTCTTCGGATGGTAAAAGCCTGTTTTACACCAGCGATACCACAGTGGGAATATCTGATTGCTGGCAGCATATTTCTCCCCAGTTGCTTATTACTGAAGTTGCCGGACCTAATAAGTATGGAGACTGGCTCAAGAAGGCTGGCCATCTTTGTGCCGGGTTTCTAAGAGAAGAGCTCATACAATTTCGCCGACTCAAGAGGTATTTACCTCGCGTCATTGTTATTCACATCGGGAATCCTTATGAGCAGGAGATTAAGGAAGAAGTAGCTCAAGTGGCTCAGGAACTAGAAGCAGATATAAGTCTGGGCTATGAAGATATGAAGGTCACCTTGTAAGCACCTATAGCATCTGCTGCTATTCTTTGCTACTGGCAAGTATTTACGGCGTTGCGCCTGAAGGCTGGCGCCATGGCAAGAGTTGCTATGGCGCCAGCAGTTTTCTTCAGCCTACCTTGGGCAGTTCAAGCTGGGCCTTCCTTACTTCTTCCTCGGGATAGGCATAATCTTCAAGTTGCCCCGACAGATAACGTTCGTAGGCAGCCAGGTCAAAGTGCCCGTGCCCGCTATGGGCGATAAGGATGGTCTTTGACACACCCTCTTTTTTGCACTTAAGTGCTTCATCAATAGCTACCTTGATATTGTGGCATGGCTCAGGACCGCTGATAATGCCTTCGACACGGGCAAACTGTACTCCGGCGGCAAAGGCGGCAGTTTGAGGTACAGCTACGGCTTCAACCAAGCCCAGTTTGTGGAGGTGGCATATAGTAGGTGCCATGCCATGATAGCGCAGTCCGCCGGCGTGAATTGGTGGTGGGATAAAGCCGTGCCCCAGGGTATACATTTTAATCAGGGGCGTCATCCCGGACAGGTCACCAAAATCATAGGCATAAAGTCCTTTGGTTACACTAGGACAGCTTTCCGGCTCACAGCAGATAATGCGCATGTCTGGCTTCTTGCCGCTGAACTTATCCCGAATCCAGGGGAAGAATTGCCCGGCAAAGTTTGAGCCACCGCCAATACAGCCGACAATAATATCGGGGTAGGCATCAGCCATCTCCATTTGCTTCCGGCATTCCTCCCCGACGATGGTCTGATGAAGCAGGACATGGTTAGCCACGCTGCCAATGGAATATTTATACTCTGGATGGTCTATCATATACTCTATTGCCTCGCTAATAGCCAGACCTAAACTACCGGGACAATCAGGCCATTTTTCCAGCATAGCTCGCCCTGACTTGGTCTCGGGACTGGGGCTGGGGACACAATTAGCCCCGTAGGTTTCCATCAAGATGCGGCGATATGGCTTCTGGTCATAGCTAATCCTGACCATAAACACCTTGCAGTCCATATCAAAAAAGCGAGTCCCCATAGATAAAGCACTGCCCCACTGCCCGGCACCGGTCTCAGTACATAAACCCTTGAGGCCTTGTTTCTTGGCATAGTATGACTGAGCCGTTGCAGTATTGGGCTTGTGGCTCCCCGCCTGGCTTGTTCCTTCATACTTGTAGAAAATCTTGGCCGGCGTATCCAGAGCCTTCTCCAGCCGATATGCTCGATGCAACATCGTTGGTCTCCACGTGCGGTAAACCTCCTGCAGTTCCTCAGGGATTTCAATCCAGCGGTCTTTCCTATTGAGCTCCTGCTCGGCGCATGTCCTGGGAAATATACCGGCTACTTCATCTACGGTTACCGGCTTTCCCGTTCCCGGGTGCAGCATTGGTGGCATATCCCCGGGCATATCGGCCATAATGTTGTACCAACGAGTGGGCATATCCTTCTGGTCAAGAAAATACATTCCTTTCTCCATTTTGTTCTCCTTTCTATCTCATATTTAGGCTGACTCCGTTAATAATAGCTATCGCATGTTCACCTCCTAGTTTTTTCTACCATTCTATTGACCAAAGCCTCTCGTAAGCTTGATGCAAAGACTTTGAGAGAAGAGAAGGAGGTATCTTCCTCCATCAACTGTATGATGCGGCTACCCACGATGACGCCATCGGCTACCTTGGCTATTCTTCGTGCTTGCTCAGGAGTGGAGACTCCAAAGCCTACACAAAGAGGCTTTTCGGTTCTTGCCTTCACCCTGGCTACGAAGCTTTCCAGTTCCTCGGGGAGTTTATTCCTGGCGCCAGTGACGCCGGTCAGGGAGACTAAGTAGATAAAGCCGCTTGACCTGCTGACCACTAGCTCAATGCGTGCTTCAGTGCTAGCCGGGCTGAGAAGATAAATAAGGTCAAGCCCGTGCCTTCTAGTTGATTTTTCCAGTTCCTGTCCTTCCTCGGGTGGCAGGTCAGGTATAATCAACCCGTCAATTCCCACCTCGGCACACCTCGAACAAAATTGCTCCAACCCGGACTTCAACACAGGGTTGTAGTAAGTCATAAACACCAGAGGAATTTCCACTTGCCGTCTTAGCTCCTGGGCCACCTCAAAGCAGACCTTGGGGGTAACTCCTTGCCTGAGCGCTTCATAGCTTGCTCGCTGGATGGTGGCACCGTCAGCCAGGGGGTCGGAGAAGGGGATGCCTAACTCGATGATGTCACATCCACTGCTGGCGAGAAGAGGCACTGCTTTCAAGGTTGTTTCAACACTGGGATAACCTACTGTGATGTAGGGAATGAGAGCAGTATGATTTGCTCTGGCAAAAGCTGAAGCAATACGGCTCAAAGCTTTACCCCCAGTGCCTTGACTACAATGTCCATGTCCTTATCGCCATGTCCACTCAAGTTGACTACAATAATTTGTTCCTTATCCAGGGAACCTGCCATTTTGGCCGCGTAGGATATAGCGTGCGCTGGTTCAAGCGCTGGAACAATGCCTTCGGTCTGGCAGAGAAGCTGGAAGGCTTCCAGCGTATCCTTATCATCCACTGCGACATAGGTAGCCCGCCCAATCTTCTTATAATAACTATGCTCAGGTCCTACTCCGGGATAATCCAGCCCGGCGGCAATGCTTTGAGTCCCTAGAATCTGCCCGGCATCGTCCTGAAGGACATAGGATTTCGTCCCATGCAAAACCCCTACCGTACCGGCAACCAGAGAGGCAGCATGTCTTCCTGTCCTGATTCCCTTTCCTGCCGCTTCTACCCCGATAAACTTGACGTTTTTATCGTTCACAAAGGGGTGGAAAATCCCGATGGCATTGCTTCCTCCGCCCACACAGGCGATGATATAGTCGGGCAAACGACTGCGCTTAGCTAAAATCTGCTCTCTGGCTTCTTTGCCTATGATTGATTGAAAATCACGCACCATTACCGGGTAAGGATGAGGCCCCACTGCCGAGCCCAGAAGGTAGTAAGTATCTCTAACGTTAGTTACCCAATCTCTGATAGCCTCATTGATGGCATCTTTCAGTGTTCTGGTACCTGAAGAAACAGGACGCAGCTCAGCGCCAAGCAGCTTCATACGGAAGACGTTGAGGGCTTGACGCTGTATGTCCTCTTCACCCATATAGACAATACAATCCAGCCCTAATTTGGCACATATGGTGGCAGCAGCTACCCCATGCTGGCCAGCGCCAGTCTCAGCAATAATCCTTTGTTTTTTCATCCTCCTGGCGAGGAGCCCCTGCCCCAGAGCGTTGTTTATCTTATGGGCTCCAGTATGAAGGAGGTCCTCCCTTTTAAGGAAGATTTGCGCCCCCCGGCAATGCTTGGTGAGCCTTTCGGCGAAATAAAGTGGTGTTGGCCTTCCCGAATAGTCACGGGACAAAGAATCGAATTCAGCCCAGAAGGACGGATCATGCTTCGCCTCTTCGTAAGCTGTTTCCAGTTCGTCTAAAGCCGGCATAAGAGTTTCGGGCACGAACTTGCCGCCAAACTGCTCGAAATAACCGTGCGAATCAGGTAGCTGCTTATCTTTTCTCATCGGCTTTCCTTACTGCTTCAATGAATGCTTTTATTTTAGCTATATCCTTGACTCCTCCCGTCTCTACTCCGGAGGAAACATCCACTCCCCAGGGTGCCACTCTCTCGATTAGCCTGGCTACATTCTTCGGGTCGAGCCCCCCGGCAATAATGACCCGAAACCTCTTGGCTACTTGCTGGGCTAGCTTCCAGTCGAAGGTGTCTCCTGTTCCGCCATATTTGCCTTCAACTTGGGAGTCAAGAAGGGTGATAAATCTTTGTGGGGGAAGCAATTTGCCTCCAGTGGATAACTCAGCATAGAGCTCCTCGGGGGATTGCTGGTCTATTCGAATTGCCTTGATAACCGGTCTAACAACCTCGCGGCAATATTCCCAGGATTCATCGCCACTTAGCTGGACCCAATCTAGAGCACAGAAATCGGTGAGCTCATTTACCTGAGAACTCGGGGCATTGACAAAGACGCCGACCACTTTTGTGATATCGCTGCTTTTCTTGACAGCACTGGCTATCTCACATGCCTTGGCAAGACTTACCTGTCGTTTACTGGGAGCAAAGACCAACCCGATAAAATCAGCACCGGCCTCAACCGCTGCTAGAGCATGGTTCTTATCTCTAATCCCGCAAATCTTGACACGTGTAGATGATGAAAATTCCTTCATCTTAGCAACTCCTTCATCTTAGCCATGACATCACCGGCGGTAACCAGAGCCTCGCCCACAAGTACAGCATCAACTCCCCATTTCCCGAGTTTTTCAATAGCTCTTTTGCTTTTAATGCCGCTCTCGCTAACTACAATCCGCTCCTGGGGAATGAGAGGCCGCAAACTACGGGTTGTAGTGATATCAACGGCAAAGGTATTGAGGTCTCGATTATTAATTCCGATGATTTCCGCTTCGCTGAGAATTGCTCTTTCCACCTCGCCTTTATTGTGAACTTCGACCAGGCATCTTAAACCAAGGCTGTGACTCAATGAGACGAGCTCCTTAAGCTGTTCCTGGCTTAGAATGGCTGTGATTAACAATAAAGCATCAGCGCCATAGGCCCGAGACTCATATACCTGATAAGGGTCGAAGATGAAATCCTTTCTCAGCAATGGAAGCCCAACCACTTCTTTGATTGCTGCTAGGTATTCAATGCTGCCCATAAAATAGTTTGCCTCAGTTAGCACTGAAATGGCAGCAGCGCCACCTTCGGTATAGGTCTGGGCTAATTCGATGGGGTTGAAATTGGGACTTAGCATCCCCCGTGATGGGGAGGCTTGCTTCACCTCGGCAATCAGTCGAATGTGGTCGCCCTTGAGAGCCAGGGCGAGGTCAAGCGGCGGCTTCTGCCGGGCAATGCGCTCTTGCAAATAAGTTATGGTAGCTACCTTCTTTCTTTGCTCAACCTCTTCCCTTTTTTGGGCGATAATTTTATCCAACATTTTCCTTTCCCAGTTGCCAGCAATCGGTTACCCACTAAACGCCGAATGCTGGCTATTTTTTATTCAGGCTCTGGCTGAGCTTGATTAGCTCGTCAAGTTTAGCCAGAGCTTTTCCACTGTCGAGCGTCTTCTCGGCAACGCAGGCACCTTCCTTGAGGTCTGATGCTTGGTTGCCAGCCACCAGCGCGGCAGCGGCATTCATGATAACTATGTTCCGCCTAGCTCCCACCTCTCCGCTTAATATGCCGCGCAGTATCTTAGCATTTTGCCTGACTGTTCCTCCCTTAATTTGGGTCATGCTTGCCTTCATAAACCCCAAATCATCAGGAGAAACTTCATAAGGTGGCAATACCCTATGTTGATTGACATCCCACACCAGAGATTTCCTGCTGATGGAGATTTCATCCATGCCATCTATGCCATGTACCACCAGGGAATGCTCTGTGCCCAGGCGGTGGAGAACGAAGGCAATCTTCTCTCCCAGTTCCTTAGAGGGAACACCGATGACCTGAAACTTGGCTTTGGCAGGGTTAGTAAGGGGACCGAGAATATTAAACACAGTACGAATTCCGATTTCGCGTCGAGGGGTAGTGGCATATTTCATCGCCGGGTGGAAGACGGGAGCAAACATAAAACCGATGCCCACTGTCTCCAGACATTGAGCGACAGCCTCAGCTCCAAGCTCAATCCTCACCCCCAGCGCCTCCAGGACATCGGCGCTACCGCAGTGGCTGGACATTGCCCGGTTGCCATGCTTGGCCACTTTGAGTCCTGCACCAGCGACAATGAAGGCGGCGGTTGTGGAGATATTAAAGCTGGAAGAGCCATCGCCCCCTGTCCCACAGGTATCTACCACCGGTGGGGTGACCTGGACAAGTTTTGCCTTAGCCTGCATGACGCTGGCTAAGCCAGCAATCTCGTCCACAGTCTCACCTTTAATGCGCAGGGCGGTGACGAAAGCGGCAAACTGGGCTGGCGTGGCCTCGCCAATCATTATCTCCTCCATTACGGCTGCAGCTTCCTCAAAGGTGAGCGAGCGACCACAGACCACAGTTTCAATGGCTTCCTTAATCATCGCTGTACTCCTTGTTTTAGAAAATTCTTCAACAAACCTTCCCCACGTCGGTCATAATTAATTCAGGACGAAACTGAGCGCATAAAAGCATACTGGTCAGCCTCCGCCTGGTCAATAGCGGAGAGCAATGCCTGAGCCTTTGCCAGGCTTTCCTGGTATTCGCGCTCAGGGATGCTATCGGCGACGATGCCAGCACCCGCCTGGATATAAGCAATGTTATTTTTAATAACAATGGTACGTATGGCGATGGCGGTATCCAGGTTGCCCGAGAAGTCGAAATAGCCTACTGCGCCGGCATAGGGCCCCCTTTTTTCTCTTTCCAGTTCGGCAATGATTTCCATAGCCCGAATTTTGGGAGCGCCGGAAACAGTACCGGCGGGAAAGCAGGAGCGGAGAGCATCAAACTGGGAAAGTCCAGCCCTGAGCCTGCCCTGAACATGTGATACCAAATGCATAACATGCGAATAGCGTTCCACATCCATAAGCTGAGTTACCTCGACTGTGCCCGGCTCGCTAATTCTCCCGATGTCATTACGCCCCAGGTCAACGAGCATGATATGCTCAGCTCGCTCCTTCTCATCGTGCTTGAGTTCCTCTTCCAGAGCCAGGTCTTCAGTGATATCCCTACCCCGAGGGCGAGTGCCGGCGATGGGGTGATTGGATACTATGCCATCCTCGACTCGCACCAGAAGCTCGGGGGAAGCTCCGACAATATAGAAATCACCTAAATGGAGGTAGTACATGTAGGGAGAAGGGTTAACAGAGCGCAATGCCCGATATATGGCGAAGGGACTGGCATAAGTAGGTCTTGCCAACCGCTGCGATAAGACAGCCTGAATTATATCGCCGGCATAGATATATTCCTTGGCTTGAGAAACTATAGCCTCGAACTCTGCCGGGGAAAAATTTGATGACACTTCAGACTTATCTGGCGGCGCATTCTTAAGAGTCTTAGAATTCATCGGCTGTTCCAACCTGTTCACCAGGTCGTCGATTTTACAAGTTGCCTCCCGATACGCTGTGTCAACATCCCCATCTAGGTGGGCGTGAGAGACAACCTTGATTTTGTGGGTAACATGGTCGAAAACAAGCAAGGTACCTGCCAGCATCAGTACAGACTCGGGGAGTCCTTGAGGGTCCTGGTCGGGACAGGGCAGTCTCTCAAAGTAGCGGGCAACTTCGTAGCTCAAGTAGCCAACCATGCCGCCGTGGAATCTGGGAAGGTTGGCAATAGGCACGGGACGAAATTGAGCTAACTCCTTTTCCACCAGATTCAATGGGTCAACGGGATTCTCATTTCCTGTCCTTAAGACAAGAAGAGGCTCGGTGCCAATGAAGCTATAGCGAGCCAGTCGCTCACCACCCTCAACACTTTCTAGAAGGAAGGAGTAATTGCCGCGGGCTATCTTGAGGTAAGCAGATACTGGTGTCTCCAGGTCAGCCTGAATGTCACGGCAAACTGGTACCAAATTGCCATGCTTCTTCAGTTGGCGAACCTCTTCCAGTGTTGGATAATACATATCACCTCACAATAAAAAACCTCTCGCCAAGGGGCGAGAGGTTTAACCTTCGCGGTGCCACCCTTTTTTCGGCCTTTTCGGCCATCTCTTTTCAGGTACAGCCCAAATTGGCGATACCCTGGACTCTGATAACGCTGCCCCTGCGGCAAAGCCTACTAGGTGTTAACCTTTCGGTTTGCGGCTCCCAGGTCCATTCCAGCCTCGCGCAAATATCGGCTCACACCTTACCCGACTCTCTGAACTCCGCCTTAAGCTGTACTAGTCCTGTTCTCAGCCTTTTCCTATATTTAATTATTTAAAATATAAACCTTGTCCTTTAGTTTGTCAATAGCGTGTTTAAATGAGCCTAATTTGCCAAATTTTGCAAGTAAAAAGTGGGCCATTGTGGACTCGAACCACAGACCCCGGTCTTATCAGGACCGTGCTCTAACCAACTGAGCTAATGGCCCTCGGCAGTTAAAATATAGCCCTTATGGGAAGCGACTGTCAAGCTATTTAAACCATGGACATGAATATGCCAGCAACCACTGAGGTAGCGATGGCACCCGCCATGTTAGGCCCCATGGCATGCATCAACAAGAAGTTTCTGGGGTTCGCCTTTTGCCCCTGTACCTGAGCTACCCTGGCTGCCATGGGAATCGCGGAGACACCTGCTGCACCAATCAACGGATTTATCTTCTCTTTTAAGAATAAATTGGCTATTTTCGCTCCCCAGATGCCACCGGCAGTGCCAAAGACAAAGGCTACTACAGCCAGACCGATAATTATCAAAGTCTTGGGATTCAAGAATACCGCCGCCGGCATCAGTGCCCCAACGGTCAGCCCTAACGAAAATGTTAGTACATCTACGAATACGCCACCTGCTGATTCTGCTAACCTATCAGTAACGCCGGTAACAGAAAGTAAATTGCCAAACATGAGCATGCCGATAAGAGGTGCTGAGGCAGGGACAAGTAAAGCAGCCACCACGAAGACGGCTATTGGGAATATGACCTTCTCTAACCTGGAAACCTCTCGTATCTGGGGCTTCATATATATTTGCCGCTCCTTTTTCGTGGTAAGCAGCCTCATTATCGGTGGCTGGAGTATGGGCACCAGGGCCATGTAGGAATAAGCTACCAGCGTGATAGGGCCCAACAACTGGGGTGCTTTAGCTACGGTGAGGTAAACCGTAGGAGGACCATCGGAGCCCCCGATAATACCGACACAGATGGCTTCGTTGATGGTGAACCATCCTGTAAGGTAAGCAATAAGGAATACAACGAAAACTCCTAGCTGTGCTGTAGCCCCAAACATAAAAGACGAGGGGCGAGCTATAGCCGGGGAAAAATCCGACATGGCACCGATCCCGAGGAAGATAAGCAAGGGAATTATTTCACTCTCTAACCCATACCGGTAAAGCAAGTTTAAGAATCCTATTTTCCCTTCGGCTATCTCCTTCAGTCCGCCTGAGGCTGGCAGTGGGATAGCACCGGTCTCTGCCGGGGCATAGACCATTAATCCAGCAAAAGGTATATTAACCATCATGATGCCTAGCCCGATGGGCACTAATAAAATGGGCTCCATCTTCTTGGCTACGCCAAGATAAATGAGGCCACCCCCGATGAAGAGCATGAGGATGTTGCCCCAGGTTAGCCCGCCAAAAGCCATTTCGTATAAGCCAAACATCTTAGTTCACCTCTTATCTTTTGCGGCTCTTCTTCGTACCACTAACCCTATTAGCCAGATTACAATGCATAGAATCGCCAGTATGAGTAGAGTAGATCCAAAACCACCACCAGCGATTTTTGCGATTAATCCCCAGTCCATTATCTTAGCGTCATTCCCTTTCCTGCCAGACAAGAGCCGCGGCATGCTTTATGACTTCGTAACTAAAACCGCGGTAAGCAAGGTAACTTGATAGACGTCGGTAAAAGTCTGGATAATCTAAATGGGCAAGGGCCGACATCCGGCTAGAGCCTAGCTTATAAGCAATCTCTTCGTCATCTATGTCCTTGGTCACTTGTTCGATGATTTCTGCGGCTACTTTTTTATCTCTTAATTCCTTTTTTATCAATCTTTTACTCTTGGGTCTGAATGATAAGCGGTTATCCTTCCAGAATTGGGCGAAGGTAAGATCATCGCTCAAGTTTTGCTCCCTGAGTTTGGCAATTGTTTTCTCTGCCACTTCATTAGCAAAACCGCGCCGGTGAAGCCACTGCCTGATTTCTCCTTCGCTGCGAGGGCGATAACTGAGATAATGGTAGGCTGCGTTGAGGCAGTCCTGCAAGGAATTACTATCTATCAACTGGCTTCTTCCTGAATTACATCAAGCTTCTTGGGAGAAGGTTTCTGAACTCTTTCCGAGAGAGATGCTGGGAATAGCTGTTGAAGCTCTTATTGTGCTTTCTAGTTGTGAAGCTAGTTCAGGGTGCTGCCTCAGGTAATCCTTGGCATTTTCCCTGCCCTGCCCCAACTTCGTATCGCCGTAAGTAAAGAAGGCGCCAGCTTTCTTTACCACGCCTGTTGTTACCCCAAGGTCAACCAGATTTCCCTCCTTGCTTATCCCGTGATTAAACATAATATCAAATTCAGCGCTGCGAAAGGGAGGAGCTACCTTATTCTTAACCACCCTGGCTTTTACCCTTGTGCCTACAATTTCTGTGCCCAGCTTGATGGATTCACCCCGCCTTAAATCTATCCTCACCGAACTATAGAACTTAAGCGCCCTTCCCCCGGGAGTTACCTCCGGATTACCGAAAACAATGCCCACCTTTTCTCGCAACTGGTTAATAAAAATAACCGCTGTTTTAGACTTACTGATAGCAGCGCTCAATTTTCTCAGTGCCTGGGACATCAATCGTGCCTGTAAACCAACATGGGCATCGCCCATCTCGCCTTCTATCTCAGCTCTGGGCGCCAGGGCGGCTACACTGTCGATGACTATTACATCTACAGCACCGCTTCTCACCAGGGTTTCAGTAATTTCCAGAGCTTGCTCGCCGGTGTCAGGTTGGGAGATAAGTAAATCGCGCAGGTTGACACCGCAGTTAGCGGCATAGCCAGGGTCAAGGGCATGCTCAGCATCAATATATGCAGCAATACCGCCAGCTTTTTGAGTTTCAGCGATTATATGCTGGGCGAGTGTAGTTTTACCTGAAGCCTCAGAACCAAATATCTCGGTAACTCGCCCTTTAGGTATGCCACCTATTCCTAAAGCCAGATCCAGAGCCAGAGCCCCGGTGGGAATGGCATCTCCAGCTACTCTAGCTGGAGCTTCGCCTAATTTCATAATCGAACCTTTGCCATATTGCCTCTCGATTTGCTCAATAGCCAATTCGACTGCTTTCTCTTTCTCAGTAGCCATTGTTAAAGCATTATATCATGGCACTATAACCCATTCAAAGGAAAAATAATGCCAGGTCCTTTTTAGTGTGAAAATTTGCCCGAGTTTACCACTGTCGCTACAAAGCGAGACTGGAGACGTGTTTAGGCTGTTGACTACAGGGGGCAACTATTTATAGCCCAGGAGCTCCTCCAAGCCTTTAGCCTGTTCCACGTGATAAGGGCCCACTCTAGTGCGGCGAACTTCCACTACAATAGCGCCCACCCCGAGTTTCTCTCCGATGTCATGAGCAAGACTTCTAACGTAAAACCCCGAAGACACCTCACAAGCAAAAGTGAAGTAGGGAAACTGGAACTCCTTGAGTTCTAGAGAATAAATGCTTACTTTTTTAGGTGGTATCTCTACGCTGATACCCCTTCTGGCTAGTTGGTAAGCTTTTTGACCTGCCAGTTTTTTAGCTGAAAACGGTGGAGGGGTCTGCCAAATATCACTATAAAATTCCTTCATCGCCCTTTCCAATTCTTCTCTAGTTACTTCGCTATCGCTTCGTCGCAAAACCCTTCCTTCGGAGTCAAAGGTATCTGTCTCGATACCGAGAACAGCCTTAACTTCGTAAGCCTTGTCCAGCTTAAGAAACAAAGAGGCGCTTTTCGTCCGTTTGCCGGTGAGAACCACTAAAAGCCCCGTAGCTAGGGGGTCTAAGGTACCAGTATGACCAACCTTCACGTTGAACCTCTTTTTTATTCGCTGTACCACTCGGGAGGAGGTAAGCCCTTTAGGCTTGTCCACCAGTAACATTGTGTCCATCACCCTAAGTATACCGAAAAACCTGGAGCTTAGCACTCGCCGAATGCAGAAAATGGGGTCGGCTCTATTTTTTGCTCACCCCCACCTGTCGTTGCGAGGCTGACGAAGTCAGCCGAAGCAATCTCAAGGTAATTATGCGAGATTGGCACGCTTCGCTCGCAATGACAAAAGACGTGGGGTGCTTGCAATGACTGGAGAGAAAAAAAAGAGTTGCCCCCTTTTCTATGATACACTACTGGAATGGTAAAGCTTACGTTCTACGGAGGCGTCGAAGAAATCGGAGGCAATAAAATCCTCCTCGAAGATGATAAGGGGAAGCTTTTCCTGGACTTTGGTTATCCCTATAGTAAGTATCGAACCTTCTACGAGGAATATTTAAAGCCTCGACCCGGAGCAGGACTCCTCGACCTGTTAATAATGGGGCTGCTTCCCCAGCTTGAGGGCATTTACCGCACTGACCTGGAGACAGAAAACCTGTGGCAGCAGTTTTGCCGAGCCGAGCATTATCGCAAACTTGAAGATATAGATGGAGTTCTGTTAACCCACGCCCATCTCGACCACTCCGGCCACATATCTTTCCTGAGAGAGGACATTCCGGTATATGCTACTGCGACCACGGCATTTATCGCCAAGGCAGTACAGGACTCAGGCAGATCAGCCTTCGACCAGCAGGTGTGCTATTTCACCCCCAGAGTTGAGGAATGTTTGAAGGGATGGAAGCAGGGGGCTTATGTTGCCAGCAGCAGTGTTGACCGTCAACGTCGCTTCTGTGTTGCTGATAAGCTCGAGCTGAGTGAGGAGGCCGAAAAATTTTGGGGAAAAGCTACCCGACGGAAAAAACTGGGCTCACAATCGCTGGACGATATCGGTAAATGTAGCTTTAATCTGCGTTGCTTCCCCGTAGACCACTCCATCCCCGGTGCCTGTTCCTGGGGTATTGAGACAAGCTCTGGTTGGGTGATTTATAGCGGTGACCTGCGACTTCATGGTAGGCACGGTAAACTTACCGAGTCAATGATAAAGGAGGCAGCTCAGCTACATCCCAGGGCATTAGTCCTGGAAGGCACTAATGTGGACAAAGAGACGAATGTTTCCGAGCAGGAAGTATATGAAAATGGCTTCAAAGCTATCGACGGTGCCAGGGGTCTGGTCATTGCCGATTTCCCTCCCAGAGATGTAAATCGCTTGCTTACCTTTTTGCAGGTTGCCAGAGACACAAAAAGGAAGTTAACCATTTTGCCCAGGGACGCTTACCTTTTAAAGACCATGCGCCTTCTCGAGCCAGAGATACCTGACATTGCTCAGGAGGATGCCATTGTCATCTATCAAGAAACAACTGCTAGTAAGAGTCCTGATTCATGGTTGCGAAATATCTACCAGGACTACTCCAGCAAGATTGTTCTGGCTAAGGATGTTCGTTCTAACCAGGGTGATTTCATCCTCTGCTTCAGCTTCTGGGATTTGAATGAGCTGCCCAGCATACAGCCCCGGGCCGGCAGCCTTTATGTCTTTAGCTCTAGCGAGCCTCACAACGAAGAACAGGAGATGGACTTCCGGCGTTTGCACAGCTGGCTTGAGCGCTTCCAATTACGGGCATTTGGTCTCCCTATAGAAAGGAACGGCGAATGGGAAATACCTGAGGAGGAGAAAGGGCTGCATGCTTCGGGGCACGCCTGTGGTCCAGACCTGCTGAGAGTTGCTCGTGAGATTCAACCAGAGGTGCTTATACCGGTGCACTCTGAGAAGCCCGAATTCTATGTGGATAATCTGAGTAACAGCGGAATAAAAGTCATCCTGCCTACCGAAGGTGGGATAATTGAAATATAAAAGAGGTTAACTCTATTTTTCTCCGCTATGAAATGCCTCACTCCGATGAAACCAGCCACTCGCAAGAGACGATTGCACGTGTACCTTCAGGTCTGGCTTCAGGCGGGGTAAAAATCCTCTGGACCCTTGCCTTAGGGTTAATACCTTTAAAGAAACCGCTGCGAATCCGCAGGCCTCCAGTTCTACAATCATAATACTCCATCCCCCATTTCTTCGCTGCACTTTGCGCTGAGCAATCGAGTGTGCGCATTCTGAAACTGTTTGCGGTCAGTTCCGCTATTTCGATATTCTCAAAAATAGCCCAGTGAGAATATTGTAAAAACCTGGTCAAGTCCTTGATTTCCTCTCTCGGAAAACCTAAAGCTTTGACCAATCGTCTGGCTTCCTCCGAACCATAGTCTTCAAAAAGCTGATAATATTCTTCACTCCCATATACTTTGGGAGCTTTCTCCTGTATAAAACCTTCGAACCTCAGCCACATGTAATTAAGGCTATACAACTGCTGGAGCATGACGTTATAGAGGGTATCTTTTGTGAGTGCACGTATGTTTAACATCTTTGTGTTCCCCCGCGGTAATAGTCTAAATTTCCCAAAATATTGGTTCGTATTATATCACCCCCTGCACTATCAAACGTTTTCTGGTTTTAAATGGGGGCAATTTTATTTTCCCCTTTGTCGTTGCGAGGAGCCGAAGGCGACGAAGCAATCTCAAGGTAATTATGCGAGATTGCCACGCCCCGACATGTCGGGGCTCAGAATGACAAAAGGCTATGGTATTTAGTATTTTTAGTCGTTTGGGTATAATGCCTTAAGTGATTATAGATTTTCACACCCATATATTTCCCCCCTGGCTGAGGGAAAGGCGTGACGAATATATCAAGCGCGATCCTTGCTTTTCTTTGCTTTATTCCCAGCCGGAAGCCAGGATAGCAACGGCGGAGGAACTGCTTGCCAGCATGGATGAAGCTGGAATTGGTTTGTCCGTCGTTCTTAATGTCGGTTGGGTAAGCCATGAGCTCTGTGTGAAAACAAACGATTACATTTTAGATTCAATATCACGCTATCCGACAAGGCTTGTCGGCTTTTGTGCGATTCAACCCGGGGCAGGAGATGCTGCCATAGCTGAGCTGGAGCGATGTGCTAAAGCTGGGGCTAAGGGAATTGGCGAATTAAGGTCTGATGTGCAGGGCTTCGACCTCGCTGATAAGACAACAATGAAGCCTCTGGTTGATGCCGCGCTAAAGCATGACTTGATTTTTCTGACTCACTCTTCTGAGCCAGTGGGGCATGAGTACTCCGGCAAGGGTAGTATCACCCCTGACATTCTCTACTCCTTTATCACGGCTTTCCCGAACTTAAAGCTTGTTTGTGCGCACTGGGGTGGAGGGTTGCCTTTTTATGCCCTGATGCCTGAAGTAGCCAAGGCTCTCGCCAATGTCTTCTTTGATACCGCGGCCACCGTTTTCCTTTATAAGCCCGAGATTTTTGAGCAGATGAGTCACATCATCGGCAGTGATAAAATCCTTTTTGGCACTGACTATCCTCTTATGCACCAGAATCGAGTGCTTGCCCAAATCCAATCTTCACAGCTTCCTGAGGAAGATAAAGCCAGAATCTTGGGGGCTAACGCCCAAAAACTGCTGTGCCGGGATGAAAGGAGCAAAAGTGTCAGATAATCCTAGGGAAATCCGCTCCTTTATTGCCATTGAACTGTCTGAGGAGGCTAAGGAGGGATTAGCCAGGCTGAGAAAAGAATTGGATAGAGATGAACATAAGTTCGTCAAGTGGGTAGACCCGGGGGGGATTCACCTGACCTTGAAGTTTCTGGGCAATATTCCTTCTAAGCGGGTAACAGAGATAACTGAAGCTATAGAAGAAGCTGCGCAAGGGATTTCTCCGTTCCATTTAGAGATTTCAGGCCTGGGGGCTTTCCCCAGCCTAAGGCAAGCTCGGGTCTTTTGGGTCGGCATCGGTGGGGAGGTGGACAAGCTATCCAGGTTACAGCAAAACATCGACTCCGCGCTCGCCGCCCTGGGATTTGCTAAAGAGGAACGCTCCTTTGTGCCACATTTGACCCTAGCTCGCATAAGACAAGGAGCATCACCACCGGAAAGAAGGAGCTTTGGCGAACTTGTGGGCTCTGCCATCTTTGAAGATAAATATCATATTAAAGTCGAGGCTATCAGATTAATGAGAAGCCAACTGACGCCTGCCGGGGCTATTTATACCTGTCTGTCGATGGTTGGGCTGGGCCATCAGGAAAATCTAAAGAAAATCTAAAAAATTTGGGTTTATTCGGGAAGTGGCCTTGCAAACGAATTTTTTATAGTGTATACTTATTGCCTTTTATACAGGAAATAAATTTAATTGTGGAGGTGGAACTTGGAAAACGGTTCATTACCTAAGTGCCAAAAATGCGGAAAGGGGGATTTAGTGCCTCTGTCTGACTTTGGTAGTCAAGGGGCACCGATTCACTACAAGGCTTGGGTGTGTACCCATCCTGATTGTGGTTACAATATAAAGATCAGGAATGGTGAGATATACATTAATGAGCCTATTCTTAGTGGAGAACTTCATACCCGCACACGACGGGAATACACTCCTTAGCACAGGATTTGCTTCGCTCAGGTAAATTAATTGAGCTGGCGGTTGAATCTTTTTTCCCGCGTCGATGCGTTGGCTGTGGGAAAGTAGGCGGTTTTCTTTGCCCTGAATGTCTCGGAAAGCTACCAAGGCTATTACCCCCGCTGTGTCCCAACTGTGGCAGACCTCAGGCTAGCGGTATTGTATGCCCGGACTGTCGGCGAAGACAAACTGAGATTGACGGCATCCGTTCTCCATTTAGGTTTGACGAGGTAATACGGAAAGCCATCCATCAGTTGAAGTATCAAAATTTGAAGGCAATCTCTCCCTGTCTGGCTGAATTACTAGCTGATTATCTTAGGTCAAATCCCTTGCCTGGCGAAGCCTTGATTTGCGTACCTCTTCATCCACGGCGATTGAGAGAGAGGGGTTATAACCAGTCCAGCCTTCTCGCCAGGGAGTTGAGTAGACGCATTGATTTGCCAGTGATTGAGGATTGCCTCATTCGGGTTAAGCAGGCACAACCTCAGGTGAGAGCAGTTGATGTGGAAGAGCGCCGGAGGAATGTAGTCGATGCTTTTGTGTGCTGTGATGAAAAGGTAAGCGGTAAACAAATTATCCTTATAGACGATGTATGTACCTCTGGAGCCACGCTGGAGTCCTGTGCCGCAGCTCTCAAGAACAAGGATGCTACGTCTGTTTGGGGCTTAACGTTGGCAAGAGAGATTCACAACTGAAGGAGGAGAAATGAAGCTACAGATTATCGCTAAGAATAATGTAGAGGTCTCTGAAACATTAAAGGCGTATGTTGAGAAGAAGGTTGGCAAACTTAGCCGTTACTTACCTACCATTGATGAAGGCAAGGTAGAGATTTTCCACGAAGGGGCAAAGCTGCCTGGGCAGCGATTCACTGTTCAGGTTACCCTTGACAGCAGAGGTGTCTTAATTAGAGCTCAGGAAAAATCTAAGGATATTCGTACAGCCATTGACAAAGTAGTGAATGTGCTGTCTAAGCGAATCGAGCGATACAAAGGCAAATTGTATGATAAGGGCAAAGGCATTTCTTTTGCTCGGCAGGGAGCAACAATCGAGGCGGAGGAAATCGAGGCTCCCAAAAGGGTGGTAAAGAGTAAACGCTTCTTGGTCAAACCTATGCCTGTAGATGAAGCTATGAGTCAGATGGAGCTTCTGGGGCATGATTTCTTTCTTTTCATAGATGCTGATACTGAGAGGCTCAATCTGCTGTACCGCCGTGATGATGGCAACTATGGCTTGATCGAGCCAGAGCAAGGTTGATAGAAACAACTGCCGTTCTCTTATAAAATCCCCCTCGCTTTTACCCTGTGGTAATCAAAGGTGAGAAAAGACTGGTGGAGCTGATGGGATTCGAACCCACTACCTTCTGACTGCCAGTCAGACGCTCTCCCGATTGAGCTACAGCCCCGCCTGGTTCAAGAATATAACAAAACAACTTGGGAAACTCAAGTTAAAACAACCCCGCTAAATTTGCTTTAAATACTAACTGGGTCTCAAGGAAATCGTAAAATTTTCTTGGGTTGGGTTAAAAGTCCACGCCCAGCCAATCTAGGACGACCTGCAAACCGAGGTAACCCAGGTAAGCCAGTACCATACTTTTGACTGTCCTCCCTGCCCAGGTGGCGAGGAAGAATCTTACCCAGCCAAAGCGAAGCGTGCCCAGAAATACGGCGAAGGGGTAAAAAAGGGGACTTAATACAGCGGACACGAAGAAAATGGCTTTGGAACCGTGGCGTTCTATAATATTGCTGAAGCGAAGGTAAAGGCTGTTGTTACTATCTCGTAATAATCCCCTGCCAGCGTATCCAGTGAAGTAAGCACCGATAGCACCTATAGCTTCACCAATTCCAGCTACGGCGCCAACTATGGCAGGATTTAATACTCCACCCAGTGTAAATGTAGCAACAATGCCGAAGCCAGATAAAATCATGAAGGTCCCGTTGGTGAGAACGCTGATGATAAATAAACCGATGTAGCCCCAGTGTGCTATTTGTTCGATGTAGCCTCGATGCTCAAGGATAAGAAGAGATAAGGATATGGTAACTGCTAGAGATATGCCACCTATTATGGCTTCACGCTTGGTCGGTTTCCTCATAAATTTTGCCTATTATACAGTAAAAGTATATGAATAAAACCGAACTTTTTGAGTTTGGTTTGTTCACTGTGCCGAGATTATAGCCATTTCCAGAAAGAAAACATAACCAAGGCTGAGCGCAAAGTCAACGACCTAGGGGCTTGTGACTGTCGACCTTGGTCAGTGAGAATCTTGGGTGATATCAAAAATCGTGCCGCTGCTGTTTTAAGAAAGAAAAAGGGAAGAGCCGCATTTCTTATTTCATGCCCTTTCTAGAGCCTCTCAGTGCCCCCTGAGGTGATTTTCCATTGCTGTGGACAAAAAACCTGAATCATTGTAGCATGGCCACATAGTTGTTTATAGGCACCCCCAGCGAATCTGCTACTGGTTTGCACTTCGCCATGAGGCAATAGAAAAACTTCCCTTCCGGGGGGAGCTCGGATAAAGCCTCATAATGCCCCATCCCTTTGGCGAATATAAGGTCTGCTGACTCAAATTCTCGTTTGAACTGGGCTGAAGCTAAAGAAAAGACTATTCCTGGTGAAGCTATGCCCGTGCTTATGACCTTCCCAAACTCACCTTCCAAGCCAGACCTCCTCACATCGTCCAGGGTCAAATCGTCTTGAACAGGCGATGGTTTAACCACATAGATAACCTGGGCAAATTGCTTCATCCACTTGACTAGAGGCAGGTCGAAGTAAAGCTCCCCGGCATTATCCGCCAGATATAAAACTTTGCCGGCATCTTTTAACTTTGCTTCCAATTGCTCCGAATCATCTACAACAAAGCTTACAGGTTTCCTGATATCCTCCCTAATAGAACCAGGCTCCCTGAAGAAATCGATAACATTCGCTGCTGCGGCCAGCTTAAGACAACCCCTGAGGTCATCATTATATCGAGACCTCAGCTCAGGATATAATTCTCTGGCGAGCGTCATCTCCCTTTCCTTCATTGCCCTGTAAGGGTCAGGATTGTGGGTCACTTCTCTTACTACCTTGTTAATCTTGGTGGCAATCACAATGGATAATTGGCTATAAGAGAACTCATCATCCAATATCTTCATCGCTTCTTTTATTGCATTTTGCTTCAGCGAAGCATCATCTGTGGCTAGCTCTGCAGCTTGGCAGATTAATCTGCGTAAGCATTCATAGCAACCTGGCATCAGTTTCATATTAACTCCCTTAACTCAAATTTGAGCAGCTTGTGTCGCTGTATTATAATAGTATCGGGTATGTTTGAGAAACTAGAATTAATACAAAAGCGCTATGACGAGCTAAGCCAACTCTTGGCTCGAGCAGATGTAGCTACGAATCTCAAGCGGCTTCAAGAGCTAAGCAAGGAGAAGGCTGCTCTTGAAGATATCGTTGGCACATACCAGCAATATAAAGCCAAGGGCAAAGCGCTGGCGGAACTTGAAGCTCTGCTTAATTCCCATGACGAAGCGGAAATGATGACTTTAATCAAGGAAGAAGTGAACAAAATCAAACAGCAGCAAGATGACCTTCTTCGCCGACTCAAGCTTTCCCTGATGCCCAAAGACCCAGCCAAGGATCGAGATGTCATCGTTGAGATAAGGGCTGGTGCTGGTGGTGGGGAGGCAAGCCTCTTTGCCGCCGACTTATTCCGCATGTACAGCAGATATGCCGAGGGCAAAGGCTGGCAGGTGGGGATCATCGATAGTAATCAAAGTGAAATCGGAGGTTTCAAGGAGCTAATATTCGAAATCAAGGGTAAAGGCGCCTTCAGCCGCTTTAAGCACGAGCGTGGTGTCCATCGAGTGCAAAGGGTGCCAGCCACCGAAGCCTCGGGACGACTTCATACCTCGACAGCTACGGTAGCGGTCCTGCCCGAGGCAGAAGAGATTGAGCTCAACATCAAGCCTGATGATCTCAAAATGGAATTTTTCCATAGCCGGGGGGCTGGAGGGCAAAATGTAAATAAAGTAACTACGGCGGTTCGCCTCACGCACTTGCCCACAGGCATAATGGCCTCCTGCCAGGATGAAAGGTCTCAAATAAGAAACAGGATGAAGGCCATGGCGGTGCTTCGGGCCAGGCTGCTTGACCTTGAACAACGGAAACAATCTGAAAGCATGGATAAAGAGCGGCGGATGCAGGTAGGCAGTGGCCAACGGTCGGAAAAGATCCGCACCTACAATTTCCCCCAGAACCGGGTCACCGACCACCGAATCAACTCAAGTTTTCACAACCTTCAACAGATTTTAGATGGAGAACTGGATGAAATCATTGAAGCCCTGTCCAGCAAAGAGCAGGTTGAACAATTAGAAGCGGCTCTTACGTGATTTTACGCGAAGCTTTACAATCAGTTACCCAAACATTACGCAGGGCAGGAATTGCTGATGCCTCTGTTGAGGCTGAACTTTTGCTAGGCCACATCTTGGGAATTTCTAAAACACAGCTTTACATAGAACCAGAGAGGAGCTTAACTTCAGTGGAAACAGAGCATCTATGCCATCTTGTCCGGCGTCGCCTTGACCACGAGCCTGCTGCTTATATTCTAGGGCACTGTGAATTTTACGGAATCGACTTCTGCATTGACTGTCACACTTTTATCCCTCGGCCAGAAACAGAACTTCTCGTGGAAAAAGCTGTGGAACTTGCCAGTCGCATTTCCCACCAGGGAAAGCGAATTACTATAGCCGACGTTGGCACAGGCTGCGGAGCTATTGCCATCAGCCTTGCTTTAGCATTACCCCAAGCTAAAATTTATGCCACGGATATTTCAGCTTCAGCTCTGCAGGTAGCTGAGATGAATTGCCGGCGTCACGCCGTTAGCAGCCAGGTAGAACTTTTGCAAGGGAATTTGCTTGAGCCACTGTCTCAACCCGTAGATATGATAGTAGCCAATCTGCCTTATATTAAAAGTTGTGAATTTAAGGATTTGAGCCCAGAAGTAAGAAATTTTGAGCCCACGACAGCCTTGGCTGGTGGTGAGGATGGCTTGGGCAAAATACAACAAATACTAGAACAGATGCCGGGAAAACTTAATTACGGAGGCTGTTTCCTTTTGGAAATAGGTCAAGGACAGGGAAGAATGGTGACTTCGCTAATAAAGAGCTATTTCCCACAGGCCAGTATGGAGTTAATTTCCGACCTGGGCGGTATCGAAAGGGTAGTAAAGGTCGGGTTACAGGTAAGAAAGTCAGTTTCAAAGGAGTAAGATAGTGGAAGAGATAGAACGGTTAGCTCGGCTTATCATAGAGTCTAAGAAGGTCATCGTGTTCACCGGGGCTGGGATAAGCACGGAGTCGGGTATACCCGATTTCCGCAGCCCGGGAGGAATCTGGAGCAGATATGACCCTGAGGACTTCACCATTCAAAAGTTCCTCAGCGGGCCGGCAGCTCGCAAAACTATTTGGAAAATGTCCGCCGAAGGTGGACTTCTTACTGAAGCTGAACCAAATCTCGCCCACTATGCCATCGCCGAGCTCTACCATTTGGGCAAATTAGATTGCGTCATCACTCAAAATATCGACAACCTGCACCAAAAGGCCGGAGTCCCTGATGATAAGGTGTTCGAGCTTCATGGTAATATGGGGTGGGTGGTGTGCTTAAGCTGTCGTAGACGCTTTCCGATGCCCGAAGTATTACAAAAGATAAAGGAGGGGATAGAAGTCCCCGATTGCCCTGACTGTCAGGGTATTCTGAAGCCAGATGCAGTGTTTTTCGGAGAGGCATTACCACAGGAGACATTACGGGAAGCCATCCGCCGGGCGCAGAACTGCGACCTTTTTATTGTCATTGGTTCTACTCTTGTCATTTACCCCGCTGCTTATATTCCAACATACGCCGGAGAGGCTGGGGCAAAGGTAGCTATCGTTAATTTAACTCCAACCCCCTTCGACCACTACGCGGAAGTGGTCATCCGGGGTAAGGCTGGCGAGATAATGTCCAGGGTGATGGAGAAAGTAAAGCTTTCCTAGCTATCAGGCTTGAGCTAAACCAGCTGCTGAATTCCTCTTCTTTCTTCCTAGTCCACTACTTTTTGGATACGCTTGATATCCACTGCCTTGCCGGTCTTTTCATCCACTTCGACCAGAATTGCATCAAAGCTGACTTTTCCCTTCCCAACCGATAACCGACTAGGCATCTGAGTAAGGAAGCGCTCAATTACAGAATTTGGGTCATCCCCGATAACCGAATCTATAGGGCCAACCATGCCTATGTCGGTGACATAAGCAGTGCCTCCGGGCAATATGTGAGCATCAATGGTGCCCACATGGGTATGGGTGCCCAACACAGCGCTGACTCGTCCATCGAGATATTTACCCATTGCCACTTTCTCCGAGGTTGCCTCAGCATGAAAGTCAACAATAATAGGAATTGATTTATGTTCAAACTCAGCCAGTAGCTGATCCATGGCTCGAAAGGGACAATCGAAGTTGCCTATGAAAACACGCCCAACGAGGTTAACTATCAGGGCATTATTTTTAAGCAAATAGCCACGACCAGGATTTGTCGGCGGATAATTCAATGGGCGGAGGAGAGCGGGTTCATTATCCAGGTAGGGAATAATCTCTTTGTAAGCCCAGATATGATTGCCTGTGGTGATGACATCAATTCCAGAATCAAAGAGCTCGCGTGCTGTACTTGGAGTCACCCCTAACCCACCGGCAGCATTCTCGCCATTGCCTACTACGAGGTCAATATTATATTCAGAATATAAGCCTGGTAAGATTTCCTCCACCGCCTTCCTACCAGGCTTGCCGATGATGTCGCCTATTGCCAGTATTCTCAATTTTACTTAGCGTAATCTATCGCCGTAGTCTCCCTTATCACTATTACTTTTATCTGGCCAGGATAGGTCAGGCTCTCCTCTATCTTCTTAGAAATATCCCGAGCCAATCTCACCGCTGCTAAATCATCAACTTTATCTGGTTTTACCATGACGCGCACTTCACGCCCAGCTTGAATAGCAAAAGTCTTTTCCACGCCGGGAAAATCGGCTGCGATGTCCTCTAAGTCCTTAACACGCTTCAAATATTGTTCCAAGGACTCACGTCTTGCACCAGGCCGCGAACCACTTATGGCATCGGCAGCAGCAACAATAAAGCCCATCACAGTACTAGTCTCTGCCTCGCCATGATGTTCAGCAATAGCTTGAACTACTTCTGGATTTTTATCCCACTGCTTAACCAGGTCAGCACCTATCAAAGCATGCGGACCCTCTGTTTGATGATCTATCGCCTTTCCAATATCATGAAGCAGGCCGGCTTTCCTAGCGACACTGATATTAGCCCCAATCTCGCCAGCCAACATCCCCGCCAGATGAGAAACTTCGAGACTGTGAAGTAAAACATTCTGACCATAACTGGTACGAAATTTAAGCTGGCCAAGTAGCTTAATCAGTTCAGGATGTAAGCCTGGCACCCCAGCTTCATAAGCAGCTCGCTCACCCTCACTACGAGCAGTAGCTTCAACCTCTGTTTTGGTTTTGTCCACTATTTCCTTAATCCGGGCTGGGTGAATGCGCCCATCAAGGATAAGCTTGCTTAAGGCAAGGCGAGCTACTTCACGCCTCATAGGATCGAAGCTGGAGATAGTAACCGTCTCCGGAGTATCATCAATGATAAGATCAACGCCAGTAGCTTGCTCCAGAGCTCGAATATTGCGTCCCTCACGCCCAATGAGCCGCCCCTTCATCTCGTCACTAGGCAAGGGAACAGCGGATATTGTAGTTTCCGAAACAACATCGGTAGCACATCTTTGAATAGCTGTGGCCAGAATATCCCGAACCCTTTCATCAGCATCTTCCTTTATTTGTGCCTCCCATACCCTAACCTGTTGCAAGGCTTCTTCTTCAACCTCTTGTTTTAGCTCTTGAAGCAAGAGAGTTCTTGCTTCTTCACTAGATGTGCCAGAGATGGATTCTAACTTTGCCAGCTGCTTTTCTCTTATTGCCTGAAGTTCAGCTGTTGTCCTCTCAATATCTTTTTTCCTGCTATCTAAATCACGATCACGCCGCTCTACAGCCTCTAACTTCCGCTCCAGCGCCTCTTCTTTCTGGTTAACACGCTTTTCTATTCGTTGTATTTCAAGGCGACGTTCCTTGCTTTCCGCCTCGGCAGCGTTGCCAACCTTGATAGCTTCTTCTCTAGCTGCACGGAGTAGCTCATTATACTTGGTTGTTGCCTCATCTAATAAGTTCTGTGCCTCTTTTCTTGTTTTTTGAATATCCCGGTTGGCTACTATTTGCCTGACAAAGTACCCAATAAGGATGCCTAAGACAAGAGCAAGGCCACCTATCATTAATGTATAGTCCATTTTTCCTCTTTATTTCGTTGTGATAATAAATGCAAAACATCGCATATTAATAATAACCTTTTATTGGGTTCGCGTCAACTAACTGCTTTGGCAAATAATCACTTGACCAATTTGCCTTGCATCTCTTAACGCACCGGGAGAGGTGTTATATTGCCGTTGCACATAACTCGGGATTTCGTGCAATTTACTCACTCCAACGCTGATATAGATTGATTCTTATCGAACTGGTGTCTGTCGCTTAAAATCCTGTATATTACTGTTGTGGAAGCCATGAATGAAGAACTAATCGCTCCCTGTGGGATGAACTGCGGCTTGTGCGCTAGCTACCTGGCGATGGAAAACGATCTGAAAAAGAAGGGAATTGGGAAGACATACTGCGCCGGCTGCCTGCCACGAGGCAAGAATTGCTATTATAAAAAACAGTGTGATCTCCTAGGAAAAGGACTGGTACGGTTTTGCTACGATTGCGGGGATTTCCCCTGCCGCCGGCTAAAGACTCTCGACAAGCGCTATCGCACTTTTTACCATATGAGCATGATTGAGAACCTGGAATACATCAGAGATAATGGTATTAATAAATTCCTTGAAAGAGAGCAGGAGAAGTGGCGATGCCCTGAGTGTGGTGGGGTGATATGTTGCCACAATGGTATCTGTTTTAATTGTGGTATCGATAAACTGCGCCAAAAGAAGCAAAGATATCGCTGGGAGGAGAACTGATGAAGAAAACCTGGCAGGAGAAATTGAAGGACAAACCCTCTTTTCCTAAGGTGCTCAGGCTGGAGGAAGGGTTTCCCTGTTACAATGCCGTGCACGAGATGGGTGCCGAAGTCGGTGATAGCGTCGTCCTGGTGAATCCATCTGAAGTAGTGGCAATTATGAGGCAGGTACCGAAAGGTAAGCTTATCACGATTGTCGAAATATGCAAGCAAATAGCCAGGAATCACGGCGTGAAAGCTTGCTGCTCTTTAACCACCGGGATTTTCATAATGACGGCGGCCAATGCGGTGGAAGAAGCCATAAGGGAAGGTAAGTCACTAGACATACCATACTGGCGGACGCTCAAAGCAGATGGTTTTTTGAATAAAAAATACCCCGGTGGACAAGAAGCGCATAAGAGACTACTTGAGGGAGAAAATTTCAGGGTCATTGCTCGAGGCAAGAAGTACCATGTTGGCGATTACGAGAAATACCTGATGAAGCTAACATGAGATCATTGCCAGTTCAAAATTTCGCACCTTGTACATAACAGATTTGCATTCTTACACACTCACTCAAACCATTCTTCGCCCGGTTTGCTGGTCACAGTTATACTTCGACATTGGGCCTTCTTCGATGTAAAATACCTCCTATATGAGCACAAAGAGGCCGGTAAAGCTGAATACGGTCTATTTGGGCCTTCTTCTTTTTGTCGTCGCTCAGATGCTCATCCTTCTTGTTGTTCCCCGTATAGACCCATTCTTGGAAGAAAACGATATAGATATACCGACCCAGCCATCCGCGCCGATATCCTGGTGGCCTGGGGAAGTGACATTACCCGATGGAGAGGTTATCGAGGTACCAGCCCATTCAGCGTTAGGACCAATTTTAATCTATATTCTGGCGGCAGCAGCCGTGCTTGGACTTACGCTCTCCAAGATTCCACTTAAAGCTTTAAAGGTTCTTCTTAGACTCTTGTTTGCCCTTCTGTTTAGTTGGGGCGCATTCATCGCAACTGTCTTCTACGTGCCCCTTCCAGTAGCTGTCGCCATCGCTGTCGTGTTTGGAACATTCTGGTTCTTGATACCACTTGTCTGGCTACATAACCTGGTATTGATTCTGGCGGTTAGCAGTTTAGGAGCAGTTTTTGGTCGCTTTATTACGCCGTGGACGGCGATGGCTATTATTCTGGCACTTGCCATCTATGACTTCCTGGCGGTTCGTTTCAGATTCATGCTCTGGATGGCAGACAGGCTATCGCAAATAAATGCCTTGCCGGCACTAATCATTCCCAAAAACTATTCTGAGTGGAACTCAAACTTGAAAAAGCACGGAGAGAAAATGATAGAAGTGAATCCCGCCGACAGGGAATACTCCATATTGGGCGGCGGCGACATTGCCTTCCCTTGTCTGCTTACAGCCTCCGTTTATTTTGCCCGAGGGCTAGCTCCAGCGGCTATTATTGCGGTACTCGGATTACTGGGATTGGTCAGCGTCTATGTGATTCAAGCGATATTTTTAAAGGGGAAGCCGATGCCAGCTCTGCCACCTATCGCTGCCTTTACATTGGTTGGATTATTGATTATCGCGTGAAACAACAGTATAGCTAATTGTTACCTAGTCTTTAATCAACGCCGCTTGCCTTGCTGAAGTTGTAGCTACAAGCCGCATGCTCAAAAAGCAAAGCGATAAGGCTAACTTCATGAAGGGCTGTTAAACCATGTATTAAAGAAGCGACCCCGAGGGGATTTGAACCCCTGATCTCCACCGTGACAGGGTGGCATGTTAAACCGCTACACCACGGGGCCGTATAAAGAATTTATGGTAAAATATAATGGAAAATTTCCTTAATGTCAAACTTGCCCTGACACCATGAGAAGGTATTATTGTACTTGGAGCCAAGGAAAAAGTTGACAGAGGAGGAAGGATTCCTGTAGAATATTGGTGTTGGTACTTTAACAATTGAATAGTGGAAGGAAGATTTTGAGTGGAGAGCTTGATCCTGGCTCAGAATAAACGTTGGCGGTGCGCCTTATGCATGCAAGTCGAACGGGGTTACGGTCTTCGGATTGTAACCTAGTGGCGAATGGCTGAGTAACACGTAAGTAACCTGCCTTGGAGTGGGAAATAACTTGCCGAAAGGCAAGCTAATGTCCCATGTGGTAACGAAGCAAATGCTTGGTTATTAAAGCCTTAGGGTGCTCCGAGAGGGACTTGCGTCTGATTAGCTAGTTGGTAGGGTAATGGCCTACCAAGGCGATGATCGGTAGCTGGTCTGAGAGGATGGTCAGCCAGATGGGGACTGAGACACGGCCCCAACTCCTACGGGAGGCAGCAGCAAGGAATCTTGGGCAATGAGCGAAAGCTTGACCCAGCGACACCGCGTGAGGGAGGAAGGCCTTCGGGTTGTAAACCTCTTTTCTTGGGGAAGAATTCTGACGGTACCCAAGGAATAAGCCTCGGCTAACTACGTGCCAGCAGCCGCGGTAATACGTAGGAGGCGAACGTTATTCGGATTTACTGGGCGTAAAGGGAGCGTAGGCGGTTCCTTAAGTCAGATGTGAAATCTTCTGATTCAATCAGAAGGCGTCATTTGATACTGAGGGACTTGAGAATAGCAGAGGGAAATGGAATCCCCAGTGTAGCGGTGAAATGCGTAGATATTGGGGAGAACACCAGTGGCGAAGGCGATTTTCCAGGTTATTTCTGACGCTGAGGCTCGAAAGCGTGGGGAGCGAAGCGGATTAGATACCCGCGTAGTCCACGCCCTAAACGGTGGACACTAGACATGGGAGGTATCGACCCTTTCTGTGTCGAAGCTAACGCTTTAAGTGTCCCGCCTGGGGAGTACGGCCGCAAGGCTAAAACTCAAAGGAATTGACGGGGGTCCGCACAAGCAGCGGAGCGTGTGGTTTAATTCGATGCTACACGAAGAACCTTACCAGGGTTTGACATGGCAGAAGTAGGAATCCGAAAGGAGGACGACCTGTATCCAGTCAGGAGCTGTCACAGGTGCTGCATGGCTGTCGTCAGCTCGTGCCGTGAGGTGTTGGGTTAAGTCCCGCAACGAGCGCAACCCTTGTCCTATGTTAAATTCTCATAGGAGACTGCCTTGTACAGCAAGGAGGAAGGAAAGGATGACGTCAAGTCAGCATGGCCTTTATATCCTGGGCTACACACACGCTACAATGGGTGATACAGAGGGTTGCCAAGGAGTGATCCGGAGCTAATCCCCTAAAATCATCCTCAGTTCGGATTGCAGGCTGAAATCGCCTGCATGAAGTCGGAGTTGCTAGTAACCGCAGGTCAGCTACACTGCGGTGAATACGTTCTCGGACCTTGTACACACCGCCCGTCACGCCGTGGGAGCCGGCAACACCTGAAGTCGATGGGCTAACTTGTGATTAACAAGAGGCAGTCGCCTAAGGTGGGGTTGGTGACTGTGACGAAGTCGTAACAAGGCAGCCGTACGGGAACGTGTGGCTGAATCACCTCCTTTCTAGGGAGTCGTAAGTGAAAAGCTTAGTGATTCCTAGGTCGGTCGATGGATTGTGAAGTCTATCGTTGAGTGTTTGAAGTTTTTCTTCCTTCCACTATTCAGTTGTTAAAAATCTTGCCTGTATAGTACGATTGGTAACAGGTGAGTTTTCCCAAAAACTGCCTCAAGGGTTTCTGGCTTATCAGCCTGCCATTAGGTGATGGTGTGGGGCTGGTGGCGAGCCACTATCACCCATTTTGCTAACTTTTTACCAATGTTGACGGAATTCTTGCAAAATCTTGACGATGCGCAAAGGATGATATAATATTGGCTAGGAGCTATAATTTTGGAAAATTTAAACTGTTACGAGAGGAGGTGGGATATGAGTAGACATATCAGGGTCATGCTGGCAGCTTTGCTTGTCGTGACCGGGGTTTTGGTCTTCTTGCCCTCTGGCTACGTAAGCGCCGGAGGAATAGTCGCTAACCAGTGCTTTGAGGAAGGGGAAGGTGGGGTTCCGTTAGGATGGAACCTGACCGGAAACGCTACGCGCGTAAATACTGGCCCCATCTGTGAAGGTATTTGGACTGCCCAGATAACAGGGGACGGTGACATGCTTACGCAGTGGGTCGAGCTTACCCCGTATGTTGGAAATATCACATCGGGGGTAACATTTGAGGCCTGGGGGTGGATATATGCCTCCGGCAATGTTACCGGTGTCATCGATCTCGACTACTGGTACTGCGCGGTAAACGCGACATGCGGGGGAAACGAGACGAGACAACTGGGTCCGACAACAAGGCTGTCTGCCAAGAACACGAACGGCGCCTATGTACAAAAGACTAGCACGATGGACGCACCACCTTATTCGACTCATCTAAGAATCCGTCTCCGGGGAACTGACTGGAATGATGGGGCGGAAGTGCGGTTCGATGAAATTGGTTTCTGGGTGCCAGCATGGGGCTACTGCTTCATTGCGACTGCGGCCTATGGCACGGAAGCAGCTGCTGAGCTTGACATATTGCGCGATTTCCGGGACCAGGTATTACTGAAGAATGCCATCGGTTCGCGATTTGTGGAGGCTTATTACAGGCTCAGTCCCCCTGTGGCTGACTTCATAGCGAAGAACGATTTCCTGCGTGCAGTTGTCAGGGAGGCGCTCATCGATCCGGTGGTAAATCTCCTGCAATGGTCGCAGGACCTGTGGAGAGCTTAGGCGGACATACCCTGATTCCAGGCTTTCTATGGTGTAGGTGCTGTTCAGGCGGGCACCCGCGGGAAACGCAGTTGGATGTCGTGAAATAGAGGTGTCGTTGTCCTTGAATTGACGTGGAACTCCGATAGTAGTCTGAAATTCCCCGGTTACTACGACTGTGAGTACAGCGGAGCGAATAGATTATTGTGGCTAATCCAATCAAATTCGGCACTGATGGGTGGCGAGGGATTATTGCCGAGGATTTCACCTTCGACAATGTGCGCATCTGTGCTCAGGCCGTAGCGGAATATCTCAAGCAAAATAGGCTCGATAAACAAAGCCTGGTCATTGGCTATGATACTCGCTTCGCCTCTGAGGATTTTGCTGCTGCTGCTGCTGAGGTGATAGCCGGCAACGATATCAGGGTTCACCTCTGCCTCAAGCCAGCCCCTACGCCAGTGGTGAGCTTTACTGTCCCGGCTACTAAGTCCGCTGGGGCTATTGTGATAACTGCCAGCCACAACCCTGGTTCATGGAACGGGTTCAAATATAAATCTCAGGATGGGGCTAGCGCTCCAGACGGGGTCACTTCTCAAATAGAAAGAAATATCGCTTCCCTCACCCAAGCCCTCTCCCTCAAGCGGAGAGGGCAAGGAAAGGGGGTGAAAAGGCTTGCTTTGGATAAAGCCTTAAAGAAAGGAGCTGTTGACTATGTGGACCCCGCTCCTGCTTACTTCGAGCAGCTTAGTCACTTTGTTAATATAGAAGAATTGCGCCGCCAAAAATTAAATATAATAGTTGACCCCATGTATGGTGCTGGCATTGGTTACTTCAAGGCAGTCCTTCAAAATGGTAACTTGAGAATTACCGAAATTAACGCTGAAAGAAACCCCTCCTTCCCCCAAATTCAGCCTGAGCCAATTGCCAAAAACCTGACCAAGCTTTCCCGGTTGGTCGTTGAGCGAAAGGCTGACGTAGGCTTAGCTACCGATGGAGACGCCGACCGTATTGGCATCGTAGACGAAAAGGGACAATTTTTAACCCAGCATCAAGTTTTTGCCTTGCTTTGTCTCTATCTCCTGGAAGTTCGTGGTGAGCGTGGCGCCATGATAAGAACATTAACGTCCACCATGATGCTTTCCCGCCTGGGGAAGCTCTTTGATGTGCCTGTTTACGAAACGCCGGTGGGTTTCAAATATGTCGCTCCCTTGATGATGGAGAAAAACGCTATTATTGGTGGAGAAGAGAGTGGTGGCTATGGCTTCCGCGGTCATGTCCCGGAAAGAGATGCCATACTTGCCGGGCTTTACTTCCTTGACTTTATGGTAAAAACAGGAAAAACACCTTCTCAACTTCTGGACTATCTTTACAGCAAAGTTGGACCTCACTACTATGACCGCAGAGATTTTCATATCTCCGCAGCTAAGCGTCAGACAATCCTGCACCGACTCAGTTCCAGTTCCCCAGCCAGCATAGCCGGTTCAAAAGTGAACAAAGTAGATACCACCGAAGGTTTTCGCTTCTTCCTCGGCGATGAGTCCTGGCTGCTCATCCGCTTTTCCGGTACAGAACCGCTGGTCCGCATCTACTCTGAAGCTGAAAGCCTGGAAAGGGCAAGAGAGCTACTGGATGAGGGCAAAAAGCTGATAGGCCTCTAAAGTAGCCCGGCAGAAAATTTAAAAGGAAATATCCCAGGGTTTCTCAACTTTTCTGTGAAAATAGACTTAGTCCGTTTGCCCTGAGCATTCGGCTGAGCTCACGCCGAAGCCTGCTAGCAAAATCACAACGGATTTTGCTCTTTGGTGGCAAATTATTTTAGCCTGTGACTTGTATTTGACACGTGCAGCTAATGGTCTATACAATATAGCTAGTCGCCTTTGGAGCAAGAAACGATAGTCTCCTGAGATTGACGGAATCACAAAATAACATCTGTGTATGAAAGACTATTATGAAATTAGGTGGCATGGGCGAGGTGGTCAGGGAGCTATAACAGCAGCCAAGATTTTGGCACAAGCAGCCTACCTTGAAGGCTATCAGGGAGTAACTGCTGCACCATCTTTCGGCGCTGAGAGGCGAGGTGCTCCGGTCAGTGCATCAACCAGGATTTCCCCGCAGACAATTATGGTAGTATCCCAGGTAGAAAACCCCAATGTGGTGGTAGTCCTAGACCACACCCTGCTGAAATACGAGGAAGTAACCAGCGGGCTAGTCAAAGGAGGATGGCTCATCGTAAATTCTTGGCGACCTCCAAAGGAGCTTGATCTTGGAGGCGACTTCAACATCGCTACTGCTGATGCTACTGGGGTATGCTCAAGCCTGGGACTGGTAGTCGCTGGCCTCACGGTTGTGAATACAGCGATACTGGGTGCGTTTATCCGTGCTACCGAAGCGGTGGGCATGACAAGTATAGAGAAGGCAATAAGAGAAAGATTCTCCAACAGCGAGGTAGGTATTAATCTCGCCGCAATTGCACAGACCTACGAGATAACTAAACTCGAAGAAATGAGGTAACAGCAAGCCATGGGAACCAGAAATTGCCAACACATATGCGGTGAATCATCACCGGCTGTTGGCGAAGCAGGTAAAACAGGTGAATGGCGCGACTCATTTCCAGTGATAGATCAAGAAGAGTGTCTCCCAGTTAGACAAAACAAGCCTACCTGTTTTCTATGCTGGCTCTATTGTCCAGATGCTGTTATTAGTAAGACCATACCCATACAGATAAATATGGAGTATTGCAAAGGCTGCGGAATATGTGCACAGGTGTGTCCGGCCCACGCTATAACCATGGTAAATGAAGAAGAATTCTGTCCCAATGAGACGGATTGAGTGATATTGGTGAACAAAAAGATGGCCAGAAAAGTCAGCACCTGGATACTTGATGGCAATCATGCTGCGGCCCAGGGGGTAAAACTCAGCCGGGTTCAAGTAATTGCTGCCTATCCTATTACACCCCAATCACCAGTCACTGAAACGCTCTCCGAATTCGTCGAAAGAGGAGAACTCGATGCCCAGTATATTGCTGTTGAAAGTGAGCACAGTGCCCTCGCCGTATGCACTTCAGCTTCTATGGTAGGAGCGAGAACCTTTACTGCTACTAGTTCACATGGCTTGGCCTATATGCATGAGATGCTACATTGGGCTGCTGGGGCACGTCTCCCGGTCGTCCTCGCCTGCGTAAACCGCGCTATTGGAGCACCCTGGAATGTGCTCAATGACCAGCAGGACTCTATATCCCAACGAGACACCGGTTGGATACAAATATACGCTCGAAACAATCAGGAGATAATAGACTCGATAATCCAGGCTTATAAGATTGCCGAGTCAGTTTATGTTCCGGTTATGGTTTGCTACGACGGTTATGTTTTATCTCACACTGAAATGCCAGTGGATGTCCCGGCACAGGAGGATGTGGACAGGTTTCTGCCCCCGTATAAACCACACACGATACTGGACCCAGCCAACCCCAAAAACTATAACCTTGTGACCCTGGCCAATCCCCGGGTTAACGCTGAGGGCGTGCTCTGCCATGGGTATATGGAACTGAGGTATCTTCTTCAAGAGGCGTTGCAGAACTCCAGAGAAACGATAATCAGGGTGGGGCGAGAATTCGGTGAATTATTTGGCAGAAGCTATGCCAGTATGTTCTGGGAAGACAGACTGGATGACGCCGATATAGTTATTGTAGCCATGGGCAGTTTAGCAATGGAGGCAATAGTAGCCGCAGACATGCTGCGAGAGGCAGGATACAAAGTAGGTGTCCTGGGCTTGAGAGTGTTCAGGCCATTCCCTAAGGCGGATGTGGCCAAAGCACTAAAAAAGTCTCGCCTCGTCGTGATCTTCGATAAGAATATCAGCTATGGTCTAGAAGGAGCCACCTGCTCGGAGATCAAATCAGCTCTCTATGGAAGTTCAGTAAGAGCGGTAATACGAAACTTCATTGTTGGACTGGGTGGTCGTGACGTTAAAGCAAGAGAGCTGGTAGATGCGGTAAACAAATCGCTGTTATCAGTGAAAGAGGGTGATTTAAACAAAGAATATCCCGAATGGATATGTGACATATGAGAGGGCTTACCCGATGAAGACTAATGCTGTCAACATGACCGAAAAGGAATATCTACTGCCAGGTAACAGGACCTGCCCTGGCTGTGCCTTGTCGCTCGCTTATCGTCACATTCTAAAAGCACTGGAAGGGCAGGTTATTGTGACGGTGCCAGCCAGTTGCCTCACAGTACTGCATGGCATGTATCCCGTAACATCTGTCACTGTCCCCTGTGTAAATACGCCATTCGCCTCCACCGCAGCATCGGCTACCGGCTTGGTTGCCGGGCTTAAAGCCCTGGGCAAAGAAGGGGTGACCGTGCTGGCTATCGCTGGTGATGGTGGGACGCATGACATAGGGATCCAAGCACTGAGCGCCGCTGCTGAGAGACAGAATGACTTCCTCTATATCTGCTATGACAATGAAGGCTATATGAACACCGGCAATCAACGCTCAGGCTCCACACCACTAGGCGCGATTTCAGGCACTACGCCAATTCTGGGCAAGCAGCAGAACCAGAAAGACATTACAGCCATAATGGAGGCACATGGCATCCCTTATGTTGCTACCGCAAATGCTTCCTATCCCCTGGACCTTTACGAAAAAGTCAGGAAAGCGAGGATGATACGAGGGGCCAGGTTCATACATGTGTTCACACCCTGTTCCCCGGGATGGTCGTTCCCTTTCAGTGATACTATCAAGATCGGCAAGCTTGCGGTGGAAACGGGATGGGTGATACTTTATGAGGTTGAAGACGGCATTTTCCGCCTCACTTCGGCGAGTGCATCCATTGCCAAGAGGGATAACTTGAGGCCACTGAGAGAATATCTCATGGAGCAGGGAAGGTTCAAGAATATTACCGAAGAGCAGATTAACGAACTACAGGGTTGGGTAAATACTCGGTGGAAGCGTTGCCTGGATCGGGCAGTCAATTTATAATCTTCGGTTAATAGAGGCCCCTGCATCTTAGGGCGATAAAGTTTGCAGCAAAGGCCAGAATTTGATAAACCTGAGCAGCCAGTTTATGGCTTGATCAAGGTGTGGACGTCGTCACTGTACCGGTAGAGAAGGATAAAAGGACTGGTAGATAACCCATATGCTTATGTCTGGCCAGGGAATGGTCCGTAATCAATCATAATCCATAATCATGATTTAATTCCTTGACCTTTTGGCGGAGGGAGAGGGATTCGAACCCTCGACCCCGATAACTCGGAGTAAGCGCTTAGCAGGCGCCCGCACTAGACCACTATGCGATCCCTCCTCTTCCTGCAACTTAATTCATTATGCCACACGTCAGACGAATCAACAAAATTTAAAATCTTTTCACAGGCAAAACTGACGAAGATTAGCGCAGCTTAAGTCCCGTCTTACTCATTTGCACCCGTCAGTTCCTTATGTCACTGCGGGCTCACTTTTCCTTCTGTTGAGAGAGCCATAATGTTTTCAATGCGGCAGCAGAAGGTACCAGCAGGAGCGACAACTTCAACTGTTTGCCCTCTTTCTTTATCCAGGATTGCTTTGCCCAAGGGGGAAGCAACAGAAAGTTTACCCCTGGCTGGATTTGCTTCTCGTGGGTCGACTAATGTATAGCTGAATTCTTTACCTGAGGATAAATCACGAAGCACTACTGTGTCTCCGAATTTTGCCCTGGATGTATCCTGGCCTGCCCCCATTATCCTAGCCAGATTCAAGGTTGACTCTAACTCCTTGATCCTCCCTTCCAAATGTGCCTTTTGCTCTCTGGCTGCTGCCAGGGGAGCGTTTTCTCGAAAGTCCTTGTCCGCGGCTGCTTTTTGTATCTCCTCAATAACTTGGGAGCGTTGATTTTTCAGGTTGGCTAATTCTTTCTCTAATTTTGCGTAGCCTTGTGCAGTTAAGGTAACCTGGGCCTGACCACTCTGCCAAACTGCGGCTGTTTTTGAAGAAGTTTTTTTCGCCCTGAGGTGGGGAGCTAAATTTATGCTGCTGAATCCCTTTTTTCGGATGTACGTAAGAAAAGACCTGAGAGGCTTGACTGCCGATGGGATAATCTGTTCGCCATAGCTAGCCACATCCACAGGGCTGATGTCCTTCACATGCCTGGATGAGCCAAGCCATCTGACGAATTTAGATATCTCTGCCTGTATTTTCCCCCTTTCTTCCGGAGGTAAATGTGATAGAAAAGCGTCAGCTACTTCAGCAAGTATCGGGTTGTGCTCGATGTTTCCCACGAAAAATAAATGATAGCTTCAAAAATGGACGCTGTCAATTTACATGTTGGTGGAGAGAATTTAGCCTTTATCTTCCTAGCATAGTGTGCTAAGCTAACTACATTTGTCCTTGAGTGCTAAAAAGAATCGGGAGATTACGGTGGAATGTCAACGATGAAAACCTTAGTTCAATGTGATTTCGACGGTACGGTTACCGAGGAAGATACTAGTTTTTTTCTTTTAGATGCCTTCGCTCAGGGAGATTGGCGACGACTGCTGCGGGAGTATAAAGAGCACAGGATATCTGTAGGGGAGTTCAATACTAAAGCCTTTGCCATGGTAAAAGATGATAAACCTACGCTAATTGAGGCGCTGAAAGGCAAGGTTAAAGTGAAAGCTGGGCTTCACGAACTGGTGAATTACTGTCTAAAAAAAGGCTTCAGATTGGTCATTGTGAGCAACGGTCTGGATTTTTACATAAAGGCTGTGCTGAAGGACCTGGGATTGGATAGTATCGAAGTGCATGCTGCGCAAGCTTCCTTCCACCCTGAAGGAATGAAAGTCCAATATGTGGGGCCGGATGGCGAAAGATTAGAGGATGGCTTTAAAGAGGCATATATCAAATCGTTTCTAAAGCTAGGGTACAGGGTAATATATATGGGAAATGGCGATTCCGATGTTGCTCCAGCAAAATACGCTCACCATGTTTTTGCCACAGGCGATCTGCTGGCGTACTGTAGAGAGAACAATCTTAAATATAAACCATTCGAAAACTTCATTGATGCCGTTAAGGAAATAGACCTTCTGTAGCCGTGCTCCTTGAATTTCTACGATTCCAAGTAGACTTAAATTCCCCACTTTCAATCATCGGCAACATCACATCCACTACACTGACATTGTACTTTGTTCCCCTGCCGTCTTTGAGCTCTTTTAGAATATCCCTCGTGGTCCTTGCTGGCCGATAAGGACGATGGGAACTCATAGCTTCCACCACATCACAGACAGCGAGAACGCTGACTTCCAGACTTAGCTCATCCCCTGTGATACCGTCAGGATACCCCGAGCCATCTAGCCGTTCGTGGTGTTGCAGCGCTACGTCGGCTACTGGCCAGGGAAGATTTGCATCCTTCAATATGCTATAACCTTGTTTCGTATGGGCACGGATAAGAGCCCATTCTTCCTCAGCTAGTTCACCCGGCTTGGTGAGAATACTCCTTGGGATGGAAATCTTACCAATGTCGTGGAGCAATCCGTTGAAATAGAGCCTCTCAACCATATCCTCAGCCAAGCCCATATTCTCGCCTACAAGACAGGCCAGTTCAGCTACTCTTTGTTGATGCCCCGCCGTATAGGGGTCACAAGATTCAATCACGCGAGAAACGATTTTTGCCAGGTTGATAAGAGAACTCTTCAATTGGTTCGCCGTTTTATTGCGCTCGGCGATATCTATGTAAGAATCTTGAAATCCCACGATTGTGCCTTTTTTCTTGATGAAATTTAAATACTGCTCTATCAGTATCCTTTTGCCATCTTTCCTGAAAATTTCATGCACTATACTGGATATAGGTTCATCTGCGCCCAGCATCTGCTCTATGTGTTTGGAAATATATTCCCTGCTTTCTGGAGGGAGAATGTTTGTTGGCTTCATCTCGGTTAATTCTTCCAGGCAGTAGCCACACAGGTTCTCAAGCGCCTTATTACCCACTAAAATATTGTCTTCGATGTCCGCAGAAAAAACTGCTTCCAAGGAATTCGCAAAGAGATTGCAATAACGTTCTGCGCTTTCCCTGAGTGCCTGCTCCATTTGTTTACGCTCGGTGATGTCCTTTCCGATGGCAAGTCCCACAAATTTGCCGTTTTGCTGCCAAGTGGATAAAGACAATTCAACGGGGAATGTAGAGCCATCTTTTCTCAATGCTTCAAATTCGATGATCCCTGTTCCCCCGTAATTTCCGCCCAAGAAATCCGTCAGTTCTTTTGTGTAACCCTCTATGTGTTTCTCCGACATCAACTTGGTTACTGGCTGGCCCAGTATCTCGTCGGTTGAGTAGCTAAAAATTTGCTCTGCACCTTTATTCCAGAATATTATTGTCCCTTTGCGATTCACACCCAGTATGGCATCCCGGGAGGATGCTAGGAGGGCCTTGTATATCTCTCCAGTTCTAGGTAGCGCTTCTAACTCTTTGTGCGGTGGTTCTATTTCTTCCATGAGCGATTTTTCTTCTTACTATCATACCTACTTCCTTCCCTACCCGGCTAAAAAATTCAGGCTCTATTCATAATCAAATATGGTCAACTATACCAAATACATCAATCTGTTTGCAATAGGGATTTGGTCGTGAAGAGGATGGGAGGTTAGTCCCAGCTTAAAATTCTATGCTATCCGAGTGATTAGACATATGCCAAATCTGAAATAATAATCACAGGGGTACTACTTCCAAGCAAGGGATATTCAAAAATGTAGTGCGGCCCTAAGGTCACACTGCAAAATTTGCCAAAATTCAAATATGTCACAATTCCAACTCTGAGGCGATTCCTTTCATAGCTTCAATTCCCAGATCGATGAACTCTTCCAGCTCCAGTCCGATTTCCTGACACTGAGCCACTTGCTCCCGATTGACTCCAGCAGCAAAGCTTTTTTCGCGAAAGCGTTTCGCTACCGATTTAGTGGTCAATCCGCTTAGTTTATCGGGGCGAACCAGGGCAGCCGCGGTGATAAGTCCGCTCAGGGGGTCAGCACAAAAAAGGGCCTTATCCAATTTCGTTTCTCGGGGAACGCCATGAGCTTCGTTATGGCACAAAATAGCATGGACCATAGTCTCATTGGCTCCAAGCTCATGGGCGATGTCAGCTCCCAATTTGCTATGGCTACTCATATCACCCTCAACCAGTTCCATATCTATATCGTGGATGAGCCCGGTAATGCCCCACTCTTCTTCATCCTCTCCCAACTTCCTGGCCAAAGCCCGCATAATAGCCTCGGTGGCTAACATATGCTTAATCATATTCTTATCCTGGACATTACCCTGGATGGAATCAAGAATTTCGTCCCTGTTGGGCCTTGATGTCATGTCAATACCTTTTCCCGCTGCGTTAATAATATACCACGTAGATATTGCCCAGTGGAAGAAGCATCGTTTTGGGTCAATTCCTCAGGTGTGCCAGCATCCACAAGGTAGCCGCCCTCGTCACCAGCTCCAGGGCCAAGGTCAATAATCCAATCAGCGTTTTTCATCACATCCAGGTGGTGCTCAATGACAATTACCGTGTTTCCGTAATCCACCAGGCGCTGTAATACCTTTAGGAGGAAAGCAATATCTGAGAAGGACAGGCCTGTAGTTGGCTCATCCAGTATATAAAGCGTTTTGCCTGTGGAGCGGCGGGATAGCTCAGTAGCTAATTTTACTCGCTGGGCCTCGCCTCCAGAAAGGGTCGGTGCTGGCTGCCCCAGGCAAATATACCCCAAACCTACGTCTCGGAGGGTTTCCAGCTTGTTTTTGATTTTAGGGAAGTGGTCAAAGAAAACCAAAGCTTCGTCCACGGTCATATCCAGAATTTCGGAGATGTTTTTTCCTTTAAAGTGGATTTCCAGCGCTTCACGGTTATATCTTTTTCCCTTGCATACCTCGCAGGGGACAGTGACATTGGGCAGAAATTGCATCTCAATCTGAACATAGCCTGCTCCCTGGCAGGCTTCGCATCTTCCCCCCTTTACGTTGAAGGAAAAGCGTCCCTGGGGATAACCACGCACTCTAGCTTCAGGAACAGTGGCAAAAAGTTCTCGAATAGGGGTGAATGTCCCGGTATAAGTGGCAGGGTTGCTTCTCGGGGTACGACCAATCGGTGATTGGTCAATGTTAACCACCTTATCAATGTATTCAGTGCCAAGAATACCATCACACTCACCTGGTCTCTCCTTAGCCCGGTAGAAGAGGCGGGCCAGCCTTTTATACAGGACTTCGTTGATGAGAGAGCTTTTACCACTTCCAGAAACACCGGTGACGCAAACAAACTTGCTCAGGGGGATATGGACATCGATATTTTTCAAGTTATTTTCCCTGGCACCCTTGATCACTAGCCATTTTCCCGAGTCAGAGCGACGCTCGGGTGGCAGGGGAATTTGCCTCGTCCTACTGAGATACTGCCCCGTTATTGATTGAGGGCAATCCATTATATCCTGAAGTGTTCCCGTGGCAACAATTTCTCCCCCCTGTTTACCGGCTCCGGGCCCCATATCGATAATGTGGTCGGCAGCTTTCATCATAGCTTCATCGTGCTCTACGATGATTATGGTATTATCTAGGTCTCTGAGGCGCTTCAGCGTGGCTATAAGCCGGGACCCATCGGCAGGGTGCAAACCCACTGTGGGCTCGTCACAAATATAGAGGACACCGCTAAGCCCGCTGCCAATCTGGGTAGCCAAACGAATTCTCTGGGCTTCGCCACCGCTCAATGTCGCTGAAGGACGGTCCAGGGTTAAATAGCTCAGACCTATATCTCTGAGAAAGCCCAACCGGGCCTGAATTTCTTTGATAATTTGCTTAGCTATGGTGAGTTCCCGGGGACTGATTTTGCCGCCTAGCTGCTCCACCCAATTTAAAGACTCTGTGACAGGCAGAGCGGTAACACCCATAATGTTTTTGTCCGCAATGGTGACAGCTAAAGACTCTGGTTTCAGTCTCTTCCCTCGGCAAGCGGGGCAGGGGTTGGATGCCATATAGCGCTCAATATCCGCTCTGATACTATCAGAACCCGTCTCTCGATAGCGGCGCTCCAGGTATGGTATGACACCTTCGAAATTCGTGTAGTACTGACGCATTCTGCCATAACGGTCTTCATATGTGGCGGAAACTGGTTCACCCCCATCACCATAGAGGACCACGCGCAATTGTTCTTCGCTTAAATCCTTTACTGGCGTTGACAGAGAAAAGCCGTGGCGGCGACCCAGGGACTGTAGTATGCTGCTGTACCAGGTGCCGACCTGCCCATTTCTTGTCCAGGGTTGGATAGCTCCTTCAACCAGGCTCAATCCCTTGTCGGGGATGACTAAATTAGGGTCGATTTCCAGTTTACAGCCCAGTCCCGTGCAAGCCGGGCAAGCGCCGTAGGGGCTGTTAAAGCTAAATGTTCTGGGAGCAATTTCCCCCAGACTTATGCCACAATAGACACAGGCAAAATGCTCCGAGAAAAGCAACTCCTCCCCGTCAAGGATCTTGATCAGCACCACGCCCGACCCCAGTTTTAATGCTGTCTCGATGGAGTCAGCAAGGCGAGTGGCATTTTCGTTTTGCTCTATCTGTAGTCTATCGACTACTACCTCTATGGTATGCTTCTTATTCTTATCTAACTGAAATTCCTCAGAGAGGTCATAAATTTGCCCATCAACTCGAACCCTGACAAACCCGGCCTTCTGCAAATCGTTAAGTATCGTTTGATGTTCACCCTTGCGGTCCCTGACCAGCGGTGCCAGAATCATGATGCGGCTACCTTGAGGTATTTCTTGAACGGCGTCCACAATTTGTTGCACCGTCTGACGCGAGATTTCCCTGCCGCATTCAGGGCAATGGGGATGCCCAATACGAGCAAAGAGGAGACGAAGATAATCATAGGTTTCAGTCAACGTGCCCACAATAGACCTCGGATTATGAGGCGGCCCTTTCTGGTCAATGGATATGGCCGGGCTAAGTCCTTCGATGTAATCAACGTCCGGTTTCTCCATCTGCCCCAGGAACTGGCGGGCATAGGCAGAAAGGGACTCTACATAGCGGCGCTGCCCCTCGGCATATATGGTATCGAAAGCCAGAGAGCTTTTTCCTGAGCCAGAAACACCGGTGATAACCACCAGCTTGTTTCTGGGGATAACGACGTCTATGTCCTTAAGGTTGTGCTCTCTGGCACCCTTGATAAATATGGCGTCGGGCATGATGCTCTATTGTAACATTGGTGCTCAGGCTTTCTCAAAAGAAGGCTTTAAAGGACTAGAGTTAGTATATTTAACGGGGCAGGTACTTCAGAGTTTAGTAGTGTCTGCCCAGTTAAACCCGTTAAATCAGACCACCAAAATGCATTAACACCGGTGCCAGCATCAGTGAAATCACCGACATTAGCTTGAGCATTATATTCAAGGACGGCCCGGCAGTATCTTTCATGGGGTCGCCGGCTGTATCTCCAACGACACTTGCTTTATGAGCGTCTGAGCCTTTACCACCAAACTTACCAGACTCAATCCACTTTTTAGCATTGTCCCAGGCACCGCCGGCGTTGTTCAAGGTAATAGCCAGAATAAAACCGGTAGCCAGGGCGCCAATAAGAAAGCCAGCAAGGGCATATTTGCCCAGAACCACTCCTACAATCACAGGCGCGACTATTGTCATTATGGAAGGAAGCAACATTTGTTTCAATGCTATTCTGGTGGCAATATCCACGCACTTGCCATATTCGGGCTTGGCTGTCCCCTCCATCAAGCCCTTTATCTCACGCCATTGCCGACGAACTTCCTCTATAATCGCTGATGTAGTCACTCCCACCGATTTCATCGTCATAGCGCAAAAGATAGGAGGCATAAGGGCGCCTATAAATATACCGACAATAATCGGCACGCTCAGCAAGCTTAGTGCCTCAGGGAATGGCTCTAATTGACCTGTGGTGCTTGAAATCGTCACTATCCCGGCAGCCATAGCGAAGGCCAGGATTAAGCCCAGGGAATTCATGGCGGCAGCACCGATTGCGAATCCCTTGCCTGTGGCAGCGGTGGTATTGCCCAGAGAATCCAAAGCATCGGTTCTCTCACGCACCTCATCTGGTAACCCCGCCTGAGTGGTGATGCCTCCAGCATTGTCAGCTATAGGTCCGTAAGCATCGGTAGCCAGTGTCACACCCAGGGTAGACAACATACCAACAGCAGCTAAAGCCACACCGTAGAAGCTGCCGAACCTGTACGCTACTGCAATCGCCAGGGCTATCAAGACTATCGGTGCCCAGGTGCTCATCAGACCGGTGGCAAAGCCTCGAATTATAGTGGCACCGGCACCGGTAGTGGAAGCTTCAGAGATTTCCTGCGTCGGCTTGAAGGCATAGGAGGTGAAATAGTTTGTACTTTCCCCCATTAAGGCACCAGCCACAAGGCCGGCAAGCATCGCCCAGAAGAGCCCTAAGTTGGCATGCAGAAAATGAATCACCAGAAAACCAAATACCGCTGTCAATATCGTGGCGCCAAGCGTGCCGCGACGCAAAGCTCCCAGGAGAGCAGACATATCTACCTTCTCCCCGACTCTGACCAGAAAGCAGCCAATTATGGAGGCTACAATGCCGCCAGCCATAATTAACATTGGCAACCACCAGGCAGCTTGCAGAGCAGCCTCGGTTGAGAGTCCAGAAAATAGCTTTGTCACCCATGGTGCTATTACGACACCAACAGTGGTGAGCGTCATAGTGGCAATGACAGTCTCTACATAAGACTCAAGGAGGTCAGCACCCATGCCGCATACATCACCGACATTGTCGCCGACATTGTCAGCTATGACCGCAGCATTCCTGGGGTCATCCTCCGGTATCCCCGCCTCCACCTTGCCCACCAGGTCGGAGCCGGCATCAGCCCCTTTGGTGAAGATGCCGCCGCCTACCCTGGCAAAAAGAGCTACCAGTGAAGCACCGGTCCCATAAGCGGGAATGATAAACAGGAAATTGGGAGCGTCATGCCATACAAGGTAGAGAACAGATAGCCCTATGATGCCAATGCTCACTACAGTCAGCCCCATAACCGCTCCACCCCTGAAAGAAACTCTCAGCCCCTGATTCAGCCCCTTCTGTGCCGCAGCACAGGTCCGGCCATTGGTCCTGAGTGCCATGTTCATGCCGGCATAGCCAGCGCCCATAGAACATAGAGCACCAAAGACAAAAGCTACACTCAATCTCCAACCCAAACTGGGGATGACCGCTAGGACAATGGCTATTATCACTACCACAATGCCCAATGTGCGATATTCCCTGTGAATAAACGCCAGTCCCCCCTCTTTAATAGCGGCAGAAATCTCCTTAATCCTGTCTGAGCCCTGGTCTTGCCTTAGAACATAGCGCACGAAGAATACAACTACACCAGCCGACACAAGCCCCGCTATTATACAAATCCAGACTAAGTCCATAGCTCTCCCTCCTGTATAAGCACAAAACTAGGGCACTCAAGCCAAGTCCAGGTGCCCTCACTTTTATTTGCTAAAATATGCATACTAAAGATGTAAGTCTAATATAAGAAGCTCTATCCGTCAATGATTGGAATCGTCTGTGCTGGGATACAGGGAAAAATTGACCTTGGTTGGGGCTGAAGTGTAAAATCGGCCCTGAAAGCAAAAACATTAGTCGAAAGTGGCCGATAGCCTTCAAAAAACAAAGGGTCAAAGATGCCGGGGTGAATCAATGGTCGTTGATTACCCTGCAACAAAAAGAGGTCTTTAGACGGCCTGTAAAGGAGCTAGAAATGGATTTTGAACTTACCGAAGAGCAAAAGATGTTCCAGGCAATGGTGCGGGATTTCTGCGCCGGGGAAATTGCACCCCACGCTGCCGAATGGGATGAGACAGAAAAGTTCCCCTATGATGTCGTCAAAAAGATGGCTGACGCCGGGTTGCATAGTGTGCACTTTCCCGAAGAGTACGGAGGAAGTGGGGACGAAGTGACTTTCGCCATAGCCACTGAGGAGATTTCCCGTGCCTGTGCCGGTATAGGCGTCGTGTATCTGGTCAGCCTTGGCCTGGGTATGTATCCTGTCGTCATGCACGGCAGTGAACAGCTGAAAAGGCACTACATTTCCCGTGTGATCGATGGGGCGATAGTGGCTTTTGCCTTAACTGAGGCCATGGCTGGCAGTGATGTCGCCGCTATGGAAACAAAATACGCCCGGGAGGGCGATTATTATGTTTTGAACGGTCAGAAGATTTTCATAAGTAATGGTGCTGAAGCTGATATTGTGACCACCTTTGCTACGAGGGACAAATCGCTGGGCTATCGTGGCATCAGCGCCTTTGTCGTGGATAAAGGTACTAAGGGTTTCTCTGTGGGCAAATTAGAAAGAAAAATGGGACTGCACCCTGCTTCGGTAACGGAGCTTATATTCGATGATTGTAAAATACCTGCGGCTAATATGCTGGGAGAGGAGGGGAGAGGCTTCAGGATAGCTCTGGAAGGTATAGACGCCAGCAGGGTCAGCATAGCTGCTCAAGCACTGGGTATTGCTCAAGCCGCTTATGATGCCGCCGTGGCTTATGCTAAGGAAAGGAAACAATTCGGTGCCGAACTCGCTCGACTTCAGGCCATCCAATGGATGATTGCCGATATGGCTACAGACATAGACGCAGCCCGGTTGCTGGTCTACAGGGCTGCCTGGTTAACCAAGAAAGAAGGACACGCTCCTCCTAAAGAAGCTGCAATGGCCAAGGTTTTCGCCTCCGAGGCAGCTCACAGGGTTTGCCACAAAGCCGTTCAGATATTCGGTGGCTATGGCTATACCAGAGACTTTGCCGTGGAACGCTATTATCGTGACCAGAGAATAACCGAGATTTATGAAGGAACATCGGAGATGCAGAGGTGGACAATTGCCCGCCAGGTATTGGGTGTAAAGTAAAGGGGCCGATTATGTTTACAGAGAAAACCTTGCAAGAAGTAGGGGAGGGTAAGAAGAGATGGGAAAAAGAAGCAGGAAAGGCCGGAAGGCAAAAGGCTGAGAAGGGGAAGAGATTTTCCACCGTTTCCGACCTTGCGATAAAGGAAATTTATACCCCGGAAGATATCAAGGACCTGGATTTTGCCAAGGATATCGGCTATCCCGGCGTTTTCCCCTTTACCAGAGGATGTCAACCCACGATGTATCGGGGGCGGGAATGGACCTTTCGCATGTTTTCCGGGATGGGCAGTGCCGAGGATACTAATAAAAGATGGCATCACCTGCTTAAGGAAGGCGAGACGGGGCTGAGCACTGCCTTCGACTTCCCTACCTTGATGGGATACGATACCGATTCGCCTCGAGCTAGAGGTGAGTGTGGAAAATGTGGCGTGGCAATTGACACCCTGAGAGATTTCGAGATTCTGACTCATGCCATTCCTCTGGATAGTGTCACTACTTCTATGACTATCAATCCCCCTGCCTCCGTACTCTGGGCAATGTATCTGGTGGTTGCCGATAAATCGGGGATAAGCTGGGACAAAATTGGAGGCACAATTCAAAACGATATGCTAAAGGAATTTATTGCCCAGAAGACATTTATGCTCCCGCCCGAGCCATCAATCAGGCTGATAAGCGATACCATCGAGTTCGGTACCCAGCATGTTCCCCTGTGGAATCCTATAAGCATTAGCGGTTACCACATTCGGGAAGCAGGCTCCACCGCTATCCAGGAGTTGGCTTTTACCCTGGCCGACGGGATAGCCTATGTCCAGGATATCATTGAGAGAAAGAAGCTGGATATTGATTCCTTTGCCCCTCGTCTTTCTTTCTTTTTTAATTCTCACCTCGATTTCTTTGAGGAGATTGCCAAGTTCAGGGCAGCTAGAAGGATGTGGGCTGGAATTATGAGAGATAGATTCAAAGCTAAGAATCCTCGCTCTTGGTGGATGAGGTTCCATACTCAAACGTCAGGTTGCTCTCTAACCGCCCAACAGCCCTACAATAATATTGTCAGGACTACTACTGAAGCTTTGGCCGCAGTCATGGGTGGGACACAGTCTCTACATACCAATGCTCTCGATGAGACTCTGGCTTTGCCCTCTGAATTTGCTGCTACCATTGCTCTGCGCACCCAGCAAATCCTCGCCGATGAAATAGGTGTCACTAACACCATCGACCCCCTGGCCGGCTCTTATTTTATGGAGTTTTTGACCAGCCAGATGGAAGAAAAGGCCTGGGAATATATCGATAAGATAGACAATATGGGAGGCATGCTGGCTGCTATTGATAAAGGTTTTCCACAAATGGAGATTGCCGATGCCGCCTATCATTACCAGCGGCAAGTAGATAAAGGTGAGAAGGTCGTGTTGGGGGTGAATAAATATGCTATTAAAGAAAAGGCTCCTCCCGAGATACTCAGAATAGATGAGGCGGTCGAAGAAAAGCAGATTGCCAGGCTGCAGGAAGTGAAAAAGAAGAGGGATAACCGCAGGGTGGTTCAGATTTTGAACGATCTTCGCGCTGCTTCCAGGACGGACAAAAACTTGATGCCCTATGTGATAGAGGCAGTAAAGGAATACACTACCGAGCAAGAAATCTGCGATGTCTGGAGAGATGTTTTCGGGGAGTATCGAGACCCGGGATTTTACTAGATTCCACTCTCAAAATTCCCCTCTCCCTCGAAGAGAGTCCCCTCTCCACTTGCTGGAGAGGGTTAGGGTGAGGTAGGGTCACGATGCAATCGATACTAACCCCCTCTTAAGATAAGAGGGGAAAGGGGAGTTATGAAGTAGTGGCGAGGCTCGTCCTCGCCCTGTAGTGGCGGGTCTTGTCCCCGCCTAAAAGGAGACTATCTGAAGGGAAAGGCGATATGGTGAACTCAGGGAAAAAGATACGGATTCTAGTCGCCAAGCCTGGCCTGGATGGACATGACCGGGGAGCAAGGGTTGTAGCCAGGGCTTACCGGGATGCCGGGTTTGAGGTGGTATATACCGGCTTGCATCAGACGCCCGAGCAAATTGTCGCTGCAGCGTTACAAGAGGATGTTGACCTCATCGGGCTAAGCGTTCTCTCGGGGGCTCATATGTACTTATTTGAGAGGGTGCTCGAGTTGCTAAAAGCAAACAAAGCAGATGATGTAATGGTCATCGGTGGGGGCATCATTCCTGAAGAAGACATTCCTAAACTTAAGAAACTTGGAATCAAAGAAATATTTTTACCGGGCACCTCTCTTGATAATATAGTAGGCTGGGTAAAAGATAACGTAAAGCCGCGCTGCTAAAGCCAAGCTCATGGCGCAACCCCTATCCAAGAAATAAGGAGAAATGGCGCCTTTCTAACCCCAGAAATTATCTGAAATCAAGCAATTTGAAGCTGTGCAGACCTCTTGGTACGGGCATTGCTTGCTGAATTTTCAAATATTTTATTCCTTTATCCTTTGGGTTTCTTGCGAAGTAATTAGTACCTGCTCGGTTAGATGTGACGTTTATTTTGGTATCCCTGGGAAATAATCTTTGAAGTACATAATCGGCACTTTGTCACAGAGTTTCTCAATTAAGACTTTTACATTCTTGATTATAGATTCACAATAATCGGATTTAATAAGTAGCATATCATTTTCCAAATAGAGAGGCTCTTCATCACCCGTATCTAGTTGATTACTGAAATTATAGATTTTGATACCCTTGTTTCTTTGAGCCATAGCCCTTAGATATTCTTCATCCCGTGAGCGAGTAACGTCACCCGAAGTATGGGCAACGCAATCTCTCACTTTTTGAAGGTCATATGCTACTTCCCAGAGCTTATTGCTGACACTAATATTTGCTTCATTGAGATACTTCCTATACTCCTCCAAAGAATGCTTTTGCGGAGAATTAGCTATCCCTTTAACATCCTGAGCGGCAAGGCAGAGTTTATGTAACCAGTCTTCCATAGCAAGGAATACTAATATTACGTATGAATAGCGGAAAAAGTTGGTGTACATCATATCGAAAGTAGCTATATGGTTTTCCATGGCTAAATCCCATTCTTCAAACCCTTCCTCGCTACTCAGCTCAAGCTTCTTGACGTCCTCTTCAATTTTCTTACGGTCGTTGGCTTTCAAAGTTTTTAGTTGCAGTTCCATTACGCCGTGATATTTGTTGAGACCATCAAATGTAGCTAACAATAGGTCACGGAAATATACTGTATCCGATTTATCCCATTTCATAAAGGCATTCCTCTCTTCTGAGCCAGATTCTATCCCTCGCAGTAGTGGGTGTCAATTTAGAGCCGAGAGATTAATCATCTCTCGGTTTTTTACTGCCTATAATTTGGGGTTATCATTAGGTAAAATAGGAGGCTGTAAGTCCAACTGCCCACTCAATGGTTTGATTGTGTTTCTCGGCAATCTCAACCATTTTTGCGTGGTGCCTTTCCTTTAAATGCTTCTTTTGCTCTTCCTTTTCTGAAGACCTGTAGTCACAGTAGGGACATTTGGGTAAGTTTTGTTTGCTCATCATTTGGATTCTATCCCTCGCAGTAGTGGGTGTCAATCGTTACTTGTAGTAAATTTCCCTACTCATACTTGAATGGACAGCGTGAAAGGTAGTAGTATTACGTCAAGGTAGTTACTGGCGGAGTTATTAATGCTGAAATCCGAAAAAGGTCTAATTGAGGACTTGGTGCAGAAATACCAGAATCTCACGCCTAAGGAAAAGAATAGTTATAACGAAGCTAATACGGTAAATGCGTTCATACGTCCCCTCTTTGAATTCTTAGGGTGGGATTTTTCAAACATCCATGAAGTAGAAGCTGAAAAGCTAATCGTTAAAGGGAGGGTTGATTACCTCTTTAAAATCAAGCAGGTATCTGAGTTCTGTGTAGAGGTAAAATCTATCCGACATGAATTGACAGATGAAGATAGAGAACAAGCTATCAGCTATGCTTACAACAAAAGTGTAACTTGGGCTATCCTCACGAACTTCGATAGGACGCAGCTTTACAACGCTGAGATAAAGACCTCAGACCTCAAAAGCATTCTGTTTTTGAATCTGCAGTGTCAGGATTATGTGACAGAATACGAAGACCTCTATTTGATTTCAAAAGAGTCAGCAATAAACAATGAATTGGATAAAAAAGCGGAGAGATATGGGAAACTAGCCCGCCGAATACCCATTGAAAAGAAACTTTATGAGCAAATGACTAAATGGCGAGGCGAACTTTTTAGAGAAGTCTATAGATTTAATAAAGACAAAGGGATAACAGAAGACCAAACCGACCAACTCATTCAAAAGCTGTTCAGCCGACTAATTTTCATACGCACTGCAGAGGATAGAGGTTTAGCAGGCAATCATCCACTTTTATCTGCGTTGCGTCAATGGGAGACTGATGAGAAAGAGTTATTATCAAAGGTCAAAAACATTTTCCGAGATTTTGCCCACACGTTTGATAGTGAACTCTTCCCTCAAATAATGGACCCGTGGCAACAGATTTGGATAAACGACCACCTTCTAGCAGATGTTGTGAAAGGTTTATATAAAGTCCCTGGCGATTACGCACAATATTACTTTGACGTAATTGAACCTGATGTGTTGGGGCAGGTTTATGAGCAATATTTGGGGTATGTGGCAAAACATGTAAAACCTAAGCCAAAGGTTCAGCAGTCATTTTTACCTGAGACGGAAGATCAGATTAAGATGACTGCCGAAAAAGAGAAACGAAAGAAAGGTGGTATTTACTATACACCCAAATGGGTTACTGACTATATAGTTAAGCAGACTATTAACCGCTTCTTTGATGAGCACACCCATAATGAAGTCTTGAATATGAAGATACTAGACCCTGCGTGCGGTTCTGGTTCGTTTCTTATAAGGGCGTATGACGAGCTTCTATCATATCATGCCAAGATTCAAGGTAAACAAGTAGCTGAATTAGACTGGCAGGAGAGAATAGGAATTCTTACTCGGAATATTTTCGGAGTAGACCTAGACCCACAGGCAGTTGAGATAGCTCGGCTTAACCTGCTAATTAGGGCATTAGCTCAAAGAGATTTATTACCTTCGCTTGAAAACAATATCCGATGTGGTAACTCACTAATATTCGGTAAGGATAAGGAACTTGAGGCATCGCTTGGGAAAAACTACAAAGCGTATAAGCCGTTCAATTGGGAGTATGAATTCGCCGATATTATTAAGTCGGGCGGGTTTGATATTGTTATTGGAAATCCGCCGTATGTAATGGAATTGAGAGACAATAAAGAGATTTTCAGACAACTGAAAGTAACCCCATTCGGAAACAGATATTATGAATCCAAAATGGATATTTTCTATTTCTTCATTGAGCTTGGGATTGATTTACTCAAACCTGACAGCTATCTTGGGTTTATTGTTCAACAGTATTGGGTATCCAGAGCCCATGCTTCAAAGCTACGAAAGAAAGTCTTTGAAGAAACTACACCCTTGACTCTGGTTGACTTAGATGAATATCAGGTTTTTCAGGATGCCCCTGGACAACACAATATGATTATCGTTTTAAAAAAATCCAAAGCTGAAGATGCTCATTCAACAATCTTACAACTAAAAGACACTAACTTAAGTGAGCAGGATATTACAAAAGCTTTAGCTTCTGAGATTCAAGAGCAAAATATATTTTCTGTTAGCACTATGGAGACTTCTCAGCTATACAATTTAGATACTGACAAGGTTTATGTAATTGAAGATACAATCTCTCAAATTTTAAACAAGCTTACTGATAATAGCTTCAATATAGATAACAAAGAAATTCAACAAGGAGTAGTGACTCCACAGCACTTTCTGACACCCCAAGCTCTTTTAAATCTGGATAAGCCCAATGATCATAAAGCGGGAGAGGGCATTTTTGTTTTGAGCAAACTAGAGTTAAGCAGGTTCAAGTTGACTGAGAACGAAACAGCTCTTGTGCGTCCATTCCATCATGCTGAGGAGATTGACGCTTATTATTACAATCCTGAAATCACTAATTACTTGATATACACTCCCTTAGAAACAGCGAAGGATATTGAATCTAACCCCAAGAAATACCCAAACATAAGGTCTCACTTAAATGAGTATCAACCAGTCATTACCTCAGATCGTAAACCTTACGGTATTCACCGTGCTAGACAACCAGAATGGTTTGAAGATACAAAGAAAATCGTATGTGTACGAAAAACGAGGTATCCGAAATTCGTGATAGTGCCCGAAGCTTGGTATGGCGATCAGGCTGTCCTAATCATAAGGTTAACAGAGACCAAACATGTGTCACCAGAGGTACTAACTGCCGTATTGAATAGCAAAGTTGCTCACTTCTATCTATTTCAGCAGAAGAGACAAGGAAATCAACTTCAGGTAGATAAAGAAGTCTTACTACATTTTCCCTTGCCCAAGGATTTGTTAACTACTAGGAATAAAGATATCAATAGCGAGCTTTCAAGATTGTCAAAACAAGTGGTCACCCAGAGAAAGAAATTGGATTCTGCTAAAAGCAGTGGCACAGATATTTTCGGTGAAAAGACAAGGAAACTAGGGACCGACATTGCGAGGTTGAAAAACGAGATAGACAATCTTGTGTACAAGCTTTATGATCTCAATAAAAGTGAAATTGGGGAGATAGAGAATCTACTGAGTGCCTTGGATAGAGAATAGCCAGAGTAGGTATTCTCTTTAATTCCGTACAATGCAGTGCTTTTCTTTCACTTGTCCTATTTACTCCCCAGGAGTGTTGTTTCTGTCATAGTTCGGCATTGCAGTAGGGACATATCCTTCTATGCGTTTCCCAAACATACAAGCGCCGTCCACAACTTTCGCAGTATAATTCCAGTAGACCTGACCATTCTCCTGTTTTATTGAAGTGTGCGACTACCTGCTTGACTAAGGTGTTCATACTTCGATTTAATTCCCGAAGAGTGGAATCATCAAGCTCACTCAATCTAGCTAAGTTACCACTAGGTAGTGTGATTTGTGTATTCCATAAAGCAGGTCCGCCCACGTAAAGAGCAAGGTCATATGTCGGCCAGACCAAGTGTGCAAAGCGCTTACGCCAAGTTTTAAGGTCATAACTCCGCACCTCCCATTCTGTTAGTGCTTGCCCCTCTTTGCCCCAAGCATCAAAGTAGCTTCTGTGCGTGCCCCCAGCTTGTAAACGTCCTTGACCTCCTGCGTAATGTAATTGAACATACAAACCAAGTTCATTTAGCCAAGGGCGTGTGACTAGTGGGAGGTTCAGTTTAATAGTCCCGACCCATCCTAGTTTGTCCAGCAACAATTCAGGGTCATCTACTTTAGGTACTTGAGCCATAGTCCTTGAGAGAAAAGTGTAAGTCTTACCATGTGTGCTGTCAATGTTGTTAATAACCATCAGGATTTGATTATTTTGAGGACACAATAGCTGATTTGTAGCAAGCCTAGTAACGCTGCCAACCTCTTAGCATCTCTCAATGTGAATGAACAGACCGGTGGCACGCTGTTCTGTCCAGATTTTTAAAACTAACTGGGTCTTTTCTATGAGCCAACATATTCGTGGCTAGGCGTAGCTAATACCCGCAGTAGTGGATATCAACCACAGCAAGATAAAACTCTCCAGGCCATTGACTGTGCTTAGGTGATACAGTATGCTTGAGTTGTATAAGTAGGAGGTACAATTGAATGAGCAAGTGGCATTATCATGTAGAAAAATACAACTTTAGAGAATTAGTAAAACCGGGGTATTTAAATTCTCTTGGGGAAGAGGGCTGGGAACTGGTTTGTTTGAAGAGACTATCAGGAACTGAAAAAGCAACTCAGATGCAATGGTTGGCAGTTTTCAAGAAGCAGATTGTAGAAAAAGAAAAGTAACCATGATTTAAGTGTTACTGCCTTCTCTGTAGTCCAAGAAGCTGTAGTACATCAATTTCCACATATTTGACTATTAAATCTTCAGATTTCAAGGCTAATTGAAGTTTCTCTACGAGGCAGCATCTTCGTGGCCAGGCGTAGGTAGCACCAATGTCCGCTTCCTCGGTTCTAGCGTGGTGCTTCCTTTTCACTTGTGACGCCAGTTCCAGATAAACAAGAATAAAATTATTGCTAGAGCAGCAATTACATATGCCCACCAGTCACTCATGACTATTTACCTATCCCCAAACTTCATTAAGAATGGATGCTTGTTCTCTTCCTACTCTGCCATATTCTGCCTATAACTTTGCCCACTTGTTTGAACTCATCATAGGTAAATTTGTCACTCTTAGCCATATTGCAAATTGGGCAAGCCAAAACACAATTCTTAATATCGTATCCTAGACTGTTAACTTTTCGGTCTATTTCCAACCTTCGTCCCCTCTTGAACCCACCGTAGAAAGGTCCGCCCCATAGCTGGTAGAATTCGTCTTCTGGTATTCCGCAATAATGACACTGTTTCCCATCCCTCCTGTACAGCTCATTCCGTAATTGTCTTTTTTCAGTGTTACTGAGTCTGAATTGCCTTGTCATTGCTGGGCTTCTTCCACCTTCTATTATACGCTCCGCAATCAACCACAACGACCGAATAACCTGGTAGGAAATTGCAAAATTCGGTATTCCGTTCCCCACTGGCTAAGTGTATAATTGAATTGAGACGAGGTTGAAGTGAAGAGGCTGGTCACTGTGGTCACCCTTGCAATCCTTCTGGTAGGGTTGATTCTATTTGGCCTAGCTGACCTTAAGATTTCTGTTGCTGATACCAGCGTTCCTGATAATGAGGTAGCTAGTAGTGTAAGCAAAGCGAGTAATTCTTCCGCAAGTGCTATGATTATGATTGCTTGGACAACCCCATCTGGTGAGGGAGGCTCGAATGAATTATAGAAGGCTGTCTTTTGGAGAAAAAGTAAAAGGTTTTATCGCAGAGCCGGTGAATACATTCAATAATGTGGAGGCGGAAGCGCTGGGGAGTGCTCTGAAATACTTCACAATATGGGTTGTAATATACACAATTCTGCGAACCGTAATTTTCTATACGGTAGAGAGGCGAGTTTTTCAGACACTATGGGACTTGCTTGGATTAAGCGACGCCCCGCTATACCTATACCATTTCGACCCGGTTATATTTGCTCTGCTAGCTGTGCTTGGTGCCTTTGCTGGCCTTTTCATAAGCGGGTCATGGGCACACCTATTTGTACGGGCTTTCGGTGGCAGAAAAGGGTACGGGAACACTATAAAAGCATTTGCATATGGCAATACTCCGGTTTTTCTGTTTGGCTGGCTACCGTTTGTAGGAATGCTATTTTCGCTCTGGGCACTGGTATTAAACATAATCGGCATAAGGCAACTACATGAAATATCTACAGGCAGAGCAATTGGCGCGGTGCTACTTAGCATAGTAGCATTAGTAATCATTGTAGTCTTAATAGTGCTGTTCGTTGTGCTACTCGTTGTTGTCTTGGCGGCTGGGTAAAAGATAACGTAAAGCCGCGCTGCTAAAGCTAAGCTCACAGTGCCCCCTTCCCTATAACATCCCCCCGAGGTGAAGGATATTTATTAGCATAACTTTCACACGACGAAGACAAATACTATTCTTCTTGGTTCAAGCAACCGTAATATAGCGTCTCATACTGGGTGGCTAGATTGGAGTAGTATTGCTCCTGTGTCTGATAATAGTATCTGAGCTCTATTTCGCTTAGCCATTCTCTGATGACGATACCGCAAACGATAGCTAGGACTAGACAAATACATATGAGCAGATTTCGGATGCTATGCCAACGGTGTTCCTTCCTCTTATGGTCATCCAAAAATTGTCCTATATATTCCTTGTCTTCAAGATGCTTTGTTGATTCTCTCTCTTGGTCTTCCATATTGCACCCCCTCTTTACTGTGTGACGAGATTCTAGCCCCCGTACTAGTGAGTGTCAATTGCGGTGTTTCCCTTTGCTCTATTTGTTCATGTCCTATTTATTCATGTCTTCCCTATAAGGTTGGCTGATGTTATAATTGAGATTAGGATGTTTAGTTTGTCTGAGGAATAAGCCATATAATTGGAGTGAAATGAACAATAGTGATAATGAAAGTCGGGTAGAGCCAAAGCCTGTTCCTTGTAAGAACAGGCATTAAGAATAAGAGGAGAGGGTAATGTCAGATATAGTTAAAGCTGAGGGAATAACGGGGCAAATAGAAGTTACCAATGGTATTCTTAATATTACACGGAAGGGATTGAAGGCAACTTTATCTCAAGGGAAAAAAGGCGAACTTAGTATTCCGTTGGAACGAATAGCTAAAGTTGACTATAAAAAGGCGAGTTTCTTGACCAATGGACACATTCATTTTGTGTTGGAAGGAGAGAATGAACACAGTATCTTGAATTGTCCTCGGACAGTTATATTTGGGCGTAAGCAAGAGAAGGAATTTGATGGTATTGCGATATTAATCAATAAGTTCAAAGACAGGGTACTAACCGAACTAAAAGATGAATTTAAAGACATAGTTGATGAAATAGTAAAGAATAAGGATATTACCGAACAGCAGATTGAACTTCTAAAAAAGCAAGATAAAAAATCGCTGATTACTCTTTACTCAAAAGCATATGAAGCATTTGAAGTAGACAAAGAGCTAGACGAAGGCGAAATCAACACTCTTAAGAAAATCCAAGATGCTTTTGACCTGTCTAATGATGATGTGAATTTTGATGACCGAGTAAGACCGTATATTTATGTCTATTCTGTTAAGAAAGAGGGAAAGCTCCCTACGGTGAATCTGCAAATAGAAGGTGGTTCACCTGTGATTTTGAAAAAGGATGAGATAGTCCACTTTGCAGACAACGCCGTTCTCAAGGAAGTAAAATCTGTCAGCTTAGGCTACAGCGGAGGGTCACATGGGATAAGCTTCCCCATAGGTGGAGGGATTCGCTATAGAGTTGGAGCACATAGAGGACACGTAGTGAAGGAAGACAGGCTTCTTGAAACATCTAAGGGAGTCTTAATCATTTCAAATCAAAGATTGTTCCTGCAGCCATCACCTGGGCATAAACCACTGAGTATTCCCTTGAATAAGATACTTTCTTATCAATGTTTTGAAAATGGCATTGAAGTCTACAAAGAGGGTAGGGAAAAGGGGTATTTCTTTTCAATTGGAAAAGGTGGTTCAGTGGAACTTTTTGGATTGTGTATGGGGCATCTGTTGAGGCAATGAACCTATTCAAGTTAACCTTCGTCCCAAAGTTGGTTATGGTGGTAAAATCCCGACAAACGAGGAACTCAAATGCCAAAGGGACAACGGAGAATTAGGCCAGAATTCTGGGTAGGTTTAATATTTGTCGCACTTCTGGCATACGCATTGATAGCGAATTGGTGGAAAGAGCATGCAGTATTGGGTTGGGTAATAGTTGGGATTGTAGTAGCTCTATTAGCTTTCTCCTTATACCGATTCCCAGCATTTCGTGGATTGTTTATTAGGACAGCAAAGAAGGCTGGTGAAAGCATGGTGTATGGAACGGAGGCTTCTGGGCGTGAACCTCTATCCTCAGATTTGAGAGAACATATACTGAAAAGGGCACATTATAAATGTGAGAACCCCGATTGTAAGGCGCACATTAAGCCACACATTCATCACATAGATGGTGACAACAGTAATAATAACCCAAGAAACCTTATTGCACTTTGTCCTAATTGTCACACCAGGGCACACCATGGCATGTATAGCAACAGCCAGCTTAGGAATTGGGTTCAAAGAAGTTGGGCAACTTTCAAAAAGGGTAGACAGAGATTCAGGTAGTGAGACGAGGTTGAAGTGAAGAGGCTGGTCACTGTAGTCACCCTTGCAATCCTTCCGGTAGGGTTAGTCCTATTTGACCTAAGTGATACTCACATTTCCGTTGCTGATACCAGCATTCCTGATAACAAGATAACTACCGGCCAAACTAAAGCAAGCAATTCCTCTGCAATTGCTATGATTATGATTGCTTGGACAACCCCGTCTGGTGAGGGAGGCTCAAATGAATTATAGAAGACTGTCTTTTGGAGAAAAAGTAAAAGGTTTTCTGGGAGCCCCGTCAAACACGTTCAATAATGTGGAAGCTGAAGCGCTGGGAAGTGCTCTGAAATACTTCACAATATGGGTTGTAATATACGCAATTTTGCGAACGATAGTTTTCTATACATTAGAGAGGCGAGTTTTTCAGATACTATGGGATTTGCTTGGATTAAGCGATGCCGCAGCATACCGTTTTGACCCAGTTACATTTGCTCTGCTAGCTGTGGTTGGTGCCTTTGCTAGCCTTTTCATAGGCGGGTTATGGACACACCTATTTGTACGGGCTTTCGGTGGGAGAAAAGGCTACAGGAACACTATAAAAGCATTTGCATACGGCAATACTCCGCTCTTCCTGTTTGGCTGGATACCATTCGTAGGAATGCTATTTCCGATCTGGGCATGGGTATTAAACATAATCGGCATAAAGCAACTACATGAAATATCTGCAGGCAGAGCAATTGGCGCGGTGCTACTTAGCATAGTAGCATTAGTAATCATTGTAGTCTTAATAGTGCTGTTCGTTGTGCTACTCGTTGTTGTCTTGGCGGCTGGGTAAAAGATAACGTCAAGCCGCGCTGCTGAAGTCAAGCTCATGGCGCCCCCCTTCCTTAAATTTCCCCCCCGTTTAGTCTGCTAAAAATAAGTAACGCAGATTATGTTTGATTACCAAATATCATCACTTGCTCTGCAACAGATTGAACTATTGATGTCCAGGGTCTAATTAGTAAGTCATTCCGCTTCGTAGGAGTAATAACGCTAAAGGACCTCTTCTCACGACCATGAACTAAAGCATTCCTAATGTATCGTAGTGTGTGTATAACTTTCGGATTCCAATTTCCGCAGAAGAAATCTCTCGTGCAGTTTTCAGGGATAAGAGGTTCAATTATAAATCCTCCATCAAACTCTTGCTTTGTGCTGAAATAGGATAAATTCCGCTCCATTTCTTTCCATAGCGATTCAAGAGAGCATGCAGCCCTGACTACACTCTCCAACTTTGTTTCATCTTCTTGGCGGGCTCCAACATTAATAGCTTCTAGTATTTTCGGAATATATAAGTCTGCATTTGCTTGGATATCCGGGTTATTTATTATTTTCAGTAATTCCGCCCTCGTTTTTAAGTCAATATAGTAGAAAGTTGCGTATTCAATAATCTGGTAATAATAAATAAATCTTAACCGAGGTGGGTGCGTTGCGTTTGCGGTTAATGCAAGGTCAAGTAGGAAGGGGTCTTGACGCTTAGCGGTAATGGTCTCAGGAAATGTTATTTCAGTAATTTGTGGTTGTGTAAATGGTTCTGCAGACTCTAATTCAGGTGAATGCATTACTATAGTAGCAGTGTTTCTATCATAATAATCCATAAAGAAATTGAGGTGTTTGGAGACTTCAATAATTTCAGCCTCATCAAATTTCTTAAATCCGCTAACGAAAAATGATACAGCCTTCATGTCAAAGAAGGCTTCCTCAAATGTGAGTCGTTTCTTAGACTTGGATTCAACATACTCCCTCAATATGGTTAAGTTTCTATGCCCAGTAAGCGTCTGTTGCCCTGTGCGTCTAAAGTGTTTACTCAGAGTTAATAACTCTTTTGAAGACTCTCCATACTTGCATAGATAGCGTTTGCCTGATAGTACGAACTTAAATTCACGGTTGCAGCAGGGGTCATCATTATCAAGAACAGTATAAATATATTCAATCGTTTTGGACTCTAGGTGATAAATTGCTGTGAATCGTGGGGGCAATACTAGCTTGTTCAGTGCCTCAACCAGTTTGTCTTCTTGTCTCAGAATAAATGAAACCGATTCGTCATTCCAAGGTTTTTGAACATGGAAATATTGTTTTCTTTTTACAATTTCCGCATGAGGATTGTGTTTCAGAAACTTTGCTAGTCTTTTCTTGAACCAAGCAATGGTTTCAATATCACTCTGAGAACTTTCTTTCCTGTCCTTTTCTGGAATGTTTTTCTTCTTAATCATTCTGGTTTATTCTAGCCCACGCAGTAGTGAGTGTCAATTATGGTGCAGTGTTACCCTTTGCTCTATTTGTTCATGTCTTCTATTTGAGGTTGGCTGGTGGTGAAATCCTGATAGAGGGGAGAAACAAACCAAGCGATTCTAATTATTAACGGGTACGCCTACTATCTATTCTGTCAATCAATCTGATAATCAATTCAAAAACTATTCCAGCAACAAAGCCCACCACACAACTAAATAACATTAAATACCAATCTCCTTTAACGAGGGCGATTATAAGTCCCACTACAGCTCCCACTGCAACACCACCCCAAATTGTCTTTGGAAAGTAGCGGAATGCCACGAGAACACGCACTATTATTGCCAGTAGACACCCCATTGTTCCCTCATTGTTATCCCCTTTCATAAATATTCTATCATGTTGGTCACACCCTCTTTGAGTATCTGCTCTCCAGATTTTGAGCCAAAATGGATTTTTTCTACGAGCCAACATCTTCGTGGCTAGGCTTAGGTAGCACCCGCAGTAGTGGGTGTCAATTGCGGTGCAGTGCTTCCCTTTGCTCTATTTGTTCATGTCCTATTTATTCATGTCTTCCCTATAAGGTTGGCTGGTGGTACAATTGATTTAAGAGGGGGATTAAGATGAGGCTGATGTTTCTGTTGGTTCTGGGTGTGATTGCTGTCGGACTCGTTGTCGGAATTGCTGTTGGAATTGATTCTTTGGAGTCTCTCCCTGACAGTTTGGAGGGAACATGGGTGCTGAGATATTATGGGGAACCAGGGAAGCTTAGAGTGTCTTACCCGTGGAGTGATATTACACTGACAATCAACGGCTGTACGACGGCTGAGCAGGAGATTGGCGATATTACTGGCTATGCTGGCGTAAATTGGTACGGTGGGAATTATGAGGTGGATGGGAACAAATTCATTCCGTATACTGTACATGGTGAAGAAAAGCATATAGGCAGCCTCATTCGTACGGAGAGGATGGGGCCTGCATACCTCATGGCTCAGGAAAACCGTTATCTTGATATTCTTACCTCTGCTCAGACTTACGAAATCACGAATGGCAGATTAATCATCTCCTCTGGGGAAGAAGTGTTAGTATTCAGGTGGAAGGGAATAACCTCGTGCAATACGGACATTTCCGTTGCTGATGCGAGTATTCCCGATAATGAGGCAACTAATAGTGTAAGCAATCAATTCTTCAGCAAGCGCTACAATTACGATGACTGGAGTATTTAATGAGTAGCCCAACCAGTGGATTTGGAAAGGAGGAACACTCATGGCAAGCAACGAACTTCAGATGATTATCGACGCATTTAGATCGCGTCCCAATATGGCAGACCTCAGTATTGAAGAACAGCGTGCCCAAATGGAGGTTAACTTGACACAATTCCAACTTCCAACGGACGTACGTTGTGAACCAGTCGATGCAGGAGGTGTTCCCGCCGAGTGGATTACTACTCCTGGTGCAGTGGCTGAACGGGTTATCTGCTACCTCCATGGCGGTGGTTATGTACTGGGTTCAATTAATACACACCGTGAGTTGGCTTCTCGATTGTCGCGAGCGGCGAGTGCTAGAGTCCTCATCCTCGACTACCGGCTTGCCCCGGAGAACCCGTTCCCAGCGGCGGTGGACGATTCCACAGCATCCTACCGCTGGCTCTTTTCTATTGGGATAGATCCTGCTCGACTAGTAATTGCCGGCGAATCTGCTGGTGGAGGTCTGACTGTAGCAACACTCGTGGCATTACGAGATGCTGGTGAACCACTACCAGCGGCAGGGATCTGTCTTTCACCATGGGTTGACCTGGAATGCCTGGGTGAGTCTATAGTTACTAAGGCAGAGATAGACCCTGTAGTAAATAAAGATCATATACTGATGTTGTCGAAGGCTTACCTTGGGGACACCGACCCTTGTACGCCCTTAGCATCTCCCCTATATGCAGACCTTACGGGTTTACCCCCGCTGTTGATTCAGGCAGGAACTGCAGAATGCCTATTCGATGATGCCATGCGCTTAGCTGACCATGCAAGAGCCGCTGGCGTGGATGTCACTCTAGAACCGTGGGACGATATGATCCATATGTGGCATATGTTCGCTGCTATACTCCCGGAAGGACAGCAGGCAATTGATAGGATTGGCGAATTCATCCGCCAACACACATGATAACGAGATAACTGCCAGCCGAGTTGAAGCGAGTAACGCTTAGGCAAGTGCGACGATAACGATTACGATGTATGCTGTGGATGGTGAGTAGATGAGCCAATTTGTTCTACAGAGGACATAGTGACAAATCGATGTTGTTTAGTTAGGAGGAAGCTACATGATTGTGAAGGTGCATAATAAGCACGGCGAAGTGATATGCCAAGTAAGTATTGATAGAGAGATTGGCAATTCCGAGGATATTGAAAAGTGGCTTTGGGATACAGCAGAACATATAGCACATGAGATAAAAGAGAGAAGCGAAGTTATAGGAGAACATTTTGCTGAACATGTTGAAAGAAAGATAAAAAATCCTAGCTTGTTGGAAAAGCTAAAAAGGCGAGTTGCTGGACCTCCGCGTTATTTCGATATACCAATAACAATGTTTGAGGATTATCAATGTCCAACCTGCGGTCGTGATACTATCCAACCCATGTCTAGAGTCGGTCCTGTGTGGGCAGTTGGGTATTCACCTGAATATGAGCTTGGCGGTTATTCCTGTCAAAACCCTGACTGCCCTATACACGACCTCGTTGTCCTCAAAATTCTGGTTGACAGGATTGATGAGAAACCCGAACGATGACAGGAACATTTAATTCGTAGCCCAGCCAGCGGGTTTGGAGGGGGGCAGACAAAAGGAATAAAAGGAGGTATGCCAGAAATGAAGTTCACAAAGACCTTTGAAATCCAGAAAGACAAGGTAGAAAGAATTCCAGCCTTTTTTGCAACACAAGGGTATAAGTTGGAAAAGAGTTCCCCTAATAACTACAGATTCAAGAGAGGCTCTGGATGGGCTACCCTCTATACATTTGATGTAAGGAAATGCCCCACTACAGTAGATATAAGTTTACTAGAAACGGAGGAAGATAAGCTTCAAGTTCTTGTTAATTACGATATAAGTGGGAAAGGGCAAATCTTTACTACAGGTGACCGAGAAAAGATAACAGCCGAAATAGAGGGCTTAGAAGTATTTACTAAGGTGCGGTAGCTTACTTTCCTCCAACGCCAGAGTCCCTTCTCAAAAGTTGCTCAATTCTCCGATAAAGCCTCAATCTATCCTCAAACTCCACTGACCTAGTGAGTGGTATAATATATGACTAGGAACTATGCTGTGGCTGATGAGTAGTCAAAAAAAGAGAGAGAAATTGAGTGATGCCAGATAATTCATGCCCACTCTGTGGGAGCACTTTGGTGAGCGAATCGAAAGATTCGCAGCATTATATTGATGCTTCTGATTACGAATGTCCAAGATGTGGAAAATATAGGTTAAGCGACTATATAAAGAATGACGAGCGTTTTGATGTTGTCAAACATTTAATAAGTGCTTGGATAAGACGGCAGCATAAGTTAGGTGAATATAATCCTCTTGTTCGTCAAAGTGATAGCAATGGTGACTGGTTTGATAACTTGCAGCGTGCTGGTTTCCCTCAGGGTGTAAGTGAAAAACTTGATGCCTTACTCTTAGCTTACGCTGACATCATCAAGGATGAATATGCGAAGATAGTTAAAATCCGATTGCACTCTTCTCTGCCTGCCGAAATTGCAGCAAGAGATTTTGATGAAGTTAAAGGATTGAATCAATTGCTTCAGCAACTTGATTATATCTGGTGTGAGCCATCCAACCCATATGAACATATTAGAATAACAGCTAAGGGATGGTTTCGCATAAATGAATTAAAGCGGAGTAGCAGATTGAGTGATTCGGCATTCGTAGCTATGTGGTTTGATGATTGCATGGACAAGTATCGCAAGGCAGCAATAAAAGCTGTAAGTCATTGTGGTTACAAACCTATTATGATAGACCAACACGAATTCAACGGATTCATTATCGATCAAGTCATTTCTTTAATTGGCAGGTCACGCTTTCTGATTGCAGACCTGTCATGTAAATCTGAGATAGATGATCCCACTAATTCCAAAGTGAGGCGAGGCGTCCGTGGCGGAGTCTACTGGGAGGCCGGTATAGCCTATGGTATGGGGAAAACAGTTATTCAAACTTGCCAATCAAGTGACGAATCAAAAAGGCGAGTGCACTTTGACCTTGACCAATACCAAACAATCTTTTGGACAGAAGACGAATTAACCCCTGACATTAGAGACCTTACTGAATCCATCTCCAATCCCAATTTCGCAGAGAAATTGGCTCAAAGAATAATAACGACTGTTGGTAAGGGTGGGTATATACCAGCTTGATTCTCTCTATTGTTCAGGTTACTACAATGAATTGTTGGAAAGATAGAGGTTAATATGAAAGACGTACAGATAGCATTTTTTAGTCTTTTGGGTGTGATCATTGGAATATTAGTAACCTCCTTTTGGAACTGGAGAGAAAGAAAAGAACGATTTAAGGTGATGACTTTTGAGAAACGTTTAGAAGCCCACCAGTTAGCATATTATTGGAATCAGACCATATATCATTCTTTAAACTCTGGTGATGCGGAGCAAATTAGGGGGTATATTCATAACGCTCAAGAATGGTGGAATAGTCATTGCCTGTTTCTTGATGAAAAGTCCCAAAAATCCTTTATTACTGTATTCAATTCAGGTAATAGGTATGTTCGGAATATTACCAGACCTGGCTCGGAGCCTAAAGCTGAACAGATTTGGGATGACTTGCAAAACAACCTTAGCGATATTGTCAAGGGAATAGGGGCAGAGCATTTGCAGAGGGTGGAAGATGAAAGTAGTCATGAAATGCCGGGTCATCCAGATAATGACAATCAGGGAATTGTAAATAAGATTGTGACTAAGCTAGGTGCCAACAGATGGTTTATCCCTTTCATTGTCGCCTTGCTAGCGGCTTTTGGATATATTATATATTTGATTTACAGGATACCTTTGAATGACTTACCTACTCCTTTTAATGAAACTACAAGATTGACTTACATTCTATACGGTTTAGCCTCATTGTTTGCACTAATAGCGGCATTTTGGGTGACAACCAGTATAGTGATAAAGGCTTTTATCATGGCAGCAATCTACATTTTCCTTGCCGCTCTGATTATTAACTTAGTAGGTTTCATAATTTAGTAGTCAAAAAGCCGTGGCATGTGCTTCCCCTTCACTTGTCCTATTTACCCCTCTTCAAACAAGGCAGTAGCAATAGGGCATCAGCACAACTTCTAAGCCTAACTGAATTTTTCTACGAGCCAACATCATTGTGGCTAGGCTTAGGTAGCACCAATGTCCCTAGGGAATACCCTCTTACCTTGTGAATAATCTAGCTTTGAATACCTGCTACCCAAACAGGGATTCTAGAAGTTTACTATCCTGATAGAGCGAGTTATACCAGGAGGTCAAACAGCGAAAGAGGGCGTATTGACAACTCCTCTTAATTCCCATATGATGTATCAAAGTGACAGGAGGTAGAGCTATGCCATTTTGTCCTAATTGTGGAAAAGAAATAGGTGAGGGCTTCATGTTTTGCCCTGAGTGTGGACAAAGTCTTAAGGTTGGGGTAACACCAGAGAATACATCAGGACAAGGTGAATCAGCCACGGTACCAGAGGGAGTTAAGGGGTGGAGTTGGGGAGCATTCGCCTTAACCTGGATATGGGGGGTCTGTAATGGTGTTTTAATATCGCTACTCTGTCTTATTCCTGTTTTTGCCATCGTTTGGGCTTTTGTTCTTGGTGCGAAGGGAAAAGAGTGGTCATGGCGAAATAAGAAATGGGACAGCGTTGAGCACTTCAAGAGTACGCAGAGGCCCTGGGATATTGCCGGCATAGTGATATTTGCGATATCAATGGTTGCACTGGTTGTAACGATCCCTGCGGTTATTGTTCCTCTAGTCCTGTGGGGTTAGACGTAAAGCCCGAGCGCATTTCTCAGGCGTCTATCTAGCTCATCTTGAATCGGCGGACTGACCCTACCAAGCCGGCGAATGAGCTTCGTTCTATCGATGGTCAAGAGCTTCTTCATCTTGAAAACTGAGCTCTTCTTTAGGCCGGTTCTGGCAAAATCGGGATGGTCGGGTGTCAGCAGAAAATCGGTCTCAGCCATCTCCTTGGAGGGCACTATGGACGAGATAAAAGCGATGACAACATCGAGCTCTTGTGGGTCAGGAGATACGATGACCGCTGGTCGCAGTTTCTCAGCAGTCAGGTCGGTAAAAGGGAAGGGGACAAGCACAACGTCGCCTCGTTTGAGAGGAACTCGGGGCATGTCAAGCGAGCCCTTCCCCGTCTTCGGCAGTATAAATGTCTTCGCCAGAACGGCCGAGGAAATTGTAACTGCCCGCCTTGCCAGCAACCTCAGCAATACGGGAAGTGGGCAAGTCATCTTCCAGAATAAGAATTTCCACTGCTTGCTGTTCAGAAAGGTCTAGTTTACGCAGGGGCTTAAGGACACCATCTTCGTAAATCGCTTGAATCGTTCGCGGCATGGCGCTCACCTCTATCAAGAGGATAGCAGAAAACAAAGGGAAAATCAAAATCGAAACTCAGAATCTGGTCTCAAAAGGAATAAAGATCAAGGATGCTCAGGTGCCGCATGTCAGCGCCTTGAGCACCGTAAGCTATATGTAAGATAGTCTTCGGTCAATCTTCGATTATGACATCTATTCTGGGGACATAATATCTGTTTTGTAGTAGGCCTAGAGACTCTTTGTCCCGATTTATCGAGACTCCTCAGTCAGAATGAGGTTATCGAGCAGTTTCCCCCATCTGCTTGTTTACCAACTGCGAGGTTTGGGGTAAAATAGGTTGGGTCTTGCGGGAGTAACTCAGTGGTAGAGTTCCTGCCTTCCAAGCAGGGTGTCGCGGGTTCGAGTCCCGTCTCCCGCTCCACCTAGCTTCGGTTCAGCCCCGTTAGGAGATTACCTCCTATGTCACAAAGGGTTCTTAATTTTTGATATAATCGCCACCTTTTTCCCTGCTGACCTCCGAGGGCTAAGCCATTCCCTGTTCGATTATTTCCTCAACAGCTCTTGCCCAGCCCTCAGGGCCAACCCCCTCCACCCTGTGGAGATGAGGTATATCTATCTCCTCCCAAATCCTTCCCGGCTTTTGTACCAAGACGGGGATGTCCACTGCTGAGAGCATAGGTAAGTCATTGGGGCTATCTCCTATGGCTATGGTCTCTAGCTGCCCTAGTTTACTACGGAATAAGTCGATTAGAATTCGTGTAGCCTTGCCTTTATCATTGGGTCCTGTTACGTCATAATAGCGGCCGCCAGATGTATAATTGAGGCCTGTTTTCTTTATCGCATTTAACACTCTATTAATCTCATCCGGTGTTCCCTCAAGGTTAAGGGTCTCGTCATACTCTCTGGCTTTGGCTCGCTGTGCGGCCTCGAGATCCAAGCTCGTCAACGATGCCACTTCCTCCGCACTCATATCACCAAAACCTCTAAAATTGACCCCGGTATCATCCCTTATCTGTGCCAGAATCTCTCTGATTCGGTGATAGGGGATACCGAGTTCAATTACATGGTAACCATCCTTAGCTTTATGATATTCAAAATCAAACGGGAAATAGCCTTGAGAAATGAAGACCGCCCCTCCATTTTCCACGATGAAGGGGTCGTTTATCTGCAGCTCTTTTCGATATACCTCTTGCTCAGCTCTGGTCTTGGCCGAGCAGAAGATAATAGGAACCTCTTGGCTTCGTAAATGCCCTATGGATGGCAAAGCTGCGTTATAAGAGTAAGTTTCTAGGTCGAGCAAAGTGCCATCTAAGTCGGTGAAAATAACTGGTTTCAACTTCATCAAGCTTAACCCTTCCCATGAACGAATCCTAGCTTGGCGTCATTCATTGGTTTAATCAAATACCTGCCTTCTTTAGAAATTGCTCTATCCTTGACCTTTCTGCCTCATTAAGCAGGTTACTCCGGTACGCTACCGAGTCAAAGAAGAACTGAACGTGCTGGGGCGTCTGCCAGAGCTCCTTCTCTGCATACAGGTAGCCGTAACGGGTGGAACTGGCTAACTTCTCCTGACTCACTTCATCACTATCATACCCAACATGCTCCACTAACTCAGGGGTGAAGCCATTCTTGCGTGCTATTGCGTCGAGGGTACCATGAATTCCCGTACCATGCTGGGCTGCATCTTTACTTCGGTCAGCATATTGCGCAGGTAACCCAAGCTTTTTGGCTGCCTCTCGATGTGGATGCTTGCCAACCCTGTCTTCGGCAGAGGTAATCTTGAGGTGAGGTGATACACTCATTGCCAGCTTGACCACCTCGATGTCAGCGTAAGGGAACACTTTTTCCACCCCGTGCGCTATAGCAATCCGGTTTTCTCTGTCAAAGGTCTCCACGTCGGCTCTCTCTAAATCACCCCACATATTCTGCAGAAGACCGTCATAGCCATCTTTGGCAATAACTTGAGGATACCAGCTGTAGCCTCCCCATAGCTCATCTGGACCCTGACCGGAGAAGATTACCTTGAGCCCATCTTGGCTTGCCATCTCCACCGCGGCATAGACTCCAATACCGGCTTCAATTTGTACAAAGTCCCTCTCCTCAACAGCAGCAGCTACTCGGGGTATGTATGACTCAATCTCATCCTGGCTCAGCCTTCTCACCTTATGCTTTAGCCCTAGCTCTTGAGCAAAGCGCTCGGCATATTCAATATCAGTCGCCCCCTCTACGCCAGCAGTATAAGTGGTTACCTCAATGCCCCTCATTGCAGATATATCTGAGACGAGCTTAGCTATCAGGCAACTGTCTACGCCTCCTGAAACGAGCGCTGCCACCCTTTTAACCTTGTGTAACCTCCTCTCAACAGCTGCCTTAAGCAGGGCGCAGTAGCTGTCAACAGCCTCAACCAGGTCGTTGATAGTCACTTGAATGTTCATCTTGCTCAATGGGTAGGCTTCATCAATAATAATGCCATCTTTGCCAAATGAGGCAACCATTCCTGCTCGTAGAGGTCTTACATTACGCATCCCTATCTCCCACAGAGCCGTCTTCCTTGAGGCAAAGGCAAAAAATTTGTTATTTTCGGCATAGAAGGCCGGCCTGAGGCCGGCAAAATCCCTCATTAGCACTACTTGCTTCTCGTCACTTGCTGCCAGACAGAATTCGCCATCGAGCATAGGCGACACCTGTTTTAGGGCATCAACCAGGTTGCCTTGATATCTTTCTGCCAGTAAGTAAGCTACTAGCTCGGCTGTACTTCCGCTAGCTGGTTTCTGCTTCGAGGCGAGGCTCAATCTTAGATTCTCACTGTTATAGAGATTCCCCTCATAAAGCACGGACAAATTGACACTGTGATTAAAGCCAGGCCTTTCTGAGCCCTGTTCTCTGGTGGCAAACGAGACCTGCCCCAGAGCCTGTCTTCTTATCGCCTGAGCATCCCTTTGCCAACTGTGTGACACTCCCGCGGAAACAAGCCATGACCCGTCAGACATATTGCTATCCAGGGTAGTCATCAGAGAGTGTATCTGGCTGCTTACGTCTTCATCATTCCGATTTACAATACCACAAATAGGACACATATAAACTCAAACTTCTTTCTGGCTATAGGGATCAAATCCAGAACATTTGTTCAATTGGTGTGTTTGCTGACTATCAGATTTGAAGTGGGGGTTAGCCAAATCATGATACTTAGGGTTGAGTTGCATTTGACTCAGCATAGCCATCCGGCCAGACCAGGGTACCTTTATCCAATATGTTTCCTGAAGCAACTGTAACACTATCGCCCAGCACGCAGTTATCGGGAACATGGCTGCCTTGTTCCACATAGCTATGGGAGCAAACTACGCAATTCCTGAGTATTGCTTTCTCACCCACTCTCGAGTGGTGCCACAGTACCGCTCCTTGCACTACTGCGTCTTTGCCAATTTCACAATGCTGCCCCAGAACGACAGGCCCTTTTAGCTTGGCACCCTCAGCAATAATACATCCTTCGGCAATCAAAACCGGCCCCTCAATTTGGGCAGTAGGATGGAACTGACTCTTTCCTTTAGCTTGAATGCCTCTACCAACCTGCTGTAAAAGCAGGTCATGGTTTGCCTTCAGATATTTCTCCGGCGTACCGATATCAATCCAATAGGCGTCAGAAGGATAGCTTGAGATAGGCTCACCTATCTCAAGAAGTCTCGGAAAGAGATAATTCTCAAACATAGACGGAGTTGATGCCGGGATATGCGCTAAGACCTCAGGCTCCAAGATGTAGATACCGGCGTTTATCATGTTAGTGGTGACCTTGTCCCAGGTCGGCTTCTCAACAAAGCGCTGTACCAAGCCCCGGGTATCAGTCTCCACTACTCCGTATATAGTAGGATTATCTACCGGTGTCAATGCTATGCTAACTTTGGGCTTGACTTCCTTGTGGCGTTTTACCATAGCGGTCAGGTCTATCTTGGTGATAATATCCCCGTTGAAAACAAGAAATGGCCCATCCAGGTATGATTCAGCATTCTTCACTGCTCCGGCTGTGCCCAGAGGCGACTCCTCCACCAGGTAAGTGAGCCGAACTCCGAGTTGAGTACCATCGCCTAAACAGCTTTGGATTAGGTCAGGAAGATAACCCATGGCAAGAATAGCATCGGTAACTCCGTGCTCTTTCAAATAGCCCAGCAAATGCTCCAAGAAAGGTCGGTTCAGGATAGGCACAATCGCCTTGGGGATATTGCAGGTCAGTGGGCGCAGCCTCGTCCCTTCCCCACCGATAAGAATGACCGCTTTTATTCCTCTTCCTCCAATGCTGAATACGATTTCATGTGTTCCGCCATAACTGCGGTGAACTTCTTCAGGTTTATAGCCCTTAGTGGAGTAATAAGGCGTGGTTTTGGTGGTTCTTCATCCGGCTGGATGGCATTCTGCTGTAAAAGCTCGTTGATAATTAACTGCTTGGTCTCCTCTTCACAGAGTGGAGAGTGATAGATAGCCCCCAGACTTGGCAATAGCATTTCCACCAGAAGATGATGCCCACCCTTTTCTTCATGGAGGTGGGGATTCCTGGTCCCGGTCTGGAATATCTCAACGCCATGTTTGGCAGTGGTGGGGTGTGCCATGGGTAAGACACCACCAAACCCTTCGAAGATAGATATGAGTTCCTGAGATTCCACAGCGTAGCCTGAGGCATAAGTGAGTATTTCTGCCAGTCTCAAGCTCATAGCATGCTCCCCGGCATTGCCTGTCTTGATAATCGCAGTTTCAAATCCGGTTTTATTTGAGATCAGAGAGTTCATGCACTTGTTAGTTATCTCTGATACTCGACCCCATCTCTTAAAAAGCATACCTGCCGAAATTTTAGGCTTGTAGCGCCACAAAACCCTGACCATGCTATAAGGGGATTTGGCCATGCTGAAGCCGGTAGCGTAGCACCTGGCATACTCCCATACAGCACCGGGAAAATAATTATCAGCATCGATAAAGCCAACAAAATCTTTCTTGGCAACCATAGCGATAAAGATTGCAGCTAACATGCCTTCAGCTTTGCCATTCCTTATCAACTCATCCTCTCCCAAAATGTCAGTGTAGCCAGCCTCAGCGAGAGCACGGGCTAGTATGGGGTCTTTCTGGTGAATAATCAGAGCCTCACGGCGAGTAAAGTGGCAGAACTGGTTCAGTGCGTCTTTCTCCATCCTGAACCGGTCAACCCGCCTTCTCTGGCTGTTAGAGACTACGATTATCAGGCACTCATGAGGAACTCCACTGACAACACCTTCGAAGAGCTTGAGCTTCTCGTCCTTAGTAGGGATGACAATAGCCATTTTCTCTTCGAAGTCCTTGATAACATCCTCTTCAATTTTTTGCACGGCGATATTCTCTTGCGGGGGAAGTTCCTTGGCTCTGCCAGAGTCCAGTTCCAATACCTGCTGCACATCGTTAATTCGAACTGAGCCAAAACGCTCAGTGTATCTGGGGCTTTCTATTCTCATTTTCTTTCACTTCTGTCTTGAGGCATGAAACAAAGTGCTCTTTCAAGCCTTTGTCCACATTGTGACCTGGCCTTGGCTGCGTACCTATTTAAGTTCCGGTTAAGAAGATATTAGCAGTCTAGCACTTTGGACTAGTGAGGTCAAAAGAAACAATCGTTTAGCCAAGGTAGCAAAGTTGCGCGCAGCTTAATATTCTCAAGTACAGATTTCGTGAGGTCTATCCCCTCTGTATGACTTAATTCCGAATCCCTTGGTGCCTGTCAGTTCTATCGAACTTTAAATTCGCTCAGCTGGCTAGGGGAGACAGCATTCTAGCTAGGTTTCAAGCACAATAAAAACCTCTTTTGTTCGATGAGCAGTAGGCCAAGCATTCGTATCCTTTTGACTGTAAAGAGACCATGGTGACTCTAGGAGGTGTCTCTTGTCCTTACCAAACCAGTTGTTGCCTGACAGGCAAGTGTGGTAAAATCAGTCAATTAAGTGGCGGGAGGTTAAAAAGGCGGTCATTTGACTGCGGCAGAAGATAGGCAATTTTCTCCCACTTTTCAGGTTCAAAAAGGGCAGAAATATAGAGTTCAGGGACGGCTCCTATTTCCAAGCAGGGTGTCGCGGGTTCGAGTCCCGGTTCCTGCTCCGCACAAAATTGGTTGCCATGAAAGGTGAAACTTTTCGTGGGTAGAAGAGTGGGCTCGTAGCTCAGTGGCAGAGCGGCCGGCTCATAACCGGTTGGTCGCAGGTTCGAATCCTGCCGGGCCCATTTTGCAGCAAACCAAATGGGAAGCCGGTGCAGCTCACAAAGTTTGCTCGATAGATTTTTCTTTCTTATATCTCCCAGCAATTCAGGGTATCCTGTGTAGGGCAGGTTGATTTTAAGTCAATTCTGTCGATGCCAAAGTCCATTATCAATCGGTGGTGATAGATAATAGTAGGAAAATATTGACAATAATCAGGGGCAGTGTATAATGTAAGATACATAGTATGCCGATGTATCAGGAACTGGTCAAATGCCTGACAAAACCATAACCTATGAAGGGCTAACACCCGGTTACAAGTTTCCTCCTGCCGTCTATGAATTGGGTGCCTCCTTCGTCTCCAAATATCTGAAAGCGGTGGATAGCGTTGATGATGGATTTGTTCCCCCTTTGGCCATTACGGCCTGTGCCGTAGCTGCTATGACAAAGTCTGTTCCCCTGCCACCTGGCACTATCGCTATACATGCTTCACAAGAATTAGAGTTTTTCAAACTGGTGCCCATTGGCGACACTATAGAGTGTCACATAGGAGTGGCACAAAAGATAGCTCGGGGCAAGATGAGTATGTTAATCCTGGAGATCGAGGTTTTTGACAAAAGCAGAGAAAAGGTGCAATCGGGGAGGGCAACTATAGCATTGCCCACCTAAGAAAGAAATGCTAACAGAGATTCAAGAAGGGAAGGCTCTTAATCCTGTGGTAAGACATATCACCCAGGAGAAAATTAATCTTTATGCTGAGGCATCGGGTGATTTTAATCCCATCCACGTAGACGAGTCTTTTGCTGCTAATACTCCTTTGGGTGGAACTATTGCTCATGGTATGCTTAACTTAGCTTATGTATCGGAGATGATGACTTCGGCTTTTGGTCGAAGCTGGCTGTCTGGGGGTAAGCTTCGAGCAAAGTTTAAAGAGCCAGCACGTCCTGGAGATACTCTGACTATCAATGGTAAAATTGATTGCGTTGAACAGAAAGATGATGTACCATACGCAAATTGCAGTTTTGAGTGCCGTAATCAAAGAGGCGAAATAATAGTCACAGGGGAGGCAATAATCAAGTTATCAAGTGATAAGAGATAGGAATATGGTTCAAAATGGCAGAATAAGGGTGGCAGTGGATGCCATGGGTGGTGATCATGCCCCTGAAGAAATAGTTAAGGGGGCGGTTCTTGCAGCTCAGAAGGGCGATGTAGAAATCTTCTTGGTGGGCACCGCAAACATTCTAGAAAAGGAATTAGCCAAGTGCAAATTCACCAACGGTTCATCCATCCATGTTGTCGAAGCCAGCGAAGTTATCAAGGAAAATGAGTCGCCGGTTGACGTAATTCGTCGCAAGCCTAATTGTTCTGTTGCCGTAGCGGCAAAGATGGTAAAATCGGGCGAAGCAGATGCATTATTGAGTGCTGGGTCTACTGCAGCGGCTGCAATAAGTGCCATTCAATTTATGGGCATGGTGGATGGAGTATATCGTCCGGCACTTGTTGGCTCTCTGGGTAGCTTTGCACCGAATACTGTGATGGTAGACCTTGGAGCTAATGTAGATTGCAAGCCACATCAATTTCTGGCTTTTGCCATCGCTGGCTCGGTCTACGCTGAGAAGTTCCTTAACATCACTGACCCTAAGATAGCTTTGCTAAGCACTGGAAGTGAAGAAAGTAAAGGGAGTGAAGCAGTGCGTGAAGCTTATTCCCTTCTTGAAAATAGTGGGTTGAACTTTATTGGCAATATAGAAGGCAGTGATATCTTAAGCGGCGAGGCCAATGTCATCGTCTGTGACGGCTTTGTAGGCAATGTTCTTTTAAAGTTCTATGAAAGCATTGGAGGTTATGCCCAGGTTTGGACAGAACGAAAGCTGAAAAAGTACCCACCCCTACGTGCCTTGGTCAGACTATTGTTTAAGGGATTGTTCCCGGCAACCAAAATATCCAATGAGACTGAGAAGCGAGGTGGTGGTATTTTGTGGGGTGTTGATGGGGTTGTGAAGATAGCGCATGGAGCTAGCCGAGCGCCCCAAATAGCTAATGCTATAGAAAGCGCCAAGGAAGCGGTAAAAGCCGAGGTTGTGGAAAGCTTGAAGTCGGAATTAGCAAAATTTAACCAAGGAGGTAAATTATGACCGTCGAGGAGCAGATAAGAGAAATCGTAGCCAAGATTACTCGTGTTGATAAGAGCATTATCACTCGGCAAAGCACATTTAAAGAGATTAAGGCGGATTCCCTGGATGTAGTGCAGGCGTTGGTAGCAGTGGAAGAGATCTTTGGGATTGAAATCCCTGACGAGGAGGCCCAGAAGTTTCAGAACTTCGGCGACTTTGTCTCCTATGTAGAGAATCGGGTAGCACAAGGTGAGAAGGTTTAGATATGTCTCTTGAGGGGAAGCTGGCTTTAGTTACAGGCAGTGGGCGAGGCATTGGTCGGGCGATTGCTTTAAAACTTGCTTCCCAGGGTGCCGATATTGTTGTCAACTTTTTTCGCCACCGCGAGAGCGCTGAACAAACAGCCAAGGATATTGAGGCTCTGGGGGTGAAAGCTGAAGTCATCCGAGCTAATGTGGGAGACCCGGCAAAGGTAGATGAAATATTTGATATGATTGGCAGTAAATTTGGCCGCCTGGATATCTTGATTAACAATGCTGCTTCAGGCGTAGGCCGTCCTGTAGTGGATATAGATGTTAAGGCCTGGGAATGGACTATGGACATCAACGCCAGAGCCCTTTTGCTCTGTGCCCAGAGAGCAACTAAACTAATGGAGGGCAGAGGTGGTAAGATAGTAAGCATCTCTAGCCTGGGTTCACGCTTTGTCTTGCCCAATTATACTGTCGTTGGAGTCTCCAAAGCTGCCCTGGAAGCTTTAACTCGTTACCTGGCAATAGAGCTGGCTCCTCTAGATATTTGCGTTAATGCTGTAGCTGCTTCTGCCGTGGAGACAGAGGCATTGAAGTTCTATTTCAAAGAGGGGCTGGTAAAAGATACTCGTCAAGTAACACCAGCGGGAAGAATGGTGATTCCCGAAGATGTCGCTAATGTAGTGGCTTTTTTGTGCAGTGAAGAGGCCTTTATGATAAGAGGGCAAACTATTATTATTGATGGGGGCACCTCTGTAGGGCTCTTCGCCCTCGCAGGAAAATGAAAATAATGAGCACAGCTAGAACTCCTAAGAAATCGATGAATTCTTGGGGCACGATAAATATACCGAGGGTTGTAGTTACCGGTCTTGCTACTATTAATCCCTTGGGCTTAAATGTAAAAGACTTTTGGGAAGGATTAGTCGCAGGAAAGTCAGCCATCGGTCCTATTACCCACTTTGATGCCAGCAACTTTCGAGTGAAAGTGGATGCTGAGGTGCATGGCTTTGATGCCGCAAACTATATGGACTTGAAGGCAGTTGACCGGACTTCAAGGACTATTCAGTTTGCTATTGCCGCTGCCAAAGAAGCAATACAATCAGCCGGCCTGGATATGGCCCAGGAAAATTCTGATAGAGTAGGTGTCAGCATTTCTACTATGACGGAACAAGGCTATGTTGTTTGGGGATGGGAGCAATACCAAAAAACGGGTCCCAGGAGAGGAGCCGACCCGCTCTTCATCACCAAGTCAACTGCCAGTGCAGCATCCATGCAGGTGGGAATGATGCTGGGGGCCAGGGGCCCTAATAGCGCTGTAAATAGCCTTTGTGCCAGTGGCGCTGACGCCATAGGCACAGCGACCAATTTCATTCGCTTAGGGTATGCTGATGTGATGTTAGCCGGGGGTTCTGACGCCAGCCTGGAGCCAGTTGGCGTGGCTGGAATAGATATTTTGGGAGCCCTTTCCCATGAACCTGACCCGGCCAAAGCTAGTCGCCCATTCGATCTCAACCGTAATGGTTTCGTCTATGCTGAGGGTGTCGGATTAGTTGTTTTGGAAAGCTATGAACATGCTAAGAGGCGGGGTGCACCTATCTTGGCTGAAGTTGCCGGTGCAGGCTGGTCTTTTGATGCTCACGATGCAACTGCTCCTGCTCCTGAGGCTGAGGCTTATGCCATGCGCACTGCCTTGCAAAATGCCAAGGTGAAGATTGAGGAGGTTGATTATATTAACGCTCACGGCACCAGCACCAAGCTGAATGATGCCTGTGAAACCAAAGCTATTAAAATAGTGTTTGGAGAGCACGCTTACAAAATCCCCATAAGTTCTACAAAGTCCATGATTGGGCATGTCATTACTGCTGCCGGCGCTATTGAAACCGTCGCCGCTATATTAATTATGAACAAAGGGATTATCCACCCAACCATAAATTATGAGACCCCTGATCCGGACTGTGATCTGGATTATGTCCCCAATGTAGCTCGCCCGGCTCAGGTGAATGTATGTCTGAAGAATAGCTTTGGGTTAGGTGGTGAAAACTGCTGTCTGGTACTTAAACGCTTTAATGAGTGAGGACAAGCCATGGAATTAGAGGGAAAAGTATCCCTAGTGACTGGTGCCTCTCGCGGCATGGGTAAAGCAATTGCCTTGAAGCTTGCCAGCCTTGGTTCCAAGGTGGCAGTTAATTACGTAGCAATTGAAGATAGTAATAAGGTTGATGCAGATAATGTAGTGGAGGACATAATCCGGCTAGGGGGGGAAGCCATGTCGGTTGAAGCTGATATTCGGGATAGTGAAGTAGTGAAAACCATGGTAGAGCAGGTGACTGATAAGTGGAGCAAGATTGATATTCTGGTGAACAATGCCGGAATAAATAGAGATACCCTTTTGTTAAGAATGTCTGATGATGCCTGGGACGATGTAATCAACACTAATTTACGGGGAGCCTACCTGTGCACCAAGTTTGCTCTGAGATCTATGATGAAGCAGGAATGGGGACGCATTATCAGCATATCTTCGGTGACCGGGATAGTAGGGAATATAGGGCAAAGCAACTATGCTGCTTCCAAGGGGGGACTCATTGCTTTCACTAAAAGCGTAGCCCGAGAGATGGGTTCACGTAATATAACTGTCAATGCTGTGGCCCCAGGTTTCATTATTACTGGGATGACGGATAAGCTGCCTTCGGAAAGAAAAGAGGCCATACTGTCAATGATTCCGTTGCAACGCTTTGGCCAACCTGAGGATGTGGCTGAATTGGTAGCTTTTTTAGCCAGTAAAAGAGCTGGCTATATCACGGGACAGGTCATCACTGTAGATGGTGGAGCATTTCCTTAAATCAATCGCTGTTGAAAGATGATAATCTAATGATGCTACGGTTTTGCAAGATATCTAACTGTATGCCAATATCAAAGGGGTATTGACAAAAAATTTCTTTATGTTCATAATACATCGCATTACGATACAAAGGTATATAAGGTGTGATCTAAGTTTTGTCCCTTTCTATTCGATATTACTATTTCCATGGAAGGGTGACATTTCCCGGCGTAGTTACCTGGTGACAAAATCTTGGAGTAGCGACTTTTGATTTGGGGGTATTGACAAAAAATTTCTTTGTATTCATAATACATCGTATCACGATATAGAGTATGGTTTCGCTAAACACGAAGAAAGGTATAAAGGGGGGCACATGTGCCCAGCTTTATATCAGTATCATTCGCAACAGAGGGATGTCATGAAGCTACTAGTGCCAACGAATTGGGATCCGGACTTGATATTGCCATTAAGCAGGCTGGAAGCTGATGTGCAGCTATATGGCGTATTGCCTACCTCGATGATAGGTAGTGGGGGGAGAGGTCCTGATAGCATCCACATGATGGAAAATCAGGCGGAGGAATACATCGAACAGGCTCATTCAGCAGGTTTGAAGTTTGACTACATCTTAAATGCTCCCAGCATGGGTAATATGGAGTGGGATGAGAGTACCCATCAAGAGTTGCTCGAGCATCTTAGGTGGATCACAAACATTGGGGTGGATAGCGTTACAGTAACCATCCCTTATTTGATTGAGCTTATAAAGCGTCAATTTCCGCATCTTAAGGTAAGGGTATCAACCATTGCTCATGTGAACAGCGTTGCTAGAGCCAAATCGTTTGAATCCTTAGGCGCCGATTCTATTACTCTGGACATTAACGTAAATCGGGATTTTACAGTGCTCAAGGCTATAAGGGACGCAGTGAATTGCGAACTCACTATACTACTGAATAATCTCTGCTTATACCAGTGCCCCTACGAATATTACCACCATGATACCCTGGGGCATGCCAGTCAAAGTTATAACCCGCTTAACGGCCATTATGAAGATTATTGTGTACTACGTTGTACTCTAGACAGGCTCTGGGATATCTCTCAAACCATTAAGTGCCGCTGGGTAAGACCCGAGGATATTCATGTTTACGAAGAGATAGGTATTGATATGTTCAAAACTAGTGGCAGGTCAATGTCCGCCGAGCGAATTTTGAATGCTGCCACAGCGTATTCATCACGTCATTATCACGGGAACCTATATGATATTTTGAACGTCATTACTCCGAAAATTGAATTTAGCAATTCTGCTTTACCGGGCGTACAAAACAACGTTATTGGGCCACCGCCCAGATTCTATATCGATAACCAAGCTCTGGAAGGTTTTATGGATTTCTTCAGGAAACAAAATTGCCTATCCGGGTGTGCCCATTGCGATTATTGCCAACGAATAGCCAATAAAGTTATACAATTCGATCGTGATGAAGTAGACGAGTACATAGCTAGGCTCAACGAGTCTTTAGATAATCTATCCAGTAGCAGGATGTTTAAAGTTAAGGCAGGAGTAAGGAAACACCTGCATTAACAAGCAAAGCGTTCAAAATAGCGTTCAAAACTATCCACAAGATTTTGCCTGACACTGCAGCTTAATGTATCACAGGTATAATGAAAACGACTCCTTGGTTTCAGCTTTGAGGTTGTCCCTCAGGCTCCAATGACCAAAACCAGGCCTCAACCGCCCTAGTTGACATCCTAATTACCTTGTGTTAAATTAGTAACTTGGCGTCTACTAGAAGGTAAAAACGTAGAGAGTTGTAAAAGCCGGCTGGCTGAAGCCGAGCAAATTTTCCTGGAGTAGACCGGCATATAACCAGACGGCTTTTTGATTGCCTAAAATAGAGGAGTATAGGAATGCCAACAGTTAATCAACTTGTTCGTAAAGGGCGGCAGAAGCTGGGAAAGAAAAGCGATGTCCCAGCATTGCATTACACCCGAAATACGATGAAGGGGGGAATTAAATGGATCCAGGGGGCGCCTCAAAAAAGAGGTGTATGCGTCCAGGTTAAGACGGTTACACCTAAGAAGCCCAACTCGGCATTGCGCAAAGTTGCCCGCGTTAGGCTGACCAACGGTATGGAAGTGACCGCTTATATTCCTGGCGAAGGACATAATTTGCAGGAACACTCGGTAGTGTTGATTCGGGGTGGCCGAGTTAAGGACATTCCTGGAATTCGCTACCATATTATCCGTGGCACCTTGGACACTGAAGGAGTAGCTAATCGCAAGCAAGGTCGCAGCAGGTATGGGGCCAAGGCACAAAAATAGCGAGGATATCAAATGCCAAGAGGAGCTAGGAAAGTAGTAAAAAGGATACCACCACCCGATGCTAAATATGACAGCATTATGGTGGCTAAATTTATTAATAGGCTTATGCTACGAGGGCAAAAAGCTACAGCCGAGCACATTGTCTATAATGCCTTGCAGCTCACTGCTCAGCAGGTGAATAGCAGCCCTGAAGAAGCCTTAGAGCGAGCGATTAGAAACGCTACGCCGCTTCTCATGGTTAAATCACGTCGTGTTGGTGGGGCTACCTACCAAGTTCCGACGGAGGTAGGTGAAGATCGGGGGCGCGCTCTTGCCATGAGATGGCTCATTGCTGCAGCGCGAGCTCGTAGTGGCAAATCTATGGAAGAAAGGCTGGCAAGCGAGTTGGTTGATGCTGTCCATGGTCGGGGGACAGCAATCAAGAAACGTGAGGATCTTCACAAGATGGCAGAGGCTAACAAAGCCTTTGCTCACTATCGCTGGTGAAAGTTGTGTTAAAAGCAGTACTTGAGGTAAAGGATAAGCTCATGTCGCGGACTTTCCCTTTGGAAAAAATACGGAATATAGGAATCATTGCTCATATAGATGCTGGCAAGACCACGGCTACAGAGATGATTCTCCACCACGCAGGGCGTACTTACAAGGTTGGAAGCGTGGATGAAGGGACTGCGGTAATGGATTGGATGGAGCAAGAGAGAGAGCGGGGTATTACCATTACTTCAGCGGCTACTACATGTCACTGGCGCGAACATTGTATAAACATCATAGATACCCCTGGGCATGTAGATTTCACTGCTGAGGTAGAGCGTAGCCTCCGTGTATTAGATGGCGGTGTCGTGATTTTCGATGGTGTAGCTGGAGTAGAAGCTCAATCAGAGGCTGTGTGGCGCCAGGCAGATAAATATGGTGTGGCCAGGATTTGTTTTATTAACAAAATGGACAGGATTGGCGCTGATTTTCATCACACGGTGACCATGATTAACGAAAGGTTGCGAATCAAGGCTTTACCTATACAGCTCCCATTAGGAAGTGAAAAACTCTTTCAGGGCATCATCGACCTTGTGGAAAATAAAATCATTGCTTTCCCGGTTGATTCTAATTCAGCTTCAATCGCGGAAGGTGAGACTTTGCTAGCCAAGCATCGCCAAGCATTAATTGAAAACTTAGCTGAGTTCGATGAGCAGATTATGCTGCTCTATCTTAATGGGCAAGATGTCTCTGTCTCTCAAATTAAGGCAGCTATAAGAAGGCTGACTATTTCTAACCGCATAGTGCCTGTCCTTTGTGGTAGCGCCTTGAAGGATAGGGGCATCCAGCCATTGCTTGATGCTATTGTGGATTATCTCCCCTCGCCGCTAGATGCTCCCCCCCCTTCGGCTACAAATTCTAAAAGTGGAAAGGAAATCCTTTGTCTGGCGAGCGATGATGAGCCTTTTTCTGCATTGGCGTTTAAAACGGTTTCTGATCTGTTTATGGGCAGACTGGTATATTTGCGTGTGTACTCAGGCAGGGTAAAAGCCGGGGCACAAGTTTTGGATTCTACCACAGGTAAGAAAGAGAGGTTGGGAAAACTATATGTTATGCATGCCGATCACCGTGAAGAGGTTGACCACGCTGAGACTGGAAGCATTGTAGCTAGTCTGGGGCTTAAGATGACCTCGACAGGTGATACCCTTTGCGAGCCTACGCGACCGGTGCTTTTTGAGACTATACGATTTGCTGAGCCGGTGCTTTCCATGGCTGTTGAGCCCAAAAGCAAGGCCGACCAAGACAAGTTGGATAATGCCCTGGCTAAACTTGCTGTTGAAGATCCGACCTTCAAGATTTACCATGACAAAGAAACAGGCCAAACTTTGATTTCGGGGATGGGTGAACTTCATCTCGAGGTATTAATGGAGCGTGTATTTCGCGAATATAGCGTAAAGGTTAATGCGGGTAAGCCTCAGGTTGCTTATAAGGAAACAATCACCCTTCCTGTGGAATCTGAAGGAAGATTTGTCCGTCAATCCGGGGGTAAGGGACAATACGGGCATGTTTGGCTTAGAATTGAGCCGGGCGAGCGTGGCAGTGGATTTGAGTTTCGCGATCAAATTCGAAGTGGAGCTATACCTAAGGAATTTATTCCCTCAGTAGGAGCTGGTGTTAAGGCAGGTTTGCAAAGTGGGGGATTAGCTGGTTACCCTGTAATAGATGTGAAAGTGACTTTGTATGACGGGAGTTTTCACGAGGTCGACTCTTCGGAAGTGGCTTTCAGGATGGCGGCCTTCATGGCTATGAGGGATGGAATAGATAAAGCCGCGCCTATTATTCTCGAGCCAATTATGGAAGTAGAAATAACAACTCCCAATCAGTTCCTCGGGGACATCATTGGCGATTTAAACTCTCGAAGAGCTCATATTGAAAGCATTGAGAGTCGCGACGAGTCCTCTGCTGTCCGTTGTCTCGTTCCTCTGGCAGAAACATTCGGTTTCGCTGGAGATTTGAGGTCGCTCAGTCAAGGGAGGGCGAGTTACACTATGCACTTTCATCGCTATGAACAATTGCCTCAGGATTTGGCTAAGCAAATTGCGGCTAGAATGGGGAGAAGCAGATGACCGACCAAAAAGTTCGTATCAAAGTTAAAAGTTTCGATCATAAGTTGGCTGATCAAGCAGTAAGGCAAATACTGGAAACAGTGGAACGTACCGGGGCCATAGTGGTTGGCCCGGTGCCTTTACCCACAGATATCGAAAAATTTTGCGTTATCCGCTCCCCTAACATCGATAAAGATTCCAGGGAGCAGTTTGAAATCAGGACTCATAAGAGGTTAATTGATATTTTGCAGCCGAGTTCCAAGACTATAGATGCCCTAAGTCACCTTGACCTTGCATCCGGAGTGGAGATAGATATTAAGTTATAGTTAAAACCATGTTTGCAGGCATTATTGGTAAAAAAATAGGCATGACGCAACTGTTTCAGGAGAGCGGAGAGGCGATGGCAGTAACTGCTATTCAAGCGGGGCCTTCCGTGGTAACTCAGATAAAGAGCCGAGACAGGGATGGTTATGATGCTGTCCAGGTAGGCTTTATTGAGAACAAAGTGAAGCAATCTCAGCTTAGCTCTTCGGAGAAGGGACATCTTCGAGGCTTAGAGAATGTTCGCTATCTTCGCGAATTCAGGACCGATGATATTAGCTCGGTCAAGAGCGGTGACAAAGTGGATGTTGGCTTTCTAAAGCAAGGTGACCTGATAAATGTAACTGGCTTTTCTAAGGGCAGGGGCTTTGCTGGCGTTGTTAAGCGGCATCATTTTGCTGGTGGGCCAAAGACCCACGGCCAGACTGACCGCCATCGCGCCCCTGGTTCAATTGGAGCTACCACTTTTCCCGGTCGGGTGCTTAAAGGAAAACACATGGCAGGACATATGGGAAATAGGAGAGTAACAGCGCGTAATCTCAAGGTAATTCAAGCTGACCCAGAGAGCAATTTGCTTTTGGTGAAGGGTGCAGTACCTGGAGCCAATGGTGGGCTGTTAATAATTGAAAAAGTAAGGTAACAGGAAGTGAAAGTGCCAGTTTATACTTTAAACGGTGAAGTTGTTGACCAAATAGAGCTTAGCCAGGCCATTTTTGATCTTCCCTTTAATGGGGTGGTGGTTCACCAAGCAATGGCCGGACAATTAGCCAATAGACGCCATGGTACTGTGTCTACCAAGACCAGAGGTGAGGTTAAAGGGAGCACAAGGAAACTCTATCGCCAAAAGCATACTGGCAGAGCGCGAAGGGGAGATATAAAATCACCCCTGCTCAGGGGAGGTGGGGTAGTTTTTGGCCCCAAGCCACGCAACTATCGTCAATCGATGCCCCGGAAAATGAGGAGGTTAGCTTTGAAATGCCTCCTCTCCGCTAAAGTTAGAGAAGGAAATATAAGACTGGTACAGGAGCTTGATTTTAAGGGACCAAAGACAAAAGACATGATAAATGTTCTGTCCTCGCTCGGCATCGATTCCTCCACTTTAATTCTTACTGCTCAATCCACACCAAATGTGGTTAAATCAGCGGCTAATTTGCCTGAAGTTAAAGTCCTACCTTCGGCTCTAATTAATGTATTGGATTTGCTTTCCTATGAAATGCTGGTAGCCACTGTACCGGCAATACACAACATTGAGCAAATTTGGGGTAAATAAATTGCATCTTTACGAAGTTTTGCGGCGTCCTTTAATTACAGAGAAGGCTACTTCGCTTAAGGAGGAGGATAAATATGCTTTTGAGGTAGCGGGCAAGGCTACCAGGTCTCAGATTAAGGAGGCAGTGGAACAGGCTTTCAAGGTAGAGGTAAGCAAAGTCAATGTGATGACGGTGCCTGGGAAGACAAGAAGGTTTGGCAGGAGACAAGTAACTAATTCACCTTGGAAAAAGGCAATAGTTACCTTGGCACCGGGACACAAAATTACTTTCTTTGAGGGTGTCTAATGGGTTCAGTCGTTAAGTGGAGAAAAAAGAAGATGTCAAAACACAGACATCAGAAACTTCTTAAAAAAACTCGCTGGCAAAGGACGCACAAATAAGGAGCAAATCGTGGGATTAAGGACTTATAAGCCAACTTCTCCAGGCAGGAGATTTATGTCTGGCGCTACTTTTGAAGAGTTGACTAAGGTAGCTCCTGAGAAATCCTTACTGGTGCCGCTGAAGAAGAAGGCAGGGCGTAATAGCCGAGGTGTTATAACTGTGCGTCATCGAGGTGGCGGCAGCAAGCGCAAACTTCGCCTTATCGATTTTAAGAGGGATAAAATTACCGTTCCAGGGAAAATAGCTTCCATTGAATATGATCCTAATAGGTCAGCTCGCATTGCCCTAATTCATTATGCTGATGGAGAAAAGCGCTATATACTCGCCCCTTTGGACATCAAGTTGGGTGATACTATACAGGCGGGCGAGGATGTTGATATAAAACCTGGGAATGCTCTGCCATTGGAGTCCATTCCTGTGGGAACTGTAGTGCATAATGTTGAGTTTGAACCAGGCAAGGGGGGAAAGCTTGTTCATAGCGCAGGGGGTTCTGCCCAAATTATAAGCAAGGAGGGCCAATATGTTGTACTTAAACTCCCTTCGGGTGAACTACGTAAATTTCATAATAAGTGCTGGGCTACTATTGGTCAGATAGGCAACGTTGACCACGGAAATATAAGGTTAGGCAAAGCTGGAAAGAGAAGATGGTCAGGTTGGCGGCCTACGGTCAGGGGTTCTGCTATGACTCCTCGTGACCACCCACATGGAGGTGGGGAGGGCAGAGCTCCGCGAGGAATGCCTCCGAAAACTCCCTGGGGAAAGCCAGCTTTGGGGGCTAAGACACGTCGTCGTAAAACGTCGGATAAAATGATTCTTAAACGGAGGAAGCAGGATGTCACGGTCGCTTAAGAAGGGACCCTTTTGCAATGCTAAATTGCTTAAGAAAATAGAAGCGCTCAATAATTCGGGCGAGAAAACAGTGATAAAGACATGGTATCGCTCCTCTACTATTTTTCCTCAAATGATAGGTCATACTATTGCAGTGCATAATGGCAGGAAGCATGTGCCCATTTTCATCACTGAAAATATGGTGGGGCATAAATTAGCAGAATTTGCGTCTACTAGGACATTCAGAGGCCATATCACCAAAGCTAAAATAACTGAACAGGCAAGGAAAAAATAAGGCGCAATGAAGGTAAAAGCAGTAGCTAAAGAAGTTGGCATTTCGCCTCAGAAGGTTCGGTTAGTGATAAATATGGTTAGAGGCAGAAAAGTTGACGAGGCATTGAATATCCTCAGTTTTTTGCCTACCCCCACAGCTAAGGCCGTGGCTAAAGTAATTAAATCGGCGGTAGCCAATGCTGAAAACAATTTTCAAATGTCGCCTGCTGAGCTTAGAATCACTGATATATTTGCTGATCAAGGGCATACCTTGAAGAGATTCCGCCCTCAGTCGAGAGGGAGGATAAGTCCTATCTTAAAACGGTCTAGCAATATTACAGTTTTCGTTACTGAAGAGGAGGAATAGTTTTGGGACAAAAAGTTCATCCTTGTGGTTTCAGGCTGGGGGTTAACCAGGATTGGCGAGCTAGGTGGTATGCTGAGAAGAACTATGCCCGGTTTTTGTTAGATGATTTAAAGCTACGCAGAGTTGTGGAACAACAATGTCCTGGAGGAGCAGTTGCTCGGGTGGAAATTGAACGTCCGGGAGACGAGGTACATTTAACTCTTTACTCAGCTCGTCCTGGCATCTTGATTGGCCGGGGGGGGCAAAATGTGGAAATACTGAAGTCGGACATGGAAAAGGTCAGTGGGGATAAAATTAGATTGACCATTAGAGAAGTTGAGCACCCTGAGCTTGAAGCTCTTTTGGTAGCTCGGAGCATAGCTGAGCGGCTTGAAGAGAGAATCCCTTTCCGGCGGGCAATGAGGCAAGCAGCCTTCCGAACTTTGCAAGCTGGTGCTAAGGGAATAAAGATACAGTGCAATGGAAGACTTGGTGGGCTTGAAATTGCTAGAAGTGAAACTGTCCGTCAAGGTCAAATGCCGTTGCATAAGTTACGTGCCAATATCGATTATGGTTTTACTGAAGCCCATACTATAATGGGGCGTATTGGGGTTAAAGTGTGGATTTATAAGGGCGATATTATCCCTGAAAAGAAGGAGAAAAATGCTACAGCCGAAACGAGTGAAGTACCGCAAGGTACATAGAGGAAGGCTAAAAGGTAGTGCCCAGAGCGGGGATACCATTGTTTTTGGTGACTTTGGCATTAGGGCTGAAGAATCCGCTTGGGTAACAGCGCGACAAATTGAGGCAACCCGTCGCGTATTTGTCCGCCACTTGCATCGTGGTGGTAAGCTGTGGATACGAGTTTTCCCTGACAAATCTGTGACAAAAAAACCTGCGGAGACAAGGATGGGTAGCGGGAAAGGTACTCCGGATCATTGGGTAGCCGTAGTTAAGAGAGGCAAAATCCTGTTCGAATTGGCTGATGTAAAGGAGGATGTGGCTTCGGAGGCAGCCCATCTTGCTTCCTACAAGCTCCCTATAGCTACTAGTTTTGTCAGGAGGGAGAGGCAGTAAGTTGAAAGCTAGCGAAATACGCACTCTAAACAATGAAGAGCTATTAACGAAGCTCAAAGAAGCTCATGAGGAACTTTTTAACCTCCGTTTTCGCTTGGCTACTAGACAGTTGGGAAATCATCGGGAGATTCCTAGAGTAAAGAAAAGGATTGCCAGAATAGAAACTATTTTAAGAGAAAGGGAACTTGGCACAGTAAGATGAGTGATCTCGGGAAAAGAAAGGTTAGAGAAGGCTTGGTGGTGAGTGACAAAATGGATAGAACCGTTGTGGTAGCAGTGGAAACCAGGAAAGTCCACCCACTCTATAAGAAAGCTATCAGAGTTACCAAAAAATATAAGGCTCATGATGAAAATAATGCCTGTAAAATTGGAGACAAAGTGAAGATTGTCGAGACTCGCCCTTTGTCTAGAGAGAAGAGATGGCGGGTAATAGAGATAATGTCTAAAAGGGAGGTAGCTGCAACTAAGCCGTAACAGAAGAATGATTCAGACTTATACTAGACTGAAGATAGTCGATAATACTGGGGCTAAGCAAATTATGTGCATTAATGTCCCTGTTGGGGCAAGGAAATATGCTCATATAGGTGATATTATTGTAGCCACTGTGAAGCGAGCCATGCCCCATGGGATGGTGAAGGAGGGTGAGGTAGTGCAGGCTGTGGTTGTGCGTGTGGCTAAGCCTTATCGCCGCTCTGATGGCTCCTATATCAGATTTGATGAGAATGCCGCAGTCGTTCTTGGTGATAAAAATAATCCTAAGGGCAGCCGTATTTTTGGTCCTGTAGCCCGAGAACTTAGAGATAAAAACTTTGCCAAAATAATATCCTTGGCTCCTGAGGTCTTGTAAAATGAAAATCAGAAAAGATGATACGGTTGTCATAACTGCTGGCAAAGACAGTGGGAAGAGGGGAAAGGTGCGCCATGCCTGGCCTGATGAAGAGAGGGTGATAGTAGAAGGAGCCAATATGATTAAGCGCCATTCCCGTGCCCGCGGGGCTGCTCGCCAAGCTGGCATAATTGAGCTTGAAGCTCCAATCCATGTATCCAACGTAATGTTGGTATGTAGTAAATGTGGCAAACCTACGCGAGTGGGTTTCCACTTTTTGGCCGATGGCAAAAGGGTGCGAGTTTGCAAATCATGCCGAGAGGTGATTGACTAAGGGAGTTGGTTATGAAATCTCGCTTGGAGGAAAAATATTTAGCTGAATTAGCTCCTCAGCTTAAAACTGGACTAGGCTATGACAATATAATGCAATTGCCCAAGTTGAGAAAGATTGTACTTAGTGTTGGTTTAGGCGAAGCAACACAAGAGCCTAAAGCTCTTGAAGCAGCGGAGAAGGATCTAGCTACAATTTCGGGGCAACATCCGGTGACGACACGGGCGAAAAAGTCTATCTCTTCTTTCAAACTACGGGCTGGTATGCCTATTGGGATGATGGTGACTTTGCGAGGTAAGCGGATGTACGATTTTTTTGACAAACTGGTTAATGTTGTTCTACCGAGGTTTCGAGATTTCCGCGGAGTATCACGGGATTCGTTCGATGGTCGAGGAAACTACAGCCTGGGCATGAAAGAACAGATAGTTTTCCCTGAGATTGATTACGATAAAGTAGACAAAATTCGCGGCCTCGAGATAACCATTGTTACTACGGCTAAGAACGATGATGAAGCCAGGACTTTGTTGGAGCTAATGGGCATGCCTTTCAGGAGAACTTGATATGGCGAAGTTATCTAAGATTGTCAAGTCAAAGCGCCCGCCAAAGTATAAAGTGCAGCAACGTAATCGCTGTAAGTTATGTGGTAGGCCGCGTGCTTATATGCGTAAATTTGGCTTGTGTCGTATTTGTTTCCGAGAACTTGCTGTAACTGGTGTAATCCCTGGGATAAGAAAGTCGAGCTGGTAAAGAAAAATGACAATTATTGACCCTATCGCTGATATGTTGACCAGGATACGCAACGCTATCATGGCAAGTCACGAGAGTGTGCTTGTGCCCTCCTCCAAAATAAAGCTTTCTATCGCCAAAATACTTAATGAAAAGGGTTTTATTGACCGTTATGAAGTGCTTAAAGGGAAACCACAGCCCATGATGAAAATCTACCTCAAGTACACAGGTGACCAGCCTGCAATCTTAGGGTTAGAAAGGGCGAGCAAGCCGAGCTTAAGAGTCTATGCGGAAGGGCGTGAAATCCCCCGTGTTTATGGGGGTTTGGGTATTGCCATTCTATCCACATCCAAAGGTATTATGACTGGTCAGGAGGCATGGCGGCAGCATCTTGGCGGTGAAATTCTATGCTATGTGTGGTAAATTAACTCAGGAGCAGTGAATTATGTCTCGTATTGGCTCGCTTCCCATTGCTATACCTCAAGGTACCGAGGTAAAGATTGAAGGAAGCGAAGTTGTGGTAAAGGGAAGCAAGGGAGAACTCCGACGACGGTTTCACCCTGACATTTCTATCGCTTTGAAGGACGGGTGCTTGATTGTAACCCGGCCTAGTGATAGTAAGATCCATCGTTCTTTACATGGGCTTACTCGCAGCCTTCTGGCAAATATGGTGACAGGGGTGAGCAAAGGTTTTGAAAAAGTCTTGGAAATAAATGGCGTGGGCTATAGAGCGCAGAAAACTGGCGACAAGCTGTTGCTCCAGGTAGGATACGCCAATACTGTGGAGTTCCCCCCCCCTCCTGGTATTAGTATCACCGTTGAGGGGACAAATCGTATTCGCGTCGCTGGTATTGATAAAGAAGTAATTGGGGAAACGGCTGCTAAAATTCGGGCGATACGCCCTCCTGACTCCTATAAAGGGAAAGGCATTAAATACTTTAATGAGAAGCTACGTCTTAAACCTGGCAAATCGGGCAAAATAGGCAAGAAATAGTGGCTATAATGAGCGGGAGAGATTCAAAGGCAATCAGAAAGATACGACACAGACGGGTGAGGCAAAAAGTAACTGGAACAATATCACATCCTCGATTATGTGTCTTCCGTAGCTTGAATCATATCCATGCCCAGCTTATTGACGATTCTAGGGGCCAGACTTTAGTCTCAATGAGCACTCTTGACTCTCAAATGAGAGGCAAGACCAATGGAATGGTGAAAACCAAGAAGGCTGAGGTAGTGGGAACTTTGCTTGCGGAGAAAGCATTAAATAAAGGGATCAAACAGGTGGTTTTTGACCGTGGTGGCTATAAGTATCACGGCAGAGTTAAGGCTTTAGCCGAGGCGGCCAGGAAAGCTGGATTGGAATTTTGAGAGTTAACTTATGAAAGCGGTTACCAAAGTAAGAGGAAAGAAGGCCAAAATCGATGCCTCAGAACTAAGCCTCGAGGAGAAACTGTTAGGCATCGACCGTGTAACTAAAGTGGTCAAAGGTGGTAGACACCTTCGGTTCAGAGCTTCAGTGGTAGTTGGCGATGGCCAGGGGCATGTCGGATTTGGTTTAGCTAAAGCGGCAGCGGTTCCTGAAGCAGTTCGCAAGGCAGGTGCTATGGCGAGGAAGGGGCTGATTGAGGTGCCTATCAAGGACAATACCATCCCTCATGAAATTCTAGCCAAGTTCGGTGCATCCAAAATCTTACTAAAGCCGGCGGCGCCTGGCACAGGCTTAATTGTCAACAATACTACTCGAGCAGTGCTTGAATTGGCAGGCATAAAAGACGCCCTTGGCAAATCATTAGGTGGATCAAGCAAAATCAACGTAGCCAAGGCGACGATTCTTGCCCTGGCTAACTTGAGGAAGAGTGAGGAAGCGGCAATTCAAACCGATGTTGAAGCTCAGGAAGAAAAGGTAGATGAAACAGAATGAATTAAGACCTCCTGAGGGTGCTAAGCACAAGAGAAAGCTCGTAGGTCGAGGAGATGGCAGCGGACATGGCACCTATTCGGGGCGAGGTTGCAAGGGGCAAAAGGCTCGCTCCGGTGGTGGCGTGCGCCTTGGCTTTGAAGGTGGGCAATTGCCTTTGATAAAACGGCTACCACGAAAAAGAGGGTTCACTAACATTTTTAAAACTGAATATAATATTGTCAATGTGGGGAAGCTAGCTATTTTCCCCTCAGGAACTGAGGTAACCCCTGAGGAATTGCTTCGAGCGAGGCTGATTAACACCCCGGACCATCCGACCAAAATTCTCGGCGCTGGCGACATCCGGCATCCATTGCTAGTTAAGGCTGATAAATTCTCTTCGTCGGCGGAGAAAAAAATCCTCGCTGCTGGAGGGAAGATAAAAAAGGTTTAGAATGCAGCGCAAAACGACCCGACCACGCCTCGTCCAGGCAATGATGGACGTATTGACATTGCCCGATCTGCGACGGAAAATTTTGTTCACCCTTGGCATCCTTGTCGTTTTTCGCTTTATGGCTCACGTTCCCTTGCCCGGCGTGGACATGGAGGCATTGAAAGCATTCTTCGAGCAGACCCCCCTTTTCGGCATGCTTGACCTTTTTAGCGGTGGTGCCATGGCGAGATTCAGTGTGGTTGCCATAGGCATTTATCCTTACATCACTGCATCCATAATTATGCAATTGCTGGTCCCGGTAATCCCCAGACTTCAGGCTCTATCCCAGGAGGGGGAGCTCGGCAGCCAGAAAATCAATCGAATTACTCACTTTGTGACTATACCTTTGGCTGCCCTTCAAGGCTATGCTATGCTTGCTTTGTTACGCTCTCAGGGCGTTACTATTGAGCCACTTGGATCATTGACCATAGCCAGCATAATAATAACGATGATCGCTGGCACGATGTTCCTCGTGTGGCTAGGTGAATTGATTACCGAGCGTGGTATAGGGAACGGGATATCGATAATAATCTTTGGTGGTATCGTGGCCGGTCTGCCTGGAATAGTAGGTAGTGGCATTGTTGAAGCTGGTAAAGGACAGCCTGAGGGGTTGATTGCCTACATTATTCTGGCCTTAGCTATGCTTGTGCTTATAGTCATATTTGTTGAAGCGCATCGCCGTATTCCTGTACAGTATGCTCGGAGCACTTTTCGCGGTGGCCGCATGTACCGCCAATCAGGTTCCACCTACATACCGCTGCGGGTCAATACCGCCGGGATGATACCCCTTATTTTCGCCATTGCCCTAATGCAACTTCCCGCAACGGTAGCTACATATTTCATGGGAGCGAGCGGTTTCTGGTATACAATCTATAATGCGTTTCAGTCTAATACCGTGCTCTACAACATATTGTATTTTGCTTTAGTAATTGGTTTCGCTTTCTTCTACACTATGGTCATATTTGAGCAAATGAACCTGCCTCAAACTTTGCAACAGCAAAGCGGTTTCATCCCTGGGGTTCGGCCCGGCAAGGCAACGGCTGATTATTTGAATGCAGTCATAAAGCGCATTACCTTTGGTGGTGCTCTCTTCCTGGCTGTAGTGGCAATTATGCCCTTCATTGCTCAACAAATCACCAACGTCACAGCATTGGTAATCCAGAGCACCGCCATGCTTATAGCTGTTGGGGTGGCTCTAGATACCATGAAGCAATTAGAGGCTCAACTAACCATGCGCCGCTACGAGGGTTTCCTAAAATAATGCACATCATCATGCTAGGTGCTCCGGGGGCAGGGAAGGGAACTCAGGCAGATATTCTCTCTAAAGAGATGAATTTACCTCATATAGCCTCCGGCGATTTGTTTCGTCAGGCGCTGGAGGAAAGGACCGAGGTTGGGCTCTTGGCGAAAAGCTATATGGATAAGGGAGAACTAGTTCCTGATGAGGTAGCCATAAAAATGATTCTGGAAAAAATTAATCAACCAGACTGTACCTCGGGCTGTCTTCTCGACGGCTTTCCCCGGACTTTGCATCAAGCTAAATTTTTAGACGAAGCCCTTAGGGAGCAAGGAAAAAGCATAGATAAAGCAATATACATTGAAGTGCCCAATGAAGAACTGGTGAAACGCCTCAGTGGAAGGCGGCTTTGCCGGGTTTGTCAGACACCATATCACATAATAAATTCACCGCCTAAAACGCCGGAGAAATGCGATAAATGCGGTGGCGCATTGTATCAGCGTTCTGATGACAGGGAGGAAACAGTAAAGGACCGACTTAGTATTTTCTTTACTCAAACTGTTCCCATCCTTGATTATTATAAAAAACAAGATAAACTAATTAGGGTCAATGGTAACCTGGGAATACAGTGGGTGGCTAGAGAAATAATCTCTGCCATCAAAGCAGGTATAAAATAAATGGTGATTATAAAATCTGACGAGGAAATAGTTATTATGAGAAAGTGTGGCAAAATCCTCGCCGCTATTTTGGATAAACTGAGAGCGGAAGTAAGACCGGGGATTAAGACTGGCCAGTTAGACATAATCATGGCCGAAGAATCAGAGAAGAAGGGAGTTCTACCTTCTTTTAAGAACTATCGCGGCTTCCCCGCCAATTTATGTGTCTCGGTAAATGATGAGATAGTTCACGGCATTCCCGGTGAGCGAATACTACAGGAAGGAGACATTGTTTCTTTAGATGTAGGAGCAAAACTTAATGGATTTCATACCGATGCCGCCATAACTATTGGTGTGGGACAGATAAGTAAGGAGGCTGAGGAACTTATCGCGATCACAGAAGGTAGTCTAAAGTCGGGCATCGCTCAAGCTGTAAGTGGAGCACAGGTAGGGGACATTTCATTTGCTATTCAACATTACGTTGAATCCAAAGGATTTTCTGTGGTTAGAGAATATACCGGGCATGGAGTGGGTCGGGACTTGCATGAAGAGCCCCAAATACCTAATTTTGTGGTTGGGAAAGGTCCCTTGCTTCGCAAAGGTATGGCTCTGGCTATTGAGCCTATGGTTAATGTCGGAGATTGGCACACTAAATTGGCAGCTAATCAATGGACGGTGCTTACGGCTGATGGAAGTCTTTCAGCACATTTTGAACATACCATTGTCATAACTGATAATGGAGCTGAGACACTTGTTTAGGTATGATGTAAGAAATGGCTAAGAAAGAGAGGATAGAAGTTGAAGGCAAAGTGATTACAGTCTTACCTAATACCATGTTTCGCGTCGAGTTGGCCAATGGACATCAGGTATTGGCTCATATCTCGGGTAAGATGAGAAAGCACTATATCAAGATTTTACCTGGGGATAGAGTTCTGATAGAACTTTCCCCTTATGATTTGAGTCGGGGCAGGGTTACATATCGGCTTAAATAGTTTGACAGGTTAATTAAGAAAGTTTATCATAACAGGGTTTGTTTGAATGGTGATTGGAAATGAAAGTAAGAGCTTCGGTTAAGCCAATATGTAGAAAATGTAAAGTTATCAGGCGGGAAGGGGTGGTTAGGGTTATCTGTGAGAATCCAAAGCACAAACAGAGGCAGGGGTAATAAACAATGGCACGTATTGCTGGTGTAGACCTTCCTAAAGATAAGCCAATTTGGGTAGCATTGCAGAGTATTTATGGCATTGGTGCTTCATCAAGCCAGCGCATTTTGGCAGCCACTGGTATCGACTCTGGCCTTAGAGTTAAGGAGCTTAGTGAAGAACAGGTTGGCCAGATTCGAGATGTTCTTGACAAACAATACAAACTGGAAGGAGATCTTAGGAGAGAGGTTCAATCTAATATAAAGCGGCTTATTGAAATTAGTTGCTATCGAGGCACAAGACACCGCATGAGGTTACCAGTCCATGGACAAAGAACGCGCACAAATGCCCGAACTAAAAGAGGGCCAAGGAAAACAGTGGCCGGTCGAGGGCAAAGACGGGGCATAGGTAAAAAGTAAGGAGCTTGTTTTAACAAATGCCGAAGAAGAAAAGGGCTCGTAAAGCCCATAAAAAGGTTAACGAAGGCAAAGTTTATATCCAATCCACTTTCAATAACACGACCGTTACCATTACTGATATGGAAGGTAACGTTATCGCCTGGGGTAGTTCTGGTACTGCAGGATTCAAGGGTTCCAGGAAAGGAACTCCTTACGCTGCCCAGATAGCTGCCAGAGATGCAGCACACCGAGCAATGGGTGATGGCTTGCGCCGAGTCGAGGTGTATATCAAAGGCCCTGGTAGTGGACGAGAAGCAGCTATTCGCGCCTTACAGGCCTCCGGAATTACTGTTACAGCTATCAGAGACGTAACTCCGATCCCCCATAATGGCTGTCGTCCACGAGGGAGGCGAAGGGTATAAAATGGCGCGCTATACAGGCCCGGTTTGTCGCCTATGTCGTCGTTTTGGGGACAAGCTGATGCTCAAAGGCGAGAAGTGCACTACACCTAAATGTCCTTTAGAGAAAAGGAATGCTCCTCCTGGCGGGCATCCTCTAACTCGAAGGCGCAGAGGGATTTCCGACCGCGGACTTCAATTGCGCGAAAAGCAAAAGGTTCGTTTTAGCTATGGTGTCCTGGAGCGACAATTTCGCAGGTTTTTTGTCGAGGCAAAAAAAGGCCCTGGCGCCACTGGAGAAAACCTTCTCATATTGCTGGAGCGGAGATTGGATAATGTGGTTTATCGCTTGGGCTTTGCTGACTCACGTGCCCAGGCCAGGCAAATAGTTGGGCATGGCCATATAACTGTCAATGATCGCAAAACAGATATTCCTTCCTTTCTGGTGAAATCGGGAAACGTTATAAAGTGGCGAGAAGCCAGTAAAAAAACGGAATATTATAAAAGAGTAGCTGAGGAAATTGAGGGAAAAATTATCCCTAATTGGTTAAGCTTGGACAAAGAAAGCATGACAGGTAAAGTGTTAAATTTGCCTGGCAAGGACGACATTGAAGCTGGATTTGGTGAGAAAGCTATTGTTGAATATTACTCGAGGTGAACTATGCCCGAATTATCTATCCCCACTGTAACTTGTGTTGAAAGCACTGGTAATTATGGTCGTTTTCTTGCTGAACCTCTAGAGCCAGGTTTTGGTGTCACTCTAGGTAATACCTTGCGGCGTGTGCTTCTCAGTTCTTTGCCTGGTGCTGCGGTAACTTGGGTCAGGATCGAAGGAATTCAGCATGAATTCTCTCCCATTCCTTATGTTAAGGAAGATGCTATGGAGTTCTTACTGAATATCAGGCAACTGAGACTCTGTCCTCTTTCCCGTCAGCCCGGGCAGTTGTTCTTGGAAGCAGAGGGGGAAGGCAAGGTCTGTGCAGGTGATATTAAACCCTCGGCTGACTTTCGCATTGCCAATCCAGAACTTTATTTAGCTTCTTTAGACTCCCCACAAGCCAAGCTTCACGTCGAACTTAACGTGGAGCTGGGGAAAGGTTATGTACTGGCTAAATCGGCTGACGGTTTACCTGTGGGAGCACTGCCAGTAGATGCCATCTTCACCCCAGTGCGGGAAGTGAATTTTTCTGTAGAATCTATCAAGCCTGGCCAGGAAGGAAGTTCAGAAAAGCTCATCCTGGAGATTTGGACCGATGCTACCATTTTCCCCTGGGAGGCGCTTAGTCAAAGTGCTATCATCTTAATTAATCAGTTTTCTTCTTTCAGGGATCTTGAAGTTCCCATGGCTAGAGCTTTGTCCCTTTTGCCCGAGCAATATGATACCCCTCTGGAAGAACTAAATTTATCAACTCGCTCCTATAACAGTTTGAGGAGAGCGGGTATTTTCACTCTGGGACAATTAATAGAGAAAAGCAGGGAAGGTTTGCCACCGTTGCCTGGTTTAGGGGCAAAGTCTCGAGCCGAAGTGGAAGAGTTAATGGCAAAAGTAAGCTCTCCTGTTTCCAAGAGCAAAAGAGTATGAGACACAGGGTAGCAGGACGGCACTTAAGTAGGACGACAGAGCACAGGTGGGCGTTATACCGAAATCAAGTTACCGCGCTTTTGGCTCACGAAAAGGTCACCATCACTGAAGCTAAAGCTAAAGAAGTTCGCAGTTTAGCGGAAAAGATGATCACTTTAGGTAAGGATGGCAGCCTTGCCTCAAGGCGGGAAGCCTTAGCTTTTATTACTGATAAAAAAGTGGTTGACAAGTTATTTGCTGAAATTGCTCCAGACTATGCTGACCGTAGCGGGGGTTATACAAGGTTGCTAAAACTAGGACCTCGCCCTGGTGATAACGCGCCTATGGTTCAAATTGAATTGGTTAAGTAAGTTTATTTTGCTCATAGAATATGACGGCACCCAATATCATGGTTTGCAATGGCAAGTTGGCTTGCCTACCATTCAAAGTGAGCTCGAGCAAGCCATAAGGCGATTTTGCGGGCAAAGCAGCCGGGTTATGGCAGCTAGCAGAACTGATGCCGGTGTGCATGCCAAGGGACAAGTGGTGAGCTTCTGGGCGAAATCTACATTGGATACCATGACGCTAGTTAGAGCATTAAATTATTATTTACCCAGAGATATCGCAGTTAAAGCAGCTTACAGGGCTAGCGATGATTTTAATGTCCGACGCGACGCTCTGAGCCGGGAGTACCATTATCATATTTTAAATAGCAATACCCGATCGCCGTTTAGTCGAAGGTTTGCTCTATTTGTGCCCAAAATACTGGACATACAGGCGATGAATGAGGCCTGCCAGCTTATCCAGGGCCAGCATGATTTTGCCTCCTTTGCCAGTTCTTTGGATGGCAGCAAGAGCACGCTGCGTAATGTTTACGAAGCGGGAATCGAGGAAAAAGGAGATTTTACCGTTTTCCGTATCGTGGCTAATTCCTTTTTGCCCCACCAAGTACGAAGCACCGTAGGTCTCTTAATCAGGCTGGGCCTGGGTAAGATAGGTATTGAAGGTTTTCGTGATATAATGGAGGCAAGGAGTTTGGGTTTAGCCGGTCCCTTGTCCCCTGCGTGTGGCTTATGCCTTAAGAGGGTCAATTATCCTGAGCCTTTGGGAAGCTAGAGATGAAAACTTATAGTCCTAAAGCTAAAGATATCGAGCGGGAGTGGTGGGTTATTGATGCCACGGATAAAGCTCTGGGAAGAATAGCGACACAGATAGCTAAGTTGCTTATGGGCAAGCATAAGCCGATTTATGCTCCTCATATTGATACCGGTGACTATGTTGTGGTAATTAATGCTGCCAAAGTGAAGGTGACTGGGAAGAAGGCTGAACAAAAGATTTATTATAGACACTCTGGATATCCCGGCGGCTTAAAGAGCCCCAGCTTTAAGGAAGTATTTAGTAAAGACCCTGCCCGTGTGATTGAACTTGCGATTAAAGGGATGTTGCCTCATAATCGTTTAGGTAGAGCTATGTTTAAGAAACTGAAAGTTTATCCTGGAAATGAGCATCCTCACCAGGCTCAGACTTCCTTTCGTCACCCTGAGCGAAGCGAAGGGCGCAAAATGACCGAGAACAAAGAAAACGAAATATTTTCAAAGGAAAGGTGATGACTTATGAGCGAGGAAAGTTACGTTTGGGGAACGGGTAAACGCAAGTGTGCCATAGCCCAAGCCAGGCTTTTCGCTGGCAAGGGAGAGATAATTGTCAATGATAAGCCCTATCAAGAAGCTTTCCCTCGCGTCGAGCATCGCCGTATAATTGAACATCCTTTGCAGGCTACCAATACTATGGGCAAATTTTGTGTCATGGTAAAAGTGAATGGCGGTGGCCTGAGTGGTCAGGCTGGAGCCATTCGCCATGGGATTGCTCGAGCTCTTGTTAAAGAAAACGAGCTATTTAGGCCCATGTTACGTAAAGAAGGCTTGCTTACTCGGGACGCTAGAATAAAAGAACGTAAGAAATACGGACTCAAGCGAGCTCGTAAAGCCCCACAATATACCAAGCGCTAACCGTGCTCCGACTTATCACTTGGCAGCGTGTGGCTGGTTTTTGGATTTTCTTTAAACCAGACTTTGGCAATTTCGTAGCTAAAGAAGGATAGGCCCTTCAAGCATTGATGATTGTTTAATAACATCATTTGTCATTCTGAGCGAAGCGAAGAGTCTAGCCCCACTCAGGGTAAACTCCACGAAGAATCTGAGAGATTCTTCGGCGTCCAAATGAATTTGGATTCCTCAAGATGACATTACTAGACGCTCTCAGGCATCGTGCTATTGCTCCAGACAAGAGGAACAGCTATAATATGAACCTGCTGGGGATTAGTCTAGCGGTAGGACGACTGACTCTGGATCAGTTAGGCCAGGTTCGAATCCTGGATCCCCAGCCAAATTCAGCGAGAATTATTAAATAGGAATAATGGAAGGTCATATTGCATATTCCATAATTCCACGTCTGCGGACACCAGCTGTAGACCCAGGAAAGCAAATCGAGATAGAAGTCTATTTAACTGGTTATGGTACGCCAGAGTGGAATAAGTTGCATGTTGGATATTCATCGCCTTATGTAATATCTGAGGAAAGTTCCGGAGAGTTTGAGTTTAGCATTAAAGTTGTGAAGGATAAGATGAATGGAAAGGTAATGCAGCCGGTAAGTGGGAAAGACTATCTAGACCATCGTAAATGTGACAAGATTGGTATGACCACCGTTTTGAACGAGGGGTACTTCTTGCCGGTACCTGAAAGTAGCTCGCAAGGCGGTTTTCCACGAGTAATGAGTGAACTTTCTTGGGATGGGTATCCACCTATACTCATAAGGTTGAACACAGTGCATAAAGCCCGTGCTGGAGACTATGACATCTATTTGTCTCTTACTTATGGTGACCAGCAGCAAATGTTCCAAGATCAAAAACGAGTTACCTTTCATGTAAATAGTTGGTGGGATAGATGGAAGGTCCCAGTTACCATCGTTGGCATTATTTTGGTAGTCCCGACTTTTGTTATGGGTATTATCGAGCTTGTGCGCTTAATATCTCAGCTTGCAGGAGGCTAGCTGGATAAATGATTTCCTGACTCTTGCCGTGTTAGTAACTCCTGCAACCTTGCCACGCTCAGTCTTAAGAAGTTAAAATTAGATCTAGGTGGCGCATTCGTCTAGAGGCCTAGGACGCCTCCCTCTCAAGGAGGAGATCACCGGTTCGAATCCTCCAGCTCTGTTTAGCTTCAAAAGAACAAGCCAAATTTATCAACAGGTATCTATATTAAGATTTTTTGTCTCTATTATTTAGAGTAATAGTGTTTAACAATTAATTATTAGCCCTCTTTGTTCAGTTTATTGAGATTGTTATCTATTAAATATCCTTTACCTAACTTATATGTATGAAGTAATGCCTCTCTCATTTTTCCCTGTATAGGAAGAGGGATAACTGGTTTATTTCGGTCATAAGCGAGGCGGACAGTATCAAACTCATCCACTTGATCATCATAAACGAAAATGTATAGGTCCTTGAGATGCATATTAGGCCCACCAAGAACAATACAACAAGCTGGAAATCCCGATATTGAAATACTAGAGCACACCCAACCCTCAACTTCGTAAAGGATAACTGAATGCATTCCTGGACTAATATGCGGTAAGAGAGCAAAAAAATCTAGCGGGCAGTTTTGCCCTTGCGTCATATCAATGCAGCCTTCAGTGTTTGGAATGTCCTTAAAACCTTGTGGCCCACGCTCATTGAATACTATTTCACGGTAATCGCTTGAAACACCTGCTAGAACGAAGGAGCGAACTTTGCTGAAGTCAGGTTGAAGGCAGTATCCCGCGCCTTCAAAAAGGCACAATGTTTCGAATGAAATCTTAGCACATAGTCTAATCCAATTTTCTCTAGACCATTTGAAATGTTGCCTCTCAAGCCCCACACTCTTAAGCTGCACTCTACTTTTGGATATCTCATGATAGGTATTGCTGCAAATGGTTTCAATAATTGAATCAATCTCCTCTTGAGTACGAGCGATAACAATAACTTGCCCTTTATTAACAAGTGCACGCGGAGAAAAATCATCTGGCAGAGAAAGTCGGAGATCTGCTATAAAGTTCCCAATTCTTATTTGATCACGAACAATATCCAGTAATGACTCAGGTTTTTCGGTAATAAATATTAGTTGTCCATCTTGTTTTAATATGAGTTGGCTGTCGATCGTCTTAACTCTCCTCCTACCTTCCAATCGGTAGACCAGCCATTCATGTTTGTCCTCTGCATAAAAATAACTTGGTATAGAATCGGAATCAGACTCTTTGTTGCTACTCCAGTAATGGAAGAAACGGGTCCACCCCAAGGGCGAATTTCGCAATATCCAATTTTCTATTTGTCCACACTTAGAATTACAACTCTGACATACGCTGTACTTTAAAACGATATTGTTATGCGATGCTAGGGTAAGCTTCTTTGAGATGATATGTGCTCTGTTACGAGGTTTCTCTTTACCGCACCATATGCATCTTTTGTCATCTTGATGTTCTTTAGGTACAAATTGCTGAAAAGCAATATACTCTGTCATATAAATAAACTATCAATTGGTCGACAATTTCAAATTAACGCTTTTTGAATAGTGTTCAATTCGTATTGTATCAAACATTAAGAAGATAAGAATTCAAGCTAAAAATCCTACTTATTGATACTCCAATTTTACCACCGAAGCTCAAACTCTCCGCTCCGTTGTCCTTTTGTGACTCCGTTGATATAATACCTACTGCTGGCGGGATAAGCACTTCGCTAGCAGTTCACACAAGCTTGGTACTAAGTCGGGGCTGAAAAAGTTCGATATGTGTCTGAGTGCTCAGCCAGGAAAGCTAATAAAATCACCTCAAACCATCTGCTAATTGGCGTAAAAATAGAAATGAAAAAAGAGGTAAAATCATGAACTATAAATGGATGACGGCACCCTGCGGATTAGATTGTTTTAACTGTTTAATGTACCTAGCGAGTGAGAATGAGGAACTGAGAACCAAAATTTCCAAGAACACTGGCATCCCATTTGAGCAGGCGGTATGTAAAGGGTGTCGTGAAGAGGCAGGGAAACCAGACTTTCTTAACTGGACTGAACCCTGTAATGTTTACAGGTGCATCACGAAAAGAAAGCTTGACTTTTGTTATCAATGTTCCGACTTTCCATGTGACAATCTTCACCCGTATGCAGACAGAGCATCCGAAGTACCTCACAATACCAAGGTTTTTAATCTGTGTTTAATAAAGAAAATGGGCTTGGAATCATGGGCAAAAACAAAAGCCAAAGACGTGAAGCATACATATTTCAAGGAAAAGTTCAAGCTATAACAAAGTGCACGTGATTTCAACTATGAAGCCGCACAGGAATTGTCCCGAAAAGTCCCCGTAAACGAATCTGAGCTCTGTAGTGCCAGTTGTATTTATGTTGTATAATAGTTACGGCTTTGGTGACAGGAAGCCAGACTTCTTAAGTAGCTGGCGTAATCTCGGGACTAAGTTTGGTCTTAGGAAGTCCGATATGTGTCCCGAGTGGTCAGCCAATGTGGCGCATTCGTCTAGAGGCCTAGGACACCTCCCTCTCAAGGAGGAGATCACCGGTTCGAATCCGGTATGCGCTACCAATTTTGTTGATATATAAGGCTTCCTTTGAGGAAGTTCTATCTTTATCCAGGGGTACTGGCAAGGGAGTACCAGGACGCATTCGCTCTGATAACGGATCTGAATTCACTGTGATATCGATTTGAGTATAATGCGGGATTAAGGAGGATACTATGCCGCTAAGGAAAAATATGTTCGAACATAAATATGCTGATGTCAATAACATACGCCTCCACTATGTAACGGCGGGCAAAGGGAAATTGATAATGTTCCTCCATGGTTTTCCTGAGTTCTGGTACGAGTGGAAGAATCAGCTTGCTGAATTCGGACGAGATTACCAGGCTGTAGCTCCAGACATGCGCGGCTACAACTTATCATCGAAACCTTCCGAAGTCGAGCAATATCGAATGAAATATCTCATCGGGGATATTCGTGCTCTTGCCGAGCACCTTGGGTATGAGAAGTTCATCCTCGTGGCTCATGACTGGGGTGGTGGGGTGGCTTGGCCGTTCGCGATGCGTCATCCTGAATATCTGGAGAAGCTCATAATAATAAATGCTCCACATCCTGTTACCTTTCTGCGTGAGCTCCGTGATAATCCGGCGCAGCGGAAAGCCAGTCAGTATATTCTGGTCCATCGGACTCCTGAGGCTGAGGACATACTGTCCAGAAACAACTATGCAATACTTGTCAGTAGCCTTTTAGAGGACGGTATAAAGCAGGGATATTTCACAGAAGAAGACAGGAAAGCGTATATCGAAGCCTGGTCGCGGCCTGGAGCGCTCACCGGTGGCTTAAACTATTATCGAGCCGCCCATCTCGGCTCTTTTACAGGTGAAAGCGACGATAGCTTGTCCGCAGACCCTTCATTGTTCACGGTCCCGGTGCCGACGCTGGTCATCTGGGGGGAGAAAGATAAATGGCTGCTTACAGGAAATCTGGAAGGCTTGGAAAAATACGTACCAAATCTGACCATAAAGCGCATTCCCGATGGCTCGCACTGGGTCATTCATGAAAAGCCGGGACTGGTTAATTCCTATATCAGAGAATTCATCGAAGGCTGAATTTCTATGTCGTCTTAGTGGGCGTGTGCTGGAGATCGAACCCGGTATGCGCTACCAAATGCCTCTTTTAGCCGATATGCTATTCCGTGAATTCGACCACTACCTCTTTGACGTCCCATAAGGGCTCTATCTTCTCCAGTATTTCGTCCTTTATGTTGTGAGCAAACTGGTGATCTCGAGGTAAATCGACAAGCACCCGGACAATTCCGTCCTTTACCTTAATATCTTGCACCAGGTTTGTACGCACCACGTTTAACCCGGTCAGAGGGTTTATGACTTTCCTGAGGCGCTGACGTACTACCTCCACCGTGGTCGGCTTCCTTTCTTTGACCAGGCCGTGGCGCTCTTCATAGTTTTGTATGGCTGAGCGCAAACCTTCTACGGCCAGTACCGAGCAATGGGCTTTAATTTTGGGCAATCCTCCCAGAGCGTCTGAAGCTTGCTTCCAGGTAATGTTCTTTGCTTCATCCAATGTCTTTCCCTTAGCTAGCTCCGTAATTATAGAGCCGGTAGCTATGTTGGAAGCACAGCCGTAAGACTCAAACTTGACGTCCGCGATAGTATTCGTCTTGGGGTCAACTTTTATGTAGACAGACACCATGTCCCCACAGGCTGGGCTGCCTTCGGTTGCCTTGCCATCGGGATTCTCAATCTTACCCACGTTGCGTGGGTGTCGAAAGTGCTCCAGTACTATGTCGGTATATGGAAATTTCATCTCTATGCCTCCTCCTTTTCTTCGTTTTTTCCCAAGGGACTGATGTTTCTCAGCTCTTCCACTATCTCAGCTAATGCCCGGACCACAGCATCCACATCTTCCATGGTGTTATAACGCCCCAGGGTAAAGCGTATTGACCCGTGTGCCCTTTCGTGGTCGCCGCCTATCCCTGTGATAACGTGGCTGGCCTCCAGAGAGCGGCTGAAACAGGCGGAGCCGGTGCTCACGGCAAAACCACGCATATCGAGATGCAGGGTCATGGACTCGCCCTCCACAAAGTGGAAGGTGATATTGGCATTATGTGGGAGCCTCTTCCAGCGATGGCCATTCAGGGTGCTGTGTGGTATCTCGGCAAGCATGCGGTCAATAAGGTGATCGCGCATTTCTTGCAGGCGCTTTGTTTCTTTGGGGGTGACCAGTTCCACCGCTTTGGCAAATCCCACCGCCCCAGGTATATTTTCCAACCCCGCCCGAAGATTGAATTCCTGAAATCCGCCGTCCACCCACTTGGCTATTTGTGTTCCTTGGCGGATGCACAGGCCTCCTGTGCCCTTGGGGCCGTGGATGGCGTGTGCCGATACAGTGACCAGGTCCACAGCTATCTTCTTCATGTCCAGAGGGACTCGCGTAAAGGTATGAGTAGCATCAGTGTGGAAAAGCACCTCTTTTTCACGGCAGATACGACCGACAGCTTCGATATCCTGGATGGTACCTATTTCCTGGTTGGCATGCTGGATGGAAACCAGAATGGTATCATTGGTTATGGAATCTCTGAGCCGGTCAATGTCCACAAAGCCCTCCCCATCCACATCCAGATAGGTCACCTGAAAGCCCTGTCTTTCCAGCGCCTGTGCGCTGTGAAGCACAGGAAAATCCTCGATCTTTGACACAATTATGTGTTTGCCTTTCTTCTTACCGAGGGCCAGTGCCACTCCTTTGAGGGCAATGTTAGAAGACTCGGTGCTTCCCGAAGTGAAAATGAACTCTTCGGGGGCAGTACCTAAAGCATTGGCCAGAGCCTCTCTGGCTTCGCCTAACGTCTCTCGAGCTTCTATTCCCTGGGAATAGCCAAACTCTGAGGTGGCAACCGCATATGTATCAAAGAAATATGGTCTCATCGCCTCCAGCACCCGCTCATCCAAACGAGTAGCCGATGCGTTGTCCAGGTAAATAAATTTGTCTGCCATTTCCTCCCCCGTCATATAAACAGTGTTATTGTTGAATCCTTGGCCTCATCTATGTAGGTACCAACTGCGCAGTAATCCGATATCAAATCATCACGGAGGTCTTCTTTCTTTATGCCCATTATCTGCATTGTCATGTCGCAGGCGAGTATCTTCCCTCCAAGCTCGTGGAAGTCCTGTAGCAGCCTCTCCAGAGACGCCGCCCCGGCTTTCTTCATCCTCCGCTTGACCATCCATTTACCAAGGCCCAGCATGTTCATTTTAGATAGAGGCCCTTTTTCCAGCTCACCTTTCTTGAGACGCTGGAGACCCCAGAAGGTGAAGAACAGTGATGCGTCCATCCCCATGGCAAGGGCCCCATTGGCTACAATAAGGGCGCTATATATCTTATCCATATCGCCGCTATGAACTATTATAGTAACTTTGCCAGCCATAGTCTCTTCCTCCTCCTACCTGCGTATTCTTATTTTCCACATCCCACCTTGTTCCTGTATATCAATGAGCTCCAGTCCCAAAGACTTTACCGCCATCGGTATCTCTTTCTTGGAAGCGGGATGCGTTCCAATAACCTCCACAATATCGCCCTCTTTTGCTTTCCTCAAAGCCTTGCGAGTCTCAACTAAAGGAATAGGGCAAGTTTCACCTGTGCAATCCACCTTTATCTCAGCCATTTCGCATCACCTCCATACAAACCTGCAGGTACCGCTGTAGCCATGAAGAGCTGTGAAGAATTGTTCCAACCTCGTCGTCTTACTCAGTCCCTCCACAAGCTTTCCTGCCGCGCACCGGGATTTCTTCGAGTTCAGCTACTCTATGAGCTTGAACATTTTCCTGGGCGCTCCGCAGACGGGACATTTTTCAGGGGCTTCCCCCTCAACCGTGTTGCCGCAATATTGGCAAACGTAGATTGGTTTCTCCCCAATAGTCTCACCCTTTTCAATATTGCTCAGGGCAGCGGTAAACAAGCCATGATGAATCTGCTCGACTTTATTTGCCAGGTCAAAGCTATCTTTGGCCTTGTCGTTGCCTTCGGCCTCAGCCTGCTTTATGAATTTGGGATACATTTCGGTAAACTCATAATTCTCACCACCCTTTGCAGCTAGCAGATTTTCTCTGGTTGATTTTATTCCCTGCATAACCTTCAGGTGATTTCTGGCATGCACTGTCTCGGCATCGGCTGCGGCGCGAAACAACCGTGCTATCTGTTTGTACCCTTCTTGGTCGGCCTTTTCAGCGAAGAATAAATATTTGCGGTTGGCCTGGCTTTCTCCAGCAAAAGCAGTCTCCAAATTATCTTTGGTATTACTCATAGTACGCTCCCTCCCGCTCTGTTTAAGTTGATTGTAAATCGTGAGATAGCTTTATGTATGCGACTTATCTCTCACATGAATGATGAGAAAATACTCTAATTATCTTGAAAAGTCAACTTCATAGTCTTGCTTGACCAGCTTGCCCAAGTAGGGCGTTGGGCTAATTTGCCTTAGCCTTGTTACCCGTTTCTTCTATGTGCTAAACTTTGCCACAAATAAATGAGAAAACGCGTTTTCTCTGGCTTCCGCCCCACAGGCAGACAACATATCGGTAACTACCTGGGAGCGGTACAGAATTTCGTCGCCCTTCAGGATGAATATGACTGCGTCTATTGCGTGGTGGATATTCATGCTCTCACCACTCTGGAAAACACAGAATCCCTTAGAGAAGATATTTACGAAATGGTGCTTGACTGGCTGGCGGCCGGCATTGACCCGCAGAAGAGCATCATCTTCGTTCAGTCTCATGTTCCTCAAGTGGAGGAGCTCCATACTTTGTTCAGTATGGTGACTCCTTTAGGCTGGTTATTACGGGTTCCGACATTTAAGGAAAAGGTTAAGATGCAGCCACATAACGTCAATTATGGGCTGGTGGGCTATCCTGTTCTCATGACTGCCGATATTGCCCTTTATAAGGGAGAAGTTGTTCCTGTGGGCGAAGACCAGCTCCCTCATCTTGAATTGGCTCGTGAGATAGTGCGTCGCTTTAACTCCCTTTTCGGATTTGTATTTCCTGAGCCACAGGCAAAGCTTACCAACTTTCCTTCAGTTCTGGGCCTGGATGGGGTGCAGAAGATGAGCAAAAGCTATAATAACCATATTGAAATAGCTGCCTCTCCAAAGGAAATCTCGGAGCGAGTGATGACCGCCTTTACAGACCCGGCACGGAGGTACCGCTCTGACCCGGGGCATCCTGAAGTGTGTAATGTTTTCTGCCTCCACAATTTTTTCACCCCGGCCCGAGTAGAGGAAATTGCTTCGGAGTGTCGTGGCGCTCGCATCGGCTGTGTGGACTGTAAAAAGATACTGGCTGAGAGCATCAGCGTGAATCTGGAGCCTTTCCGGGAAAGGCGGGCTGCTTTAGCCTCCAAGTCTGGTTATGTTGCTCAAGTTCTTGCCGATGGAGCTAATCGAGCTGAAGTTATAGCCGAAGAGACTATCAGAGAAGTCAAAGAAAAAATGAAGCTCCTTCAGCGTGCCGATTTGGAGCGACTTGGGTAACACCTTATCATTCCTTATCAATCCTCTTTGGGTTCGCATGTCCGACAGGCAGGTATATGAAGAAAATATACTATGGCTGGTGGGTAGTAGGTGGAGCATTTCTTCTACTGTTTTGCGCACTAGGAACACAGTTTTATGCCTTTCCTGTGTTCTTTGACGTAATGGTGAGAGAGATGGAATGGGCGCGGACACAGGCAGCCTTTGCGCTGACATTAGGGACTTTTGTCATTGGTGCGATGGGTTTACTTGTTGGGTGGTTGATTCAAAAGGTTGGCTTGCGATCAGTAATGGTGTGTGGGACTCTCATAGCTGGACTCGGCTTCCTACTGCTCACAACCGTTACTGAGCCCTGGCAATTCTATCTATATTATGGCCTCGTCCTGTCAGTAGGTATAGCGGGCATATCTACAGTTCCTACTATGACGGCTGTTGAGACTTGGTTTGACCGCGGCAAAAGCACAGCTTTAGGTATAGCTACAACCGGGATGGGAGTGGGTGGAGTAGTTATGGCCCCGCTTGCTGGATGGCTCATCTCCCGGTACGATTGGCAGACCGCTTTTGTCTCCATGGCTGGAATAGTGATATTGGTTGGCATTCCCATAAGCGCTATTATCATGCGGACACCGAAGGGAGGAAAGGCCGCGTTCGATCAAGTGCAACAAAAAGAAGCGGAGGTAAGAGATACTACCATCGGGCAGGCACTAAGACAAAAGTCATTCTGGTTAATATCCATAGGCGCAATGCTGTGGCTCTGGGCCTATTTGATAGGGCTGACCCATCAAGTAGCGTTTGCTGTGGACATGGGAATAGATAGAGTAGCAGCCGCTGGGGCCGTGAGCGTGCTTTGTGCCTTCAGCATTCCCGGCCGTCTGGGGTTTGGCAAGCTCGGCGATATCATGGACAAAAGATACGTGATGATGATGGCGGCCAGCCTGCAGGTGATAGCATTCGCCATTCTCCTAAAAACTACCAATTTGACCATGCTGTATATCTATTCTGCTCTCATAGGCGTTGGCATGGGTGGCCTGACGCCAATACTACCGGGGTTCCTCGCTGATTACTTCGGTAGAAATCATTTCGCCGCTATCTACGGAGCTTCGGGAATGGTGAATACGTTGGGTATAATGATAGGTCCAGTCTATGGCGGGTGGATATTTGACACCACTGGAAGTTATTCTTTGGCCTTTCTAAGCGGCATTATAATAACTTTGCTGGCAATTATTCTTATCTATTTGGCACCAAAGCCGCGCTCTCACTGACACCGTTAGGGAGGCCGTCGAAACATTTGTAACTGACAGCCTTGCGGTAAAGTACTCAAAACCGCATTTTGCACGCTCCGGGCAGAATGGGTTTTCATTTAGAGGGTGAAGTGATAAGCACTACTCCATGATTATTTAGTCCAAGGAATGTGAAAGCGAAGTTTTCGGAGCAGACTAGGGAAAGAAACATGAGGAGAGCTATTGATAAGGCTTGTAGGGGCTCTGCAGTGCCCTTGAGGGCATTGTGGTGCAAAGCGAGAAGCGGTGGCGGTCGCTTGCGACAAGCCACTGCAAGAGAAGAGAAAGAAGAAGAGAAGAAGCAAGAGAAGAAGCAAGAGAAGATATACACATAGAAGTTAATGTCTTGATTTTATAATCCTGTAAATGACCGTTCTTTTGTCGGAAGTCTAGTTATTAAATAGGTGTAGTGATTTAATTGCGAGGCCTCTTGCGTGTATGGTAAAGTTAATATATCTTGATAAATAATGGGTATGGGCGGTTAGCTCAGTGGTTAGAGCGCTTGCTTCACACGCAAGAGGTCACTGGTTCAAGTCCAGTACTGCCCACCATAGTGTACAATATCAAGAACTGAATTCTTTTCCTCTTTGAGCTTAGACGGCGACATAGGTATTGTGTAGTTGACCAACACCTGCTCTCCGGTTACTCTTACCTCGTTTACAAAACTGCGGACAAAGGCCTTCCTCTCGACCAAGGATCCTTCTCGCAGCAGCTCTTTGAAGTCTGCTGCACATTCGGCTACTTCTTGCTGGGTGGCCACCTCTGCTTTTTCTCCAGTCAGGACCATATGTAGTTCATCTTTTCGGGCCTGGAGTTTATCCTGACGTTCCTTTAGCTCTCGAATACGTGGAGCCAGGACATCGATTGATATTTTCCCAGTTTCTAAAGCATCGTAAAGCCGATCCAACCGAGCAGCAGCATCAACAACCGCACCATCGATCGTGCTGATTTCCGTCTCGTAGGTAGCCACATTCCTATTCAATTCTTCCGTGACCATTTTTGCCAGTCGGATCAAATTCGCGGGGGTTAGCACATGTTCCCTGATCTTGTCAATGACCAACTCTTCTAGTTTTCTGGCATTGAGGTATCGAGAGGGACATGATCTTGCTCCTTTTCTAACTAACGTACCACATACATAATAGGCAAACTTGCCGCTTTTCGCCTCAAGTCCGATCAGAGCCTTCCCGCAGTGTCCGCAGCGAGCGAGCCCGCTCAGAAGGTATTGGCTGGATATTCTTTGAGGATGTACTCTGACGAAAGAACGCTCTCTTAGGAGACCTTGTACTCGCCGAAACGTTTCTTGGTCAACAATAGGAGGGCAGGCATTATCTGCACGGACCGGTGGCAAATCTCGCTTGCTGTTGAGTCCCCACACCATGTTGCCGGTGTAAATCTCGTTGCTGAGAATCTTGTAAATGCTGGTCTTGCCCCATGTGTTTCCTTTTGGGCTGGCAATGCCCTTCGAGTTTAGCCCCTTGACAATTTCAATAAGCCCTTTGCCATTTACAACCTCTTCAAAGATCGAGGCTACGACTCGAGACCGGAATTCGTCGATATCCAGCTTCGCACGTTCCTTGCCACCATCGTTTACTTTGATTTTCCGATAACCGTATGGAGGCCGAGAGCTAAGATAGAATCCACGAGCAGCGCTTTCTCTCATTCCCCTGGTTACCTCTTCGCCGAGGTTCTCGGAGTAGAACTCATCCAGACACTCGATGATAGACTGCATCAATCTGCCCACAGCAGTATCATCAAATGGTTCGGTAATAGAAGCCAGCTGAACACCGCTCTTTTTGAGCAGCGCCTTGTACACTATAGAGTCCTCGCGGCTCCGTGCAAAACGAGAATACTTGTAAATCAGTATCAGATCAAACGGTCTATTGGTATGCCTCGCCATTGATATCATCTGTCGAAACTGCGGTCGATAGGAAGTGCGCCCGCTCTCTGCCTGATCAATGAATTCCCGCACTACCACATGACCGTTTTTGGCGGCATACTCTCGCAGTGCCTTGAGCTGTGCTGCAACCGACAGATCAACATCCTGCCGGTCTGAAGATACCCTCACATAAAGTGCAGTTCTCATGCTGTTATCCTCCTTCTTTAGCTCTACATCCCCAGGCGACGGCAAATCTCACACTGGCCGGGCACTAATCCCAAGAGCCTGATATCTTCGACCACCTGTCTGGCTTTTGTCGTAATTTGCTCAAGCGCCCAGTAGGTTTCCACAGCAGCTTTGACTTCGGGTGACTTCCCCAAGTCTTTTAGAGCATCGAGCAGATGCTGCTTTGTCGCTTCTTCACTGCCGGGTACCACAGCTAAGGTCGAGTGCTTCTCGAAGAGCACATCGCCGGTATCGGTTCTTACAGAAATAGCCGTTTCCACCTTCCTGATGACACTTTCCTGGGCTCTTTCATCGGGCGCAGCAAAAGCCATATCAATGGCGGCCTTATAAACCAGCCGGCCAGCGGTATCGGAACATATAAACGGCGGGGTTCCGCCACTGTCGATGAGCTTATAGCTGGTCTTGTCTTGCAGTACAGTTGCTGTCTTCCGCTGGAATGCTGCCTTGGTCGCCAGATGGTCGGCTTTCGCTTTCTCCCATTGACGCAGTACCCTCCAGAGCTTGTCATTCTTCAGATGCTCCTTCAGTAGTCGCCTCATAGCGCTATCCTCACCACTTTCCATCTTTATCTGTTCACCGGCATCATTGAAAATAGAGTTTCCTCCACGGTACCACGAGAGCACGAAGAAATCTTTTGGAGGGATCACTAGATAGGACATGATCCGGTCGACTTCTTCAAGTAGTCCGTCCTGGTGCTTGCGCAGCGCGTCTTTAACCAACTCCATTCTGGCGCCCACTACATCCCGTTTCAGGCGCGCCTCATTGATGGCATTTTTTACCGTTCTGACGTCACATGCAGCCCGATTGGCAATCCATTTTTCAGACTTCCCCTGCTCGTAGAATTTCAGCCATTGCTTCTTCTGCGAATCGTCAAATTTCTTCGGCATAAAAAACCTCCATTGTCAATTTGTAGCCTCGGCATTGACAGTGATATGTATTTTACAGGATTTATCTGCATTTGTCAAGAGGCAGTAACAGTATTCTAAGGCTTCCATATATATTTTCGTTTGTGGTAGGCTGGTCTCATTGAGAAGACAAAAATGAAGGCCGCCGACCAATCAAATCCACTTATAGGCCCTCAACCAGGTGAGGACCCTGAAGAAGAGGGTCTACGCATCCTGGCGAAGGTCATTGCACGTAAACTCGCGAAGTCACGTAGAGATAAATATGCAAGGGCGTATGAACAAGGTGAGGGTGATTCGCCGGCCTCGGGTGATGACGGATGAAAACATATCTCGAACCAGGCGAAATAAGCCTGCTTAAAAAAGCGACATCGAACATGCGGGACAAACTGCTTATCAGAGTGCTCTTCCATCTCGGTTGCCGTGTCAGCGAGGCGCTGGCTTTGACGATTGAAGACATAGACTTCAACCATAGCACGATTACCATCCAACATCTTAAGGCTAACCTACAGTTGTCCTGCACCGCGTGTGGACAAAGACTTGGCCGAAGCCATATGTTCTGTCCCAAGTGCGGGATCAAGGTTGAGAAGGCTCGGGCCGAACACCAGGAACATCGTCGCCAGAGGCTCTTGCCGGTGGATAGTGATACCCTGCGCATGTTCAGTGAATACGTCCGGCGTGGCGGCCCGGTTCTTCGAGATGGTAAGAAGCTGATTTTCGGCATCAACCGACACAGAGCCTGGCAGATTGTCAAAGAATGTGCTGAGCGAGCAAACTTGCCAAGATTGGTCAATGCTGAAACCGGAAGAATCCACAATGTGAGCCCTCACAAGCTAAGGGACGCCTTTGCCGTATGCGCAGTTAAGATGGATGACTCGGGAGATGGGCTCAGGCTCCTGCAGCAACACTTGGGGCACGCCAGCTTTAACACTACGGCTAAGTATAGAAAGGTGTCCGGCAAAGAGCACAGGGAATGGTACCAAAAGTTGTGGGAGAAGGAAATAGCTTGATTGTCTTGCTTCAGCTAAAGGAGGGAGGCAGTGGTTGAACCATTAAGGCCAGCTAGAGGTGGTTTTCTGCGTCCCTTCGGCTGTGGCTGGTTTATTCGCGAGTTTCTTATGGGTCATGGGCCAAATGGTTCACCACAGATAGACCCAAGCGTTGGTGCGCCTCAATCTGACATCTGCTATCACTACAAGAAAGCTCTTCTTAAGGCGATTGCGGTAGATAGAGCCACAAGGCAGGAGGAGAGACAAGCCAAGCGTGAAAAGCGTCTCATCTCTCCTGATAGGATAGAGAAACTTGCCGCAAGATACTTGCTTCAGACACCCTATAAGTCCAGTGGCTGCCGCTATCACTCGTTTGTAGTCTATTTCTCAAACCTCCAGAGGCTTGGCTGGGTAGAGGAAAGTGGCAAGGAAGAACGCTCAGCCTTTCAGGACAATTATCCCCGAGGCTATCCTCGCAGGTTCTTCCGCCTCAGTGAGGCTGGCAGGGGCGCCTCTGAAACTGCTTGGGCAAACCCTTTCGCTGCCCTCTACAGGTAGTGGCACATAGTAGTGACCCAACAGCAGTAGCGGTTTTCGTTCCTTCGTGAAATTACTAGAAATCACCGCTTTGAAATCGTTCACGAAAATATAGGTTCATTCTTTTAATGAACAAAATGTCCTTTTGTGTGATGATGAATACTGGATAATCGCACATTAACAATTGAATATCCGATAAGCCAGCCTGAATGCTTGCTCACTTTTGGGCAAATAAGCACGGAAGGGGGTGAGCAACGATGGCAGTAGTTACATTACCAGCACCAGCACGGCAATCAGCGCAAGGGCATTGTAACGAATGCGGTAAAATCTGGACATTAACCGAACGGCAGGGCATTTGCCAGTGGTGTAGCAAGCCCGCAAGCTGTCAAACCACACGGACAAAACCCCGCCAACTCAAGTCTAGCCGAAGGAAAAGGCAAAAGCAAGCTGATAATGGCAGCAACGGCTATGACCAGCTATCCGACCAGCATGGCTGGATAGCCACGACAGAAGGCTTTAGATGGGGAACAGTTCATTGGACTACCTTATATGATGTAGCCTCAAAATACGCTAACAAAGGAAAGGCGCAGGATACTGAGGACTTGCTACATACCATACTTGAAACGCTGGCAGTGACGGAGCGCAACAACGGACACAAGCCATTCACGCTAGGCACACTTCACAGGGTTGCTCGGCGTTGTGTAGCCGACTACTGGTTTGACCACTACGAGATAAACAACGGACTGGACTGTAGGCATTGTAGCAAGACGCAAAGGGCAAACTGTAAAGAGGAATGGCTATACAGCGAATGTCCGAAGGCTATCACACTGGAAAGCCTGTCAAAGCCTATCATAGACAGTGAAGGCAATATCACGGAGCTGGGCGAACTGATAGCAGACCCAGATAGCCTTGACCTAGAGGCTTGGGAAAGGGAAAGCCTCTGGCAATTGGGATACAAGCCTAGACTGGTAGCCATAGCCAACAAGCTGAAGGCGGGGGAAGCTCTTAGCAACGGAGATAAGATTTACCTCTGCAAATACCGAAAGCAGGAGCGAAAAAAGTTACTCTAAGGGAAACCTTTTGGGGTGATTTCGGAGACTTATATAGTGGGAGCATCGTATAGGCTAGCGAGGTTCAGCTATGCGAGGCTTACTACTAGGCGATGCCGATGGACTTTGCCCAGCTATCGGATAGCCAAAGGGGGTGTTCTAAAATAGAACAATTGAATATCGTGGGCAAGCGTTCAGGCGATGGCTTTGTAACTCACAAGGCTACACTGGTAAACGCCCTGTCCAGGGTGATGGCTGAAAGGCTGTTACTAATGGACTTTACCATTGGGCGTAAAGGCTTCGCTGGATATATCAAGGCTTTGTCAGGTTCAAATATCGTCAAGATAGTTCCTGGCAACGGTAATGCTAGCGGTTCGCAGGTTACCGATAAGAGGCTGAAGGTAGTCTGCGGAGCTAATACCAGTTACCTTGAGGACACAGCTTGGGTGGGTGATAAAACACCCGTTACCTTCGCTGAAATCAGGATAAGCCCTAATAACATTGTCAAGCCTAACATCGGAAGCATAGAGCTAGCAGAGGCACTCAATAGAGTGCTTCCCTTCGCTGCTACAGATGACGCCAGACCAGTTCTCCAATGCGTCAAGTTTATAGCTGGTGAGGGTAAATTGAAGCTGGTTGCTGCTGATGGTTTTAGGCTGGCAGAGGTTACACTCGACTTTGACGAGGACATCGAGGGGCAAGTCCTGATACATCGTGACGAGTTGAAAGGTATTGCTGGCGCACTTCGCAAGGCAAAGCGAGTTAGGCTAGGCTTTGAGGCAAGCGGTGATACTCTTGATGGTATGAGCCTCGTCATTGACACTGAGGCAATACGCTATAAGTGGCATGGCACTGATGGACAGTTTCCCGATTATGAAAGGCTTATACCAACGGAGTTTAACACCTGCGCACACCTTGACACCCAAGAGGTTATCAAGGCGGTTGGCACACTCAAGGCACTATCGGACAAGCCTACAGACTACCCAATAGACCTGACCATCGGTGAAGGCAAAATCGTTATGACCAGCCCTGATGAGAAGGGCGAAGCCATAATCACAGCCGATACCGATGGACAAGGCTTTGTCAGGATAGACGGTAAATATCTTGCCGATGTGCTGAAGGCTTGCGGTGGTATGGTGGACTTTAAGCTGACCAATGCTTACTCGCCAATGCTATTTACTACCGATGGCTATCAAGTGGTAGTAATGCCGATGGTAAGTGGCAAGGCAGAGGAGCAACAGAAGGCAGCCAGAGCCGAAGCCGAGCCAACCGAAGCCGAGCCAGAAGCCGAAGCAAAGCCGAAGCGCAGCCGTAGCCGTAAAAGAGAAGCAGTAGCCGTAGCATAGAACGCTTGAACACAACACAACCACGCACAGGAAGGCGGCGGTAGTCGCCTTTTTGTGCATTTTTTGTAAGGGGGTTTCCTTGCCCTGTGCAGGAAGCCCCCTTTTTGTTTGTGCGTGGCAAGGGCAAAAACAGTCAGAGAAGGGGGAAAAGTGAAATGTGAATTTTGCCATCACGACGCCCCGGGCTTGATACACCTGCGAGTTTACACACGACAAGGTATTCAGGTCTGCGAAGAGTGCTATAAGGCGATAGATAGCCATCGCCACAAACCATACTCAAGGGTAATGGACAAACTAGCTCTAATTGAAGCTGGCTATCAAGTTAATCGTAAGCTGGCAACGTTACCAAGAAGCACATGGCAAATAAGAAGCTAAATGCAGCCTGGCTTTAGCTGGGACAGGGTAGGTATGCCCAAAATCAGGCTAGAAAGGGGGGTCATATGGCTGACGTCAGAGAGGAATTGGCTGACTGGATAGACACCGATGTCATAGCCGAGAGTATCCTTGACGAGTTGGAAGAGCAAGGCGCCAGACCCACGCTCAAGTATGCCAAGAAAGTTTGGCTCGATGTGCTGGAGCATGAACTCCACGATGCTATCGAGAACGCCATCACAGCAGTCAGGTCGCTATAGCCTGAGACGCTAAGGGACACCAGCCTGACACAGGCAGTCGGGATAGGGGAAGTCTTGCCTAGAAAGGGGGTGATAAATTGACAACTGAAATGCAGATTAAGAAGGGCATTCCTGACCTTGTTGGTGCTCCAACAGACCACACTGAGATAGGGAAAGCGGCATCCAGGTCGCCCCCTTTTTTGTCTTGGGCGGGCAGGACTTACAAGATGGCAGCCTTCCATCTTGCCACCTTAGCCTATTACCGGTGGGTTAGCGGTTACCTGCCTACTGCCATTATACCAACAGGGCCAAAGGTAATAAAACCATTCGCCACACAGAAAACCGCCCAGAGTTTCATTCTGCAGCGTCTCCCGTCATAAGCTAAAGGCTCTCCGATGAGATTGCCCCCTTTGGAAAGCCTTTTTGCGTCTTAGCCTCCCTATTGACTTCTACCTCACGGATGGTGTAGTCTCAAGGCAAATCAAACAGGGAGGTGAACAGATGCAAGCATACTGTATGAAGTGCCGTGCCAAAAGGGAAATGAAAAATACCAGAAGTATCATTATGAAGAACCGCAGGCCGGCCACTCAAGGCGTATGTCCCGTATGTGGCACGAAAATGTTCAGAATTGGTAAGAGTTAGGCCGACTCCGCCGTAGCCTAACAGAACTCAGAAGGGCTGGATATTCCTCGTATCGGGATGTCCAGCCCTTTTATTTTGCCCAAGCATACAATACAGGCAATTGTGCAATCTCACCCTCAGGTATGCTCTATACCTTTGCCTCGCCGCCTCGTCACCCATATAGCTAGCGCCACTGAAACCAGCGCCAACGAACCTACTATGGCCGCCTTTTCAATCGGAGTGGTGTTGATGGCTATGGCACTCATTGCCACAGCGGGCAGCAGCCCAGTCCTCACTATTGGCTTCAGGCTGGGATGCTCAGTTATGAACTCAGCTATTGGTGGGCTGACTTCGTAATAGAAACCTACAAAAGCTTGTCCCAGTGCGTTGGTCAGCAGGTAGTCATCTCTGAACTCGCGCAGAATTTGTATTCCTTCTGCCATTGGGGTGCCGTAAGCGGCGCTGGCGATGAAGCACCCTGAAGATGGTGTCTCCTCAACCTGGATGATGCTCAAGCGACTGGAAGCGACACCATCGTTGTCAACTACAACTAACATCATCACGTATTCACCGGCTATTGAGTAGGCATGCATCGTCGTTTTGCCTGTTGAAATATCTCCGCCTCCGAAGTTCCATTGATACAAGACAATCTCACCATCAACATCATAAGATTGAGAGGCGTCGAACTCGATCCGTTGATTGACATGAACCTCGCTCGGCGAGAAGTGAAATGACGCGATTGGTGGCCGGAGAGTTTCTTCTGCATCGAAAATCCCATCACTATCCAAGTCTATCCCAACGTTGATCGTTGCTTGACCACTAGAGAGAGCACCACCTTCAATGGTATACTTATGCACCTCACCAAGTACTATAGGAACGTTCGTAAGGGCAAGACATTCAACCTCCTCACCTTCCCTAAAACCCATCTCTAACCCGTAAGTTCCCTGATCCGTTCCTACCACCTCATAACGATAAGAGCCAGTTGAGCTAAATATCAGGACTGTCCCGTCGGCGTATACCGAGTCTGGGATTTCCTCCTTTATTTCTCCATTTACTAAGCCTGTAACTCTTTCTTGTGAATCGTAGACTCTGAGTTCGCCGGGACTTCCCAGTATGATCTGTTTCAGACTGGAAATAAAAGTGTCCCAATCAAAATTTGCAAGGTAGTCGAAAACAGCTTCAGGGATCTTTGCAGCCTCTGTGTAGCCGGTCGCTATCTCTTTCAAGTACTTCATTTTGTAGCTTGTGACGTCCTCATGGGCTTGAGCTAGCTCTAAGGAGTATTTGGCGCCATCCGTCAACTTGTACAACAGATCAGCCCTATTCTCATACTGCTTGAGTGTATCCCTGTAGAGAGTCTCCACAGTCCAATCGGTGGCTAACTTCGCTTCCCATGCCAGTTTTGGAAACTCGAGAAGAGCTAGAGCTTGGCCTATTAGAGGTACTTTTGTTGTAAGCGTGAGAATGCTAGCTACCGGGCCTACATCATCGAGCAGATTGATGATGTTATTAGAGAGCTTGTCATTCAGGTATGATGCTATCTCCTCTTTACTCTTTCCATAGTAGAGATTACTCAAGAATCTGCAAGCTTCGTCATAATCCATGATCTCGCTGCTATCGATGCCCTCGATAGAATCATAGTAGCTAATTGCACTGGAGAGGCTATTCTGCAGATCATTCTTGACCTCCCCAAATGGATCTCCCAGTATTTTCTGCAGAAGAGCTGTGGCAGCTTTGACTAGAAGACCAGATGGCGGGCTTTTAATAGTAGCAGCTTTTAGATTATGCCATGTTGTTCTTGCAGGGTCCCAATATTGCATAAAATCGTTGAAATTGTACACCTTCTGCCACTTTATGTGATCAACCACCCCACTGGAAACGATATTCACCCATCCTTTTCCGCTTGTTTGAGATATTAGCTCACGTGTCTCTCCCAGTACTGTGATTCTCTGCGACAGCTGTGGGTCACCAATCCCACGCGCAATTTCTATGATCCCGATCTTCTGAGCAATGTTTCCGTCAGAAACCGGATCTCCATTAACATCTGTATAGAGCTTGGTCTGCCCAGAATCCGCCACAACCTGCAAAGTGGTCGGGTCGATACTGTGCTCCAGTGTAAGTATAAAATAGGACTGCCCAGCAACGGTTACTGCAACACTATCGATGGTTAGCTCTTCAATGAACTGAGCCAAACTGGGAGCCTCCGCGACGGCACTCACTCTGTTGGAGGCACTGCTCTCCCCTACCACATTTACCGCTGTGACGTAGTAGTAGTAAGTAATACCGGCAGTGATTGCAGTGTTCCTGAAGCTGGTACCAGAGATGGAGGCGTAGTAGCTTTCCGCTCCTGGTGAAGTGCCACGGTAGATGCAGTAACCAGTCACGGGAGAACCGCCATCGCTGGCAGGTGGATCCCAGTTCAGCTGAATGTCATTGGTGCCAGCAGTTGCACTCAAATTACTTGGAGGATCCGGTGCTGTGTCTCCAGTGCCCTGTTTTGTGAGATACGCGTGTGCCGTCTGAGTGGTTGTGGTGACTTGAGACCAAGATTTCGTGTCGTAGCCAGTCTTAGAGGCAGTGAAGCTCCATGTCCCTGGCACCCCTGTGATGATGGCATAGCCATTGGAATTGGTTGTCTGGTCGTAACTATTGCCAGCACCATCCCTACCAGTTACCCTTGCTCCAGCGATGATTGGTCCGTCGGTGGTATTCTCGTGAACATATAAGGTAATGGTAATCTGTTCTGGTTGGGGTGCCGGGTTTATCGTTAAAGTCTCAGTATCTTCAGTTGACCAGTCACCATCATCATCCATGACCTTGAAGTAAATGGTATGCGTCCCCACTGACAGCTCAGACGCTGGCTTGTTAAACGAGCTCGAAGTGCTTAGCTGGCCATCTCTGCTCGACCTCCAATTATAGGCAAACACAGAGCCATCTGGGTCAGAGCCATGACCAGTGAACGACACGGTATGCGTCCCTTGTGTTGCTGGGTTCGGAGTTATGGAGTCAATATATGCTACCGGTGGTTGATTCGACGCTGTCACATCTACTATCTTAATAGCAGAAGCGGTTGTGTCCTTGTCATCAGACACCATCAAAATTGCCGTGTAGCTCCCTCCGTGCTGATAGGTGTAGCTTTTTGTCGAAGGTGGGTAGCCGCTACCAGAGTGTTCAACCACCCCATCAAAATTCACATCCAGTGCCCAAGTAGATATAGAGCCATCGGAGTCGCTGGCGCTCATTGTGAATGTAACAGTGAGTGGTGCTGGTCCTGAGCTTGGACTTGCGGATAGGGAGCACGTTGGGGGTGAATTTGCACCTACAACTACTGTCTCAGTATCAAAAGCAGTAGCACCATTATTATCGGAGACCATCAGTACCACACTGTAACCGCTAGTTGAGCTTGGACTAGTATAGGTATGAGTCTTTGTTGATGGTGGACTTCCTGTGCCGTAGTAGTCTGCGTTTCCGTCACCGTCAACATCGAGCACCCAGGCGGATATGGAGCCGTCAGAGTCACTGGCACTTATTGTAAATGTAACAGTGAGCGGTGCCTGTCCTGATCTTGGGTTAGCGGTGACGGAACACGTCGGGGATTGATTGATCCTTGCTGTGAATTGCTTTGAAAGCTGGTTATTACCCTCGTTGGATTCAGAGACAGTGTTGTATGGATCGACTAACCCTTTGAGCGTATGAGCGTTAGTATCAGATGGCCACGTTTGGGCATTCCAGTAGGTGGTTTGGGTAGCTCCAGCAGCCAAGCCATTCCAAGAGACGCGACCGATATAAGTGCTGTCGAAGTAGTATTCGAGGTAGAAGGTTCCCACAGCATTGCCGGTACCCTGGTTCTTGATAGTAATCCCAATGGTGGTCGAACCGCCTGAGGTTGGAGGATTTGGACTAACGGTTATGTCGTAGATGATCAGATCTGGCAGGGCTGGTGGGTTGGTGGTAAATGACCAAGAAGAAGAAAACGGCCCCCAGCCAGCAGCATTGCCTGCCCTCATGTTCCAGCGGTAGGTTATCCCCTCACTCAGTATGCCCGATGGTAGAGTAAGGGAAGTCCCAGTTACACTCTCGTTCTCATAAATAAGGTTCGCTTCCCCGTATGGGGGCTTACTGACGTAGAAACCATACTTGGTCGCTCCCGAGACTGCCTGCCACTGGAAGGTAGGGGTGAGGGATACACTGGTAGCTCCGTTGGATGGGGAGACATGGACAGGAGCCTGAGTAGGAGCAGTGACCGTTACCTTTACCGGGGAGCTTTCCGCAGCCCAGTTGCTTGCATTATCTACAGCGTGGATGCCATACCAGTAGGTGCCACCTGATGAGGGTGCGTCGGAGAAGGAGCCGGAGTAGCTGTTGCCTGAGGCTGAGGTCCTCTTGACCTCGGACCAACCTGTTGGGCTACCACCACTGTCGTTGGCTCGCCAGAGCTCCACCCTGTTGAGACCAGAGCCGCCTGTGTCTGAAACGGAGTAGTAGATGGAGAAGGAACTGCCCAGGATAACCGAGCTGGGGCTGACAGAGAGGGAATTAACTGTGGGCTTGGTGGTGTCGGCAGCCTGGCTCGTTGTGAAGGAAAGGACGCTCCCATGACCCCATCCAGCACTGTTCTTAGCCCAGGCACGGAAGTAGTAGGTTGTGCCAGGGTTCAAGCCAGTTAGGTAGAAGGCAAAATAATCTCCCGATACACCCACACTAGCTGTCCATCCGTCAGCGCAACTAGAGGTCGTACCCCAGTCGAACCTTCGTTCAAGGATGGTAGAACCTCCATCATTGACAACCCTGCCATTGAGAAATGCTGCCGTCTGGGATATTGAGCTCGCTGGTCTTGTTTCGACTGTTGGTATACTAACCGCGTATACGCTGCTTGGTGAGACTCCAAGCGTGATGATGAGCATCAAGGCTACAAGAAAAATCCCGAGAGACCTGAAAATTATCCTGTACCCACCTATCATGGCTACCCCCTAACCCACCCCCGATACACACACTTGACCACCAACCCGATATTAGATTCATAGTATTATAAGTCACTATCGAAGGAATTGTCAACAGTTTTTTGTGCGGTGTCTAGAACATACTATGGAGTTAAGGAGTCACAAAGCGCTAGAAAGTGCAGTCCCCGTGAGCAACGGTAGCTTCGTCATATATTAGTGTTCTACCCGGCGGATTGCGTCTGACCCTATGCCGGCTCCTCGCTACTGAGCTTTCGTTCAAGCAAAGCCAGAATGTAGAAAGCACCACTGAAGGGGCTGGCCCCCCTATCCGTTAGCTAAGCTTGTTGACTCCTAGCGCTGTTTTGCACTATAGTAGTCCATGGATGAATTGACGATTTTCAACTTAGTGTTCGTGACCGATTTGTCTAGGGACATCAGGATATGGAAGTCTATCAACCCAAACCGCTTGCCGCAGATGTTGACGTAGCGATCTCCAACATCGCTCTGCGCGCACTAAGCAGGAATCTGGCTATAGTGGTCGGAGCCGGTGTTAGCCAGGCTGCGCCTACTTGCCTACCCCTTTCGCCAGACATTGCTCGCAAGTTGAAGCAGGGACTCAGGTACACTCCCCTGGGCAAATATGTTGAACACCTGCCTGATGATGATTTCGTGGCCATCACTGACATAGCAACTGCTCAATCCGCAGATGCACTTCAGATAATCAGAAGCACAATACTTAATTCATTTGACTTCAAGACAGCAGAGCCTAACTATGCCCATCTAGTTATTGCATTGCTGATGGCTGAAGCAGGTGTTCATGTTCTATCAACTAACTGGGACACTTGCATCGAACGTGCAGCCAATGCGGCATATTCAGACGTAGTTGCTTGCAGGCTGCCTCAGGAACTTCACGGAGGAGGCACCAGTGCTCTTCTGTTGAAGATACATGGCTGTGCGGAGGTCGAAGGTTCGATACTTGTGTCGTCCCATGAGACCGCACAGCCACCTTGGTGGGTCACCCATCAAATAGGCGCGGCTGTCGAGCGTAATTGGGTTGTATTCCTTGGTATTGGTAGCGTTGCACCGTATGTGAGGCGGACTATAGAAACACTGGTGAGCATGGCAGATTTGTCTTCAATTTGGGTGGTTGCTCCCAGTTTGAGCCAGGACTGGAATGTTCTACTTGGAAACCGGGCTGAGGAGCGTCTAGTTCCACTACCTGCCGAGGATTTTCTTGATGGTGTTATCAGGGCATTAACCGCTAGCCAGTTCTCCGGCGTTCATTCGCTAGCTGAACAAAGAGCGAATGAGTCGCCTCTGTCAAACATTGATATGGAATCTGTAACCGCACAAACTATTTCCTTTTTGAGACAGCATCCAGCCCACTACTTATGGTTATGGGTGAGACGAGGCGCTTTTCCGCGCAAATCTGGGTCTGCAGCCCTCGATTCCACTTTCGTACGATCCATACTCGCCATGGCGCTAATTCACGCTGTGTCACCACTCGAGGAAGTTGGAGCGATCGGCAATGTTGCCTTCATCCGTAGCAGAGACTTCTTGGTGGAACTGGCCTGGGCAAGGGATGTGATGACTTCAGACGTTCTATGTCAACGAAAGCTCGATTCCCTAGTGGCGGATAAACGGAACAATTTGCTCCCCCAGACCAAACCAATCCTAATCCTTGTGGAGGGGTCTGTTGGACCATTACCTGCCCATACAATGCCCGAATCAGTCGTCGATTTGCCCTCTGTGGCGGACATTATTGAGGGGCAGACCACTATCGCAGACCAATGGATCAGTCTCGATGAATTACTCCGCATAGGTAGTAAGGATGACCTCTGCGAGCTAATAGGAGTACACTCATGAAGGAACCAGCTCCAGCTCCCGCTACCGCATCTTTCAGGGACTACTTTTCCAAAATCCTGGTAAACGCTGGATTTGAGACGCGACCTTGGCAGTTCGTGACAGACGTGGAACCAGTAGTTCTTGCTGAGAATCCCTACTATGTAATTGCCTTTCAAGTTTTTGATTTGTGGAATGATCTTGTCGAGACTGCCGGACGCATTGAGTTGGCTTTATCAGAGCTCATCGGAAAGTCGGCTGGCACTGCAAAGGCTTGGGACGCCTATCTTGTGTTGGTTTGCCGGAGTGAGCTATACCGTGTTGAGGAGTTCAACCAGTTTTCTGACCTTGCTTACAATACCCGCCTTACCCGCAAGATAATACGCGCAGGGTTTGGCGACTCAGTGACACGCTTGGACGAGGTAGCTCGGCCTTTTGTTTCGTTAGCGAGAGCTCGATCGTCGGCTAAAGGTCGCGACCCACTGCGCATTCTCGAGAATAGGATGATAGAGAGCGGTTGCGACAGTGCAGAAGTCAAGAGGTTGATTACCACCTTTAAGGAGCGTGGAGACCTTGCCGGTGTCTAATTCAGTGTTAGGCCGAGAAGAACGTATTGTTTTTCATTCTCTCGTTGTTGAGCGATTCCGGGGTTTCAATTCGGCTCAAGAAATCCCCCTGGATGCTTCTGCGGTCGTCATTTCAGGTCCGAACGGACGAGGGAAGACTTCGCTTTTCGACGCTATCCAGTGGCTAGCTCTGGGCCAGATTCAAAGGCTCGAGGAGCTTCGATTCAGGAAAACTGAGGAGCACATCGTAAATGCATATGCTCCAGCCGGCTCTAAGGCCCGAGTGGAAGCCAAACTGAGGAGTATTTCCTCGAGTAAAGGGATTACCGCAGTCAGGACTGGCGACCATCGAAGTAACTTGTTGGAGGTGATTCTAGACGGAGAGAGGTTAGTCGGTGAGGCTGCTGAAGAATGGTTGAGAAGGGAACTGGGCGTAGCCACATCTGATAAAGGCATCTTTGAGCGTGACTTCTTGAGCGCGGCGCTTCTTCAGCAAGATTTAGTTCGCTCGTTTCTCTCGACAGCGACTCCTGCTGGCCGGTACGAGCTATTATCACGCCTCTTGGGGCTCTCAATCATAAATGAATTTGTGGATCAGCTTGCTACAAGTGAGAAGCTTCTTGGGGACCTGGTCAAGAAAGCGACTGCTGACCTACAGGAAGCCCGCTCAGCGGTGCAGAAGGCAGAGCAAGACGTCAGAGAAAGCAGGACTCGCATAGAAACTGCTCCCGTCTTAGCTGAGACAGTCAAAGCTCTCAAAGAGAGGGCGACCGCACTTGACCTCAGCTTCATAATTGAATCTCACCCTGATTCAGCGGGCTCAAGATATGAACTGGTATCGCGAGATGTGAGGCAATATAGGCAATTCTTGCGTCGCCTAGATGAGCTGACAGATATCATCCATTCACACTTTGCTAAAATGCCGGCTGCCACTTTAGATGAACTCCAGAAGTCTGCTTCCAGCATAACTGAACAACTAGAGCAAGAGAAATCTCTACTGGAAGCTGACCGTGCCATCGAACAGAAGATGAGGGAGACTCTTGAAAGAATCAGGGTTCAGACTGATAATCTGCGTCAAGTAGCTGCTGCGGCGATTCCGCTCCTTACCGATCGTTGCCCTGTTTGCTCACAGAAGATAGACCCGAACCATGTCCGTGCCCACTTGGATTCCTTAATGAGGGAGCAGCCTGAACTCTTGCAGGCAAAAGAGTCTCACGAGAAGGCCAAAGCGGCTGTCGCGGCTCGGCAGAAGAGAATATCCCAATTGCAGACTACATACGACAAGACTTCCGAGGGGATCCGAGCTGCAGAATCTTGGCAAGCTCATACTAGGACGCTCATGGATGAGCTGCATGAGATCAGCCGAGACCTTGGGCCCTTTGGATTTCCACCGGTGCCCGAAATTACGGGGATGGCTAAGTGGTTGCCACTTCTCAAGAAGTGGGCGTTAGATTGTTCAACGAGACTGAAAGAACTGGGAGAGCTTGCTGAGAAAGCGGTTGCCGCGGAGTCTGTTGGCGAGGAGACGCACCGGCTTGAGAGACTAAAGAACAACCTCGTGTATATGCAACAGCAATGCACTGAAAGGGAGAACGGGCTTGAACAGGCAAACCGCACCTTGGCTACCAGAAGACGGCTCATCGAAGGCGCAACTGATATGGCAACAAAGGTAGTGGGAGAGGCTTTTACTGAGCTTGAGCCGGTAGTTCAAGATCTATTCTGTAGGTTGGCGCCTCATCCAACCTTTGACCGACTCTCTTTCTCGCACGAAGTATACTATAGGCAGGGGTCTTCCATACCACTTGCAATCGACCAGCAGGCCAAACGACAAATCAGCCCAGCAATCGGATTCAGTTCTGCTCAGGCAAACGTTGCGGCTCTTTGCTATTTCCTTGCATTGGCGTTCGCAAGTAGTGAGGCCGATTTCGGTTTTGTTCTTCTGGACGACCCTTTGCAGTCAATGGATGACGTAAACGTTCTTGGCTTCTCCGACCTTTGTCGTTTCCTGAGGAAGGAAAAACAACTGATCATATCTACACATGAGGATCGGCTCTGCCATCTTCTCCGACGTAAACTCATATCCAGGGATGCACCTATACAGACCCTTATACTTAACTTCTCTTCGTGGAATCGGTCGGGGCCATATATTGAGGTCGAACGTATCGCTATGAAGCCCGAAGCGCCTGTATTATCCGCACTTGCTTAGTACATTCCCGACATACCACTCTGGGCTGTCCTGTTTGACCCATAGCGACACCCAGCATCGCTCCCAGCCGGAACTTGTGCTTTCGCATGCTCAGGTCGAAATAGCAGGCTCTTGTACACCCATTTGAAAGGACGAATGATGTGTCATCGGCGGCCCCGTATAGTAAACAAAAGTCAGTTTTGTTCAACGCGTGAATAGCTCAATAACCAAATACAGCATTTTGAAGCGAATTCCTTCTCTGATTAATACCTTTCATCACCTAGTTTGTTGATGCCTCCCCCTGCAAGTGCTACTATTGTCTTAAAAGGGACTCTAAAGGTAGAAGAGAGGCTAAATATGATGGTAAATTCTAAAGATTACAGTCTAAATTTGAGATTGGCGCGCCTGGTGTACCTAACCTACGCCCGGCTTAAGAATGGTTTGGACGAAGTACTTAGGGGACAAGGGCTTACTACGGAGCAGTATACAGTGCTTGTGACTGTAAAATATCGCGATGTGCCTGTAAGAATAACTGATATAGCCCGGTGGACAGAACGTAGCACAAACAGCGTCAGTATGATAGTCGACCGCATGGTCAAAGCTGGTCTGCTGAAAAGGGTAAGAGACAGGAGTGACCGCAGGATAGTAAATGTGGTTATCACCAGCAAGGGGGAGGACGCCCTTAAACCAGCAAATATAGTAACCCTGGAGTTTTTCCGGCAAGTCATGTCGCCACTATCACATGAAGACGCGCATACCTTTGTCGGTCTGTTCACGATGATAAACTACAAGATACTTGAGTATCTCAATCCCGGAGCGGATGTAGAGGGAATGCTTAAAAATGATTCCAAGCAGCATGACAATTTAATGAAACGGTGGCTCAAGTAGGGGTGGCTCGCCATTCCCGGAGCCAAACGTCAGGTGGTGAGAAGGGAAAGCCCATATGATGAGGACAGTTGACTTTACTTATGCTAGCTGGCATAGAGCAGCTCCGCCGGGTGCGCAATAATCCCGGTAGGACAAAACATGCTCCCCGTTTCAAACCACAGGTAAAACACCTTAGCCACCACGAAAGACCGCCTAGATTTTGATTAGCGCACCAAAGTTAGTTGGGGGCAACGGTGCTCAGGCATATCACACAGAACGTCAGAATGTTAAGTTAGTCTGGCTACTCCGCTGGACTTCTCAAATTAGGAATTGATTTGGCTTGGCAATCAGGACAGATTATCTCGTTTTCCACAGTTGTGAATTGTCTGCCGCAAGTTCGACATTTTCTAAAAACTTCAATCGAAGGGCTATCACCCAAAACAAATCCATCCCTAATACCACTCATTAGCTTGTTCAGAAACTTCATGGTGAATTCAGTAGGCGTACAATTGGCGTCCAGTTGAACATTGAGGATATTCTCGCTGGCAGCTATCTTAGCAGCGCCTTCCTGAATACCCAGTGGACTTGCGATAATTCCACCAACAGCGCCAGTATCAATAATCCGATACGCCAGACCACCCAAATTTTCTTGCTTCTGTTTCGAAGTTGCGTAACACCGGCATTCGATAATTACGAAACCTTCGTTTCCCTCACGAATGCCTTTTGCGTCGATTTCATAACAAGTGCCAGAGCGGCGGCCAGGTATTTTCTGCTTACCTTCGACCCTTTTCAGCCCAAACTCATGGGCGTTTTGCTCGAGTAAGTATGCCGCGACTTCTTCATATGATTTCCAAGCTGTTCTCACAATTGGGTGTCTCCTATATGGGCCTCTTACAATAGAATTGTAACAAAAACTCTAACAAAAAAGCCCAATAAATCCCTTGGTGCATTCAAAGTGAACAAGAAGCCAAATGTTATAGCCTCGGAGTTCAAGTCTAGCCCTTAATCCCGGCGAGGCTACTCGGCTTGGCTGTAAGCTGGAACTTGACAAAAGATTTATGCCATTGTATGATTCCATTAAGTCTACTAATAAATTCCAGAGGTCTTAGTGATGGCAATCGAGGATGACATCTACTCCCAGCTAGTGAAAGGCTATACACCCCAACAGATTATACATCAATTTCACTTCAAGAAATCAACGGTCTATAAAGTCTATAATGAGCATAAGTTGATTACTAGCCCAGTGGCACCAGCACCATGGGCAGCTGAAGATATTTCCTTTGACCGTGGCCTCGATGGGCGATATCTACCGGGAGATACGGCTACCGTCCGCTTTAAGTTAGTCAATCAGTCGCCCAGCGATTTATATGTTGTCAGGACAGGCATACAACCTGAGTGGTTGCAAGGACAATTGGGACAAAGTCAAAGTGAGTGGCAGGTGCAGGAAGGTACCTTCTTGCTCAGGCCTAATCAAAGAAAGGCTTTCTCCTTCCGCATTGAGGTCCCCTGGGATATCCTCCTTGGTGAATACGACCTAAGATTTGGGGTCGAAGGGCAATTCCTATCACCTCTCACAACGGCCTCAAGTTATCGACATAGTTTATCATATTATCCTGAGTGGTCTGAGCCTGTAGTATTCCATGTTCAATACCCAGTGACTCATACAGTTTTTGTTTCTCACAGCACCGCAAATATGTCCCTAGTGCGACAATTGGACTGTAGCTTGGAAAATTATGGAATTCATTGTATCATCGCCGAAGATATCAAAGAGCCAGGGCGAGATCTCCATGAGAAGTTCTATCACTACATAGATACCACTTCGTTCTTTCTGGGCCTGTTAACTTGTGAGGCTGTTACATCCCAGACCGCACTCGATGAAGTTAACTATGCTTTAGCCACCAATAAGCCAGGAATCTACCTCGTTGAACACGGAGTTGATATCCAGCTTCCTGTGGAGTGGGCATCTGAATTCTCGCGCTACTGGCCAATCGACCAATTCACGACAGTCGTGCTGGAGGCAATCGAAAACATTCAGCAAAGGGTCATCAGCCCTCATCGGAGGAACTTCCCAACTGGTGCTGTTGCTGCTACGCTAGTGGCCTTTTTTGTTGGGCTAGGGATAGGGATTGCAAAATCTGACAAAGGATTTAAACGATAGCAAACAATTCATCGTTTTGTTGTCTGCGAAGCATTTCCCTCAAGTTGACCTGCTCCTTGCTCCCCCGCTCCGTCGCTCCGCTGCTCCGTTGATTGGGAGGTGCCTTGCTCCGTGCCATACTGCTGTAGGGACCGGAGCGTGCAGAGCGGAGAGCGGTGCGTGCAGAACAGAGACTACAGAGTAGAGAATCGAAAGCGAAGAGCGGAGAGTGAAGAGTGGAGAGCGAGGAGCAAGGAGCACAGAGCGGAAGCGAGGCGGCACAGAGCAGAAACGAGGCGGCACAGAGCGGAACCTGAGGCGGCACAGAGCGGAACCTGAGGCGGCACAGAGCGGAACCTGAGGCGGAAATCAAAGCGGAAACCGGGAGGCAGATCCTGAAGACACAATTTGGCTAATCGTGTCATTCCACTCACCTCCCGTGATGATTATGCTGCAGCACTGGAACTGATACAGGCTGGCAAAATACGTGTGCGGGAGATGATTACCCATCGGCTGGGGCTGGCGGAAACAGGCCTGGGATTCCAGCTTGTCGCCCAGGCTCAAGACTCTCTAAAAGTGATTATCGAGCCGCAGAGGTAGATAGCGGCTGCTTTCTGAGCAGGGTGTCACGGGTTCGAATCTCTGACGGCCTACCACGTTGTTCAATAAATAGAACTTCCCAATCCGAAACATAATGTAATCGCAGAATCTATCTCGGCCAAATCCACGGTGTCTTCAGTAGGCCCTACTGAGATCTCCAGTAATCATGAACTTTACGCAATTCATTAATATAAAACTTATCCTCGTCTTTCCCATCAAAGAGATTAAGAGATTGGGCTAGAACAAAGAATCCCTTACCGGGTTTTAAGCTATCCTTGTGAACTACTACTGCCGATATCATTGGTCGGCCACCTCTGTGTTCGTGTTGATTAATATCGTCTAGGATTGCACCGATTTCATAACGATCGTTCGGCAAGTTCATATCGAGTCCAGCCATTGGTGCTATGTCACTGTAATATGTTACAGTACCTCCCTTTGCTACCTCCTTGAGCTTTTCATATATTTCTTCGTGCATCGTGTCCTCTCTTGCTATTCAGACCAGTGCTCCTGAATATATTCGATATTCTCTTTATCCTTATCAAGCTGCCTCCTCGATGTCTTTACCCATTCGGTACTTGATGTCATAGTTTATGATGAAGTCCAGCTCCTCTTCAGTGAAGCCATAGTGTTTTGCCAATACAAGCTCGATTTCATCTATAACGGGCTATCTTATTTTCCGGCTAGTGCATCTTTTGTAAGTTTGTCTGCTTTAATGATGTATTGGTTGGTTCGGTTGATATGTTGAAATATGACTTCCTCGAAAAGCTTCACCAGTTCATTGACTGCAACATTTAGTTTAAGAAGTTCTTTGTTCTTTATTCTCCACGCTTTATTTAGCTGTTTTACTAGTAATTCGCTATCGGAAAAGCATATGACTTTTCTTCTACATATTCCAGCGGCCAACTCTAATCCTCGTATCAATGCGAGATACTCAGCCCTATTATTGGTAGTTTCGCCAATACAATCTTTGCAATTTGCAACTTCTTCGTTATTCTCGTCTAATATGACAACACCAATTGCTCCTGGCCCCGGATTGCCAGAACATGCCCCATCGGTATAGACGGTAACATATGTGTTAATCATACCTTAGCCTTTGTACCTATATTGCTCCAAGTACACATGATAGCTGCGCCAGCAAAATGCTGGACAAAGGAGCTACTGTGTAATAATACGTTTATACTAATCCTCCGCGTATTAGAACAGGCGTTCGTTAGTATCTAAGACGCATTCCCCTCATTTTCTCGATGTGTGGCTTGATCTTCTCCCACCATGGGCGGTATACATAGTCATGATAGTGACAACAGTAACGCCTCCCACACTCGGGGCATCGAGGCGAGTCACCTATGCTAAGACTACCCGCTGCCTCGCTTTCTCTAAACCTTATATATCTCTTCCTGCCCATAAGCTTTCCCGTTAGTAACAAGACATTATTTCCCTTTTGCCTTCCAGCCTTTTTCTCGCATAGCCTTATTCACCGACTTGTTACCTACCTTAACTTGGGCAACTACTCTTCCATACTGGTCCCTGGCAACGGTTTCCACTTTTACCTGCTTTTGTGAAATCAATTCTCTCAGGTCTTTACGAGCTTGTGGGGCACCCCGCTGACCTTTCTCAGGTGCCCTAACATTTTCTAGACGTACTCTCTTGTCATCTTGAGTGACAAACGTATCCCCATCTGTTACCTTCCGCACTTTCATCTTGGTCATAGCTCCCTCCTTATTACCAACTGCTGCTCAGTCTCTTCTTAATCCTAATCAATCCTCATCTGCATCTTTCCCCATCCGGTACTTGATGTCATAGTTGATGATGAAATCCAATTCTTCCTCTGTGAAGCCATATTGCTGGGCAAGAACATAGTGGATTCTCAGTGCCGGCGATAAATCTTGTTCCATATTGCCAAATATCTTGGGCATGACCTTGCCGCCTCTCCTTATGTCAATATTAACACTAATGTATTAGTGAATCAATCATACTTTGGTCACTCGTACTCGAAATGCCGATCAGCTTCAACCGCTGATGTCCTCATTAAACAAATTGACGTTTTGTGTGGCATCAATTGGATATCGTTAGTGAGACCATCACTTAGAGTTCGAAATACCATCTTAAACTTTAGTCCATCTCTCACCATCTTTCCGGCTCACTATCAATCGTACGCATCCGCTTTATTGAATGGAGGTCTAGGGAAAGCAAATAGTCGAGGGTCACTGGTCTATAGTTTATTGCTTCCACGCTCACGTTTATCCTCTTCCTTTCGCCGTCGATGAAAGGTGCCCTGTGGTGAACGTGGCCATGAATAATCCAATCGTGCCATTTGAGCCATTCGATTTTCTTGTCTCTTGGATTGTGTATGAGTAAGAAGCTATACCCGCTGACGTGCAGCACTCTGCTTGTCTCAAAATTAACCTTGTCGTGGCTTCCCTTAATCGAAACTATGCTTCCTTTCAACCGTCGCCTCCAGTAAGTAGCTGGCCTTGACCGTCTTCCAAAAGACCAGTCGCCCAAGAAATAGACTACTCCGTTATCTCCCACCGTGCCATTCCACTTGTTTTGTATCGCCCGGTTCATCTCGGTGACACTTGAGAACGGCCTGTGGCAGTATCTGATGATATTCTTATGGTCAAAATGGGTATCTGCAATTAGATACACAGGTTTATCAGAGACTGACAGGTGTTCCTCTCGTGGTGGGCTTTGCAATTCCTTGAACTTCTCTATAGTCTTTCTCCACCAATATTTGCTCAGCGCCTCCCTTCGCGATAACATCTTCCCAAGAACTAAATCATATTCAGATTGGATGCGGCTTCTTCTTCCCAGAACTGTAACCCTGATGAGATATTGGCTTATGGCCGCATCGTTTTCCACTTTAGCTCTGAAGATATGTCTCCTGATAATATTGACCAATTTGTCGACTGCTGAAGCTTTTTGCTGTCCGAAGGCCTCCAGGGTACATTTGGTTTCAGCATAGTCAGATAGCTTTTCAAATTCAGCGTTGTTCCTGGGACTGTACTTTCCTATCGAGCAATGAAATTTACATTTTGGGTTGCGGTCATAGGGTTTGCAGGTGTCCTGTATTGTCCTTTCCAGACCAACTAAGCTCTGCGCGAGCTCATATCGAAATTGCTCAAGCTCTGATGAAGGGTCGACATCAAGATAAAGCCAGTTTGCATCCTCTTTCTGAAACTCGCCGCTCTTGACACCAAGCTCGAAAGGAACTCGAGTGTACTTCTGGCAAACCCTTTCCACTTCACGAACTACGTTCTGGAGATTATGTGTCTTCGCTGGTCCAAATAGAGTTATGTGTGGGACGAATCTTGTCTGTCTCCGCCTTCTTACCCCTAGCTTGCCAGCCTCTCGAAGAGTACGCGTCCTAGCCCACTTTGCATACTCCTTGGCGTAGCCTCGCAAGCGAAATTCTATTAAGAAATTAGCCACTACCGTTCAATATTGAGGGTGCAACCAGAATACGTGTTTTGAATGTATAAGAAGCCTGAATACCTGACCTCCGCCACCACCATCTCTTATCCTGCCATTCAAGTGCTTGACCCACCTCTCAGGAATGCTACCAAGACCATGAAGAGCTCCAATAGCCGCGCCAACTATTGATGCAATCGAGTCATTGTCTTGCGTATCGTTTACAGCCCTGATTATCGCCTCCTCCGGCTCATGAGCATGAGTAGCCAAGATATGTAGAACTGAGGGCACAGTCTCGAATAAATGACCACCTGAGCCCCATGAACCGCATGCCTCCTCCACCGTTAGTCTCCTTTCCAGGGCATCCCTACATACTTCTGAAGCAAAATGCCAGAGCGGGCCGGAATATCCACTTAGGATGCCACCTCCATGTTGATACTTGGTATTCCCCTCCAGGTCTTTATATTGCAGTAAGTATCAACCCACCAGTTGGGTTCAGGGGGAGAGGTCATTCGCAGCAATTCCCAAAGCACATGGACGAAAGCTATACAACTTGCATTGCTAGCGAAATCATTATGGGTCATCATAGAAGCTATTGCAGCGTCAGCATACATTGACGGATGAGGATTGCGAAGATACGGCAAGACGATCGGGGCAATTCGCATCAATGCACCGTTACCGGCCGATTCTGGTCCCGCCGCATACCATGGCAACTGTCTATCTTTGAAGTTCTTTATGAACTCCTTAACCGAGCCACCAGCACCCCAAATGCGACGTGCACAGAATTTGTGTCCTAGTGGCTCTGGCCTGAGCCCTCGGTCATCTAGTAGCTGTTCCACTGTCCAGAATGACTCTTGCGTATCATCAGTGCCTAACCCGGCGGGGCGATTCTTTCCCAGTCGCCGATCAGCCTGATAATCTCTTATCTCGCCATAAAGCCTACGCCTGTCGAACGGTTTGAGCCCCTCAGAGGTAGCCCCGAGTGCATCTCCTATCGCGATTCCCAGCAATATTCCCTCAATCTTTTCATACTGACAAGAAACTGGTAGAGGATTAGGCATCTGGTTTAGAATCTTACCTTCATGTAGGCGAATCAATTTGTTAACCATCAAGTGTCTGAGTAATTGAGTATTATCTATCAATGGCCTATCCTCACCTCCAATCTCCATCCCAAGTTATGAAAACGTCGCTGACTGTTCCCATCGCACCGCTGGGTATGTACCATCCACCACTAGGAAATAGATATTCAGGATTATATTGTTCGCCGACCTCGATATCGACTATCGTATCGTTATTATCGGGCCCGTAACTATCCGAAATTCCGGTACAATCGATGTAAACCAATCCTCTGTCCGTTGTCTGAAATGCATTGCAGGCGTGTCCAGTATTAGACCCTATTCCTGAGTTGTACAGGTCAGTATAGCCAGTCAGTTCAAGACTAACATATGCACACCTGATTCCTGCCATTTCGGCCTCGTTGTGAAGTCTCTCCGCAAAATCGGCACAAATCTTCGGCGGGCTTGGTTCAACCCCGCCGTCAATGATGTTTTTTAGCTGATCCAAATCGATTTCATCCTCGGGTGGGGGATAATAGAATTCCACAATAGGCAACGTATACTGGTAAGGAAATGCATCTGTTTCATCCGACCTCAGGAAGCTGAGTAATTCTGAATAAGTAGGGTTTCTCGCATCTTCATTGTTTATGAGCACTATGAATTCCCCATAACAGTTGCTTCCACTCAGTACATCGGGTGTTTTAACAAGACCCAGATAGTAGTTCTTATATTCACCGGTGTAGGAATTGATCTCGTCAGAAGGAGGGGGAGTCGTATCAGAAGGAGGGGGAGTCGTGTCAGATGAAGAAGGAGTCACATCGGGTTGATTGGTGTTTCTAAAATACGTTGATATGGAGTTGAACAGGCTGTCTTTATAATCCGACAACGGCTGCACGCCAGCGAAGGAAAATACGAAGAAAAGACATATTAAGGAAAATACAGTAAGTTTCATGCTTGGTTGGCGCCATCCGTTCTTCGAGACGACCCTACACAACCAGATGAAAACACCAATTTCAAGCAGAAACACAAAGCTCCCGATGAGCGGACTCTGCATAAACTGTTGAGTGAACAGGGACACACCGGACCAAACCAGGAGCCCTAGCAGCGATAACGCAGAGAGGTTCAAGACTAATCTGTAGATCCTCCCGACAATCTTATGTTTCCGAGTGTAATAGCCTAACCACTTCTCGATGGAATAAAAGACAGAAAATCCGAAAAGTAGCCAGAACGGAATGAGACTTCCGACAAACCGACTGGCTATGAGACCACCAATGGAGAGTGCACCAATCAACAAGATAGGCTTCAGCCAATTCGGAATGCGAGGCCTATGGCTGTAGGCTTTGTGGCTGCTCGTGTTGTCAGCGCTTTTGTTGGAATGGCCTCTGTTAAATCTCGGCCGGCTGTACTTATAGCCTTCATCGGTTCCTCCGCGCATCTTATTCAGTCTTCTACTAGTGCACTCCGCGCAAGAGCAATTGGGAGGGTGACTACCCCGAATGTAATCCCGGTCTTGTATAGGCATTTGCTAGTAGCCCTCCATTAACACCTTCATGGTTTCCTGAGTTACAGTTCGGTTACTGCCGAGGCCAGACCTACGGCTCTGTAATTGTAATGTTATCAAAGGCAACTTCAGTATATGTGCCTGCCATTGCGCTGGTGAGTAGTAAGATATCACCACCAGTGCAGGTGGTATCTGTACCATCCCACAGTAGATGCCCATTAACCGACAGACTTAGGTCGCTACCGATACACTCAATATGGATTAAATTGACAGCATCCACCCCCTGGTTGATGTAGGATGAGTAGGTTGTTGACTCAAGGGCTACCCAATTCCCGTTAGCGTGTTTGTATATGGAATAATAGCCATCAGCGCTAGTCTGAAAGTAGTAAGAGCTATCGGTGTCTTGATATCGACATACTACCGTATGCCAGTTATCATCCGTGCCTCCAACAAGTTTGGTCTCCACTTCCAAAATGAAATCAGTGAAGTACTTGTCAGCCCAAGTACCGGTGGCGAATTCAGCCGGATTGTTATTGGTAAGATGAAGCCAGCCATCCTCGTAAAAGACTGAACCATACTCAGCAGAATAAGTGTCCCAAACGCCAGCCTCATCATTGAAATCATCTGAAAACAAGACCTCTGGGACTGTCGGAGTAGCTTTGAAATTAGCAGTGAGGCTCTTATCCGAATTCATGGTAATCATAATGGCGGGTGTGGCGCCTGATGTACTACCGCTCCAGTGATCAAAGGTGTAACCACTAACTGGGCTAGCTATCAGTACTACCTGCGCACCGGATTCATATTCGCCACCTGAAGGAGAGACGGAACCTGCTCCCGAGGGGCTGATACTTACGCTGAGTGTGTACGCAGTTGTGGGTTCAGGCTCCGGCGAAGTTGACAGCTCACCTGACATTGCTATGCCTACTACCCCGATGGCAGCTATAATACAACCTACGATGATTCCTGTTAGGTTTCCCCTACTCATTGTATCCTCATCTCACATTGAACTGTTTACAGAGTCGTGCTTACAATTACAGCCATAGAAACTAGGAACCAAAGGACAACGGCAACCAATAACCATAAGTACCGCAAAACGAAGTGTTCGAGTTTTGATCTCTTATAATATGCACATACTCTTAAAGCCGACAGAAAGTGTATGTTAGACGGATCCCGCTGTAATGCTTCAAGCCACAAAGCTTGAGCTTGATCAATTTTACCTTGCTGTGCATATATTTTGGCCAGTAAATCAATCACTTCTATTCTTGAACTGTCACTATCAGACAAGGTTCTTAGTAAATCTTCCGCTTGGAGAAGGTCTCCTCTCCGCGCCAAAGCTCCAGCATGGATGAGTATATCGGTCACCGTAGCTTGCGGAGTGGATATGCTCTCTCGTGCAGTAGGCTTCGTTACTTGTTCTAATGGGTATGATTCAGGTTCTTTCATATTTACGTATTCAGTTTTCCTGTAAGAAAGCTAGAATCCCTCCTTAATGACAGTGCTTCTGTAGCCGCGTAACTGTTCGGTTATTTCATCGGGCAGTAGTCCCCAAAGCTGGCGAACAGCTATCTTGAGGCTCTCAAAATCCTGATTAGTGATAGCCTGATGTCCCTGTGCAAAAAGACGCTCCGCCTCAGCCTGATCACGCATATTGTCTTTGTACTCCGTTTCCAAGTTCTCAAGCTGTCCCACCCACCAGCCTGGATGTTTCATCAATACCTGCATTACCAATTGTAAAAGATTCCTAGTCTTCTGTTGAACAGAATCAGCGTTCCTTGATGCTATGGCCTTCCTTGTCTCTTCCGTAAGACGAGAAAAATCAGCAACATCCTGAGAATCACCATACTGTTTCACTATATCATGACCGCCAGCAATCTGTGCCTCGGCTTCAGCAATTAGGACAGGCCAATTAATCAACTCTTCAATCTCGTCCAGTCTTGCATCAAGTTCGATGCGGCGTCGCTGACATGTATCTAAAGCCTCCTGTTCATCCCGTTGAGTTGACATCAGGGTCATATCGATTTGACGAACAAGTTGCTCGTTTTCAATCTTCTGGAGCAGATCATCGGCCCGAGCAGAACCAGCTAGCTTGGCTTGTTCACGAACCCTTTCCAGGTGTGTCTTTGCCTTTTCTGAATGGTCTGCCAGCACTTGCTCGTCGATTTGCGGGTACTTAGGGTCTAATACTATCGGAAACTCTTCATCCAATCTGGGGATGTAGGCGATGACCTGTGTTATGCGTGACTCATCTATAGCAATAGTGACTTCGATAGAGCTTCCGACGGGAATATCGGAACGAATTTTTTGGCCGGTTACTTCCAGCCATCCAATTAACGGATTTCTGTCAGCACGTTTGTTGTTGCCCTCCACGACAGGAATGCGGAGAATAGTCCCAGAGTCGCCGCTCTTGAGGGCTTCTGTCGTATGAAGCCTAGTTTCCCGCTTTTTGGCCGGCAATGTCACACCTTTTTCGAAGAACGTCAACACATCTCCATTGGCAAGCCCAATGCCAATATTATTAACGAGAGTTTGAGCGGAAATCGTGATTCCTATTGTATAAAAAAACCGGTCTGGCACAGTCTGACAAAGATTTCCACTCGCATCCCTGAGTTCAATCAGAAACTCGTTTCTACGGTCTCTGTCTGCGTAGACCGTGGCAACGAATGCGCCACTTGCCCCAATATCAATCTTCCCTGAGCGCCACTCAGTCTTAGATTTTACGAATTCAAGGGTATACCCCTGTAGAGATTGCCCTTGAGGAGCAGTCACTCTTCCCCCAATCGTAGGCTCTGCTTCATCCCCGATGGGTTTGTAGTCGAGTTCCAGTTTGAAATGCCCGGCAGGGAGTGGCACGTGTCGTCTGGACGCCTCAGGTATTATCTGCGTGCCAGCAAATACTGCAGCACCACATGCCACTACAGTCAGCGGGTCCACCCGGAATTCTAATGCAATACCCAGTTTCTGGGTCAACATGTCTCGAAATAGCGGGGTTAGTGTAGGACCACCAACCAGAATCAACTTCTCAATATCAGAGGATGATAGCCGTGCCTCTTCCAACACCGACCTGCACAAGTTTATTGACCTTTCGATAAGTGGTTCAGCCAACCGTTCAACATCTCCTCTCTTGAGTTCATACTCAAAGGATGTGCTTGCCCCGTCTTTAGCCATAAATAGTCTCCGTATTTCAATGTCAGTTTTATCTTCAACGGAAAGACGAATTTTGGCCTTCTCGGCGTAGTCTTTAAGGTGGGAACGAACAGGTGTCCACACTTTGTCGTCAGGTGACAGGTTGAACTCTTTGGCGACGACAGGGACTAGTAACTGGTCGACTATCTCCGAATCAATCAGTCCGCCACCTAAGTGGTTGTCGCCACCGTGGTTTACGACCTGTATCTGTTCGTCGCGCACCTGCAGGATAGCTGCATCGAATGTGCCACCGCCAAAATCATAGACCATCCAGAAGACGCGGTCGCTGGTGGTTTGAAATCCGTAGGACAAGGCAGCGGCAACAGGTTCTTGAACCAACGGGCTGAACAATAGCCCCGCCAACGTTGCTGCCCTGTTTGTGGCCGAGCACTGTGGGAGCTCAAAGACCGCTGGGACACTGATGGCAGCGGCAGTAATCTCTTGTCCAGCCCTCCGTTGAACATCTGCTCGAAGCTTTTTCAGGACCTCTGCAGACAGCTCTTCCGGGGTCATCTGTTTACCATTGACCTTGAAAGCCTCGAGAGGCTCGGGATGCCCCATAAATAGCTTGAATTTCAGGCGGACGTCGGAGCGTTCCGTTTCATCGTCGCTGGTTTGCTGGGCTTTTGCCGTCTCTCCCACTCTTAGCTCGCCCTTCTTGTTAAATGAAATCGCTGATGGAGTGTATTCGGTGTTTTCGTTCGTCTTGATAATGCGGGGTGTCGTGCCTTCCAACATTGCTATTGCGCTATTCGTGGTACCAAGGTCAATTCCAAAGTCTACCGTTTGTCGTTCCATAGCTTCATCCTCCTTGTTGTTTTCTTTAGGTTGTGTCATCTATCGACTTTGACGTCTCAGTTTCCTCAGGTATTCCGATGATGACCTCTCCCATCTGTATGATTCTGTCCCTATAGTATATCGTGGGTTTCAGCGTCTCTATGATTTGTCGTCGGGCTAAGCCGCTAACTGGCTGTGATGTTATCACCCGCAAGGCCATGCCACCTTCGTAGTCTCCACCAGTGTGGTCTTTGATCTCAATACCTCCCTGGGTAAGGGCGTCCCACGTCCGTTCAACATCGCGAGACAATTTTCGCAGCGGTTTCGGGAGTTCTTCTGTAGCAGCTAGCCTCTGTTGGATTCGCCATACCAAAGTCCCCACATCCGCCGCCAAATCAAGTAGTTCCTCTTCCTTCTTGGATGTCGTTTGAGAGCTAGCTACAGTGCGTTCCGCTAAGTCAGCTAGGGCTTCCAATGGTTCTGATAACCCGATGTATTTCCGCGCGCTTATCCTGAACTCTTGCGGATAACGTAGCCATTGCTTCAGATTATCCATGGTTTCCCTCAACATTTTTCTATCAGACACCTGAAGGCCTTCCTCCGATATTCCAGCCTCTGGAAAGCATTTCTTTTACGGTTCTGAATTCCTTTTTGTATGATTCCGGTTTTACCCCCTTAGGGAATGTCATGGCTGCAAGCCCGTGCGCTGCGGCAATGATAATGCCCAAAGTCAGAACGCCCACCCAAAAACTACTGCTCGCAATTCCAATGAAAATAGCGAGAACAAAGGCCACAATTATGCCCCCTGTTTTCCAGGCCTTGCTTTGATTGTGAGCTGACTTGCATTTTGCACACCTTGGCACTGTTACAGGCAAGTACTGCCACCTAACCTGCGTTCCAAGGAATGTTCTATCACGTTCTACATTGCCATGCATCATCACTGTAACGGAGGAATCACCGTCGGTACAATCTCCTCCGCAGAACCAGCAAGTCGCATATTCTACATTTGTTCTTATGGTTTCGAGGTCATCCTTAATCTTTTGTCTGAGAAAGGGACTTTCTGCAATATTGAGAGATTTCTCAGCAACTCCTAACACTGCCCCCCACTTCTCAGTTTCATTCCCAAATGCAATTAGACATGACCTTACCTGCAACGCTACCTCATCGTGGACTGATTCGCGTGTTGAGTCTCCTTCGGCTAGTAGTGAATCAAGAGTCTTGAACAATTGAGCCGTGTCACTAACAAGACTAGAGGCCACTTTTTTACCACGCTCTGGTGCATTAACTATTTCCTCGGCAGAGTGTAAGCATATGGCTTTAATCCTATCTCGTATCGGTACGATCGCCCGGTGTTTGGCCTCTTCGGCAACTGCATTATCAAAACCAGATTGACGTATTATTGCCAGGTGAAAATCCATATCTGTGGGGTCATTCATTCCTGAAGCTTCTACTGCAAGCATCGCATTGATTGAAAGCAATGCTTTCGGCAATCCTTCGCGAATCCGACGGGCTGTATCAGCTGTTAAACGAGGATCATCAAATTCACGAATACGCTCTCTCATTCTTTGCCAAAACCCTTCTTCATTAAGTAGCTTCTTCCATCTAGAAAAAGCCTGTTGCCAATGGGACCGTTTCTGTTCAATTTGCTGCTTGGAAATCTCTTTCGTTTCCGTTTCCATGTGTTCGAAATCCAACGCCATGGCATGATGGAAAACAGCGAGATTGTGCATAGAGACATTAGCTTCACTACCTTCAGCCTCATTGTGCCCCCAGATGGTCAAAGCTCGCGCTATATCATTCTGTTTAATTGACTCAAGAGTGTCGTCATTTTCTTCGGTCGAATTAAGTGATAACGGCCAGAACCAGAAGAATTCATCTATAAATCTTAATTCAGGATCGAGCAGTCTTTGTTGCGCTTCCCGCCTAGCATCCCTATCGTGTGCTATGTTTAGTGCGAGAACGCTATTGTCAAGCTGTCCCATATTCCCATATTTTTCAGTAAGCTCAAGCCTTCGAATATGAGACGATAGTTCCTTTGGAGAAGCAGTCACAGGGAGGCCCAATATGCGGAAAGCATTGATACGATAGATGTCAGGTCGCGCCATCTTGAGGAGTGTCTCATTCCATTCCATTGGGCTACCTGATTCCATTACTTGTGATTATCTCCGTGGGATTATGTCGCCTTCTCTATTCAATATATCATATGACAATTCCGCGTCGCCACAGCTTGAGTTGGTATTCGTACTTTTCCCGCAGGCCAGATTTCCTAATTATCGCCTCTTCAAGAATGTCAGCTGCTTCCATGAGCTTACGTGGGTCTCGAGCGATTTTCATTGCCTCTTTTACCATAATCTCTGGTTCGCTTTCTTTAGATTTCGCGATGCTGCCAAGAGCGCTTTTGCCCTCATCTACACTCTCTCTACCTTTTGTTATAGATTTTAATTTCGGTGGCTCCCATCGTCTAAGATCTTCAAGCATTTCCATTGCATTAGAATATCGCTCAGCAGGGTTGAGTTTCAGGCATCGTGAGACAATAGATTCAAGATGGTCATCTACACGAGGATTAAACTCTGCCGCAGGAATAAGCTTGTGCTTCCAACATTTACCAGTTGACAAATCCATCCTGTTTTCAACCGGAAAAGGCAGCCTGTCTGTTAGCAGAAGGTAGAGCGTAACACCAATAGACCATACGTCTCCGGCACAAGAGTCCATGTTTTTCAGGCACTCTGGAGGTTTGAATACTGGAGTCCCTCTAGCACTTGCTAGCAATGTGAGCGGATTAACAGCCTTAGCAAGCCCAAAATCACTAATCCTTATACGGAATCCTTCGACATCATAGCCAACAAGGATGTTTTGTGGCTTGATATCACGATGGATTATAGGTGACTTTTTGCTGTGAGCAACTGCCATTCCTAAGCATACTTGTCGTATTATGTCCACGGTATCCAAAATGGGAACAAAGGTATCTCGATAAGAGTTCCATAGAGATTCCAAAGTACCACCTGGAATGTACTCCATCGTGAAATAGCCACGTTTCCCTACATTCGTCTCCAAAATGCCTGCATCAAACACCCTAATGATATTGGGATGTCCAATCTTTGACAGCAGTACAGCTTCAGCTAAGTTTCGTTCAATCTCCTCCAACTCAGGACTAGGAGATTTGAATACCTTCATAGCTTGTCGCCCCAGGAATTTATGCTTTACCCGATACACTTCAGCAAAGGCACCTTCTCCTAAGAAGCGATCTATCTCATAGACGCCATGGACTTCGTCATCTTCGTTGAGAAGCAATGTAGCTTTCCTCCATGGACTTGCCGTCACCTTGAAGCTATGTAGTCCCTAACATCAACATAATTATCATCACTTATCCTGTTCGAACTTATCATATATAGACCGCTCGAAGCTGTCAATAGACCCGATGTACCATAGCCATTGTGCCAGATAGGAACACGTCCAATTCCGCTCTCACACCATTATGATTATGATCAACGGGGTCATGAATGACTAAGGATAGGGAAAAGGAGCTCGAGGAAAACGGGTTCGGGGTCTTGATCAGCAAAGAGAGTGAAGTCGTTTCGTTGCACAAAACTGACGTTTGTGTAATCTCACCTACAGTGAGCAAAATACGAGGAATTGCTCAAGGTTAAACACTCAGGTCAATGAACAGATGAAGGATTTCCACCAATTTGTTGGCGTCTTGTGGGTGGGCATGCCTAGTGGTGAAGCGTGTCTCCGACTGCTCCTGCAATGGCTCGGCTGTGAACGACTGGTGTTCGATTACTGCTCTCTTGCCCTCGGAGACCGCAGTGGTCATGTCCTTTAGCTTGCAAAAATGGATAAGCACGCCGTAGTTTTGACGCCATGTAAGATATTTGAACAACTGGTCCATCGCATCCCTGTATGCACTAGCTCCAGACCAAAACTTGCACTCGCATATAAGGACATGCCCAGAATCCACCCGCAAAGAAATATCTGTTTTCCCCAGCTTGCTAAACGTCTCGCCAGTAGTGCTTCCTGGATAGTTGGCATTCATCATTCCGACTAAGAGGTCGCGAAGTTCCTCTTCGTCCATTTTCTGGTAGGTTCTGGGTGCCACCTCAAACTGGCGTGCGTATTGTTCAATGAAGTCTACTAGCGACATCACGTCACTTCGGTTCAGGGTAGCTTCAGCCTTACCCGTTGGCTTTGGTTTCTCCATAATTGTACGTAGCTGCCGTGGTTTAATCTCTATTGGTTTGACCTTTGCATTGGGGTCTTGATGCAAAGGAATATTTAGCTTCTGCAGCAGTGCCTCGGTGCTACTCTGTCTCTCTTGTAATTGCTTCCGTTTTGCTTCCCAAACTGGTCTAATACGGTCTTGTAACTGCTTGTTCCCAGCCTCAATCTCTTTGTTTCGATTTCCTAGCCAGAAGCGAACCTGCTCAATTCCCTCTTGGACCCCCTGTTCGGTTGCTTCCACCTCGTGGACAAGGACATCGCCCTCGAATCTCCATTCAGGTTCTGCCCCCCACCACTTTGAGGGACCAAACTTGAAATAGTCAGCCCTCTGCGGATGAGGAGAAATAGGAATGCGGAGGCGAAATCCTTGCACTTCAACCTGGTATGTCTGGCCATCGTGGAATTCATCTCTACGTTGGAGTTTGGTAGAGAAAGGTTCTATTGTCTTCTGAGATTCGTCCCACAAAAGTGGCTCCCACTTAGCTTCATCAACCAAGAAGTCCAAGTACTCCTCGAAGTCCACCTGTAGAAGGTAGCTGGGGTCTTCTTTGTCCAACTTTTCGCCAACAATGCGGTGTATATTCTGGTAATAAGTCTGAAATGTTGGTCCAGTCCACATTATTATTCACAAAATATTGACCTAGTCAAAGAATACTATGAAATAGCATTTCGTTCAAGTACTGATGGGTTTCATATACCTAACCACTCTTCCCGACAGCAAGTATTATGTTTTAGGATGTCACATCAGCTATACAAAAACTCAGATTGTGACATCTCTTTCAAATGGGGAATTTATAGCTAAGTCCATGCGGACATCCCTATGTCTACGTGGTAGTAACAGTCTAGCAGAGTGTGTAGTTGTGCCTTATGGGGGGATTTTTGGGTTTTGCTGAGCTTTCCTTGATAGATCACGAGCCACGAGGCTGGGCTTTACTGCCATTATCTTAGATACTACAATTCCACCATAGCTAACGTATTATGCGAATTCCAAGTTCGCATATCCTGCTTTTATACGCAATCATGGAGGAAAAGCGTTTAGTGATTCGAAAAGAGCAAAATTGTTTACAATCGTTAAAAGAAAATAAGATATACTATAAGAAATAGAAGGCGATAAAATGGTTCGATTTATACAAACATCTGACTGGCAGATTGGAATGAAAGGTGGGGGTCTTGGAGAAGCTGGCCCTATTGTGCGTGAGATCCGAATTGAATCAATCCATAATGTGTTGAAATCAGCTCAAGAGCAAAAGGTTGACTTCGTGCTCTTATGTGGTGATATTTTTGAGCATAATATGATTAGTCAAGAGGATGTCAAAAAAGTTGTTACAATATTTAATCAGTATCCCGACATTCCAATTTATCTTCTCCCAGGGAATCACGATATGTTAGGCGCAGATTGTGTTTATAATAGACCAATATTTCAACGGGTAAACCACCTTACAATCCTTCGTACAAGCGATTCTGTCAAGGTTACCGACGCGATTCTTCATCCTTGTCCAGTTCTTTCAAGGTTCACCACACAAGATCTTACTGGAACAATCCCTGTTGTTCGCGAAGTCGATGGCATCCATATAGGAGTTGCACATGGAAGTTTAGTAGGAAAATCTCCTGTGCCTACTTGGGAAGATGTAGATTTACCAATTGATCCAGCATGCATTGATAGAACTGGTATAGATTACCTTGCTTTAGGTCACTGGCACAGTCATACAACTTTTGAAGATAGCACTGGAATAGCCCGAATAGCATATTCTGGGACTCATGAACAAACAAAGTATGATGAAGATAATGCTGGACATTGTTTGTTGATTCAAATTGATGGGAAAGGGGATGCACCGAAAATTGTGCCTATTAAAACGGGTCAATTGACATGGGTATCTAGGGAATTTGAAATGAAAGATTCTTCCTCCCTTATCGAACTGGAAAAGTATTTTGAATCAATTAAAGGCATTGATATGGTTAGATTGGTCCTTTATGGAGAATTGCTGCTGGAATCTAAAGAAGAACTTGATAATCTATTAGAATTTCAAACAACGGTACATAAGAACTCAAGAGTAGAATTAGATTCACTCAACATTACAGTGCCACCTTCATTAGAAGCACCACCTGATTTCGGAGATCCAATCTTGAATCAGACTGAAATACATTTGGAACAATTACTAGCAAATGAGATTGATCCAAGAGAAAGAAGAATAATCATTGAGGCTCTTGCACATCTACAAAGACTTGGAAAGGAGGTTGAGGTATGAAGGTTCATTGGGTCGAGCTCGAAAACTGGAGACAGCACGCTAAAACGAGGATTGATTTTGATGAGGATACAACTGTTATATATGGACCGAATGAGACTGGAAAATCAACCGTATTGGAAGCTTTGAGCAGAGGGCTTTTTGACAAGTCTAACACTCATGCTGAGGCCATCAAGCGCATTAAACCCCTTACAGCTTCTGGAGCCATAACATCAACAGTTCGTATTGAATTCACGCTCAATAAAACAAGCTATCGTGTCGAGAAGAATTTCAATTTAAGGAACGGAACTTCATTATATAAAATCGTTGGTGAAGAACCTATCCTTCTAGACCAAGATGACTCAGCAGATGGACAACTAATACAATTATTGGAGGCGGATTTGCCATCTACAAGGGGAAGTAAACCCTCACAATGGGGTGCTTTTCACTGGCTATGGGCTCCCCAGGAGAATCGAGAACTCCCAACTGATAAAGAAGGAGACCCGACCGCCGCTCTCCACTTAGAAACAAAAGATGGTGGAGGGGTGCTTGTTACTCCGAAATTTCGGGCCGTTCAACATTTTGTTCAAATTTACCATGCTCAATATTTTACAAAGACCGGAAAAACTAGTAAGGATTCACTTATATTAAGTACCGAAGAAGAAATTCAAACTCTTCAACACGGGAGTGTTGAGCTTAGGGATAAAATAAAAAAGGTAGATGCTGAAAAACAACAATTAGAAGAGCTTCAACGACAACTTCCCATACTTGAGACGAAGGTCATAGAGACCAAGGAAGAATTGAAAAAAGCTAGAAGTGAGGCAATTGACTTTTCTTCGGTTGAGTCTGAGTTAAAGGCATCTGAAGCCGGTGTTAGGGAAGCAGGGAGGGATGTTGAGGATGCAAAGAAGGCACTAATAGAGCTTGAAAAATCAGCGGAAAAAATAGAGAGGCACCAAAGGAAAGAAAAGGAAACGAGGGAGAACCTTTCTCGACTTGAAGCTTTATGCGAACAGTTGGAAGGACGACAGCAGGAAATAAAAGAAAAAGTGGAAGAGAAGGCGATGAAAATAAGGGAATGCGAGGAACTGACGAGGGATGCCCGAATCTTGTGGACAAAATCCGACGCTGAAGCAAAAACCGGGGTGTTGGAGAAGAAAATAAAGAGGATAAAACTTCTTGATGACAAAATTGAAGGTCTAAGGGAAAAGGAAGTGCCGATTACGCCTACCAACAAAGAGGTCGAGAACCTCATCCAGAGTCAGACGCGAATCGAAGCATTGAAGGAGAGCTTGACGGCAAGAGGGCTTGCAGTAAACGTTACGCCTGGCGAAAAAGGCTCACTTGAAGTTGAGGTGGATGGGGAGAGACTCAAAGACGGAAAACTAACTGCAACAGGGACTGAGAGAGTAAGTGTAGGAGCACCGGGTTTGGGGAAGGTTACAGTCAAAGCCAAACTAGAGCAGGCACACGATGCAAAGGTTGACATTCTGCATCTGGAAGAAAGTATTCAGGGGACATTGAGCAAATACGCTGTAAATTCGATAGCCGAACTAAAAGAGCTAAGTCAGACCCAAAACGAGATTTCAAACAGTATAAAGGAATTAGTTGCAGAAAGAAGGGGAGCTGATGAACGCTCAATCAACGAAATAACTCTAGAGCTAAAAAAATTCAAGGAAAAATATGAAGAATATAAAAAGATTAAGAGGATACCTAATGCAATAAAATTGAATCCTACTAATGTTGACCTTGGAAAACTTGTGAATAAAAGGGAAAAGGAAGAGGTGGAGGCAAGGGCCGTCCTCGATAAAGCGAGAACTGAGAGAGACGAAGTTGATAAAGAGTTAATAGAGAAAAAAGAGGAATTAGCTGAGATTCGAGCAGAGCAGAAGCATTTATCTAAAGACTTGGATGACGCAAGAACCCAGGAGCGTGAAATTATTCGCCAATATGGCTCAGTGGAATTTCAAGAAAAAAAATTAGGGAGTGCAGAAGCAAATCTCGAGAAGAGAAGCGAAGATTGTGAGAAAATAAAGCAGCGGTATGAGGAGTTAGAAAAAGGCCCAATATATAGAATAAAACGCCTGGAACAGCAGATAGAAAATCAAGAGCAAGTAATTCAACAACAACGAACTTCTATAGACCAACTCAAAGGTGGAATAGGAGCGGCAAGTTTAGGGGGAGCATATTCAGATTTAGCAGAAAACGAATCCCGTATAGAAATTCTCAGTGAAAGACTGGAGAAAGAGCAGATACACGCGGAATCATATAAACTCTTAAAGGAAGCATTAGAGCAACAGTATCATTCAGCTTTATCAGCAGTGGTCGGTCCAATACAGGAAGAAGTAAAGCGTTCGTTGAGTTATGTTACAGGATTTTTGCATGCGGATGTGGAACTGAATGAATATCTATTTCCAACCCGACTCGGTGAGCGAGGTTTTGAGGATATTTCATTAGAATTTAATGACGGCTCGTCCGGATTAAAAGAGGTATTGGCTCTCTGCGTCAGATTAGCTGTTGCAAAACATTTAAGTGGAAGAGATTCCCAGTGTCTCGTCCTTGACGACCCCTTCGTGCATGTTAGTTCAGATCGCTCAAATAAAATGATTGAGGTAATAAATGAAGCAATAAAAGAGTATGGACTCCAAGTGATAGTATTTACTCATCGTCAAATGGAGTTTGCTGGATTAACCGGCAGGATGGTTGATATTCAAAGTGTGAAATGAGAAAAGAGAAAGGAAGGATAGTGCTACAGGAACGAACCACCAAACGGCGGCTTTACGGAAGCTTCTCTTCCTCCATGACACTTCGTCGCTTCGCTCCTCGTCCTTGCTATGCTCGGAACGTATAACGCGGTGTAAAAGACTACGTTTCGCTTCGTCCAAATTTGGCTTTTCCAAAACTTCTTTTATCCACAAATGGTTGTGCCTATTGATAATGCGTGAAGGAGCTACAGGATGAGGCTGCGAGGCTTATTGGATGTTGCCGCCCTACCGAGGGCATACATTGCCAAGGTTGCTGAACAAAAGGGCGGAAAGTTCAGCGTCTCTAAATTGACAAACCTTGAGGAAGGTCCATCATTGAGAGGAGTTACAGATGTTCAGAACTAATCTCCGAAATGCGGTAGCCAAGTATTTGTCTGTTCCCGCTTTTCAAGATAAATGGGAAAAAGATCAGGAAATCGGGGCAGGTTACTTCTATGAATTGACCTATGCTCCTATCCTCTCCTTTTTCAAAGAACATCAACCCTTATCTGAGGCATTAGAGACCAAGGTAGCCCTGGTCTTTTCATGGAATCCGACCATCTGTAAGGTTACCCGCGACAGATTTACACAAGCAAAAACTGAATTGGCCGCTTTAGAATCTACTAGAAAAGAGCTTAATAATATTGAGATTTTAAATCTTGATACCGATAGAATCATTCGTGAGCTTTGGCATCCCGTTAAAAAGGCTACATCTTCAAGGGATTCGACTCCTGGGGTAAGCGTTACAAAATTTCTACACTTTAGTTTTCCTCATATTTTTCCAATGATCGACCTGAATACCATGAAGGAACTTTACGGTAAAGCCGTTAGCCTTAAATCGTACTCCATATTCTTATCAGATTGGAGGAATCTCTATCAACAGTCGAAAGCGTCGTTCGACCAAATCTCTGAAGCGGTTGACATGCCAGTGACACGAGTGTTGGATATAATGCTGTTTACACCCCGGTAGTATTCAATAAATTACTATGGCGAAGCTCTGGTGAATACTAAACCTTTGTCCAAATAGTGTAGGCCACAATCGCCTGGATTGTTCAGTCAAATGGCTAGTGGTCGGCAGCACTGAATCATCAAATGAGAACTTGGATAATTCGTGGATAGACTTCTTGTAGAACGAAAGAAAACAAGATTATGATACCCAAAGCGAAAACCGGTTGCGGGATTTTCTTTGGATGAGGTACAGGGAACAGAAAGGGCACTTTTTGTTTGTATTCCTTGTATTCTTGAGGGTGCTTTTTCAACAAATACTTTTCTTCAAGAAATGCAAGCACCACGTAGGCTAACGACACTACAACCCAATGATGGAAAAAATAGCCCAAGACTCCCGATGGGAGGTCTAACCCGTGGTAGTATTTCCAGGAAACTGCAGTGATTCCCCATGCCATCACGATGAAACCGAGATATTGAGGGTGCCTGACCTTTCCATACAGGCCTGAAGTCAAAAGCCTGCCTCTGTTCTTGAGCATGGTCGTCAAAGCGATAAGAAAGAGAAGAAAACCGAGACCGGCGATTGCCCAGCCAGGTATATGAGGGGGATGTAGAAACAGCCACCGTAAGTCCTCATAGAGAGGCTCCCCGGAGTGCCGGGGCAAATGCTGGCTCAAATATAAGATCACCGGGAGTAACATGATACCCCTGTATAGCGCGGTGGGAATCACCAGCACGAATAGTGCCGGCAAAGGAACAAGTAGAGAAGTCCAACGCTTCAATATCTTATCTTTGAGCTTGTCTTTGTCCACAAGCATAGAGCCTCCTTATACTATAAGGCAGAACGTTGAAAAAGGTTGCATGATTCTGCTGCCTTTGACCTCTCCATCTGTTAGTTTCGGCTTCGTAAGGAACGATAAAGTCCTTATTCCACCGGGCAGTGGCGAATTTAAACGAGGCAGAATAATGCAACTTTTTCCGCCTTGTGCATTATATAGTACATAGAAGAGGGTAATAGCTTTGAGAGCGTTAAATTGTTGAAATACCAGAGACGGATTTACGAGCCGTGGCCTATGTCCGGCATAAAAGGTGGCTGGACAGCCCGCAAACTTTAACAGGAGGTGAAATAATATGAATGAGAAACAGAAGAGGGGGCGTATGAAGAGGCGTTTGTTCATCGCAATTCTGGTCCCGGCTCTACTGATTGTGGTCGCGACTGTAGTGGTCACTGGCGTAGTTCCCATGGACACCGTAGCCCTTGACCTGGATAAGGAGACATATCATCCCGATGACACCGTCACTATTACCCTGAGAAGTCTCCGGACGGGATCGGTCCAGTTTGGAACTTTCTTCGGAGTGCAGCGGTTTGAGGACGGCAATTGGGTTGAAGTTCCGTTGGACCGCTTGTGGACTGCTCAAATCATAGGTTTGCGCCCGGGGGAGTCCTTCCAGCAAAGTTTTGTCCCGGCTGAGGATTTCTTTGAGACGCCCGAGCCAGGCAGATACAGGGTGGTTAAGGAAATCCAGCTTGTCCCAATTCACCATGGGGCAACTCTTGAAACACAGACACTTATTGCGGAGTTTAGCATAGAAGCGCCGACCTCTGAGCAGCAAGGGGCAGAAGCATAAGCACGTCATCCGCGGAAGCGGCACAGCGGGAGATATCTCGGATGGAGACAGGTGCTTGAAAAGGGTGATTACGACTCGTCTAAGCATTCTAAAGCCTGCCCCAAGTCTGCAGGTAAGAGCGAGGTAGATTCGTGATACTCCCCGGTTGATGGCAGACGAAAACCAAGGCGATAGGCGTGGATGAATTGCCTGTCGAAAGGTGAAGTCACTTACCGGGAAAAAATCCCGCTGATCCGAAAGGAAAGACCTTGATACTTGCGCATCAGTGAAGATAGCCCGCAAGGGTATGCCAAACCTTCTCTTGTATTACAGGCCGGAACACACGGGAATGATCAACCACCTGATTGCCCACGAATGTGGGCATATTCTGAGAATATGCGGTGTAAAGTCCGAGCATCGCTTGATTCCCCTCTCCAGTGACGAGCTCAAGTTGAGGGCTCTCAAAGACGTTGGGCCTGAGATAGAAAGGTTACGAATAAATGCTATGGCGGTGATACTGGTTCCGTAGATGGTTCCAGCTGCCCCCTTCCCTGCCCTGCACGATTGCCTATGTTGTTGCACATTAACTTGAACTGTTACCTCTGACGCAACAAAAGGGTGGAATGTTCATCGAAGGTTTTCTCTCTGGGATGCTCATGCTCGCTGGCATACAGGAGACGGGAAAATCACTGAGGAAGTGACAGGAGTTTTATCGTGATATGCTCTTAGGGGTATCAAAGTTCCCTTAGAGGCGCCTTGGTTGCCCTGTTCAAAGAGGCTCAAGACTTACCAGACCCCTCTCCCCTGAACGAAGAAGGGACTCGAACCCCCCTGTGATTTTTGGTACGACCACCTACCACCTACCACCTCGATTTGCAACCTGCGAATGATGTCTTTGCAGCAAGACACTATACCACCTACCACCTTGCGACTTTTGACTGCGACTTGTGACCAGCACCGATACCAATACGAATACCAACCCTGCACCCGCCACCTAGCACCACCTTATACCATATCCCGAACTTTTGTCGCGCTGGGATGGCACGGGTGCGGTGGTCGTTGCAGAACCTCAATCCTGATTGAGCGGCAGCACCTACCACCTTGCCACCTGCCACCAGGTGGTAATGTAGCAGGGCACTAGTTGCACTGGGCAACTGGTGGGTATCTCGTGAAGTGGTAATCGCACCCGACATCGAAACCCTGGTATCACACTTGTACGAGTGGCGGGCACCACACTTGGAGGCTGATATCAAGGGCAGTGAGAAACTAATCCAGGCAAACTCTATCGTTGAGATCAAGATACATTACATCGTAACAACAAAATTTTCGCCAGAATCAAGGACATCAGAAAAGACAATTATATTGAGGTGAAATACTACTTTTTGACCGGAATCCTGACAATTTGACCTCTAAGCAGTCTCTGGCTATAATTTCTAAAAGGTCAAGGCAAAGGCAAGCGTGAAGGTTCTTGCTATTGTACGCTGTGGCCCACCATAAAATAAGGAGGAAAAGGAAATGGCATATACATATAATGGTAATGACAGGGGCGGCTTACTTAGCGCTGGTGGAGTCTTAAGCATAGTAGCGGGGGCATTTGAGGTAATTGGTGGGGGGCTAATGGTGGCTTTAGTAAGCCTCAGGATACCGCTCAGGCTGTGGCTTTCTTCATTATTGCCAGGCGTTCCAGGCGGTTGGTTTGAACATAGTTGGGCTGTCGTCCCGTTTGCCCCAGTCGTCCCGACTTGGTTGATTGTTATTGGAGGACTTTTTGTTGTTCTGGGTATAATAGCCATAGCAGGTGGCGTCTCGGCCATAAAAAGGAAAAGTTTTGGCCTGTCTTTAGCCGGAGCTATCTGCGCTTTTATTCCCCTCAATCTATTTGGGTTACTGGCAGTTATTTTTGTCTCCCTGGGGAAGAGAGAATTTTAGACAGAAGATTAGATGCCGAAGTGGCGGAAAGGCAGACGCGCTACGTTCAGGGCGTAGTGCCCTTAAGGGCGTGAGGGTTCAAATCCCTCCTTCGGCACCATTTGAATGGGATGTGTATGCGCCTGTAGCTCAGCTGGATAGAGCGCAGCCCTGCGGAGGCTGAGGTCGCGGGTTCAAATCCCGCCAGGCGTGCCATGGGCGGTTAGCTCAGTGGTGAGAGCGCCTGTCTTACACACAGGAGGTCAGAGGTTCAAGTCCTCTACCGCCCACCATCGAGACTGGAAAAGGTTGCAGTTTAGGCCAGCTCATAAGGCTTAAATAGCAATAACTCATCTCGTTAAATAAAAACTTGGCATAGTAACGATCCGGAAATAAGAGGTTAGAATCCTTGACATAGAGACTATTATGAAACACAAGGGGGGAATGGGCTTAAATATATTTTAAAGGAGCAGACTAATGGGAGAAATTGATGAAAATGTATTAAACAAGGCATTCGAAAGTGGCAAACGGCATGAGATGGAAAGTACCGGCTGCCCGCAATGCACAATTGCCGGAATTTTCGAGGCACTTGGCATTGAAAACGATGATGTTTTCAAAGCCGCCACCGGGTTCGCTGATGGAGTAGGCTTAACAGGAGATGGGCATTGCGGGGCACTTTCCGGGGGGGTCATGGCAATAAGCTATCTCTTCGGCAGAGAGGGTAAAGACTCCGGCGATATGATGAAACAGGTACCTGCTCTCATACTGTCGAAAAAACTGCATGACCAGTTCATTGAAAAATATGGCACCTGCCGATGTGCTGACATCCAGACCAAGTTTGTTGGCAGATTCTTCAATCTCTACGACCCGAAGGAGATGGAAGCAGCTTATAAGGCAGGCATGGTGGACAAATGTTCAACGCTTGTAGGAGAAGTAGCCAGAATGGCGACCAAAATCATCTTGAAGAAAAGAGAATCGCTGAAAGAAAAGGCTGATCAGGCTTGATTACTGTTATAGATTCTGGAAGGACATTGGCCAGAGATGTAATATTTGAGCCAATGATAGAGGTCATTGATATTAATAAAGTGGTACAGGAGCCTGTTTTGGTTAGTGAGTCACAGTCCGTCGCCAGTTACCCCTAGATTGTTGCGCCGGGCAGATGGCTAAACAGGGAACTGAGTTTCTTTGGTTTCTGGTTGCTAGAATCTCACTCAGAAAAGAGGCAAGCGGCCTCCGCCTTTTAACAAGAGTGTCTTACATACAGAAGGTCAGAGGTTCAAGTCCTCTACCGCCCACCACAGGTAATGATATTACCCAATTGCAAAGCTAACTGATTACTTAATTTATCAACAACGCAGGTTTCCGGATTTATTGACGGGTAGTTATATTACCCTGATTCAACTCCGAGATAGATATTGCTTTGCAGTAAGATTTGTGACTAAGCATAGCTAATTTCTACTTTCTACGCTTCAGCCAGCGGAAGAGGCCTAAAAAGACATTCATTCTAGGTACCCTTTTCATATAGGCTACATAAGCATCCCCGAACTTCTCTATTAGCCGTTGGTCTTCCTCTCTACAACCCATGTAGACAACTGCCGTGCCTATCGCCCCGAGCACTCCGAATAGCCAATGCGGATACCATAAAAAAGTGGTGAGGAAAATTGCGTAGATTCCACCTGTGTATTGCGGATGCCTGACTACTGCATATATGCCTGTATCAACCAGACGTGTTGTGTTTACGAAAGACTTCCTTTTGGCAACACCACCCCGTCGTGGGAACATGACTATAGGAGCCATGACCAGCACCATACCGAATGCCCATACCACCCAACCGATGATGAATAATACGAGGTATGACTCTACTTCTATGATGCCTGTCAAGACGAGGGGATTGGCTGGAAAACAGACAATACCCAGAATGGTTATAAGCGTGCTCCAGAGGATATTTTGCCAATTCTTAAATGACAGATTTTTACTCATCTCTTTGCCTCACTCCAATGATTTTCCAGTTTTTGACTAGCAGTACCAGACCGTATACTCCCGCTGCGAAAAGGGTGCAATCCTCGTAGCAATCAAGCGCTCCCAGGCATTTGGGCAGGCTCATGATAGCCCATGGTAGCAAAAAGACGTACAATTTTCTATCAACTTGTGGTATAGCGGCGGCGATCATCATGACTATAGCTAGGTTAAATTAATACTGTCTCGTTGTCGATATCGCTACTCACGCGAATGGCAGACAAGTAGCTGCTGTATTGACGGAATCAATTGCTTCTTCTCAAACAAGAGTTCGGGAACTGTCTCCCAAAGGCCCACCATAGACAATATTATTACCTTAATTTTGATACTGATAATGCCACCTTTTCCTGCTTTTTGATCATTTTTCAGCTTGTTGTTTAAATGCCTCTTGACAAAACAGGGATTTAGTGTATAATAATATCTAGATATATCTAGATATTATTTACGCCACCCCTAATTCATCTGGCGGAAGGGAGTTTTCAATGTTTAGAGACCGGATGTTTCACGAAGAACGATTTTTTCGGAGTTCAAGGCGGGGGACCTCATTTCAGAAAGGTGACCTCAAATACATAATATTAGACCTCTTGAAGGATAAGCCGAGACACGGTTACGACATCATCCGGGAGCTTGAGGAACAGTCCTACGGTTTTTATAAGCCGAGCCCTGGAGTCATCTACCCTACTCTCCAGATGCTGGAAGAAATGGGATATGCCAGTTCCAATGAGCAGGAAGGCAAAAGGATTTACTCGATTACGGAAGAAGGCCTTAAGTTCCTGACAAATCAGAGTAATATAGCCGACGGCGTGAGAAGGCAGATGAAACATAAGTGGAGTTTTAAGAATATTGGCAAGATGATCATGGTAATGAGGGAATATCATGCGCTCGAAAATTTGCTTGGTAGCAGCTTTCGCAGCCTGGATGCCGATAAAGCAGAGCAGATTCGCCAGATTCTCTCCCAGGCTTATCAAGCAATCGAGTCTGTGCTACAAGAATAAAACAAAGGAGGGCTAAAATGGGTTACTTCAGAATATTGGCGGCGATACCGGGTTTCTTCTTGAGTTCGTTATTCCTCATGCTTCTCTGGGATGTCATTGCTACGAGGCTTGGCATCAGTGTTGATATTAACTACGTCACAGCCATGCTGATAAACATTACACTGTGGATAGCGATAGCTCCCCTGGCCGCAGTTGCAAGTAAAAAGAAAATTTTTTGATTGGAACTGTGCCATGGGCGGTTAGCGTGGAGGTGAGAGTTCCTGTCTTACACACAGGAGGGCAGAGGTTCAAGTCCTCTACTGCTCACCATAGGTAATGGTATTACCATTCTGGAGATACAGGTAACCCATTCCTCGAAACTCGTCAATCATTTTTCAGGTTCAAGGTTTGGCATTTGAATTACCTTGTCCTCTAAGGTGGTATTCCTCTGGCCGGTAACCAGGTGACTATTGACAATAAAATCACCGAGGGCTACACTCAGTCTCCAACGTATATGTTGACGAGGAATATTTCGAAAAGGACGTAAATCATGCCAGCTATACCAGTCTTTGAAATAGGTATCTGGAATGCCTGGATTCTCCTGCTGTTTCTTCCTTTGCACCCTCTCATTATGATGCTAATTGATAAATTGGTGGGCACCGGGGATATGTTTAAGAAAATGGAAACTCCTGCTTTAAGCAAGACTGATAGTATAATAAATATTTTTGGTAGCTATGTTTTATTTTTTGGACTCTTCATATACTCAATTTTTCTGCCGTTACAATTAGGAACGGCATGGTTTTATGTAGGCCTTGCTCTGTGTGTCTTAGGGGTGGTTACCTGGATAATTGCTATAGTGAATATTGCCGATATCCCGCTCGGTGAGCCGTGGAATAAGGGGCTCTATCGGTATTCAAGACATCCCATGTATCTCGGTCTCTTTTTGACACTTATAGGTGCAGGTATAGCTTCAGCCTCATGGATTTTCTTATTGCTTTCGATTGTATATATAATTTTGTGCGCTATTCTCGTAAGTGTGGAAGAGCGTTTTTGCCTCGACAAATTTGGCACTCTCTATCGTGAATACATGGAGAGAACGCCAAGATGGATAGGATTGCCGAAATCTTAAATACAAAAGAAAGGAGGTGATAAAGATGGCGGAAATCCCGAAGGACGTAAAGAAGTTGCTATTTGGAATGGGCATTAAATGGCATGCAGCTGTTTCAATGATTATGAACTCGGTTGCCCTCGTTTGCCTTATATTAGGCATTGTAGCCGCTGCTATGGGTGGAACGCTGGGATTATCAGCAGACCACTGGCTTTTAATAGCTATTGCCCTTATTGTATTTGCCTTATCAGCCTGGTTTGTAGCCTATCATGCCGCCAGGGAAGGGTATGGAAAATAGGGTGTATATCCTTATTTAAATAAACAGTTAAGGGGGTTATAACATGATGGAAATGTGGACGGGACCCGGATTCACCAAGCGCAATCGCGGTCGCATGGGAATTATGGGCAGTATTGCGACCTGGCTCGGCGTTGCATTCGCTATAGTCGGAATTATTGCCGAGGCAAGTGGCACATTTTTTATCGGACTTTATTCGACATCCTGGTTTCTATTGGCAATCGCCAGCTTGATATTCAGCCTGGGTTGCTGGCTTGGCTGGGCAGTTGGCATTTATTTACACGCCAGGGAAACGGAAAGTAAAGAGTAAGACTATGACAACCTAAGCACAGGAGTGGTCTATCTTTAAGGCATTTCTGCTACTGTTCGCGGATAAGGATAGGGAATTCATAGGGAGAACCGGGGAAGGGCCTCTCTGCCTCTTCTAAAGTGTGTCTTAGGCGATTTTTATTGTACCCCACTCTCGGGGAGCCAGTTGCAAAGCGTTACCCAGGCGGTGGTTATCGTTTCTTCGTAAGCCAAAAGGGGGTATCCCCCGGGCATTGGCGCTACCTGTGCCTAGCTACCCGAAGTTGCTCTCCCAGAGAAAATCCAGCCAGGCTTAAAGTTCTGTTTTGCTAAGAATCACCAACCAGCACAAGGTTTTGATAGGGAGTTGGATAAAGGAGTATAATGCCTACTCAAGTAATAGGCGGTATGCCACAAAGGAGCCCACCTCCCTATAGGGGAGGGATTGTTTTTAGGTAACGATAACGTTGGAGGTGTTTAAGATGAGCAACTCGAAAGAAGCTAAAGTGAGTATTCGGCGCATGATACGTAGCGACATTCATGAAGTTCTGGCTCTTGATAGGATAATTAGAGACTCGGGGCGCGATGTTATCCGTTATGAAGACTTGGCTTCCGCTAACCCTGGGACACCGCCTGACTTGAGTTTTGTAGCTGAGATTGATGGTAAAATAGTTGGCTTTTCGATTAACCGGTCGACTTATCTAATGGTACCGCTTACTGAAGTGTACATTATTCACGCTATACTTATTCACCCTGACTATCAGGGGCGCGGCATTGGCCGCAAATTAATTCAGGCGCTCCTGAATCATTGCCAAACCGTAGGTGCTGGCACGGTTCGTGCCCTCATTCCAGAGGATAACAAAGAGCTGCAAGCCATCTTCGAGCGGCAAGGTTTCCAGCGTAGCCATATTGTTAATTTTGATAAGACCCTTGAGACTTAGGTAAAAGGTCTCCCAACACCTGAAGAACGCCTCGATAGTTCTTGAATGGGGCGCGTTCTATTTCTTCCTGGCCCTCGATGACAGCTTCGATACTATCGCCTCTGGTATTAGTGCCGCGTGACAGTAATTGACAGTAATGTTGTAGAAGTAGCCAATATCACTGATAGCTCCGAGGTACAGGGGAAAAACAAACTTCCCTTCCTCAGCCTGGAGCTTCAGGTCACTATTATAAAGGCCTCAATCAGTAAGATGCCAGTATCTTAGTATCTACGCTGTCTGCCTCGTCCACCAAAGCCGCCACCACCACCACCACCAAACCCACCGCCTCCGCCATAGGGTCTCCTGCCGCCTTCGGCGCGAGGGCGTGCCTCACTAACACTGAGAGTCCGCTCTCCCAATGATGTTCCATTAAGCTCGTTGATTGCAGCCTGGGCCTCAGATTTTGTTGCCATCTCAACAAACCCAAAACCTCTAGATTCGCCGCTGTACCTATCCTTAATTATGTTTACCGATGTGACCTGTCCAAAAGCCTCAAATTTCTGGCGCAATTCATCCTCGGCAACCTCGCGAGATAAATTACCTACATATATATTCACAATATTAACCCCCTTTCGATTTTTATAGCCTTACCCTTCGTGCAACCAAACTTTTTAAAACACGCTGAATTCTTCTGCTTCTAAACCTTCGGGGGCGGGGTTTGGTTCCGGCCCCCTTTGAATCCAGCTACATTAAATTATTGCTGACTGCTTGATTTCATCTTGTTGTAGCACTCACTACAATATACTGGCCTGCCCTCTCGAGGCTCAAAGGGCACTTCGCAGTCCTTGCCACACTCAACACATACTGCGGGATACATTTGGCGGCTAGATCCGTAACCTCTGGAGCTATTGTACTGGGCTCTCTTTGCTTCACGGCAAGCTGGGCAACGCTTGGGCTCATTAGTATATCCCCTACTAGCATGGAACTCCTGCTCCTCAGCGGTAAAGGTGAATGTAGCACCACAGTCAGAACATTGTAGCGTTTTCTCTGTAAATCCCATTGGATGACCTCCTTTCTTATAATACTTGGCTAGAGTTTCGGTCATCCAACGTTCGCGAATGAGCCCGGAAGAGCTTTCACAGAGGCGTGATAACCTACGCTTATAACCACTTATTTAAGTATAATAAAGCACTTGGAAAATTGCAACTATTGGAAGTCGCTGCCTAGCATTTTTATCTTGGAGCACCGCTAATTATAAAATTATAGACTGGCTGTGAGAGGTAGCATGGAGTAGTGGGGGACATGCATAAAGGAAAACTAAAGTTGAAATTCCTGGGATGCCTGGTAGGGACGGCAATCGGCGATGCTCTGGGCGCCGGGCGGGAAGGAAGAGGAATGTCCAGAAGCGAGGATATCGTTTCCCTTGCTGAGAAGCTGGAGCAGCTAATTTACACTGATGATACTCACATGACCATCGGCATTGCCGAATCCCTGATAGAAAGCAAGGGCTTCGATGGAGAACACATGGCACAAACCTTCATAAAAAATTATGATGCTGAGCCATGGCGCGGCTACGGACCAGGACCCCCCATAATTTTTGGGATGATAAAGAGCGGCGAGGCATGGTATAGCGCCGCAAATGGACTTTACCGGGGCGGCTCTTTTGGGAACGGCTCAGCCATGAGAGTAGCGCCAGTAGGGCTTCTATATTCCCGTAACCTGGAGAAGCTAAGGGAAATCGCTTACCAGTCAAGCTCCATCACTCATTCTCACGAATTGGGCAAGGAGGGAGCAGCACTCCAGGCTTGTGCTGTAGCCCTGGCTCTCAACACGCCTTCAGATGAAGAGATTGACAGAGAGGATTTTCTCTCCAAGCTCCAGAATTTCATCCAAGACCAGTTGTACAAGGAAAAAGTAGCCCAAATAAGAGAGTTGCTCGGCGAGCAAGATAAGGCGAAGGTGGTCGCCGTGCTGGGAAATGGTATAGAGGCACCAAGGTCAGTGCCTACGGCTATCTATTGCTTCCTGAGGCAGCCTCAATCCTACAAGGATACCGTGATTTATGCTATAAGCCTGGGCGGCGATACTGATACTATAGCCGCCATGGCCGGGGCTATTTCCGGGGCATATCTCGGCATAGAAGTCATTCCGTCAGAGTGGCGGGTGAAGCTGGAAAACAGGGAGTATATTGAGGCTCTGGCGGAAAAATTGTGGCACATCGCAATTTTTTCCAGCGGATATTGACTTAAGAATATCCAGTGGTAATATATAAATGAGGATTTGCGTGGGCAAGGGGATAAAAATTTAGGAAACGAGAAGGAGGTGCAAAATGCCATCAGCATGCGGTATAGCTTGCGAAATCTGTGTCCTTCATGCAAAGGAGATATGCCCGGGATGCGCTCCCGGGAACGATCCGAAGGCGCCAGCGTTCATGGAAACACTGAAGGGATTAGATATGTCCTGCCCTGTGCTTGAGTGCGCCATAAAGAATAAGGTTGACTATTGCTTCAGGTGTGAAAAATTTCCCTGCGACGTTCATTATCTGGGGTTCCCCTACGCCAAGGAACTTTTGGATACGTGGAAGAAATTCTCGGGGAAGTAAGCAGGCTTGGCTGATAAGCGCTTCAGTGCTCCTCGTTCCAGCAACAATGTAGTTACCCAACAAGTCAATAGTTTATCCGCCGCCGGAATCCGGTAAGTTTACCGTGGCTTCAGGTTTATCTTCTATGCTCTTCATTTCCTTACCGCAGCACACAAGTGTACCGCCACCAACCTCTATTACCTCCACCTTATTGCCGCATATTTTGCACTGGAATACCTCTCCGTAATGTTCTACAGCCATACTACACCCCCTATTCTTTACCGAATTTTCCCGTCCCTTAACAGCATTATTTCTGAATGACGGATGCTCCGCTGCTTGGCAGCCTGCTAGTTTTCACTGATAACAGCCGGGGCATTCCCGAAATATACCTTCGTGTGGGGCCAGGGTATTTCTATACCCTCGCTATCAAACGCGTCTTTCAGGCGAAGCCGTAGTTCACCCATAATAGCCCACTGCTTCGCTGGCTTGGTATCTCCCAGGATTTTAATGTCTATGCCCGAATCGCCCAGCTTATCCACCCTTAAGACCGAAGGTGTTGTGATAAAATCGTCTTTCCACTGCGGGTCCTCCGCCATCTCCTGGCAAACTTTGTTGATAATATCGATAACCTGTTTCAGGTTCTCACCATAGCCTACCGACACATTAAGATTGACCCTGGAGTATTTCCTGGTCATATTGGTGGACAATTCTACCTTGCCATTAGGGACTGAATGTACATTAGCATCTAAATCTCTAAGTACAGTGCGTCGCAAAGTGATATCCTCGACAACACCAGCGATTCCCGCAATAGATACCACATCACCGATTCCATACTGGTCTTCCAGGAGAATAAAGAAGCCCGCAATGAAGTCCCTTATCAGGCTCTGGGCAGCGAAAGCGATAGCCAGACCGCCGACACCAATAAAGGCAATGAGGGTGGTAATATTCACACCGAATTCAGGCAATATCGTGATTACTGCGATAATCAGGATAATTATTCCGGCGATTTTAACAAGTATGGAAGATAATGTGTCTATCCGCTGCTGGATATCCGTCTCGTCTTCGCCAGCCATCCGGTGAGACACAGTTCTCTTTATGACAGAACGTATTACCGGACGGCAAATAAGGTAGACTGCGACGGCAATAGCGATAATAACAATGACCCTGATACCTGTACTCCTGAACCAATCCATAATAACCTCCTCACATAATTAAGAATTACAATAGATTATATCACGACATTTCAATTTGATTACTAAACCGATGTCCAGAATGTGTGATAGTGGCCAAATACCTCGAAAAACTGGGGATTGGACTTAGCCCCTCTTTCGGCCGAGGCATTGTCGAGGAAGAGCTATAAGGTATAATTCCTGTCTATCGCAGGTACAAGTTCGGGCAAGATATGGTAGTGACCGATCCGGTAATGGCTATATGCGTAGTGTCACTTTCTCAGGATGGCTAGTATACCAACCACGATAAAGCCAATTCCCAGGATCCATTGCATCACCCCAGGGGCAGCTAGAATCAATATTCCAATAACAATCGCTATTATCCCCATCATCAATCCAGTTATAGGCATCTTCATAGTCCTTTACCTCCTGTGCTGAATTTGAAGCTACAGCTTCTATTATGATTAGTGAAGTATCAGAAAGTCAATAGCCTGTCCTAAAAGAAAGACTGGGAGGAATTCGGGAAAGATAAAATTTAGCGGGTGGGTTTCTCCCCCGATTAAATAACACAACCATTATCTTGACCCGCAGCAATGCCATATCTATAATGTCATGATTAAAAAATCAAGGGAGGCTCTATGATTAAATCAAGATTGTGTGACCTAATTGGAATCAAATATCCCATTATACAGGCGGGAATGGGCCCCTTCAGCAACAACAATCTCTGTGTTGCTACAGCAAACGCAGGTGTCCTCGGGCTGCTTTCCACAAGCGGCGTTTTTAACAAAGATGATCAGCCATGGATTTACAACGACTTCGTGAGAACCGGAGAGGCTGACACTGAAGATGATATGGCTACGGTACTGGAAAAGGTGCTGAAACGGACGTACAGGTTGGTCAAAGATAAGGGCGGTATTTTCGGGACCAATGTGATGGTTTCAAAGGAAGTTCTCCCGGCTTCACATGTCATGATCGATACGGCCATCAGGGTGCGCGAGGAGAACCCGGATATGAAGAAGTATTTCAAGGTGATGTATACATCCGCCGGCGACCCTCTTGGCTGGGAAGACAAAATAAAGGGAGCAGGATTTACCTGGATTCACATTGTTCCTTCGGTTAGGGCAGCTTTGCGCTGTAAGAAAGCTGGCGTCGATGTAATAGTAGCCTCCGGCCACGAAGGCGGTTTCCATACCTCGTGGGAACCGGTTCACTCGATGGTTTTGCTTCCAGCCGTGGTGGAGGAAGTATCAGACGACAAGACCCTGGTTGTCGGTGCCGGTGGGTTCTGCGATGGCAAGACACTGGCGGCCGCGCTGCTAATGGGTGCGGACGGTGTGCTTATGGGGACCCGCTTTCTAGCAACACAGGAGAGTGATTTTCATCAGATGTGGAAACAGGAAGTTGTGGACGCAGGCGATAGAGCAACCCTTGTAGCGCGCGGTTTTGTCGGGCCTGCCCGGTGGCTGAAAACACCCCGCAGCCAGGAACACGCTAAAAATACCCTCCAGAAATCGCCTGGCGTTTTCCTGGGTACTCCCGATGATTACGCAACGCTCGACATGTCTTTGATTGATTTTGAGATCGAATCAATGAAAGCCACCTTCGAAGGGAATAAGGAAAAAGCGATGATGGCTGCCGGCGAGGCGGCTCAGCGAATTAAAGATATGCCCAGAGTTAACGATTTAGTGCAGGAGATCATCAGGGAAGCAGAAACTGTCCTCAGGGAAGTCCCGAAAAGGATTCTGGTGTAAGGTTTAAATAAGACTATGATAAAAGCCAGCGGTTTTCTCACTTAGCTCATGGGTTCTTGCCACCGTAAATTTTTCCCAAAATTTTCTGCGTAAGTCTAGATATGAAACTCGACTATGTCGCCATCTTGAAGTACATGTTCCTTGCTAACCCTCTGCCCGTCATACTTTCCTGAGCCCCAGACGACAGCATACTTCAAATTCTGACGGAAGTCCTTATGGAGGCTCTCAGCAGCTTCTTCCAGTGTGCTGCCCTTCTCCAGTATCATAGGGTCAGTCGGGTCGGCCTTACTGCCGGGGGTCTTGGTATAAACCCGGATGATATTCAGGGCTTGGTAAATTGCTCTTTTGAACTCCTCCAGGCCGCCCCCTTCCCTCGCTGAAATGGAAACCAGGGGAAACAGCCTGGCATATTGAGAACGCAAGCGCTCCCAATTCTCGTTGGAACCTGCCAGCTCATTCTTGTTCCCCACGATCAACATCTTCCTGGGATAACTCCCCGGAGTTGCTTGTGTACCACCATCTGGCAAGGGCTCTATTCTTGCCTCTCTTAGCCCTTGAAGAGCTGCCTCTACCTGGCTTATCGGCTCCAGGGATAAATCTATTACAATGGCAATGAGGTCGGCGTTTCTAAGGGTATTTGCCAGTAGTACTCTCACCTCTTTGTGCCCGATGGGCGGCGTATCCACCAGTTGTATCTGGGTATCTTCGAACTTCATCATACCCGGAATAGGGGTTTTGGTAGTGAAAGGATATTCGGCGATTTCCGGAATAGCCTCGGTTAGCGCCGCTAGTAGCTGTGATTTCCCGGCATTGGCTGGCCCGACTAACATTACCTGTCCGGCACCCTCCCTGCTAATATAGAAGCCTGCTCTCCTGGCTGTGGCGTACTTTCTTTCTGCCTCCTGGGAAAACCTGGCAATCTTCCGCCTCAGCATGGCATGGAGCTTATCGGTGCCTTTATGCCTGGGCATAATGGCAAGCATAGCTTCTAGAGCCGCAATCTTCTCCTCTGGCTCCCTGGCTGACCTGAATCTCTTCTCAGCCTCGAAGTACTGTGGCGGTAGATTAGCTGGCATACAACTAATTTTAACATTATGCCCTTTCTACCGAAACATTTGGTGCTCTTTCCCTTTCTTCACAAAAAGAGGCTGGTTAAATTTAATTTAGTGTTAGCAGAAAAAAGAGGAAGCAGAGAGTAGAGCGGGTTGGAAGCATTCCGAACTGGTGTTTGATAAAAGGCACTAATTCCAGCGCTATAGGAACTTCTCTAATACCAATCCGGTTATATACGGGCTTCGTGTTGTTCTATTATGAAGGGTACTCTAAGTAAATTGTCCTTTATTAATTTTACAGTATCTGGGTCTAAAGCGCCTGTCTTAAAGTATGCTTTCCATTCGGCAACACCATCATATGTACAATGACGTAAAAAGTTCATTATGCTTTCCTGACTATTCAGCTGTTTCCAATGAGGATGAGCCATATTAACTATAACAACAACCCTCTCCTTATTTTCGGTTGATTCCAAAATAACATAGGGATCATTTGGCGACATATCTCGTACAACGTATAAGAAGACAGTAATCTCGCTAATTTTCACTTTAATGGATGGTTCTAGCCTTGACATTATAGTTTCTTTTACTGTTTTATTGGATTCTTTGATGAGTTTCGAGGGAGGTATTTCCTTAATGGCGATTTCATCACTAAGTTCAGCTGAACATAATTCTTTTTCGAACTCATTTATAGCTTTATCAGTTTGTACTTCAGAAACCGATCTCTCATCTGCCATATATTTTCGATAACTTAATGCCAACTCTCTCAAATCTGCGCATTCCTTATAAAGCTTCGCTTCTAATTCCTCCTCTTCTTCATCTGTAAACAGAATTTCATCTTTAGTATGACTTACATCAAAACCTTGAAAATATAACTCACCAACTAACCTTTGGTTGACTAAATCATTTCTACCGCCTTCCTGGAGACCAAATAACATTTGCGGACGGTAGGATGATGGCCAGCCCTTGATAACTCTCTTTGATTGAATTATTGAAAAACCAGCATCAGCTCTGCTACCTGTTTCGAATACGCCAGCCCAACCGCTTACTTTCTTCACACCCACATCGAATTCAAATTCTCGTCTTACTAATCCTCCTTCCCGATTACGGAGTAGTCTACGATCTATCTCCTCCTCCCTATTCCAGGTTAATAAGTCGCCCTGCCAATATATTTTTAAGCCATATTCATTTATATCAACTCTATACATCGAACGGAGGTAATCCTTGGTCTTTCGAACGGTGCCTCCCGTAAACTTGCGGTGCAGATTTCTAATCATAATAATTGTATAGTGTTCCTCTGCTGGTCTATTGTTCTCATGATGGTCTAAATCTAGATCCCTTGATGCAATCTTCGGTACATTAACAGTAATAAAATGCTCTGTATTATCGCCTAGCTTCTTTGTAGTTATTGTCCATAGATCACCAAACCAACAAGCAGCAGTCTTTAATCCAAGGCCATATTTTGATCTACCAGAGGTGTCTTCTGGCGGAAGTCCAATTATCACTGCTTTTTCAAGTTCCTCCTTTGACATACCTATTGAATTGTCTTCAATCGATAAATAATCCCCGCCTTCATCTGAACCATAATTGATATGTATTGATAACGCTTCACCGTTTTTCGAAAATATGGCATCCAGTTCTTCCTTATTGTCAAAATACGCCTGAGTAGAATTATCAATAAATTCAGCTAAGGCATACCAATGAGTATATGCTAGTCTTTTGTATGAATTAATTATCTCCGGACCAAGCTTTATTTCCATAATTACCTCAATTAATCCTTATTATTAATCTGCCATGTGTATCCTTACGAAGAACGTATGATGTATTCGCAGGTAGAGGATTCACTGATCCTATTAACTTGAGAAAAACTGATTCCCCTTCATCAATTCTTTTCCAGCTTGTAGACCTGTCATTATAGAAGAGAAGGATTTCTTCACTCTCTTCCTCCAGCAATGATGGTGAGAGTACTTCAAGAAGATTGGGTATTGTTCGATGGTATCGACAATGAGATTCACCATGATAACATTCGGGATACTCTCCATTCAATCTAAAGGATTCACTTCCACTAGTGTTTCTGTAAACTTGAAATAAACAGACACTTGCACCATGTTTTGAGAGCTCCGATTCCCACTCAGACTGTTGCTCATCTACAATAACTAATACTTTAGGCTGCTGGTAAAATATCATATCCCTCAATTTATTGTAGTCAAGTTCTACAAAATTCTCTTCAGCATTCTTTTGTTTAAGATAATCAGCAATTCTTATACTGTTATAGTTACCCTGGGTGAATACTGATACTTGATCTATTACATGCGATAAGGGATGTCCAATTAGTTCAACTTCCACAATCCACCAATCGTTAAAATCTTTATGAACCATTGCAAGGTCAGGCTTTCGTGGTTCTTTTTGGTCAGTCTGGATTTCTATTTTAAAACTTGATGTATAATAATCAGGAAAAACAGCGCCAACTTGCTGACGAATTTTACGTTCAAATTCAGTCTCATAATAAGAGGCAATCACATTTTGTTCTTCATACCAACATGCCTCGGATGCCACTAATATTCTAGACATCTACAAGTAACCGCCTTACCCTCTCGCATTTATTATAATAGATATTCAGTTTACATTTGTTTAAGCGCTCTGTTCAATCTGAGAATTAAGTTTTGATCTCAGTCAATAGTTCTGGCCTAAAACGAACTTCTGATGCGCCGATATAATTAACATCTTGTTCGATCGAAAGCCACTTTCTTCTCAATTCCTGAGATGCAGATCCCGTTGTATTGCTACCTGCAAATGGGTCTAAGACCAAATCATTTTTATCGGTTAAAAATTTTATGAAAAACTTCGCTAGCTCAGTCTGCATTCGTGCAGGGTGCGGAGATATATTATTCTGGCGGCAATAAATCTGATAGGGATCGTTGGTTCTTGTATTCGAGATAGGAAGTATGTCTATCAGTTCAGTTAAATTTTGAGATTGTACTAATACGTTAGGGGGAATCGCTCCCCCATTATCTGATAAAAAGGACCTCTTTCCTATATGATGTCCTGATGGCCGAGGCCCGGCATTGTATGTACCTCTTCTGAGAAGCTCTTTCATACTTTTACTGTATTCAGTCAATACATTGCGATTATTAGCTTTAGGCCTTTCAGATGGTGACATCCACCACACTCTAGTAAAAGAATCTTTCACACGAATGCGCTCTACGGTAACCCATTGAGCTGGTGTCGGCAAACGTGCAGGATTATAGCAAATGAACTCCTGACATAAATTAAGTTCAGATGATTCTAGAAAAGCCATCAGTGCTTTGAGTGGTAAAGTCGACATCGTAGGCTTTCCAATTTCCCATGCGTTGCCAAGTTCTAAAACTATAGACCCATCCAGAGTCAAATAATCGCGGAATAGTGGAGCGAGATTTTTCAACCAATTCAGATATTCTTCACCTGTGCGATTACCGTATTTCTTCTTCCGATTTAAAGGAAAAGGCGGTGATGTCAAAATTAGCTGCACTTTGCCTTTACGACGGGTTATTGGATATCTCTTTAAAATATCTTCGCAGTCTCCCTGGTACATAGAACCCCAAGAAGTTTCATAGACAGGTTTTATCCACTGTTTTTTCTTTTGTTCTAGTATGCCTATATCTCTATCTTGAGTAATTGTCATATCACATTCCCGCTTATAGATCTAGGCGAAGCTGCTTTTGACGCTGCTCCTTATACCGAAATTCTATCCCCCGCAGTAGTGGGTGTCAATGACACACCTTTGCGTAGGTCTGGATTATGAGTGCGCTCTTATTGTTAATAGTAGGCCGTACAGGATTCGAACCTGTGACACCCTGATTAAAAGATACCAAAGGTATGTCCCTGAGAGTGAAAAGAAGTAATTCCTGATACCTTTTTATTGGTGATTTAGCTTCTGATGATGGTATAATCAGCGCTAACGTTTTAGAAAAGCTGAACTATTACTACAAAGGAGGGCAAAAATGTGGGATGCTTCGAAGTGTGACCTGTGTGGCGACTGTCTGGTGAACTGTAGATATGTCGATTATGATAGGGATAGGGCGATTGCTGAGATTAAGCTGCTCATGGAGGGCAAAGACGCCGAAATCCTGAGCAAGTGTACCACCTGCATCGCCTGTAATGACTACTGCCCTACCGGGGCTGACCCTTCTAACCTCATCTTCAAGATGCAGGAGAAAATAGGCACCTCTCCCATAGTGGCAGTCGGCAAACCAGCGCTCGAGACATTAGCACAGGCGCTCGAGGGACATGGAGAACCCGGGCAGGTGATACCGGGCGACCCTGATAAGCCGGTGCTGTCATTCGATTCCTTCCAGTTTAACCAGTTCCCCGAGGGCACACTCGACAGCCAGCTATTCAAAGGCATGACGGTGGTCAGAGGCTATGATTATGCGAACCTGGCCGGCAATGTACACATGGGTGGAGAGAGCTTCGTGGAAAAGTACGGCCAGCGTGTCCTGGACAATCTGGCCAGCCTGGGCAAAGACATCGTGTTCATACATAATGAGGGCTTTGTCCTGCCAGAGGTCAAAGCTAAGGAGTACGGTTTCAAAGTCTCCTTCAAATACATGCATCTCTTCGAATACCTGCGTAACTATCTGAGAGACCACAAAAGTAGCATCACCAAACTGGGCAAGAAAGTTGCCTACCAGGCTAACTGCGCCACCAGATGGATGCATGAATATGATACCTTCCTGGATGAGGTCTTCGAGCTTGTCGGCGTGGAAAGACCACCCAGGCAATATGAGAGGTTGAACGCCCTCTGCTGCACAGCCCCCCTTATCTACACTAACCGGGAGCTTGCCATTGACATCCAGAAGAAAAACTTTGAGGATGCCATAGCCTGCGGTGCCGATGCCATCATAAATGTCTGTCCGATATGTAACGGAGTACTTAGGCGACCCAGCTTGCAGTTCAATCTGCCCAATATATTCATCACCGACCTGTGCCGCATTGCCCTCGGCGAAAAGCCCTGGCCAGAAGACTCCCGGTAACGAAGCTACAATCTAGCTTCATGTGCAAACAGGTGTACTGCCGAGCGTGAAAAGAAGCAATTGTTGATACCTTTTTATTGGCGGTTTAGCTTCGATTTGTACCGCTAGGTTATTCTTGGTTTTTTACGGTAGTGAAAAGTCGTTAGCAAAAATGTTAGCAATTTTGTTCATTTTGCTGTCTTAAGGCTAACCCTAGCTGCATTTGTGCTCTTTTTACGGGGCAGACTGAAGAAAAAGGTTGAACCCCTAGCTTTTTTAGACTCCACCCAGATTTCCCCACCGTGGGCTTCCACCAGTCTCCGGCAAACCATCAGGCCGAGCCCAGCCCCTCTGGCCTGGTCTGGTCTGTTATTTTCCAGACGCTGGAACGGGCCGAAGATTCTGGCCTGCTCGCTGGAGGATAAACCTTTACCACGGTCGCTGACCCCTATGACCAAACGCTCTGGCTCTGCATTAGCTGAGACTTTTATCTGGCTGCCCGGCGGAGAATACTTGGCTGCGTTGTCCAGAAGGTTATAGAGGATGCGTTCGATTCTCAAGGGGTCACCGTTTATTGATGGCAGCTTATCGGGAATAGAGGTAGAGAACTGGTGTGAAGGAGCCTGCCGTTTTATCTTAGCGAGTGTCTCTCTAACCAGGCTTTTAACGTCAATCAGTTCCGAGTAGAGGGCCAGTTGCTGAGCCTGGGCTCGTGAAAGCTCCAGCAGGTTTTCTATCAGGTGGGAGAGGGACTCGCTTTCTAGAAGGGCATCTTTGAGGAGTTGCTGTACCTCGCTTGGTGACAAGCGGTTCCACTCGGTGAGTAAAGTACTCAAACAGCCGCCGATTACAGTTAATGGTGTCCGCAATTCGTGGGATACGAGTCCAATGAACTCATCTTTAAGCTGCTCAAGTTTTTTACGCTCGGTGATGTCGATTCCGTAACCGCCCATCATAGCTACATTACCATTGTTGTCCCTGATCGGTGAGAACGAGAGGTGGACAAATTTTTCTTCACCTGTCTTTGTCGGCACTTCTACTTCTACAGCATGGCTTCCCTTCTCCAAGAGTGGTTTAATCACTTGTTGGTAAAAGGAGTCTTTGCATTGCTCGTCCTTGTACATGAATGACATATGCTTCCCCAGAGCTTCTTCTGCCGAATAACCGTACACGCTCTCGGCACCTCTATTCCAGCTTAATACATATCCGTCCAAGTCTGTGCAGATAACGACATCATGTACCTGCTCTAATATTTGAGCTTGTTCCCTAATTCTCTCCTCTGCCCGCTTGCGCTCTTTTTCCTGCTTATCCCTCTCCAGCCTCGCATTTAGGATAGGTGCTATGTAGTTAGCAATGGTTTCTAAATAACTCTTATCCTTCTCGTCATAGTCAGTCTCCTTGTTCGCGACTTCCAGGAGTCCAATTAGCTCCTCATGGTACAGAATGGGCACAACAATAACCCTAACTATAGGAATGTGTCCCTCGGGCACATGCAAGTCTCGATTCGCATAAAGCGTCTTCTTTTCTTTCAGTGCCCGGCCCCAGATCCCGCCCCAATTCTCAGGGGGGTACACAATTGTCTTATCCAGAACTTTGCATTTCTGCCAAATATCTCTGGTCATAGATGGTATTACCAGGTCTCCTAGCTCATTTATATAGCCAAAGATTCCGTATCTACTGCGCATAGTCTTCAAAATGACTTGCAAGACTTCTCCGTACATTTCATCATCCGGAACGGTGAGAAAAATGTTAGCGATCTGGTTTTTGGTGTCTAGTCTTCTTTGTACCTCTTGCAGCGCCTCCTCCAGATCTTTTGTGCGAAGTAGAGCCACGTTTCGCTCGCCGATGATAGCGTCTACTTCTCCCCTACGCAGGGTGTTAATGACCGCCTCAGCGTCTGTTAGCCGACGCTCCAGTTCCTCGTATGTTGGCTTTTTGTTGCCCATTATTAAACCTTACGTCAGCCGCAGGGCGGCAAGTACCTTCTCTGTATCGCTCAGGTTGCCAAAAACGGTGGCCTTGGGCAGGGGGTAAACCAGAATCAGACACGGCGTGATCAGCACATTGTTTTCCAGCGCAATCTGGAAATCCTCCAGTACGTCAACGAATTCTTTCTTATGAGGCCCCTTCAGATGAGTCTTTTGCAGCTGCTCCAGATTCTCCCTGGCCTGTTTGGAGTTCGGTTCATCACCAGCCATAAAGAGTCGCAGTATATATGTTTCGCCCAGGGCTTCTGTGCCCTTCGTCTTCGCTTTGCGGTCAGACCGATTCATTTTGCGCCCTCCTTGCGACCAGTGCCTCTTCCCTTACGCCGTGGCACCCGTTTTTTGAGCCGCAGACTGTTGGCATCCTCACCCCGCATCCTTCCCCGAATATCACGTCCCTCTTGAACTAGCCCTTCCTCAAGCTGTAATGCTTTCAACTCCGCCTCAGCAGTTTCGAGTTCAGCCCGACTCCTGGCAATCTCTGCTTCCATCACCGCTCGTTTCTGCTTGATATCTTGTTCTCTCAGTTCAATTTCCAGCCTTTTGCGCCGCGCCTGAAGCACCTCTCTGGCTTCCTGTTCCTGCCGGGCGGCGCCGGTTAGCACACCTCCTACGCCGACATAAACATCCCGAACGTCAATGCCGTGGTCAGTGATGAGGAATTCCCGGTACTGGTTGACGCTTTTCTGGCCCCGGGATTTCAGAATCATTAACATGCGATTGATTTCACCGCCTATATCGATGAAGCGTACGAAGATGACGGTATCTATGATTGATGACATGTCCATGCCGGTAATCTCGTTTTCATTCTTGAAGCCCGCGGTCTGATTGGTGAGTATCATCATCAGGCCTTTCTCCTTGCAGGTATTTACCAAGCGTACCAGATACTCATAAGCCGCCTGCTTAGTGCCCATCCGATTGCACGATGACATGGCCTCAAGGACCACGTGGTCTGGTCGAAACGCTTCTATGACCCTCACTGCCTGAAAGAGGTGCTCCTCGGCACCCATGGCTTCGGGCACTGTTGTCATAAGCCGCAGCTTGCCATCCCGCAACGCCGGACGCAGGTCAATACCCGCGCTGAGCATACCAGACACCATTGCCTCCTGAGATTCCTCAAAGTTGATATACAAAACCTTTTCGCCACGCTCACAGGCAGCCTCAACAAATGTGTTGGCCAGCGTCGTCTTGCCGGTACCGCCTGTCCCTGAGATGAGGATAGTGGAGGCACGCCTGTAGCCACCGTCCAACATGGTATCCAGCCGGGGGTGGCCGGTGGAGACCTTTGCGCCAAGCGCTTTGTGCTGTAGTTCAACAGTCGAGACGGGAATAATATTGACACCGTTATCAGCAATGATGAAGGGGTGTTCCTTGTGGATGTAGCTCGAGCCACGATACTTGATTACCCGCATTCGGCGTGTCAAAACCTGTTCAACGACGCGTTGGTCAAGCTGGATAACGCAGTCGGTCATGTAGTCAAGGAATTCATAGCGAGACGACGTGTCCCCGCCCGCAGATGTTTTCAGGGTGAGAACAGCTGTCATTTCGTGGTCGTTCAGCCAGTCATGCAGGGCATAGAGTTCGTTACGTTCGCGCGCCGGGTTATCAAAGAGGCGCATAAGGACATCCACCGCATCAATCACGATACGCCTGGCTCCCATGGACTTGGCTTTCCCTTCCACGATGGCAAGCAGTCCCTTAACGTTGAAGTCACCGGAAATGGCAGCCTGCGGGTCTACATGTGCCCCGAACAGAAAGAACTTACCGTCTTTTTCAAGAGGAGCTAGGTCCCACCCTAGAGACAATGTATTCTTACGTAAAGCTTCAGCCCGCTCCTCAAAGGTAACAAAGATGCCCGGCTCACCGTTTACGGCATTGCGATAGAGGAACTCCATGCCAACAATGGTCTTTCCGGTACCAGGCCCGCCACTGACGAGTGTCGTCCGTCCTGCCGGGAAGCCTCCGTGCAATACATCATCCAGTCCAGTGATGCCTGTCGCTACCTTCGGCAGTTCCCTTGCCTTTGTTGCGGGTATTTTTGTTCCTTCATTAGGTGTTCTTTTTGCCATTTTGCCTCCTCCTTGTATGAGAGCTCAGATTTTGCTCCCATTTAAAATAATATAGGGCGCTAGTTGCCATCGTCTGTAAGCTCCTATTCAGATTAGCGGTTCCAGCACCCTGATTTCATCTCACCACCACCTAAAGCAAACCCTAGTCAAATTGATTCCAGTTACTTCATATATCCGTTTTGTTTTTAACTTACTCCCCTCCCCATGCTCTTGTCAAGCCATTCGCGGCTCTTTATCAACTCCGCATGTCAATCTGTGGACAGCAGGAAATGCCTTGGAGGAAGGGGAGAAATTTAACTCCTCCAAAAACAAGCTTTGACATTTGGCAAACAGGGGAGCTATCATTAAAATCTAGGGCAGGTGCCTAAGGAGATGTCTCTATGAAGCCATTTACCATACTGGTAGTTGATGATGAGCAGCGCATTCTTAACTTCCTCAGCTCCAAGCTAAAGGCTTCAGGCTACGAGGTTCTTATCGCCAGCAATGGAGTAGAGGCTTTAGAGCAGGTGGAGGCGCAGGAGCCGGACCTGGTGGTGCTTGATATCTTGATGCCCAAAAAGGACGGTTTTGAGACATTAAAGGAGCTCCGCACATTTTCCCCGGTACCGACTATCATCCTCAGCGCCAAGGGAACCAATGCAGATAAGGTGAAGGGGCTTAGCCTCGGTGCCGATGACTATCTAGCCAAGCCTTTCAGCCCCGATGAACTTATAGCGCGAATTGAGGCGCTGAGGCGGCGTCTGTCACCAGATGAGAAACGGAAAATCCGTGACCAGCTTTCTCTGGGTGATTTGGTCATTGATTTCAAAAAGCGCCTTGTCATTGTACGAGGGAAAGAAGCCCGCTTGACCCGCATCGAGTGGCTTCTGCTCAGCGAGCTTGCCCAGAACGCTGGGAGTCTTATGCTTTACACTGACCTTCTCACACGAATCTGGGGGCCTGAGTATCGGGACGATATACAGATACTGCGCACGTGGATTAGCCGGCTAAGAGAAAAAATAGAGAGTGAACCTAACAATCCCAAGCTCATTCGCACCATACCCAAGACAGGCTACATCATGGACCTGCAGTCCGCCTGAAAGTGCTTTCTGCCCGGCCCCTCCAATATTCTCCCAAATGTCATAGTTTTGTAACTTTTTCCACCTGCATTTTATGACTTTTTCATCGCCTGCTTTATAGAATATCCCTAATGCAAACTCGCAAGTTCAGGCAGCAGGGTAAACAGGTGTTTCACCACTGCAGTACGTCAGAGTGCTGCCGCCTGTATCGGACACATTGAGTGCTTCGGCATTATTTGAGAGCGGAGATGACCAAAAGGAAAAGGAGGATGAGTCATGGGAAAGACAGTTGCTCTAATTATGGCTGGTGGACGGGGCAAGCGGATGGATGTTTTGTGCCACCTAAGGCCGAAGCCGGCGTTACCCTTCGCCGGGAAATTCAATGTCATTGACTTCACGCTGAGCAATTGCGTCTACTCTGGAATCAATGATCTTGCTATATTGACTGACTATCATCGCTCCTACATGGCGAGGTACCTCAGGGAATGGGACCTGTCAAATGCTGTGAGAACATTCCATATTTTGGAGCCAAAAACAGGCTCATATAAAGGAACTGCAGATGCTGTATTCCAGAACCTCCCGCATTTGAACAAATTCAATGCACAGAACGTGCTGATACTGGCTGGCGACCACGTTTATAAGATGGACTATCGGGAGATGATTGCCTTTCATGAGCAGACAAAAGCTGGCGTAACCGTGGGAGTCATAAGGATCCCAATTGAAGAGGCTCACCGTTTCGGCACAGTTACCCTGGGTGATGGTAATGAGATATTGGATTTCGTGGAAAAATCCAGGAATCCCAGGAGCAACCTAGCTTCAATGGGTATTTACGTTTTTAACCGAGATGTCCTTGCTCAGCGTCTGAAGGAGGATGCCATCCAGCCGGAATCTCCGCATGACTTCGGCTATGCCATTCTCCCAAGCATGATAGGCAGGGACAAGGTCAATGCCTATGAATTCACTGGTTACTGGCAAGATATCGGTACACCCCAGGCCTATTACGCCGCCAATATGGAACTCGTCTGTGCGCAGCCTCGTTTCAGCCTCAACGGAACACAGCCGGTTCTCACTCAACGCCTAAACCTGCCACCGCCCTACATATCTGACCAAGCCATGGTGGTAAATAGCTTAGTCAGTCCTGGTTGCGTAATTAAGGGATATGTGGAGGACTCCATACTATCGCCGGGAGTTTGGGTTGATGAGCGAGCTGAGGTATGGAATTCGGTGCTAATGCCGAACACCTTTATCGGATACCACAGCGTGGTGGATACCTGCATCATAGATGAGGGAGTAAACATAGGCAAACTATGTTACATCGGCTTCGGAAACTCCCTCCTTGCAGGAGATGATGACATTACCGTGTTAGGGAAAGGAGTTACCGTGCCATCTCACACTATGATAGGGCGTAATTCCAGGGTATTGCCCCATGCGGACACATCAAGCTTCAGAGGTAATCCAATTGCTTCGAGTCCCATCTTATCGCAGCGTGGCATCGTCCAGAAATCATGGGTGAATAAAGAGGTGCAAAGAAATGAGCGCAAGGGCGTACATGTTACTTGATATTGTAGATAGGAGCTGCGAATACGCGGTTCAAATGCTGCGGAGCAGGGCAGAGGTTATTCTTGCTGACCGGCTGGAAGGGTATCCCAATATCATTGCCGTGGTTGAAGCTGCAGACAAACAAAGTCTGGCTGAAGCGATAATGCCGGTTCTCGGATGCATTGATGGCATCACCGAATACCTGCGTCTGCTGGTGACTCAAGATGATGAGATTTCGCCTGACCCTCTTACTTCAAGTAATTCAGCACCACGCAAAAGGAAGGTGAAAAAAACTGACACCAGGAGAAAGACGAGCAATTCAGAGAGGAGATAACGTATGCTTGCAGGAAAGCGCATTGCCATTCTGGCTGAGGAGAATTTTGAGGACTCTGAACTCACGGAACCACTGCGAGCGATGAAAGATGCCGGTGCTAGAGTGTTGATTGTGGGCAGTGGCTCAAAGAAAAGTTACAAGGGAAAGAGAGGCTCGGCCGAGGTGACGGTAGATACAACCGCCGATAAGGTTGAAGCCAGTCAATTTGATGCCATAATTATCCCCGGCGGCTATGCTCCGGACAAGATGCGCCTGCACCAGCCGATGGTTGATCTGGTACGAAAGGCGCACGCTGAGGGCAAGATAATAGCCGCAGTTTGCCATGGCCCTCAGCTTCTGATCTCAGCCGATATAGTCAAAGGGCGCCGTGTAACTTCATGGCCTTCGGTAGCGGTAGACCTGAAAAATGCCGGCGCTATCTGGGTTGATGAGCCGGTGGTCAGGGATGGCAATATCATCACCGCGCGTAAACCTGCTGACCTGCCGAAATTCAATAAGGCAATAATCGAGGCTTTAGTCTGAATCAGGGTATGTTAAAAGGAGGGAATGATATGTTAGGAACGAAACTGCAAATATGAGTCCTGTCCGGTCAATCGTGTAAGAAGATCAGAAGGAGGTCAAAATGTACAAGAAAATTTTAGTTCCATTAGATGGCTCTAAGTTGGCCGAGTGTGCACTTCCCCATGTAGAAGAGTTGGCTAAAGGCTGCGACACAGAAGAGGTCATCTTGGTCAGTGTTACTGAGCGCGTTAAGGGCTATAGAGCACTTGAGGACCCCAGCCAGCCACTGGGTCAACGACTTGTACCTGAAGCATTCGGCAAGAAAGAGAAGCAGGCACAGAGGTATCTTGACAGAATAGCTAAAAAAATGACAGCTAAAGGAATCAATGTAAGTACAGAGGTGCTTCTTTGGAAGCCTGATGAGGCAATAGTCGGCTACGCGAAACAGTCTGGATGTGACCTGATTGTTATGGCGAGCCATGGTCGCTCCGGTCCCAGCCGGTGGGCTCATGGCAGTGTCGCTGACAAAGTTCTCAGAGCCAGCGGCATTCCCGTGTTAATGATCAGAGCACCCGGGTGCGCACCCAGCATTTAAGCAGAGGAGCGATAATCAGGAGCACATAACGAGCATAATCATATTTTGCCTGCCGGTGTTGCCAGGGAGCAGAGCCTGAATGCTATTAAATGAGAAAGGAGGACGCGATGGCTATAGAAAGATGGAGACCAAGGTGGGGAATTACCCCATGGAGACCATTCAGGGAATTAGAAGAATGGGAGCGGCGCTTTGATGATTTGTTCGGACGACCATTGTGGCGATTGCCTGTCGAGGAAAGAGGCTGGATGCCAGCGGTAGACGTCTTTGAGAAAGAGGACAAGTTCGTCGTCAAGGCAGAACTGCCGGGGATGAAGGAGGGCGACATCGATGTCTCGGTGGTCGGTGACACACTATCTATTAAAGGAGAAAAGAAGACTGAGACAGAGATCAAGGAGGAGGGCTACTACCGATGTGAGCGCAGCTATGGCAGCTTTTATCGCTCGATTCCTCTTCCGTCTAACGTAGATGCTGATAAGATCGAAGCCAGCTTCGAAGACGGGGTTCTCGAGGTCGCTCTCCCTAAATCAGCCAAGGTAAAACCAAAGAAAATTGCCGTATCAGCCAAGAAGAAGGCTACCCAGTCAACCAGGAAGAAGGCTGTCAAGGCAGCCAAATGAAGTGCAAATGGCTCTGCGCCCTGGCAATGCTGGCATGAGTTGTGCAGGAGATGAGGTGACCAATGCCAATTGACTTTAATTTTATGGTTGGTGGAGAAGCCGGACAGGGAGTGCAGTCGGTAGGATTCCTGCTGGCTAAAGTCTTTGCCCGCGGCGGCTATCACATCTTCGCTGACCAGGATTACGAGTCAAGAGTAAGAGGCGGACATAACTTCTTCCGTGTCAGAGTCAGTGACGGCAAGGTAGATGCCATTGCCGAAGACGTGGACATACTGATCGCACTTAACATGGACAGTATCGAATTGCACCAACCGAATATGGTTACTCAAGGCATTATCATTTTCGACGGCGAAAAGGTAAAGGGAGTCAGCGGTAATAATGGTAGCCTTTTGAGCATACCGCTGGAGAAGCTGGCCGAAGAAAAGGCTGGAGGCAAGCTCATGATCAATACCGTCGCCCTCGGTGCTGCCCTTTCCGCGGTAAATTACGATCTGAACATGTTAAATACGGTTCTGGTAGATCGGTTTGGGAAGGGCGAAGTTGGCAATAGGAATATTGCAGCGGCAAAGGCGGGATACGACTATGTCCAGTCTGAGCACAAAGGCAACTTTCGTAAGATCAAGCCCCTCTCTGAGGCTCAGAGAATGCTGCTCACCGGCAATGAGGCAATATCTCTGGGGGCCATTGCCGCAGGATGCAAATTCATGGCTGCCTATCCTATGACCCCTGCCAGCTCTATCATGGAATATATGGCAGCCAAATCAAAAGACCTTGACTTGGTAATGGTCCACGCTGAGGATGAGATAGCTGCCATCAACATGGCTATTGGGGCTGCCTACGCTGGTGTCAGGGCCATGACTGCTACCTCTGGCAGCGGCCTTTGCCTCATGGTGGAAGGCATAGGGCTGGCGGGCATTACTGAAACACCAATAGTGATAATTGATGGGCAGCGACCCGGTCCAGCTGTAGGCTTACCTACCCGAACGGAGCAGGGTGATCTTCAGTTTGTGCTTCATGCCCACCACGGCGACTTCCCCAGGGCTGTCTTGGCACCGGCTACCATTGAAGATGCCTTCTGGGTAACGATCAACGCTTTTAACTGGGCAGAAAAATATCAACTGCCGGTTATTATTTTAACCGACCATCATCTGGCAAGCTCCTACGCCACCGTTGACCCGTTAGACCTCTCGCAGATAACAATTGACCGCGGCACGTTATTTTCAGAGAAAGAGGATGACCCCTTGGAGTACATGAGACACAGGGTAACAAAGTCCGGTATTTCTCCCCGCGCCTTCCCCGGTCTGGGCAAGGCACTGGTGGTCACCGACTGCGACGAGCACGATGAAGAAGGACACCTCACGGAAGATGCTGGGGAGAGGACGGCACAGGTGCAGAAAAGACTGCGGAAGCTTTTTCCACTTGAAAAGGAGATCGGCACACCACAGAAGTACGGTCCTAAAAAGGCGGAAACAACTCTTATAGGCTGGGGCAGCACTTATGGAGCTATCCATGAGGCAGTCGATATCCTACGCAAGGAAGACGCCAGCGTCAATATGCTTCACCTCAATGAACTATGGCCTTTCCCGGCGAAGGCGGTAGCCGATGCTGTCAGTAAGGCCCGAAATAGCTACGTCATTGAAAACAATGCTACGGGACAGCTTGCCCGCCTCATAAAGGCAGAAACGGGATATGATGTTAGCGGTCGAATCCTGAAATACGACGGGCGGCCCTTTACACCAGCCTATATCGCCCAAGCAGTGAGAAAGGAGGGGCGCTAAAGATGGTTACAATGTCTGATTATGCCGGACTTAAGCCGGCGTGGTGCCCAGGTTGCGGCAACTTCGGCATATTGGAGGCATTAAATAGAGCACTGATTGAGATGGAGATTGAGCCTCATCAGGTCTTATTAGTCTCCGGTATCGGCCAGGCAGGCAAGCTACCTCACTACACCAGAGGCAATGTGTTCAACTCCCTGCATGGCAGACCGGTTCCGCCAGCTATCGGCGCCAAGATTGCCAATTCTGAGTTGATAGTCATCGCCGTCAGCGGCGATGGGGATGCCTACGGCGAGGGAGGCAACCATTTTCTCCATGCTGCCCGTCGCAATCATGATATTACCTATCTGGTACATAATAATCAGGTCTACGGGCTGACCAAGGGACAAGCATCCCCTACCAGTGATGTCGGTTTTATCACCAAGACGACACCTTACGGAGCAGCTAGCCCAGTAAATCCTATCGCCCTGGCGATAGTCAGCGGTGCCAGTTTCGTCGGCAGAGGCTTCGCCGGGGATATAGACCACCTTTCCCACCTTATTAAAAAGGGTATTACTCATCGGGGATTCGCCCTCATCGATATTCTGCAACCCTGCGTCTCATTCAACCATAAGAATACCTTCCAGTGGTATCGGGAACGGGTATATAATCTGGAAGACGAAAGGTATGACCCCAGCGACAAGAATGCAGCACTGGAAAAGGCACTTATATGGGGAGAGAGAATTCCCATCGGAATTATCTACGAAGAAAATTTACCGGTTTACGAAGACCAGCTGCCGGCACTGAGCGAAGAACCGCTGGTGAAACAGAAAATTGACCCCCGTCGAGTTGAGAAACTCTTGGCGGAATTTATGTGAGTCGTCGTGATTTCGGCGATATGAGGGCGACTAATATGAGAATAGGTCAGTAAACGAAGCAATATGCAGCGTTACCTAAAGTCGAAGAACAAGGAATATTTTTAGGAGGTTGTAATATGCCAACAGTAAGAGCGTTTTTCACCAATATGTCAGTGCCCATGCCTCTGGGAAGGAAGCTGAAACTAGTGTTTCGCAATAACTTTATAAAGATTTGGCGAAGACAGAACTGCTGTGGTCATCCAGGAGAGCCAGGGTGCTGTGAGGGGTCTTCAGACAAGCACCACTCCCATGGGTCATGAAATTGTGTTATTCAGGTTACTTAACAACGCAGGTACTAGCGTTGATGCACCGAAGCGTCTTTACTCGCCTTTCGTCTTGGGTATGATAGCCAATGCGATGGATATAGATGCCACCATTTATTTCCTGGGGTTGGGGGTAACAGTGGTAAAGAAAGGCGTGGCGGAGACAGTCAAAGAGGGCAACCTCCCCACCGTCAAGGAAATAATGGACCAGGCAATAGCTGCCGGGGTTAAACTATTGGTCTGTGAACAGAGTACCCAATTGCTTAGCCTCGACAGGAGAGACTGCATACCAGAGGCTAAGGTTGTAGGAGCTGCGACATTGAGCGGCCTGGTTCTTGATGCTGACGGAGCTATGTGGTGCTAGGTTAAAAAAATGGGTTTGTCTGAATATCACAGTATGGTTAGACGGTGAGAACGTAGAAGTCACTGGCGTCATGGAGCTTTAAAAATAGGTGTATAATCAAGCAGATTTTGTTACCTCGTGAGGATATGAGGTATGGCTGTTCAGTTGGAGTTTTTGAAGTGCATTCTATACTTTTCCGATCTTGGCTTCGCTGAGCTGGAGTCGATCAGAAAGCTCTTCTTTGAAAAAACTGCCGACAGAGCAGAAATGCTCTTGCTTGAGGGTGAACCGGCTGCAAATCTGTATTTTGTCGCTTCGGGGGTGGTTAAAGTGTTCAAGACCTCGGCCGAAGGAAAGGAGCAGATCTTGAGCATCGTGCGCCCCGGGGAGTCCTTCAATGATGTCCCTATCTTTGATGGTGGTCCAAATCCCGTCAGTGCTCAGGCTATGGGCCCCGTGCTTCTTTATGGGATAAAGAAGAATGATATGGAAGCTATCCTCCGAAACCATCCACAGATAGCATTGAATGTAATTAAGGTACTGGCAAGGCGAGTGCGTCACCTCGTATCGCTGGTTGAGGATCTGTCTTTCAAGCATGTCATCGGCAGGGTAGCCAAGATACTCTTTGAGCACATCGGAGGTGAAATGGGCCGTGGGCCACGGCTTACACAGCAAGAAATGGCAGCTATGGCAGGTACTGCTCGAGAGGTAGTGGGCAGGTCGCTAAAGGCATTAGAGGAGGAAGGGGCGATCAAGTTGGATCGCCAGCGCATAATAATTACGGATAAAGAAGCTCTCCAAAAGATAATGGAGGTGTCTTCTTGAGACAAATATCACAGACAGATGGCAAGCTTTACTCTTAAAATAATTAGCATGGAGACTGAAAGCCGTGGCTGAAATGCCTGTTATAGACCCCAAAAAGTGTGATGGGTGTGGGTTATGTGTTGGCGTGTGCCACTTAAATGCTCTGGCGATAGTTAACAATGTTATTACCATTATTGAAACAGTGGAGTGCGACTGGTGCACAGACTGCGAAGCCGTTTGTCTCACTGGGGCCATAAGTTGCCCATTTGAGATAATTCTCCAAGAGTCCTAGAGACCAAATAAGACCTTTTATACAATATTTTCACCCGCTTTCCTAGCTAATCTTTTAATGTCCCGTGTTTCCCTATCTCGTCGTTGTGTCTGTATGAGATAAAAGTCGCATACAAGGATTGCCTCTGTATATATAATCGTGTTTGAAAGCTGCAGTTGGCCGAATGAAGAGTACAAAGGAGGTTGAAGATGATAACGGTTTTAGAAAACGTTAAAGATAGGGAACAAATCTTTTCTGGGGATGAGGATTTGCATTTGGCTGGTGAAGAGGTTGGCCAGGAAGAAGAATTCTCCAAGCTTGAGATTACTCCTCAAAAGCGGAAGGTTGAACTTGATGAGGATTCGTTGAATTTATACTTCGATGAAGTAGGGCAAACTCCCCTTCTCAATGGTGAAGAGACAAAAATACTGACCAGCCAGATAGAGGATGGGAAGCATCTTGTCCGACTCGAGAAGGACTGGATTGCTGAGCATGGTGCTCAGCCGTCGGCAATCGACCTGTTGTTGGCATTGATGGAGCGATTCAGTCGGGCGCGCTCGCTTTTTGAGACCCTCTACCAGTATCTTGAACTTCCCTCTCACGGAAGCATAGCAGAGAAGGTAGCGCACCCAGATCTACATCGTGCAATCGATGGCAATATCGATCAGCAATTATCCAGCGCTATAGCTAAAATCACCGGGGTAAGCCAAACCAGAATCGAGAAGAGCGTGATTGAATTGTCGCTGGACAGCCGGCTGATACCCTGGCATATCATGGAAGAGGCAGGCCAGAAAAGTTCACTGATCGAATTTGGGGAGGTGCTGCAGTCGCCGGAATTCCGTGACAAACTGGAAGCGCATCGCTCGGAAATTGTCAAGCACTTTGAGCAAATAAGAGAAAGGACACGCCAGGCAACCAACCACATGATTCAAGCCAATTTGCGCCTGGTGGTAAGCGTGGCCAAGGGACATATTGATTGGGGCGTGCCTCTACCTGACCTTATCCAGGAAGGCAATATCGGGTTAATGCAGGCAGTGCAGAAATTCGACCATCGCAGAGGCTGTAAGTTTAGTACCTACGCTATTCCCTGGATCTGGCAGGCAATCAACAGGGCAGTTAATGACCAGTCACGCATTGTGCGCCTGCCGGGACATGTGGTTGACGATCTGACGAAGCTGACACGGGCAAGGAATAGCTTAGCTCAGAAGCTTGGCCGCCAGCCGACTGGGAAAGAACTAGCTTCTGAGACGGGACTGCCGTCCAAAAAGATAGAATCGCTGCTTAAGGTGATTTCTGGTGTGCCTGTTTCTTTGGACACACCTGTAGGAGAAGATGGAAGCCAACTTGGTGATTTCATCGCAGATCAGGCGATTCTGCAGCCTGAGGAGCAGTCTACTGCAAGCCTGCTCAGGGAAGAATTGAGCAAAACATTAGAGTCGCTGACACCCCGAGAACGACGCATCATTGAGTTGAGGTTTGGGCTGGGCAATGAGTACAGTCGAACCCTGGCAGAGGTTGGCACAGAGTTAGGTCTCAGCAAGGAGCGAATACGGCAGATTGAAAAAGAAGCACTGGCTAAGTTGCGCCATCCAAGTCACAGCCGCGAGTTGATAGGGTATCTCGGATGACGAGTTTTTAGGCTGTTTAAATTTGATTTAATGTTTGCATCTATCGAAACATCCAGTGTTCTTTCCCTTCCGCTTGCCAATGCGGAAGGTGATATAATTATGCGCTAACATTTTAGAAAAACTAGACTATTACTACAAAGGAGGGCAAAAATGTGGGATGCTTCAAAGTGTAACCTGTGCGGTGACTGTCTGGTGAACTGTAGGTATGCCGGTTATGATAGGGATAGGGCGATTGCTGAAATTACGCTGCTCATGGAGGGCAAAGACGCCGAAATATTGAACAAGTGTACTACCTGTATGGCCTGTAGTGGTTACTGTCCTACAGGAGCTGACCCTTCTGATCTTATCTTCAAGATGCAGGAAAAAATAGGCACCTGCCCCATAGTAGTAGTCGGCAAACCGGCATGCGAGGCATTAGTCCGGGCATTCGAAGGGAGAGAAGACCCCGAGCAGTTGATACCGGGCAACCCTGATAAGCCTGCCCTGTCACTCGACGCGTTCCAGTTTGACAACTTCCCCGAGGGCACATTTGACAGCCAGCTATTTAAGGGTATGCCCATAGTGAGAGGCGGTGAGTATGCGTCTCTTTCAGGCTATGTGCATATGGGTGGAGAGAGTTTCGTCGGAAAGTACGGTCAGCGAGTCCTTGACAATCTGGCAAGGCTGGGCAAAGACATCGTGTACATTCACAATGAGGGCTTTGTCCTGGCGCACGTAGAGGCCAAGGAGTATGGTTTCAAAGTTCCCTTTAAGTACATGCACCTCTTCGAATACCTGCGCAACTATCTGAGGGCTCACAAAAATAACATCACCAAACTGGGCAAGAAGGTGGCCTACCAGGCCAACTGCGGTACCAGATGGATTCCTGAGTATGATGTCTTTCTGGATGAGATATTCGAGCTTGTCGGCGTGGAATGGCCAAACAGAAAATACGAGCGGTTGGACGCCGTCTGCTGCACCGCTCCCCTTATCTACACTAACCGAGAGCTTGCCGTTGACATCCAGAAGAAAAACTTCGAGGATGCCATTGCGTGCGGTGCCGATGCCATTATAACTTCCTGTCCTGTATGTTACGGAGTGTTCAGGCGGCCCAGCTTGCAGTTCAATCTACCCAACATATTCATCACTGACCTGTGTCGTAGCGCCCTCGGTGAAAAGCCCTGGCCAGAAATCGCTGGGTCGTGAAGCAAATGTAACAATGTTTAGATGGCCCGCAATCGTCCATGAGGAAACAGAGATTAGGCCGTGCTGTACGATAGACAGAACTTTTGAGCTGGCGTTTAGCTTCAATTAGTGTTGTCTCAAGCCCATGTTGTCATACCCATGTTCGTTCAATAGTAACAAAATAATAACTTGTTGCGTAACAATTGCTTGTTTTGTTACCTAACATTTCTGACTTTCGTGTGGTCCTGCATTGTGTTAATCATGATTCATTCAAACTTTGGTGAACTAATCGGAATCCAGGCAGTCTGTCGCGGTGGCTAGGGTGTCTTACCTGTGGGTTGAAACGGGGAGCGTGTTTCGTCCTACCGGGATTATTGTGGACCCTGCGGAACTGCTCTACACCAGCTAACATAAGAAAGGTTAACTGTCTTGATCATATTGTTCTTCCCTTCTTGCCACCCTGACGTTTGGCTTCAGAGCCGGAGGGAAAAATGTTCTTGACCATCCGTTCATATAAACCAGGCTGGTTTGTGACACTGTTTTTAATGATTTCCGCCATATCCACTTCGGGATTTAGGTACCCAAGGAAATCACATTTTAATATCTCAAGCAGACTGGCAACGGCATGCTTGTCCTTGTATGATATCGATGACAAAATTTTCTGGATAAACTCCCAGCCCGCCGGAGCTGCCTGTTCAACGGCGTTCTCCCCCTTGTTGGTCAAAGACACACGTACTACTCTGCGGTCTATCCTGTCTCTTGTCCTCCTGACCAGACCAGCTTTGACCATGCGGTCGACCAGCATACTGATGCTGTTTGGGCTACGTTCTAGAATAGAGGCTAGGTCAGTTGGCCTTAAAGAACCACCGCGCGATTTCAAAGACCTAAGCACTGAGAACTGCTCCAAAGTAAGCCCGTATCCCCTAAATATTGAATCCTCGCACAGAACAAGTGCGTCGCGGACTCGGTGCATCAGGAGCCACAATTTCACATCTATATTTTTGGATTCAGAATTTACTGCCATATTTAGCCCCTCCTGATTATTTCATGGTAACTTTGCTCGTTTGTGCCGCTTTTATTATAACAACTAAATCAGATAGTTAATAGCATATATTAAGCCAAATGGACCCGGCACTCCATAGGACGCCTAATGCACAGGTGTTCTCGGTTCTACATGGTTCAGTGGCAGGATGCTTAGTGACTCCTTACGGGTAGCATGGTCATAGTGCAAGAGAATCAAACATGCCGATATTTGTTCTACAGAAACAAAATGGTTCAATTGCTATCTCCAATGCACTATAATATGATTCTAACAAATGAAAGAAATATTCCGTGATAAATCAGGAGATAAATTAGCTCAGAACCTCAACTCCTTGGGTATTAGATCGGACTTGGCTGAACGTGGCCGAGCGGAAGAAAAAATAGAGAATTCATGGTATCAACGTTCTTTGGGAATTATAGACATACCAGAAGGATTGGTCAGATGGATAAATATCTTGAAAAAAGATGGGAGTAGAAACAGCCCTCCTCGATGGTGGGTCATTCTTTGTATACCAGATGAGAGACCCCTCACAAATCACAAAGCGGTTGACATCAAGACAATAAGAAAAAAGGCATTTCCATTGTTCGGGAAAGTAGTCGATGTGACTTGGAAAGGAAACGACCATTATACTGGACTAGTCGAAGTTCTTTCCAACGATGAAACAGTAAAAGACCTAGCGAAAAGGATTGGCAACCTGGCAGTTCACAGTTATGCCAAAGAATTTCAAGGGTGGACATTGCAAGTGGATAGGCGATTTGAGCCAACAAACCAAGATTGGGCAACTATTCAGAAGATTGCTAATTATATCCTTTCATCAGCTCGTGTCTACTAGACTGAAACGTACGCATGGAATGGCAAACATCCCTACGTTTGTCCAATGGTGAACTTTAAACAGAGCGTTACTTAAAGCTCTTTTAAAGGTATACTAGATGAAAATGTGAAGCTCTTGACATACACTTAAGCAGGTGCTTTTTTCTCTCCAAGAGTAAGCTAATTAAGAGAAATATGAATTCGTATGCTGGCGATTATGTGTTATCTACATGGAGGAGGGGATATCTATGGCAGATTATAAAAAAGAAGAATACTGGAGCAAGTTCGCCAACAATTTTGACCAGGACCAGAAGTATGTTGTCGGGGAGGCTATCCTGCAAGCACTCATGGAGAGATTATCTGGGGAAAGTGACCTGGGGGAACTTATAGAGTTTGGATGTGGCGCAGGACTTTTCACTAAAGCTATAGCGGGAAATGCAAGCCATGTTATGGCTACGGACCTTTCCGACGAGATGCTGGCAACGGCAAGAACAGAGCTAAAAGACTGTCAAAATGTAACCGTAGAAAAAGCCGATTGTGAAAAAACAGCCTTTCCTGAGGGAAAATTTAGCAGTGTATTTATGGCTAACCTGGTTCATGTTATAGAACATCCCTCAATAGCTCTCCAGGAAAGTTATCGGATTTTAAATGATGGGGGATTATTACTTATCGTGGATTATACAGGATACGGTATGAAGCGGTTTGAAATAATGAAAATGGGCATCCGATTTCTCAGGAAGTGGAAAAGACCGTCACCTCACTCGAAAGCCAAACTTTCGCCCGATGAGCTTCGTCATATGGTAGAAAGTGCCGGCTTCAAAGTAGAAGAAGTTCAACTTATGGGGGATAAAACAAAAGCCTTATATTTGAGGGGTAGAAAGAGATGACTCCAGAGTATGAGAAATCAGGAAATTGCTGTGGAGAATTACAGATATCCCTAAGAATGTTCAGTAGGAAGTTAAGAAGCTACATTCAGGGAGAGTAAATGCCTCTCCTTTTTAATTGACCTATTGACGTTTTGTTTAATAGTGGTAAGCACTGGTTACGGATATCACAATAGAAACACATGCATCAGAAACACACACATCCCAAGAAAAGATCGTGGGCTATAGTGTGATATAGGCCGTACAGGATTCGAACCTGTGACACCCTGATTAAAAGATACAAAAGGTATATCCCTGAGCGTGAAAAGAAGTGATTCCTGATACCTTTTTATTGGCGATCTAGCTTCGGTAGTTCCCCCCTCCAAGGTCTCTTGAGAAGGCCTATTCTATGGGCCGCCCTGACGGTAAAGCCGCCGGAGAGCCTATTCTCTTTCCCCGTTTAGTGTGGACCTGGCTTCTAATCCAAGCTCAGAGCGTAATCGCTATGGATTAGCCTTTCTCACTTCGCGCTAGTGATTGGGGCGGCCTTGTCTGTTCGCTGCCAAGGCCTGAATAGCCTTTGCCACCATCTTTGCTTAGGGGTCTGCTTAGGGGCTTCCAGAAGCAATAATCGTTCCTGAAGCAATTCTACTTTAGCTTTCCAATAGCCGACTTCCTGGGATAGTTGCTCTATTCTATTGATAAGTGGTTGGGTTGACAAGGTATTATCTGATAATGGCTTAGTGAGCAGGGGTAGGTCGTCGATAATGTATGACTCCCCGAATTTGGAAGGAACTAACCTGGCCTTGAGCTTGCCAGATTTGATATACCGACGGACGGTAACTATGGAGACGCCTAAAGCCTCGGCAGCCTCTCTTAATGTATAGCCATTCATTAGGAACATTGTAACATCTTAGTCAATGTCCTTGGAATGGGGCTGATCAGTCTGACCAGGGGTGTCGTATAACCATATTAACCAGGGAAACAGAGAGTAGGCCGTACAGGGCTCGAACCTGTGACACCCTGATTAAAAGTCAGGTTGACATTTTTCAGGGTTTCGGCCTTTTTCCAAAGCTGGAATCGGCCTAAAAACTATTCAATTTTTAAACAATCAGGTTGACATAGATTAAAAAATCAGGTTGACAACCTCTCTAAAAATACCAAAGGCCCCAAATTTTAGAGCCAACATAACATTACCACGGTTTAGGCCATTTGTCAATGATCTGGATTTGATTTGTATTATGTGTAGCCTTTTATGACACAAAATGCTATATTGCGCAGAGGTTACGACCTACAATTTGTAGTAGGCGTAATTGATACGGTATCCCTGGAATTCCCTCTAGCATGCACCTGAGAGGCCCGAGAAAGGGCATTGAACCCTTCTGCCGTGGAAATTTTTCCTCGTCCTGCCAACTTAGTTCCCAAATAACTTCTCCCATAAGTTATCGCTCAGTTAGCATCTCGTGTAATGAGGTAACAAAACAGGCTTTTGTTTTCACACTGCATTATGATTCCACGTTTGCCCCACTTACATCCTCTGGCACCTGGCACAATAGTAGATACTCCCGCCCAAATACGCCTCTTTCTTAATTAACGTACCGCACATGGAACAGGGTTGCCCGACGGTATTTTTGCTTAGTTTAGTCTTATACCCTCCCGGTCTACCTGAAAGGTCGTTCTCGGTATCCCGGCCGCCCTTCGCCGTCATTTCCGATAGAGTGTTCTTAATAGAATCAAATAGAACCCGTTGATCCGTGACGGAGAGCGTACCTTCCTTCTTCTTTGGGTGCATTCTCGCGTTAAACAGGATATCCTGCAAAACACCGTTACCGAGCCCAGGAATCCGTTGCTCCGTCGCCAGAAACGCCTTCAGTGATAATTTTGCAGTGGCCTCATCAAACAGAGAGTTGAAATAGGCTTCGTCAAAATCATCGGACAAAGGAGATGGTTTCTCCTTGGCTATAAGGTAGTATTTATTATCATTTTCCCCCTCTGGAAAAGCCGATAGACCACCGTACATTTGTACCGAACCAACCAGAGACGAACCGTCATCAAACTCAAGTAGCAACTGGTGCTTGTCTGGCAGATGTTCACCCTTATTGTAGTAGCGTAAATTCACGCCGTCACTGAATAACAACTTCGCGTTACCAGTCGTTATTTCTACCTGCCCCCCATAGCTCACGGTATCGCTGATTATCTTGCCAGTTAACAGACTTTTGTATTCCTGCGGGTCGCCGAAATACCAAGCCAACTTGTGCGGGCTCTGGGCAGCAATAACGTTCTTGATTTTCTTACCGCCAACAGTCTCATTAATCTGTTTAGCTAAGACGGCAGCTTCAGGCAGTTCTATCATGTTTACTTCCTTAAACAGTCAAGATGATACCACATATTCTAGTACATCAAGATGACAAGGCTCAAAATATCGATACAACAATCCGCTAAATTGTTCAAGATTGAGAAAAACCACGACCACTTCGGTAATTTGAACCACCCTAAACCGAAACTTCCGAATCACAAACCTAAAAGATGATTAGAGCGTGACTCGGTTCTTGAAGTTACGCCGCGAAGTCTCGTATAATGTAAGCACTTGTCCTTGGCACCGAGTCTCGAGTTAGAATGGTCGAGGAATTCTTGATACGGCGGGACAGCAAAGGAATAAAGGTATCGGATGAAAGTCATCGGTATAGTAGGGAGTCCAAGGAAGGGCGGTAACACCGAAATTCTGACCGCCCATACGCTTAAGGCTATTGCTGAGGAAGGGTTGGAGACCGAGCTTATTCCTCTGGCCGGGCTGGACATAAAGCCGTGCAATGCATGTGGAGACTGCGCCAAAGAAGAGCGGTGTCCCATTGAAGATGACCTATTCCCCATTTATGTCAAAATGCGAGAGGCTGACGGCATAATTCTGGCTTCACCGGTGTACTACGGCTCTGCCACGGCTTTGATAAAGGCCCTCATGGAGCGTGCCGGGCATATTTCCCACTCGGGTAGGCAGGCTTTCAAGGGTAAGGTGGGGGGGCCTTTGGTGGTTGCTCGCCGCGCGGGACAGAACTTCACTGTGGCACAGCTTACTTTTTGGTTTCAGATACTCGATATGGTGGTGCCCGGTTCGACCTATTGGAACATGGCATTCGGCAGGCAAAAGGGCGAGGTATCCCAGGATGAAGAGGGGATGAGGACTGTCTGGACCTTCGGCAAGAATGTTGCACTGGTTGTGAAAAAGCTGAGAGCATAACAGCCCGCGCTAGCTATTTTGGGCACGCCTTGGCGATAGCAATCATCGTACACGAGCCGGTCAAAGCTGCGTAACTTTCTGAGTTTTTGTGCAATTTGCCGAATTGCACAAAAGTCAGGAATGTGCAATCGTGATTCGATGCATCACACAAACCTAAGAAATGCTAAAACTCCATCTCAGTCAAGGGTGTTGAGACCGCCTTTGCCTTTGGTTTAGTTTCAACCTTCACTCGTTTCCGTCTTATAATATGACCTATTAAAAAGGTTATAAGCTGGATTGCCAGTTAAATCTGGTATATACCCTTGCGGAGGGAATTTGCAGCTTCTGAGGGATAGCACCATAGAGAGCACTAACGAAAATGAGCAGTCAAATAATTCGCAACTGGTCACGAAATCTGCAAACATTTTGCAAACCAACTCGATAACACATGTTGACACTGGGTAATACCGACAGATATGATGGACGAGGGAGTACAGGACGCCGACAGCTTCAGCGGTACTTTGGAGCACATTGTCTTTCGAATTCCTAAACCGCGTGTCGGGCGTTCGAGTCGCCCCAGGGGTATTTTTGATTATAATTATGCTGCTTCAGGGGTGTAGCCCAGTAATTATTTTCCCCATCCCAAAGCTGGGTAGTGCATATGTCTTGGGTTCTGACATTTTGTAGAAATCGTGTCACGAAAGTCATGGCGAGTCTGATGAAGCGTAGTGGTGGAGGTAAGGGCTGAAAGCTCAATTCAGTGTTTTTTCCGGGCAACTCTTCTGCGGCCTTGTCTTTTTTCACGGGCAGCTCTCCTTTTACGCACGAAGAAAATCGCCAGTCCCGCTGCCACCACCACTGCTGCTATAATCCCGCCAATTAGCAGCCAGTTGACCGGGAAGTTGGCGGTTACGGCGTAGTCGCCCTCCATGGTGATGATAGTTGTGGCGGCGCTGACATCGAAGATGGTGTCCACATCACCGGTCCACTTGACAAGGCGGTAGCCTTTCTCGGGCCTGCCAACTAGGCGGACCATCACCCCGGCGTTATAGGTGAAGGTCCCCTCTCCGGGGGTGGTGACGGAACCATTGGCAGTGCTGGAGATGGCAAGGGTATACTCGACAACTCCCAGATTGTATTTGGCAAGCTCGATATCAGGACCTGCGGCGACCACGGTGCCGTCGGCTTTAAGCCCCACCGTGTGATACCAGCCTGCGGCGACCTGGGTGATGTCCGTCCAGTCGCTGACATTGCACTGCCCGTAGTGGTTGTCTCCTGTGGTGATCACAGTGCCGTCGGCCTTAAGCCCCACCGTATGCTTGATGCCTGCGGCGACCTGAGTAATGTTCGTCCAGCCGCCGACATCGCACTGCCTGTCGGTGTTGTCCCCCACGGCGACCACAGTGCTGTCGTCCTTAAGTCCCACCGTGTGATACGTGCCTGCGGCGACCCGGGTGATGTCCGTCCAGTTGCCGACATCACATTGCCCGTAGGTGTCGTCCCCCATGGCGACCACGGTACCGTCGTTCTTAAGCCCCACCGTGTGCCAGCTTGCGGCGACCTGGGTGATGTCCGTCCAGTTGCCGACATTGCACTGCCCGTACTCGTTGTTTCCCACAGCGACCACGGTGCCGTCGGCCTTAAGCCCCATGGTGTGCCAGCCTGCGGCGACCTGGGTGATGTCCGTCCAGGTGCCGACATCACACTGCCCATCGGCGTTGTCCCCCACGGCGACCACGGTGCCGTCGTTCTTAAGCCCCACCGTGTGATGCCAGCCTGCGGCAGCCTGGATGATGTCCGTCCAGTTGCCGACATCGCACTGCTCATAGCGGTCGTATCCCACGGCGACCAGAGTGCCGTCGGTCTTGAGCCCTACCGTGTGACCCCAGCCTGCGGCGACCTGCTTGATGTCCGTCCAGTCGCCGACATCGCACTGTCTGTAGTGGTCGTATCCCACGGCGACCACGGTGCCGTCGGATCTAAGCCCCACCGTGAGATGGCTGCCGGCGGCGACCTGGATGATGTTCGTCCAGCTACTGACATCGCACTGCCCGTAGCCGTTCCATCCCATGGTGACGAGGGTGCCGTCGGTCTTAAGCCCCACCGTGTGGTAAAAGCCTCCGTCGACCCCGATGATATCCGTCCAGCCACTGACATCGCACTCCCCGAAGAAGTTGATTCCCAGGGCGACCACGGTGCCGTCGGCCTTAAGTCCCACCGTGTGATAGCTGCCGGCGGCGACCTGGACGATATCTCGCCAGCCGCCGACGTCGCACTGCCCGCCGGCATTAGCCCCCACGGCGACTAGGGTGCCGTCGGCCTTAAGTCCCACCGTGTGACCATAACCTCCAGCGACCTGGATGATATCCGTCCAGTCGTCGACATCACACTGTCCGGAGCCGTTGTATCCCACGGCGACCACGGTGCCGTCGGTCTTAACCCCTACCGTGTGTTCCCAGCCTGCGGCGACATGGACGATGTCCGTCCAGTCGCTGACAGCACACCGCCCGTAGAGGTAGTTTCCGACGGCGACCACGGTGCCATCGGACTTAAGCCCCACCGTGTAATCGCTGCCTGCGGCGACCTGGATGATGTCTGTCCAGTCGCCGACATTGCACTGCCCGTAGGTGTTGTCTCCCATGGCGACCACGGTGCCATCGGACTTGAGCCCCACCATGTGCTGGGTGCCTGCAGCGACCATGGGTGTCGCTTGCCCTTGAAGCGTATTCAGCGCCATTGCGGAAGCAGGGCTGGAGCTATCTACTGCCGCAATAATAGAACGGTCATCTGGCAGATGCGTAGTTGCTGAAGCTCCCGCTACCGGAGCAGGAAGAAGCAAGCTGAAGACCAGGAAGATAGCGAGTAGGGCTGGCAGGAGCATCTTCTTATTTTTCGCGAAGGTACTTATTTTGTATCGACTTAGCTCGCTTAATATATTCCTTGTTGGCATTTTCCCTCCCTGTGATTTACTTCTTATTGTTGTTTCTATTGTTTCGGGTGCTGCCGGTACGCTGCAATATAGCGTCGGGCGCGCTTGTCACGGCCGAGCACAAGCTCGGCAGCTAGAATAATTGGGCGCACTTTGGCCGCATCCACAATAAGGCATGTGGCACCGGCGGCAATAGCCATGACCACGAAGGCGTTATTGATCAGTCCGCGGTCAGGCAAGCCAAAAGATACATTGCTGGCGCCCATTGTCATGTTCACCCCCAGTTCGGCCTTAATACGCCGGATGGCTTCTATGACTGCCGCTCCTGAGGCGGGTTCGGCCCCTACCGCGAAAGCCATGCAATCAATGACTAAGTCCTCACGGGGAATACCTGCCGCCTCGGCTCGTTCCACTATCTTATGGGCAACCCGCACCCTTCCGTCGGCGTCCTTGGGGATACCATTATCGTCCTGCACCATACCGATGACGGCAGCTCCATATTTCTTGATCATGGGCAGGACCCTTTTCAGGGAACGTTCTTCACCGGTAACCGAATTAACCAGCGGCTTACCCTTGTAGACCTTGAGCGCCGCTTCCAGGGCATCGTGGTTAGAACTATCAAAGCATAGGGGTGTATCTACGGTTTCCATTACTGCCTGCACCGCCTTGGGCAGCAGGGCTACCTCATCGATGCCAAATACGCCCACGTTGACGTCTAGAATGTCTGCCCCGGCTTGAGTTTGAGCCAGTGCTTCTTTGCGCACAATCTCCAGGTCGCCGGCCTTGAGAGCCTCGGTTAGCTTTTCCTTGCCCGTGGGATTGATACGCTCGCCGATAAGCAATGTGGGCTGGTTATCACCAATGATTACCTCCTTGCTCGGGCTTGATACTTTTGTTTCCATCAATCTATTTCCTCCCTCTTGCCGTCTATAATCCGGTATCTTCCCAGATAACTTGCCTGCATAAATGTTGGCTGAAAGCTAGGGGTGCTGGCTAATTCAATATAACTAACTCTGGAGGCGACAGCCTGTGCCTCAGCCCGAGATTTAAGGGAAATCAGAGCCCGCTTGGCTCCCATGCCGGCAGCGTTGCCCACCTGCCGGAAGCGGTTTAGGGGTAATGCTGGCAACATGCCGATTGTCACCGCACTGGCTACATCGATGTAGGTGCCAAAAGCTCCGGCAATTATCACCTGCTTGATATCGTCTTCAGAGCAGCCGTTCGTTTCCAGAAGCACCTGAATACCGGTACGAATGGCGGCTTTAGCCAGCTGCAGTTCTCGTATGTCAGTCTGGGTAATGGTGATGGCTGGCTTTCCTTTCCGCTCCTCCTTACTGACCAATATAAACTCGTGCTGTCCCTTGTAGGTGCGAACGCGAGGTCGATTGTCTGTTATCCTGCCACCCTCATCAATAATCTTAGCCAGATAAAGCTGGGCTAATGCATCAAGTATGCCCGACCCGCAGATGCCGACCGGCGACGCCCCGTCGATGGTCTGGTACTGGATTTTATCGCCATCTATGCGCAGGCGTTCAATAGCTCCTGTGGCTGCCCGCATGCCGTACTTGATATGACCGCCTTCAAAGGCAGGTCCGGAGGCACAGGAGGTGGTGGCTATCTTCCCCTTGTAGATTAGAGAGACCTCAGTGTTGGTCCCGATGTCCAGAGCCACCGTTGTTTCTTTCGCTTGCCAGGCATCTGCTGCCAGCAACATGGAGACATGGTCGGCGCCAACGAAGCCGGCGATGTTGGGCAGCAGGTGTACGTATGCCCCAGGGGTAATATTTAACCCCAGTTCCCCAGCCCTGACTTCCAATGCCTGGCTGATGGCAGGCACGAAGGGGGAGATAGCAAGCTGTTTTACCGGCAGGCGGAGGAAGAGATGGTGCATGGCGGTATTGCCCACGACTACTGCCTCCAAAATTTCTTCAGGTTTGGCACCAGCCTCAGCACAGAGGTCAGTGCAAAGCTCGTTGATGGCGTCAACCGCCAGTTTCTGTAACGCTGCCGCATTATCCGGCGAGTGAACGACAGTGGTTATACGGCTGATGATGTCTTCTCCATAGCTAATTTGGGGATTCATTATCCCCTTGGCGGCTAAAGTCCGGCCGTCGCTGAGGTCAACCAGGTAGCCGGCAACCTTGGTAGTGCCCAGGTCTATAGCTAACCCTAGCTGGCGGCTTTTTGGGGGGAGAATGGCTATCACCTCGCCATTACGGACTACAGCCTGACTTTTCCACTTCCAGGACCGCAGCTGGTCAGAGATGGTGCGTAGGGCACCAATATCAATCTTGGTACATCGCAGCTTGTGCTGCTGGTTTAGTGCCTTAAGCAGGCGGTCGGCATCAGCCTGCGGTGCCGACAGGGACGGAGCTACTAGTCGCAGGGGGTAGGCTTGAACCGCTGGCTCGGGGGGGACTTTTATCTCCAATCCCTCCACTTGGACCCGCTGTGGGGTGGTCATGGACTCGGCGGGCACAGCTATTTTGCAGTCGCTGGTGGGATAAGTCTGACAGGCAAGCCGCCACCCCTCCTTCAGTTCTTGTGAGGTAAATGCTTCATGTTCGTTGGTCGTTGGTTTGGAGACAGTGCCGCTTAGAACTTGCACCTTGCATGAGTGGCATATTCCCTCGCCCCCACATATGCTGTTGATACCCACGCCGAACTGGCGAGCACAAGCTAGAAGAGACTCATTCTTTTGACACTCCCCTCTTCGACCTACCGGCTCAAAATCAATGGTGAAATCAGCCATTTTCTTCCTATTCTGTTACTTTATAGTGACAGGTTTCCCTGAGGCTGCAGCGGGCACAGACTTCAGCCTGTGTCCACCTTGTCATTTGTGGTCCTATGCCCATGACCATGGAAGTCGATTTGCGGGGGACCAGCACCCCCGAAGCGGTCAGTCTCACTCCGATTTCATCTGCGTTGACCAGTCCCAGCAGGTTCCACTGCTCGGTCAGGGGAAAACCGGGCATACCGGGGTTAACCGGGCTGCTTATCTCATAACCCCGAGATGAGACCTCACTGGCGAGACGCCTGAAGACTTCCAGAGCCATCATATCTACGGCGGTGCTGCCGATACCGTCCAGAATCATCCCTTGTAGAGCTGCGCTGTTTTTGCTGTAGTCTGTCACCTGTTTTTCCAGTCTGGGACCGATGGTGATAAGAATGACGGCAAGCTCCTTCGCCTCGGGGAAGGTTGCCGTCAGTAGTGGGCCGTTTATAGCTTTATTGCCCTCCAGTGACATCTGGCTGTCGTTCATACTCCTTACCGTATAGTACTCATAAGCCACTGCTGGCTCCAGCAGGCGAGACTTCTTGACACTAGCGAGCAGTTCCCGAATTAAAAGTTTTATCTCAGGCCTGACTTTAGCTCTTCCCCCCAATCCCTGCCGCCGCAGCACCTCACTGGTCTTCAACCTCAATGGGATATCGCGAATTACCGGCATAGCCCAGCCTTTCCTCTGCTCTTATGTTACCACCCCGGCCTATTAGGTAACTATTTGTATACGCCGTATTTCTTGGCGAAGTCGACCATAGCCTTGACGTTTTCCGCCTTTGCCTGGTCAAAGAACGCCCCATTGCTCAAGATATAACCACCGCCCTTGCCAGCAACATCGATGCATTTCTTTACATAGTCCTTCACTTCTTGTGGCGTGCCTAAAGCCAATAAGGCGGAGGGGACATTGCCGTACATGCAGGCAACCTTACCCAGAGTTTTCTTGGCTTTAGCTATATCGCTCTGGTCTATCATCCATAGGGTCTTGCCCTTGGGTAAGTCCTGGATAACCTCCATGCGCGTGGTCCATTTCCCCTCAGCCGCAGGATTTGGTACCACTCCCTCAGCAATTAAGCCCATCATGACCTTTCGGAAGGTGGGCCAGTAGAATTTCTTAAACTGCTCGTCAGACATAAAGCCGTCAGCACCCTTATGCAGAGGCATGAATACCAGCGGTTGTCCGTTCATCTTTGCCACGCCTACCCCCATCTTAATCATGATTGGGGTCAGCTTTTCCATGGCTTCGATGAGCTTATCCGGCTGGCGGTACATATCCAGCATTACTCCTCTGGTTCCTCTGAGGGTGTCGCCAATTACATCAAAGGGTGCCTTGCTAAATCCGGCCCACAGGCCCGGAAATCCGGCGGCGTTAATCTCCGTATTACAGGCATCCATAGCCCCTGCCCATTTCAGGGCTTCAGCACCAGCCTCAAAAAGAGCCTTATAGGTAGTTTGAACGGGGGGTAGGCCAAAGGGGATGAAATTAAAGGCAACTCCGTATATTTCGAGTATGCCGGTGAGAGTAGGGAGCATATTAAAACCCTCTAAGGCGCCGAATACGCGCGGCAGATAGGTATTGCTGAAGAAATTTGACGGGTCATCAATTAAGGCATCATATTCATCCGCCTTCATGTATTCACCTTCATTGGCTTGATATGATTGCTCAGGCGGGACCCCGTGACCTGGCCAAGAATATAGCTTGTAGTCAAGAATGTCATATACTTTTCCTGGGCCAGGCGCAACTGCTCCAATTTGCCCATCCGGTGCAAAGTCCATTACGAGTTTCTTGAATGCCATGCAGCACTTGTCGTAGTCGTACAGAGCTTCTCGAGGGGTAAATCCGGCATTATAAACTGGGAAAAAGCTAGGAATTATAAAGACCGGCACCCGGTCGGGCAACTTCTTCATCTGAATGGCATCTTTTATCCTGGTTATTCTCTCCTTGTAAGCTTTCTCAGCCTGAGGGCTCTGGAATTTAAGGTCATTCCCCTGAGGGTCTTTCAGCGACATCCACCTGGCAAACAGCGCCTCCTGTTTTTCATCCGGTGACATCTCTTCCCACTGTTTTTCCATATTTATTGCCTCCTGCATATTATCTGCTGATGGATTATTATTTTACCCCTGCCCATTTCTTGGCCAGGGTAACTCCGGCCATGGCGTCCTTGCCATAGGCATCAGCACCCGTATACTTTCTTACCTCTTCAGTAATCTGGCCGCCGCCAATCATGACTTTTACCTTGTCTCGTAAGCCGGCCGCTTCCATGGCGTCCACGGTTTGTTTCATGGAATCAAAAGCCAGAGTTAAAAAGCCACTTAAGCCCACAATGGGGGCGCCGGTTTCCTTTATCTTCTCCACAAACTTCTGCGCCGGCACGTCCACGCCAAGGTCATGGACTTCGAAGCCATTGACATCAAGCATAAAGACGACGATGTCCTTGCCGATGTCATGTATATCCCCGGCAACGGTGCCGAACACAATCTTACCCAGCTTCTTGCTCTCCGTCGTCTTGGTGAGCTTGGGCTTGACCATCTCGGTTACTTCTTTCAGTATTTCACCGGAATACACCAGGTCGGGTATGAAATATTCGCTGCTGGCAAAGCGCTGGCCCACGATTTCCATGCCCTTTCTGGCATCTTCCATAATCTTGAATGGGTCTTCACCGGCACTCAGCCTGTCTTTTACAATCTTAAGCGCCTCTTGTTCCTTCAAATCAGCTAACGTGTTAACCAGGTCTTTAGCCATCTTTGTTACCCTCCTATACCTGTATTGGACTTTATAGTCCGCTGGCGTTAATGTTATCTGAAAACGAATTATAACAGCCGTACAGGAATTTCTCTACCTATTGGTCGCAAACTGTTGCAGATTGACAGGAAGCCGTTTATTTATGATACAATGCGGGCAATTCAGAGTCGAAAGGGAGGCACGGTGACTATGGTCAAGCTCACAAAGAGGAAGGACGAAATTATCCAGAAATCCAATGAACTGGCTATAGAGTATGAAGCAAAATACAAGGGCTGTGGCCAGTGTACATTCCTGGCAATAATTGATGCACTGAGATGGGGTGGCCTGGAGATTATTCCCACGGATATGGAAGACAGGCTTTTTTCTGGGGTATGTGTTCTCACTGGCGGTGTTGGCTTGAGTGGAGATGGTACCTGTGCCGCCATAGCGAGCGGTGCTTTGGCGGTTGGCTTGGCTTTGGGACTTCAACGGGAGACCTTCGATGAGGCCTGTTTCCGTGAGAATTGCGCTACCGTTCGGAATGCTCTTCTAAATAAGTATTACCAGAAATATAATTCCCTACTCTGTAAGGATGTCCAGAGGAAATTTTTTGGAAAAGCGTGGGACTTAACACGCGATGACATGGGTGCGGAATTCCTGGGAATCACAAAAGGCTGTGTTATTATGGAAACAGCTATGTTGGCCACCGAAATTATCCTGGATGAATTTGAAAAAGGGAACGTCAAAGGTTATGTGGGTAGTTCGGACTTTAAAGCTTGAGTTTTCAGCATTACGCGGTTTACTATGAGCAGACTGAAAAATTAATAAGGAGGGAGATATGCCAGGAGTATTAAAGGACAAAGTAGCCATTATAACCGGAGCCAGTCGTGGTATGGGGAAAGCCTTCGCCTTAAGGTTTGCCGAGGAAGGAGCCAGACTGCTATTAACTACTACCAGTCTGGAAAGGGCTCAAGGCACGGTTAACGAGGTAAAGGCTAAAGGCGGGGAAGTAGCAATCATGGAGGCTGATATCTCGCGCGAAGATGCTGGTGAGAAGATAGCCGAAAAGGTTATGAAGCAGTATGGCAGAGTCGATATCCTCGTCAATAATGCTGCTATATGGTATGGCGTCAATGCCCAGCCCTGGGATGCCTGGACTGTGAAGGAGTGGGATCAGATGTTTGTGGTGAATGTAAGAGGAACATGGGTGGTCTGTAAAGCCATAGCTCCCCTGATGATAAAGCAGAAAAAGGGTAAGATTATCAATATCGCATCTAATGTTGCCAGAGTCCCCGCGGCTCAGCTCTTTTTGCCATATTCCTGTACCAAAGGAGCGGTTTACATATTAACTCACGCCTTGGCTAGAGCTCTGGGTCCCTCCGGTATTAATGTCAACGCTGTTGCCCCGGGATACGTGGCTACTGAAGCCAGTCTAGGCCAGACGAATAGCGACAAGATATTTGAGATTGCCACCGGGGAACAGTCAATTCACCAACGTTTAGAGCGAACTGACCCGGTGGGGGCAGTCTTGTTTTTGGCCTCAGCTGCCTCGGATATGATCTCGGGACAGATTATCTATATTGATGGCGGAACCGTGATGATATAGGCAACGGAAGCCCCCCGTCTGCTCTAGTTTAAGCAGTCACTGTTGCCGCACGGATCGGTGCCGTGAATTGCCCCGGCTAAGGCCAGAGTTCCTGAGCCACGTCTGCCAGCCCCAGTTCCAGCAGTTTCTTTTTACTGGGATTGGCTGTCTTGAGGTCCCAATCCATGGCTGTAAGGTACTCTTTGATCATGGTGTCCTCATCAACAGTTACTCCAGCCACGGGACCTTCCTTTAGCGGTGGCCTGCCCAGAACCCTGTCGGGGACTTTGAACTCCAGCGGGTTCAACCCCTCTCGAATATTGAAAGCCTGCCGGATGTTGGAAATTCTCTCTCCCGTCTTAAGCAATTCGTCATCGGTTATCTCCCAGCCGGTAACCGCCCTCATAAAATCAGCGATAGGGTCAACATTGGGAAAAGCCCAGAACACGAACAGGCACGTCCCGGTACAAACCACGGCCTGGTGGAAATTGCTGCCTCTCTTGCGCGCTTCTCCCCTGCCGGAAAAGGACTTTAAGTCGAATTTAGGCAGCAGTCCTGAAGGATATGCGGGCGCATCCGACAACTCTGAGCCCACAAAATGACGACCCGGAGTTGGGTCCAGCCGGTAGCTGGTGGCAAAGTAAAACGCATGCTTCGGGTCATGTGCCGGAAGCTCCTGCCCCCCAACATGTATGGCGTATTTGTCGGCGCCCCTGCCAATCTTCTCCGCTGCCGCCTTTACTCCATCGGCTAACACGGCACCGAAGCCTTCTCTCTTAGCCAATTTTTCGGTCATGGCAACGATAGATTTATGGTTGCCCCAGGTCATTTCGATACCATCGGTGTCGGCCTTGGTAATAAGTCCCCTCTCGAAGCATTCAATAGCCAGGGCGATAGCCGCCCCGGCCGAGATGGTGTCAATCCCGTAGCGATCGCAAATATCGCCTGCCTTGATTATCGATTCCAGGTTGTTATTAAGACAATTGGTACCAAACATGGCAGTCGTTTCATATTCCGGTCTACGGGCACCGGCGGCATATTTATACTCTCCGGTCCCTGCCTTCATGTACCCTCCGCATCCGATGGGGCACATGTAACAGGCGAACTTCTTCTCTGTACGCTCAATCACAGCCTCTTTTGCTAAGGGTTGAAAATCTGGAAAGTCAATAACCCCTACTCCTGTCCAGTTTTTAACCGGTGAATCACCACTCTGGACGCCGATATCAACGAGGAAAGGCGTGCCGAACGGCTTCAACCAGACGATATGCCCACCAAGTTCAGCCTGCCACTTTTTTCTTAATTCCTTGGTTTTTTCTTCATCGGCTAGAGGGACCTTCATTTTGCCCTTCACCGCCACTGCTTTAAGCTTCTTTGAGCCCATCACGGCACCCAGACCGGAACGGGCTGCGGTTCTGGCCCTGTTTATAACCGCCGAGATAAGAGAGAGTTTCTCACCTGATGGGCCAATGCAAGCTACCTCCACATCCTTGCCCAGTTCGGATTTGAGTATCTCTTCGGTCTGGTAAGTGTCCTTCCCCCATATATGGGCAGCATCCCTCAGCTCGGCTTTACCATTATTGATAAAGAGGTAGACCGGCTTTGCCGACATGCCGGTAAAGAAAACGGCATCGTAGCCGGCGAACTTCAGAAAAGCACCGAAGTAACCACCGGAATTGGCATCACCCCAGCCCCTGGTCAACGGTGATTTTCCCACCACAGTGTACCTTGTGCCCGAAAGTGCCGGGGTGCCGGTAAATGGGCCGGTAAGGAAGCCCAGTGTATTATCCGGTCCCAGTGGGTCAACCCCAGCCTTTTGTCGGCTGAAGAGGATTCTGGCGCCGATGCCGTAGCCTCCAATGAACTGGCGGCAAAGCTTTTCGTCGAGCGCTTCATCTTTTAGCTTATTTATGGAAAGGTCTACAAACAGGACCCTTCCCATATAACCTCGTGCCATACCTTACCTCCTTGCTGTCTTATTTTTAATCCATAGTTCCCCGATTTTATCGGGGTTGCTCAATTCACCTCGAATAAACAAATCTAAATACCAAAATCCAAATGACAATTCAAATTCAAATGCTTAAATGCCAAAGCTACTTCTTTTTGTCATTTGGGTTTTGAGCTTTATTTGACATTTGAGCTTTGTCATTTGTCATTATTTAGAGATGGCGCCTCACATCAGTTAAGCTACAGCCCCAAATAGGCTTTCTTAACCTGTTCGTCTTGTAGAAGGTCTTTGCCTTTTCCCTCTAAGACAATCCGCCCGTTTTCCAGCACGTAGGCCCGGTCGGCTGTCTCAAGGGTACGTCGAACATTTTGCTCAACCAGGAAGACGGTAATTCCCTGCTCACGCAGACCCTTTATGACCTCGAGGACTTCCGAGAATAATTTCGGTGCCAGACCATACGACGGCTCATCAAACATGCACAGTTTAGGATTGGACATCAAGCCCCGACCTATGGCTACCATTTGCCCTTCACCGCCGCTTAATTTACTGGCTGATTGCTTTCGTCTTTCTTTTAGCACCGGGAAAATTTGATAGACCTGCTCGAGCGTTTCCTTCTTCCGCTTCCAGGCTTCAGAGGAATACGCCCCCATCTCCAGGTTTTCTCCCACTGTCATGTCAGTAAAAAGCTTTCTGCCTTCGGGTATCTGACAAATACCCAGCTTCATAATTTTATAAGGTGCCAGCCGATCTATCCTCTTACCGAGGAACTCCACACTACCCGACGCTGGACGTAGCAGACCGGATATGGTATTAAGCAGAGTCGTTTTACCGGCGCCATTAATGCCAACCAAAGCCACTATTTCCCCCTCATTGACTCTTAACGAAACGTCCCGCAAGGCTTGAGACTTGCCATAAAAAACGTCCAGGTTGCTAACTTCCAGCACGGGTCTCCTCCCCAAGGTATATCTCAATAACTTTCTTATTGGCGACAATCTCTTGTGGTGTTCCTTCAGCTATCTTCTCACCATGATGGAGCACCATAATCCGCCCGCATATGCCTATAATTGCCTTCATGACATGCTCGACCATAAAAACGGTAATCCCTTTATCCCGAATCCTGGTTACCAGCTCCATAGCCTCGCTTACCTCCGCGGGGGTTAGACCGGCCATCAGTTCATCAAGCAACAATAGCTCCGGCTTGGTGGCTAGCGCTCTGGCTACTTCGGTGCGCTTCTGGTTGACCATGGTCAAGTCTTTAGTTGGGAGTGCGCTCATTGCCGTCAACCCCACAAACTCCAGTGCCTGGCTAGCTTCCCTGGCAGCATCCGCCGCTGATACACGGGTTGGCGTCCCGAAAAATGCCCCCACTAATACATTCTGAAGGACCGATATATTGGCGAAAACTTTAGTCTCCTGAAATGTCCTCGATACTCCCAGCTTACATATTTGATGGGGCTTTAAGCCGTTGAGTTTGTGTCCTTTGAATCTCATTTCCCCTGATTTAAAAGGAATAGCTGCCGATATCAAGTTAAACAGCGTTGTCTTGCCAGCTCCATTGGGACCAATCAGACCTAGGATTTCGCCCTGGTCAACATGGAAGTCAACATGGGATACCGCCGCTAACCCCCCAAAAAACTTGGTTACATCTTGGCCTTCAAGTATTGGCATGTTGCTCTACTGGGCCTCCTTTCCGCAACTTTGTTATCAATCCCCCCAGTCTATTCTGTACTCTTTGTATCAGCCCCCCCACTCCTTGGGGCAGGAATACTACAACGAGCACTAATGTAATACCGAAAATGAGCATATACTGATAGGGAACCTTAGTTATGAGGTAGTATCTCAGGTAGCCAAAGCTCACCGCGCCTAAGATAGGACCGTAAAGCTGTCCCATACCGCCGAAGAGGGCCATCAAAACTGGCAAAAAAGTATAGTTGGCATTAAAGGCGGTTGTCGGGTCGACATAGAAAACCCTGGGCCCTGTGGCTACCCCCATTGCCCCCATGAAAAAGGCGCTGATGGCAAAGGTTAGAATCTTCAGCCTAGTTGTATCGACGCCCATGTGAGCCGCCGCTTCCTCGTGTTCACCGATGCCCTGCAGGGCCAACCCGTATCTAGAGCGTTTGATAAGGTAGGCGGTAACCATTACTGCTACAACAATGATGAGCGCGATGTAATAAAGAGTCGCGGTATCTACAACGGCGACGTTTCGGCCCCGCGCGCCCATTATCTCAAGCTCAAACCAATTAAAAAACCGGTTGCTGAATTCGACGACCCCGAAGGTGAACATAGCAAAATATATACCTCTAAGCCTCAGAGTCACGGCGCCAATGCCAAGGGCCGCACAGAAACTGAATAGACCACCAACAACGATACAGGCAGGCAGCGGTAATAATACCCCCTCTCGTGCGTACAGGATAGCTGAAGTATATAGGCCGATCCCGAAAAATCCCCCCGTCGCTAATGACATGTAACCGGTAGGAGCGGAAAATATAACCCAGCTCACAGCCAGGACACCCCACATAATAAGATCGGTCATTATATTGATATGGTCAAGTCCGATAAGGCGGGGCGCAATAGCTAATAAGACTAGAACCAAAAGAAGTACCGCCGGTACCAAGAATCTTTTGGATGTAAGCGTGGTAATATTCATCTCAACTCTTCCCAAAAATACCTTTTGGCTTCACCAGGAGCAGGATCAAGAATATAACATAAAAGGCAGGGAATGCTAGCATCGCATTATAGTGTTCTACGGCCTGGCCAACAATGCCCAGTATAAGACCTCCGATAAGGCAGCCCTGAATACTGCCCACCCCACCCAGGACGATCACTATGATGGCGATGAGGGTATATTTCAGGCCCATACTTGTGAGAGCAGGGAAGCACAAGATGTGTAGTACGCCGGCAAAACCAGCTATTGCAGCACCCAGCCCAAAACATAAAGCCAGCACAAAATTGATATTTACCCCCATGAGTCCAGCAGTCGCCGGGTCCTGGGCCGCGGCCCTGATGGCTTTTCCCAGGCGAGTACGAGACAGAAATAAATAGAGGGCTAAACTTATGCCAAGAGCAAATACAAGGACTACTACCCGATTTGTCGGGACTATCACATCCAGAATACGTATCGGAGTGGGTAAAAAGTGTATGTTGGCTGGTAAACTACCCCATTCTAATTTGGCCGCATATTGTATGATATACAGGAGGCCAAAAGTGGCTAACAGGGAACTGCCCTCGAAGGCACCAACTGATGGTGACGACTTTCGAAGTTGTTTGAACAGAGTGCCATGAAGTAAAAAACCTAATATAAATAAACCAGGACCGACAATAGCCAGGGAAAGCAGCGGGTTAATGCCAACAAACATGGAGCACACTGTAAAGGCTAGGAAAGACCCGACCATAATAAACTCGCCGTGAGCCAGGTTCAACACCCGGGCAACGCCATACTGCAAGCTGAGCCCCATGGATAGCAGAGCATAGATGCCACCCCACACCACACCATTAAATACTATGTCTAAGATCAGCCTTGTTGTCATAGTCACAATGATAATCTTCTGGCACTGGTAACCACACGGACAGGCTGCCCAGAAAGATACCCTGGGAAACTACCTCCCAATATCCTTCTAGACAGCCTGCCTTCTATTCTAGACTCCTAATCTTTGTCTTACTTAATGTGTCTAGCCTTATTCCTCTCCTCTTCCTCTATTATGTGCCGTTGTAGCCCCAATCCGGCTTGGGATAGATGCCGTCTGCGGTCCCTGTACCCACGTCAATGACCTCGTAGATCATCCAACCATCACGTCCGTCCAGCGGTGGCCAAAACTCCTTCGGTATAACCATTTTCGCCGGATCGTACTGCCACTGACCAATCTGCCCGTTGTAGAACTCCTTACACATAAGACCGCCGGAACTCGCACCGGGTGCAGTAACGCCATCTGCCTTAACGAACCAGGCGGGTCCGAAAGTCGTGGTGAACGGGCTACTCTGGGTGTGAGTCGCGAGCGCATTCCTTATGACGTCGTTGTCAAGGCTGTGGGTCGTCGCGATGGCACTCTGGAAAATTTCCAGCCCGGCTACGTAGGGCATCGTCCCCCACCAGTCGAGGATAAATCGCCCCATCGTTTCGCCGTTAATATCCCTATTGGTTCCCGTCACCTTCGTCCCCGCGTCTTGAGAGAAGAAGTCTATATATTCAGCGGTGAAATTTGCAGCAGCGCCGCCGATGTTATCAAGACTTTCCTCATTAAAGGTAGTAAAACCCATCACTCCTTGCAAGTCTAGGTTGCGTTGTACGCCGGAAACGTCAGGAATGAGCATGAACTCGAAGTTCATCCCCGGGCCGACAACTATGGCGTCGAAATTAATGCCGTTCGCGATTGCCATTGACACAGTCGTCATGGCGGCAGGTGGATAGCAAAACGAGCACAGAAGATCGGCATCCGCATCCTCGGCTGCCTGTAATTGTGTCAGTACATTCGCTTCCCCTACTGGAACATTCGCCGTTCCCACAAGGGTAAAGTGGGTGGGATCGGCATCTATTGCGGCTATAGTCGCATCTCGATACTCCCAGCCATGGGTGTCACCGATGTACATTATGAAGATATCCATTGGGTCCGGAGCATACTCTGGCTCACCCTGCCAGTCACGCAGAATCTCAAACAGCGAACCCACCTGGTCCCAGGTAGAGTAACTTAGCGTGGCGAACAAGTATTTGTAGTTACTAAGTGTCTGCTCGATTGTCGTGCAGCCGCCCTCGGCTCCTACCAGGACATACCCGGCACCACTGCATGTCCCGGCAGCGGACTGCAGGAATGAGGTGCTACAAGGGGGGAACATAAAGTGATAATCGTTGCTGAGAATCGCACTGCTCAGCAAGCTGCTCATTAGCCCCAAGTCACTTGTATCATCCACTATTGTCAGGTCTACCATCTTCGTCCCAATGTCTCCACCGACAGCTATACCGCCAGCCTTATTGACTTTATCCTGCCAGTAGTCCATCACCGGGCCGAATGCGAAGTCTCCGATGGTCTCAAGAGAGCCTGAGAGGGATCTTGGTGCAAAAATGTAGATTTTGTCTGTTTTCGGCCCCGAAGGCTCGCTGGGCTCGGTACAGCCGATGAGACTCACGCTAAGGACTAGCACCACCGCTAGTGAGATAAAAAGTATTTTACTTTTCACTGTTTCTCCTCCTTTCTAAAACTTTTTAAAACTGTATCGCATCTTTCCGTCATACAACCATACACATCCCTCCTTTCATTCTTGATTTGGTTCTGCCATCTTAGATAAGCTACTTCTCCTAGAATTGCGCTTCACCACCTCCCTTCTTCTTGATTGAACATTCGTTCGATTTTCAGCGATGCCAATCATCAAAGCTTAGTTTTCTAGTCCCGTTTATAAGTTTATCATCCACCCAGCCGTCTGTCAACCCACCATCCCCGTTCAGCACGTCAGTGATGCATCTTCTTGCCATTGTGAGGAGGACAGCGACGAAGCAATCCCTGGCACAAGGGGAAGCTTTCGATCCTAATCTCAGACCAATGGCAGATAACGAGGCTCAAATGCCGCTGGTAGAGATCAGCAGTGGTAATTTACACCACTTGACGGGATGCTATCTATCAGGGTAATGTATAGTAAAAATTTAAGAAGGTCTAAGAAAATAAATCAGGAAGGTAATAATGGCGATTTTAGAAGAACCAATAAAAGGAATAGCAGAAGTTAAAAATTACATTGATGGAGAATGGGTTGAGTCCGAAGGTGAGATTCAGGACGTGGTCAATCCAGTCAATGGTGAAGTGATTGCCAGAGTCCCGATTTCAACCAAGGAAGAGATTGACACCGCAGTTGAAGCGGCCAAAGTAGCTTTCCCTGATTGGCGGAGAACTCCGCCGGTTGCTCGTGCCAGATGCCTCTTTCGTTTAAAGGAGTTGCTTGAGGAGAATTTTGAAGAGTTGAGCAGGGTACAAACTCAGGAGCATGGGAAGACAATCGATGAATCCAGAGGTGAGACCAGGCGCGGCATTGAAAATGTAGAAGTTGCCTGTGGTATTCCCACCCTGATGCAGGGTTATAATTCTGAAGATATCGCATCCGGTATTGACGAATATCTTATTCCTACGCCACTGGGCGTCTTTGGTATCATCGGACCTTTTAATTTCCCCTTCATGATTCCGCTCTGGTCAGCACCTTACGCCGTCGCGACTGGCAACTGCGTCGTAATCAAGCCCTCAAGCGAGGTTCCCTTAAGCCAGATGAAAATTGCGGAACTTGTGGATGAAGCAGGTTTTCCTCCTGGCGTCTGGAATGTAGTGAATGGTGGAAGAACGGTGGTCAACGGAATGCTGGACCACCCAGATATTGAGGGTATTACTTTTGTCGGCTCAACTCCTACTGCCAAGGATGTTATCTACCCGAGGTGTGGTGCCACCGGCAAGCGGGTCATTGCTCAGGGCGGAGCCTCAAACTTTATGGTAATCATGCCGGATTGCAACCTGAGAGCAACCATACCGGCAATGATGACATCTTTCTTCGGTAATGCGGGGCAACGCTGCCTAGCTGGTCAGAATGCCATTATTGTTGGCGATGATGACCGTTTCTACAACGAATTTATTAACGGTGTTGTAGACACCGCTAAGAAGATAGTAATTGGTAATGGTCTTGATGAGGAAGTTCAGATGGGTCCTGTCCGTGATACCGAGAAAAAGACAAAAATACTTTCATATATCAGTAGTGGTATTGAAGAAGGTGCTAAGATAAGACTTGATGGCAGGGGTGATTTTAAAATTAAAGGAGACTATCCCGATACCTGTTTCCTGGGCACAACCATCATGGAAAACGTTAAACCTGAAATGAAGATAGTTACCGAGGAGATATTCGGTCCCACCATGGGTATTATCCGTGTCAAAACCCTTGATGAAGCCATTAAAATATGTGACGACAATCCCTTCCATAATGCAGATGCTATTTTTACCTCGAATGGAAGAACTGCTCGAGAATTCAAGTATAGAGTTAAAAGCGGGAACGTTGGTATCAACGTCGGTATAGTGGCACCCATGGCATTTTTCCCCTTCAGCGGGATGCGCGACTCATTCTTCGGAATCTTACACACTCAAGGTAAGGAAGCCATCCGCTTCTTTACAGAAAGCAAGGTGGTAATTGAAAGGTGGCCCTAGTAATGGAGGAGATATAAAATGCCGTTAAATACAAGCGCCTCGGTTATCAGTTTTGCTAAGCAGCTGGAAGCGGATTCTGCTGGCTTTTATGAAAAGATGGCAGAAAGATATCCCAAAGCGGCAGAGCTTTTTCTCACCTTTTCCAAAGAGAATAATAAATATACAATAATGATTCAAAGGGCATACTACGGCGTTATCACTGATGCCATTGAGGGGTGTTTTGCCTTCAGTGTAGAAACCGATAAATATACGTTTGAGAGAGAACCCGCGAAGGAACTAGGCCACATTGATGCCTTAAATCAGGCCATTGATATGGAGCAGAAGCTCATCTCGTTCTACACTGATGCTGCCGAACAATCAAAAGCGTTTATGGCAGATGTACCCAGGACTTTTTTAATAGTAGCCAAGAAAAGAAAGGATCGTGAAGATAAACTAAGAACGCTTCTTAAGGAGACATAACTAAGCATGGCAAGTATAGTTGAAAGGCGTCGCATAAGCTGCCCGATTTATCATGCTGGTGCTTATATTGTGAAGTTTGACGATGGATCTCACGTTATTAAATGCGCTAATAAACAGAAATGCGGTGATACATGCCCATATCTGAAAGACCCGGACTACAGATCCCCTTATCGCAGAGCACCTGAGTATATGCCTTAATAATTACAGTATCTTGGAGGTGGGCCCCATTGTTAGGACAGGATAGAAGTAATGTTAAGGTTGGGTCCCGCTATCCTCAATGGGTCTGCGGTAGTAAGTTTAGCGTCACCGAAGACCTGCACCCATTCGCCGAAGGCCAGATTAGTCGTGATAAGGGTCGACCGGCGCTCATATCGCTCAGATAGCAGGTTGAAGAGGAGTTCACCACCGACGCGATCAAACGGCACGAATCCTAACTCGTCCACGATAACCAGGTCAGCTCTTTCCAAGCGTTTGTCAATAGTGGTGTTGACATATACCAAAGAAGTTTTTATTATTACTTAAATTGAGTTCTTGTTTTCTGTAACTACTAAGGCAGTTAATCAGTAAACATGAAGCGCTTGTGGGACTCAGCTTAAAACCTTTTCAAATTTTATGAATTGACCATCTACTTCGTAGAAGGAAATGATATTAAAAATGAGACACACTCAGTTTAATAAGGACAATGGGGGAGATTGAAAATTGAATGTCAAAACAAGTAATAATCTGACGGAGATGATAGGCAAGGAAAAGGTCATCAAGGAACGCAAGATCCTTGACAGGTACTCTCATGATAATAGCTTTACCTTGCCGATGCAGCCACGATTAGTCGTACAACCCCGTAATGCAGATGATGTGCAAAAGATTGTGACTTGGGCCAACCAAACAAAAACACCCCTGGTAGCGGTAAGCTCAGGTGAGCCCCACTTTCGTGGTGATACCGTGCCGAGCGTGCCGGAAGCGGTCATCATTGACCTGCGCCGGATGGATAAGATTATCAGGATTGACCGCAGAAACAGGATGGTGCTAATTGAGCCGGGAGTAACCTATGCGCAACTGCAACCGTCCTTAGCTGAAGAGGGCTTGAGACTCTCCACGCCACTGCTCCCCCGCCAGTCAAAGTCAGTAATCGCTAGTCTGTTGGAGAGGGAGCCGACGCTGGTGCCCAAGTACAACCACACACTGCTTGAGCCATTGAGATGCCTGGAGGTAGTCTGGGGCAATGGGGAGATACTGCGAACCGGCGAGGCAGGTGGCTATTACCCCACGCTTGAGCAGCAATGGGAAATGGGTCTGGCTCAAGTTTTCTCCGGAGGTCCTGGTCAGGTGGACTATTACCGGCTTGTTTCCGGTGCTCAAGGGAGTATCGGTATCGTGACCTGGGCATCAGTAAAATGTGAGATTTTGCCCAAGGTGCACAGGTTTTTCTTCATACCGTCGGATGACCTGAAAGGCCTGATAGAATGCGCTTACCGACTGCTGAGAGTCAGGCTGGGTGATGAGTTCCTTGTATTAAACAGCGCTAACTTGGCTGCTATCCTGAGTAGGGATGCTGACGGAATACAAGCCCTGAAAAGTAAACTGCCACCATGGGTTATCATTATGGGAATCGCTGGGCGTGACCTTTTCCCGGAGGAAAAGGCGGACTTCCAGGAAAAAGATACCAGGGATATAGTGCAGCAGTTCGGCCTAGAATTACTTCCAGCGGTTTCCGGCATCGGGGGCGGACAGGTAATGTCAACCATACTCAATCCGTCTCCGGCAGCCTACTGGAAGTTAACTTACAAAGGTGCCTGTCAGGATATTTTCTTCATGACCACGCTGAATAAGACTCCGGAATTTGTCAATACGGTTTTTGCTGCGGCAAATGCGCTGCGATATCCGGTCTCGGATATCGGTATTTACCTCCAGCCGCAGCACCAGGGTACCGCCTGTCACTGTGAATTCAATCTACCTTACAACTCTGGGGACAAGATAGAAATTGACCGTGTCATGGAATTACTGGAGACGTGCAGTGAAGCCTTGATAAAGCAGGGGGCTTATTTCTCCCGCCCTTACGGTATATGGGCGGATATGGTGTATAACCGGGATGCCAGTAACAAGGAAATGATAAGGACCATCAAAGGGATATTTGACCCCAATAATATACTGAACCCGGGGAAGCTTTGTTTCTAGCAAAAATGGAAAGTTGAGGTATAAAAGGACATGGCTTTAGAGGACTATAGGGATGATTGTACGGACTGCAGCCGCTGCTCCTACTGCAAGTGGATCCCGCTTGACCACATAAAAAGCGCCAGGTTTGCCAGGGCCTGTCCCAGCATTGAGTACTGTAATTTTCAGGCCTACTCCCTCGGTGGCAGGTTATCCGTCGCTCTTTCCCTGCTCGAGGGTAGGATCGGCTATAATGACGAGCTGAAAGATATTGTCTGGAAATGCCAGATGGGTGGGGCATGTGATGTCTCCGATAAGATCTGCCGCTATAACATCCGGGGGCTGGAGGTAATGCGTGAAATGCGCTTCAAGCTGGTTGAGGATGGACAGACGCTGCCCCAGCACAAGCCTTATATTGATAACCTTCAGAAAGAAAAGAATATGATGATGGAGCCCGGGGTGAATAGGGGCAAATGGGCTGATGGGCTGGACGTAAAAAATCTGGCCGAGGAAAAGGCTGCGGTGGTCTTTCATGCCGGCTGCCGTTACAGCTATGATGAGGGATTGCAGAAGACAGCCAGGGTGGCCGTCATGATGCTCAGGGACGCTGGTGTGGATATCGGTATCATGGGGGAGAACGAATCATGCTGCGGCGGCAGGGTTTACCAGTGGGGATACCATAAAGAGCTGAACGGATTTGCCAGAAAAAACGCCCGGGTATGGGCTGATGCCGGAGTGAAAACGGTGGTCACACCGTGTGCTGAATGTTACTACACCTTTAAACGGCTTTATCCTGAGATAGGTTTCACCTTTGAGGTTGTTCACGTGGTGGAATATATCAACCGCCTTATCAAGGAAGGCAAGATAAAACTGACTAGGAGTGTGCCTTTGACCGTTACCTATCATGACCCCTGCCACCTGGGTAGGCTGGGCGAGCCGTATGTGCCTTGGCAGGGCAGTAGAGAGAAAATATACGGGCAGATTCCGGTGTGGAAACCGAGCAAACCCAGGTATAGCGGTGCCTGGGGGGTATACGATCCCCCAAGGAACGTCTTAAAGAGCATACCGGGGCTAGCGCTGGTGGAGATGGAGAGAATCAGAGAGTATGCTTGGTGCTGTGGTGCCGGCGGCGGGGTACTGGAAGCATACCCGGACTTTGCCGCTTGGACCGCCGCAGAAAGGCTTACCGAGGCAAAGGCCACTGGTGCAGAGGCGATAGTCAGTGCCTGCCCGTGGTGTGAAGGGAACTTTGCCGATACGGTCAAAAACCAAGATGAAAAAATCGAGGTCTATGACATTATAGACCTTGTTCAGATGGCGCTATAACAACAGAAGGGAGCAGAAAATGGCATTATCAAGAGACGCGTACCGTGCTTTGGAAGATATAGTAGGCCCCAGATATATCTCAGAAGACCCCGCTGTAATGGACTCATACGCTTACCAGTGGCTGGCTGAAACCGTCCGTCCCAACCAGAGCAAGTTCATGCCCCGGCCGGAGGCCGCTTTATTGCCAGGCAGTACCAAAGAAGTCCAGGCGATAGTAAGAACCTGCAACAAATACAAGATAAAAGTAAAAGCCTATTCCACGGGATGGTACTTTTACGGTGCTCCCTTTACTGAGGGCGTTATCCAGTTGGATATGCGGCGTATGGACCGTATCCTTGAGATTGATGAGAAGAACATGTTCGCCGTGATAGAGCCGTATGCTATCGCCGGCGTGCTTCAGGCAGAGGTGATGAAACGGGGGCTGAATTGCACCGTGACCGGCGCCGGGGCCAGCTGCTCTATCTTAGTCGGCGCTACTTGTTATCACGGAAGCGGCGGCACCTCGATTTACACCGGCGAGCTCAGGGAGAACCTGCTGGGGGCGGAGTGGGTTATGCCCAATGGTGAAATATTAAGAACAGGCTCCATCGGTTCCAGGTGCGGCTGGTTCTGTGCCGAAGGCCCGGGCCCGAGCATGAGGGGTATCGTCAGGGGAGCGCTGGGAGCCAGAGGTGGTCTGGGCGTATATACCAAATGCGCCGTGAAGCTGTCTCCCTGGCCGGGACCGGCGGAGTTTCCCGTTGAGGGTACCGTACCCGCTTACCGCTCTCCGCTGCCCGGAAACTTCAGGGCATATACTCTGGCCTTTAAGGACTGGGATAGTTTATTCGAAGCCTATTACAGATTATATGATAACGAGATATGTTACTATGCGCACCGGCAGTGGACCATGCTGGGTGCGGACCTGGGTCCGGCTTTCTGGATGCTCTACCAGGACCCCACCAAATCGCTTGATGACATAGAGGAGTTTGTGCAGAAGCGGGAGGTAAAAGAAGTCACTGAAGAAATGAGGATATCATTCCAGTTGGTGCTGGTGGGCATGAGCCAGCGGGATATTGAGTATCAGGAGAAGGTGCTGGAGTGGATACTGAAAGAAACCGGGGGCTGGAAAGTCAAGAAGTGGCTGGAGCCGGAAATGGAGCAGTTTTCGTTGTTGTACCTGCTCAGGCTGGGTAAGAAGAATCTGAACTTCGTCTATACCGGTGGTTGGGTAGGCAACTTCATGCAGTCCGGCACGCCAGACTTTGTGAAAAAATACGAACCGCTTGCCGAAGATGCGACCGAAGAATACCAGGAGAAGGGACTACTGGTGGACTGTGGCAGCGATTCGATGATGGGGTGCGTCGGCTCCATCGGAGGCGGGGGGCAATGCGGGCTGGAGCAGTTCGGTTTTTATGATGTGGCCGATAAGATATCGACTGCTGCCGCCGTAGAGTGGATGAAGCACTGTATACAAGAAGAAGCCAGGCATAATATCCCGCCCGGGAAGGAAGGCATGTACCTTGCTGTAGGTAAAACGCACGAAGAACTGCAGCAAGATCTGGCCAAGCAGCCAGCCACACACACCTGGCAGCGTAAGATTAAACAGGCGTTAGACCCCAATAATCTTGGTGACCGGTTGTATCCCACTCTTGACGAGAGGTAAAATAAGGTAGACGAACTTTTTACCTTGGCAAACGCAATCAAACAATAGAGCGTGTTGTTTAACTCTGGTAACAATCACTTGTTTTGTTACCTAACTACACAATCTATCGTTTTGTTACCGCTTTAATCGACATAGAAGATCAGATCGTGAGATCATGCCGGTCTCAGCAATGCAAAAACCCACGCAATCTTCGGTTGGTAGGCTAGCGGAAAGCTCATCGATAGACTTCTATTTTTTATCCACAATCATAGTTTTTTTGGCCTCCTTGGTTCACATGTATTGTGAGTCGAGTTCAACGCGCGGCACAGGCTGCTGGCAGCGCCGGAGTGAGTGTGATACAATAGATGTTGCATCCCGTGGATCCGCTCAGTAACATTTTGTATGAGGGAGTGCTTGCGAGCCGTAAAATGGTTGACAGTGTGGGGGGGTTATGTAGTATAGGCTAGGATTCTGGAAAAACTTAACCCTTACGGAAATTCTAGAAAGGAGGTTTAACACGGGCAATTTATTTGATTTAACAGGCAAGGTTGCTATAGTGGTTGGTGGTGCTGGTGGTATTGGTCGTGCGCAGGCTCTGGGCCTGGCTGAGGCTGGCGCCGATGTCGTTGTGGCCAGTCGCAAACTTGAGCATCTTGAGCCGGTAGCCAAGGAGATACAAGCTCGGCGTAGAAAGGCACTGGCTGTCGCTGTGGAGGTTACTGATGAGAAATCAGTAGCGGCCATGGTCGATAGTGTCCTGAAGGAATTCCCTCACATTGATATTCTGGTAAACGCCCATGGTCTGGCGATCCGCAAAGCTGCCGATACCTTTCCCATTGACGAGTGGCAGCAAGTTATGGATATCAACACCCGCGGAACATTCATCTGCTGCCAAGCGGTTGGGCGGGTGATGATTAAGCAGCGTAGCGGTAAGATCATAAACGTATCATCGGTGAGAGGCAGATACGGCCTCCCTGCAGATTACGCCGCTTACTGCGCCAGTAAAGGAGCTGTAGATACCCTGACACGAACGCTCGCTTGCGAGTGGGCCAAGTACAACGTGCTGGTGAATGCGGTCGCGCCCACTATTGTGGAAACCGAACTTACCCGTCCTGCCTTGGCCAACCCCCAGTTTGCCCAGCAGATGAAGTCTCGTATCCCGCTCGGGCGCTGGGCAATGCCGGAGGATATTGTCGGAGCTACCCTGTTCTTTGCCTCAAAGGCGTCAGACTTCATTACAGGGCAGGTCCTTTACATTGACGGCGGCGTGACTACCTGGTAATAGAATACTTGATAGTTAAAATTTAAGGAGGTATATGTTATGGGGAAAGAAGTTTTAGTTGATTTGAGTCATCCGTTTGGTGCTGGTTCACCGCTGTGGCCGTATTTTGAAGATGTCAAAATCGAAAGAATGCACTATATGGCAAAGTCCGGCGTTCTATCCCAAAAAATAACGACCGTCATGCATTGCACCACCCATGCCGATTCACCAGGGCACGTATTTGAGGGCGGTTTGTTTACTCACGAAATTCCCCTGACCTGCTACTATGGCGATGCTGTAGTCTGGGATATCCCAAAGAAGAAATGGGAGCTCATCACCGCCAAGGATCTCGACGCAGCCAATAAGAGGTTGCCTATGAAGGAGGGCGATATCATTATTGTCCATACCGGTTGGAATAAATATTGGGGCGATAACACCAATTATTTCTGCTATTCACCCGGATTGGGCAAAGAGGCTGGTGAATGGTTCGTATCGCACAAAGTTAAAGCTGTCGGCGTGGACCAGCAAGCTCTGGACCATCCGCTCCACACCGCTATTGGACCTCATGGGCCAGGCCCGCTGCGTCCGGACATATGCGCCGAATATAAGAGAGAGACCGGACGCGACGTGCTGGAAGACTTCCCTGAGTGGGAGCCCTGCCATAACTTGATAATGAGAAACGGTATCCTCGGCTGGGAAAATGTCGGTGGCGATATCGCTAAAGTAGCCGGGAAAAGATGCAAAATTTCTGGTTTCCCAATCCGATGGTACATGGGTGATGGCTCCATCGTTCGCATGGTTGCCTTCATTGATGAGAAGGACCTCAACGATGTCCCAGATCGCGTTTACAAGTACGGCACACAATAATCGGGATTATTCACGACCCGAGTAATTTAGAGTTAACAGGGAGAAATATGAAAAAGATTAATTTAGCTCAGGTCAAGCCCTACGAAGCTGCCGGTCATTTCAAGATGGTTGCGCTTAGGTTAAGCGGCAAAGATGAAACAGGGGCTGAGAAGTTCTGGGTGGGCCTTTCCCATTTCCTGCCCGGGGGTGGAGCCGAATTCGGCGCTACGCCAGCGGAGAAATACTATTTCGTCCTGGACGGAGAAATCACCGTTAAGACCGAGAAGGAAGAGATTATCCTCGGCCCATGGGACTCAGTCTACATCGCTCCCAACGAGGGTAGATCAATACTCAACAAGACCAATAAACCGGTGAGCATGCTGGTAGTTATTAACTATTAGTAATCTTCTCTATTCCGAGCAATTATTACAATTCTTGCCCGAGTAAGAGAGGGGGAGCAGCTTATGAAAGCCGAAGAAATTAATCACGTCGCTTTGCTGGGAGCGGGCATGGTAGGGTATGGACTGGCACTGCATTTTGCCAAGGCAGGTTATCAGGTATCTTTATACTCCCGGACTCAGCAAACACTAGACAAAGCCATTGAAAACATCAGGGCAAATCTCCCCGCCTTACTGCAAGGACAAGCTATCGTAGAGGATGAAATAAAAAAGATTATAAGCAGGATAAAAACAACCAGAAACATAGATGAAGCAGTGGCAAAGGCACCGATTATTATCGAATCAGTGGCTGAAGACCTAAATATAAAACAAGACTTATTTAAGGAATTAGACCAGATGTGCCCTAGGGATGTTATTCTGGCCACAAATACGTCGGTAATCAGTATAACGGCGATAGCATCTAAAGCCAAGAACAGGGACAGAATCATTGGAACACACTTCTGGTTTCCACCATATCTTATCCCTCTAGTTGAAGTGGTAAAGGGAAAAGATACTTCTAATGAGACAATGGAAATAACCTATCAATTCATGAAAAAGGCGGGGAAATATCCCATCAAATGCTTGAAGGATGTCCCAGGATTTGTCGCTAACCGTCTCCAGCACGCCCTGTGGCGAGAAGCCATCTCAATTGTAGAAAAAGGCATTGCCGATGCAGCTACTGTTGACGATGCTATCAAGCAAAGTTTTGGTATACGGATTGCGGTTCTGGGGCCAATTGAGAATGCCGATATGGTGGGGCTAGATTTGGTTCTGGCCATCCATAATACCGTTTTGCAGGATTTAGAGGCTTCTCCCAACCCCGCCTCACTCTTAAAGGACAAGGTAAGTAAAGGTGAGCTTGGATTTAAATCTGGAAAAGGTTTTTATGACAAATGGACACCAGAAAGCATAAGGCGCACTAGAGAAAGGCTTACGAAACACCTTATTGATTACTCTCGAAAGCAACAAGCTTGAGACAGAACATATGATATTAATGATCAACAATGTAAGGGGGAATGCATAAAATGGAAAAACTCATCATAACGGCCGCCTTGACCGGTAATATTACCCTGCCAACGCAAACACCTTATCTGCCGCTGACGCCGCAACAGATCGCCGAAGAGGCGGTAAGGTGTGCCGATGCCGGGGCAGCCTCGGTGCACGTCCATGGCCGAGACCCCCAGACCGGCAAACCGACCACTGACCCAGCGGTATACCGGGAGATTGCTACCCTAATCAAGTCAAAAAGCAATGTCATTGTCTGTGTAACCACGGGCGGTACCATGGAAATGACCGCGCCGGAGAGGATAAGGGTTGTCCCGGCTCTCAAACCGGAGCTGGCTACATTTAACATGGGCTCGATCAACTTCTCAATTCACCCAATTGTAGAGCGATATAAGGACTCGGACTACAAGTATCCCTGGGAGAAGGAATTCGCTGCCAATACCATAGATTTTATCTTCCGCAATACCTTTGGTGATATCGAACACTTCTGCAAGACCATGACTGAGAATGATACCAAACCCGAACACGAAGCATATGACGTAGGGCACCTGTACAATATACAGTATTGCATTAGGAAAAAGCTGGTGAAGTTCCCCATCTGGGTGCAATTTGTCACCGGAATTTTGGGTGCGATTGGCGCCCATTTAGAAAATATCATGTTCATGAAACAAACAGCTGACCGATTGTTCGGACCGGAAAACTACAAATGGTCGGTGATTGGCGCCGGCTATCCCGCCGAGTTCAACCTGGCGACCCTATCCATAATGATGGGTGGGCATGTCCGCGTGGGCTTTGAAGACAATATTTATGTCCGCAAAGGAGTATTGGCTAAGAGCAACGCCGAACTGGTAGAGAAGGTAGTCAGAATCGCCCGGGAGCTTGAACGGGAAATAGCTACGCCCGACGAAGCAAGAGAGATCCTTGGCCTAAAAGGGAAGGGCAAGGTCAACTTCTAGAGGAACTGGACACAATACCCCACAAAGAAGTCTCTTCGATTCTATTTTGTTTTTTGAGCCTAGCAACCTTCTGTGGGCGACTCGTAGGTGGCCACTTCACGGCTTTTGCAATCTGCAAGCTCGGACACGTTTGAAGGGGATTGTGTCAAATCAGTGATGACTGTAAATTCGTAATCAGGGAAATGCCTCTGAAGTGCTTCTCTTAGCGAACTCCTTACTACTATAAGCGCATTGACTGCTGACGCTAGGGCTAATTCGACTGCAGGCATAAGCCCGTTGCCACGCAGTTCCAATGGGCCGACCTCGTCGATGACTACCAGGCCGCAGCTGCTCTCGACCGCCCGTTTAATAGCACCGCAGGCAAATAATATCCCATCTCTGCTGATGGTATAGTCACCCACCATTTCACCTCCCTTGAAACATCCATAGCATAATAGCCGGGCAAATGGGATCTCTTGGCCGGTAAGGAGGTCAAGTGCATTAGAGCCAACTCGTTGTCCTTGCTTCTCAATCGCCGGAGAGAGGATTCCGCCAACGCTGGAACCAGATTTTCGCCGCCAGTCAATATATCGCCTACACCAACTGGTCTTGCCTGACCTTGATTCACCTACAACGAGCAGTCTCACTAAAGACCTGATGCGAAGGCAACTGCCGCGGCAATCCAGCAAAAGGCCATGATGGCTATGGTGCTAGAATAGAAGGCCTTGGGCTTCGCAGTCATGAGTTGCCAGAAATTGGATCGGAGCTTTGTACCTACCAGGTGTCCCAGGAGCAGCAGACAAGTACCTACAATGGCTAGACCTGTACCATTGGCAAACACTGAACTGAGTCTCTCAGCAAGTCCCCAGGATGCCCAGTTACCCATACCTGCCGCTGATGCTAGAACGCCGTAAAGGATGATGCTCAGGTATCCCGCTGCAACACCAGCGCCAATGCGCACCCTGATACTGCTTTCAAAACCTTTAAACACGAGGCTGACTACTAAGCTGAAGGCCAGTGCTTCCAGCAGGATTGCTGAGGCGGGGTTCACTACGAAGGGAGAGAAGATGAATTGGCCATAAATCACGGCGCTCAGCGGCTTGAACAGGGCCGCGATGACTCCTATCCAGAATACGAGCTTGGGCCGCCGATAGATGACGACAAATGCTGCCATGATTGACATGCCGAAGCCCCCTGTAATTGCCCCTTTATAGGCGAAGTGGATAAGGTGTAAAGACCCGCCCAGGGTAGCTTCCACAAGCCCCCAGATCGAACCAAAGACCAGAATCCCAATGACTACACGCCAAAGGCTTCCTGACTCCGAGAGTGTTTTGAGTTTGTTGAATACCTGCATATTTTGCCTCCCCATTCGTAAGTTTGCGTAAGCTTGTACTTAAGTATATCAAACAGAGATTTCCAGTCAATATGGTGTTGACTCTTTTGAGTCCATCATATTAGAATAATAGACTAAGTCAGACGAAAAAAGAGGAGGAAGAATATGGCTGGTTCTATGAAAGACGAACAGGTTTTTACAAATTGTACCGTCGGCGGACCGGTTTATGTCTACGTCAAGAATGGAAAGATAACACGCCTTGAACCTTTACAGCTTGGCCCCGACGATGCCAAGTCCTGGGTCATCGAGGCGCGAGGAAGAAAGTTCTCTCCCCCTAGAATGGCGAAGGTCTCTCCATATACCCTGACTGAGAGGTCAAGAATATACGCATCTAACAGGGTTCTCTATCCCCTTAAGAGGGTGGACTTCAACCCTAAAGGAGATAGAAAACCTGAAAATAGAGGTAAATCAGGCTATGAGCGAATCAGCTGGGATGAAGCTCTGGACATCCTCACGCGTGAAGTAAAGCGTATCCATCTAACCTATGGGCCGGGAGCCATTTTAAGTACAGCTTCCTCGCACCACAATTGGGGAAATATAGACTATAGACACAGTACCTACTTCCGGTTTATGGGAATCCTTGGCTATACTTATGCTGACCATAACCCCGATAGTTGGGAGGGCTGGCACTGGGGGGCAATGCATACGTGGGGGTTTGCCTGGAGATTAGGGGTTCCCGAACAATACGACCTTCTAGAAGACGCGTTGAAGAACACGGAGATGATAGTTTTCTGGTCCAGCGATCCTGAGTCCACGAGCGGAATATATGCCGGGCAGGAGTCAACCATATGGCGTTCCTGGCTTAAAGAGCTGGGGGTGAAAATGATCTTTATAGAGCCTCACTACAACTTTACCGCCGTGAGCCTTGCAGACAAGTGGTTTGCTCCAAGACCTGGAACCGACTCAGCTCTGGCAGCAGCCATCGCCTATGTCTGGCTCACCGAAAACTTATACGATAAAGACTACATCGAAAAGCGTACCTCCGGGTTTGAAAAGTGGCGAGACTATATTCTGGGTGAGGAGGATGGTTTTCCCAAGACTCCGCAATGGGCGGAGAGGGAGACAGGAATACCAGCCCGAGAGATTAGAGCCCTAGCTAGGGAATGGGCGAAAAAGAAAACCATGCTGGCGGCCGGGGGACTTGGTGGCTGGGGAGGAGCCTGCAGAACCGCCTATGGAACGGAATGGGCGAGAATGATGGTTCTGCTCCAGGCGATGCAGGGTCTGGGCAAACCGGGCATCAATATATGGTCAACAACGGGAGGTGTCCCGTACAATGCCGACTTCGTATTTCCAGGATATGCTGAAGGGGGAATATCAGGTGACCCACTGAACTCTGCCGCCCACTTCCAAATGATCTCGCGAGGAATAACAAAGCATCCGGTGAGGTCGGCCATAAACGATCCCGGAGGGCAACATGTTCATAGGCTTCTGGTTCCTGAATGCGTCTTAAATCCCACCCAAGAGTGGCGGGGGAAGGGCTTCTGCGGCGCCTCCACCGAAACTCAGTTTAAGAAGTATAAGTATCCTGAAGACGGGTTCCCAATGGTACGAATGTTTTGGCGGTATGGTGGTGCTTACCTTGGCACTATGACCAACACGAACCGGTGGGTTAGGATGTACCGAAGCCCCAAGCTGGAATTTGTGGTTAACCAGTCCATCTGGATGGAGGGAGAGGCTAAGTTCGCCGATTTAGTGCTTCCAGCCTGTACCAACTTTGAAAGGTGGGACATCGGTGAGTGGGCTAACTGCTCAGGCTATATACCCCACTCATCCTATGGCACAAACCATCGGATGATAGTCCTGGAAAAGAAATGTATTGAGCCTCTTGGAGAATCTAAGTCAGACTATGAGATATTCGCCATGGTGGCTGAGAGGCTCGGGTTCCACGACAAGTTCACCGAGGGAGGCCTAACAGAATTAGACTGGGTTAAAAGAATGTTTGAAGCCAGCGACCTGCCCAAATATATTTCATGGGAAGGATTCGAAAAGAAGGGCTACTTTATTGTTCCTCTGCCCGACGACTATAAGCCGACACCCGCTCTAAGGTGGTTTGCTGAGAATAGAAAACGCGATACACCCGACTGGGGGCCAGTTGGAGGAGGAGTAGAAGGACTGCCAGATAGGGAAGGAAACCTATCAACCCAGAGCGGGAAAATAGAGTTTGAATCTCAGAGCCTCAAACGTTTTGACCCTAACGATGCTGAGAGACCGATTATTCCCAAGTATATTCCTTCGTGGGAAGGTCATCATACCAAGGAACTTGTATCCAAATATCCTTTGCAATTGATTTCACCTCATCCAAGGTTTAGTTTTCACACCCATTATGATGGTAAAGAAACCTGGATCAATGAAATACCGGAACACAGGGTTAAGATGAAAGATGGACATTACTACTGGGTGATTCGGATTAACCCTGCAGATGCCAATAGGAGAGGTATAAAAAACAACGACATAGTCAAGGTGTACAATGATAGAGGAGCCGTTTTATGTGCCGCTCAAGTTACAGAACGTATTCGACCGGGAGTAGTTCATTCCTGGGAGTCCTGCGCTACTTACGAGCCAATTGGAGAGCCTGGTGAATCGCCAGACAGAGGTGGATGTATTAATCTGCTGACACCTCACCGCTTCATATCTAAGAACGCCTGCGGGATGGCTCCCAACTCATGCCTGGTCGAAGTAGAAAAGTGGAGGGAGTAAACATGGCTAAATGGGCTATGGTAATTGATGTATCAAGGTGCACTGGCTGCTATTGCTGTTTCACCGCCTGTAAAGATGAATACTGGGATAACGATTATCCTCCCTATTCTGCAGCCCAGCCGAAGCATGGACAGTTCTGGATAGACCTCGTGAAGAAGGAGCGCGGAGCGTATCCATGGGTGAAGGTCGCATATATACCTGTACTTTGTATGCAGTGCGACGACGCGCCCTGTGTTAAGGCTGCCAAGAACGGTGCGGTGTACAAAAGGCCTGATGGGATAGTGATAATAGACCCAGAGAAGGCCGTCGGACAAAGACAGATAGTCAACGCCTGCCCCTATCACCTAATATTTTGGAACGAAGAAAAACAACTTCCTCAGAAGTGTACCTTTTGCGTTCAGAGACTTGAGGAACGGGAAACTCCCAAGTGCGTGCAGGTATGCCCCAGTGGCGCCTTAATGTTTGGCGACCTGGAGGACCCTAAGAGCGAGGTTTCCAAAATCGTGGCCTCCGGCAAAACTGAAGCCCTTAACCCTGAACATAAAAACAAGCCGAGAGTGTACTACCTGAGTGTGCCGAAGCTTTTCATTGCTGGCTCCGTTGTATATGGTGACGTAGATGAATGTGCTGAGGGAGTGTCGGTAACCCTGATAGACCAGTCTACCGGCAAGCCAATGGAAACCTCAACAAACAACTTCGGAGACTTCGAATTTGATGGCCTCGGCGGGGGAAAGTACTCCGTGAAATTTGAATCTAAGGGATACACAGCGAAGACGGTCGATGTTGACCTGAAAATTGATAGGCATCTGGGAGTTGTGAACTTAACCGGGGCTAAGCCCTAAAACACGTCTCTGCTTTTCAGTGCAGTGGAAACTAAGATTTTCTGGGCTTGACCTTTCTGTAAAGATTTATGTCCCCCGGGAGTCTGGGCCATCAGTAATCGACGAGGTTGATTATGTGGGCTCACAAGCGAGTGTGATTATTGCTGCCCATGGAGCTCCTTTCCAAAGGGGGGCGGGTCGATCTTGGGCGATGAGTGACACCCTGGATACTTTTGGGGTGGAGTCAAAGATATTATACGAGGAGGTGGAAATAAAATGAGAAACTGGTTAGTTATAGTGCTTGTAGTTATCGGCTTGGCCTTTGGCGTGCTGATTGGATGGTTGGTTTGGGGCGGACCCGGACCCACGGTACCGACAAAAATCCTCGTCGGCGTACCAGCTCCGCAAACCGGCATGTATTCTGGGTTCGGTGAGGGTGGTGTCTGGGGGATGCAAGCGGCTGTCGACGATATCAATGCAGAAGGCGGGGTATGGGTAGAAGATCAGGACCAGTACCTAGAGATCGAGCTTGTATTGGGCAATACGGAGAGCGATGAGAGCAAGGCAGGAACCCTTGCTGAAAGCCTGATTCTTGAGGATGAGGTAAACTTCCTGGCGTATGGTGACCAGCCCCCGCCAATGAATGCTCCCATAGCTATCAAAGCTGAGGCGCATGAGATCCCGTACATTTGTACAACCGGCCCTGCGGAACCCTGGTTGGGTATGCGGGCAGACGCTGGGAACTGGTCATACACTTGGGCCACTGGCTTGTTTGCCATAGGGGACCCGGGTGACAGGCCAGCGGATGGCTACACGATAGCCGATACCTGGTTGGCTATGCTGGACTTGGTTGGCAACGAGACTAATAAGGTAGCGGGTGTCTTCGCCTCTGATGACCCGGACGGGGTTGGTTGGCACGCAGCATTTCCCGGCATACTGGAAGCCTGGGGCTGTACCGTTGTCGCTAAGGAAGACGAGAAGAGCCTGTTGCCGATGGATACTACAAGCTTTAGCGCCCTCATAGATGAATGGGTAGACAATAATGTTGAGATAATCTGGGGTAATGCTCCTGCCCCCTTCGTGAAGACGTTGTTGGAACAAGCTTGGGCCACGGAAGGGTTCGCACCTAAGCTAATCTCCATCGGCAGAGCACCGCTTTTCTACGAAGATGTATCATCCTGGGCTGGTGATGCACCACTCGGTGTCCTTGTGGAGATATGGTGGGATCCGGCATGGGGAGACTCCCCGGGGATTGGTACCACAACTCCGGAATCACTTGCCGCAAGATACCTTGCAGATACGGGTGCGGATGCAGTAAACCGCAGTATCGGGGCGGGCTACAGCATAATCCAGGTCCTGATTGACGCTATCTACAGAGCAGGCACACTGGACGCAGACGAGGTCTGTGCTGCCCTGGCGGAAACCGACTTAATGACAATTCGCCATCGCGTCGCGTTTGATGAGAGCCAGTTTAGCCGGGGTCCGCTGGTATATGGCCAGTGGCAGTGGGACGAGGAAGCAGGGGATTGGGTATGCCCCATCGTCCTGTCCAAGCATACCTTCATAGAAACGACAGGCGAGGTGCTATTCCCCATCCCTTAGGGGCCATGAAGTGGGCTAGGTAACAACGAAGGGGGGACCGATGTGATGATAAACCAGTCATCATCTCGAGTCCCCCCAAAAGTGAAAGTAACAGAACCAGGAATTTTTTAGCCGAATTTAATTCTCGGGAGAGTGGAAACATTGAGCGAACCGATGCTTTCCGTTAGCGGAGTGACTAAGCGTTTTGGAGGATTGGTTGCTCTCAGAGACTTAAGTTTTGATATACAGAGAGACGAAGCCGTGGGTCTCATGGGCCCAAACGGTGCCGGTAAGACGACATTGCTCAATGTCATTGCTGGCGAATACAAACCTGACTCTGGAGTAATAAGATTCAACGGCAACTTTATCACCGGTCTTCCCCCGCATAAGATTTGCCATCTCGGAATTGCCCGAACCTATCAGATTCCTCAGCCCTTTGTCAATTTGACTGCCCGGCAAAACGCGGTGGTGGCGGCTAGATTTGGAAGAGGTCTAGGAAAAGCGCCTGCCGAGAAAGAAGCTGGCGAAATACTTGATAACATAGGTCTATCTGAAAAGAAGAACGTGCTGGCTAAAGATTTGTCAACAATAACTCTCAAGTTGCTTGAATTAGCCAGAGTCTTGGCGAGCAAACCACAATTGGTGCTGCTCGACGAAGTGGCGGCGGGCTTGACCGAGGCGGAGATACCAAAGCTACTGGACACCCTGAAAAAAGTGCGCGCCATGGGCATAACCATCCTCTTGATCGAACATGTCATAAGCGTAATGATGCAGGCAGTTGATAGGATTGTGGTGATCAATGAAGGCATGAAAATCGCCGAAGGCATACCCAAAGAGATAATGGAAGACAAAAAGGTTATCGAAGCTTACTTTGGTTAATGAGGTGAAAGGCTTGTTTTTAAACTGCAATGGAGAGGCATAGCCAAGAAATGTCTCAAGATGCATTACTGAAAATCAGCAATATAGATGCGTTCTACGGTACCTTTCAAGCTTTGTGGGATGTGTCATTAGTAGTTAAACACGGTGAAATCGTAGCTCTCATTGGCTCCAATGCTTCGGGTAAGTCTACCCTGATAAACACAATATCAGGTGTAATACATCCTGCCAAGGGCACTATTGAATTTGACGGCCGAGACATTTCAGCCTTGGATCCTTTCCAAATAGTCACACTTGGTATCTCCCAGGTTCCCGAAGGGAGAAGGATTTTTCCAGAAATGACCATATTAGACAACCTTATGTTAGGTTCATACAATCGTCAGGCTAGGGCCAATAGGGAACAAAACCTCAAAAAAGTTTACGAACATTTCCCTTTACTGGAAGAGAGAACAAAACAACTAGCGAAAACACTAAGCGGTGGCGAACAACAGATGCTGGTGATAGGGCGAGGCTTGATGTCAGACCCCAAGCTTATGCTCTTTGATGAAATATCGCTCGGCCTTGCCCCCAAAGTTACTGATGAACTATACAAGGCTGTGAGGGAAATTAGAGCTAAGGGTATTACTATCCTCCTTGTCGAACAGAACGTGAGGCGAAGCATCAAAGAAGCTGACAGAGCCTACATCATTAAAGCAGGCCGTATTGTTTTAGGCAAGAATGTGTCCGAACTCCAGGAAGAGGAGATCAAACAGGCATACTTCGGAGTATGAAGTCGATCAGGATGCTTGACAAATGACTGTGGAAGTTTTAGCTGGCTTGTCCCGTCCCATAATTATGGGAGTTCTGCTAGGCGGATTGTATGCGTTGATTGCCCTGGGGCTTTCGATAGTCTTCGGAGTGATGAAATTGATAAATGTAGCTCACGGAGACCTGATGATATTCGGCGCCTACTTTGCCTATGCGCTAATGACCACCTGGGGAATAGACCCTATTCTAAGCTTAACCATGGGTATACCGTTATGGTTTGGCCTCGGTTTTGCTATTCAAAAATATGTCATGAGCCGAGCCTTCGGGATATCGATGGAAGCTCCGTTGATAATTGCCTTTGGTATTTCTCTGATACTGCAAAGTCTTACCCAAATCATCTGGTCCCCATATTCACGTGGTTTAGAGGCACCTTATGCTCTTGGAGGCATTAGCCTTGGTATTACTAGTGTACCGAAAACATATTTGCTCAGTTTTATTGCCGCTTTAGTGGTGATGCTTGTGCTCCGTGAATTCTTGAGGAGAAGTTATTTAGGTAAGGCTATTGTTGCTGCCTCTCAGGATAAGCGAGGAGCTGAACTGGTGGGTATAAATACTGGCCGTGTGTATGCTTTCGCTTTCGCCATTGCTATGGCAACCGCTGCCATAGCTGGTGTGTTTTTCGGATTGACCTTTCCCTTTACTCCTACATCAGGTGTTGGCTTTCTCGTCATCGCCTTTGGGGTGATAATAATAGGAGGTCTGGGCAGCATGCTGGGGACATTTATCGGGGGTATCGTCTTAGGATTAACCCAGACTCTTAGTGGCTATTTCCTTGGTGCTGCCGCCCAGATGCTTTTTGTTTATCTCATAGTGTTTGTAGTATTAGCCGTAAGGCCGCAAGGCATGTTTGGACGTTGATCGGAACATGAAAGCACCTATCAACCAGTTGAAATTGATGCTACCAGTAGTGCTGGTAGCTGTGCTGGCGATATTTCCAATAATAGGGACCCCCCGTGTTTGGCTCCTTTACCTCTTTCTCTTTTTTGTATATCTAACTATGGCCAATATGTGGAATTTGCTTGCTGGTTATAGTGGACTGACATTCCTGGGTCCAGGTGCGCTTATTGGGCTGGCCGGGTACACCCTGGTAATAGTCACCTGGAACGATTTACCATTTTATCTGGGAATAATAGGAGGAGGCATAGTAGCGGCGGCATTTGCCGCGCTTATAGCTGTTCCCACCTTTAGAATGAGAGGCATATACTTCGCCATCGGAACACTGGTTGTGCCTGAGGCACTGAGGTATGTATTTTATCTCTGGAAGCCCGTTGGCGGGGAGATGCAAGGTGGGGGGGCGGGCTATATGATAAAAGGCATAGGAGGACTTTCCCTGACAGAATTTTACTGGCTGGCTCTGGCCATTGGGATTGTATCAATTTTCCTTATGCGGATAATTTTGCGCTCGAAGCTGGGACTGGGGCTTGCCGCGATTCACGATAGCGATAGAGCTGCAGCCAGTTCCGGGGTGGATGTTTTCAGACTGAAGTTGTACGCCTTCGTCATTGCCGCCTTCGTAACAGGAGCAGCGGGGGCTATTTTCTATATTTACCAAGGATATATAGCGCCAGTAAGCGCCTTCAATATCCGATGGCTAATGATATGCCTGCTCGCTACCGTCATAGGTGGCATAGGAACTGAAGAAGGGCCGATTGTGGGAACAATCATCGTCGTCTTTTTGCACTTTCTGCTCGCAAGATACGGTGCACTCAGCCTCCTCATTCAGGGCGTAATACTGGTCGTTATAATGTTACTGGTCCCAGAAGGTATTGTGGGCCTTGTACGCCGCAAGACTCGAAATTACCAGTCCCTATTGCAATTAGCTACCAGGCGATGAACTAATGGCTAAAGTCACGGAAGACTTGAAAAACTAGCTACATTTTTAGCCAAAAGGTAAACAGCCCTTTATTAAGCTACCTTGCTGCACTTATCATCGTGTTGTGACCTAATAATCAGCCACTTTAGCTACGGTTTTCGGTTTTAAGTAGGCCGTACAGGGCTCGAACCTGTGACACCCTGATTAAAAGTCAGGTGCTCTACCAACTGAGCTAACGGCCCATGACTTTGTGAAACTATGTGCAGCCTATTTTTCTACTGTCAGGATATTGGAAATATAGATAGCGAAAGCAGGGTGAATGTCGCAAATAAATCCCCCGTCAACTGCCTCTACAGAGAAGGTTACCCTGTTTGGCTTCCTGAGGGGATCGCCAAATTTATTAAGCCCCATTTCATCCCAGGGCATATTGTGGCCCAATATTTCCAACAGGCCCTTAACATCCCGCGGGTCTTCTACTATCACTTCGAAAGGAAGCTGATGTGCTAACCCTGCCAATTGTTTATTCTTTAGCTTTATCCTCATTTTCTAATTTATATCTTTGCTGGTTATGGCTGTCAACACAGCGGGTGATGGGATTCGAACCCACGACGTCTTGCTTGGGAAGCAAGCACTCTACCGCTGAGTTACACCCGCAATTAACTATATTATCAGGCGGGAGGGGCAATAATGTCAAGGATTGATTACTCTGGTGGTATAAGTGTCAACAGTTTCTTGGCAATTTTGGGATATTTGGCAATAAAAAGTAGTGCATCCTCCACCAGTGGTTTTTGCGCTTCCACGTTAGCATACCTTGCTAGTTCCAGAATCTCTTCAGCTTGCCTGGCATCTTCAAACGACACCTCCATCTGGCCCATTATATGCCTGAAGCCTGATATCCCGGTATATTGCCCTGAGCATATCTCTCTGCCGGTCTCTACAAGCTCCGGTTCACCTCTACCCACTTCGTCGAAGCTGTATAGCTCGTAGTTCTCGGGGTCTTTCAATACTCCGTCAGCGTGAATACCAGAGCTGTGAGCAAAGGCATTGGCTCCAACGCCAGGCTGGTTTATAGGAATGGGGACATCAAAAGCATAGCTGGCGAATCTGCTTACTTTCCAGGCCTTTGTCAGGTCTATGGGTTTTCCCAGTTGATATTTTTTAACGAATCCCTTAGATTTAGTGACAGCTAGAGCCGTTGCTACAAGGTCAGCATTGCCGGCTCTTTCTCCAATTCCATTGACGGTGGTGTTGATGTAAGCATCCTGTCCACCATCTATAGCCCCTTTAGCCCCGGCAAGGGAATTAGCCACAGCCATTCCTAAGTCGCCATGGCAGTGGAGTTCGATAGGTATTCCGACATCCTCCGCCAGAGTTTTGGCGCTCTCGTAAATGGTAAATGCGTTGTCATAGCCCAGTGTATCACAATACCTGAGTCGGTCAGCCCCGTGTTCCTTGGCTGCCAAGCCGAATCTAACTAAAAAATCTATTTTTGTTCTGGAGGCATCCTCGGCATTTATACCTATGCTTTCAGCTCCATGGGCGCGAGCCGCTTCTAAAGCATCGACCATCATGCTTATGATATCTTCTCGGCTCTTTGTACCCTGAAATTTGCCTCGAAGCATTTGGTCCGATGTGGAAATAGAGACATTAAGGTGCTTAATATTCGGGACAAGCTTGAAGGCTTTTTCCACATCAGCAACAACTGCCCTTATCCACCCTCCCAACCGGATGGGTTGCAGGACTCCCATATCAGCTAACTCCAGGTTCGCCTGAAGGTAAAACGATTCGTGTCTCGTCGTAGGAAAACCAAATTCGGACTGGAAGACACCCATTTCGTTGAGGTACATGTTTATCATGGTCTTTTCCAGCTTGGACAGACCGAGGTTTGCGGTTTGAACGCCGTCGCGGTTGGTAACATCTATGAAATAAATCCTGGCCATCTTTGCCTCCCCAGATGGATAAACTGGATAAGGATACCATGATTCTTTCAGGTTATCAAATTTTGGCCCTGTTAATGTTCTCCGATTTTAGCTACCTCAGAAAATCTAACATGACTACACCTGTGTGGCATCTTTTTATCTTCGTCTTCTTTCTAGCGTAATTTAAAGCTTCCTTTGTTTCCATCCTTTAGATTATACTAACGGTGATGATAGCTAGAGCAATAGAATGGCTTGACGGCAAGCTAAGGATACTAGACCAGAGCAAGCTTCCCCGGGAGCAAATCTTCGCCGACCTGGATAATTACCACGATGTAGTTCTGGCTATTAAGGAAATGAGGGTCCGCGGGGCACCAGCTATCGGGGTCGCTGCTGCCTACGGCATAGCTTTGGGGGCATCAGGTATCAAAACAGCAAGCAAGGATGAATTTCTCGTCCAGTTGCGTCAGGTCATGCAAGCTTTTGCTGCCTCCAGGCCTACCGCGGTCAACCTTTTTCAAGCTATCAACAGGATGCAGAAAGCTGCCAGGGGAGATGGCGTTACTGAAATAAAAAATTCGCTTGTCAACGAAGCAAAGCGGATTCACCAGGAAGAAGTAACCGCAACCAAGCAGCTCAGCCAGCTAGGAGCAGAACTCATCAAAGATGGTTTCACCCTGCTTACTCACTGTAACGCCGGTCCTTTAGCCACCGCCGGCTATGGCACTGCCCTGGGTGTAATCAAAGCCGCTAAAGAACAAGGAAGGAAGGTGAGCGTCTTTGCCACGGAAACCCGTCCCCTTCTCCAGGGAGCCCGGCTCACTACCTGGGAACTAAGGCAAGAGGGCATACCGGTAACTTTGATTACCGATTCCATGGCTGGCTATTTTATGCAGCAAAAGAAGATAGACTGTGTCATTGTTGGCGCCGACAGGATTGCCGCCAATGGCGATGTCGCTAATAAAATCGGCACCTATACTCTGGCAGTACTGGCTAAAGAAAGCGAAATCCCCTTTTATGTCGCTGCTCCCACGAGCACTGTTGACCTTTCCTTAAGCTCGGGAGACAAAATCCCAATTGAAGAGCGAAGCCCTGAGGAGGTAACTCATATTCAAGGAGTACCCATTGCTCCCGAAGGCGTAGGAGCAGCCAATCCTGCCTTCGACGTCACTCCCCATAGTTATATAACTGCCATAATCACCGAAAAAGGTATAATAAAAGAGCCTTACGGAAAGGAGTTGCTAAGCATAGCAAAGTGATCCTGGAGGAGAGAAGACTAAAGATGAACAGGAAATCCCCAATATGGCAGCACCCCGGCGGCAAGCTCAGAGAACTGGGTGCGGAAACATTGACCGATGCCGAACTCCTCTCCATCCTCATCGCCCCTGGCATCCCGGGCAAGCCAGCGGAGAAGATTGCTGAAGAGATTTTGCAAAGGTTCGGCGGGTTTAAGGGCATGGCGAATCAACCCCTGGAAAAGCTCTTGGATATAAAGGGACTGGGTGATGCTAAAATTATTCGCATCGCGGCTGCCTTCGAAATTGCACGGCGGGTTATTCATGGAGAATTTAAATGAGCACGAAAAAACCGCCTAAACTTCCTGAAAAACCATCACGTTTTGTTGACCTCTTTGACATCCAAAAGTCGGCGAGTATCCAGAAGTATGTTGAAGAGCTTTCTCACTTGGGCTCGGAGTCAGCCAGATGCCAGAGATTTCTCCTACTCCTGAAAGATATATTCGGCGAAGTGAATACAAACTTCGTTGAGGACTATCTCAGCGGTGTCGAAAAATATGTGAAGAGCAAGGGAAAAGACATTGTGCTAAAAGGAAAGGTGGATAACCTCTATGGAAATCTGGTGATTGAATTTGAGAGAGACTTAGGGAAGACGCTCCCAGAAGCTAAAGAGCAGCTTAAAAGATATGTCGCCTGTCTCTGGTCTGAGGAAGAGGAAAGGAAAGTAAACTATCTCTGCCTGGCAGCGGATGGGATAAACTTCCAAGTCTTCTCACCCAGAACCGAAAAGCCTTTGACTGAGTCCTTGCTACAGGAAGACATCCTGCTGGAGAAGGTTGATGAGCTCAGGCTACCAACTCCAGAACCTTACCAAGCATATTTCTGGCTTGACAGATACCTCTTTAGAGAAAGAATCCTTTCGCCGCGAACTGAGGAATTTGAACGAGACTTTGGCATGCGTAGCCCCGCCTTCCTCTTTTCCTTCCGATTGCTGAAGGAAAGCCTAAAACAGGTGGAAAACAGAAGTGATTTCCAGGTCATCTATGAAAACTGGGAGAGATACCTTCGCGTTACCTACGGAAGCATCATTGGAAGCAAAGACCTTTTCCTCAGGCACACCTATCTGGCAACGCTAGCCAAGTTGATTGCTTGGGCACGACTCACTGAGAAAAGTCTAATTCCCTCAAGCGAGGAAATATCCAGCATTTTGAACGGAGAGTTCTTTCGAGGACAGCGCATCGCCAACTTCCTCGAGGAGGATTTCTTCTCCTGGATCGCCAGAGAAGCTGCAGAAGCTATCGGACTTGATATTTCCAAAAAGCTTCTGAGCCTGCTTTTGAGATATAACTTGAAGGAGCTCTCCGAGGACGTTCTCAAGGCACTCTACCAACAACTTGTTGATCCTGAAGCACGCCATGACTTAGGAGAATATTACACCCCAGATTGGCTTGCACATCGCATGGTGCAGAAGGTGCTGGATGAAAATCCCCAATACTCCGTTCTCGACCCTGCCTGTGGCTCGGGTAGCTTCCTTTATATGACCATAAAGTACAAGCGGGACGCTCTGGGAAATTCCAGGGAAACCTTAGAGCACATTCTGGAGAATGTGGTAGGAATAGATATTCATCCCCTGGCGGTAATCATCACTAAGACCAATTACCTGCTTGCTCTAGGCGATCTCTTCAAAAAGAGAAGAAAGCCCGTAGCGCTCCCCATTTATCTTGCCGATTCCATCAGGCTTCCCCAGATGGAGGGACAGATGGAGATGGGTGCACCGCTGGCTGGCTTCAAGTTGGAAATTGATGGCAAGCGAATCATAATCCCCGAAATCCTTATCCATGACCCTCAGCTTTACGACGAAGCTATCGAGGTATCTAAGGAATTTGCTCGAAATTTCGCTGGCAAGGA
>Ga0315547_1000016_pt1 | contig 249581 bp, 258 predicted proteins | sample SalMarSW160240MG_2_FD_202542 | JGI IMG/M metagenome (GOLD analysis project Ga0315547, IMG submission 202542) | Salt marsh sediment microbial communities from the Plum Island Ecosystem LTER, Massachusetts, United States - Salt Marsh Sediment SW1601-240 ... | reverse complement strand
CTTCCATTATTTTGGTTCTTATTGAAACTGACATAGGGCTATCCTTTCTTCTATTTTTTTACAAGAATAGTCCTTGTCGGTTTCATGTTAAGTTTTATCTACCCATAGTTTTTGAAGGAGAACCTTATTATTAATATATGATATCTGCAAAATAGTATTTCTAACTCACCCTCGGTCCCTCTCTTCAAAGAGAGGGATGACTCCAAATTCCCCTTCTCTTTGTAAGAGAAGGGGTTAGGGGTTGAGTTGGAAAATTTAATTCGTAAGTTTTGTTTCAATATTCTTGAAATATTTATATTTTGCAGAACTCATATTAATATATGATAGGCCTTTCCCATTTTCTATCTGTCTGTGGAGCTTATCAAAAATATTTCTGTTATACTCATTATGAATTTCCTATTGATCAGACAAATCAGGATCCCATATCTCCATAAGGATTTGTAATTATTTTTTTGCATACTCTTTATATGCATCATCAATTGTTGTTAAGATAGGAAAGTCGGAAGAAAAATCTACAATTTCAAAAACTCTCGTAATATTTTTATTGGGAGAGCAAAAAACTATTTTCCCATTTTTGTTTTCCAATTTTCGAGAAACTAAATAAAATACTCTTAAACCAGCACTGCTTATATAGTCTAATTGAGAGCAATCAATAATGAATTGTGTGTCACCCTCTTCTATCAGTTTTAGAAATTTTTCCTGAAAATCTATAGATTGTTTTTTCGTGGTTTCTTCCTTACTTTTAGCAGGTTTATATCCTATAATTTTTGAATAATTTTATCCGAAGGATCTACCTCTCGTATGAAATGTCAAATATTTCATCTTTTTTAAGGTTTTATTCTATTAAAATTCCAATAACTTGTTCCCTTAATTGATTCGACATTCCTGATCTTTTCCTCCTGTTTTTTTTGTTTTACACAACCAAATATCATAACTACTACAAATGAAAGCATAACGAGTCTTTTCATGATTTTTTCCTTATTTACTCTCAAATATCTTATCAGCTCTTTTCAGAACCTTTTCTGGAAAATCTATTCCCTGAACTTTTGCTTCAGCTAAATTTAAATATAATTGTTTCTTTGTTAACAATTGAAATGGAATCTCCTTAACTTTCTCACCTTTAATAATTCTTACTGCTATACGACCACTTGCCAAACCACAATCGAATAAATCAATTCCCAAGCCTACACATGCTCCTCTATCAACACTTGAAGGCTCAATAATAAAGATATGTCATCTACATAATTTTTTGAACGAATAATGCCCAATTGAGCTAATTCTTTAGTAGAAGAAAAGAATTCTGTTAGGGCTTTTTTATTCCCCGGGTCATAATACATAACCTTATAATAATTATAAACGACTTATTAAAGATATAATGACTTCGTATTTCAACCTTATAAGAAAAAATCAATAGCTTTTCAAATAACGGATAATTCTTTGAGTTCTTTCTTCTTTGGATAAATTGCTGTCGTAATCATATAAAGCTTTAAACCAAGCTCCGTGCATTGGGTTAGGTAAAACTATAAATTTTTTACCAAAATTATCTTTATAATTTTCTACAGAAGCAAGACGTCCTTCTACAGATTTTATATCAAAAACTTCAGAAAAATCAATTAGATTATCACCTATTAATAAAGCAATATAATGAGTTTTTGCAACTTCCTGTCTTCTTCCTTCCTTACTTGATATATCTTCTTTTAATAAAACATGACTATCATCAGCTTGTGGAAACCCAAGTTTTTGAAGATTTCGTAGTGTGCCATCCAAAAATCTTACTTTTCTATTTGATATATAGAATACATCACAACCTTTAGAAATCGCATAATCTAAAAATTCTTTTGCACCTGGAATAGCTTCTGCTTTTGCCATATCAATCCAATGATAAAAATCATCTGGATAGATCTGTTTATCAGTAATTTCTTTAGCATTATATCTGGAATTGTCTAAAACTGTTTCATCGATATCAACTATCACTGCTCTTTTCTGGTTTCTACTAATTTGTAATTCTTCATCAAGTCTTAATCTGGCGATATTATAAGCTTGATACGCCAGAGCTCTATACTCCGCAGAAGTTTGACACCATAACACTGCCATCAATGATGCTTCATTTTCTAAAGTGGATTTTATTGTTTCCTGATTCTCTACATTTCCTATCTTTTCAGTATTTTGATTATTACTACTTGATATTAATAACAAACAGAAAATAATAAATACAAACAAGAATGCATTCTTGATTCTTTTATCCATTTTTTCTTCCTAAATTTTTCTGAGATTTTTAATATTACAAAAACTATCATACAAAAGATGGCATTCTATAATGTCACCCTCAAATGTTAATGATAGTTTGAAGGAAAGTTAATTATTTTTTAATACAAAATATATACATAGGTCTTATTCCACATAGAATTGCTAATGCTACAAACCACCAGATGCTGATATTCATTATTTGTGGTATTAGCTTAACTATGATAAGCACGATAAACATTGCAGCACCTTGAACCAGTTTTATATCAAAAATAGTAAGCTTTCTGACCCTTTCATTCATATTTTTAATTAGTCGCATTTTGTCTCCTTGTATTATTTTTCTTTCTAACCATTGCGTCCCAATGTATCGGGATCAACCATTTGCAAGGTTACAGTCTAACCTTACGGATGGTTGAGCTCGTGAAACCTCCGTAATGGTTAAATCTAATAATCTTCATAATCCTTTGTAATCCTTTGTAATCCTTCAGCCTTTAAAAATTTGTGGCTAAATCCTGAACAAAATCCTCTCATCCCTAAACATTTTCAACATATAGAAAATCAAAATTCCTGATAAGATAAGGCAACTAAAAGCAGAAATCAATACATTTCCCCAGATTGCATTTTGCATAAAAATTGATTTAAGTGCAATGAGAGAATTAAAAATAGGAGTATATATCATCCATAGAGATGGGGTCTCAGTCATTCTCATAGTTGAAACTCCAATAATCATCACAACAAAATATACGGGCATAATCATACCTTGAGCTTCTTTAATATTTCTGGCATAGGTTGATATAATCATTACAATCGCTACTACCAACATCGCAACCGGGATTAATATTATTGCAAATTGGAGATAATCTTTTGCGAGTAATACAAAGCCTTTTAATTCCTTCATTGAACCACCAAAAATTGAAATAAAAAAGCGGGACCCGATAATAAGTCCAGCTACAGAACTTATGGCACCTACAAATGCAGCACACATTACTGAAAGCATCTTCCCAACTATTATAGAAAGTCTATCCACCTGATTCACCAGTAGAATAGCAAGAGTTCCTCGCTCTTTTTCACCTGCAACAGTATCTGTTCCAACAGTCAAAGAATTTGAAAAAAGATATATCAAAATAAAGAACGGGAGTAATATTCCTAACAATTTTCCAGCAATACTTCCCTTCTTTGCAAGATTAGATTCCTGTGGGGTAACAGTTTTATTTATTGTAAAAGGACTGAAAATTCCAGTAGGTAGTTTCATTTTTTCCAATCTCTCAGCAATAAGAGTATCAACAATTGCATCAAACGAATTCCTTGTTTTATAATATATATGAGACGAATAATCAGAACTGGCATTATAATATAATTGAATATCAAATGGAGTCATATCTTCAAACTTTTTCTGTATATTATCTGGAAAAACAATAAGCAGTTCAGACTCTTTTTCTGTTATTAAATCTTTTGATATATCAATTTGCTGTTCAGGAATTACATTCAACTTAGCATTAAATTCTTTAAGTTCATTGTGGAATTTGTCAAAGACAGGAGTTTCATTTTGTTTACCAGGATAAATAAAAATATCTGCTTCATATTCACTTATTTCCTTGTTCCTTGATTTTTCCATATAACCCATAACAGAATACATTACAGGTAATATAAGCAAAGGCACTAACACGAGTAGAAATATCATTTTTTTATCTGTAAAAAGTCTTTTTAGCTCTTTGTTCATTATTATTAAAGAATCTCTAAACATTTTTTTTCACCTCTATTCTGGATTTTAGCCACAAAGGCACTATCCCCGCGGACGCGGGGACACGAAGAATATTGAAAATAGAGATAGTTCCGTAAGATAGATTTTTCTGATGAATATTTGAATATTTGCTTTTATCAAAATATTATTAAGACTTTGTGCCTTTGCCTGCCCCGTAGGGAAGAATGACCATATCGGGGTGACTTTGTGGTTTATGAATTACTCAGACTAAATATTTAAAAAATACATCTTCTAAATTATCTGCTTTGTTTTTAGAAAGAATTGCAGGAAGAGTTCCAAGTTCTTTTAATTCACCTTCAATTAAAATTCCAATCTCGTCACAAAGTTTTTCTGCCACACTCATAATATGAGTTGAGATAATAACTGTTTTACCCTCATCAGCAGATTTCTGTAAAAAATCTGTAACATTTTTTGCAGTGATAATATCCAGCCCATTTGTTGGTTCATCAAAAACAATTATGTCAGGATTATGTATAAGACTGATTGCAAGTGAGGTTTTCTGTTTCATTCCGGATGAGAGTTTATCAATCTTAATATCAATGAAATCTTCCATTTCTAATTCCCTGAACAATTCTTCTTTTCTTTTTCTTATATTTTCTGAACCCATCTTGTTAAGTCGTCCAAAATAATCTAACATATAATTTGGTGTAAAATAACCATCTAATTTCATATCACTTGTAAGAAATCCAATTATTGAGCGAACCTTTTTTTCATCCTTGAGAATATCATAACCATTTACTTTGATTAAACCAGAAGTGGGTTTTATAAGAGTTGAGATACAGCGAAGCGTAGTTGTTTTACCAGCTCCGTTTGGACCAAGCAGTCCAAATATCTTTCCAGGGTTACATTCAAAGCTGATATTTTTTACTGCTTCTTTTTTTGTTGTAATACCTTTTTTCTTATTGATATAGGTCTTACATAGGTTTTCAATTTGAATCATAAAGGTTTTTATCCTTTCTGGGTATATGTAGTGTGTTAACTCTGTTGACATTCGTGGAGAGAGACTCTCCACACTCCAAATATCATCTTAAAATCACACACTTTTTAGTATCAATAATCTTATTGTCAATTATCAATCTGTAGAAATAAATTCCATTAGAAAGTTGCCTATTATTTTCATCTTTTCCATCCCACTTAATTGACGATTTACTATTTAATATTGACAATTGTTTGATGAGTTCACCTTTGATATTATAAATTTTTACCTGTGCTAATCTCCGCCAGTTGGCTGACAAGTTGTGCAAATCTGTAGCTAAAAAGGAAATCGTTGTTGAACCACTAAAAGGGTTAGGGTAGTTTTGATAGAGAAATATTGATTCTTCATCAATTTCGTTCTCAGGATCAACAGCTACAATTACATTAATCAAAGCATTACAATAAAAGTCATAGGGATAATCCTCTAATACATCTAGAGTATCTACATAATTGAATGAGTGACCTGCATAATAACTTTCACCAAGTAGATAAGCCGTATTATCATCAACAAGCATAAAATACTTTGGATGATCTGGATTTGTAATTCCGTCAACAAACTCACCTGTAATTAAGATAAAGAAATCCTCAGTAATTGCTATCTCTTCACTAAATGGAATTGTTGTCCACTTAATCCTTTGAGTAGAAGGTATAATGATTTCTTCTTCGTAAATTAGTGTACCTAATGTTGTGTCAGGGTTAGCATTATAAACCTTAAAAGTAAGAGGAGCATATTCTGGTGTATCAAGAGTATCTGTTGATGGAATATGACGATTATAGAGCAAATGTCTTACACCAGTTATATTATGAGTTCCAGTTAATAGGCTATCAGTAAATGGAGTAAAGTATGTTACTGCACCTGTACAACCCGGATAATAGTAATCACCCAACATTCTACTATTGTATCCTAATTCATATTCTCCTTCTGGATATACTGTGATAGGGATAATTCCATTATCATTATAAAAAGGGTTTGGGGATTCTGTCCACCAAATGTAATTGAATGTGCCTGGTTCAAGGGTAAATCCTGGGACTGGAGATAACCCAAAAGGATTATTATATCCAATCCCACTATTTCCATAATAGTCAAAGGCTGCGGTGCCTATGCTATCTACATCTACATAACCCTCTGTATACCCTGCGAGCCAACTATAGCACACTTTAGGATTTTCATCTACACCTATGGTTGTAGGATAAGGTATAAAACATAAGGAATTATATCGGTTCCGAACAATTTGATTTTTCGGTTTTGCTTTCTCTTCTACAATCGGAATCATTTCAGAATGGGGAAGTTTCTTCTGAATAATCTGGCTGGCTAGCAAGATTCCTGGCAATAGAAGTAAACTTATCAGTAAAATAGAATACTTTCTTCTCATCTTATCCTTCTATCTTAGTAATATCATTTTTTTAGTCTTTGACTTATAGTTCCCACTTTCTAAACAATAGAAATAAATTCCATTTGAAAGCTTCTTATCATTTTCATCTTTCCCATCCCACTTAATTGACGATTTACTATTTAATATTGACAATTGTTTGATGAGTTCACCTTTGATATTATAAATTTTTATTTGTGCCTGTCCCGTTATATGCTTGCTATTTAACGGGATGAATTCGTGTTTATTAGTGGCTAAATTGAAAGAAATAGTAGTGAAAGCATCAAACGGATTAGGATAGTTCTGAGATAATACAATATCTTTTGAATGCAGATGCCAATCGTCAATTCCACTTGGAATGACCAGACTGACTGGCGGATAATAAACATAAGATACTCCACCTAAGGTTATACTCTCCAGCCAATACCAAATAATATCTCCTGAATTGGGTTCCAAATCCAGATCTTCATAAATATAACTATGTGGTTCTGTTGTCGTGCCATAACCAGGAATCAAATCAATATTTATCATCTCAGCATTAGCAAATGAACTGTCATTTATAGAACGATAAATATTCCAACCTAAATTATCTGTCTCACTTTGAGTGACCCAATAAAGAGTTGCAACATTATCTAAATATTGAACAGTAAAAGTAGATAGTTCACAGTTAGGGAAACGGTTTAAATTTATTCCCAAGAAAATTCCATTGTCAGTACCAACCATAATGTTGTGACAATATATCGGATAAGTTTCAAAACAGTAAACAGTTTCAAAATCAAGTCCTATACCGATTTGGTGCATTTCTCCCATTTCTACTGGCTCTACAAGAAATAGATATGGAGGATATACAAGATCCATACTTGCAACTACAAGCCAATCATCATAGCAATAAATTTCGCCTGGTATCCAGCACCAGTTCAAAACAGTAAAACCTATTATTTCTCCATTCTCATATTCAACCTTATAAATTCCGTCTGAAAAAGTTCCACCTCCCGTAGAGATAAAAACCTCCTCTATTTGATGTTGGTAGATATAAATATCATGTACTGGGAGACCAGTAGAATATGAATTAAAAGTGCTATCAGATACTACACAAATCCCGTTACAAGTCGGAATAAAAAGATTGTAATAAAAAGATACGAAAATAGTTCCATCGCTTAATTCTTCAATATCTTTCACCCTTTTCCCTATAAAATAATCAACTTGTTCCCATTCATCACCAGTTTCTGAGAACATCATTCCATTATCATAACCAAGGTAAAATCCTGATGACAGTTTCTTAACAAAATTCGGGTTATAAGCATATTCTATTAGTTCAAATTGTAAAGAATCAACATCAAACTCATATAGACCATCACTATAACTTCCGCAGCCAAAAGCACAGAAAATCCGGTTGTTTGCATTATCAGCAGCTACGGAAACCGCTCCTAAATTTGTTGCAACACTAAAGATACTAAAGTTTCCAGTACTATCAAAATATCCCAGTCCTCCACCGCTATCAGCAATCGCAAAAATCAAACCATATTCAGAAATTCCAAGAATCTCAGAAAATTCCATATCAGCAACTGGTGCATCAATTTCTGGATAAAGTTGCTCCCAATATTCAGCAGAAAGCTGGGTTAACAATAGCAATGTAATTCCAATTGAAAGTAATATTACCTTTATAAATACACCATTTAGCTTATTCGGTCTGTATAGATAGGTGGCTATCTTTTTATTTTTCATATCATCCTCCTCGTTTTTAGTAATTGATTTAGTTATTTTACTTCATTTTATTCCAAATATTATACTTATTTTTAAATGTCAAGGTTAGTATGCAAATTTTAAATTCTTATAATCAAATAGAATGAGTCCTGTCTAAAAAGCCACGAAGGACACGAAGTAACGCGAATATAATTTTCATAACTTTAATAAAATCAATCTGTTAAAATCTGTGTAAATCTGTGGCTAATACTTTTTAGACTGGTCTCTAGAATATTAGATATAAAATCAATATGGAAAAATTACAGATGTATTCTCAATCAAAGAAAGTAACAAACGCTATTGTTAATTTCTATTTTATAAACTCCTGCACCTTTCCGGTAATCATTTGTTGAATTTCATTTAATCTTTCTTGAGAAGTACTCTCAAATCTTAAGACTAAAGCAGGTTGAGTATTTGATGCACGCACGAGTGCCCAGCCATCATCAAAAGTTATACGCATTCCATCAATATCATTTATATTGTAATTCTTTTTTGAGAAATAATTTTTAACTTTTTCCACAACATCAAACTTTATCTCATCAGGACAAACAACTCTAATTTCTGGAGTATTATATGTTTCAGGAACATCTGCAAGTAATTCACTTAGTTTTGAATCAGATTTAGAAAATATTTCCATAAGCCTACCTGCTGCATAGATTGCATCATCAAATCCGAAATATCTATCAGCAAAAAACATATGACCGCTCATCTCACCACCAAGTAAAGCTCCTTCTTCTTTCATCTTCTGCTTGATTAGCGAATGCCCTGTTTTCCACATAATTGGGATACCATTATGTTTTCTAATATCATCATATAGATTCTTAGATGATTTAACTTCAGAAATAATTATTGACCCGGGATTTGTTTCCAAAACATCTCTGGCAAATATCATCAATAATTGGTCTCCCCAGATAATATTACCATTTTCATCAACTACACCAATACGGTCAGCGTCGCCATCAAAGGCTATACCTATGTCTGCGTTTTCTTTTTTCAATGTTGAAATCAGGTCTTCCAAATATTCAGGAATAGTGGGGTCAGGATGATGATTGGGAAAATTTCCATCCATATCATCGTATAAAGATATAACTTCACAGCCCAATCTTTCAAATAGTTTTGGAACAACTGGACCTGCCGTAGCATTTCCAGAGTCTACCACAACCTTCAATTTTCTTTTCAAATTCAAATTATTAACTAAATAATTCTGATAATCTTGAATTATCTTATCATATTTTTCATATTTTCCATTTCCAGATATATACACTTCTTCTTCAATAATTTCTCTTATTTTTTGGATTTCTCTGCCGTAAATAGAGAAAGTGCCGATGCATAGTTTGAATCCATTGAATTCTGGCGGGTTATGGCTTCCTGTAATCATTACTCCACCATCAGTTTTTAGATGTTCAATTGCGAAGTAGAGAACAGGGGTTGGCACAGTGCCTACATCAACTACATCGCAGCCAGTTTTAATCAAAGCATCAGCAAAGATTTCACGAAATCTATCAGAACTTAAACGACAATCACTACCAAGGGCAAGAGTTTTTAAATCCTTCTCTCTCATATAAGTTCCAAAACTCAGTGCAATGTCTTCAACAATTACATCTGTTAAATCCTTACCAACTATTCCTCTTATATCATATTCACGAAATATTTGTAGGTTTAGCATTTTATCTCCTGATTTAGCCACCTGCCTTTTCACCCTTCGTAGTTACACTACTACGGAGAACGGGCGTCAAACTACGGCAAGGCAGGCAAAATCACACAAAAGTAACACGAAATGAATAACTTATTATTTTTATTTTTTGTTTAATTTTGTAGCTAATATATTATATGAATATCCTATTTCAATAGTAAGCATTTTTTAGTGTCTATAATTTTATCACTGAGAACCAATTTATAGAAATAAATTCCAGAACTTAATGGATTACCATTTTCATCTTTTCCATCCCATGATATGGAGTAAAGTCCCGATTTTATCGGGATCGCTTTTGTGGAGAGAGACTCTCCACACTCCAGAATTTTCACCAACTGCCCTTTGATATTATAAATCTTTATCCGTGCTTTTTTGTGTGATTTCGTGGCTAAATTAAAAGAAATTATAGTTGAAGTGTTAAAAGGATTTGGATAGTTCTGGTATAGTAGGTAAGTTGTTGCCTGAATTGGTGTGTCCCCTACTCCCTGTTGACTCTGGTCAAAGTAATATGCTCCCATATCTGCTCTGGTACTGTCTGGGTCAAGAGGTGAGCTTGGGTCGCCTGCATCTATGCAAGGAGACATTGTGGAATCTTGTATTGGAAAGTTAGTCCAGGTTAGATGAAAATCACCATTTCTCGGGTCTGCAAATAATGGGTCTGCGTCTATGTTGCCTGTTCCTGCCCAACCTCCCTGAATATCTGAATAAGTTGCTGTAACAGAGCCACCAATTTCATTTGGAGAATCATTCCAGAGAATACAATTTACTAGAGTCGGGCTAGAATTATGCCAACAGTAAATTCCACCCCCAAAATAAGCAGTATTTTCACAAATAGTAACATTAACTAAATTAGGACTAGAATTATCATAACATATAATACCCCCTCCAACATAATAAGCAGTATTTCCACTAATAATAACATTTGTTAATTGTGGACTAGAATATTTCCCACAATAAATTCCACCTCCTGTACTATATTCAAATATAGAAGCAGAGTTTCCTACTATTATCACATTGGTAATATCTGGACTAGAATGATCGTAACAAAAAACTCCTCCTCCATCCTTTGTACGACCATTCTTAATAGTCATATTCTCAATAGAAAAACAATTATCAATATAACATGTTAGAATACCACCAGTTTCTTCACCATCCAGAATAGTAAAAAATGTATCTTCTCCATGCAAAGAAACATAACTTCTGCAATTTAAAGAGAATCTTTCTCCTGTTTGGGAAGGTGAGTAAATTCCATTTGTTAAATGAATTGTATGAGGATTTATACTATCAGCATAAATTTTTATTAATGCCCAGGATATTGTAAGTAAAGGGTTATCAGGAGATAATCCACTATTATCATCGGAACCATCAGGACTAACATACAGGTCATTATCAACCTGCACAACCTTACCATTTAGAATATCAAATGTAAAATTATCAATGGGACATGCAAAATTTTGGTCAGGTTCTAAAATTGTAAAAGTATCAACAATTACATTAATAGGTGGACAGTCAAAAGCATATAAATCATTACCTAAACCTGCATAGTTTAAGAATATATTACAACGATTATCTGGATCAAAATTAACGGAAGAATTCCCAGTACAACAAATTCCACCTCCAGAATTAGTTGCAAAATTACCAGTAATAGTAACATTGCTTAAACTCAAATTAGCATTATTGCAATATATTCCCCCACCTCCAATAGCTTTATTCTTCTGTATTATTACATTTTCTAAAATAGGACTTGAATCAAAACAGGTTATTCCTGTACCTATATTTCCAATGATAGTAACATCCTCTAAATTCGGATTTGAATTATTAATACAATATAATCCGCCAGTATTACCTGTGATATTTACATTTTTGATACTCGGGCTTGAATTATCATGACAATAAATCCCACGAGTAATATTTTGGGTTATTAAACAATTTTTTATCAAGTGAGAAGATGAATTAAAAAAATAAATGGCACCACAGATTCCTGAAATATTAACATACTTTAATTTACAATAGACAACCTTTGAACTATCCTGTCCACTTGAATTTGTATTAAAAATTTCTAGTCCGTACCAGCCTACTGTAGTATCTTGAGCTGTAAAAGTAATAGTATCAGTTGCAGTTCCTTCTGCTAATAATCTTCCAAAAATATAAAACTTGTAATGCCCAGAAAAAAGTACCTGCACTCCAGGTTCAATTATTAATGTGTTATCAACTGGAATATTTATTTCACCATCAATAATATACGGACTATTGGGAAATGTCCAAATGCCACTTACATTTCCGGGCGGAATATGTGTCTCAGCAAAAGAGATAGCTGTAATTAGTAGTAAAATGAATACAATTATTATTTTTTTCATTTTTCCTTCTTTATTTTTCCCTATTTTTTACGAACGATTTAGTTCATTTTGGAGTAAAGTGACCGTGTCACTTTATGCATTAACACGGTTAATGCACTCCATATTTTGCAGCCCATCAATTATGAATTTTTTCTTTAATAATTGCTCTTATTTTTATAAGAGCAATTCCTCTATGACTGACTTTATTCTTCTCCTCAGAGGAGAGTTCTGCAAAACTTTTATTTACATTATCATAATAAAAAATAGAATCATAGCCAAAACCATTTTTACCTCTTTCCTCAAATCCAATATATCCTTTACATTCACCATTAACTACGAATTTGCTTCCTTTTTTGTCAATAAAAACAATTACTGTCCGAAAAGTTGCTGTTCTTTTTTTTGGGGGGATATCCTTTAACATATAGAGAAGTTTTTGTCTATTTTGTTTATATGTTGCATTCTCACCCGCAAATCTGGAGCTATACACCCCGGGTTTACCATTTAAAGCATCAACAAATAATCCAGTATCATCAGCTAAAGTAGGAAGGTGGAATTTTTTCCAAATCGCTCGGGATTTCTTTTCTGCATTTGCTTCTAAGGTTTGTTGGTCCTCAATTGTTTCAGGGAAAGAGTCAAAATCCTTGAATGTTAAAATTTCTATGTGTAAGCCTTGTAAAAGTGATTTTATCTCTTGGATTTTATCTTTATTTTTAGAAGCAAGCACTAATTTCATTGGAAAATCCCCTTGTTTAATTTGCCACAAAGTCACCCCGATATGGTCATTCTTCCCTACGGGGCAGGCAAAAGCACAAAGCTATTTTTAAATTTCATCTACATTATAAAGAAAATCATAATTAAATAACTTTATATTTAACAGAGTAAATCTCAGAATACAGCTTTTTGCTTACTTATGATAAAACCTAATTCAATCTCCAAATTTCCCTATATCCCTATACCCTTATACCCCTTCACCCCGCTCTTTTGTTCACCCAACGAGTGATTTTCCCAATTATCCTGTTTGACAAAATATCATTGCCAAGTTTTATAATTGATTGAATCCTTTCTAAAATATCTCCTTCACCACTCCAATGTTTATGTAAAATCTTTTTATCTGTTTTTACAAAAATGGTGTTCAACCCAATCGCAATTAGAACCAAATCATCCACAAAACCAATTACAGGTATAAAATCTGGAATTAAATCAATAGGAAGCAATACATACGCAATGATAGCCCCAATAAAAAGTTTCTTATCTTTAGACACTTCTTTGTCTCGCATCAATCTCCATAAGAGCATAAAAAAATCTGGAAGCAAAAGAACATAGTCAACCACCTTTTTAGCCTTTTCACCAAAGTAACTATTAACAGATTTCTGAACTCGCTTTCTAAGCAAATCGTAAATTTTTTTACTTTCATTTTCCTCTATGTTTAGATTTTCTTTAATATCTTTCTTTTCTTTCATAAGATTCCTTCTTCCTTTTTGATTATCTCAATAAACCTTCTATGAGAAGAGAAGGGCAAATACGGCATTTTTGAGACAGTAAAAAATTTTGCCTCAAGAGCATCATCACCGGGCTTTAGTTTTCCCTCTATTTTTTCTAAATAAAATCCAAAAGATATAACTCTTTTACAAACAGGAGATTCTTGCATAAAATATCCCAATGATTTTTTGATTTTGCCTTTTAATCCAGTTTCTTCTTCTAATTCTGCAACAGCACATTCGGCGGGCGTCTGGTTGATTTCAATATATCCACTTGGAAGCGCCCATTTGCCGGCAGAAGGTTCAACTTTTCTTTTTATTAACAGTATCTCATCCTTTTCATTTAAAACAATACATGCACAGACTGGAACAGGATTTTCATAGTATGTCCAGCCACAATTTTGACACCACTTTCTTGTTATGTTTCCTTCCTTTTTATCTTTTAGAGGGCTTCCGCATTTGATACAATATTTTGGCTCAACAACTGCATTCATAATAATTACTTAATCCTTTCTATGTATTCTCCTGTCCGAGTATCTATTTTTACAACATCCCCTTGATTTATAAACATTGGAACATTAACTTTCAAACCTGTTTCTAATACTGCCCCTTTGGTTGATCTGGAAACTGTATCACCCTTTACTCCTGGTTCACATTCAGTTACTTTCAGGTTTACAGTAGTAGGTAATTCAACACTGATTATCTCACCATTATTTGTTAAAACCGCGATTTCTATATTTTCTTTAAAATACAGCTTTTTATCTCCTAATAATTCTTCAGAAACCTCCAACTGTTCATAAGATACGGGATCCATTATCACATAATTTGTTCCATCATTGTATAAATATTCCATTTTATGCTTTTCAATACGAATTTCTTCAACCTTCTCACCTGCGCGAAATGTATTTTCAAGGACTGCCCCTGTCTTAACATTTTTGAGTTTTGTTCTTACAAATGCTCCACCTTTCCCTGGTTTTACATGTAAGAATTCTACGATTTCATATAAATCGTTTTTGAAATTAATTATCATTCCATTTCGGAAGTCTGCTGTTGATGCCATATTTTATACTCCATTCTGTCGTTAAATCCTAAATCTGAATATCTATCCCCGATTTAATCGGGGACTAAATAATTCCAAAGTTCAAAACTTGAATTACAAAATAAGCTGTTACACGCTTCCTTTTTTAAATTTAGAATTTTAGACATTTGATATTGTTCACCCCGTTAGATAGTAATCTCTATTTTTTTTTACTTTCTTATAAAAGACTGTAATGGATTTAATTAGTAATATTGCCTTCATTATTGTTATATCTAACGGGGTGAAGCGTTTAGGATTTAGTCCCGACAAATGTCGGGAGGATTTTTATATAATTATACTTCATTTCTGTTTTTAATTGCGCTTGCTAAGGTTTTTGAGCTGATAAACTCAATATCTCCACCAATAGGAAGTCCTGTTGCTAATCTGGTGATTTTTAGATTTTTATCCTTAAGTTCTGATGTAATAAATGACATTGTAGTTTCACCATTACTGCTTGGATTAAGTGCTAAAATCAATTCAGTAATATCATCTTGACTTATCAGCTTTTGTAATTTCGGGAAATTAATTTGCTTTGGTCCTATTCCATCAAGGGGAGAAATTAAATTTCCAAGGACAAAATATCTACCTTTATATTCGCTTGTATTTTCAATTAAGTAAACATCTTGAGTTTTTTCAACGATGCATAAAACATTTTTTAACCGAGTTTCATCTTTACAAAAGGAGCAAGGACTTTCCTCAGAAAGCATATTGCAAATTTCACATTTTTTAATAGAGTTAATAGACTCTTTAATTAAATTTGAAAGACCCAGAGATGCCTTCTTATCAATACTGATAAGATAAAAAGCAAGTCTTTCTGCAGTCTTTTCCCCTATTCCTGGAAGCTGTTTAAATCCGTCCTTTAATTTATCTAAATTTCCTTCAAACTTCATAAATTTAATCCTGGAATTTTAATACCACCAGTCAAATCTGACATCTCAGACTCAATCATTTCTTTAACCTTTTGTCTTGCCTCTTCAATAGCTGCAACTATCAGGTCTTCCAGCATTTCCACATCGTCAGGATTAACAACCTCCTTATCAATTTTTAAAGAGAGTAACTCTTGATTACCGTTCAGGGATACCTTTACCATTCCGCCACCGGAAGAAGCTTCAATTACTTTATTTGAAAGCTCTTCTTGACTTTCCTTAATTCTCTTTTGCATTCTCTGGGCTTGCTTTAATAGTTCTTGTATACCTTTATTACCCTGAAACATTTATAATCCTCCTATAACATGCTGCGATTATTTTTTTTTCAATACATAAATTTTACATAAACTAAAATCTATTTCTTAACTGTCAACAATTTGAATAAGTGAAATAGAATTTTATATTCCTTTAAATAATTTATTCCTAATTAATCTTAAACTTCTATATTTTATAAAATACGAAACCCATTAGTTATATTATCTCAAACTGTTTTAAACTTTTGGCAGAAACCTGAACAATTGTTTTTATTAAGAAAACAACTGGAACAGCAAAAAGCATACCTAATATACCAAAAGCATATCCACCGGCAATTACTGTTAATAATACCAAAAGAGGATGCATATCTATACTTCTGCCGACAAGCCATGGAAATAATATTAAACTATCTATTTGCTGCACAATGAAAAACATTATAGTAATATACAATAAGTAAATATCTGGGGTAGGACCAATTAGAATTACAAGCACTGTTGGAACAGCTCCGATAAATGGTCCAAAATATTTTATAGGATTCGCAAGACCTACAATAATACCAAGTATCAATGCATAAGGGATACCGAGAATAAGTAAACCAATAACTGACATAAAAGCAACAAGTACGGTTTCTAATAATAATGCTCGGAAGAATTTGCCGAAACTTTCTTCTATCTTTTCAAAAAGATGAAGACAGAATTCAAAATAACGATTGCTAATCTTTGAAAAAATATTTCTAAGGAAAACTCGCTCATCTCTTAACATAAAAAAACAGACAACAGGCACAATGATTAAGAAAGCAAATATATTAATTATGCTACTTATTGATTTAAATAAAATTTGTGGAATTTGTTCAAGAAGCTTTACTAATTTTCCACTTACAACTGATTTATATTTCTCAATTTCTAGAAAAGGAAATCTTGCTGCCAATTGGTCAATAGAATTAGATATTTTTTCTAAACCCAAGGACTTTAAACTAAGGGCTTCAGGATTTTTCAGTAATTCCTTAAAATTATTAGAAAAATCAATAACTTGATCTCGTATTTGAGGAATCACAACATAAATCATAAGGACAATAAGCATAGCAATAACAAGATAGACTATTAAAATTGATAATGTGCGTGGGATATGATACTTTTCAGCATAATTGATAATTGGTGAAAGCAAATAAGATATTATAAAAGCTACAATAAGATATGAGATAATAAATCTATAAAAAAGAATAGCCGCTACAGTCAAGGCAACGCAAATGGCAAATATTAACCATTTAATAACCTTTGCTCTTTCTATTACCATATTACCCTTCTCTTCCTTCAATTAATTCTTTGTTCAGTTTTATAATATGCTCGCTAAGAATTTCTCCAAATTTATAAAGTATTTTAATGCCAGCTCTGGGAAATCTATCAATAAAATTTGCTAAGTCCTTTTTTGAGAGCCCTAACAAAACAGAATCTTTAACTGCGACAGCAGATGCTGTGCGCTCTTTATCCAAGAACAAGCCAATTTCACCAAAAAAATCAAACGGGCAAAGTGTATTCAAAATATGCGATTTATCTTCTATATCTAAATAAACATTAAGCTCTCCCTCTTTAACAATATAACATATTACATTAGGATAACCTCTCTTAAATACTTGCTCACCAGCTTTGAAATTTCTCACATATATATACTGCCTTAAGTTTTTTCTTTCATTGTGAGTAAGATTTTCAAACAAAGCTACGCTGGATAAGAATTTAATCAACTCCTTTTCTTCATTGATACTTTTTACATTCTTCTTTTTAAATCTTTTCATTCTTTTCTCCTACTATTTCTCTGAGTTCTGTATTGGTCGCTTTTTAATATTATTAACAATCCAGATAACAAATAATATAATCAAAACTGCAGTAGCAATTACAGCTCCCCATATTCCAAACAAGCTAAGAATAGTGACAATAACTCCTGCAAGACAAATTCCTATCAAGATGTATATCAAAGATGGAACAAACTTGATTCCAAAAAGATATGCTGCAACACTTCCTGTCCAGGCTCCTGTTATAGGAAGTGGTATCATCACGAATAATATTAATCCCAATTCTTCATACTTCTGGATAACTGCTCCTTTCTTGCGAGTTCTTGCAAAAAGCCAATCAAAAAATCTTTTTAGAATTGGAATTCGTGTCAAAAGTTTAGTTCCATACCTCAATATCAACAGAATAAATGGAATTGGTAAAAAATTACCAATTATTGCTAATAAATATGATTTATGCCATGACATTTTAAATTCAGGATGATTTATTGCAAAGGGAATAGCAAGTCTTAATTCAAAAATTGGAAGAGTAGCAAGGGCGATTACTATTGCATCTTTAGAAAAATTCTTTTCTTCTAAATACTCTGAAACTTTCGCTTGCTTCTTTATGTCTGTTTCCTTTTCTATTTCACAAAGAAGAATATTAGGCAAAAAAGCAAGTAAGACAAATAAAAGTATAAACTTTCTCACTGCTTCCATCCATAATGACCAATAAGAGGAACAAACATACAACCACCAAAATTTTCTCTTTTAATTTTATTATTTCTTTTTGAAATTCTTAACAAATCTTGTGAGAAGTGCTTACCATACGGAATTACCATTCTTCCATTATCAGCAAGCTGTTCAATCAATTTTTGAGGCATTTCTGGTGCTGCGGCGGAAACGATTATAGCATCAAACTTTATGTCAACTTCTTCATAATTGCTCAGCACATTTTCATTCATTGAAAAATCTCTATCTGTCCAGCCAAGTGTTCCATCACCAACCTTTATAATAATATTCTTATACCCCAACTTCTCTGCTCTTTTTTTAGCACTTCTCGCTAAAGGTTCTATTCTCTCAATAGAATATACACTCTTTGCCATCTCAGCTAATAAAACCGTTTGATAACCAGACCCAGTTCCGATCTCTAATACAATATTATCTTTTTTTAAATCTAATAAATCAATCATCAAAGCAACAATATAAGGCTGAGATATAGTTTGCCCATAGCCAATGCTTAAGGGTTGGTCATAATAGGCAAACTGAGTCATAGATTTGGGGACAAAAAGATGTCTTTCAACCTTCAAAAAAGCATCCAATAATCTCTCATTATAAATACCTCGAGCCTTTATTTGGCGCTCAACCATTAATTCTCGCTCTTTGAAAAAATCCATAATTATACTCTGATAGATACTAAAAATCAGTACTTATTTGTCTTGCTATGATTGAAATTTTCTCTTAATCCAATTTTCTATTTTGGGGAAATATGAATAATTTGTCATATCAATATTTACAGGGGTAATTGAGACATATCCGGCTTTTATAGCATCAAAATCCGTTTCACCATCTTCTGACCATTCAGGAATCTGTCCTCCAATCCAAAAGTATTGTTTGCCTCGTGGATCCGTTCTTTCTTCAATAAAGTCAGAATAAATACGGTGTCCTAATTTTGTAAGTTTAATTCCCTTAATCTCATCTATTGATAAAGGTGGTATATTGACATTAAGAATAGTTTTTGGTGAAAGTATTGATTTTAAATCTTTATTAAGAAGTAAATCAACGATGGCAGCGCAATCGGCAAAATTTCCCTTTTGATAAGATGCCAATGAAACAGCAATCGCTGGATAACCCATATTCATCGCTTCAATTGCAGCAGAAACTGTACCAGAATAGAGAATATCCTCTCCCATATTAGGACCATTATTGATTCCTGAAATTACTAACTCTGGTTTAGTATTTAAAATACTATTTATGGCTAAAATAACACAATCAGCAGGAGTGCCATCAATCGCATATTTATTTTTGCTAACCTTAACAATTCTAAGTGGATAATGTAAAGTCAAGGAATGAGATACTGCACTTCTTTCTCTATCTGGAGCAACAATGGTAACATTATATTTTTTCTTCAGAATTTTTGCCAACTCTCCGATGCCTTCTGCAAAAACTCCATCATCATTGGTTAAAAGAATATTCTTCATATAAATTAATACTCTTTTTTAGAAAATTATTGTCAATGTTTTATGATTTTTATTGTAAAAAATGGCGGGAGCGATCCCGATTTGTAAATCGGGACGACCTCTAATACAACAAGCAAACTTTTTTTGGCGGGAGCGACGAGACTCGGACTCGCGACCTCTAGCTTGACAGGCTAGCGTTCTAACCAACTGAACTACGCCCCCGTAATTTTAGTTTCTCTTATAGAATCAGATTGTTATGTCAAGTATTTTACTGCTAAATATATCAAAATATCTTATGATGAAACATACATGTCCCTGATACCTCGCGGACACAAAGGAGAATGAAAATTGAGGGACGGAATGCACAGATTCCAATTGTTCCTAACCTGTCTCGGCTTGGTGCCGAGCCAAGACGGGCAGGATTTGTAATCCTGTTTATTAAAACACCATTACAAATGGTGTTAGGATCGTTTCAATGCTTTGTGGTTAGAAAGGATTTTCAAGGGAAAAATGTTATTAAACTTGAACTCGCCATCTTTCGGTCTCGGCGCCCAGCCCGTCTAGTCGCCGAGACTGAACAGACCCGACCTGTCCATTCTCCGTAGTCCCGATTCAATCGGGACGAAGGATGAATCGGGACGCTCTAACCAACTGAACTACGCACTTATTTATTTTTACTTTACAAAAAATATTGAATTGGTATATTAAGTTTTTATTAATTTTCTTGACTATTATATCAGTAGTTTTGTATTTGAAAAAAATCGTATAGGAGCAAAGATGAGAGGATATAAAATTATTTTAATTGTAATGTTTATCGTGATTCTTGGAAGCTGTTCAAGGAAAGAAGTTGTAACAGACCAAACTGTTGTGGAATTCTGGCATGCAATGGGTGGTCCTTTAGGTGATGCGCTTAGCACAATGATTAAGGAATTTAATGAAACACATCCTAACATTAAAGTCAATGGTGTCTCAATGGGCAGATACCAGGCATTATCACAAAAATTAATGGCTTCAATAGTTTCAAATACCCAACCAGCTATGGCTCAAGCTTATGAATCCTGGATTGCCAAATTTATTGAGGGTGATGCAATCGTTCCAATAGAAAAATTCATCAATGGTAAAAACGGACTTCCAAAAAAGGAATTATCGGATTTCTATCCTGTATTTATCAAAAGCAGTACTATAAATGATACTATCTGGTCATTCCCATTTAATAAAAGCGTTCGCGTTATGTATTATAACAAAGATATGTTTTATCAAAACGGATTGGATGTAAATTCTCCTCCAAAAACATGGGAGGAATTCATCTCGGTTTGCAAAAAACTTACACAAGACAAAGATAGAGATGGAAAGACTGACCAATGGGGAACAACCTTTGCTACTGATGCCTGGCAGTTTGAGAACCTCCTTCTTCAAGCTGGTGGTGAAATAATGAATGAAGATAATACTGAACCATTGTTTAATAGCAAAGAAGGGGTTGAAGCATTAAATTATCTTTATAACCTTCTTAACAAATATAAAGTCGCATACTTATCAACTGGATATGATGGACAGAACGACTTTCTCGCAAGCAAAGTTGCAATGGTAGAAGGCTCAAGTGTATCAACTGTATATTTAAGAAAAGGCGGTATATCATTCAATCTTGGCATGGCACCAGTTCCTTATAACCGAACAAAGCATAATCTCATTAGCGGAACAAATATTGTAATCTTTAAAAATGATAAAGATACTGACGATGAAAAGAAACAGAAAGCTTGTTGGGAATTCATTAAATGGTTTACAAATCCTGAGCAAACAGCAAAATGGTCACTTATGACCTTCTATATGCCAGTAAGAAAAAGTGTACTTCAAAATAAAAAGGTACAAGAAAGATTTGACCAATATCCTGGGTTGGAAGGTATCTATCATCAACTTGATTATGCAAAAGTTGAACCCCAAATTGAACTCTGGTTTGATATAAGAAAACTTCTTGAAGAAAGGGTAATTGAAAAGGTTTTGAGAAATCAACTCACAGCTAAAGAAGCTTTAGACGATGTCGCTAATCAAATGCGAAAAGGATTGCAAAAATGAGACACTTATTATAGCATATAATTAACTTATACAAAAATGAAAAAGTTTTAATAAAATCCTTTACACTTTTGATATTTTAATAATTAATTTAATATAAAATAAATTTGTAAATAAAAAAAGATATTCAATAAATAAACAAGGGAGTATATAAAATGGGATTAACAGTCTTAGAAATGGAAGTAGGAAATCCTGCCAAGCCTGAAGTTACAAAAAAATTGGAATTTCTAATTGATTCTGGAGCTATTTATTCTGTGGTTCCAACTCAGATATTGGAAAAACTTGGAATCAAGCCTTTAACAGAACAAGAGTTCCGATTGGCAGATGGAACCAAGATCATTCGTAAAAAGGGTGGGGCTCTTTTCAAGTATAAGAATCAGATAGGTGTAGCAGATGTCATTTTTGGTGAAGAAGGAGACAGTATCTTACTAGGGTCATTTACGCTGGAATCTCTTGGGTTAGCTCTTGACCCTTTGCGTCGCGAATTAAAACCCTTACCAATGATTTTGGCTAGAGTATAACCCGACAAGTTTATTGAAAATATATTCTGATTATTATCCCCAGTTTGGCTAAAACTTATTCTATCCACGCATCAACCAGTTTGGGCAATAACTCTCCAGCTTTGCCTTGATAGAATTTGTCTATAAACTGAAAATTGGACGGCTTTTCACGATTTATGCCAATTGTTATGGCTTTATAGTATTTTGCCATTTGCAAAAATCCTGCTGCAGGATAAACTACTCCACTTGTCCCAATAATAATAAAGTAATCAGCTTTTTTTATTAAGTTATTTATCCTATCAAGATGATAAGGAAGTTCTCCGAACCAAACGACATCGGGACGCAACATTCCTTTACATTCTGGGCATGAAGGAATTAATTCATCCAGATTAATCTCTGAAATTGAATAATAATTATTGCATTTTACACAAAAGCATCTGGCAATGCTGCCATGCATTTCAATCACATTTCTGTTACCTGCCCGGGTATGCAATCCATCAATATTTTGAGTTATCAACGAAAAATTATCTCCAATGAAATCTTCTAACTTTTTCAATGCAAAATGTGCTGGATTAGGCTTTGCAGTTTGAAGCTGTTTATTGCGTTGTTTGTAAAATTTCCAAACCATTTCTGGATTTCTATGAAAGGCTTCTGGAGTTGCAACATCTTCTACACGATAGTTCTCCCATAAGCCATCACTATCACGAAAGGTTTTCAGTCCAGATTCAGCACTTACACCCGCTCCTGTAAGCACAACGATTTTATCAGATTTTGAAAATTTCATAATACTCTGCCGTTTGTTTACATCTTTGGAGGGGCTGAAATACCAAGCAAACTAAGACCATTATGTAATACAATTCTCACAGCTTTGCATAGATATAAACGCGCAAGAGTCAATTCCTTAAATTTCGGATTAATAACCCTAAATTTTTGATAGAAACTATGAAAAAGTGATGCTAATTCTATTAAATAGGTTGTCAAAAGATTAATATCATATGTTGCTCCAATATGAACAATTAATTCAGGAAACTTTATCAAATGTCTTATAATATCCAATTCAATATCGTGGTTAAGCCGTTTAAGATATTCTTGATTAAATCTGCTCATTTGGATTCTTTTTGCTCGGGACACACTCTCAATGCTGCAGATTCTTGCATGAGCATATTGAACATAGTAAACGGGATTTTCAGAGGATTTTTTCTTAGCTAATTCAATATCAAAATCTAAAGGTGTATTAAATTTTCGCATAAGAAAGAAAAAACGAGCGGCATCAGTCCCTACTTCGGATATTAATTGACGCAAAGTTATTATATTTCCTTCACGCTTGGACATTTTTATCTTCTTATTATCAATAAGTAAATTGACCTGTTGTAACAGAATGAATGAAAGAGTGCTTGCTTTATATCCTAAAATAGTAACACCTGCTTTTAGTTTTGGAATATGACCATGGTGGTCAGGTCCTAATATATCAATTATCTTATCAAATCCTCGTTTATACTTTGTAATATGATATGCAAGGTCGGGCACAAGATATGTAACTGTGCCATCGGTTCGCATTATAACGCGATCTTTTACATCACCAAATTTACTACTACAAAGCCATACAGCACCATCTTTATCAAAGATATTTCCTGTTTCAGAAAGATAAGTTAGGATATCTTCAACACATCCCTTTTGCCTTAATTCGCTTTCAGATATCCAATTATCAAAATGCACTTTAAAAGATTCAAGAGTTTTCTTCTGGTTTGCCAATATACTACTAACAGCATATTTTTCAATCTTATCATATCTTTCTTTTTTGGGTAAATTAAAAAAAATAGTTCCTTCCCTCTCTAAAATATTTTTTGCAATATTAACTATATATTCACCTTTATACCCATCTTCTAATTCTTCAACCTCAATATTGTCTAATTTGTTGAGTTCACATTCAATGGATTCAACCAACAGTTCAACTTGATTGCCCGCATCATTTATAAAATACTCCTTTTCAACATAATAACCCAGAAAGGAAAATATATTTGCAAGTGAATCGCCCAATGCAGCAGCACGTGCATTCACAACATTAAGAGGTCCTGTTGGATTCGCACTTACAAATTCAAGAAGAACTTTTTTCTTTCCCTTTTGTAGGATTGAACCAAACTTTTCTTTTTGCTGAATTATATCTTTAAGGCTTTGTCTTAAAAATTTATGTGAGATACGAAAATTCATAAAACCAGGCTCTTCAGCATAAACCTCTTTGAATAACAGGTCTGAGTTTAAAAATGTGGCTAACTTCTTAGCCAATGCCATCGGTTTCTCGTTGCACCTTTTAGATAAACTTAAAGCAATATTTGTCGCATAATCACCAAATTTTTTGTATTTGGGATATTCAACATTAATCTTTGATTTTGAAGGTGGTTTCAAATTCTGTGATTTAATACTTTCACGAATTTTCGCTTTTATTATATCAATTAACATCTTATCCTCTCGTATAATTTTATAGTATTACAAATAAAATCTTTGTTTTTTGGGCAAAATATTTTGTGGAACATCAAAATTTACTGATAAATTAAAAATTAAATACCAAATAGCAAACACCAAATGACAAATAACTATCAATCACTAAAATTTTAATGAAAAAAACAATTATTTTGATTTTTCAATGATTGATGAAAAAATTTTCTTTAACTCTATCGCTTCATTGTAAAGAGCTAATGCTTCATTCTCAAGTTCTTTTGGATTGGTTTCTTTTATTAGCCTTATAAAATATGCACTCTCTTTTGCTTCTTTTCTACAAATTTTTATCCTAAAGACAAAATCTTTTTTACTTAATGACTCATTAGCTTCTATATAATTGGCTCCAACAGAACCTGATGCATTAATTAGTTGTTTCCCATCTTCAATGTTCGCTATCGTTCTGGGTAATTTCTTAACAAAGATTCTAACTCTTTTAGCAAATTTATAAGTACGCTCTTCTAAATCGTAAATATGTTTTGGATTTGATTTTTGAGTCATTTTAAATTACCTGCCCCGTTAGATAATTATCAAATAATATAGTTTATTTATTTTTATCATCTCCATTCCTTTCAACAATTACAATTATTACAATAATAAAAATCTAACGGGGTAAAGATTTTGTGAATTGGATTTTGATATTTTATCCTTTTCAAATTTTATCCTGCTTTTTAAAGATAATGCGAAATTTTATCGGTCTCGGCCAGTCTTGGCTAGGCCAAGCCTAGACAGGTGCCCAGACGGATTGATTGCAGTATACTGAGCTATGTGTATTCAAGTAAATTAGGCTCAACTTTTTCAGCCAACTCTCTCCAAAGTTCATCTAATTTATAAAATTCCCGAGCGCTTCTATCAAAAATATGCATAACAACATCGCCAAAGTCAAGTAGTATCCATGTTCCATTTTGTATTCCTTCCTGATGATGCATTTTCATATCCATTTTTTTGGTTTCCTCAATAATATATTTTCCAATAGCACGAGTATGCATTGTTCCATCCCCACTACAAATAATAATTCTATCTGTCAAACTACTAACATTTTCAACATTCAAAGAGATTAAATCCGCTGCCTTTTTTTCTTTTGCTAACTGAATGATTATATCTAACTTATTCTTAGTTGAATATTTTTCCATTATCTATTTCAGCTCACCAAAATACTCTTTATAATCTTTACCAACAATTATAATAAAATCATATAATGAATCTTCTTTAATCTGGCGATAGATATTTTTAATTGGTAAAATTTTTTTAATAGTTTCCAATTTCCGTGGATTAATACTGCGAATAATAAGAACAGTTCTTATAAAACAAAATTTATCAGCATTCCCAAATGATAACACATTAAGACCCTTATCAATAAGTTTATTTCGTACTTCACGGGCTAATCCTGGCATTCCACAACCATTTAAAACTTGAATAGAAATATCGTATTTTTCAATTGAGGTGTCTACTTTATCCTTTTTAGAAATTTCCAGGGAACTAAAAATAGTAATACATAGATACACTACAATGATAATAAAAAAAAAATCAGAAAGAGTTTTAGATGTTTAAACATTCTATATTTCTTCTTTGTTAAACTCATATTTCAATTTTTTATAAGTATCTTCCATTCGTTCTGGCATTACTCTAATTTTTCCTATTGTTGATATAAAATTAGTATCGCCTATCCATCGTGGGACAATATGAATATGAAGATGGTCTGCAAAGCCAGCGCCAGCAATTTCTCCTAAATTCATACCTATATTGAATCCATCAGGATGATAAACCTTGTTTAAAACTTTCTCTGATAGTTGCAACATCTTTGACATTTCAAGAAGTTCTTTGTCCCTTAATTCTGAAAGTTTTGATATATGCCGATAAGGAACAATCATCAGATGTGCATTGTTATAAGGATATAAATTCATTATGATATAAGTGCATTCACCTCGCTTAAGTATCAAAAGATTCTTGTCATCATTTGCCTTCGGCTTTTTACAAAAGATACATTCGTCATCCTTTTTTTGTAATATGTAATCAATCCGCCAGGGAGAATATAAATTTTCCATTTATGGCTTCTTTCTTTGAATATAATCTTCTAAATAATCAAGTTGCTTGCGAGAATTTACACCAGAAACTTCCATTGAATTTTTAACTTTCATTGCGGCAATCTTATTGCCATCTTTTCTTAGAATTTCTAAAGTATCAGTTAGATATAATTCCCTTTGTGCATTATTGTTGTTAATCTGTGAAAGAGCGGAAAAGAGACTTCCACCTTTAAAGCAGAAAACTCCTGAATTGATTTCACAAATTTTTCTTTCCTCTTCATTAGCATCTTTATATTCAACAATTCTTTCTACAAATCCATTATTATCTCTTACGATTCTTCCATACTTAGCAGGGTCATCCAAAATAGCAGTTAAAACAGTTGCGGAGGCATCTTCTTGACTATGTAAGTTTTCAAGCTCAACTAATGTTTGGGCAGCAAGTAATGGAACATCTCCAGGAATTATTATAATATTTCCATCATATTTAGAAAAATGATTCTCAGCTACCATAACTGCATGACCAGTACCATTCTGAACTTCCTGTTCAACAAATATTATGTTATCGTAATCAGAAAGACAATTTCTTACAATCTCTTCTTTATGCCCGACAACTACAACAATTTTTGAAAAAGAAAGCTGCTTAACTGTACTAATAACTCTTTCAATAAGTGAAATTCCACCCAATTTGAATGCAACCTTAGGAAGTTCAGATTTCATACGAACTCCCTTTCCTGCAGCTAAAATAATTATTGAAGTCTCTTTTTGCATAATCCTAATTATTGAAACACTTTTCTTATCTCATTTAGAAGTTTGTCAAATTGTTTAAAGGAATTTGCAAAATTTATGTTGTTTGTATCATTGACCACTTCAACTGCGATGAATTTATTTTTTATATTCTGCATATAACTCTTCTATAGTTTTCTTTTCTATCGGATGAACAAATTCTGGAGCAATCTTTTTCATGGAAAATAAAACAAATCTTTATATTAAGATATTAAGCCTTGTATATTTCCTTTCTGTGTGCAATTCTCACAACTAAAACAACTAACTTCTTTTTTTCCACTCTAAAAATCACTCTATAATTACCAACTCTCAACCTAAAGTAGTCCTTATATTTGCCTTTTAGTTTCTTGATTTTATTTTCTAAAAGTGCTGGATTTTCAGTAAGTATTTGAAGACTGTTTTTGATTCTCCTTTGCCATATCTTATCTATCTTTCCCAAATCTTTTTTAGCACCTGGCAAATATTCAATTCTCAACATTAGATACCCAGGTCTTTATACACTTCATCGGCAGGTATTGCCTTTGTTTTCCCTTCTTTGTATTCTTTCCATCTCTTATCAGCAATCTGTCCATCAAGCTCATCAAAATATAGTTCCAAAGCTCGTGCAATTATTCTGCTTCTTTTGTCATTTAATTCCTTTGCAACCTTAAATAATTCATTAACAATGGAATCGGGTAAAGTAATATTTAATCTTGTATGTTTTTCAATCATTTTATGCCACCATTCTTTTTGTTACAATGTGTATTTTTATGCGTATTTATGTCAAGCATTATTTCGGCTAGTTAAATTGGTTAAACTGGGTAAATCGGTTGAACTGGTTAAACCATTTGAGTAATTCAACTGATTCAACCATTATCCTCATTCATAATAAATATTCAGTATACAAATCTTCTATAGTTTTCTTTTCTATCGGATGAACAAATTATGGAGCGAATTCTTTCATAAGTTGTAGCACAAATTTACGATTCAATATTTCAGGATGCGGAATTTGCAAATTTTTTGTATTAATAATCTCATCATTAAAAAACAGAATATCTAAATCAATTATACGTGGTGCCCACTTCTCTCCACGAATACGTCCCATATCATTTTCAATATTCTGTAATTCGTTTAAAAGTCGGTTTGGGGTATATTTTGTCTCAATCTTGATAACACAGTTTAAAAAGTCAGGCTGGTCTGTTTTCCCAATTGGCTTTGTATTAATAATAGAAGATGTAGCAATAATTGAAGTTTGTAGTAACTCACTTATTTTCAGAATCGCCTTTTTAATATTCTCTTCTCTATTCCCTAAATTTGAACCAAGTCCGATAAAGACAACATTATATTTCATTCCAGAACCGCAAAACCTCTATTACGCTCTCCGCTCCACGCTCCACGCATCATCTTTCCCTTTCCATTTCCAGTTCAACATAATCTAAAGTGCCATTGATAGGAACAGCAATCTTCCTGATTTTAATTTGGCACTTCTGCACCAGTGGAAACTGTGCAAGAATGCTGTCCAAAATCTTATTGGCTAATTTTTCCAAAAGATGATATTTATAATTCTCAACTTCATTTTTAGCAACATCAAAGATAGCAGTGTAATCAACTGTATCATTGAGTTTCTTGATATGTGCATCAAGGCTGGGGTCTGTAATTGCAGTAATGTCCACAGAAAATCTCTGTCCCAATGTTCGTTCATGTTCATTCAAGCCATGATATCCATAAAATATCATATTTTTAAGTGTTATTTTCATCGGAAATCTCCTATACAAGAATTCTGGTATTCAGAATTCATCTGAGAATACTCACCATTTTTGGATTTATGATATCCTTTTTGTTAAAAATTCTGTCTATAAATTTCAAAATAAAGAAACATAAAGCAACAGATAGTATTGCTATAAGAATGGACAAATTCTCTGAAAGATGAAGGCAATATTTACTTATACAATAACTTGAGATTAATAAAATTATTGGTATAATATAAACGAGAAATGAACTCAGGATACGAATTTTTGGTTCTATCACAAAAGAAATTTTATCACCCTTTTTGACATTAAGAATGTTTTTAATTTTAAATGTTGTTATTTCATCTCCTTTATGGAAGCAGAGAAATTTCAATTTACAGGTATTACAAATTTCCCCTTTTTCTACTTCAACAAAGGCAAAATCATCTTGAATATCTACAACAATTCCTGTATCATTTGTGGGTTTTTCATTCAGATTCATCAACTAAAAATTATACCCTACAGAAAGCTGATGGATAAAGCCTAATTCCCCAAAAGAGTTGATTGCATAATCAAAATTATATTCTTTCCATTTAAAGCCAAATCCTGCTGAAATTCCTGTCAGAAAATCTATGTTAGAACCTACATGCCAATCACTTGCATTGGTGCGGTATCCAGACCTTAATTTAAGATTTTCTCGGATATTCGTTTCAAATCCAATTGTGCCGTAGAAATCATTGTCCATTGGCTTGTTTATGTCTAAAGTAATAAACCCATTATTAAGATAATATGCAAAACCAGCGGCAAAACAGATTGGCAAATCTTCTTTCTCAGAATCAAATTGTGATATTTGCTTTCCAATATTTTTTGCTACAATACCTAATTTCAATTTTGGATTTGTTGTTTGGTGTAATATGGAAATATCACCCACTACTGCTTGAGATGAATATTCATCAATAGTCTCAGATATAAATTTTATATTAATTCCCCAGTTTAAAATTTCTGATAGGACTTTTGCATAAGAAAAACCGAGCAATACATCCGAGGAACCAAAAGTGCCAAGTGGGACAAGTTCGTTGTTCTCATCTATACCAGTTTTTGGAATATCGCCAATACCGGCGAATTTGGAAAAAATCGCTATTGTGGATTTATCAGAAATAGGCATTACAAAACTTACTGCTCCTCCATTGAAGCCTGCAAAATAATTAAGATAAGTAATCCCTAATTTCTTGTTTTTTACTTGTGGTAGACCTGCTGGATTCCAGAAAGGTGCTAACTCATCATTTGATAATCCACAAAATGCATTTGCCATAGCTGAACCGCGAGGCCCAATAGGTATCTTAAGAAAATTAAATACAGATGTTCCTGCATCATTATGAATTGCAAAAAGTGGTTGCACTAAAAATAAAACTAACATTAAAAGCGTTATTATTTTCATATTAACCTTTCAATTAATAAGCATAATTTCTGAAATATATTTAAGATCCTTCATTTTGGTAAATTTTTGAAATTTCTTTTATTTTGTCAATAACTATTATTCAAAATTTATTATTTATTATGAAAATTATTTTAATGTCCAAAATCTTTTAGTATCTTCTTTCTATAAAATTTTGCACGGTCAATTAATTCATCCTCATCAATATTAACAAGTTCTCTATTTTCCATAACAATTTTTCCATTAATAATCACATCCTTAACATGTTCGCTTGATATTGTATATACTAAATGGGAATAAACATTATACATTGGAACAGTATCCAATTGGTTCTTATCAATCAAAATAATATCTGCTTTTTTGCCAATTTCCAGAGAACCTATTTCTGAATCTTTTTTCAATGCTTTTGCTGAATTGATTGTTCCCATTTTAACAACTTCAATAGCTGGTAACAAAGTTGGGTCTTGATTATAAGCCTTATGCAACTTTGCGGTAAAATCCATTTCTTCTAATATACCTAAATTATTATTACTCGCCACACCATCGGTTCCCAAACAAACATTTATCCCATTTTCCAAATATCTTTTCATAGGAGGAAAACCAGAAGCCAATTTTAAATCACTTTCTGTGGTTATTGAAATGCTAACACCTTTTTCACACAACAATTTCATTTCATTATCACTTACCCAAATCCCATGAGCCATAATATTATCCTCACCTAAAAATCCTATTTCATTAAGATATTCAATCGGAGGTTTGCCATTTTGCTTTATACAATTCTCAACTTCTTTTTCCGTTTCTGAAATATGTATATGTAAAAGCATATTATTTTCTCTTGCTGTTTCTGCAGAAAGCTTAAGCGTTTCTTTACAACAGGCATAAATTGAATGAGGAGCAATCGCATAATCAATTAACTCATTATTTTCAAATTCTTTATGTTGCTTAACTGAATAGTCAATAATTTGTTTCGGGTTGGTGCAATTGGCAACAGGAAAATCCAGAACAACTTCTCCGATAATAGCACGCATACCTACTTTTGAAGCAGCTTCACCACATTGCTTTCCAAAAAAATACATATCATTAAACAGAACTATTCCATTTTTAACCATCTCAGCCGCACTATGCAACACGGAATTATATATAAATTCCTCGGACAAAAATTTTGCTTCCGAAGGCCAGATGTAATTATTTAACCATTTATTCAATGGAAGGTCATCAGCTAATCCACGGAAATATGTCATTCCAGCATGTGTATGTGCATTTATAAATCCTGGCATCACAATTTTTGAAGCAGCATTAATAATTTTATCCGAATCATACTTTTGCTCAATTACTTTTGTTAAATCAATATCAACAATACTCCCATCATTGATTGCAATAGCACCATTTTCAATAATCTTCAAATGTTTATCAACTGTAACAATAAGCCCATTTTTTATTAAAATATCAACTATCTTCATTGATTCTCCAGAAAAAATATTTTCATCCTTTCTGTCTTTTAAATATAATTGTTAAAATTCTATCTATTTAAAATTTTATTTAATTTAATTATTGACATAAAATATATTTTTAGCCATTTTTAAATAATAAATTGTCAAGAATTTTAGAATTATACTAAAAATATTATGTTCATTGTAAAATATTTATATTATAAAAATGGATTTTTAAAAAGAGTTTTTTGGTATTAATTTATATTTTTGAAAAATAAAGGAGAACTATGTCTTTAATAGCCTTGCATTATAAAATAAAAGAAAAAGTTGGAGAAGGAAATTTCGGGTCTGTATATAAGATAGAAGATATTGCTACTAAAAAAGCTTTTGCTGTAAAAATCTTTGACAAAATTTCTATTGAAGATATTCGTGAAAAATTGAATCCTGAAATAATGAACGAGATTACGAAATTATCTCACCCAAATCTTATCAAGATATATGATTATGGCATTTATCAAAACAGTTTATATTGTATTTCTGAATATTTTGAGGGTGAAAATCTTCAAAATTTCAGACTAAATGATAAAAATAAAAAGGATCTCTTTCAAATTATTGCTCAAATCTGTTATGCACTTGGCCATCTCCATTCCCATAATATTATACATAAAGACTTAAAACTTGAGAATGTTCTTTTCAAAAGAGCTGATGGAAAACTCATAATAAAAGTTTTGGATTTCGGTTTTAACAAAATCGTATCACAAACTGAGACCTACACTGAAGGAGAAGCAGTAGCTCAACAATATTTATCTCCAGAATTACTACAAGGAAATCCTTTTTCTACAAAAAGTGATTTTTATGCCTTTGGTATAATTCTTTATTATTTAGGAGTTGGTACATTCCCTTTCTCTCTGGAAGAAATCAAATTAATGGCTGAAAAAAATTTCCCTAATATTATTCCGCAATTCCCGAGCAAAATAAATCCTGCTGTTGACCCAAAATTAGAAGATTTGATTTTTCAGTTAATTGAATTCAATCCTGATTTGAGAGTTAATAACGCCTCTGAAATTATTAAATGTATCAATAAAACCCAGGAAAAGAAATTCCCAATTTCCTTAGAACCATCTATTGCCAAACAAATTGAATCTAAATCAATAAAATACAATAAAAAAAGAATTATGTTATTGAAAGATTATGTTGATGAAGCTGCAGATGGAAATGGTAAGATAATCTTTATTACAGGCGAAAAGGGTATTGGAAAAAAGGAATCAATGCGTTATTTAAAATGGTATTTGCTTTCCGAAGACTATTATGTTTTCTATTATATCTGCAATAAATATCACCGTGACCCATTTTTTCTTTTAAGCAAAGAAATATATCTCTCCCAGAATGAGAAAGACAGACAAAAATTTGAAGATAAAGCATCAAAAAAATTTAGCGAATTCCTGTTCAGGTCTGAAGAAAAATCTCTAAAAATCTACGAAAATGAGACTGATTTAACCAAAGATTTTACCTTAGTTAAAGATTATATCTATTCATTCTCAAAAATAAAGCCAATTATTTTTTTCATCGTTGACATTGATATAGCAGCGAAAGATACAATTAACTTTCTTGAATTCCTTTCAAAAAATATTTATTCTTGCCCAATTTTGATTGCTGTCAGCACATATAATACATCATTAGTTGATAGAATAGAAAGTGCCGAACAAATTAATATGCCGTTTCTTTCAAAAGCTGAAACAGATGAATATCTAAAATACTTACTTGAATTAGATTATCCGCAGAATTTTTTGGAGCAGATTTATCATCTCTCAAATGGAAATCAAACATTTATAAAAAATCTTTTAATTTCACTCGTTGAAAACAGAATAATTATTAACAAAAATAATGAATGGAATTTTGATGTAGATATCAAAAAAGTAGAGCTGCCTTCTAATATTAAAACCTTAATACAATCAAAACTAAAAACAACCCCTAAAAAGATTAGAACCCTACTATCAAAATTAGCTCCTCTACAAGTCCCACTTTCAACAGGAATAATTAAATACATACTTAATTTTGATACATCAAAAGCTCTCTTCTTTTTCCTTCAGCAATGTGAAAATCTTGAAATTTTAATCAAAGATGAAAATTATGGTAAAGAAGGATACTATAAATTTGTTTATCCTGCAATTAGAGATATCTTGCTAAATAAGACATCTCTAATAGAAAAAAAATCCATTTTCCAAAAAACCGTTAATTATTTCAAAGATAAAAAGGTAACAAAACCTTCTATCATAGATGGTATAATCTATCACTGTGATGTTATAAAAGATTATGATTCAATCGTTGACTATCAAATGGCAAAAACCAAGTATTTCTTTGACAGAAAAGACTTTCTTAATGCCTGGAATTCATGCTTATCTGCTGTTAAAAATTTAGAGAAAATAGACACTAAAATACTAAACACAAAAATAAAAGAATGTATTACATTTTTAATGCAAATCAGTATTATCGTTGAAAAATGTGAGATAGCCATAAAATCTTATCAATTCTGGCAGAAGTCAATAGCCCTGGATTTTAAAATTTTATGGCTTTATAGTAAATTGCTTTCAAAATGCAATAAATATAATCAAGCACTAAAAACATTAGAATCGGCAGAAAAGATTGCATCGCCAGATGAAATTAACGATATTTTAATATCCAAAATAGAAATTTATACATCCTCTGCTGATTATTCAACTGAACAATCAACTGAACTTATGCAAAAAATCAGTTTAGACAATCTTTCTCCAGGGCAGAAGATTGATTTTCTTACTCAGAAAGCTGAGTATCAATATACCTCTGCAAAGTATAAAGAAGCTATAGATAATTTGAGAATTGCAGAAAAAATCTCACAAAAAGTATCAATGCCATTTCAGCTTGGAAGAATTTGTAAACTTATAGGCGATAATTACAATATTCAAAATATATTACCAAAAGCCATTCATTATTATGAAAAAGCTACAGGTATTAGCAAGAGTGAAGGGGATATTTTTAATCTTGGAAATATATACTCTTCCTGGAACATGGTTGACCTTAAGAAAGGAAATCTCAACAAAGGCATAGAAAAAAGTAAGAAAGCTTTGCATAATTATGAAACCTTGCAATATCTTCCAGGTATTGGTGAGGTAAATCTTATTCTTGCACAAACTAATTACAAATTAGGAAAATTTCGCGAATCAAATAAATATTTTAGAGATGCTTTAAAAGTTGCGCATGGTATAAAAGATAGCAAATTGGAGAAAGAAATTCTTTATAGATATTCCTTTCTAAAACTTAAAATTTCTTCACCCGCAGTTTTTACGAACTTCCTGCACAAAAATTATCCTGAATACTTCTCTACCAGAGGCAGATCCGCCTCTGGCGGAAAAAATGGTAAAATAACATCAATTAATTCATTTCTTAAAAATTATATATTTTATCTTGTTCAAACTGGAAAAGAGGAATATATTGGAAACATTCTCCAACAAATTGAAAATCAACATGTAGATTATAACTTAGAAAAAGAATTCATACTACAAGCTTATGGTTGTGTTGAAAGGTCCAAAGGTAATATTACGGCTTCAATAAATTATTTTAAAAAAGCTGCAACAATTTCTAAAACCAATGAGAATGAATATGCTCTAATGATTAATTACTTTAATATATCCAATTCATATTATAGGAAAGGAGATATTAATAAAGCAAAAATCTATTGTGACATGGCACAATCTATTGCTTCTAAAAATAGTTTTGCTCGCTGGCAAAATAAGGCTAGAATTTTACAATCCAAAATCCTTCTTAAAAATAAAAATATTCATTTGCGAACTATCTTAAATAATCTACTGTTAGCTGAAAAAATTGCTAAAGAAATGAAGGACTGGACATTAATATGTGAAAGCCAATTATTTATTATGTTAATTTATAGGGTCTTACGCTCTTATAAATTTGAGAAAATCTATAAAAGAAAATATCAATATCAAATTACACTGCTAACAAAAGGGTTAGATAAAAAAGACCAACAATTATTTAGGGAGAATTTTAATTACTCTCTTGTAGAATCAAATAGAAAAATAAGAGAATTGATTATCCCTCGTGCTCATATCTCTGCTACAAGACTCCAACATACATTTCTTGATTTATTACGACTTACTAGTTCAGAACAAATAAAGTTTTATTTGGAAAAGTATATAAAGGAAATATTGGGTATTAAAAGATTCGCTATTCTGCTTTATGAGGAGAAAAAAACGGTTGGAGAATTCTGGTTAAACATTGGCTTTTCCAGAAAGTCTTTGGAAAGTGACCATCAACCATATCTTGAAAAATTAAGAGAGGAGATGACGCAAGAATATTATAAAGTGGGAAAGATTCATTATTGCTTAACTCCACTTATGATTAAAAATGAAATAGTAGGAATGATTATTCTATCGGATAATGGTGAGATGCCTTTTACAAAAACTGAAAAATTAACAATTAAACTTTCAAGTTTCTATCTTACAATTATATTGAAAAAAATTGAAGAGTATAATGAAATTTTAGAACAAAGCAAACAACTCTCAAATCTTCTTACTATTAGTAGAGATATCTTACAAATTATGGACTTAGAAGAGCTTGAGAATCAAATAACTTTAAGTGCTTTGCAGTTTACTGGAGCGGAACGAGGCTTTTTTATTGCTCTTGATGAAAATAATAACTTTATGTTCAATGTAGCATTCCTTAAATCAGGTGAAAGAATTGAAAAAACTAATTTAGAAATAAATAAGGAGATATTAAAAGATGTGTATGATACTGGAATGCCTTTTACATATACAACTGCTGGACAAAAGGCAAGTTACACTGACTTTGATATTACAAAAAACTACAGTGTGCGTTCTGTACTACCGACTAAATCCTGTTCAATATATTGTGCACCTATAAAGGTGAATAAATCTATCTTTGGATTCTTATACTTAGATAATCTTGGCAGTAAACAAATAACATTGAAATTTAATGAAAAATTATTAGAGATTTTCCTGTTAGCCATAGAGACTTCAATAAAAAATTCATTAGATTATAGAGAGTTATGCAAAGCAAATGAAGAATTACTTAAAGTTGACCAGGAAAGAGCTGATTTTATAAACATCTCATCGCACGAATTTAATACACCAATTCAAATATTGAAGGGATATCTTGGTATTCTTAAAGATGACAATATCTCCCCTAAAATAAAAGCAAATACCTTAAGAATTATGGAAAATAATATAAATAGATTGATTCACTCAATTAATAATACTTTACAGATTAATGTGCTCGAAAAAAGCACCTCTAAATTAGAAAAAGAATGGCTTGATATAAAAGATATTCTGAAAATCGTTTATGATGAAATAAAAGTTTTATCTGACAGACGAAAGCAGAAATTGACTTTGAAAATGGCAAAAGATATTAAACTTGTGTACGCTGAGAGAATATGTCTGATAAATGCAGTAAAAAATCTCGTACTTAATGCTATTAAATTTACTGATGATTATGGAGAGATAATCATAGGTGCAAGAACATCTAAGTTCAAAAATGAAAAAATCAACAATAAAGATTCTCTTATAATCTATGTTCAGGATAATGGAATAGGAATACCATCCTATGAATTAAAAAATATTTTCAAGGAATTTTATGAAGTTGCTGATATTAAAGCTCACCACTCTGGATTGACAGAATTCAAATCATCTGGATTAGGTTTAGGACTTCCCGTGACAAAATCAATAGTAGAACTATTCGGAGGCAAAATATGGGCTGAAAGCGTAAAAGGAGAAGGTTCAACCTTCTTTATTGCATTGCCTTTATCAAATGACGAAAATTAAGATGATGAATAAATGCTGAAAAGTAATCTCAATAGATTTACTGACGCTAACTTAAGATGATAATTAGTAAAATGCGAGTGCTTTACGATTTATCATATTTTACAGAATGAGTCTGAAATAAAAGAAATTTGTCATTACTGTTTTCCTTCAATTATGGAATAAAAAATTTGACACCATTAACAAACAAAATACAAATTCTCACAAAATTAATTTAGGTAAATAAATGAGTCATGAAATCACACATCATGCCAGAGGCAGATCCGCCTTTGGCGGAAAAGTACACGAAAGTAATTATTGTGATTAAAGTTATCTGGATTTTTAATTTTTTGTGAGTTTTTGTTCACCCTTCGCAGTCCCGATATAATCGGGACTGCGAAGGGTGTGATTTTGCCTGCCTTGCCGTAGTTTGACGAAGGCAGGTGGCTAAATAATATCAAGGAGCCCAGATGCCATTCATTTCAAATACAGACGAACAAAGAAAGCAGATGCTTCAAGAAATTGGAGTAGATAGTTTTGAAGAATTGCTGAACGGAATTCCTAAAGACCTCTTTATAAAAGGAAAATTGAATTTAGCTAAGCCAATGTCGGAAATGGAGATTGCTAAACAGATTGCAAAACTTTCTGAGAAAAATATCAATACAAACCAGGTGGTTTCCTTTTTAGGAGCTGGAATCTACGACCATTTTATCCCTGCTGCAGTTAATTATATTATCAGTCGTCCGGAGTTCTATTCTGCTTACACACCATATCAGGCAGAGGTCAGTCAAGGAACACTTCAATTCATTTATGAATTTCAGACAATGATATGCGAACTCACGGGAATGGAAGCCGCAAATGCCTCAATGTATGACGGAGCAACTGCGGCTGCAGAGGCAATCTTAATGACACTTAGACAGAATCGCAGAAAAAAAATTCTGATTTCCAGCCTTATTCACCCTTCCTATAAAGAAGTGATTAAAACTTATACTTCACCGTCAGAAGTAGAATTGGTCTACATTCAACAGAAAGATGGAAAAATCAATATTCACGAATTAAAAAGCCAGATGAACGACTCTATTTCTGCTGTGCTTATTCAAACCCCGAATTTTCTTGGTTGCATTGAAGATATGAAATCTATTGAGCCAATTATCCATTCTTATAAGAATTGTTTACTAATAGCAGTTGTAGACCCTATTTCACTTATGTTATTCAACGCTCCATCAGAATACAACGCAGATATTGTTGTTGGAGAGGGTCAGGTTTTAGGAAATATGCAGAATCTTGGTGGGCCACTTTTCGGATTTTTCGCCACAAAGAAGAGTCTAATTAGAAAAATGCCGGGAAGATTAGTCGGTGCAACTTATGATAAAAATGGCAAAAAAGGATATGTTTTAACCCTACAGGCGCGTGAACAGCATATTCGTAGAAATAAAGCAACTTCTAACATCTGCACCAACGAATCCCTTTGTGCTTTAGCGGCAACTGTTTATATGGTACTAATGGGGAAAAAGGGCTTATATGAAGTTGCAAAACAATCAACAATTAAAGCTCATTATCTTCTTGAAGAAATATGTAAATTAGATGGATTCTCACCAGCATATAGTTCCGCATTCTTCAAAGAATTTGCTGTCAAAACTAAAGAAAACCCAAAAATTGTTATCAAAAAAGTGAAAGAAAAAGGTTATTTTGCAGGAGTTAATTTATCCCCTTTTGGATATAAAAACCAAATTTTATTAGCAGTGACTGAGAAACGGACAAAACAGGAATTGGATAATTTTGTCACTGTGCTGAGATCAATTATGGAATAGCCGACTCCGTCGGCTTAATAATAAATTGGCGAGAGACTCGCCAGCTCCATACAAAACTAAGGAAAAATATGGAAACGAAAACAATTTTCGAAAAAAGTGTCAAAGACAGAATTGGCTATTCTCTTCCTAAATATGAGATTAAGGGAGATGTGAAGGATATCTTTCCAGCAGAAATATTACGAAAAGAGATGCCCAATTTGCCAGAAGTAAGTGAATTAGATACGATGCGGCACTATATTGAAATTTCTGCCAGGAATCACTTTATTGAAAAAGGATTCTATCCTCTCGGTTCCTGCACTATGAAATATAATCCAAAAATAAATGATATTGTGAATACTTTACCCGGACTTACAAATCTACATCCATATCAGCCGGAAGATACAATTCAAGGTGCTCTGCAGATTATGTACGAATTGCAAGAAATGTTGGCAGAAATATCAGGAATGGCTGAGGTGTCATTACAGCCTGTTGCAGGTGCACACGGTGAATTTACAGGGGTTAATATCATCTATAATTATCACAAGAGCAAGGGGAATAAAAAGACAAAGATTATTATGCCTGATTCCGCTCATGGCACAAATCCGGCAAGCTGTTCTCTTAATGGATTTGAGGTTGTGGAAATAAAATCTAATGCCAATGGAAAAGTTGATATAAACGCATTAAAACAAGCAATTGATAGAAATGTGGCTGGTTTTATGTTGACTAACCCAAATACCTTAGGTATCTTTGAAACCGATGTAAAAAAGATTGCAGAAATTGTTCATTCGGTTGATGGATTAATGTATATGGATGGAGCGAACCTTAATGCAATGCTCGGCTATATTCGTCCAAGAGATATTGGCTTTGATATAGTGCATTTTAATCTTCATAAGACATTTTCAACTCCACACGGAGGTGGAGGACCTGGGGGTGGAGGTATTGGTGTCGTAGAAAAATTAGTAGATTTCCTGCCCGCTCCTGTCGTAAAAAAAGAAGAAGAAAAATATTATTTTGAGTACATTATAAAGAATTCAATCGGAAAGGTGCATTCATTTTATGGAAATTTCCTGGTAATGGCTCGTGCCTATATCTATCTAAAAATGCTTGGTGAAAAGGGATTGAGAAGAGTTGCTGAAAATGCTGTCATCAATGCTAATTATCTTATGACAAAATTAAAAACTCATTTTCCGGTCCCCTACCAAAAAAATGTGATGCACGAATTTGTGGCTTCTGGGGAAAGATTCAAAAAATATGGTATCAAAACGGTGAATATTGCAAAAAGGCTTTTAGATTATGGCTCTCATGCTCCGACAATTTATTTTCCTTTGATTGTTCACGAAGCCTTGATGATTGAACCAACAGAAACAGAAAGTAAGGAAACGCTGGACAATTTTATCAAAGCAATGATAAGGATTGCGAAAGAGGCAGAAAGTAATCCTGAATTAGTTAAAAATGCTCCTTTTAATACGCCAGTTGGCAGATTAGATGAGACTGTCGCCGTGAAAAATTTAGATATTAAATATGAGATGTAAGACAAAAAAAGGTTGAAACATTCATGTCCCGAAAACAAATCGGGACGCACCCGTCTGCCCGTCTCCCGATATATCGGGAGCCGAGACAGAGGCGCCGAGCCTGAAAGGAGTATGAATCCGCCATTTGGCGGAAGAGTTATGTATTTTATTGTTATTTTCTTTGTGTCCCCGCGGACGCGGGGATTGTATTCTTTGCGTCCTTTGCGGTTAGGAATGATTTTCAGATGAAATATAAAATCATTCCAGAAAAATGTGATTTATGTGGCGGTTGCGTGTCTGTCTGCTCTGCTGATGCAATCAGAATAACTGAATTTTCAGCCACAATTTTGAAAGATTTGTGCAGTGGTTGCAGAAAATGCTTTATTGTATGTCCCGTTTCTGCTATTGAAGAGGCACCAGATGAAGATTAAGGACTTTTACGATATTGTAGTAGTTGGAAGTGGACCTGCAGGTGGAATGACAGCTTTAACTGCAGCCCGGAATGGTGCTTCAGTACTGATTCTTGAGCGAGACCGTGAAGTTGGAATTCCGGTTCGTTGTGCTGAAGGCATCTCCATTAGAAGTTTAACTAAATTTTTTGACATTGATGAAAGATGGATTTCAAACTACCTTGAAGGTGCCAAATTATATGCTCCCGATGAAAAGTTCTGTTCAATGCCCGCCTCTGCAGCTGGCGGAGGAGTGATTCTGAAAAGAGGACTCTTTGATGCTCATATCTGTAAATTAGCTGCTGAAAATGGTGCAGAAATTTTAACCAAAGCTGATGCCTACGATCTGATGAAGAAAAATGGAAAAATCTGTGGGGTCAAATTTAGGCACTTTAGTGAGGAAAAAATGGTAAGAACTAATATAGTTGCTGGTGCTGATGGTCCTGAGTCACGAATAGGTCGCCTTGCCGGACTGAAAACAGCTCTGAAGATTTCTGACATTCATTCCTGTGCTCAATATCTTATGACAAACATTGATATTGAACATAAATATTCTCATTTCTTTTTTGGGAATAAGATTGCACCAGGTGGATATGCCTGGGCATTTCCTAAAGGGAAAAATACTGCCAATATTGGCATTGGAGTGCGTCCAGATAAATGCAATGGAAAAAATGCAAAAGAATATCTGGATAAATTCGTTAAAGAGAAATATTCTGATGGGAAAATAATCTCTTTTATTGCTGGCTGTGTGCCAACTGGTATTACCTTGAAAAAGATAACTGCTAATAATCTTATCCTAGTGGGTGATGCTGCGCGACAAGTCAATCCTGTTACAGGTGGAGGACTTAGCAATGTTCTATTAGCTGGAAAAATCGCTGGCGAAGTCGCAGCAGAAGCTGTCCAAAAAAATGATTTCTCAAACAAAATGCTTAAGAAATACCACAAAATCTGGATGAAAGAGAAAGGCAATCAACAAAAACTTTTTTATAAACTAAAAGAAGTTTTCTTTAACTTTTCCGATGAAAAGTTAAATGAAATATGTGACTTACTCAATGAAATTCCCAAAGAAAAGTTAACTCTTTTTCAACTTTTTAAGACTGCAATTAAAGAAGAACCAGCATTAGTTAAAGAATTGATTAAATACTATTTTTAGCCTTAAAAATAATCTTACCCTTTATGGATTGGCAGTTTCTATTTATAAAAATTTGACATAAAAATATAAGAAAATATTTTTAACTTAAATTTGGGGTGCTCTTAAGGGCTGAGACTATACCCATTGAACCTGATCCGGGTAATGCCGGCGTAGGAAAGCTCACCGAGCATCTCAGATGTTCGGCTTTTTTTATAGATTTAAACCATAGAGATATATCCGTTAGCGGAAAGGTGAAAAAGGATGAAAAGACACAAAGGAAGAATTTGAATCTTTATAATAGAAATTTGTGTTTGTTCGTGTCCTCTCCCCGCGTCCGCGGGGATAATTGGGGATCGGGACTAAAAAATATGAAAAAGATAGATAAAGACATAGGATTATATTTCATTATAGATAGCGGATTCACAAGCGATTTTGTACAAATGGCCAGATTGGCTATTGATATCGGGTTAAAAATAATTCAATACAGAGATAAAAATGCTGATGCTTCTGAAATGCTTGAAAATGCAATCAAAATAAGAAAATTAACCGAAGAAACAGATACAATTTTTATTGTGAATGACAATGTTGATGTTGCATTCAATGCTAATGCAGATGGAGTTCATATCGGACAAAAAGATGCCAGATATGAAGATGTAAGAAAGCTGCTTCCTGATAAAATAATTGGAGTAAGTACCGAAAATATGGAACAATCTTTACTTGCAAATAAGATAGGAGCTGATTATCTTGGTGTAGGACCAATATTTTCAACTGTAACGAAACCAGATGCTGCACCTCCAATCGGAGTTAAAAAGTTAGCCGAAATCGTAAAAGCGACCTCTGTCCCAGTTGTTGCAATTGGGGGAATAAATCTTAAAAATTTAGAAAGCGTTCTTGAAGCAGGCGTGAATGGAGTTGCAATAATTTCTGCCATCCTTGCTGCACCAAATCCTGAAGAAGAAGTAAAAAAGATTATTTCAATTATTAAAAGATATAGAGAAAGGAATCCGTTATGAAAGTGAATGATTTAGATGTTTATGATTTACTTTGTAAAGTTCGGGAGAAAAAGCCTTTGGTGCATCACATCACTAATTGGGTAACTATCTACGACTGTGCTAATATAGTGCGAGTTTTTGGTGGACTACCAATTATGGCTCATGCCCCAGAGGAAAGCGGAGATATGGCTGCTATTTCCGATGCTCTGGTGCTGAATATCGGTACACTCACAACTTCGTTGATTGCTTCTATGAAAATTGCTACAAAATCTGCTAATAAGAAGGGAATACCAGTTATTCTGGATGCAGTAGGAGTTGGCGCTACAAAATTTAGAGATGAGAAAGCACTGGAGCTGATAAACGAATGCAAAATTAATGTCATCAAGGGAAATGCTTCAGAAATTGGCAGATTGGCTGGAGAAGATGTGCAAACAAAAGGAGTTGAAGCAACAAATGTGAAAATTGATTTACTGGAGACAGCGAAAAATCTGTCTCAAACCAGAAATGCAACTGTCGTTATAACAGGTCCACACGATATAGTTGCAGGAGGAGAGAATATCTATTTGGTGAAAAATGGGAATAAGATGATGAGTTCATTCGTTGGCACTGGATGCCTGGCTGCCTCGGTAATTGGATGTTTCTGTGGAGTTCAAAAGAATTATACCAAAGCTGCTGTAGCGGCATTAACCTGTTTTGGAATTGCTGCGGAATTATCTGCCAAAAATTCCATAGGACCAGCTTCGTTCAAAGAAAAACTATTTGACGAAATTTATAACTTGACCAAAGATGATATTTTGAAAATGCAAAAAGTAGAGGATATTACACTCACCGCAGAGTCGGGGAGAACACGGAGATAATTTTAATTTCTATATTATGAAAAATTGAATTTATCTATAAAAAAATTATAGTAAATCTTTGCGTCCTCTGTGTCTCTGCGGTAAAACAAAAGAGGAAAAATGACACAATTAAAAATGGCAAAAGATGGCATCATTTCTAAGGAGATGAAAACCATTGCTAAAGACGAAAAAATTGATGAGCAGTGGGTAAGAGAAGAAATCATCAAAGGACATATTGTAATTCCTAAAAATATTAATAGAGATTTTCATCCTATGGGTATAGGAAACAAGCTAAGAACAAAAATCAACGCCAATATCGGGACCTCTCCAGACCATTTTGACCTCAAAGAGGAGTTGGAAAAGTTGAAAGTTGCAGTTGCCTATGGCTCTGACAGTGTGATGGATTTATCTACAGGCGGAAATCTTTCTGATATAAGAAAAGCGATTCTTTATCAATCTCCTGTAATGGTTGGCACAGTTCCAATATATCAAGTTGCATCCGAGCTTCTCAATAACAATAAAGATATTTCTGCGATGACAGTTAACCAACTTTTTGAATCCATAGAAAGACAGTGTGAAGAAGGCGTTGATTATATTACCGTGCATTGCGGAGTTACTCAGAAGGCAATTCAAACTTTAAAGAAAAATCCTCGTTTGCTTGGAGTGGTCAGCAGAGGTGGTTCTTTATTAATGAAATGGATGCGAGAAAACAAGGCAGAAAATCCTTTATATGAATATTACGACCGCTTGCTTGACATTGCAAGAAAATATGATGTTACCCTGAGTTTAGGCGATGGCATCAGACCCGGTTGCCTGGCAGATGCCAGCGATGCAGCTCAATTTGAAGAATTGATTACACTCGGTGAATTAGCAGTAAAAGCACTAAAAAATGATGTTCAAGTCATAATTGAAGGTCCTGGACATATTCCATTAAATGAGATAGAAGCCAATGTTAGACTTGAAAAATCCATTTGTAATGGCGCCCCATTTTATGTCTTGGGACCTATAACCACGGATATCGCCCCCGGATATGACCATATAACCAGTGCAATTGGTGGCGCTTTGGCTGCCTATTATGGAGCTGATTTCTTATGTTATGTTACACCATCCGAGCATCTCTGCCTACCTGATATTGATGATGTTAGAGAAGGTGTTATTGCTGCCCGTATTGCTGCTCGTTCCGCTGATATCGGCAATGGAATGCCAGAAATAAGAAAAGCGGATGACCAAATTTCTTATTACCGCAGCAATCTTGATTGGGAAGGAATATACAAAGTTGCAATGGATCCAATACTTGCTAAAAAAAGGCGAAAAGCGAGTGAGGACTTCTCTGAAGATGTCTGCACTATGTGTGGAAAACTCTGCGCTATAAAGACTGGAAAGATAAAAGATGAGACATTGAAATGAAGTTAAGCAACGAAGTATAAAAACATGATGTCCAAACTTACAGGTGAAACCCACATGTCCTGAAAAAAACTCGGGACGCACCCGTCTGGGCGCCGAGCCTGAAAGGAGCATGAAAATTTACAAGCGTTCCCAAGCTGGGGCTTAGGAACGAGCGTGTAAGATTGGTGAATTTGTTATGTTTTTATTTAATATTTTGTGTCTTTGTGCCTTTGTGGTGAAACGATTTTCATATGAAATTATTGACAATATAATTACTGAATTCGCATCTAACTATTATAATGGTAAAACAGGAAATATATCGCAAATTAATTCATCTTTTTGCCATAATAATTCCAGTATTATATTACTTTGTAGTGAAATCCCAGATTGTTTCAATCTCTATCTTACTACCCATAGCATTGATTTGTGTTGTTGCAGATGCTGCTCGTATGGAAAATCCTGAACTTAAGAACAGGTTTTATAAACTTTTTGGCTCAATGTTGCGGGAAAATGAAGTAAGTCAGCTGACAGGTGCTTCCTATCTGTTAACATCTTCAGTTGTAACTATTGCAATTTTTACAAAAGAGATTGCATTTTTTGCGATATCTTATTTAGTTATTGGTGATACCTTTGCTTCTATAGTAGGTTTAAAACTTGGCAAAAGGCAGATAGTCCGCACCAGAAAAACTGTAGAAGGCTTCATTGCATCCTTTTTAGCATGTGCGATTTATGGACTTATCTGTTATTTTTTATATTTCAAAAAATTTTTTGCACATGCTAATAAAAACCCACAGGGAATAATTATAATTATCTTGGTTGGTGCACTAATTGCCTCAATCACTGAAGTAAGTAATTTGCATATAAATGATAACATCAGCATTCCAATTATTTCAGGAGTGGCAATGTCTATAGTTTATCTGCTTATATAAAAGATAAGAAAATAAAAAAACCGGAAGTAAGGAAGTAAGAGAAAAACCTATGGATTTATCATTCGTAATACCAGTTTTTAACGAGGAAAAAAGTCTAAAAGAACTTCATAAAAAAATTTTGGGAAATATTGGAATCCGAAGTTATGAAATAATATTTATTGATGATGGCAGCACAGATAATTCTTTTAAGATATTACAAGAGATTGCTGAAGACGATAAAAATGTTCATATTATAAAATTTCGTAGAAACTTTGGAAAATCTGCTGCACTGCAAACTGGCTTTGATAAGGCTAAAGGGGATATTGTTTTCACCTTAGATGCAGATTTGCAAGATGACCCAGAGGAAATCCCAGGATTTATTGAAAAAATTAACCAGGGTTATGACCTTGTTGCAGGATGGAAAAAACATCGTAAAGACCCAATTACAAAAAAAATAACATCAAAAATATTTAATATAGTTACCTCAATAATTTTCAGATTAAAATTACATGACTACAATTGTGGATTCAAAGCCTATAGAAATGCAGTAGTAAAGTCTATAAATATTTATGGAGAACTGCATCGGTATATTCCTGCGTTAGCTAAAGCAAAAGGATTTAGCATTTGTGAGATTCCAGTCAAACATCATAAGAGAAAATTCGGAAAGTCAAAATATGGTATGGAAAGACTTGCTCGTGGATTCCTTGACCTGCTTACTGTAACAATGATAACAAAATTTGAAAGGAGTCCTTTGTATCTTTTCGGTATTGGTGGCTTGATTATATCGTTAATTGGATTTATAATAACTCTTTACCTGTCAATCGCAAAAATTTTCTATGGAATGCCTTTAAGTAACCGTCCCCTACTTTTTCTTGGCGTTCTGTTAATTGTTGTTGGAATTCAATTAATTTCTATTGGTCTATTGGGAGAAATAATTGTATATAGTACAAAAAATATTCAAAGAAAGAAAAATAAAAAAGTTAATTGAAGAACTCTAATTTTGCAGGATTTATAATTTGTAATTTGTAATTTGTAATTTGTAATTTGTAATTTTTTTATAATATCTTCTATAAAATTTGAATTAAGAATATTAGAAATTATATCCTATTGAAAAATTCCAAAAACTATTGTCTTTACTATTTTCATACATTAGAATAACCGGACCAAAAATCGTTGGCATCTCTAAACCAATTGCATAACCGGATTTTGAACCTTTCTTAAAAATATCCCAGAATTCCTCCATTTCATCAATGGGGCCAAATTCTCCAACACCAGCTTTTGTAACCAAAAACAATTTTTGCCTTGGGTCGCTTAAGCTAAATTTTTTCAATAATATACGCATTTGAAGTGAAATATAGAAAATATCTTCTCCTGCTATTTGACCATAATGATATCCAAAAAATGTATTGTCAGGCCTTCCTTTTATCGTTCGATTATATGGAATCTTCCCATTATTTGTGCTATTAATTATTAGATATATCCAATTTGAGACTGAAATACCCTTATATAACTTTGTATGAATACCATTAATCAGTTTAAATTGCTGAAAGTTATATTCTGAGCCTAAAGCTTCATTGAAATTTGTATAAGAAGCCATTCTATATAATCCTTTATAAGGATATGGAAATCTGTCAAAACTGTCAAACACCAATCTTACTCCCAATCCAGAAGTTCTTTTCTGACCTATCCCCCGATTAAATCGGAGATTTGACACTTTATAATCAAAAATGAGTGACATCAGACCTAATCTTTTATCATCAAAAAATCCTGTTTCCGTAAGTATATTCCAGTCCCTATCAGACTCAATTTCTGTATTGTCTCTTAAATAAAATTCAAGAGAATTATTAAGATTAGTTTTACCAATCCTATCTGTAGTAAGACGAAATCCAAATCTCCTCTCTACTCCAAACCTCATATAAAAATTCAAAGCATTACCAGTTCCAAAGACATTATCATGACCTACAGAGATAAAAGCTGATGAAGACTCTTCTGTATTGTAATTTGCTCCAGCCTCAATAATACCAAAAGGCTTCTCTTTTACCACAAAAGTCAAAGCAACATTTTTGGATTGGGTTTTTTTAACATCAAAAAACACTAAATCAAAATAATTTGTACTATAGATTTTTTTTATATCGGACTGAATTTTGTTAATATTAAAAATATCACCTAATTCTGTAGATATTTCCCTTAATATTACAAAATTTTTTGTTAAATCATTTCCAGATAATGAAATTTCTTCTATATCGCCTTCATTGATATGAAGAAATGCCACTTTATTTTTCACAAAAATTGAATCAATATAAGCTAATATATAGCCATTATTTATATATTTTTCTAAAATAATATTTTTAAATTTATTTGTATCTTCTATGGATATTTTTGAGGGTAAATTAGAAAGTAATTCTTTTGTATTAAAAATTTTATTTCCGAAAAGGATTATCTGCTCTATGTTTGAATCCTTAATATTCTCATTTACGGCTACTGATTCTTGAACAGGTTCAACTAAAGAAAGCAGAGAATCAATATTATTTTCTGCTTCTGCTTTTCCAATGTCAATCAACTCAGCCCATCTTGAGAATTCAGTATTTGATATTTCTTCAAGGGGAGGACGAATTATTATGTCAGCTTGCTTTAATTCATCCTCTATTTTTGAAAACATCATAATGTTAATAATTTGATTAGCCACAGTGATAGGATTGTTCATATATTTGCGTGAATACAGGAAACTTGTGGAATTTGAAGCAATTATTATATCTGCTCCCATTCCCTTCATTGTAGAAATTGGAAGATTATTTGTTATCCCACCGTCAATATATAAATCAGAACCAATTTCTACAGGTGTAAACAAAAATGGTGCAGACAAGCTTGCCTGAAGGACTTTTATAAGATCTCCACGCACAAATGTTTTATTCTTTCCACTTACAATATCTGTAGCAGAAATAAAAAGTGGGATTTTAAGTTTAAGAAAATTTCCATTTGAAATATAATTCGGACGCGTAAAGTAAAAGGCAAGACTATTAAGAATAGTTTGAGAACTAGAAATAGAACTTGGAATTCTAAGTCTCCAATTCTTAAATCTTACTTTTATAAGATTTTCTTCCTTGGATTTGCGCGTGTAAAAATAGTACTGCTGTCGGGATTGCGGTGCGGATAAAGTCGTCTCCCAATTTACATTTTTTATGATTTTCTCAATCTGATAAGAATCATACCCCGAAGCATAGAAAGCGGCAATCAGCGCACCAAAACTTGTTCCTCCAATATAATCAATTGGAATTTTATATTTTTCAAGAATCCGTAAAACGCCGATATGAGCAATACCTCTTGCCCCACCTCCACTAAGCACCACACCAACAGACGGTCTGCCTGAACTATTGTCTCCAAAAATAGATTGAATATCTAATAAAAAAACAAATAGTAATATCGCTAAAATTATCTGATTTTGTTTCATTATCTTAAACATTTGCAAAAGGCTTAATTAAATGTCAATTTTTTCTAAAAAATTTTGAGGTTACCCAATTTATTGACAAGTAAATAATCAATGTCTGTTTTTTAACAAAAAATCGGGTTGAATTTACAGGAGTATTATTATGAGTTTGTATGATAAATGCCAGAATTTCACAGAAGCAAAAAGAGTTAAAAAACTTGGATATTATCCGTATTTTAGAGTAATCAGTTCAGAACAGGACACAGAAGTCATTGTTAATGGTAAAAAAACTTTAATGCTTGGCTCAAACAGTTATCTTGGTTTAACGAATCATCCAAAAGTGAAAGAAGCAGCTATAAATGCCATCAAAAGATATGGGAGTGGATGTGCTGGCTCACGCTTTCTTAACGGAACACTGGATATTCATATTGAATTGGAAGAAAAACTCGCAGATTTTGTTGGGAAAGATGTTGCCCACGCATATTCAACTGGCTTCCAGGCAAACTTGGGTGCAATTGCAACTATAGTTGGTCGTGGTGAATATTTGATAACTGATAAGTTAGACCATGCAAGCATTATAGATGGATGCCGACTTTCTTTTGGGAAGATGCTTCGTTTCAATCATAATGATATGAATGATTTGGAAAGGGTTCTCCAATCTGTCAAAGATAGTAACAAGCTAATAATTGTTGATGGAGTTTTCAGTATGGAAGGAGACATCGCCAATCTTCCAGAAATTTGTGAATTGGCAAAAAGATATAACGCACAGGTTATGGTTGATGAGGCTCATGCAATAGGCGTGATTGGCAAAAATGGCTCCGGAACAAGCAGTTTCTATAACTTAACAGATAAGGTTGATATTATTATGGGCACCTTTAGTAAATCATTGGCATCTATTGGGGGATTTATTGCTGGCAATGAACTTCTAATGCATTATCTGAAGCATTTTTCTCGCACACTTATTTTCAGTGCCAGCTTGCCGCCAGCTTCTGCTGCTTCAGTTATGGTTGCACTTGAGATTATGAAAAGTGAACCTGAAAGAATAGAAAAGCTCTGGAAGAATACTCGTAAGATGCAAAAAGGCTTTAAAGAAATGGGTTATGACATTGGCTTGAGCGAAACTCCTATAATACCGCTTCATGTCGGTGATATGATGACTGCTTTTAAGATGTGGAAAATGCTGTCTGATGAAGGAGTGTTCATCAATCCGATTGTTCCGCCTGCTGTACCACCAAACGACTGCCTGATACGCACAAGTTTTATGGCAACCCATACTGATAAGCAGTTAGATTTTGCATTAGATAAGTTTGAGAAAATTGGAAAGAAATTAGGAGTGATATAAAAAGTTCGGGATGCGGAAGGCGGAAAGTTAATTTCCAACCAAGATATAGGGAAGAAAGATATGAAGAAAACAGCTATTATAAGCTTAATATTCCTTTCACTGTTGATTACAGGTAATATAAAAGCAGACAATAAACTTGAATTTTTTATCAATTCAGGAATAAACCTTCCAAATAGCTCTGAAGAACTGGCTAAACATTGGGACCCTGGATTTTTAATTGGCGGGGGAATAGGATGCAAAGTCTTTAATGATTTTCTTCTATTCTCAGATTTTAACTATTCACAATTTAGCTTTAATGGGAAGCCTCTTTCTTCTGTTACTATTCCAGAAGTAAGAATCCTGGATGTGATTGGTGAAGAATCTAAAGTTTTTGATTTCTCTGTTGGACTAAAATTTCAAAGGCCGCAATTTAATTCTTTTATTTATCCCTATTTATTAACAAGCGTTGGATACATTGAATATAAAACTGGTAGAGTCTGTGAATTGTCGGAAGATTTTATAAATTCTCCAGGCTTAATAAGCTGCTCTACTCACTATGGTTACACCCAAAATGACTATTTTGGCAAATTAGGAATGGGATTCAATACTAAATTGCGAGATGGTCTATTTCTATTTAGTGAAGGAGATTTTATCTTTCCGTTTAAAGGAAATCTCTCTTTAATTCTAAAACTTGGAATAAGATTTTTCTAATCCCGATATATCGGGACTAACTTCGCTTCCGTTCATTCCGCATTTCCCATTCTGAATTCTGCATTCCGAATTTAAAAATCCGCTCTCACTTCCATTTTTAGCTGATTTTTAACATCAGACTCAGGGTATTTCTCAGTATAATATTTCAGAAATCCTGTAACATATTTACTGAACTGATAATCAAACTGCAAAGTTGCACGGGTAATTATCCCATTCCGTTTACTAACCAAAATATCCGAGAGATAGTCAGAACCTTCTCTTTTGTTTTTCTGGAAATGAATTTGCGCCATAAGATGATATTTGCTGCCAGCATTATAAACAAAACAGGGTTGAATCTGGTAAGAGAAAATCTGATATGAGTCTGACCCATCCTCCTTGCTACCATTTTCAAAATCATACCCAAATTCAGCAGAAAAAATCATATTGTAGTTAAATTTATATCCAATATCAGTCGCAATTCCATAGTTTTTGGATTTCAAAAAATCTGTTGTCTGATAATTAGAAGTTCTATCTTTATAGGAAATCTTATTTTCTAAATTCCATTTATTTATATTATACAAATTAAATTCAAATCCCCACTCATCTTGCGATAATTCATCAAATACATTTTCATACTGATTATCCATTTTCCTGGTTTTTTCATAAAATAGTTTTGTAATTATCTTATTCTTTTTAATATTATACCAGAGTTGTTCTCTATATTTTTGATAACCATAATCAGTGTAATCCTCATTCATTAACGCATTTTTCTTTAATAGATAAAGGTCCAATTTATGTGGTGTCCGTGATTTCTCCTGAATAGCAATATCAGAGGTAAAAAGAAATTTACTTAATGCTTTTGTAAACTGTGAATTCTCTAAGTTAATACCTCTCGCTGGATTAAGAGTTATATTCCAATTTACTTGCAATTCTGTAATAGGTTGGGGATTTCCAATTTTCGTAATTTCATAATCATAATCACCATCTTCCTGATAAAATCCAAGACTATCATAAATACCGTTTCCCTGACCAACAAAAACAAGTTCCCTCACTTTTGGATATATCGCAAGATTTCCTATTTTGTAATTTATCTTATTATAAATAATTTTCTTAAGAATATTCATTGAAATCTGAGTATTAAGCAAATCAAATGTAGAGTTTTGCATTCCATTAAAATATTTATTCTCTCTATGCGAATATTCAGATTTTATATTGAATTTTTCACCACCGTGATAAACATTTCCTCTCCATAAATAGGCTTGCTTAAAATTTTGCCAGTCTGTCTTCAGACTATCTTGATTTTCGTATTCATATTCTAAATTTATCTTCAGTTTCCTAAAATCCAGGCCGGTCTTGTAAAAATTTTTGCCTACTTTTATACCTTGAGCAATTGTTCCTTTTGATTTAAATATTCTCTCATAATACCCAGCTGATAGGTTAAGAAAATTATATTTATAATTCCCGTTCAAGTCGTGAATTTCTTGTTTCAAGGTCTGATTATTCACAATGTTAGATTCCTCTTCTATCCGAGAATAGTTATAATTTATTGAAGGAATATATGGAAAATTTTGATTTTGTAAGTATGAAAATCGGTTTGAAAGATTTCTACTTTGGGCAATTGATTTTAGATTCTTTTCAGAAAATTTGGTACTGTTTTTTGCCCAACTTTTTTGAGCCAGAGGCTCATCAGCCTTTGGCTGAATTTCAAGCAAAATATCAGCGCCATATTGAATTGCATCTACAGTATCTGCTTTTATAAATTGAGAATATTCATATTCAGTTTCTGCTGATTCTGTTCGTGTTAATGGATGATAATTTTTATCAATATATTGATAGAAAAATGAATTCTCAGTCCTTCCAATATTTGAAATATCACTTTTAAATCTTATTTCATTGAATAATGCAAAACCGAAATCATCTTCATCATCAAATTTAGAAAAACTATTCTTATCATAATTTGAAATTATCCCTTCAGAATAAATTGAAACTTTACCTATATTCAATTTAGCACCAAAATCCAGATTAAGATTTTTTTCCGGCATTGGCAATTGGATTTCTGGAATATAATCTCCATTTTTCTCCCCTACCCATTCAAATTGGTTAAACCCGGATTTTTGGTAAGAGCCTTTTCCATCTCCTACATAAGAGAAACTTACGAGGTAATTTCCTGTAGAATCAAATCCAATATATTCATAATGCGAATCAACCCGAATATAATTTCCTTCACCGGTTGCAACAGAGTCAACACCCGACTTACGGGATTTGGTTGGGTCATCGCCAGCTTGAGATAAAATCTCTTTATCGCTATCAGAGAAGGTGTAATTCAAAGGTTTTTCTTTATCATCGTTATTAGACAGAATTTTAAAAAACAACTTAGCATTATTATCAAAAAAATGGAAATTACCTGAGCCTAAATAAAAATTACTTCGGAAATCCTCTGAAGAGTATTCATAATCGGCAATAATATAAGAATTTTCTGTGATGACATTCTTATTCTTAAAAGTTAAAGAACCCTCATTATAATCAATTGTATAATCATCGCCTCTTGAGAGTAATTTTCCATTTAAATAGATTTTCTCTGTTCCAGATAGGATTTTTACATATGAGTTATTCTTTCCAGGGAGATAATAAGGTCCCTGCTTTCCTTCCACACCATAAAATTTGTGAGATATGAAATCCCCGTTAGAAATTGCAGCGGAGGCACCCAGGTTATTCCTTCCATCCCATTGGAAATTTACACCTTCTAATTTATACTCATAATTCGCAAAATGAGTATCATCAAATTTGCAAAAGAAGTCTCCAAAAGAAAGTGCATAATTACCAGAATAAATTTTAATAAACATCTTATCCAACTCACTTATTTTTTTTGTGGTTCCCTCTGGAGCGATTGGAGAGTTATTGTCAGAAAGTTGTGCTTTAATAAATATTTTCTCAGAGAGTTCTCCATCAATCTGTAGATATAATGATTGGTCAAAATCCATATCTGCCTGATTCCCAACTGAAATGGCAAAACTTTTACTTCCAGAAATAAATAAATTAGATGAAGAAGAATATTCAGACCTTTTTGGCGTAACTCGTATGGGCTTATAATCTTTTCCGCCAGATACTGTCTGCTTCTTAAATTTTAAGTATGAATATTTTAAATCCTCGGGGAAAACCTTGAACATAACAATAATTTCTGTATCTGTTGGATATAGTTTTAAGATTCTGATTTTCCCTTCTTTATAAAATATTTTGTAATCTATGTCCTTTTTAATTGTATCATTTTGAACAATTACAGTTTCGGAATTTGCGATTATATTCTGAAAGCCAAGTTCATAATTAGAATTCTCGTTACCAAACTGAGTTTGGTAACGAGAGACTTTTATGACCTTTTTCTTATCTAATAGAGAAAAATGTCCCTCAGCAAGTAAGGTAGTAAAAAACAGAAGTAAAATAATTAAGAATATTAATTTTTTCATATGTAAATCCCTTGCCACAGAGACACAGAGACACAGAGAAAATAAATATAAACTCTCATTCCCAATCCCCAATTGAATTGGGGATTGGGAATGCTTACAATGCCATTTTCATTCTCCTTTGTGTCCCGATTTGTTTTCGGGATATGAATGTTCATATGAAAATCTTTTTCACCACAAAGGCACAAAGGCACGAAGAATATTTTATTCATCCCGATTATATCGGGACTGGTGCTAACAATCCCAACTGCCAAAATAAGCTGTCATTCCCGCTAACGCGGGAATCCAGTTTTTTAACAAAATTGTACTTTGGAACATAAACAAATTCAATTTTTATTTTCCTTTCAGGCTCGGCGCTTCTGTCTCGTCTCCCGATATATCGGGAATGTATCGGGGATAAAATTGGGTCTGGCGGATGTATGTTTCATTATTTAATTGCACGCCAAAAAACACTGATTAAAGAGACTAAATAATCCATAAAAATAGAAATTATATTTTTCTATATCTATTTAACCTTTCTCTTTCGGTATAACAATCGCTAAAATCAAATAAAGCAAAATGCCAAAACCAACAGAGAATATCAAGACTACGAAAAGAATCCTCACTAAACTGGAATCTATATTGAAATATTCAGCTAATCCGCCACACACGCCAAAAATAAATTTATCACTCTTGCTAAGATGTAGCCTTGCTTTTTCTTTATCCTTCTCTACTATCTCAACTTCAACAGCTCCATTCGGTTTTTTAGGAATAATTATAATAGCTACTAAATAAGAAAGCACGCCTGCCCCACCTAATAAAGTCAACAAAACCCAGATAACTCTCACTAATGTAACATCAATATCAAAATATTCTGCTAATCCGCTACATACTCCAGCAATCTTCTTACTTTTCAAGTCACGATATAATTTCTTTTTAACCTTCATGATTCATCTCTCTTTCTTTCTGATAATAAAATTATATTTCTTAAATCTTCAATATCTTTAGCTTTAAGCCAGTGCCTTTCAAAATCTGGCTGTTGAACAATCTGTGCAATTGACATCAAAGCCCGCAGATGAAAATTCCTTTCATCACGAGTTCCAATCAAAACAAAAACAGTATAAACAGGCGGTAAATCTAAAGAAAAAATAATACCTTCTTTGCATCTGGCTAATAAAATATCAAATTTATTGTTTCCCTCAATAATAATATGAGGAATTGCCATACCGGGCTGTAAGGCTGTTGTTGATTGTTCCTCTCTTTTAATCAAAAGGTCATATAGCATATCCGCATTAATATTTTGCCTTTTTGATAGATGCTCTGCAATAATCTTAAAGAATTCCTCCGCAGCCATTGACTCCTCTATATCCAATATCTCACATTTACTAATAAGTTTATCAAATCTGTCTTCAACAATATTATCTCGCTCAACTAAAATATCTTTTAACTCTTTTACAAGTGTAGTGGTCTTAATCTTTTTATCAGTAAGTCTCTCAACAATATGGATAAGTGCAGATTTCCTTTTGACTCTAAATCTAACATAAATCAAATACCAAAGAATGGAGAGAACAATAAAACAACCAGTAATAATAAGCGGAATTTTGCCCATCTCAAAGATTAAAAATCCATAAATAATAATTACAGCAATTTGAATCCAGGGATATAGAGGTGAATGAAATGAAGGACGATATGTCTGAATTTTGCTTTCTCGCATCACAATAACCGAAGCATTATCATAAATAAAAAGAATGATATGCATAGTAGATGCGGCTTTTACAAGATTCTCAAGATTAAAAGAGGAAATCGTAATAATCATAAAAATTCCAGTAAGAATAATAGATATATAAGGAGTACCGTGTTTTTTACTTATCTTACCAAAGAATTTAGGCAATAAATGGTCTCTACTCATTGCAAGCGGAAATCTTGAGGCAGATAGAATTCCAGCATTTGCAGTAGAGAAGAATGCGAAAAGTGCAGCAATTGCCAAAATTATCATTCCAAAAGAACCCATAAATACTCCTGCTCCATCTGAAATGGGTGTAAGCGAGTTGCTTAATTTGGATGGGTTTAAAACCCCTACTGTTACAAAAATTACAATACTATAAAAAATAAGAACAATAAAGAAAGACAGAAACATTCCGAGCGGTAAATTCCTCTTGGGATTTTTTATCTCTTCAGCAACACTTGCTATTTTGGTAACCCCTGCAAAGGAAATGAAAACCAATCCAACTACCGGGATTATGGAGCTAAATCCTTTTGGTGAAAACGGTATATATTTCTGTAAATCTATATTTTTTATCCCAAAAGCACTGTAAATAAAAAGAATCCCCAACAGTCCTAATACCAGAATAATCTGTAATCTCCCTGTGTGCTTAACACTTTTCAGATTAAGAATTGTAAATATTATACAAAATGCAACCGCAATAATTTTGATTTGTAGTTCTGTAATAGATGGAAAAATCAGAATAGTAAATGCTCCAATTCCAATCAGGGCAAATGCACTTTTCAGCGCCAAACTAAACCATGTAACAAAACCGCCCAATGTTCCTGCTGCTGGTCCCATACTTCTTTCAATGAAAAAATAACTCCCGCCAGCTTTGGGCATTGCAGTGCCAAGTTCTGCCTTTGATAGTAAACTGGGAATGAAAATAATTCCTGCAAAAAGATATGCAATTATTACTGCAGGACCGCATTTTGCAAATGCAATACCGGGCAAAACAAACAGCCCAGAACTTATCATTGCACCAGCTGCAATACAGAAAACATCCAAAAGACCTAACTGCTTTTTTAATCCCATAATAGATATAGTTAAATTGGTTGAATTAGTTGAACTGGTTGAACCTCATTAGATAGTAAACATCTAACGGGGTAAACTGGTTGAACCCCATTAGATAGTAAACATCTAACGGGGTAAACTGGTTGAACTGATTCAACTAATTCAACTAATTTAACCGATTCATTTAAACTGGCAAAAATAATTCACAACCTCTTTATTAAAGTCATACTCACTTATATGAATGTCGTATCCGTCTGGGCGCCTGTCTAGGCTCCCGATACATCGGGAGACTGGCCGAGACCGATTAAAACCCAAGTATATCCTCTACTCCAGCCATTGCCTTAATAGTGTGAGAAATAAAATCCTCAAGTTCCATATCAAACTCAGAACAGGATTTAATCTGCTCACGGTTTGCACCTGCTGCGAATCTCTTGTCTTTAAATCTTCTCATAACAAATTTTGTATCTAAAGCAGAAATTTTCTTTTCTGGATGCATTAAAGCCGAAGCAACAATAAGTCCAGTTAGGGAATCTACTGCATAAAGAACTTTATCTATAAGTGATACTCTATCAATATGCCCCGAATGTGAACAGATAGCATTTAGAACCTCTTCATCAAGATTATACTGTTTCAGCATTTCTACGGATGTGAAACCATGTTTTGAGAAATCATTTTTTGTTTTCTCATAATCTAAATCGTGAAGCAGACCAGCCAACCCCCATTTCTCTTCATCCTGATTAAAGTATAGAGCAAAGTGCTTCATCGTTGCTTCTACAGCAAGACAATGTTTCTGCAGATTTTTATTTTTTACATTTTTTTTAAGTAACTCAAAAGCTTGTGAGCGTTCCATATTTTATCCTCTCTTTTAACAAATCGGTTGTCGCCTATCCCTGTGGACGCGGGGATTGCCCTGCTCGAAATGGTATAAGGATGACGGAAAACGGTTCGTTTGACGGTTGACGATTTACGATTCGAGCCTCGCAACCGCAACCGTATGACGATTTCTACCCTAAAACTAAATTTATCTTTAATATCTTTTTGCCAAAGGTTAGATAAAAACATTTTTCAACATAGTCATACTTAGAGATGAAGTCTATATTCTGTTGAAAATCTTTTTGTGCAATAATTTTACCTTTTTCACCGGATATTATCAACATTCTATTTTTACTAACAGTGACATAATAGTTCTCTTCCAACCTACCATCTCTGATATAATCAATAGGTATTAGTTCTGGAGTTTGCTTTTCTATTTTAGAAATTTGAATTGGAACCTCTCTTTTCCACAACAAGTGACCTTTTGCCTTTTCTATCAAATATTGCATTCCTTGTTCATCTATCAGTAATATTTTCTCTTCTCGTAACAGTTTGATATTTATTATTGCGTTTTGAAATGATTTACTCCATTTAAGTTTATAACTGTTTTTCCGTATACAAATAAAAGTTTTGTTGCTTACTAAATAAATATTATCTGAATCAAAAACTGGGTTTAAGGTGATATTAGCTGGTGTTGTCCACTCCCAATCTTGTTCAAGTTCTGGAACGGGAATTTTTGACAGTAAAGCACTATAGTCAATAATTAATTTTTTCTTCTCTTCCAAAAATTCTTTTCCGCTACTTAAGGTTCCCTGTCCCCATTTTCTTCCAAAGAATACATAGAAACCAGCAATAATGATAACAATTACCAAAGCTATAGCGGATACCTTGGTAGTAATTCTGAATTTTTTCTTATATGGTAACCTGCTAGAACCTTCAGAAATATCAATTTTTAATATAGGTTTCTGTTCACTTTCAATTAGCTGGGAAATTTCCTTCTCAAAATCATCTTTTGTAGAGATATTTGTATTAAACTCGTTAGATAATTTAGCAGGCAAGACAACAATATTTGTATCTTTTATTATTTTTTTAGCATAAGTCTTAATCTGAATTTCAGCCTCTTTAATTCCTAAAATAGGAAGTTCATAATTTTCCTCATAGATTTTATTAATATCAAATCCAATATATTCTAACTTATCAGAATAAGATATAATGACAAGTCTTCCTAATTGAATTGCATAAACAATATCATTTCTAATAATAAGAATTATTGTTGAGATTTCAAATTTATGATTTTCTCTGTTGAAAAATGCAGCAAGTCTCCAATGCATTTCCACGGCAGACTTTCGTAGCCGCTCTTTTATTTCATATCCATCTTGATAGAAGTATTCATTAAAAACTTGAACAAGCAAAGTTATTGCCTTTTCAGCAAGCATACCTTTTTCAGTGGTTTGGAAAACCAATGCCACTTTCTCCGAATTGGTTGGGAAAAAGTCTATATGGATGAAGTTTCCCTCTTCCAAAGAGAAATATCTTTCTATTTTAATGTTTTTCATCTGAAAATAGCTTTCACCACAAAGGCACAAAGAACGCAAAGTAAAAAATAAAAATATAATAAATTCATCAAAACTTACACGCTCATTCCCAAGCCCCAGTTTGGGAATGCTTACAACGCCATTTTCATTCTCCTTTCAGGCTCGGCACCCGTCTGCTAAGCCTCGGCGGGCAGGGATGAATCCCTGACAGCTCATAAAACCAGTGTAATTATCTCCTAAAAAATCCTAACGCTGCTTTTAATGCGATTTTATTACTCATAAGCATATTTGTATAAGAAGCATTTGCTAATGGACAAAAGCATTTTTCAGTTCTGATTCTATTTCTCTCTTCCTTCAATTTTGGGTTCCTAAACCATATCTTTTTGAAATTGTAATTATTATCCTTTATATTACCAATTACTTTTGCCAGAATACAACAGGGCCAAACATCTCCATTTGGAACAATTTGAACAGAAAGAATTCCTGCATAACATTTTATTATCTGTCTCCGTTCTTTTAAAATCTTTTTAACCATCTTATAGTACTCAATTCTAAATGTTTGGGTGATTTTATTCATACCTCTAAATTTTGTATTTTTAATTGTATATAATAAGAAATCAATTGCCGGTGAATACTTCATTAAAGATGGTGCAATGTCAGATTCCATAGTATCTAATTCTACACGGTTTTCTGCAATTTCAGTTATATATGAATCAGGATGAAAATCCATTAATGTGCCAGCTACTCTCTGAAAATCGTCAACATTAAACTTTGATATTACAGAATGAATTCCCACATTTACATTATCTGAATTTAGCTTTTGAAGAGCTTTAACAGTTCTTATTGCATAATCATAAGCATTTTTTACCCCCCTTATTTTATCATCTTTTTCGCCAATCTCATCTATAGAAACATTTATGACTATGTTGCTTTTGGGACAACTTTTTGCAATTCTATTTACAACTTTTGGAATCTCTTGATATAAAAGCCCATTGGTTGGTATGTTTATAATCTTTGGTTTTGAGTATTTATAAATAGCATAAACAATATCAAAGAGGTCCTTTCTTAAGAATGGTTCTCCGCCACTTATTGTTACCCAATATACTGACTTGCCAATTTTTTTGAAAATTCTGGCATACTCTTCAGAAGAAAGTTCTGGAGATTTTATTTTCCAGATATTACAGGTTTTACATCTTGAATTGCATCTATATGTGACGCTGACTGTATAATTAACAGGCAAAAGAAATTTAACAGCCCATTTCTTTGCTATTCTAAGTAAGATTAATTTCCAGAGTAGTATTATGTTTTTCATATAAAAATCCTTTCACCACAAAGACACAAAGACACAAAAAAATTAGAAACATGACAAATTCAATAACTCTAAAGTAATTTTCGAGCTCCTTTGTCCCGACACGTCGGGATGTGTTTCATATTTATTATACTTTCATCAAAAAATTTTAATCAATTTACATTACCTCTGCTGGTTCCCCGATATTCATCGGGATAGCTTGTGAGCCAGAGGCTCATCAGCCTTTGGCTGAAATCACACAATTAAATGTTTGGTTCAGATATCATATCTGTACCAACGAAAGAAACAAATTTAATGATTTTTATAGCGACCTCATTATTTTTTTAAAATATTTTTTTAATTTATTCTATTTATTTCACATACTATCAATTAACTTTGTATCCGCAAATTAGAACAATTTTTTTAGTTTTTTTTTAGTTTTTTTTAGTTTTTTTCAATTTTTTTCACACTTTTTTAATAAAATACTTTGTACCTTTTGTTATTCCTTTTTTGCCAATAATATCTTTTTTGCTTAATATTTTTAACTGGGTTCTAATTTTTTGTAAACTTATCTCCTTCCCAATTCTTTCTTGTATTTCGCTAATATTACTGTCCTTATATTTCTTTAAATCTTCTTTTATCAGTTCTCTTAATCTATATGGTTCAAGTGATTTTAAGTTAGTTTTCCCTTTAAATCTATGTTTTCGCAAAATTTCAGGATTAACATAATAAATTTTCCCTTTTGTCTTGCCTTTTGATTGAATAAGTTTAAGATTTAATAATCTTCCTAACCAATGCCTTATGCTGTTAGGTTTTTTTAAATCCAGAATTTTACCAAGTTCAATAGCTGATAAAGAGTTATGCTGAGCAATCAATCCCAAACAGATTAATTCTTTTTGTTTTAATTGGTAATATTGGTTCACTTTATCTATCAACTTTATTACTTCAGTATTGATAATTCTTTTTTTAATTGTAACGATTACCCTATCATCACCTTCTTCAACAATTGGAATATGTTTACTATTTTTCAGAAGGACTTCATACATCATATCATACCCACTACCTTCTCGTTCCATTATCTTCAAATCATAAAATATTTTTGATAAATGTTCATTTCTTCTAATAGATTGATGAAGGATATTTTTAGGCGTCACACCAAGCGGTAATAAACCGGGATTATGAATTTCCAATCTATCTACATAAAGGTTAATAAAAATATCCCCTCTAATTGTGTAAGGACGATGAACCAAAGCATTTGCAATTAATTCGCGAATTACAACCTCATTATAGTTTGGAATGTTTTTTCTGAATATACCATCGGAAATTTCAATACTTTCTTTCCAATCAGGAATATCATTTAGAACTGCTTCAATTAATTCAATAGGGTTCTTAGAGAAGTCATCCCAAACTAATTTATTAGTCTTGTGCTCATTTTCATCGTATTTAATAAACTGAATGGATGGCGAATAGAGTAAGGTTGCACGATCTTCCCGTTTACCAATAAATAAAATACCAAGATTAGTGAGATAATTATCTTTAGCAAAGAAATAATATTCTAATATCTCTTCATCAGACTTTTCTTTTACAAATTTGGAAACACGCTCGGATTCCCGAATTCTATCAAGAAAATTTTTAAATTTCGTTTTGTCATAACTATCACGCTTTACTTTTTTTGATATTTGAAACTCCCATACATAAGCATTTTTATCTACCATTAACTGTCCAAGTTCATCGGGTAGTAACGGTCTGCATGCATCAGATACTCTAATAAAGTATTTGCCTGACGATGTACTGGCGATTGCTTGTGGATTTCTAAATACGATTAGTTCAATATACTCACCCCCATTTTTGGCAGTTGCCTTTACAGGCGAAATGTTGACATTAAAGGTGATTTGATTTATTCTTCTATTGACTTTTTGGATTAAATTATCAGAGATAGTTTGATCGGATGGTGGAAGAGAAGCACCATCTTCAATACCAATTAGAATCTTCCCTCCTTGAGCATTTGCAAAACATATACATTCTTTAGCTAATGCTTTCCAATTTGGACTCTTTGCTGTAATTACTTTCAGCGATTTTTTCTCTATTTCTTGATTTTCTTGCATATTGGTTCTCTATTTATTTAAAATTCTTTATTACCAATCTCCACCAGGTCCACCATAAGCGCCCATATCATTTCTTATGCCGTCTGTGTCGTTATCTATTAATAATGTCTGGGTTTTGTAGCAAAATAAAATTAAATATTTCACCTTAAATTTCCCTGTGAATCTGTCTTGATAAGCCAAACATCATCCCATCCTGTACACTTTCATAAAAAATTTCAATCAATTTACATTACCTCTGCTGGTTCAAGTTTGCATCTTGTGAGCCAGAGGCTCATCAGCCTTTGGCTGAAACCACACAATCAAATGTCTGGTTCAGATAGCATATCTGAACCAGCGAAGAGAAAATAACAGATTTATTATTAGATAAAACTCTTATGTGTGATATAATTTAGTTTATAAAAAAGTTTGGCAAGTAATTTTGGGATGTTTTTTAGACAAAAGAAATATAATATCATCTGAGATATTTCCATCATCATCTATTAAATCAGCATGATGACATATTAAATCAAAATTCAAGCTATGTATTAATGAGATTTTTTCCTCATATACAAAACCTGTTAGGGAGAATTCACCTTGTTTTTTATCTTCAATAAGTTTAAATACAGCAGAACCGCTTAAACCTCCTAAAGAATTAATATCTTTTAATGATTTATTAAACTTAATTGTTATAATTTCATCATCTTCAGTAGACAAAATAAAATTTCTTTCTGATACTGATGAAACTGTTTTTACAATTGGTGTGCTTGGAGTTTCTAATCCTCTAATACTAGGATGTCTATGCTCACCTAAAAAACCAACTATGGCAGTCACATCATTTTTTTTTACTCTACATGGTGGCCATTTATCGCATTTAAAATATTTACAACCAATAGATGAAAGGCTTAAATTATTGGGTAATTCCATTGTAATTAAATCAATACTATTATTATCCTTACTCAAGATTTTTAAATTTGTAATATTTAGGGGTTTAGTATTTGATTTACCAGCTAAACCCAGCAAAAGATTTTTATTTTTTTTCTTTTTTTCTTTAAAATCCGTATAAACATGTAAACAAGTAACAAGGATTTGTCTTTTACCTGTATTAATAAACGACACTGTTCCACTATTGCAAACAGATTTAGGATTATATATATTTTCTGCAAAAAATATCATACCTATGTAATCTGAAAAAGTATTATGTAAATATTGAAAGATTTCTTTATTATCCATAATTAATCATTTACTTATAAAAAAATTGTAATGATATTTTTCAGTGGAAGTTTTTTAACCAAATTGTAAATTCAGGGAAGTCATAATCAACCAAAATCAATTAATAAAATTATTTTTTTCAAGATTTATCCTCATCTATTGAAAATTTTTTAAGCAAAAGAAATAGCGGCAATATCATAAAGAGTATCCATTCTTTTTCTTGCACACTCAACGGCATTCCTTTTGTTACTATTGTAATTGATTCCTAACTTACCTAAAGAGTATGTAATACGCAAAGCAGTTACAATTGTTGCAAGATGAGGATCTGGAATTGGCGTTAAATTATCTAGAGCAATACCTAATAGAAAAAATGCAATTTGTTCAGCGGTTGCTTGTGCAAAAGCTCTTCCAATATCGGGAGCATATTCCTTAAAAGAATTCCCTTTCATTAATTCTGATACTAACTTTACAGTTAGTCGTAAGGCAATTGCTGCTTCAATTCCTCCAGCAGCTCCAAGTAGATTTGAAAAAACTTCTTTGCTTGCTTCAGTGCCAAATTCTTCAGCATATTCAGTTGCAAAATCTACAACAGAATCTTGAATTAATTCACTGGTTAGATGTACTGCAATTGCTATTCCCGCACCTTGAATACCACTTAAAGCAAAAGTTACTGCTATTATTGCTGATTTCTTTTTCCAAGGTCTCGGATCTTTTGACATTTGTTTCCACTTGATAAATGCACCAATAGAACCAAATATCAAACCTGAAATAATGTAACCTTCAGTTTCCCTAATGTTTTCATTATGTTCTTCAATTCTATCAATTCGATTTGTTATCTCTTTAGCTTCTCCAGAAGTAGGAATTCTTGTTCCACCAGGGTGCCCATAAGGTAAATGTCCCTTTGTCGTATAGAATTTAACATTTTCAGGATCAGAAGCTAGCGCAGGATAGGCTGAAACAGAATTTATATGATGACCTGGGAGACCATATAAAGTTTCATTATTTTGTAATTGTAATATTTGTTCATTAGACATTCTCATTATTGTTCCGTCATCATCAGTATAGGTAAATATTTCTTTTGGAGCATTTTGTTCTTTTTGAGCAAAGAATTTTTCCCATTCCCATCTTCTAGCAACACCTAACTGACGAGCATACTTTAAGTCATCTGGAGAGTAATTCTGTGAGTTTCTTAAATCCTGAACTCGTTCTTTAAAAGGAGAAAGCCATTTATTAAAACTTTGAGATTCAAAATATTGAACTATTTCAGAAGTCGCTCCAATAACTGCACCACCTTCAGCAGAAGCAGTCCAAAAAAGTTTGTTTCTATTATCTATTCTTTTTCTAATTTCAGCGTTTATATTATTCATAATTCTTTTTCATATTAACTTTAACCATTAATTCCGTCATTTTCAATCTTGCTTCAGGTTTCAATTTTTGAAAAATTTCAGCATATACAGAAGAAGTATATGTTAATGTAGATTGTAACAAATATCGATTATCCCAGCCACCTAGTAAATCAACCAATTCTGTAAGTTTATTACCTTTTTTGTATTCACTTTTATTATCATTGAATTTTTTATAAGCTTTTTTAACGGAATTAATTGCTTTTATGTTATAATTTTTATTTTCACTTTTTTCTGACATTTTATCTGTGTTTTTGAAATATTCAATAACCTTTTTTGAAAGTTTGTCATATTTTTTTTGTAATTCATTATTTGCTTTAATAACATCTTTATCAATATTGTCATCTAAATTTGCAAGTTCATTCATCTCCTCTTCTGTCAATTTTTCCTTTTTTAATAAACTTGAAGCCCTTTTTTCTAACTGATTCAATTTTGTAATTATGTCTTGTTTCTGTTTATTAAATGATTCATTTATTAATTTAGTGTTAAGTTTGTTTAAGTTATTTTGTGATTCTTGAGAAAATTTATAATTTTCAATTGAGCAACTATTTTTATAATTACTTAATTTTACATTCATTCTTGTAATGGCATCTCTTCTAATAATTCCATCACCATTTTCTGCTAAAGGAACCAATAAACTACTAAATTTCTCAATTAGATTTTTTGAATAAGGATAATGGTTCAAAGCTGTTTCAATAATCTCAATTGCATTAACTTTATTATCATTTTTTATTTCGTTTTCTGCCAGTTTTATCCATTCTTCTATTTGTTTATTTTCTTCGATTCTTTCTGTATCCATTTTTTTTATGATAAATTCAATAAGATTTTTTATACTTTCGGTATATTTTTCCAAATCATCAATTCTATTAAGTTTTTTGAAATTGTTTTTAATATTTAGATAGCCAAAAGTTTTCTTTAAATTTAAAAGGCAAAATAAGATAGTTAGTATTATTAATGCCTGTAACGCAATCACTAAATAAATCATAATTAATCTCCCTATTTTATTTCATTTAAATAAATATTCCATAAATCAATAAGAGAATCAGCTATTTTTGTAATAGTCAAAAAATCATGATCAAAAAAGTATATTTCATTTGAATAGTTTTTCTTTGAGAAGCAAAAAGCATTTCCCATACAATCTAATCCAAATAAGAAATACTCTTTTGACATTCCAGCATTCCAATATCCGTTATTCAGCTCTATTAAGTCTTCTAATTTTATTATTGAATTTAAGTCTGGTATCTTCGATTCTTGTTTAACCAAAATATCTAATAAATTGGGACAATAAAATGAACCGTATTTTTGTAATAAAAATCTATATGAAGAATTAAATTTCACTTTCAAAGTTTCTTCAACTTTATCTATTTTTTTTATAGAATATGGATTAAATTTACTACAATTAAGTTTTTCAATTAGTTTACCAATAACTTCTATTATTTCTTTTTCGCTAATTGAATTATTCTTTTCCATTTAATATAATGATATTGTTCAAATAGTATGGTTCAGATAGCATATCTAAACCAGCAAAAGATATACCAAAAATTAATCTCATAACCTCTATTCTGTCAATATTTTCCATTCTTATAAATAAAATTATCTCATCGCATCAAAACCATTTTCATAGTTTTTGTATACTTTTCAGTCTTAAATCTATAAAGATAAATTCCCGACGAAACAGCCTTTCCAGAATCATCTCTTCCATTCCAGAAAACCTTATGATTACCAACATTAACATTACCATTTACAAGGGTTTTTACTTTCTGCCCTTTTATATTATAGATTTCAAGAATTACTTTAGAATTGTTTTTTAGAGAATAATTTATTGCTGTTTTTGGATAGAATGGATTCGGATAATTCGGTTTTAATATACAAATATTTGAAGGATGCATATCATCCACACCTGTTTCATAAGTAACCAAACCCAAGTAGATATCCCAATTATTATTTCTATCACTCTGCCAGAGAATTGCAACTCCATCTTGATAAGCACAAATATCTGGACACATATCATTTCCAGCATCAATGGAAATAATGGTTTCATCTGTAAATTGTCCATCGTCTAATATTCGTAAGTATATGTCGTATTTTACAAAGTTGCTTTTTCTTGCCCAAGCAATCCAGATTTTGCCATCGCTAGTTTTACATACTGCTGGACTGACATCAGTTCCATAATTATCAGTAACCTGTATTTCATCACTCCAAGTTCCATTATAACTTCTGCAATAGATGTCAGTATTGTAATCTATTGTAGTCCGATAAAATAGCCATACTGTTCCTTGATTATCCACAACTGCTTCTGGTTCTGATGCATTACAGTTATTATCAGTTACCATCTCGGGAGTTAACCAGACATTATTAGAATAAATAGAATGGTAGATATTCTTATAACCAGCAGAATCTGACTCAAAGAACAGATGACCATTATTATCATTAAAAACTAAGACAGGGTCATTTATCATCCCCATATTGGAGACAATTTCCTCTCCGCTACTCCATTGTAAGTTTTCATATTTGCTAAAGTATATTGCTCCACCTTCTGCTGTTTCTCGTTTCCAAACAACAAACATATTCCCATTATTATCAACCGCTAATCTTGGCTCAATTTCATAACAGATATTTTGCCAATCAGGGTCACTGATATTTATTGCTTGTGTCCAATCATTATCAGATGAAGCCATAATATCAAAATTACAAACATCGTCATAGTGATACTGCCGGAAACTCTGCCACATAGCCCAGATATTACTGCCATTATAAATAATATCCGGATGTAAGTCCCAATACTCATCAAAGCCGACTGTCTCAGGGTCGCTCCAACTGTTTCCATCATAATAACTTACATATTGGTCGCCACGCACATATCTGCCACTATCCCAAATTAACCAGAGATTACCATTGCCATCAACAGTGCAAACAGGACGCCCATCTGTCATGGGATGTGTTGTTACCTGTGAAATCTCAATCTGATAGCCATCTAACGGTTTAGGAGTATTCTCCTGAACATTTTGTTCAGTATAGGTATTCTCCTGAATAATCAGAGTTGGGTCGCCTAAAACCGTCAGTCCCTTCAAATATTCTGCATACCAACTGTCATTAAGAAAAGTGACCAATGCTTCACCAATAGAAGAACCACTTGCCAAAGCAGAATAATACTCATTGTATTCCACACCATAAGTAGTTTTGGTGCTTCCCAATGCAGACAGACCATAATCAGATGAATATAGATACCAGTTGCCAATGTTGTTCAACTCAATAAACCGATTATGCATACAGCAGACAAAGGTGTAGAAAAACGCTTGTGGTATGGTAGAATAGACATCATAATTAAAGAAAGTTCCACCGCCCGGCTGACCATTGTTTATCTTGAATGTAGAACCCCAAGGTGATGAATGTGCAGATAAATGGATATGATAATAGCCCTGTTGGAGATAGTATTTATAGTTATCCGCAGTGGTTGTGTTATAATTAGTAATAATATCAACCACAGGATAAATCAGGTTCATATTTTGAGCAGAACCGCCTAAATCATCATCAAAATATCCTAATGCACGAAATGGCAAGCAAAGAGTGCCTGTTCTATAACTGTGATTTTTGGTGAAATAGTTATTTATCAGATTTGCTTCATCATCCCAAGTTAGACGAGAGGTATTTATTCTACCAACCCAAATCTCTGGCTTTGTCTCTCCACTATGATAATCGTAAATGCCATTACCATTATTATCATACCAATAACCGTCCATATCCATAAAGAACAAGTCAATAGGAAATTGCCAGGAGATATAGCCAGTTTCCTCATACCAAGCCAATGGCAGATTACCAATGAAGACAACTCCCTGTAAATTGAAATTGTTATAACTGTATATCAATTCCGCTCTAATGTCTTCTGGCGTGCCACCTGTGAATGTCTCTAATTCTACTGTATAGCCATCATCTTCTAAATCTGCAATATAAATGTTTAGTTTATACTCTATCTGCGGATAAAGAGTGCTATTAACAATCACTTTGACCAATTGGTCTTTACTACCTTCCTTTGATTCTGTTTGACACATCTTCTCCATTTCAAATGCTTTCCCAAAATCAGTCATTGAAGAATATTCTTTGAAGTTGACGACTTTTCTATTCAATGGGTCAATAAATTCTGATTTCGGTGGTGTTTGAGCATAGGCAAACTGACAAATTAGTATCAGTGCCATCAACAATATTTTTTTCATGATTTTCCTTTCTCTAAATAAAAATATAGACACATCATAAGAATGAAGCCTACAAAATTATGGCTGAAACAGGACGTATTTTAAATCTCTTAAAGATTTTTTCGTGTCATATTAGCTTCTTTGTAGATAGTTAAATCCATATCACTTCAGAAGCAAACATTTCTTTGTATCAATTACTTTATCACCAGTTTTTAATCTATAGAAATAAATACCTGAACTAACAGACTTCCCATTTTCATCTTTTCCATTCCAGAAAACCTTGTGATTGCCAACAGCAACATTACTATTTACAAGGGTTTTTACTTTCTGCCCTTTTATATTATAGATTTCAAGAGTTACTTTAGAGTTATTTTTTAGAGAATAACTTATTGCTGTTTTTGGATAGAATGGATTTGGATAGTTAGCACCAAGTTCTGTTTTCAGTTGAGCAACCAAATTGTCGTTTATTCCAAAAGGATTTTCTGCAGTAACATCCCATATTGTTGCCAGGGAATATTCTTCATCAGATACTATAGATTTTATTTCAAATTCTCCTTCTTCTGTAAAAGTATAAGCAAATATACTATCAGTAATTCCTTGATTAACATCATTGACAAACCAGCTATATGAAATCTCGCTGTCAATATCATAAGCAGACACAAGGAATGTTACTGTGGAATCTATTGAGACAGTAAATGCTGTATCCTCCGGACTAAAGTAGGTTATTACAGGAGGATAATTATCACAATAAATATTTAAGTCATCAATATATAGACTGTTGCCATGCCCATTGTATGACTCAAACATAATTTTTACATTGGCATTACCAGCCCAAGGGGTTAGGTCAATACTGATACAGTCACTTCCATAACCTACTCCAGCCCAGTCACTCGGAATTTGCGGAACAAATTCACTTGTTGTTGGTGGATGAGTGGCAAAAGAGCCTGTTCCGTCGTCACAAGCTTCAAATATTCTTTCCCAATCCGTTCCTCCATCTGTCGAGATATAGATAATTAAAGAGTCTCTGCGTGTCATATTGTAAATTGCATACGCATGTTTAAAACCTAAAGTGGCGGAATTATATTGCGAAAGATTTAATAAAGGTGAAATCAATCTGTCTCGCTCACCTATAGAGGTATAGGCATAGAAATTCATCCAGGCTGCTTTACGACTCGGCAGATTTCCTGAGAGTTTGTAATAGCCATCCCAGGTAATACCAAAATCAGGGTTTACAATTGTCCACATATCTTTGAAAAACCCTAATTCAAAATCTTCCGTATAAGGTAATGGCAAGCCACCAGCATAAATCAGATTTGTTTTTGTGATAACATCGTCGCCATTTGGGTTTGTAGCAGTGAGAGAAACCGCATAATTAACAGGTTCATTAAATTGCACTTCTGGATTTTGGGAATTTGCATTTGTTCCATTAATAAATGTTACTGTATTAGGAATGAATTCCCATTGCCATAAATCGGGAGCATTTAAAGATAAATCAATAAAGTTAAGCGAGATGCCAGTAGCAACAATCGTATCGCTAACCGTAAAATCGGCTACAGGCAAAGCACTATCACAAACAGTAATATAATCTGATTTAGTTATATTATCTGAGCCATTGGAATTGGTTACTGTTAAAGTAACATCATATATTCCGGGTGTATAATAGGTAATATTTTCAGGATTTTTTTCATTAGAGGACCCAGGAGTTCCGCCACTAAATTGCCATGACCAGTTTGTTGGAATGCCTGCGGAAAGGTCTGTGAAATTTACGCTGTTCCCAGTAAGTACGGTTGTTGTATTAACTGTAAAATCAGCGATAGGCGGCAAGGGAGATTTGAGATTTATAAGAGCAGCCTGCCAATCATTAAAAGAATGCGTGCCTGGATTAAGCCCGGATACATAAAAATACCCATTATACAAACCGCCCCATCCCCAATTAAAGTGAAAATATGTATTACTTTGATAACCATCGCAAACAAAGGCATGTCCTCCTCCAGACCCAGAGCCACTATAATACATTGGCCTGAAAGAATCCAGTTCAGTTCTTAAAAGATTTTCCCATTCTGTCCCGGTATAGTCCCATTTATATTCTAAATGTGCAGATGTAGAATAATTGAAATAAGTAATTAACGCAGGACCCACATCTTCAGAATATGCTCCAGAACCTTCTGGTCCATACATCATCTCTACTGAGACTCCACAATGGTAACATATTTTTGCAACCTCTGAATTGTAGTCAGTTAGATAATCAGGCATATTGTTCCAATGGTATCTGGCGGTTCCAAAATCAACTGATAAAGTTCCATAGCCATAACAATAATAACTATGCGACCCTGTCCCATGAAATGGATAACTGTGATATTTCATTATTTGTGCCATTGCCACTGCCACACAACCAACTCTGGCATGACCGTCTGCACCATCTGGGTCAACAGGACAAAATTCATTATAATAGCGGTCTTGGTCCCAGCATGTTGTTAACAACGGTCCTACATTGTCTCTATTTTGATTTGGTTCAAATGACTTTGAGCTATATCTATCCCAAACTGAATTAATTCTAGATGTACTTTTTAAATTATTTTTTTGAACAAAAGCTATCTGTTTTTTGTAGCTCTCCATTAACTCAGTAAAAGCAGGGGGTTGATTAGTTTCACTATAATTACCTTTAAATGAATAACATAATATTGGATAAACATTATCTTCAGCAGCTATGGCTACAAATCCTTTATTATCTATTAAACTAAATATAAAATAGAGGGGATTTGCTTTATCGCTAATAGTAAATTTATCTGTAAATTTGATGTCTTCGTATTTGACGGCTTCAAACTGATTAACTTTTTCATAATAAAGATTTTTTGCTATCTGCTCTGCATTTTTTGTAGAAACTTCTTTTGCAAACAGCATTGAACAAAAAAATATACCTAATAATAAAAAAGAAATTAGTCTTTTCATCTTTTCTCCATTTGGAGTCAAAAGGCTCCATTTTTTATTTTTTATATAAAATTCTTTTATAAATATTTTGATTGAGGGAATCCATTCCTTCAAACCAATCCTTTGATAAGTCTTTCCATACTGGATTGTCTTTCTCAATGAGTTCGATTTTCCATTTTCTATACCATTTTTTTAGTCGTTTCTCCCTTTGAATTGCTACTCTGATGTCATTTGTTGTTTCAAAGTGAACAAGTTTATCAATATTATATTTCTTAGTAAAACCTCTAATAATTTTATTCTTATGCTCATACATTCTTCTATACAGATTATTAGTAATTCCAATGTATAAAGTACCATTTCTTTTGCTCGCTAAAATGTAGACATAGTATGTTTTATTCATTGGATAGCCTTAAACAAACAAATTCTCATTTTATGGATTCCCACTTTCGTGGGAATGACAAGGTGGGGGTGGATTCCCAATCGAGTTGGGAATGACAGCGGTGGGAGTGGATTTTAAATATTTTTTATAGTAGCAGCGGAGGGAAGGAACTATTGACTTTGTATAAAATATTTCCTTAGCTGGTTCAAGTTTGTAACTTGAACCACACAATTAAATGTCTGGTTCAGATAGCAAATCTGAACCAGCGAAACCACTTTCATAAATTACCCTTTCCTCGCTTTTAATTTTGTCTATCAAATATGGGCTAATTGATTTTTCAGTTAACAAATCAATCTTTATTCCAATGGATTCCCCTTAGCTGGTTCAAGTTTGTAACTTGAACCACACAATTAAATGTCTGGTTCAGATAGCAAATCTGAACCAGCGAAACCACTTTCATAAATTACCCTTTCCTCGCTTTTAATTTTGTCTATCAAATATGGGCTAATTGATTTTTCAGTTAATAAATCAATCTTTATTCCAATGGATTCCCCTTAGCTGGTTCAAGTTTGTAACTTGAACCACACAATTAAATGTCTGGTTCAGATAGCAAATCTGAACCAGCGAAACGCATCAGCATTAACTAATTCATAAACAATTTTTTTTATAATTGTATTATCTAATTTTCTATCTGACATAATCTTTTTATCTCTTTGTTAAAAAGTGTTTCTGCATCTTGATTATCAATTTCATTTTTTACTCAAATCTTTTGTAGAACTCGCAATCTCCCATTTATATGGATTTTTCTTTAATATTTTGAAGTCATACCAGCCTAAAAATCTTCCCAAAACTTCCAAAAAAATTGTAACGATTATCTTCAAATCTTTCACAAGATTTTTCAACTCAAACTGGTTCAATTTTTTAGCTTAGCTCACACACTTTTGCAGGTAATGTTAGTCTCCAACAATCTCATTCAAACCATCAACAATTTGTGCCAATAACTCTGGTGAAACACTATCAAGCGTTTTACCAATTCTTTCAACGGAGAGAGTCCTTATTTGACTGATTTTTACCCAGGATTTCTTATGTAACTTTTCAGATTTAAGTTCTATAGTCAAAGGAAAGCCCGCTCTTTGAGGTTTACTGGTTATAGCCATAGCAATTACAGTTCCTGAGTGCTCGTTAAAAACATCATGGCTTATGATAAGCACAGGACGATAGCCAGCTTGTTCACGACCTCTTACTGGATTTAAATCAGCCCACCTTATTTCTCCTCTCAATATTCGGGCCATTCTGAGAGTTCCTCTGATAATCCTTCTTCAGCCAAAGCTTTTTCAAGGGCGGGATCTAACTTGGCACATTCACGAGCTAAACGATTTCGCTCTATTCTCACCAGCTTTTCTTCTACAGCTTCTTGTATCGCTCTACTGCGATTTGGGTATATATATTCTTTTACAAGCCTATCTAAGTGTGAAAGGATTATATTATCAAGTGTAATCGCTATTTTTGTTTTACTCATTTTTTACCTCTTTGTATTACCAAATGTCATACCTATAAATACTGTCAAGAAAAATTAACATTATAAACTAACTTCTATTCAAATCTTTTGTTGACTCTGCAATCTCCCATTTATAGGTAATTTTTTCAATATTTCTTAAACCTTCACTATTTCTTCTTTTCATTTTCAATAATCTTTTTTATCTGAATTTTTAATTTTGGAATATCTTTCTTGGCTGTATCCCAAACCGCACCTAAATCTACTCCGAAATAACCATGAATTAGTTTATCTCTCATACCTGCAACATCTTTCCATGGCACTTCTGAGTATTTATTTTTTATTTTCTTGGATAAATTTTTTGTAGCTTCACCAATTATTTCAACCTGTCTGATTATTCCATCTTGGACAAGGTGGTTGTTCATAAAATCTTTATATTTTAGCTTAGAGATATAATTCTCAATCCAAATAATTGAATCTATAATATGTTTTAAATAAACCAAATCATCTCTCACTTTCATAAATTACCCTTTCCTCGCTTTTAATTTTGTCTATCAAATATGGGCTAATTGATTTTTCAGTTAACAAATCAATCTTTATTCCAATGGATTCCGATAATTCCCTTTCAATCCTAACAAGCTCAAGAAGACTTTTTCTTTTGAAAAATTCTACCAGAATATCTATATCGCTTGTAGAATCAGCAGTTCCATTTGCAAATGAACCAAAAATTCCAATTCTTTTAGCATCAGCATTAACTAATTCATAAACAATTTTCTTTATAATTGTATTATCTAATTTTCTATATGACATAATCTTTTTATCTCTTTGTTAAAAAGTGTTTCTGCATCTTGATTATCAATTTCATTTTTTACTCAAATCTTTCGTAGAACTTGCAATCTCCCATTTATATGGATTTTTCTTTAATATTTTAAAATCATACCAGCCTAAAAATCTTCCCAAAACTTCCAAAAATATTGTAAACATAATTTTTGTATCTTTAACTATATTTAGTGAAAGTTCTTTGATAGTTAGTTTAATAATCAAGCCTGATTTCTGGGTGACGACTTTATAATTTTGATTCTTTTCCAACCAGAGATGTCCAGCATAAATGCGGCGACGTTGTTTCAAAAAGTCACCTACATTTTCTGGACCTTTATTATGAACAATCGCTTCAGGAATATATTTTTTTTCTAATCCATAATTTCTGATAATCGCTTCAATGCTTGCCTCATCAACAGGGCTGTGTTCTGGAATTTCTTTTACTAAATTTCGGAAGGCGACCATCTCTCCAAGTTTTGGCGAAATCATTGCCATTTTATGATGAAGTCTCCAGAGCATACAAACAGCAAAGCCGATAAAACTTCTGGGGTTATTTATTGGCTCTGGCCTGCCACCAGTCATCCCAATTTTTTTATCAAGAAATGGTGTAATAAGCTTTTCAATGGTGTCTTTGGCAGGGATGGTATCGGCACTTTCTATTATCAGTATATCACTCTTTGCTTCTCTAAGAAAAATATTTATAGCTGAGGATTTTCCTTTTCGCTCTTCTTGAACAATTAATTTAATTTTTGGGTTTTTACTTGCGAATTCTCTGACAATATCATCTGTTCTATCTGTGGAATTGCTTGAGACAACGATAACTTCTTCAATAGAAATTTGATTCAAATTTTGATTTTCAACAGCATTAAGAAGTTGACCAATATTTTTCTCTTCATTATAAGCAAAAATACCCAGACTACACTTTATCATTTGTATCCTTGCGATGCATAATTGCATCCAATATGCCGTTTATAAACTTACCCGACTTCTCTCCGCTGAATTTCTTGGCTATCTCAATTGCTTCATTGATAATAACCTTGCTATCGGTTTCAGTGAACTCCATTTCCATTATTGCCATTCGTAAGATACTTTTATCCAGAATCGCTATTCTATTGAAATCCCAATGCTCTGAAAATTGTTTAATTAAGTCATCAATTGTTTCTAAGTGATTGTATGTATTTTCAATAAGGAAGTAGCTAAACTCTTTCTGTGAGTTAGAGAGTGCCTTATCATTAAAAGCAATGACTTGGGCAAGCTTTTCATTAATGAAATCAGAGATTTTGGCGGAAGTTTCCAAACACTCTGGTGTTAAATAGAGTGCATATAAAGTTTGAACAGCGATTTCTCTCGCTTCTCTACGAAGTCCCATTCTATCTGTGTCTATTTACAGCTTCTCTATCAGGTTAACCATTTCAATGGCAGACAAAGCAGCATCCCAACCTTTATTCCCGGCTTTGGTTCCAGCTCGCTCTAATGCTTGCTCAATCGTGTCTGTAGTTAAAACTCCAAATATAACAGGGATTTTACTTTTTAAAGCAACCTGGGCTATTCCTTTACTAACTTCAGAACTGATATATTCAAAATGAGGTGTATCACCTCTGATAACTGCACCAACACAGATTACAGCGTCATACTTATCTGAATCCGTCAATTTTTGGGCAACAGAAGGAATCTCAAATGCTCCAGGTACCCAGATAAGTGTAATATTTTTCTCATCTGCCTTATGCCTTTTCAAACAATCTAGAGCACCATCAATTAATTTTTGGGAGACAAGTTCATTAAAACGGCTGGCAACAATTGCAAAGCTCTTATTTTCAGCAATATATTTGCCTTCAACTATATTATACATCTTTCCTCCAGTCTGTTTTTATAGAAATATTGACATTTATTTCCTTTGTAGATTTATTAATTTTATATTGTCAATAAAAAAATTCGGTGGACGTCAATCGGTTGCGCAACTCGAAACGGTCTACGGTTAACGGATTTCGTTCCGGTTAGCGTTCAACGGAAGACGATTCGAGCAGCGCAACCGTAAACCGTATGCCGAATAAAGAAAGGAATACATGGAAAAGAAGCCAATAAGAAGTTTTCATGATTTAGATGTTTATCAAAATTCTTATGAAGCTATGCTTATTGTTTTTAATCAAGTGTTACCTAAACTTCCAAAAGAAGAAAAATACGACTTAATTGACCAATTACGGAGATCCAGTAAAGCAATTCCTCGTCTTATTGCAGAAGGGCATTCAAAAAGGCACCAGAAAAAAGGTTTTCAAAAATATATAGCTGATGCAATGGCTGAGTCTAATGAAACTATAGTTTCTCTGTGCCAAGCAAAAGACCTTTATGGCAACCAACTTGACATTGATGTGTGTAAGAAATTAATCGACAATTATGATAAAATTAGCAGGCAATTATATAAACTGGGAGTTGCTTGGGAGGGATTTAATGAAAGAAAGACGAACATGTAAGAAGGTTATCATCTATCGGTTGCGAAGCTGGAATCGGTAAACGGTTAACGGATTTCGGCTCGTATGACGGAATACGGTCGCCGAAACGAGCCGCGCAACCGTATAACGATAGCCGAAAAGGAGAGGTATGGAAAAAATCTATGTTCTGGATACAAATGTCCTAATTCATGACCCTAACGCTATGTTTGCGTATAAAAATGCAAAAGTTGTTATTCCAATAACTGTTATTGAAGAGATTGATAACTTTAAAAAGGGCCTGGATGAGAAAAGCAGAAATGCAAGACAGGTTAGCAGATTGTTAGACAAATTGCGTGAGCAGAATTCATTATCAAAAGGCGTAAAATTAGATAATGGTTCCACTCTACAGGTTTCTCTTGCACATAAAATTTCAGATGATATAGAAGATATTCTAATAACTGATGAGAATGACAATCTCATTATTGGCACTGCATATCATCTGCACAAAAAGAATCCTCATAATGAAGTTATTATGGTCTCAAAGGACTCAAATGTTAGAATTAAAGCTGACGCTATTGGGCTAAAAGCAATTAACTATGAACAGGAAACTGTTAATTTTGAAGAATTGTATACAGGAATTTTGAGATATGAAACTACTGCTGAAAAGATTGAAGAATTCAAGGAAAAGGGAAGAATGAAAAATACATTTGGTCTCCAGTGTTACAATCAATTTATTTTGATATTTGAGAAGAAAAGATTTTCTAATCACATAATTGCTAAATACCACAAAGATGAAAATGTTATACTTCCTTTAAGTTATTATAATAAAAACTCTATATGGGGCATTCAGGCATTGAATCCTGAGCAGGAGGCTTCTTTTGAGATTCTTCTGGATGATAATATAAAAATCGTTTCACTTATTGGAATCGCAGGTACAGGAAAGACACTTCTTGCGCTTGCTGCTGGATTGAGAAAAGTTATTGAAGAGGAAAAATATACAAGATTAGTTGTAACTCGTCCTATTTTCCCGCTCGGGAAAGATATTGGATATCTGCCTGGAACTAAAAAAGAAAAGTACAATCCATGGATGCAACCAATATATGATAATATGGAAATTCTACTACATAGCCATGAAAAACAAAAATCGGAAAAGAATAAATTCGGAAAACGAAGTTCATCTCTTGATGAATTTATGGATTATGGTTTTATTGAACTTGAACCTTTGACATATATTCGTGGACGAAGCCTGCCAGACCAATTTATGATTGTTGATGAAGCCCAAAATCTTACTCCACATGAGATGAAAACAATTATTACCAGAGCTGGAGATAGTACAAAGGTAGTCCTTACAGGCGACCCATATCAGATTGATATTCCATATCTGGACTCAGAAAGCAATGGATTAAGTGTTGTAGTTGAAAAATTTAAGGATGAGAAACTCTCTGGTCATGTCACGCTTATCAAAGGTGAAAGGTCTGTGCTCGCTGAAATGGCAGCGAAGTATTTATAGAAACTTGTCCGCCAGAGGCGTCCAAAGGATCTGCCTTCGGCATGAGATCTGTCCTCGCTTCCGCTGGGATGGCAGAAAATTTGAAACTGGAAACTTGGGAAACAAATAGATAGTATGGAAGCAATATTTCGTTTATTTTCAAGTTAAGCAAAATACTAAAAGAGAAAGGCAATATTATGAATTCATCGGATACACAAAAGTGATTACTATATGAGATCTGCAAAATGAACAATTTTACTTCATCTGTCATTCCCGTGAAACTTGTTCTCAACTTGATTGAGGAACGGGAATCCAATTAAATAAAGGGTTTTGGATTCCGCATCAAGTGCGGAATGACAAGCAAATGGTATTTTGCATATCTCATTGATTACTATAATAAAGGAGTTTTGCTTATTAAAAATCATAATTAAGAAAATTGAATGGAGAGATAGCTGGACGCGCGAAGTAAGAATCTATGAGACACCTCAAGAATGAGCAGTGATACAAGTATCAAGTATTCCACCAGAGGTGGATCCGCCTTTGGCGGACAAGTTTCAAGCATCAAGGTAGTGTAACATAAATTATGAAAGATTATGATAAAAAGAAGTCGCGTTTACGAAACGAGCTTGGTGTAACTTTTTTGACTGGAGTAATTGATGAAACGTTCATCCCGACAAGTAGAGACAAAGCAGAATGAAAATGGCATGTAAGCATTCCCAATCCCCAATTCAATTGGGGAGGGCTTGGGAATGAGAGGTTATATTTATTTTCTTTGTGTCTTTGTGCCTTTGTGCCTTTGTGGCGAAAGGATTTTCAGATGAAAAATCAGTAAATTGCATAGCTAAAGAGAGGAGAATGCTCGCCTCATCTTACCTTACTTGTATAATGTTAATTAAAAATAATCTTATCAAAAAATGTCATAGCACCTTATCAAAATATAGGAGACGTAATGAAATTTACAAAAAATGCAGTTGGAAGATTAATTCCTGATGAGATTGAAGGAAGAAAATTACGACCATTTCAAGGAGCTTTTGTTGATAATGGAGGTGGCAAAAGAGCAGCGCCTCCAATCCCAGTTAGTAAGCCAGGAGATAAAAAATTGCTCTCATCACTCAAAGAAGCAATAGAAGCGGTTGGGCTCAAAGATGGAATGACAATCAGTTTTCATCATCATCTGCGTAATGGTGATTTTGTGGTTAATATGGTAGTGAATGAAATTGCAAAAATGGGGATTAAAGGACTCACTTTATTCCCTTCTGCTTTATTTCCTGTCCACGAACCACTGATTGAACATATCAAAACTGGTGTAATCAGAAATATTCAAGGAAGTATGAATGGACCTATTGGTAATTTCGTATCTCATGGTGGAATGCCAACTGTTGCGGTTTTGCGAACTCATGGTGGAAGAGTAAGAGCAGTTGAAGATGGAGATGTCCACATAGATGTTGCATTTATTGCTGCACCAAGCTCAGATGATTACGGTAATGCTAACGGCGTTGATGGACCTTCTGCTTGTGGACCTCTTGCCTATTCTGCAATTGACTGGCAATATGCTGATAAAGTTGTGATAATAACTGATAATTTGTTACCATACCCACTTGTGCCTTTCTCTGTGCCTGCTACACATGTTGACTATGTAGTAAAAGTAGACCGTATTGGTGATCCCGAATTGATCGTTTCTGGAACAACACGAATAACACGGTCACCGACTCGTTTGAAAATCGCTCAAATGGCTGCACAATTTATCAAAGAGTCTCCATACTTCAAGAATGGATTTTCATTCCAAACTGGTGCTGGCGGAATCTCGCTTGCTATTACAAAAATCCTTGCAGATATTATGCGAAAGGAAAAGGTCAAAGCAAGATTTATAAACGGCGGAGTTACTAAATTTGCTGTTGAAATGCTTCACCAAGGTTTAATAGATGTTCTTTATGATGGTCAGGTATTTGATACTGAAGCAATAGAGTCATTCAAAAATGACCTTTATCATGCCGAAACACCGATGACAATGTACGCAAACTATCACAGCAAAGGCTGTCTGGTAAATCGTCAGGATATTGGATTTTTAGGCGCCACAGAAATTGATGTTGATTTTAATGTGAATGTAAACACACATTCTGATGGGTTGCTCTTGCATGGTATTGGTGGGCATACCGATGTGGCGGCTGGAGCAAAGTTAGCAATGATTGTGGTACCATCTTACAGAAATAGAGTACCTATTATTAAAGACGAAGTTACGACAATTTCCACTCCATGTGAAACTATTGATGTAATGGTTTGTGAAAGAGGAATTGCTATAAATCCCAGAAGGAAAGACCTGATTGAGCATTTCAAGAATTCAAAGCTTCCGATTAGAGATATACAAGATATTAAGAAAGAAGTTGAAGAAATTACTGGGATTCCAGAAAAACCAAAATTCAAAGATAGAATTGTTGCTCTTATTGAATACCGTGATGGAACGATTCTGGATGTTGTCCGTGAGGTTGATGAATAGAGAGGAGATAATCCTACCTCTCCAGACAGAGTCAGAATGCCGGGTAATGCGTCACGGAATGGTCCGTGACGCCCCAAGGATGGAAATGGTCCGTGACGCCATTGTGGGTTAACTGTCAGCGGTGGGTTCAATAGCCCAGCCTCTTCATTGCTGGGTATAGAGAGAAGAACCGGAATGGAGAGGACGTTCACGCCCTTTTCTAGTCCTACTTTTCTTCGTGCTTTCGTAGTATATAATTATATTGCCCCGCCTAAATCTTCTTCATCTGTATTTATATTAATCTTCATTTTAGGCAGTTCTTCTAAATTTTTTAGAGAATCCAGTTTATCCAACTTCTCCAGTTTTTTAAGTCCTTCAAGAAAATTCTTTAAATTAAAATGCAACTTTTCATTTTCATCATCAATATAAATATTAAAGCCATCAAAAGAGATTTCAACCTTCTCAGTATTTAGTGTATCATCATCTTTATATTTGTAAACGAAAACTGACTTTGGCTTATTAAAAAACCGTTCAAAATCAAAATCGTGAAAACCAATTTCTTTTTCGCCTAATTTAACATTATATGTTTTCTTATCACCAGAATGAAATACAAGCACTTCTATTTCCTGTTCAGGTTCAAAATTATATAACATTTTAGAAAGTTGGTCAGAAGTATACACCTTATCCTTTTCAATTTCCATTATTACATCATCGGCTTCAATGCCTGCTTTTTCAGCAGGTCCATCATCAACAACTTCTTTAATCAATACACCATAATTCTCATCCAGACCAATCTCTTCATAATCTTCATCTGACAGGTCTTCTAAATAAACACCTAAATATGCTTTGGTTTCCTCTCCAAACAACCCTTTTCTCTTACCCAATATGACTTTAAAGGTTTTATCTTTACCATCTCTAAGTATTTTAATTTTTATAACCTGTTCTGGTTCATAATTTGAAAGCATTTTCATAACTTGATCATGAGTATAGACTTTTTCTCCATTAATCTCTAATATAACATCTTTACTTTTCAAACCTGCTTCTTTTGCAGGACTATCTTTAACCACTTTTTGTATCAGTACTCCATAATGACCTTTAATCTCATATTTAGATTCAGGTATGTCGCTCAGATAGACTCCCAAATAGGCTTTAGACTTTGCAGATAGTGGTGTAACCAATACAAGCATTGAAATTAATCCAATTAAGAGAATTGGAATTTGTTTTTTTGTTTTCATTTTTTCTTCCTCCTGTAATTCTTTAATATGTAATTTTTGTATGGTTATAATTTGCTTTTTGGTCAAACTCAGAAACTATCATTATAGTTTCATTATTACGCGATTTATACCTTCTTATAATGTATGCTTTATCTTCTGTATATCTATTTGGGTCTATTTTATCTGATAATGTTGGATTATAGATTGATGTATAAGTCATATCACCAATTAATGGATAATCGCTTTCAGCCGGAAACTCAATCTCTTCACTTTTCTGGAATGCAAACTGGTTAATCCTATAAGCAATTTGGGGGTTTATCAATGTTAAAACTAATAATACCGCAAATAAGCATGCACAACCATACGCGAATTTCAATTTGTGTTTGTATTTTATTTCAGGGGTAAAATATTTATTCAAAATATTCTTTCTAAGCTCATCTTCAAAAGGGTCGTCTTCAATTTTGGGGATTTTTAATTTTTGTAATTTTTCTTCAAAATTTTTCATTATTTATTTCTCCATTTAGGGGGTGTAATAAAATAGCCTTTACACTATCAATTATTTTTATCACAAAAATATTGAGGATATGTTCTTTCATTATAAAATAGTTAAATTATTACATACCCCTTAATATATTTCGTAATTTATTTATGGTTCTGTGAACCTGCACCTTAATAGTGCTTTCTTTTTTTCCAAGAATTTGAGCTATTTCCTTATTCTTCATTTTTTCAAAGAATCTTAGCGATATCAAATGTTGTTCATATAAAGATAAATTTCTCATTTTCTCTTTAATAATATCAAAGTCTATTTCAGGAAGTGTTTTAGAAACTGGTTGAAAATTATTTTTTAAATTATTTCTGATACTCCCTTCTCGCTTTTCATTTCGGTAATACTGGTTTATCTCATTTACTGCAATTTTAAATAACCAGGAAGAAAAAGCACAGTTTCTGGAATTTTTAAAACGATACAGAGGTAATCGTTTCATTGCTTTGAAAAAGACATTTGAAACAATATCATTTTTAGCAGCTTCTTCATTCACTCTATGAAAGACAAAGTTATTAATTTTCGGAAAATATTTCCGATAAAGATAATCAAATGCTTTGATATCCTTTTTTGCTTTCAGGATTATTTTCTTTTCAGATTCCAAAATTTTATCCTTTTGGCTTTCTATTTATATAACGGAAATTGTATTGGATGGTTACAATTTTTGTAAATTTGTTTCAAAAATTTTCTCTGAATATTTTCCCCAATCTGGAGATTGGGATTCCATATTGAGAGTTACAAAATCAAAGATAATCTATCAATAATTCTGTATACCATTTTATCTCTATTTTGAATTGTCAAATGGAATATCTCAACATCATCTCTGGCTTTTAGTTCTGAAGTTAGTTTACAATCTATTTTTTTTATAGTTGCTAACACAGGTTTGTAAGAATCAAATATTTGTTTTAACATTTTACAGAATTTTATACTGAACATCTCCATTTTTCCAATCTCATCAACAATTATTAAATCTGCACATTCATTTGCTTTCTTTAAAGCAGGAATTCCAATCTTTTCAAATGCTTTTACATTAACACTATATTTTCCTACACGATATTTGGACTTAAAATTCACTTCTGCCATTACCATTTGATTGCCAGAAAAATCTGTGATATAGAATCCAGTTCGTTTGCCAGATTCTTTTTTCTCGTGAGTATAAAAACCGCCAATTTTGCAATTTAACTTTTTTATAATTTTGTTTATTAAAGTAGTTTTCCCTACTCCTGGATAACCTGAAATTAAAATGTTATTTGCCATAATGTAAAAAATAGATAACTTGAACTATCCGCCAGCTGGCGGATGACTAAAGTTTTAAGTGCTAATAACTTATTTTCCGACACTATTTATTATTTTTTAATTTTTTCTTGACGGCATTTATTTATTTCCCATTTTTGGATACAAATAAATAACTAATGGTGAATGGAATGCAAGTTTTTTACATTTTTTGGTTGATTTAACTAATTGCATTATAAAGAGATGTTCACGAATATGGTAGGAATGTTAGAGTATGTGATGCAGTCTGATTGTATATTTACTACTAACTTCGTGGTATCAGGATAGAATAAAAAAATTAATTACTGGAGATGGATATGATATAAGCCACTAACTGACACTAACTATCACGAACTGATTTTAGATATTGATAAAAAAGTTTGCGTTAGTTCGTGCTTGTTCGTGGTAAAATATTCATAGGAGGCAAAAATGAAAAAAGTATTATGCAAATTTGTGTTTTTAGTTTTGTTCACAGTACTGATTTCTTATACTTATTGTTTTGGTGAAGATTCTAATAACATAAAAGAATATGATGAAGTTCCAGTAGCATGGATTAATCACACATCAGATACTGGAATAAGAGTTCTATTAAACACTAAATACGAGGATGAAAATATTTACTATCAATTAATAATAATTCCTCACTCAGATACGGTTAAAACTATTAATGAAATTATTGAAAAGGAATATATTGAATATACAAAAGGAAATCAACCTTCCGTTGCATTAGGCATAGCTTTTTTTGATAAAAACAATTCTTATAAACATGCATATGTAATACCCTTTTATTGCCTTTATAACACATATCAAGAAGATATTGGTGATTTTGGAAGGTGGGTTGCGCTTTTTGAAGAGTCATTTCCTGATGAAAAAATATACAAGGATTTTCAATATATTGAATGTTCAATTTTTAGTATGGAAAAATAATATCGCCATCATTGAAATGTAAACTAATTCCTAAAGATGCAAAGGGTTTAGTATTGATAAGTGATGATTCCGATGGCTTTTTCCCAACATTCGTTCATCAGGTTATATATGATATACAACAAGTATCAATGGGTTTACCTAAAATATTCCTGCGGTAGAATCAGTAGAAGATATTGAAGGATTCAATTTCACTGGCAAATAAGGTATTAATAGTGCTCGCAAAATAGGCTATTGCCCACGAAAAAGGTTATGAAGGCAATAGAAGAGCATATTCTGGCTGAAGGACAGTTAATGGGAAGATATAGAAGATGAAACTGAGTGGTGTAAAAAAGTGAGGCAAACAGATTTAAATTAGAAACCCTATCCCCGATTAAATCGGGGATAGGGTTTCGGATTTCGGATTTATAAAGGTGGTGGGCGATATAGGACTTGAACCTATGACTTCTTCCTTGTAAGGGAAGCACTCTTGCCACTGAGTTAATCGCCCATAAAATTCAAAAACATATTTTTGGAGGCAAGAATAAATTATGTCAAGATTATTCATTTATTCAAGAATAAACTTTCTAAAGAGAAGTATTTCTAGCTTTGTAATACTTTTTCTATTTTTTGTATCATATACATCTGCTGAAATAAAATTCACTATTGCCAGAGTTCAATACGATGGTGGTGGCGATTGGTATAACGATACATCAGTTATTCCAAACCTTTTACGAGAAATAAATAACAGAACGAATATCAATGCTGCTAAAGACCAGGTAATAGTTTCGCTAAAAGATAATAGAATCTTTGATTATCCATTTTTATATCTTACAGGACACGGAAATATTGTGCTCTCTGATGAAGAAATTAAAAATCTCCGTGAATATCTCAAGAAAGGTGGTTTTCTTTATGTTGATGATGATTATGGATTGGATAAATATTTTAGAAGAGAAATTGCCAGAGTATTTCCGAATAAATCATTACAAGAACTCCCATCTTCGCATCCAATATTCAGCTGTTTCTATCATTTTGAAAATGGATTGCCTAAAATTCATGAGCATGATAACAAACGCCCTCAAGCATTTGCTCTATTTGATGATTACGGCAGGATGATTTTGCTATACACTTACGAAAGTAATATAAGCGATGGCTGGGCATCTCCGGAGGTTCATAAAGACCCACCTGAAATCCGCGAAAAAGCTTTTAAAATGGGAATTAATATCGTTTATTATGTATTAACTCATTGATTAACTAACAGGAGTGCTGAAACGATCCGCCAGCTGGCGGAGAACTTTCAGCGTAATTACCCCATGCGAAAAGTTTTCCCCGATGGATCGGGAATCGTTTTCGCACTCCATGATAATTTTTTTATGATCTGTCAGTGACCATTGTAACTTCGTCATGGAGTGGTCCATGACGACCCCTCTAACAAATGGACAAAGAAAGTAAAAGTTATATTAGTGTCTCTGTGGCGAGGTATTTACATATGAAACACTTATGTCCTGAAAACAAATCGGGACACCCCATTAAATAGAAAGAAATTTAACCCCAGTGAAATAAATAAAGATTTCACAGGGCAGGCGGGGCAGGCAAAGGAGAATGAAAATAGCATTCGAGCCAGAGTTATCAGATTTTCTCTGTGTTCTCTGTGTCTCTGTGGCGAAAGGATTTTCAGATGAAGATAATCTGTATTTCCGATATTCATCAAAAATTATGAGTTGTCAGGGACCATTCCCTGACATTAAAGATATTTAAGTTCGTTATGGAGTGGTCCATGACGACTCCTCAGACAATGAACAAAAAAAGAGATTTTCAAGGGAAAATAATCTGTATTTCCGATATTCATCAAAAATTACAGGTTGATGACGAAGAAAGGGAAAAATTAAAAAGACTGTATTCATTTCTTGATGAAATCAAGTCCTGGAATCTTGATAAACTTATTATTGCTGGCGACTTATTTGATGTCTGGTATGAATATAAAATGGTAATTCCAAAGCCATATTTTGCTACTCTGACAAAATTAAAATCCATCTCCGAAAAAGGCACAAAAATCATCTATTTAGCAGGCAATCACGATTTCAAATTCAGAGATTTTTTCCAAAATGAAATTCACGCAGAAGTATATCTTAATGATTATGAATTTACAGTTGGGAAGAAAAAATTTTTTATATCACATGGAGATGAATATACTTCTAATGATACACGATATCATCTTTTAAAAACAATTTTACGAAATAATTTTATAAATCACCTCTTCGGAATAATTCATCCAGATGTGGGTTTAAAATTCGGCAAATGGATGTCCCGTTCAAGTAGAAAAAAGGAGCTACTCCAAAAGAAAAAAACAAAACTTGAGAAAGGTTTAATAAATTTTTCTAAAATAAAATTCTCGCAAGGTTTTGAATATGTAATTATGGGACATATCCATCAGCCTAGAATTTTGACTTTTGAGAATGGCATATATATAAATTTAGGCGATTGGATATGTCATTACTCATATTTGGAAATAGAAGACCAAAATGTAGAATTAAAATATTGGAAGTAATATTATTCAAAAATTATTGGTAAGATGTTAATAATAACTTCCTCTCCTAATTTATTCCCTTCATAATCTGAACAATCAGGTGAAATAACTAATTTATATGGCACATAATTCTTAAGCTTTATCGGAGGTTTAAGTTCAAATTTATTTCCTCTAATTTTTTGTATATTTAATTTTATTGGATTATTATTCTCAGAATTCTTTAAAACCGCTATTACATTATCCAAGGGCATAATCTTATTGAATTCTAAACAAAAAATAGGGATGAGACTATTAATAGTAGTGCCATCTTCTGGAGAACAGCCTTTGAGTGATAATGAACTCGTATCAGCAGGCATTGTATTTTTAAAACTAACAGAATCAACAGAGGTAACATTATTTTTTAAATCTGTAATATTGTAAGTAAAAAGATTGTAGGAAATCGTATCTGAAACAGCGGTAATAACATCCATTTCACTACCATTAAGCATAGTTTCAAGCACTTTCAATTTTGATTTGTTTATTTTGTTAACTATTTTTATCTTCTGAATTTGTTTAATATCTTCACTAAATTCAAGTAATAAATGCTGCCTGCTTTTTGTAATTACCTTTTTAAGTTCAGGTTTTGTTGTATCTTGTAAACTCAGTTTTAAATCTACAGATTTTGTGGGTTCATTAAGATTAATTTCTTGCTCAAAAAAAGGCTCTTTTTTGAAATCATACTCTAAATCATCATCAATATCTTGAAAAGCAGAAAGTATATAATCAAACTTTTTCAAATTTTGAAAGTAAAATTTGTTATCCTCTGCTATTGTGTTTGTAATCAAAACTGTATCTTCCGCCGAATAAAGTGATATGTAAATTTTGTTGTCTGTTTCTGTCAGTTCACTATCAAATACAATTGTTCCTGAAATAGAATTCTCATCAATTGAATTTCCTGTAGCAAAAGCTAAATGATAAATACTCTCTAATGGATTATGATGCAAATCATTACAATGATTATCAACAGTAATGTGATATGTTTGATTCTGTAGAAGTTTTTCTAAAATTTTTATAGAAATCCTGGATTTACTCCCGAAAAATCTTTTCTTTAAGATATTAGGATATATTATAACCGCATCTTGAAATGAATCAGAATCAATCTGTTCTGAAAATGTAATTTCAATCTTTTGCTTGTTATAATTTTTAGTTAAATTGCTCGGCTCAACATTTATGATTTCTGGCGACACAGTATCTTTTGGACCGCCTGTAGGGGGTTTTTCTTTGCCGCAGGAAAGAAAAAAGATTGAAACACAAAGGACACAAAGAACACAAAGTTTCTTAATTATGTAAATTATGTATCCGTGTTTATCAGTGTTCATCGGTGGCTAAATTAAATCCAAAAGGTGTTTTTCCCTTTTACTTTTTTCTAAGTAATTTTCAACATATTTACCTATAATATCAAATTCAAGATTAAGTTCATCTCCAATTCTTGCATATTTTAGATTTGTGTTTTCCATAGTGTAAGAAATGATATTCACAAAGAAACTGCGAGGGTTGACCTTTGTGAGGGTTAAACTGATTCCATTTACTGCAATAGAGCCCTTTTCAACAATCAGGTTTTTATACTTTTCAGGAAAAGATATTTCTAACACAGAATTTCCACTAATTATTCTTTTTGAGAGCAATCTCCCAACAGTATCTATATGACCTTGCACTAAATGCCCGTCAAACCTACTATCTGCTGACATTGGTAATTCTAAATTGATTATGTTCCCTATCTTAATATGTTTTAAATTAGTTCGGTTAAGGGTTTCAGAAGTAACTTCAACAGTAAATGAGTCTTGCCTATTTTCAATAACTGTTAAACATGCACCATTACAGGCGATGCTATCAGCAGGATGAAGTAGATCCTTTAAACCATTTGCAAAAATGGTCAAATACATTTTATTACCTGAATGTTTGATATTCTTTACTTTTCCTAAATGCTTTATTATTCCAGTAAACATAATAAACAAATGTGAAACGCTCTCTTTTCTGTCAAGTTATAATAAACAATTTTTTTATAGTCTCACGAGACAAGCATAGAACATTCTGATTTTCTCTTCCTTTTTAGATTAGCTCTTTTATTTCATCAAAGCTATTTCTCGGCTCTATTTTAATTCCTTCTCCCTCTTATACCTATAAAGGTTCACTCTGATGGCAGTAAGTAATTCTCTTTCTTTTACTGGCTTGAGTATAAAGTTAAAAGGTTCTATTATCTCTGCTCCCTGAAGTATGCTATTTTCTGAATAACCAATAAGATAGACCACTGGAATGTTGAAACGGTTATGGATTTGTTTGGCTGCTTCTATACCGTCTATATTTCCGTTTAACTTGATATCCACTACATGCATCCTGACTAAATATAGTTAATAAAAAAGAAGGAAGAGAGCTGCTTCCCTCTCTTCCTTCTTGCTGGGCTAATTGGGGGGTAAACCAAGCAGAGAATTTTATTATTATATCGTTCTTATCATCCCCGGGGGACTTATCTCATCAAAATCATCTTCTTGATGAATGTCTTGTTCCTAGTCTCCAACTTATAGAAGTATATGCCATTAGCCAGTCTATTGTTACCGCTCTTTCCACTCCAGATAATCTTATAGTCTTTTCCAGGATTCATCTCATCATTCAACAATGTTGCAACTAACTGCCCTTTTATATTATAGACAGATAACTTAACATGGGACTTTTCTTTAAGGCTAAAAGAAATTGTAGTTGAATTGCTGAATGGGTTCGGAAAGTTAGGATTTAATTTGGTTGATAGAACTATAAGACTATCATCAACTCCTACTTCTGTCCACCGGCAAATAATATCATCAAAATCCCACGAGTTTATATTACCTGGGTCACCGTCAAAATAAAAGCAAAGCTGAAAGTTCGGAGAGCCAACATCAAGGGTCTCAATAGGAACATTTACAAATTCCTGATTAGTTGATGAAGGATTTACAGACCAGACATCATTCCAAGTAACGCCGCCATCACTGGTTGTGGCTACACCAAGTGTATAAGGAGTACAATAGTGATTGATATAATACTTGAATTCCAAAGTTAATTCATAGTTAGTAGTGTTAAATACTGGTGTAACCAATCTGGCTGTTCCTTGATAACCATTATCTGGGAGCCAGTAAAATTCCCCTTCTGGAAGTTCACCACCAGCAGTATTGGTGGGGAATACGCGCCAGTTATCCAAGAAGTCGCCTTCAACTGACCAGCCTTCGGGCGGCATTTCCCACATAGAGAAATCTTCCACAAACAGTACATAATCTACACAAACTGATTTCAATTTAGGCATACTAAAATTAGGCACTTCATCAAAGGCAATAAAGGAATATAAGTAGGTTCCGATTGCTGGCGCCACATCTGAATATGCTTGCACACCTGCTTCAACAGTAGCAATAAGATCTTCATCACGATATACTTGAATTCCTGCAACATCGGTACAAGGTGTTCCATCTTCATTAATTACTGGGTCTAACCAAGTAAAGTCAACAGTCAATGCTTGGACATCAACTGTGTATTCTAAGTCTGTAATTGGACTAGGTGCAATACCATCATGAGGAATGGCAGATACTGTATCAGATGGGTCAGATTCCTCATCACCGTAAATACCGATTACGTAATACCAATATTCATTATCATTGATTACATCAGTATCAGCCCAATCTTGTGGTTCACCACCCTCAATATATTGGACAGAGTCAAAAACACTGGCATCCAATGACTTATAAATTTCGTAACCGGTGAGTTCTCCTTTATTGCCCATAAATTTCCAATAAGAGGTTTCATGATTATGGGTATCAACAGAGAGATTATAGAGAATACCAATACCATCCTTTGTTTTTTTAATTGAAGGATAATCTGTATTTCGTACATAATTTAGATTTACATCTTTTGAAATGTAATTCGTATTATTCACATTATTAAAGACAAAATCTTTAATCTCTCCTTCAACCCATGCAGTAGCACGAATCATTCCAACGCCTGGCCAGTATAATGACTGAATTAGTGTCCACACTGCACCCTCATATACCCAACCTAAATCAGAATTGGCATACGGACCATCCATATCCATACCGAGGTAATTGGATTGACCGGTCTCACAATTGAAGTGAATCATTGCATAGAACTCACCATCAAATGGTATATATGGAGATGCAACGGTGACCCAGTCATCAGCAGGCAGAACAAATGATTCGCTTGAGCCAACAAAGTTACGATCCGCATCAAAAATATCAACTTCAACTTCAATATTATCTCCTGCATCCTCGTTATATATGCTATAGACCTCAAAGCTGATTAACTCACCAGAATCAGTAACAGGAAACTGATTTCCAATCCATTTATCCTCACCAGCAAGCCCTGTAACTCCCCACTCACATGTACCATCATCAAGGATATAATGGGTTTCAGCCGGACCAAAAGGTTTAACATGAATAGGGATACATTCATCAACACCTGATGTTGCACTAATCAATGGGGGCAAATTACCATATAGATAGTCAACGGTTTCAGATGGGTCACTTTCTTTACCACTCAAATCTACTGCTGTTACATAGAATTTATATAGACCTTCACCATCTAACAATGTATAATCATAAGTAGTATCAGTTGTTTCAGCTATTAATTCAAATGCACCAATCATATACTTCATATAGATATTATAGTGTTCAATATCATTTTCTTGGATAATTATCTCATCCCAACTTATAGTAATTTCATCGTCAACACCTGTTACACAAACATTATCTGGTGCAGGAGGCACAGCATCAAATAAGCTTCCATTATCTTCATTAGAGTATGGAGATTCTTCATAGGGAGTTCCTGTATCATATAAAGCTGTTGTAATATAATACCAGACCTGTCCCAGTGCTACATCGGTATCAAGATATGATCTTTCAGGAACTTGTTCAGCTAAAAGAGTATAAGGACCGCCAGAGATATTGCTTCTGTAAACATTATACATATTGAGGAAATCACGACTTCTGCTATTTTTAGATCTCTTAATGACTGTTCCATTACCAACTAATTCTGTGCCTCTCTTCGGCTTACCAGGATGAGCTAACACTATGTTTGAATTATCTATTTCTTCTGATGTAAATGTCACTACACTTCCATCTTCTGTGAGCAAAGCAGGTCCTTCAGGTCCATTTACTCTAGCTCTAATCATAAAATCCTGGTATTCGGAGGGTAACCAAATTTGCCATATTGGACTCCAATCGTAACTTCTGTTAACTGTTGGTTCAGTTTCATCTAAGGCAGTAGGTGCACAATCAGGATAATCTCCGCCCTGAATATGAGCAATATAGAAGTCACCGCTTTCTATTAATATATTAAGAGCACTAAGATCAACTTCTATAAAGTCATAATGAGTTGGTGTAACTGTTACTCTACCCAATTCTGTACATGGAAATCCACCACTTCCATCATCATCAAATACTGCTACTTCAAACGGCTGTAGGATGTCTCCCTCCGGCCATGTACCATCGTATATGTTAATATATGCCTTCAAAATTCCACAAGGGTAACTCGCTGGTGTAAAACGAACTGCACGCATATCGCCTTCAAACCAATAGGCAATAGCATTCTCTGCTACACTATCGTCATATATTATATCATATTCTATTTCAAAACCTTCTGGAAGCCACCAGTTCAACTCAATGCCCTCTGAGTTATCCTCAGATGCAATTAAATGACGAGGAGTGGGTAAGCCAACTTCTTGTAGCACGAAATCCTGAGTCTGTTCTATATCTTGAACGATTTCTACCCCCTGGATAACAACCGGATTATAGTCATTATGAATTGCCTCAACATAGTATACGCCCTCTACAATGTCACCTATCTCATAATGACCATTTACATCTGTGATACCATAAACGTCTCCTTGTGGACCAGAATTAAGGACGGTAACCGTGGCATCTTCTATAGGCAATCCTGTGTCAAAGTCAGTTACATAACCGGTAAGTCCACCAAAGAGGCAATTCAAATCAAAGTCAATATTTGGTGTATTTTGATTTGCTACTACAACTACATCTTCTATAGTTGAATCTTCATAACCATATAAAGAAGCTGTTACATTGTAAGTATTTGGATATGCTGGTAATGTATAGTTGCCGAATGTATCAGGGGAAGTGCTATAACAAGGGCCTGCATTAATAACAACACATTCAATATTACCTGTGCTATATGGGCTGTTCTCTAATGTAACAGTACCAGAAATTGAACCAAATTCCTGAGTTCCAACCTGAAGGGTTATATCTACATTCTCTGTTCCTACATCAGGGTCAGAAATGAATTCAATATTAACATTCAAGACAGACTGAGGAATAATGCCTGTGCCATCAAATGTAACAGCAACCAAAGAATCACTGCCAGCTTCAACTATGCCAGAGACTGGATCAAGCGATATCCAGCTTGCATATGGACATAATTCATAGCAAAACATTATATCAGGTGCCCCCTGGCATAAGCCACCAAGAGTTACGGTGTCAGTTTGATATTCCGTGGTGATAAATAAACCGCCGGCAAGTCTTCCACCAAGTCCATAAAGTTCTTGGAGCACATCATGTGATACACCTGTTAATTCACCCGTAGCAATATCCAGTTGAAGTAGATACTGAGGTTCTCCTGGACCACCACCCTGATCAAATATCCAGAGATATGGACCACCGCTAACATTATCATAAGCCAAACCATACTTACCACCTAAGCCAGGATTGATGATTGTATTTAATGTAATGCCATCACGATCTACCAGATAAATATCTTCATAAGAGTTTGTACACCAAAAACCATCATTATTACTATCATAGGCAATCCCTCTAATATTAACAGGAGTAGAAATTGTAGTTACTAAAGTATGGGCCGTTGGATCAAAACCGTATATATGATTACTAGCTGTGCTACCATAAAGATATTCTCCGTCCCATGCCAGATCGCGAATACCACTAATACCAGGTATGGAGAATTCCTCAACCAAGTTGCCATTAATATCATACTTATGAATCAGGTTACTATTCCAGCGAGTACTATAGAAATATGTCCCATCAAACTCTGCGCCAGTATTTTCAGGACCTCCTGATGCGTCTAAAACATCAAAGCTAAACTGTAAGTCCCATGTATCTCGGCTTGGTTCGGTGGATAATTCTGTGATAAATGGACACACATCATAGAGAGAACCAGCTGTTCTTACATCCTTTGGATGGGAAGAAGCAGTTAAATTATCAACGGCATTTCTGTATATACCCGGATATTCAAACACTGTGCACCAATCTAATGGACCATTACCATTATTGCTCACAGTAATGTAAGTAGTTAGCGAATCGCCTGGTTCTATGCTTTCGTTAATAGTTAATGGATTAATTTCCATCGTAGGAGCAGTCATTGCAAAATCCTGATTGGTGGTTTGATCAGCCAGTATTTCAATCCCTTCTACTAAAATATCATTATATCCTATAGCTTCACAGGTAATATTATATGTTCCAACAACAATATCCTCAATCAAATAATATCCATCAGGACCAGTAATATCTTCATAGCCGCCACAATGGACAATCGCACCTTCAATTGGTGCGCTTGTGGATAATTCAGTTACATAGCCTTCTAATGAACCATATTCAAATTCATACAGATCGAAATAAGCAAGAACACATTTGACAGCGGTTTCAAAGGACTCTCTATTTACAGGTTCTACCATATCAGTAATTTCAAATGAGCAGCCAACAGTCTTATAAGTTCCAGATTCATAAGCAACGCCAACACCACCCGTACCTTGCATTACCAACTCTGCATCACCATTAGGAACAATTTCAGTTATCCACGAATTATCTCCGACATAACCCCAAGTCATATTGTCCCAGAAAGAGCCAACACCATAAATTGGTGGAATTCCTCCGCCAAAAGGTGAAAGTGGAGTTATATTAAAGTATGGGTGTAGAGAAGTTGGATTGTCCCAAAACCAAGTATCGCCACCTTCCATATACACGCATCCATCAGCATCAAGGTATGGTGTTACAATTGCTGACTCGGTTTCCATAAATACATGATTGAAGGGAGAAGTACCAAGTAAAATGAAAAGGGCTTTGACGGATTCATCCAAGGGATTCTCATTTAAATCGGTTTCATATATAATATCTCCCTCATATAAATTTTCAAGTACAGCAACTAATTGGGTTCCCATCTGTTCCTGACCAAGGTCACAAACAATTACAATTTCAGCCAAAACTTCCATTACAAAATCCTGAATGGTTGTCTCACCCACTTCAATCACCGCATCCACAGTTTGTGTGCCATAACCGGATGCATGGCAGATTACATAATAAGTGCCTGCTACCATCTCGGGAATGAGATAATATCCAGATAAATCAGTTGTGGTATTATATACATAGTCACCAACAGTTATTGCATGAATTGATGCGTTTTCAATAGGAAGACCAGTAGAATCATCTATTACTGTTCCCTCAAGGCTACCATAAACAAGGGGTTCCAACTCAAAATCTTTTGTAACAGTTTGGTTTTCCAAAACTTCTACTTCATCAAAAGTGATATGATATCCTGCTGCAGAGCATCTAATACTATGTGGACCAACAAGAACATCTTCTAAAAGATAATATCCATCAGGATCGGTTAGATCAAAGATATTACCAATAGAGACATTGGCACCTTCAATAGGATCACTGGTATTAATATCTGTTACAGTTCCATCTACATTACCATAGAGAGGTTCATAGTAATATAGACAAATATCTGGATAGGTTGATTTGTCATTATATGAAGATGGAGGACTCATTGCAGAATATTCCTGAGAATCACCATACTGATGCAATGTTCTGCAGGAAGTTCCAGATTCTGTTGTCCACCAAGTATCTTGAGGATAGTAATATTCATCATCATCTTTAATAACCATAATTACTAAATTATCATTATTTTCATATTCAAATGGGGTATCCAATTCAATATCTAACCAATATGTTCCCTGAGAGACATCAATTATTCCATCATAACACATAGTCAACTGGCTTCCATCAACCCAGCCATCAGAAAGGTCATCAACATCCACTTCACCAATCCATACCTCAATATTAAATGGGTTAATTACATTCTGGACATTAGCAGTATGATAACCAATGGTGTGAAGATACATATCTGTATTAATCCATTCCTTGTCATATACTGTTTCAGTAATACTGTTCTGCCAATAGTCATTCATAGGAATCTGATAATCCTCAATCTCAGCATTTCCAACCTCTATTATCTCCTGTGCAAACACTGGTGTGGCGCACAGGATACCTATTACAAATAGGCCAACTAAATACTTTTTCATTTTTCCTCCTAATTAAATACTGCTCCGATTAAATCGGAGTTAGTTTAAGTTTTTCTTTTTTTATGATATTATTATAATATTTCTGGAGAAAATAAATAGTTGCTTTAAAAGACATTATTTCCAGAATTCCTATTTTAGAAGTTAACATATCTTTTTCTTGACACTGTATAATACCTTATTATATAGTGTTGAAATAATGAAAGGTTTTTACAAGAATGACAATGGCATATATAGTTATAAGCCATCTCTTGACTTATCTCTCATTATGTCACTATAGGGCTGTTAGTTAACCGGTCAAAGTCTCAAGCTAACAGCTCTTTTCCTTTATCTTTTTCAATAAAAAATGTGTATCTCAAAGCAAAATTAGATACACATTTTTATGGTATTTTCTCTCCGTCAAAGTTATCCTGATAGAAATCGGGATCCGTCTCTGGTGAAGATCCTTTGGATTTAATCTTAAACTCTTCAAGAGTCATCGCCTTTTGCCAATAATCTTTAAACATCTTTATAAAGGCTTTAGCAATATCAGGATGTTGGACGATCATTGTGGTAAAACCTTGTTGAGATTGTATCTTATCCACTAAAGCTAAAAATACAACTTTGTTATCAAAAACCGCCATTTTAATAGGTAGATCTTGATAAAATTTAGCTTTTTCACCTGCCTCAATAAAAGACTTAATTCCTGTCATAATCTTTTCTCGGAGTGGCTCTTTAACCTCATAAATTGTCTTAGTTGTGACACCTCTTTTCAGTGCATTTAATCCCTCAATATTTTTTCCAACAGGAACAACATAGGGAGCTTTTGTAAAGCATAGAATTTGGTCTTCTGCTTTTTTTTGTAGAGAGTTATATTTTTCAGCTATTCTGCTTTTTTCTCTTAATACTTGTATGTAGTCTAAAGGGTCTGTGTTTTCTTTTTCAGAATGGTATAATTGAAGGAGAGTTTCCGAAAGATTAGAAACAATTTTTTTCTTCTCTTCAAACTCCTTAAACAAATTATCAAAACCAACCTTAGGATTTACTGCGATATATTTTCTTACTCTTCCAAATGTTTCAGTACATAAGCCCCTTTGGACTAATTTTGCCAGTACTTCATAGACTTTTGGTCTGGATACATGAGCTAATTTTGAAATTTCAGTTGCTGTGAAATTTTTCTTTTTTAAAAGATAAAAATAAACCTTGGCTTCGGATTCTGTAAGCCCTATCTTTATTAAGTCACTAATATAATCATTTACATTCATAACTTTCCTTAAGTTTTGTTGTAACTTTGGTGTCATCAAAACTATTAATTTTTTTTCTTGTCAAGAAAAAAATTTATTTTTTTAAATTAATTTAATAAAAATTAATTATGATGTCTCTAATGGCTTTATTTAAGGTAATGTAGAAGCCAATTGATTAGGATTATTTTTTAAAAATATCTTAAAAATATTTAAAGTTAAAATAAAAACTACATCATTTTCTTGACGCAATTTTATAAATCGTGATTATTTACTAAAATAAATTTCGGAGGGCGCCATGAAAAAAAGGACTATAGCAATAACCCTATTAATTTTTGCTTTGATATTCTCCTTTTCTCTTTTTCAAGCCTGTGGTAAGAAAAAAGTACCTGAAAAGGAAGTTGCTGAACCAACAAAGGCAGAAGAGCCAACTGTAGAGAAAGCAAAAGTTACACCAGAAAAAGAACTTGAACAAGTTCCTGAAGAAGTCAAGCTTGAAGAAAAAATATTTGAATTACAAGTAGTAGCAGTTAAAGACTACTCAAGAATTAATAATGAGAAAAACAAATTAGCTCAATATGGTTACAATACCAAAATCACTACAATTGAGAAAGATGGCGAAACTTTTTATCGTCTGAGACTGGATGGTTTGTATACTTATTCTGAAGCTACTAAGTTGGGTGAAAAATTAAAAAACCAATTCCCTTCAATTCATGAGTATTGGGTTCAAAAGGTAAAATAGGATTTATACTCACGAAACACACGAAATAGCTAAAAAAACGAATTTTATAGCTTCACCCAATGAAATGTTTTGCTATGTATATTCAAATAACTACTTAGTGGTTGAACGAAAACTTAAAAAATTAAGAAAACTTGAGTTAAGTCCCGATTCATCAGGACTTGACTTAAGTGTCGACTCGTTGAAAGAAGTCAACTTAACTCATCCCGATACATCGGGATAAGTCAAGTCTCCTTTTATCGGAAAAAGCTCTTTTCGTTTGCATACTACTTAAGTTGCATTAGATATGGAACATATATATCATCCCCAATTAGATTGGGGATCACGACATAAAGGAAGATAAAAATTATTAATAATTTAAAATAGTTAAATTTTATGAATAAAATATTGTTCGTGTCCGTCTGGGTGCCGAGACCGATTGGTTCGTGTAGTTCGTGGTAAAGAAGCGATTTTCAGATGAAAACGATAAATCAACAATTCCGCAGCTGGACAGTTATTAACCTGGATAATTTCAGATATAACATTACCCAACTCAAAAAATTCCTAAAACCTGATGTTGAGCTAATGCAGATTGTTAAAGCAGATGCTTACGGACACGGTTCAGTTGAAATTGCTCGTGAATCAGAAAAATTGGGACTAAAATGGTTAGGTGTAGCAAACTCAGATGAAGGTGTTCTTCTCAGACTTGAGCAGATAAATAGTAGAATATTAATACTGAGTCCCTCATTCCCTGATGAAATTGAAAATATAATAGATTATGACTTAACTCCATCTATTTCAAGTATTGAGTTTGCTAAGGACTTGAACAGGTTTGCCTCTCAAATTAAAAAAACTGTCAAAATCCATATAAACTTTGATACAGGGATGGGCAGAGCAGGATTTCTATGGAATCAAGTAAAAGAAGTTGTATCTGAATTAAAAAAGTTGAAAAATATTCAGATTGAAGGTGTGTTCTCGCATTTTTCAATGAGTGAAAATAAAGAAAATGAATTCTCTACTATCCAGGTTCAGAGATTTGATTCTGTTTTGTCACAACTTAAATCTGCAGACATCAATCCGAAAATCATTCATTTAGAAAATAGTGCTGGTTTAGTCAATTTCCCTGATTTTCAATATAATATGGTGCGAGTGGGTCTGTTATCTTACGGAATCTATACAGATGAAACACTTCATTCCAAAATACAACTCCTGCCTGTAATGACCTTCAAATCAAAAATAAGTCTAATCAAAGAATTCCCTGCTGATTTTGGGATTAGTTACAACAAAACTTATGTAACACAGAGACCAACACGCACAGCAATTCTGCCGATTGGGTATGGAGATGGATATAATTTTCTTCTTTCAAATCTGGGAAAGGTTATCATAAATGGAAAAATATGTCCAGTTCTTGGCAGAGTAACTATGGATATGATAGTAGTTGATATCTCAAATGTAAAAAATGTAGAAGTCGGAGATGAAGTAACTCTGCTTGGTAATAATGGAAATTTAACAATTTCAGCCGAGGAATTAGCTGAATTGTATAACGGATTAAGTTATGAAACTGTATGCAATCTTGGAAGGCGAGCTCAAAGAATTTTTATAAAAGAGAATAAAGGCACAACAATTGAGCCAATCTCTCGTAGAACTTTTATAGCGAAAGATTTTTCTAATACAAAATTAGAAAAAATAATCCAAACCTCATTAAATCAACGGTTGAATAGCAATGAGATTGGAAGTATAATTTATCAGGAATTGCTTAAAAATCTGTTCTCAACTGCAGATAGAGAAGTGAACTGGAAAACAAACTTTGTTCATTCCGTGAAATTCTTAGAAATCAAATCCCCAATTAAATTGGGGACAGACTTGCCTACTGAAGCCCCACTTTCGCGGACGAAGGTGAAACTTGCAAAGCAATTTTATCTCACAAAAACCAAATTAAGTTATCACAAAAAATTAGTTGATGAAAAATTCAAAATAGTCTGCGCAAACAATATAGCAGACCTTGAGCAATATTTTCTATCTGAAGATGTTGAATATCGCTGGCTTTTGGATAGCAAGATAGACCTGATTAATTCATTTCATATTGATAAAATCCTTGTAGATGATATTATTTTAAAATATAAAATCAAAAGAAACAATCATAATTTATATCCTTCTGAACTTGCTAACCTTGAGATTGAATGCTCGCATCCTAAACTTAAAACTCTTATTGGAAAGGATGTAAAATTCACAATAGATACTACCACTTATTACCCAAAAACGAAACATCAATTAACAATCTATCTTGCAGAATTAACCAAAGGTATTTCTGTTACATTTGATTTTTCAGAGACTCCAATTAAAGATGTGGAGACCATCTCAATATTTGCTGGTAAAGAAAAATATCCTAAAGAGTTCAAAAAAAATGGGATAATTACTTTAAAAAGTTATGAAGATGAATGGTTCTTTCCAAACAGTGGTGTGGCTTTTGTATGGTAATTATTAAATAATCAGTGTCTGTCCGTAAAGTGCTGTTTTCCCGACTTTTTATCGGGATAAGGAGCTTGCGACGACGACTCGAAGGTAGCTTGAATACGCACTTTGTATCTACTCGTCGTTCCCCCGATACGGTCATTCTTCCCTACGGGGTAAACTTACGAGTCGAAAAACCCGACTTTATGGACATAAATTAATTAACTAAAATGTAGAAAATATTATTTTTAAAAAAATGATAAAATTGACAAAAATACAACATAATTTTCAAATAATTCTGGAGAAATAAATGGTTTCAAAATCTCAAAAATTAAGATTAGGTATTTTTATTTGTGTTGGAATAGTTTTACTTGTGGCTTTACTAAGTTTGCTGCTCGGGAATATTCTGTTCAATAAAAAGGATATATATTTTATCAGATACAAGGATGTTTCTGTTGCCGGACTCAACATCGGTGGGGCTGTGCAGTTTCATGGCATACGAATTGGACGCGTGGAAAATTTAATCATTGACCCAAAAGATATAACTACTGTAATAGTTGAGGTCAGCGTAAAACATAAAACACCTATCAAGGAAGATGTTGAAGCTGTTATTTCTACAGTGGGTATAACAGGTTTAAAGTTGATAGAATTAGTCGGTGGTACTGCTGAATCCGAAACACTAAAGCCAAATTCTTACATAAAACCTGGTGCGTCTGTATTGGAAGCAATTACTGGGAAAGCTGAGATTATAGCCGAAAAGTTGGAATTCGTCCTTAATAATCTGGCTGATATATTCAGCGGAGAGAGTAAAACTGACTTACAAGAGTTGATAAGAAATGCAAAAAATTCTCTTGCAAATATCAACAACATTCTTGAAGAAAATAGAGATAATATCAAACAGAGCATTACAAATATAAACAAATTTTCAGACGAATTATCAGTTTTGTCTGATAATGCAGAAAAGACTATCAATGATATTAAAGAATTTATAAATTCAGAAGAAATGTCAAATCTTCTTGCAAACCTTAATGATGTTTCTGATGAAATCAAACTTGCTCAAATCAAGAAAACTATCAATGATATTAATGTCGCAGTTGCAACAATCAATAAAACTTTTACACATATTGACCTAACCTTTATTGAAAGTAGAGAAGATATTATTCAATCTATGGATTTGCTGAAAGAAACAATGCAATATCTTAACGAATTTTCACGACTTATTTCAGAGGAACCATCATTACTTATAAAAACCAGGGGGACAGAAGAGATTCCTGGAGGTAGATAACTATGGATATTAAAAAATATATAACTCTTTTAATGATAATTTTGATAATTAGCTGTACGAAACGGTATATAGCAAGATACTATATTCTTGACTACAATCCTCAAATAAATGTAGAAAACCAATTTGAAAAACCTTTTCCCTATAATTTACAGGTTAAAGAATTTAAGATTGACCGCACTTATGATAATTCCCGAATTGTTATCAGACAATCTGCCCATCAGATCTACTATGATAGATTTAGTTTATGGGCTCGACGACCACAGGAAGCAATAACCTTTTTACTTGTTAATCATATTAACAAACTTCATATTGTAAAAAACTGTAAAGAAAGATTTATAGATGATAGTCCGGATTTCATCATCAGTGGCCAAATACACAGCATAGAAAAATATCAAAACGATTTACTGCTCCGCGCTGATATTCATATTTCACTGACATTAACTAAAGTTTCTACCAATCAAATTGTGCTTAACAAAGAAATTGTAAGTTACACACCATTATATACAAATAAAATGAACTATTTTGCCAAAACCATAAGCGATAATTTAGATAAGGAATTTTCAAATTTTATTCTTGATATGGTAAATTATTTTAAAAGCGAAGAACAAACAAAATTATGATAGCACATTACAACTAATAATAATCTAACATTACACATAAAAAAATTTGGGAGGAAAGATGTTAAAAAAAACGACACATAGTTCTTTTGTAAGTTTTGCAAACCCTTTTTGGGGGTATTCAAAACTAATAATAGGCTTTCTCATGTTTTTGCTTTCACTTTGCCTTTTTCCTATAAACACTTCTGCACAACCTATTAATCCATATTCAACATGGTATGCAGATGACCCTCAAATCCAACTAGAAAAAGAGGGAGAAGATGATCAGATTGGCATGGGAAGAGTCTTTGTTCCAGCAATGTCAAAACCGAAGCTTGAACCTGGATACTCTATTTATCAGGATGGCAAAATGATAGAAAGTAATTGCCCTGTAGGTAAAAGTGTTTTTCTAAAACCGGGCAAATACACTTTGTATATTGGTTCTGCAACTTCAAATACTCAGCAGATCAAAGAAGAGGTTCTGATTGAGAATGGGCAGACCGTTATCGTGCCTGTAAACTGGTCAGGATTGATCATAAAAATAATTGACCAAAACCGCGATTATCTGAGAGAACCCTATGAAATATATGCAATAGATAATTACAAAGAAAGTATCGGTATGAAGTATAGTGCTGATGAGGATGAACCCGGAGAAGAACAAGAGACATGGTGTCTAAAACCAGGCTTATACAAAGTTATAAAATATAAAGAAGCTCCCAAAACCTTTATAAACTTTTCAACTATCCAATTGTTGCCTTATGAACTGTCAATTATGACCATTGTTATTGACAATACAACCCGAAATTTCATCGGTGCGGGAATACTCCCGGAAATGACAGAACTCGGTAAAGAAAAAGTCTGGAAAAAATATACATCCATAACCGGTAACTTCTTCCTGAGCAGTGACAATTCTACCGAAAAAAATAAAAACACGACTAATATTACCCTGGGTTCAAAATTAGAAAATGAACTCAAATTAGATAAATTTCCCCACTATTTCAACACTAAACAAATTCTGAATATCGGCTTTAGTAAAGAGCAAAACCAGGATTTCAGAATATACTCAAATAACTTACAAATTCCAACTACTTATATTTATTATTTTGTAAAATCATTCGGTATTTATAGCAGATTTAGAATAGATGCAAGCATTTTCCCAACAAATTACTACTATGCTTCAGAAAAGGATACAATTAAAAAATATTATACCAACGGAAATATAGATATACTAACAAATACTGATAAAGTGAAAATTTCTCCTATGTTTTTCCCTATCAAATTGGAAGAGGGTTTAGGATTAAATCTCTCTGTAATAAAGACAAACCGTAGCGACTTGAATATCAAAACTGGTTTCGGACTTTCTCAAACCTTTAATAATGATGTATTTGAACAGGACAAAAATGATTCTAAAAGATTTAATGAACTTGAATCAGTTTATCTTAACGGCATTGAAGGCTCGGTTTCAGGTGATTTCAGAATTTCTAACAATGTCACTTATATTTTCGAAATCTATACATTACAACCTTTTGAGAAAGACCGCAAACAAACCTACAGAATAGAGAATACAATTACTTTCCGAATCTCTTCTTTCATCTCACTTGATTATACTCTTAGTTTGAACAAGGATGAAACCAAAGCCTGGACCGTGCAGAATCATAATCTTTCTTTAAATTTTACCTTCATTTCTTTCTAAAATGCAAACTTTCAGTCTGGAAAATAACCGTCTGCTTATCACCGGTTCTCTAAAGATAAATAATGCAGAAGAACTCGTAGAAGGAGTATCTGCAAATTTATTAAAAATACCAGGAAAGAATCTTATAATTGATCTTTCCGGGCTTCGTTCCATTGACAGTGCGGGTGTAGCTGCTATAGACCAAATCATCACAAACGCAAAGGAGCAATCTCTATCTTCTAAGATTGTGAATGCTTCTGTTGAGATAAAAGCATCACTTAACACTTTTTCTTCTTTAAAAATTCCATATCACAAACCAAAAACGGAGAAATTCAATCTATTATTATTCCTTGGACAGAAAGGATATGGTCTCCTCGGAGAAATAAAAGATTTCATACAATTAACGGCTGATGTTTTCTACTGGGGAATTGTCGGGTTATTCAACAAGAAAGGACAAAGAAAGGGAGAGTTTGTAAATCAGGCTAATCTCATTGGAGTTGATGCATTACCTATCGTGGCATTGCTCTCATTCCTTGTTGGCTTCATACTTTCCTTGCAATCCGCACAACAGCTACGGCAGTTCGGGGCAAATATTTTCGTGGTTGATTTAATTTCTATCTCTATGACTCGTGAAATGGGACCCTTGTTGACAGCAATTATTCTTGCTGGCCGAAGTGGTTCAGCAATAGCATCTGAGCTGGCTTCCATGAAAATCTCCGAAGAAATTGATGCATTAAAAACTATGGCTTTGAATCCAATCAAATATGTTGTCCTCCCAAAATTGTATGCAATGACAATAGCAACTCCCTTATTAACTATCTTCTCAGATATTATTGGTATCGCTGGTGGATTTATTATCGGTATCACTTTTCTCAAGATCAGCCCAATGACTTTTGTTGATAGAATGGCATCTGTAATGGTTCTCAAAGATATTATCATCAGTATAGTTAAGTCTTTCATGTTTGCCTGGATAATCTCAATAGTTGGCTTCTACTATGGTTTTCGGGCAACAGGTGGCGCAGAAGGAGTTGGTAAAGCAACTACCTCCTCTGTTGTTACTGCAATATTTATGGTTATTGTTGCAGACAGTGTTATTGGATTAATATTCTATTAATTAAATATGGAGTGCTGAAACGAGGAGCGAAGCGACGAACTTTCAGCATATCGGCACAAGCGAAAAGTTCTCCGCCAGCTGGCGGATCGTTTTCGCACTCCGAATAAATTTATATTATCCTTTAAAGAAATTCCTATGCAATTAAGTTTGGAGTTACAAGTTAGGAATGACGAGTTATATTAAAAATGATTTTAGAGGTAATTCCTGTCAGGAGTGCTGAAACGAGGATCCGCCAAACCCGATTTATCGGGATGCCGAATACTCGGCACCGACGGAGACGAACTTTTAGTAAAATGGCGATCAAATAAAAGACAGGCAGGCAGAAGTAAGAATGGAAACTATAATTAAAGTCCAGAACTTAATAACTGAATTTGATGAAAAACGAATATTAAATAACATTTCTTTTAATGTTCGCAAAAATGAGGTCCTGGTTATTCTTGGAGGGAGTGGTTGTGGCAAAACTACTTTACTCAAACACATTATACGACTTTATAGACCTATCGCAGGTTCAATAAAATTCTTTAATAAAGAAATTACAGGAATGGACGAGGTTGAATTCGAAAATATTTTAAAAAAAGTGGGTGTGCTTTTTCAGAGTGGAGCTTTGCTTAATTCACTCTCAGTAAAAGAAAATGTTGCAATCCCTTTTCGCCAACATACAAATTTATCAGAACAACTAATTCAAAGATTAATCAGAACTAAATTACATCTTGTAGAATTGGATGAAGCAATTGATATGCATCCGTCTCAACTTTCTGGTGGTATGCGTAAACGAGCTGCGCTTGCACGGGCTATTGCACTTGACCCTATTATTCTCTTCTGCGATGAACCATCTGCAGGACTTGACCCGATTACCGCTTCAGCAATTGATAATCTAATAAAAAAATTAAATGTCCAATTAAATATGACTATTGTAGCTATTACTCATGAACTCGCCTCTATCCATCGTATTGCAGATAGAGTGGTTTTTTTAGACAATGGAGAAGTATTGTTCTTTGGTAAACTTGAAGATGCAAAAAATTCTAAAATACCACAAATAAATAAATTTTTTGCAAAAGGCAGTTTTTAAGAAAGTAAAGTATCGTAAATATATTCAGGCTAATGCAGATATCAAAAGATAAAAACAATCAATCTTAGATAAATAACAAGGTGGTAGAGATGGAAGTGAAAATTAACGAAATCAAAGGGACACAGTCAGTGAATGTCTTAATCGCTATTCTGGTGCTTGGTTCCCTCTGGGGATTATCAGAGGTGGTTTTGAACGGTGCAATTAGAACAGCAGGACTCCCTTTCCGAGCTGGCATCTTAACAGGGATTGGGATAGGTATAATGGGTATAGCGATTGGTATTTTCAGAAAGTCATCAATACTAATAGGAATTGCATTAGTGACGATTTTTTGCAAGCAGCTTGTAGTACCCATTCTCCATGTTTCTATAATGTGTAAGGCAAACTCCTGCCTGGCTGTGGTGCTGGAAGGAGTTGCTCTTACTGGAGTCGTGTCCCTTGCAGGATGTAAACTGGAAAGTGGTCACTTGCCCAGAATAGTAAGCGGTGCCTCAGCAGCAATGCTGGCCGCAATTGCTTTCTACTTTATTGGTATGAAGGTAGTCCCATGTCAGTTTCTTCTCTCCTTCAATCGCCCTGGTGGTTTCGTAGCATTTCTAACTGTTGAAGGTTTAGTATGGGCAATCTTCTCAGCAATATTCTTCCCAATAGGATACTGGTTGGGGGCACGATTCAGAAATACAGTTCTTACTCTGCAAACGAGGAAACCTTTGCTCTATTATACTACTTCCTTTGCACTTGTGATTTGTTGCTGGGCAGCAAGCGCTTTTGCCATTTCTACCGGGTTGTAGCATAAGGACGAATGAAAAATGAGTGATAAGTGGTATATATTAGTGTGTATCTGATCAGCTGGCAGATAAAGAAAAATATGAAATAATAGATGCACTGAGAGAATTGGGATTTGAAGTTATCCTGAGTATAGGAGAACCTCGATAAAATATCTTAGCAGCAATTAAGGTCAGTATATTACAAATTATTTGAGAGAAAAGGAAATTATACAGGGTGGATATACATATCCTTTACAGGAAGTTTGAGGAAGTTAAAAAGTTATATGAAATACCCAACTCTATAATAAAAAGAGGTAAAACATGACTAAAGAACAAAAATTCTATAATGCTTTGAAAGACATCTTTGTTGGTGCGAAAGTTGAAGGTGAATCAGGCTATATCAATTTGATGAGAATTAAATCAAGATATTACGAAAAAGGTGTTTTCCCTAAACTTCAAAAAGATATTAATGAAGCATTAGAACCATTCCATGACTTTAAGGAAGAACTTTTTGATAAACTCTACACATTCTTTAATAGGTATTTTTCAGAAAGTGGTTCAATTTATTTTAGACATACTCCAATTCACCAAAATATTTATGAAAAAGTCTATACTGATGACAAGGATGTAATGTTATTCTGGAAAACGCACATGCTTTATTATGTTAAGACTGACAGGCTATTTAAGAATCTTGAAGTTGTTATAGATGGATATACATTTTTCTTTGATGTCTCCACCTTGGAGCATAAAAGGGCAAATGAAAAAAGGCAAATTATTTATGAATTTAAGAAAAAAAGGGGTGATGATGTAATTGTTTTTAATGTCTATTATTCTGAAAGAGGTAAAAAAACAAAAATATATGATATTTTGAAAGCATTAAAAAAAGAAGGATTAGAAGTTAAAGAAGATATTTTAGAAAAAGCATTCAGAGTTTTTGAAAAACAAAATGAAGTTGATTATTTCATAAACAAGAATGCAAAAGAATTTCTAAAAGAACAATTTGATATCTGGCTTTATCAATATGTATTTACTGGAGAAAGTGAATGGACAGAAAGGAGAATAAAGCAACTTCAAGTATTAAAAAATACTGCATTCAACATTATTGATTTTATAAGCCAATTTGAAGATGAACTCGTAAAAATATGGAACAAGCCAAAATTTGTTTTTAACTCTAACTATGTGATAACCCTTGATAGGATTGTCTCCGCTTGTCATTCCTGCGAAAGCAGGAATCCATATTCCCTGATTGAAAAAATATTAAACCATAAAAATTTTCACGAGCAGGTAAAAGAATGGAAAGAGTTAATGATTGTTGATGACAGTTTTGATAAAAGCAAAGTTTTGGAAAACACTTTAACAAGTAAGCAGTTAAACAAAAAACATCAATTCTTACCAATTGATACGAGGTTTTTTAAGGATTTAGAACTTGAGATTTTAGGATTGTTTGATGATGGTTCGGCTTCGCTCACCACAGGTTTAGACAATGCTCTAGATGGATGGCTGATAAAGAGCGAAAATTATCAGGCATTGAATACGATTTTGCCAAAGTTTAAAGAAAAATTGCAGACAATTTATATTGACCCACCATTTAATAAAGAGGCCGATGCTGATTATTTTTATTCAGTTAAATATAAAGATTCAAGTTGGATAACCTTGCTTGAAAATAGATTACTGTTAGCAAAGGACACCTTAAATCCCAGAGGAAGCATTTTTGTTAGGTGCGATTATAACGGAAATATGTATATTAGGCTTTTGATGAATGAGATTTTTGAAGAGGGGAATTTCAGGAATGAGATTATTGTAAATAGAACATTGGGCAAGAAAAAAATCGGAGAGTCTTTTTCTGTCAATAAAGATTCATTATTTCTTTTTTCAATAGGTCCTCAAATTTTATTAAAGGAAATAGAAAAAGAAAGAAAAGAATATAAAATAATAGATTCAATTGCAAGTTATTTGGAGAAGCAAAAATTATTTAATAAAAGGTTAAAAGAAGGGCTCGAAAGTCTCTTATGGGTTAAATTAGATCATAGACCGGGAGAACGGACTACTTCCAAAAAAAGAATTGTTTTTGGAAGGGAATTTTATCCGCCAAAAGGAAGGCATTGGATTAAATCACAGGACAAGTTGGATAATTTAGCTAAAAAGAAAAAATTAAGATTAAAATGTGCCGAATGTAATTACACACAATATGAATGTGACTGGGAGGAATGCCCTAATTGTGGTAAGAATAAACCGGTAATTGAAGTATTTTTAGATAAAGAGATGATTTCTGAATCATGGTTAGATATACCAGGATATTCACAAACTTGGAATTTTCAAACCGAAAACTCCGAAATCCTCTTAAAGCGAGTCATAGAATCTACTTCTAATAAATGCGATTTAGTTATGGACTTCTTCCTTGGTTCTGGCACAACAACCGCAGTAGCACATAAACTTAAGAGAAAATGGATTGGCGTTGAAATGGGGGAACATTTCTGGACAGTGGTTTTGCCGAGAATGAAAAAAGTTTTAGCTTATGATAAAAGCGGAATTTCAAAAGAAAAGGATGTGAAAGAGAAATACAATGGAAACAATGCCGGTGGCTTTTTCAAATACTACGAACTTGAACAATACGAAGACACTTTAAGAAAAGTAAAATATGAAGATTCAGACCTTTTTGATAATCCTTACAAAGACCCATATAATCAATATGTGTTTATGCGGGATATAAAAATGCTTTCCGCATTGGAGATTGATTATGAAAACAACAAAGTGAAGGTGGACTTATCTAAACTCTATCCAAACATAGATATCCCAGAAACACTTTCAAACTTACTTGGCAGGTGGATAAAAAAGATTACCACTGATGAAGTAGAGTTTTCCGCCGAAGGCGGATCCACCTCTGGCGGAGAAGATGGTGAAAAGATTGAACTGAAGGATTTAGATTATAAACTAATTAAACCTTTGATATGGTGGTGAGCAAAATGAAAAAGATTGAAGAAGTAAAAGGAATTATAAGAGAACATAAACAAGAATTAGAGGAAAAATACAAAGTAAGAAGGATAGCGATATTTGGTTCCTATGTAAGAAATGAACAAAATGAGAAAAGCGATATTGATATCTTGATTGAGTTTAATGAATCTGTAGGTTTTCTTTTTATTCACCTTGCAGACTTTTTAGAAGAAATATTAAAACTCAAGGTTGATTTAATAACTCCAGATGCAATTAAACCTAATAGACGAAAATACATAATGGAGGATTTGACCTATGTCTAAGAGAGAATGGAGATTATTTATTGAAGATATATTAGAATCTATTGGATTGGTTGAAGAATATGTTGCAAATATGAATTTTGAGGATTTTAAGAATGATAGGAAGACAATTGACGCTGTTGTTAGGAATTTTGAGATAATCGGTGAAGCATCAAATAATATACCTGATAAAGTAAAAAATCAATATCCGGATGTAGATTGGAGAGGAATGGTCGGTCTTAGGAATAGAATCGCTCATGTATACTTTGGTATAAGTTTAGCAATTGTTTGGCGTATTATTGAGCAAGAACTCCCACAATTGAAAGAGCAAATGAAAAATATTTTAGAGAAAGATAAAAATTAATATGGCAAGAATATTTTTACGAGACATAATTGAAGATTTTAGATTTGAGGATTTACCTTATAACTGGAATTCTTTTGACTTGGAGAGTTTTTCAAAAAGCAAGAAACTCTGGGATTATCAAATTGATGCAGTAAAAAATGCCATAAAGGTTTTGAGGAAGTATTACGAAGATTTTGTTGATTATAAAAAAAGTGAAATATTAGAAGTAAATCAAGAGAGAAAACAAAAGTTTTTGAAGTGGTATAAAGATAATGAATTATTTGAAAACCTTGATATTAAATTAGATAAGAGAAAGAGAAATATCTTCAACCTTCTTACTGAATATTATATTTATGAGGATAAAAAAATCTCATATGAGCATTTTATAAATCGTATATGTTTCTGGATGGCAACCGGGAGTGGAAAGAGTCTCGTTATTATTAAACTCATTCAGGTTTTAAAGGATTTAATCAGGCGTGGAGAAATTCCACCCTATGATATTTTGGTTTTAACTCATAGAGATGACTTGATAGAACAACTTAAAAAGCATGTGGATGAATTTAACTATGCAAACGAAACAAAAATAATTTTAAAAGAACTAAAAGATTATCCTGAGGTTAAGAGACAAATAATGTTATTCGGGATCCCAGTATTTTATTACCGTTCCGATAATCTGAGCGATGAACAAAAAGAGAAAATTATTGATTTTAGGAATTATGATAATGACGGGAAGTGGTATATCTTCTTAGATGAAGCACACAAAGGAGATAGGGAAGAGTCAAAAAGACAGCACATTTATTCTATCCTTTCAAGAAATGGTTTCTTGTTTAACTTCTCTGCAACTTTTGTAGACCAAAGAGATGTTATAACCTGTGCTTTTGAATTTAATCTTTCAAGTTTTATTAACGAAGGATACGGGAAACATATCAGTATATTAAAACAAGAGATAAGGGCATTCAGAGAGAAGGAAGATTATAATGATGAAGAGAAACAGAAGATAGTTTTGAAATCATTGATTCTTTTGACTTATGTTAAAAAGTTTTATAAAGGTATTCAGAATATCCGTTCAAATTTATATCATAATCCATTGCTTTTAACTCTTGTTAATTCTGTTAATATTGAAGATGCTGATTTAAAGCTATTTTTTAGAGAGCTTGAAAAAATTGGAAAAGAAGAAATAGAAAAAGATATTTTTAAGACTTCAATAAATGAACTCTGGGATGAATTAAAACATGAACCTGAATTTATGTTTTCCGAAGGATCTGCCTTTGGCAGAGAAGATGGTTTGAAAATAAAAATAAATGAACAGATTTTTAAAGGCATTACCAAAACTGATATTTTAAACTATGTATATAACTCAAAAACAAACGGAGAAACTGAGATTTTAAGAAGGCTGTCCAATAGGAAGGAGTTGGCTTTTAAGCTAAAGACAAGCGATAAACCTTTTGCTTTGATAAAAATTGGGGATATTTCTGGATGGCTTAAAGAGGAACTTATTGGATATGAAATTCAGGAAAGATTTGAAGAGGAAAGTTATTTTGAGAATTTGAATAGAGAAGATTCTGAAATCAATATTTTAATGGGTTCTCGTAGTTTTTATGAAGGATGGGATTCTAATAGACCAAATGTGATTAATTTTGTCAATATAGGAATGGGAGTAGATGCGAAAAAATTCATCCTTCAATCTGTCGGAAGAGGAGTAAGGATTGAGCCGATAAAAGACAATAGAAAGAGATTATTACAAGTTTATAATGCAAATGAAATTGATGAGGATTTGTTTAACAAGATTAAAAATAAAGTTTTGCCAATAGAAACTTTATTTATTTTTGGAACGAATAGGAATGCTTTAGAATTCGTAATAGGAGAACTTAAGAAAGAAAGCAAAAAAGAGAATGAAAAACAACTTACAATTTTTGATATAAATAAAGAAGCAAAAATACATACATTGCTGATACCAACATATAAATTGTCTGTGAGTCCTCTTATGAAAAAGAGGAAATTACATAAATTTGAAATATCTCAAGGTGATTTTAAGGTTCTTAACAAATTTACTGAGTTTATATCCGACGATAGAATTTTGTTAATGTTATACAATACAGAACCAGAAAAAGTTAAAATCTTAAAATATAGTATAAGTAATCAAGACAATTTTAAATATGGTGAAAGAAGTTTTAAAAATATTGATTTATTAATTCAAAGAATATTTGATTATTTCAGTATTTTGCCACAAGAGTTCAAAGACTTGAAGAAATTGAAGGAGGAAATAAAACACTTTAATAATATTAGAGTTAATTTAAAAGAAATTAATGAGATAAAAAAGAAAGTTGAGCGAGTAAAAAAATATCCTCTTCAAGTAAAAGAATTACAGGAATCGTATGGTAAAATATCATCTAAAGAATATACTGAAATGGCAAAGAATCTAAAAGATGAAGAAGATTTTGAAAGTGACCATAAAAAAATCGTTATAAAATTTGTTGCCAACCATTATTATATTCCGATTGTTCTATCTAAGGATGAAAAAGTTGATTATATAAAACATATAATTAAAACTAAAAGTGAGGCAAAATTCATTAAAGATTTAGTTGATTATTTATCACAGAGCAATAACAAATTCAAAGATTTTGATTGGTGGTTTTTTAGCAAGTTAGATGAAAGTTTAGATGAAGTTTATATACCATATTATAATCCTAATTTAAATATGATTAGCTCATTCTATCCAGATTTTATTTTCTGGTTAAAGAAAGAAGACGATTACTTTATTGTATTTGTTGACCCGAAAGGTATAGAACACATAAGTGGATGGACATATAAAATTGATAATGGTTTTAAGGAATTATTTGAAGAAAATGGGGATAAAAAATTGTTTGATTATAATGGTTCTAGAGTAAAAATAGATTTAAGATTCAGAACTGATGATGTCTCAAGAGTTCCTTCAAATTATAGACAATACTGGTTTGACAATATTGAAAAGATGTTATAATAAGTATAAGCATTTTTATGGATAAGTCAAAAATGCTCTGGAAACTACCACCAAAAATTAAAATTTACGAAGCTCTCGGCAGTATTGCTGATAACAGAATCTCCGTCTCAGGAAATTCTGCTGATGTATATTCTTCAAGTAGAAAGAAAAAGTATATTGTCAAATATGACCCTGAAAATAATGCAATAATGGCAAATGATAATGCATCCTATTGGGCGGGCTATCTGGGCTATCCGTCCATAGCATTTCTTCTTGTTAAAGGTATTATTGGTTATGATTCAAAATTCGCAAATGCCCTTAAAGATATTCCGTGGAAAGATATAAATGTAAAATTCAAAAGTAATTACGATAAGACTGAAAAGTATGTAAAAGATATTGTAGCCAGCAGAAACATTTCTGTAAGCGAATTAGAAGCAGAAATTGATAAAATCTATGATCATATAAAGCAGTTAAACTTAGAAAAATTAGGTAAAAGAATAAGACCACCAAAAGGTTATTAGTCAATCAAAATAAACTTACCAAAGAATATGAAATCTTGCAAAGAAAAGAAACGATTTCTATCTGGCATTGAAGTTACATATAATTGCAAATTAATAGCGCTTTCTAAAAAATTTGGTGTTCTTAAATATATCGTTGATAAAAAGCAACAAGTAGGAAGCCTTACTCTCCAATCCGATACAATTTCTTATGGATTTTTTTGGCAGGATAGACCGTATATTCTTTATAAGTGGTTTGACAAAAACGGAGATGTTCTGGGTGATTACTTTAGTCTTGCTGATTCTGTGAAATTATCCGAAAATGAATTTTTCTGGCGCGATTTGATAATAGATATTTTAGTGCTGCCAACAGGCAAAATTGAAGTTCTTGATGAGGATGAAATACCAAAATCCCTTGATAAAAAATTAAGAACCTACATTGAATCAGCAAAACAGATGTTACTGAATAACTGGCAAACAATTATTACAAAGACCAATGCAATACTTAATCAGTATTTACAATAACGGATAAAACTATGGATATCATAAAATATAAGCCGATTGGAATCATCCATTCCCCATTCAAAGAGCCAAAAGGCACACCAATCCAGCCTGAAAGCGCCAGAAGAATCAAAGGAACCGTTGAGTTGTTTCCAGATTATGTTGAAGGATTAAAAGATGTTGAGGGGTTCTCTCATATTATTTTGATATATCATTTTCACTTATATTAGAGGCCACAATTATTTTCTTGTCAGGCTATACACAATTAATTGCACGCTTCCAAATTTTAAATAAATTCGACAAAAATTGACAATCTAATTAATTATTCAAAAAAACTTTACTAATAAATTTCAAATAGCAAATTGTGTAATAAATAAAATATGGAGTTAAAGATTAGAAATTATATGAGAATAAAGATATTTTTATTTTTAATGTTTTTTGCTTTTTCTACTGTTTGTTTTTCCGCTAGTGATTATAAATACATTACTGATATTTCTGTATTTGGAAACATTAATGTTAGTGCCAAACTAATTGAATCTGCCTCTGGTCTTGCTCCTGGAGATATTTACTCTCAAGAAAATATATCTAAAGCAATAAAAAGTATTTACAAGTTAGGCCTATTCAAAAAAATTGATATTAATAAAGTTGATTCTGAAAAAGGTGTGGAAATCATTATAAAGGTTGCAGAATATCCGATTATTCAAGAGATACTTATTACTGGTAATAAAAAGATAAAAAACGAAGATATTAGAGTTGCGATAAATGTTGTAAAAGGTGATTATTGGTCAGACGAAAGAAAATTTGAAACACGAAATCATATTCTCTCGCTGTATTATGATAAAGGTTATAGACTTGCATCTGTAAGTTTTGATGAGAAGGAACTACAATCAAATAAGATTGGATTAACAATTCTAATTAATGAAGGCCAAAAAGTTACAATAAAAGAGATAAGATTTAGTGGAAACAATCAAGTAGATGACAAGAAGCTTAGAAAGATTATCAAAACAAAGATAAATAGTTTATTCCGGTCAGGTGAATTTAAACTGGAGAAGTTTGAGCAAGACATTACAAAAATTGAAGATTATTATCACTCAAAGGGATTCATTGATGCAGCAGTTAAAAGTTGGGATTCTGAGTATGATGATAAAGGAAATCTTATTCTTGAAATAGAAATTTATGAAGGAAATCAATACAAAATTGGTTCTGTTACAGTTGAAGGAAATTACAGATTTAGCGACCAAGATATTCTAAATCAATTTAAGTTCAAATCAGATGAGATTTTTGATCAAGCAGAATTTAATAATAAACTGAATACAGTGCACTCTTTATATTATGAAGAAGGATATATTTATTCTACTATTAGTCAAGATATAAAAAGAGAAAATGATTATCTTAATATAATTCTTAATATTTCTGAAAATACTCGTGCAAGGGTTCGCAAGATACATATTAAGGGAAATACAAAAACGAAAGAGAAGATTATCCGAAGGCAACTCGCGATTGTTCCTGGTGATTATTTTCGCCAATCCTTATTAATGCGGAGTCAAAGGAATATCTATAATCTTGGATTTTTTGAACCAGATATAGGCCTGGATTACCAACCGATTAATGATGAAGGAGATATTGATCTTATTTTCATTGTTAAGGATAAGCAATCCGGTACAGCAAATGCTGGAGTTAGTTTTGACCAAACGGATAAATTAGTTGGTTTTATCTCTCTTTCACATAACAATATATTAGGAAATGCATGGCGTCTTGCCTTACAATGGGAATTCAGCGGAATAAAGCAAAACTATGATATAAGTTTTACTAACCCATATTTTCTTGATACAAATACACTTATTGGTTTTGATATATATCATACAAAGAGGGATTGGGAAGACTGGAATTATAGAATTTATAGAACCGGAGGTGGCATTCGCATTGGCACAATGATTCCCTGGATTGATTATTCAAAGATTACCTGTGGTTACTCACTTACACAGAAAAAGTATGAAATTCTCAATTCCGGGGATGAGGTCTCAGATGACCTTCAGGAGTTGGTTGATAAGGGGTTTCAATTAACAAATAATATTTTTGTTACTTTAGAAAGAGATGGAAGAGATAATATTCTTCGTCCAAGTGAAGGCTCACTTATAAAATTATATACTGAATTGGCAGGCGGCCCAATAGGAGGTAATGAAAATTATTATAAAGAAATCGTTCAAACTAATTGGTATTTAAAACTTTTTTGGAAAGTTGCATTAGGGATGAAGTGGAGAATAGGTTATGTAAAAGAGTTTGGAAAATCTGATAATGTACCGCCTGATGAAAAATTTTATCCAGGAGGAACGGGTACGGATGGTATTAGAGGTTATTCCGATAGAAGTGTCATTCCTTCATTAGATGGTGGCAGAGCAGAATTAATTTGTTCATCTGAGGTTACCTTTCCAATCTCCGGGGACCAGATAATCGGAATTCTATTCCTTGATGCGGGTAATTCGTATAATTACCTTTCAGAAATGGATGTACAGAGATTGAAAAAAGGTGCCGGCATCGGTTTAAGAATAATGTCGCCTATGGGCTTAATCGGATTCGATTATGCCTACGGATTTGATAAAGAAGCTAAGAATAAATGGCAAACCCATTTTCAATTTGGAACAACTTTTTAGAAGGTTCCAATGATATTCCTCATTTTGGTGGATTTTATTTTACCACCCCGATACAGTCGTTCCTCCTTACGGGGCAAGCTGAGAACACTGAATTTTACTGAAAACTATTATTCAGTGGTTCTCGGTGCTCTCGGCCTGCCTGGCGTAGCCTTGGCAAAGACAGGTGGTTAATTTTTATGTCCTGCAAAAGAGTAAAATATTAAGTAAAAATTTATTAGATTATATCAGATAAAAAAGGAGCTTAAGATGTTAAAAACTATGTTTAATCCTCCCGATGTATCGGGAAGGAAAAAGATGATTCTTTATTTTATGATTTCCTTGCTTGTGGTACCAGTATTAAACGCAGGTGATTTTAAGATAGCATTTGTAGATGTTGACCGTATCTATAGTGAATTGACAGAAGTGGCTGAAGCAGAACAACAGTTTCAACAGAAAGTAAACGAATGGGATAGGGAATTAGCTGAAAAAGAGGACGAGATAACACATTTGGAGGAAGAATACGCTAACCTTCCGCCAATCGTTACTGATAAGGTAAAAAAAGAAAAGCAAGATCTTATTCAGCAAAAAAAGAGAGAATTGTATGAACTTCATAATGAACTTATTAATCGGGCTGATGAAGAACAACTTGCATTGATGAAGCCCATAAGTAAAAAAGTCCGTGAGACTATTAATACTATTGCTGAAGAAAAGGGCTTTGATATGGTTTTGAATTCAGCGCAAGGAACTGTTGTTGTTTATGCAAAAAATGAAGAAATGGATATAACAGATTTAGTTTTACAAAAATTAAAAGAATCCACTGAATAATGAAAGTTTTCAAGAATTCTATTACTCTTGCACAGGCTAAGAGAATTGCTCAAGGTGAACTTATATTAGTTAAGGACTCGGTTCTCAATTCTGTTGCAAGCTTAAAAGATGCGGATGCTTCTTCAGTAGCATTTTTTCAAGACGAAAAATATTTGAGTTCTTTCATAAAATCAGAAGCAGGTCTTATAATCATACCTAAAGATGAAGACCTTTCTAAAATTCCAAGAAGGAATTATATCCTGTGTGAGAAGCCATATCTTTCCTTTTTAAGGATAGTAAAATTTTTTTTAGAACAAGAGACTAAAAAAATATCAGGTACGGATGTCCATCCAAGTGCTGTTATTGATTCTTCTGTTGTTCTACCAAAAAATATCAAAATATCTTCTAATGTCGTTATAGAGCAAAGGGTAAAGTTAGATGACAGGATAGAGATTGAAGCCAATACTGTTGTAAAACGCGATTCACTGATTGGGGAAGGTTCTCATCTTTTCCCTAATGTTGTCATTTATGCAGAAACAGTGATTGGAAAAAATGTAAGAATCCACGCTGGTAGTATAATTGGCTCAGATGGTTTTGGTTATTTGTGGGATGGAGCAAAACATCAGAAGATACCACAAATCGGCAGAGTAATAATTGAGGATGATGTAGAAATCGGTGCTAATGTTACTATTGACAGAGGAACATTGAGTGATACAATTATAAAAAAAGGAACTAAAATTGATAATTTAGTTCAAATTGCCCATAATGATATAATTGATAAAAATGTTATTCTTTGTGCTCAAGTGGGTGTAGCAGGAAGTTCAGAGATAGGAGAAAATTCAGTCTTAGCAGGACAGGTCGGCGTTGCAGACCATATTAAGATAGGAAAAAGAGTTAAAGTTGCAGCTCAATCTGGTGTATCAAAAAACATTGAAGATGATAAGATTGTTTTTGGTTATCCTGCTGTTGATATGAAATTACAGAAAAAAATCATATTTGCTATGAGGGAATTGCCAGAAATTCGGAAGTATTTTCATAAATTGATGAAAGAGGATAAGAATGTTTGAAAGCATAGAAAATCAACAAACTATTAAAAATCCTACAAGCTATACTGGTATTGGATTGCATACAGGAAAAATAAGCACAGTGACTTTCAAACCAGCACCTGCCAATACAGGTATTATTTTTCGTAGGGTAGATTTGCCGGGGAAGCCAGAAATTCCTGCTGACCTCAAACATGTAACCGGTCTTGAAAGAGGTACAAATATTGGTATAAAAGAGGTTAAGGTTGCTACAATTGAGCATGTTTTAGCTGCAATAAGAGGTTTAGAAATAGATAACATTATTGTTGAGGTTGATGATGAAGAGCTTCCCGTTGCAGACGGCAGCTCTATTGAATTTGTCAAGGCGCTTCGCAAGAGTGAGATAGTTGAACAAGGTGCTGAACGAAAATACCTTGCAATTACAAAGCCAATGTCTTTCTCAGTCCCTGAACATAATGTTGATGTTGTTGTAGTCCCATCAGAATCTCTCAAAATCACTTTTTTTATTGATTTTAATCATCCTAATTTTAAACCTCAATACACTTCTATGGTTTCATTAAGGGATGAATTTGAGGAAGGATTTGCATCAGCCAGGACATTCTGCTTTGTAAAGGATATAAAATCGCTCAGAGTAGCAGGATTAATAAAAGGTGGCAGTTTAGATAATGCTGTTGTAATTGGAGAAGATGATATGTCTGACCCTGAATTTCAAGAATTAAAAGAACTTTTTGGCTTTAAAGGTAAGTTGAAATTGAATAAAGATAAGATACTTAATCCCAAACCATTGCGTTATTATAATGAGTTCGTCAGGCATAAAGTCATAGATTTAATAGGAGATCTTGCATTGCTTGGCATCCCTCTAAAAGGGCATATTCTTGCTGCTCGCTCTGGACATAAAACTAATATTGAATTAATAAAGAAGATTCGTAAATTATATGAAAATGAGATTCTTAAAACTAAATATCAGAAAAAACTTGTAAAAGGTGTAGTTTTTGACAATGAAGCAATTAAACGTATCTTACCTCATCGCTATCCATTCCTATTAGTTGATAAAATAACAGGATTTGTAGCCGGAGAAAATATAGTTGGGGTGAAAAATGTCTCAACCAATGAACCATTTTTTCAAGGACATTTCCCAGGACATCCAGTTATGCCCGGGGTGTTGATTATAGAAGCTATGGCTCAAACTGGTGGTATATTAATTCTTAATGAATGTGAGAACCCGCAAGACTATGTAGCTTACTTTGTTTCAATAGATAAAGTTAAATTCCGAAAGCCTGTTGTGCCCGGTGATAGGTTGGAGTTCAAAATGAGATTAGTAAAATCTAAAGTAGGTATGACAATTATGGAAGGCAAGGCTTATGTTGATAATGAGCTTGTTTGTGAAGGTATTTTTAAAGCAAAGATAGTAAAGAAATGACAATCAAAATTCATCCCACAGCAATTGTTGATAAAAATGCAGAAATAGAAGAGGATGTAGTTATAGGCCCTTTTACAATTATTGGTCCTGAAGTTAAAATCAAAAAAGGCGTACAGATAGCTTCTAATGTTGTTGTTGATGGCAGAACCGATATAGGTAACAATTGTCGTATCTTTCACTCCGCTGTGATTGGCACAATACCGCAAGACCTGAAATATAAAGGTGAAAACACACAAACGATTATTGGAGATGGAACTATAGTTAGAGAATTTGTAACTATAAATCGTTCTACCCGTATAGACTATCCAACAAAAATTGGTGAGAACTGTTTACTAATGACATATGTTCATGTGGCTCATAATTGTCAAATAGGAAATTATGTTATTTTGGCAAATTCTGTTAACCTTGCAGGACATGTTCTGATTGAGGATAGAGCATCAATTGGTGGAATGACACCAGTTCATCAATTTGTTAGAATTGGATGCTATTCTTTCATAGGTGGGTTTTCAAGAATTACCCAGGATGTTGCCCCCTATACAAAAGGCACAGGAATTCCGTATAAATCAGTCGGATTAAATTCAGTTGGATTAATGCGAAATAATTTTTCTGAGAAGACGAAAATTCTCTTAAAAAAGATGTATAGAATATTTTATAATTCCCATCTAAATACCACTCAGGCAGTCAATAAGATTAAAGATGAGGTAGAGATAATTGATGAGGTTGCACATTTTTTAGAGTTTGTACAGAACTCTAAAAGAGGCATTGCTAAATAATAAAAATGTTAAAATGTAATAAAAAATTTGACAAGTATAAAACTAAAGCTAATATATGTTACACTGAAGTTTCATAAAAAGATCTTGGAGGATTATATGACAAAGCAAGACTTGATTGAAAAGGTTGCAATGGAAATTGATGTTTCCAAAAAGAAGGCAGATGATGCTATCAATACAATTCTTGATAGTATTAAGCTAAGTTTGGAAAAAGGCGAGAAGGTGACACTTGTTGGTTTTGGTACTTTTAGCGTAGTAAAAAGAGCTGCACGTATTGGTGTAAATCCTGCAACAGGTGCCAAACTTAACATTCCAGCTACTAAGGTAGCCAAATTCAAACCCGGAAAAAAATTGAAGGAGGCTGTAAAGTAGTATTATTTTATTAAAAAGGCAAGGAGATATCTTCTTGCCTTTTTAATACAAACAAATTAGGATTCAAAATGAAATTTTCAATTGAAAAAAATCAAATCTTAAATAAAATACAATTTATAAACAGTATCGTTCCAATTCGGAATCCTTTACCAATCCTTACAAACATATTGCTTGAAGCTGATGAAGAAAACAATATCATTAGATTATCCTCTACAGATTTGGAAGTTACTGCTGTTTCAGAAATAGAATGTCAGGTAAAAGAAGGTGGGAAGATTGCAATTCCTGCCAAAAATATTACAGAGATAATCAGATACATACCTGAAGACGAAATTCATTTTTCTGTAAAAGAAAATAAATGTAGGATTAAATGTCTTAACACTGATTTCAGTTTAATTTGTGCAAATCCAGAAGACTTTCCAGAAATCCCAGAAAGAAACTGGGAAAGTAGTTTTACAATTAATGCTAAATTGTTTTCTAAGATAGTTGAAAAAACATCTTTTGCTATTTCTGACCAATTCGGACGCCCCGCATTCTCTGGAATTCTTTGGGAATTAGATGAGCATTTACAGAAAATGGTTGCTACTGATGGAAAAAGATTGGGAAAATATGAAACCCAACTTCCACTAAATATTGAGAAGAGAAGCATAATTATGCCAATTAAAGGTCTAAATCTTGTCCGAAGAATAATTACTGATGAGATTCCAGATTTGAGAATACTTGCAGAAGAAAGTGCTATTAGCTTTGATTATAACTCATATAAAATTTATTCCCGCTTAATTGAAGCTAATTATCCTGACTATGAAGCTGTTATTCCATACGACAATTCCAAAATTGTTGAGATAGATTTAGAGTCATTAAAAAATGCTGTCCATCGGGTTTCTCTGCTTGCGTCTGAAGACACCTTTACTGTAATGCTGAATTTTTCAAAGAATCAATTAGAGATTTCCTCTGAAGATGTTGAGAAAGGTTCGGCAGATGAAATTTTGGAAATCGGTGCTGAATCAATTAAAATTGAAAGTTTTCAGATTGGTTTTAACTATAAATATTTGTTGGAAATATTAAATCTTATTGATAGCGAAAAGGTTCAAATTAAATTTGAGAATAGTTTAGACCCGGTATTATGTTACAATACAGAATATCCTGAAAACGAACAGAATGTTTTTCTACTAATGCCTTTAAGATTGTCTGAGAGCATATAATTTCTTTTATAAAAAGTTGATAATAAGCACCAGTTTTCTAATTGGTGCTTTTTTATTTGTGACGATTTACTGCGCTTCTTCCAGCCATACGCCTGGTTTTAATTTCATATTTTCTGAAGATATCAAACTTCTGAGCATATAGTCTATATGTAACCTTGATTCTGAATCTTGAAAAATTGTTGTTGTATTTTTTGCTTAAAATTTCTGCGTTGTTGTATAAAAATGAAACTAATTTTTGATTATTATTTGGAATTTTCAGATTAACTCTTCGCTTCTTTTTAGATAAGATTTTTTCAATATATTTTTCAATCTCTTCAAAATATTCTCCTGATTTGGCTGATACGAATACAGAGTTTGGAAAATCCATCTTTAATTTTTTCTTCATAAAAAGGAACTGATACCTTGGCAGTAAATCAATTTTATTAAAAACAAGCAACATCTCGTTATCTTCCGCCCCGATTTCCTTCAAAGTAGAAAAAACTGTTTCTATATATTCATACAATTTTGGATGAGAAATGTCAATTATATGAAGAAGGAAATCAGCGTTTATTACTTCTTGCAAAGTAGCATGAAAAGAAGAAATTAGGTATGGAGGGAGTTTACGAATAAAACCAATTGTATCTGAAATAATAATTTTATCTTTAGAAGATAATGTTTTACCTTTCGTTGTTGTATCTAAAGTGGAGAATAATTTATTAACAGTATAAATGTTGGATGATGTTAACTTATTCAATACAGTAGTTTTGCCAGCATTAGTATAACCAACGATTCCGACAGAAAAAAGATTGCTCCGTTTTTTCCGTTTAATCTCAGTGGTTTTTTCAACAGCTTTTAGCTTTGACTTAAGGAAAGAAATCCTATCATTAATTCGTCTTCGGTCAACCTCTAATTGTTTTTCACCCGGACCGCGAAAGCCAATACCACCTTCTATTCTGGATAGATGAGGCCATTTTCCTTTAAGTCTGGAGAGATTATACTCAAGTTGTGCTAACTCCACTTGTAATTTGCTTTGACGAGTTTTTGCATGTTGAGCAAATATATCTAAGATTAATTGTGTGCGGTCAATTATTTTTAGATTTGTAATTTTTGATAGATTTCTATCCTGATAGGGTGACAGATTATCGTCAAAAATTATTACATTGGCATGTTTATTTTTTGCGGTTTTTGATACTTCCTTTGCTTTGCCAGAACCTATGTAATGTGCGGAGTGTGGATAAGGTCTTGATTGTTTTTCAACCCCCACCACTTCTACATTTGAGGTTACAGTAAGCAAAGATAATTCCTGAAGAGATTCCTCTACATCATAGTTGGATTTGTCTTCAGTTTGCAGTCCAACTAAAATTGCTTTTTCAGTTTTTGTTTCTGTCTTGAAAATAACTTACCTCGCGGAAATAGTTTATCTTAGAAGCAACATCTTCTGGCTAACTTTGGTTTTCCCATCAATTTCTAAATTATAAAGATATATTCCACTTGGGACTGGTTTACTTTTTTCGTCAGTTCCATCCCATGATATGGAGTAAAGCGACTCTGTCGCTTTTGCGGAGAGAGACTCTCCGCACTCCAAACATCTTACGAACTGTCCTTTAAGATTATAAATATTTATCTTTGCCTGCCGGGGCGTAGCGTAGCGAAGACTGGTGGCTGAAAAAGAAATCGTGGTCGAGCCCGTGAATGGATTGGGGAAGTTTATCAATTGATATCCATATTTTTCAGCTATTTCTGGCAAGTGGTCAATACTTGTTAAATCTATATCAAGAACAGTAGCTAATTCAATTGGGTCAATCTCACCTTGATTAGTGCTACCTGCGTAAGCAAAGCGTCCATGAGATATATAGTGCAATCCAATAATTGGAAAGTATAGTGAAGTTCCTTGTATAGGATTGATAATATCAACATAACCCATATTTACCAATTGTCCACATATATTGCATGTTTCTAATCCCCAAACTTCACAATATTCCAAATAAACCTGATCAGTTGGTGGTGTTCCACCGAACTCAACCACAGGCAAGTCGCTGATATACTCAATAATTACTTCTGTGATTTCCTGTCCATCATCTATACCTAAATTATGCGTTTGAGGATTGTTTGGACCAGTCTCATAATATAATTCAGAAGGATTATTCAGTCCATCATCGTCATTATCATTTGCGGTTTCTACTATGAGATGCTGTGTATCAAAAGGTGCTAAAACTTCTTTCAAAAGTTCAATATCAACTCTTGATGTATCTCCTTCAATTATATATGAAAAACTGCCATGTTCCATAAAATGGAGTGCCATATAAGGAATACCTATTTCAAGATTGCGGAGAGGATTATATATCACAACAAATCCCATATTTGCTGTTTCTCCACAGATTGGGCAGTTGTAAAATCCATTAGCAAAAACATCCACAGCATAGCATATAGTATCAGATATTTCTCTGGGTAAAGAATCAATTATGGTTTTGTATGATTTTGCAATAGAATCTGCAGAAGTAGGATACAAACTAAAACAATGAGTGCCTAAAAGTATTTCCTCTCTATAACTCAGATAGTCATTATCAGGGTCATCACCAACTGGTAACCAATGGTCATCAGCAAGAAGAGATGCTCCTGAAGCTAATAAGAAAGCAGCAGCTATTGGTAATGCTTTTCTGCCAAGATTTGCAATATGATGTGGCAAAAGTTTTATCTCTGGTTCTGAAAATATTTGTTTGCACTCATTGTAAATATTTTGGTAATATGGAATAAGCGAAGGCGTGATTCTACAATTTGGGCAAACCCAGTGAAAGAGTATCTCCTGCTCCTTGCCAATATACGGATTTTTTGTGTATCCATTTTCAACAAAGTTTTTCACACAACATGATGGATAACCGAAAAGAAATCCTTCCTTTTCTCTGTCAGACTTTTGAATAGTTATAGGTTTGTTCTCAAAATTTTTAAGATAGATGTCTAAATATCTGGATTTGGTGCTAAATATAGTTTCGCTGGTGTATTTTCCATTGAGAAGTTTTCTTTTTATATTTTCTACTTTCAAACCGTATCTTTTCAAAATTTTGGCTTGTCCAGATTTTATTGGTATCCCTTTTTCCCAGCGGCTTAATGGCTTTATTTGATGTTTCGTAAGCATTGCTAAATACGCCAGTTGGAAGTCTAACTTTGTCAGCGAATTTTTCATCTTTTCCTCCTTAATACCTAAAAATATTTTATGATAAAAATTGTCAAGGAAATTCATTAAAAAAACTAAAAATTTGACTTAAAAGTGTGAATTTAAATTTAGTGTTATAAGTTTTTCATAGAGGAAGTATAAATATGGATGTAAAAAACGATATTATAGAAATTCTAAAAAAAGAAGCACAAGCAATATTAGAAGTTTCAGAAAAGGTGGATGATAATGTAAATAAAGCTATTGAGCTGATTATGAATTGTAAAGGAAAAGTAGTTATAACTGGTATAGGTAAGACAGGAATAATCGGTCGTAAGATTTCTGCAACTCTGGCAAGCACAGGAACGCCATCAATATATCTTCATCCTGCAGAAGGAATACATGGTGATCTTGGAATGGTAGATTGCAAAGATGTTGTTGTTATGATTTCTAATAGCGGAGAAACTCAAGAACTAATTGATATTATTCCGTTCTTCAAAAAGCATAAAAACAGCATTATCTGTTTGACAAGTAATTGTAAATCTACATTAGCAAAATTGAGTGATACAGTTATTGATATTGGAGTGCCAAAGGATTTTGAACCATTGGGATTAGTGCCAATGGCGAGCACCACAACCGCTCTTTCTATGGGTAATGCTCTTGCTACAATTGTCCTTAGACTGAAGAATTTTCAGAAGGATGATTTTGCTCTTCTTCATCCAGGTGGTATAATTGGTAAGAGATTGCTCCTGAAAGTTAATGATATTATGCATTCTAAAGAGGAAAATCCTGTAATTGACTCTCATCAAAAACTTAAAGATGCAATTCTTGTTATGACTTCAAAAGGGCTTGGATGTGTGAGTATTATTGATGACTCTGGAAAATTGGTTGGTATAATAACAGATGGCGATTTGCGTAGAATCTTGCAGAAATATAATAATCCATTGGAGTTAGAAGTTAATCTGCTGATGACAAAAAATCCAAAATCTGTTACACAAAATAGTTTGTGCATAAATGCTCTCAATTTAATGGAAAAATATGCAATTACTATGTTACCTGTTGTTGATAATGATTATCAACCCATTGCAATGATTCATATGCACGACTTGATAAAAGCTGGTTTGGTTTAATGTAAAATAAATGAGATATGCAAGATAAGATTTTTTTGACCTCACCTCAATCCTCTCCTAAAAGGAGCGGAAGACAAAATTCTCCTTCTCCTTATATAACAGGAGAAGGAGTTAGAGGTTGAGGTTAATCAAAAGTTTTTTATAATGTCTCATAAAAAAATGAAAATGATCTATTTTGCAGATCTCATATACAATAATATGTAGGAGAAGAGATGTCTTTTAATTTTAAAGGAAAAAGCTTATTAACTTTAAAAACACTATCTAAAGAGGAGATAGCATATTTGATTCTAAATGCTATTGAGTTAAAGGAAGCAAAAAAATCACACAATTTACAAAAGAAGCTTGAAGGGAAAAATATCGCTTTGCTTTTTGAGAAAACTTCCACACGAACTCGCTGTGCTTTTGTTACTGCTGCATATAACGAAGGTGCGCATGCAGAATTTTTAGGAAAGAATGATATTCAATTTGGGAAGAAAGAAACTGTTGAGGACACTGCAAGAGTTCTTGGAAGAATGTTTGATGGTATTGGTTTTCGCGGATTTAAACAAAAAACAGTGGAATCTCTTGCAAAATATTCTGGAGTTCCTGTTTGGAATGGGCTTACTGACCTTTATCATCCAACACAGATTTTAGCAGATTTTATGACCGTGCAGGAACAATTTGGTTTTTTGAAAGGTGTTAAATTCGCTTATGTCGGTGATGGAAGAAATAATGTCGCAAATTCATTAATGATCGGTGCATCAAAAATGGGTATGGACTTTCGTATTGTGGCTCCAAAATCATTGTGCCCTCAAAAAAAACTTGTTGAAGAATGCCAATTATTTGCAAAAGAATGTGGTGCAAAGATAACTATTACTGATTCTGTAGATGCGGGTGTGAAAGGTTGTAAAGTAATTTATACAGACATCTGGGCTTCTATGGGCGAAGAGGATAAAATTACAGAAAGAATTGCTCTCCTAAAACCATATCAGGTTAATATGGGTATGATAAAGAAAACAGAAAATGATAATACAATATTTATGCATTGCTTGCCTTCCTTTCATAATCTTGAAACAGAAACAGCAAAGAAATATCCGAAAATTTGCGAAGTAACAGATGAAGTCTTTGAAAGTAAATATTCCAGAGTTTTTGACGAAGCAGAAAACCGTGTTTGGACTATTCAAGCGGTAATGGTGGCAACGATATAAAGGCAAAAGGTAAAAGGTAAAAGGCAAAAAAAGATTATCCGTCTTCGTCCCAATAAAAGAGTCGGGACTTCGCCGTGACTAAAGAAGGATGGAAAGATTATATATTAAAGGCGAAAGAAAAAGCAAAAAAAAGTAAACAAGATTGTCATTCCCGATGTCATCCCCGACTTGATCGGGGAGGGAATCTATAATAAAATGTAAATGTAAAATGAAATAAAAAAAGATTATAATAAAAAGATTAAGTAGAAAAAAGAAACAATGATTCCAGATTTGGAATTAAAATATTATTTTCGGTAGTTTACGGTGTTTACCCCGTGAAATATTTTGTTTGTAAATTCTTCTACCCTTTTAATAAGTTATTATTTCACCCGTCTGCCCGTCTCCCGATATATCGGGAGCCGAGACAGAGGAGCCGAGCCTGACGGGGTGAATCGGTGGTTAATTTAATTATAATGACTGAAAAGGTAAAAAGTGAATAATAAGATAATCTATTGTTTATTTATTTTCTTGCTTCTATTTAATTTCCTTCAAGCAGATGAGTGGAAATTATCATACAAATTAGATGTCCCGATTATTATCTCCTCTTTAGGTTTAGATTTATCTGCCAATTCATATAAAAGAACAATTGATGGGCTTTCAGAAAAGCAAATCAAGGAATTGGACAAAAATAAGATTTTCGTTTTAGATAGATTTGCCGCGGATTTATATGATTTGAATTTGAAAAAAGTAAGCGATTATACAGTTTATACCAACTTTCTAATCCCAATTGGAACCTCACTTCTTATTGATAAAGAGAATTTTCTTTCAGATATGGTTATTTACGGTGAGATGATGTATTTACAAGCTGGTATAACCAAATGGTGTAAGTTTTTGACCAAAAGAAATCGTCCATATACTTATAATGATAAAGTTGATGATTCAAGGAAAGATAATCGTGATGCAAGATTTTCCTTTCCATCTATGCATACATCAACAGCATTTTCTGCCGCAGTTTTTGGCTCATATCTATATCAGGAGAGAGGTGGACAGTATCCAACTCTATTCTGGATTGCTAATCTTTCCTTAGCAACAGCAACAGGCGTCTTACGAATTGCAAGTGGAGACCACTTTCCAACCGATGTAATAGCTGGAGCAGTAATTGGCTCTGCTATTGGATATTTGATTCCAACCCTGCATAGAGTAAAAGATTCAAAAGTGCCTTTTCATTTTACAAGAAATTCAATTTTTTTAACAATGAAAATATAGATTATTTCAAAGACCTTCAGGGTTTGGGAAACCCTGAAGGTCTTATGTTTTTAGGTCTAATAGACAAAATGTTGTTGCTATTTTGGCAATTATTTATTGTTTTCCGTTCAGTAATTTGTGGATAAGTTGTTAAGAAATTTGTCCATAATCCATGCCTTAATTTGAGACCCTCAGTTCGTCTCAATCTAATAGTGGTGTGGATTGTGGGCAATATTTTAAACTTATCCATAAATTACCATCCCATCTTATTTTTTTTTGACTTTTAATAAATGTATCCGTGTCATTTTGACCCTTTTTAAGTTATTTTTATTTCCTTAATTAATTTTCTGCCTTTAAATAGTTGCCAAATGGATATTTACATATCATTTTAGCAACAACATTTTGTCTATTACGCCTGTTTTTATCAAAAAATCCCCGTAGAAAACCATATATCAAACAAGATTTGTAATCTTGTTTGTTTTTTTAAACACTATTACAAATAGTGTTTGAGCATTTGTCATATTTTTCTATTGTTGGGTATCAAAGGTAGGAAAAATTCGTGCAAGTTAATGTAGTTCGTGGAAATTATTTTGATTTAAATAAAAATCCCCGAAGTGATTAACTTCGGGGATAATATATTGAGAAGAAAGAAAACCTTATCTTACGATAACCATCTTCTTTACTTCATTAAAGTTTTCAGTTTTGAGTTGATAGAGATAAACGCCAGGAGAAAGGTTTCTTGGAACCCAAGTTTCTGTATATTCATTAACCATTCTATTTTCATTAACTATTTCTGCAACCAATTCTCCTAAAACATTATACACTTTAAGTTCAACATATTTAGTATTTCCTTCAAGACCACCAACCATAAACTTAAATCTTATCTCATCTCCAGGTTGAACAGGATTAGGATAGCAGGGATTCAAATTTCCAGTAATTATATTCATTTCTCCATTACCATCAATATCAATTGATTTGTATTCAATTGGACCGTGAATATCATTTGTTCCACCAAGATTTACTACTTCAAGCCAATAATGATATGAGGTGTAAATATCTGCTTCTTCATCAATAAATGAATATGTATGCATTTGTGTTGAAGTGCCTTGACCAGAAATTGTATTTATATTAATCTTATCGGATGGTCCGTATGTTTCTCCAATATTACGAAAGATATTAAATCCAATCACATCTGTTTCACTTGCAGTAGTCCAGTTGAGTGTAACATTTCCATAACCAGCTTCATTAATAGTATAAACTGCGGTGAATGAGGAAAGTTCTACCGGGAGAGTTTGGTCATCATTATCTCTGGGATTTATTCTATAATATGGTCCGCTATTATACCAATCTATTACACCTGTCATCTCTTGATATGTTTCTCCAACAATTAATGAGAAAACACCAAATTGATAGTCAACATTATCCCCAACATGGAAATAATAAGTAGTCTTACCGCCACCATCTGACCAACTGCAAGTATAATCATAATCAGTATAAGAATCTACATGGAAATTTTCAATTTTTACAAGTTGACCTTCCCACTTTTCACCGGGGTTAGTATCTACTGTTATATTTTCATTAATATCTGAGCCATCTATAATTGTTGGACCATAAGGAGTATTACCTGTTGTAATCGTAGAAATCAATATTGGATTTATTAATTCTGTTAATCCATTATAAGTATCTCTTTGAGATGCAATTAATACCTCATCCCCAACATTTACCAATGCATCAAAACTACTGCTGTATATCATTACGCCATTATATGCTCCTGAAGCATCACTTATCCAAACATTATTGTAAGCATCATTAGCAGATATAATACCTGTAAATGTTGCATCATATAAATCCGAAATTATACCACCAGGATTATTAGTATTTGTATTTGCAATTGGCATAGTACCCGCATAAAAATCATAATTTGTAGTGTTTGCAGAATCATCGATATTATCCAAAGTCAAATCTGCAACCATACTTGCAGATGCTCCCGTAAGATGTACAATTGTATCATCCGTTCCATCAATTGCAGCACCACTAAAAGTAATAGAAGCAGTTCCAGTTAAACTATAATCCCCCGGGTCAACAGAAGTAATTGAAATGTCATATACTACATCCATTGCAGTTCCACTAATTGAGTAGGCTCTGGTTAATGTAGCTGTAGTAGGTGGAGCTGGATTTTGAGTACCGGGAGTTGGTATATCAGTTGTATATGTACTAGTATTTCTGGCACCACCAGAACCGTTTGGACTTCTCTGCATCGATTCTGTAACTGCATTACCATTTTCGTTCTCATTTATTTGGGGCTCACTAGCATTGAGTAAAACTAATAATCCAGGATCATCACCATCATCAGTGTCGTAAACTAATGCATCTATCAAATTTGTAGTTGTAACAGCTGTACCAGTAGGAAAGTCAGTAGCATCACCTGTATAGAGAGCAACAGCATCAGCACCATTCTGTATACCATTAGTAGTAAATTCAACCATATCCACATTAGGTACTGTAGCGCTACCAATCACAAAATATCCATTTGCATCGGTAGAATACGTATCTAGATCGATTGCATCATATGAAAGATCATTACTACCATTATACAAAACTATAACATAGCCATCTAATGATGTGTTTCCTGCTCCTCCGTCATAAAGCTCAATAAATTCTGCACTGTCAGTTCCAGTTTGATCAGCATCTACTTCATTAATGATTAATTGAGCAAAAGCCAAAGAACTAAATCCAAAGACAAACAGACCAACAATTAAAGCCGTTAATATCTTTTTCATCTTTTCTCCTTCGTCCCTCCCCGATTGAATCGGGGATAATCGGGACTTTTTATTTTAATTGGTTAACATAACTGTATAAATCCACCTATTTAAGACATTATCGTTTCATTCCGAAAAGGCATCATGCCTGAGGCAGATCCGCCTCTGGCGGAGTTCCTTCGGATTGTTTCCTATCAAATAAATTAACATTTTAAACTTAATCCAATTTTTGTTCTTGAAGAGCACTTTATTGCTCCATACTATCTATTTAAGATTTAATGAAAGAGTATCAGTTTCATAGAGTTTTACTATCTTTATTAAATTTTGCCTTTTAATATAATCTCTTGCTGGATTATATTCATTAATTATATTGGTAAGAACTTCATCTTTATGTATATTTTCTTTTTGCATTTTATCCTTTATACACCAGTTGAGTAAGTATAAGAGCCAAATTGTAATTTCTCCCTTTCTTCCGTAGATATATTATCCAATTTTATTATACTTTCATAGAATTTCTGGATCTTTTTAATCTCCTTATCAAGCAGAATAGTTTTTTCTATGTTCTGGAGATTTGAGTTAAGATCTGTTTTTTCTTTCATATAATCTTCAATCATCCTAAACAGTTTCACTTTTTCGCCAAATAAATTTCTTATTTTAATTGGTTAACATAATTATGGATTAAGACATTAATATCTAAGTTTGCGTACCGGTTATAGTGAATGGGGAGTTGATTTATCGGAGTTTATTGAAGCGAGCAGCAAATACGCTTTCAGGCGATATCGTGGATTTATGAATAGAGATTTGATGTTTCACACCATTGTCCTGCGGTTGAATACTGCTTAAATTCACGATGTTTTATAAACGGTGCTATCTCCTTTTGCATTTTCTGAAAACTTTCTTTTGCTTCAAGAAAACGTTTTTCCTTCTTCTTTGTATCTCTTTTACTTGATTCTGTTATTTTTTTCATTTTTTCTCCTTCTTTATTGTAGCAACGAATGAATGTTTCTGGCTTTCAATACATTTAGCGGCTCTCGTTGATACAAAGTTATCTGTCCTAATATACAACTCATAAAGCAATTCCCAAAATTTTTCTCTTATATCCCTTAATTCAATTTTTAGACCACACTCTGAGGCCTCTTTTGCGTAAATTGGTCTACCGTGAGTTTTTGTTCGTTTTGGTTTCAGGAAAACTTCTATCTCTTTCTTTATTTCTTTTTCAGATATACCTTTCATCATGCCAGAACCAAGAGTTCTTATTGCAATATCTTCTGATAAAGAAATAGCTGCTCTAAATTCTTTTATGTCATTAGACTATCTTTTATAATCACTCACTTCATGATCCAAATCTAACCAAAGTAAACTCATTTCATTTGCATCAAATAAGCAAAAAACTCTTTGTGGTCCAGTAATCCTTATTGAAAAAATGCTTTCATGTCCTCTTATTTGGAGCTTTTCTAGTTCATGCTGAGCAACTTTTCTCAATTCTGATATTGGTATAGAATGATGTGGTTTTGATTGCAGTAATTCATGAAATGTATTGCTTTCAATTTGTCCCAACTTCTTAAATATACTATTAAGAATTACTTGCTCTTTAGAAAACCAATCCCACTTTCTTACTGGATTTAGATTCATTTTGTTAAATTTCCAAACAATAGGCAAATGTCTCCTATTTTCAGGATTTTCATGCATGACAACATATTTTTCTGGGTCAGGTTTTGAAGAATCAGGAACTTTTTTTTAGATTTACTTTTAGCCATGTAAAAGACTACTATAATATTGACTTATTACATCTAATGGAATTTCACGATTTGATTCTTGACCATCTGGAATACCTTTTCGAGTAATAACCCAAGGTTTCTCCATATGAGCTAACTCGATTAACCACTGAGCAGTTTTATCTCCATAATAATCTAAAACTGCATTAATACTATTCTTCTGGTTTGCACTTAATTTTTCAGGATTTCCAAGGCTTAATTCTGCCTTATCAATTTTGAAAAATCCTTTATGTTGAAAAAACAATCTTGGTATTACTGGTCCATTTGCCCAGGCTTCAATTCTTTCTGGGAATAAGGGTTCCTCATCCCACACTAATGACCAAGCTTGCGAATAATAAACTAATTTTTGCAGTTTCATGGTAGAGATTTTACCAAGTTTTTCTAAGATATATGCTGCTACATCAAATACATTAACCGAGACATGTGTGCTTTCATTTAATTCAATTGGATTATCAGGAACAGATTGGTTATTTGATGATTTTGTTTTATAATAATGATTCTTCTCAATAATTGAAGAATCTGAACTTGATATTATATTTTCTACGGTTTTAATGTTTTTTTTATTCATTGGATTCCTTTATAATAGAATCAATAATCTTCTCACATTTCTCTTTCATTTCATCTAATAATCCAATACGAAGAATTTCCTTTACCTCACTAATATCCTTTACTTTGTATGAATAATTAAAATTCACAAAGATTCTTTCTTTCTTATTGTCAAGGTCGATTTTGAGAATGAGAGTATTATCTTCTTCATCATCAGAACCTAACTGAAATTTCAAAGTAGTAGTTTTTGCATTAGTATATTCTTCAAAATCATCTATAAATTTTGCATTAATTATTTTATTAAACCATGTATATTCTTCTGAGGAAAATATAAAATTAATTCCTAAAGTGTGAACCGGTGTGTGCGGCAGTCTAGATAAAATTGATAAAGCTTTGTCAGTAATAATATCATAGTGTTCGGTATCTTGTTTATTAGGCATAAAACAGATTCGTCCGGTAGATACCTCAAGTTTAAACTTTGGTAATTCCATTATCTTGTTCTTTAATATTATATCTTCTAAATTAAGCGACAGTCGAATCTTTTCAGGTAATTTACCTTCAAATATATTATCGTTTAACCATTTTGGAGAGATTAAAGGTATGTTCCAAGAACCTGCAATGATAATATTTCTTACATCATCCTTCATATTCATAATATACCAACCCGTTCATTATTTTGATGTTAAGACAACATTTATGTTCAAATTTTCTTTTTGCATTTTATCCTTTATAGACCTGTTGAGTATTGATAAGAGCCAAATTGTAATTTCTCTTGCTCTTCTTTGGAGATGTCCTTAGGTTTAGCTATAGTTTTGTAGAGTCTCTGAATTTTTTGAACCTCCCTATCAAGTTTAACTATTTCTTCTATGTTTTGCAATTCTATCCCCGATATTGGGAAAGCATTTGTTTTCTTTTTTTTATAGTCCTGAACTATTTTAAAAAGTTTCATCTTTTTCCTCCCCGCCAAAGGCGTCCAAAGGATCCGCCTCTGGCGTGAGATCTGCCTATGGCATGATGCCTTTGGAATGATTTGAACTAAGAGCAATATTTTTTTCATTCATATTAATAAACAATAAATAATTTTTCAAAAATCTTTTGTCAAATTTTTTTTAAAATTCTGCAAAAAAACTAAATCAGAGAAAAATTTATTGTCACCAATCATTGAGTAGAGTTCTTTTCAAAATCCATAACATCAAAAATGGAGTGTTTAAATGATACAGACCTGGAAGCCTGTGCTACTTCGCTTTCTTCATAATAGAATTCATCAAAAAATAAGCTAATATACACCCAACCAAATAATATAGAAAATCGGTCCAGATAAATGAATTACCTATTAGCGTTCTACCAATAAAATTCTTGCGAATTGCTTCTAAGAATGGTGCCTTCCATAATTGTGTAAATTCTAATCCCGAGGTTACAATAAAAACGACTATGGCAATCTTAAAAGGAGAAAGTCTGAAAAATATAAAGAAAATAACCAGACACCAGAAAATCTCGTAGAATATACCGCACAAAGAATTATTTACCCAATTCGCATAAATCCCATGATAGAATTTTGTAGCAAAACCAAGGGGGATTATAATTAGTAAAGATATAATGGTTAGGAATTTAGGTGATTTATACATCCAATTTTGGCTAAAGAACTATTCTTTGAGCAATTTAATTCCTAGGTCTTTTAACTGCTTCTCATCCACTTCTGAGGGGGATTCACTCATCAAATCAACAGCTTTCAATGATTTGGGAAATGCAATTACATCGCGAATAGAATCTGCACCTGTCATAAGCATCACTATTCTGTCAATTCCTGGGGCAATGCCGCCGTGAGGAGGAGTCCCATATTGAAATGCTTTCAGAAAAAATCCAAACCGTTTTTCTAAATCCTCACCTTCAATTCCAATTACTTTAAATATCTTTTTTTGAATATCTGTATGATGACATCTTATACTTCCAGAAGAAAGTTCTACTCCATTGCAAACGAGGTCATAAAGTTGACCTATGATTTTTCCATAATTTTCTGGTTCATCCAGATACTTTATATGTTCATCTTTAGGCATTGTGAACATATGATGTGCGGTTTCCCAACAATTTTTTTCCTCATTCCATTCAAATAAAGGAAAATCTATAACCCACAAGAAATTGAATTTTGATTTGTCAACTCGTCTGGGCGAAGCCATCTTGTCTGGGCGAAGCCCGATGAGATTAAGTTTGCGAGCCAGATAATTTCTAAGCTCCCCTAAAACTTTGCAAACCATCTTTTCCTTGTCAGCTACGAAGAGCAGTAAATCATTTTCTTTAACTTTCATCTTTTCGCAGATTTTCTTCTTTGTATCATCAGAGAAGAATTTTTCAATATTGGATTGAAGCCTGCCGTCTATAAAATGCATTCTAGCCAGTCCCTTACCACCCAAATGTTTTGCTATTTCCTCCATCTTATCTATTTCTTTGCGTGAGAAATCACCACATCCTTTTGCATTAATTGCTCTAACGCAACCTTCATTATTTATTACATTAGAAAATATTTTAAAATTTGAATCTTTAAGTATTTCGGATAAATCTTTAATTTCCAGACCGAATCGTAAATCTGGTTTGTCCGTTCCATATTTCAGCATAGCTTGTTTATAGTTTATTCTTGGAAAAGGAATTGATAATTCAATATCCAATACCTTCTTAAAAATTTCTTTGAACATCTGCTCGGTAATCTGAAAAATATCCTCCTGGGTTGCAAAGCTCATTTCAAGGTCTAATTGTGTAAATTCAGGTTGACGGTCTGCTCGCAGGTCTTCATCACGAAAGCAATGCGCAATTTGAAAGTATCTATCAAAGCCGCTAATCATCAAAAGTTGCTTGTATATCTGTGGGGATTGTGGAAGTGCGAAAAATTTACTCGGATAAATTCGGCTTGGAACCAAATAGTCACGCGCACCTTCTGGTGTACTTCGCATCAAAAGTGGGGTCTCAATCTCATAAAAATGATGTCTGGCAAGAAAATTTCTCATTGCAAGAATAATTTTATGCCTTAAAATAATCTTCTTTTGAAGTTCTGGTCTCCGCAAATCAAGGTAACGATACTTCAGTCTGAGGTCTTCATCTGGGAGAACATTCTCATTTATCTGGACTGGCAATGGCTGTGAGTCATTAAGGATTTTTAATTTATGTGCAGAGATTTCTATCTCACCTGTTCGTAATTCTGGATTTATCATATCTTTGGGTCTGGGAGCAATCTCGCCTTTAACTGCAATTACAAACTCATTTCGCAATCTATGGGCTTTTGCGTGGAGTTGTATCCCATTTATAGGATTGAAAACAACCTGTATGATTCCGGAAACATCGCGCAGGTCAATAAAAATCAGATTTCCCATATCACGACGGCGATGCACCCAGCCCATAAGTGTTACTTCTTTGCCAGCATCATTTACATCCAATTCTGTAGCATAATCGGTTCTCTTTGTATCATCTAATAAATCAAACATTTTATCCATTCTGCTTTTGCCTAAAAGGTTTACCTATTGTATAATTTTTTTTATTCTATTTAGTAATTGTGGAATATGATTAACAATAACATCCCAAACTATCTTATAATCTATTCCAAAATAGCCGTGTATTAGTACATCTCTCATTCCTGACATTTCTTTCCAATTTACCTCTGGATACTTTTCTTTGAATTCAGATGGAATTTTCTTTGTTGCCTCACCAATAATTTCTATGCTTCTAACAAAAGCTCTTTTGAGAGTTTCATTATGAATAAATTCTTCATAAGATAAGCCCTCTGATCCTTTAATTAAATATTCACATTCATCTCTTATATGTCTAAGATACTCATTATAATTCTTCAATGTATTCAACCTCCTTCAGAATATATGGTTTAATATAAGGACTTAGACTATTGGAAGTAACAAGGTCAACCTTTTTACCAAGCAAATTATTAAGAAATAGATAAAGATTCATTAAATTAGTAAATCTCTCACTTTCTTCAGCAAATTCAACTAATATATCAATATCACTCTCATCTTTTGCCAATCCTGTTAAATAAGAACCAAATAAACCTATCCTTTTAACACCAAATTTTCTTATGATTTCTTTACTCTTTACCAATTTGGTTAAGATTTCACTTTTCTGATAACTCATAATTTTTTGACCTTCTGAATTAAATATGAACCTTCATTTTTTTTTAATATATATTTATGCACATCTTTTATTGGAATTTTTTCTTGAGATTTCTTCCTGATATCCTTAATAACTAACTTACCTGATTTAATTTCATCCTCGCCAATTATAATGGCAAATTTGACATCATCCTTATCACAATATTTCAGATTATTTTTTAATGAGGTTTGAGTATCTGCAATAATAACAGATATATTTTTCTGATGAAGTTCTTGCTGCAAATGGATTGATTGTGTAAGAAATCCAGAGTCTAAGGGAATAATAAAAATATCCAGACTATCTTCTCTTGGAATCTGCACCTTTGCTTTATTAAGAGAGAGTATAACTCTTTCCAGACCGCCAGACAGTCCTACTGCAGGTGTTGGCTTTCCGCCAAGATATTCAATCAGATTATCATACCTTCCACCACCACCTATTTCATCCTGAGCCCCAAGATAGTCAATTTTATATTCAAATGCTGTGCGAGTATAGTAATCCAAGCCTCTAACTATGTTAGGATTTATTTTATACTTTACATTCATTTCTTTTAGTAAATCAAGTACATTTTTAAAATGTTTAGCACAATCGTGACAAAGGTTATCCATCATTCGTGGAGCGTCTTTTAATAAATTCTGGCAGGATTCATTTTTGCAATCAAAAACACGCAGGGGATTGACCTCCATTCTACGCTGACAATCAGAACAATATAACTCTTTACTTCTTAGTAAAAATTTCTTAAGGATTATATTATATTCTTTCCTGCAAATTGGGCAACCGACACTGTTAATTTCTAATTTTACATTAGGTACTTTTGCATCCTGGTATATTTTCATTCCAAGAGCAATAATCTCAGCATCTGCTATTGGTTGTGGATTTCCAATGTATTCTAAACCGAACTGATAAAACTGTCTATAACGACCTTTCTGGGGTCTTGAGTATCTAAACATAGGTCCCCAATAGAAAATTCTTGATGGATTTTTTTGAGAAGCTCTTAAATTGTGCTCAATGTATGCTCTAACTATTGAAGCTGTTCCTTCGGGACGGAGAGCAAAGGTGCGTCCTTTTTTGTCCTTAAAAACATACATCTCTTTTTCAACTATATCTGTGCTCTCGCCCACGCCTCGCTGGAAAAGTTCCAATCGTTCAAAAATAGGAAATCTTATCTCTTTATAATTGAAAAGTTTTGCATTCTTACGAACAATATCTTCTAAATAATGCCATTTATGAATCTCATCTGGCAAAATATCGTAAGTTCCTCTTGGCGCTTGATAATTCATCTATTCCTCTTTTTTGAAACTTGAAATTTGATACTTGTCATGCCAGAGGTATATCCCTGCCAGAGGCGGATCCTTTGGACGCCTTTGGCGGAAAACTGGATTAACCGTGCAGGAACACATAGTAAAACGAGTAACAAAAAATTGATACTCAATAAATACTTATAGGCATTTATGTTAGCATTTTTTTACATAAATTTCTACTAATTTTTGGTGTACATTCTTCACTGTATTTTGTGAGAAATTTTTAGTTTCAAGTTTCCAGTTTCAATACGATTTCGTACCAAATTAAAAACAAATATCACAATAACTATTCCAAAAAAATCTGCTGCAATATCCAGAAAATCTGTTGACCTACCTGGAATAAAAAGTTGATGCAGTTCATCAACAACAGCTAGTAATAAACCAAAGCACAAAATAGTTAACAATCTTCTTTTGCGATTTGCAATCCTATTTTCCTGTCTAAGCATAAGCAGAAATAACAAAGCGAAAATAGCATATTCTGTAATATGCGCAATCTTATCTTTCCATGTAAAATGCCAATGAGGAATTATTTTCAAGTCTGGAATGGAAGAAACTGTAAACATTACAACTATCCAGATAATAAGAAGGGTTCTGAATTTGATTTCCATCTGAAAATCCTTTTTTTGCCACGAACCACACAAACTATCACGAACAATATTTTATTCATCAAATTGACCTTTTAAAAATTATTAACAATTTTCATGTTCTTTTCAGGCTCGGACTGTCCTGGCTCCTGATGAATCGCCCGTCTGCCCGTCTTGGCTCGCCAAGCCGAGACAGAGGCGCCGAGCCTGAGGAGACAGGCAGACAGGTATGTCCTGACTTATCTTCGGGATATATATCTCACATTTGCTACTGTCAGGGAATGGTCCCTGACAACTCCTGACAAACTTTATAAATATTTTATATGTCAAGTTTTAAAATATGGCAGATTGCAAATATTTTAGTCTCATACAAAAAACCTTCAATGTTTTCATCCCGATATAATCAGGAGAAGGTCTTTTAAATGTTTTACTTAAGATAGACTATTTATGCCAATAATCGTTTAAATTCCAGTGGATAGAAAATGGAAACTTAATATATTTCGCTTTTAATGGAATATGATATTCGTCATCAGAAAACCAAAAGATAAGGCGGCTCTTTTCCCTAAAAAGATTGCCTGTTAGAATATCAGTTCGTGAATTAATATTATTATCAAATCTCTTTTCAAATTTCATTACATATTTTAAACATTCCTTTTTCTTATTTTTAAATTCTAAAAATTCCTTGCCTGAAGATTTGATTTGGACATTCCATATATTGTAATTAGCCAGGCAGTAAAAAGAGCTATCTTCAATGGGAAGCAAACTTCTAATTTCAAAAAGTAAAGAAAATATGTCATAGGTATGACCTGGTATTGGATAACTTATTTCATCCTCATTTATTAAATTAATGATTTTCGCTACAGACTTATCGGATTTGAATTCCACTATTTTCTTTTCCTGGAAATTTCTCTGGAAAATCTCCTTTTCATAGGTTATAGGTAGAAAATTCAAATCGCAAATGGAAATATATTTATTATCAACTATATAGATTGCATTAATAATCCCTTTAGAAGAGGCTTTTACAGAAATAATTTGTATTGAATCTCTCTTTTCTAAATTTATTTTAGTAGTAGCAGTTGGTAAAGATAGATAGCTTATTGTTATATTTAAAGTTTCTATAACTTCTGAATTGCAGTTATTAAAAATTAAGAAAAACAGTAGGATAAAAAATTTATGCTTCAATATTATTTCCCAGGATTTTCATTTTGACAGAACTTATACGTTGTCCGTCTAATTTTTCTATAAAGAATTGGAATTTCTCTTTGAAAATTATTTTTTCATGCTGTTCAGGGATTTGGCCAAAAAGGTGATAGAGAAATCCTGAAAAACTATCAAATGAATCATCAATTCCTAACCCAAATCTCCTATTCAGTTCATCAATATCTGCTGAACCATCCAGGAGATACTCGTCTTTACAGATTTTCTTTATTTCAATCTTTTCAACATCAGTCTCATCCAGAATCTCGCCAACAATCTCTTCAAGTACATCTTCCAAAGTGACGATTCCCGATGTGCCTCCATATTCATCAACAACAACAGCCAGATGCACTTTATTCTTACGAAAATAACTAAGCAAATAGCTAATCTTCATATTTTCTGGAATAAAATAGCAACTTCTTATCAAGTTCTTTACTCTTTTTCTATCTTCATAGTTCAGAATAATATCTTTACTATACACCATTCCGATTATATTATCAATATTTGCTCTATATATTGGTATTCTTGAGAAACCAGATTTTTTTATTGTATTTATCAACTTTTCAATTCCTTCTTCAATATCAACTGCTGTTATATCAATTCGTGGAGTCATTATTTCTTTTACTCTTGTATCAGAGAATTCAAAAGCACTATTGAGCATTTCTCTTTCATCTTTCGGCATATCAACAACATCAGACGATGAATCATACACGATATTTTTTATATCTTCAGTTGTAACTTTTATTTCCGAGTCAATGAGACCTGACTTCCCGCCAAGAGTAAAGATATAAGCCAGCCATTCTAATATCTTTACAATTGGGAAGAGTATTATTTTAAAAAAACTAATGGGAAAAGCAATTAGGGATGAATATTTTTCAGCATATTGAATAGCATAAACTTTGGGTACAATTTCACCGAAAATGAGAATAATTATTGTAGCTAAAGCAATTTCAATGATTATTGCAACTGATTGTGAAATTAAATTAAACCCTTCACTAACTTTAAGTGCTATAATTGCAGATAAAGATGCAAAACTCACATTTACAATCGTATTCCCAAGAAGAATTATAATCAATAACTGCCTGGGATTCTTGAGTAACTTTGTAATACATCTTTTGCTTATATTAGTTGAATTCTCCAGCTTTTTACGATACATTCTGGAAAGTGAAAATAGAGCAGTCTCTGAAGAGGAAAAAAAGGCAGAAAGTATTATTAAAATAATAAGAAAGGTAATATTTAATAGCATTTTACCACCGATATACACTGATAATTATTTACCACCGAGCTCACCGATATACACTGATAATTATTTACCACCGAGCTCACCGATATACACTGATAATTATTTACCACCGAGCTCACCGATATACACTGATAATTATTTACCACCGAGCTCACCGATATACACTGATTATTATTTACCACCGAACTCACCGATATACACTGATAATTATTTACCACCGAACTCACCGATATACACTGATAATAATTTACCACCGAGCTCACCGATATTCACCGATTATTATTTACCACCTGTCTTCGCCAGGGCTACGCCAGGCAGGCCGAAAACACCGAAATACTTTTAACAGCATTTATAGTTCCGTTTTAGCAATTTTATTAAGATAATATTCTGTCTTCTCAGTCATCTCTTTATCCTTATCTTTGTCATTATGAGTATATCCAATAAGATGTAATATTCCATGAATCATAAGTCTCTCAATCTCATTTTGTAAAGAAACCTTATATTGAACCGCTTGCTCTTTTGCTTTTTCAAGAGAAATATAAACATCACCTAAAATTGATAAATTATCTGGTAAAAATTTATTATCAAATGGAAAAGAGAGTACATCAGTTGAAGTGTCAAGATTTCTGAATTTGTAGTTTAATTCCTTTAAATACTTATCATTTGTGATAACAATATTCAATTGTTTATCTTGCCTGATATTTTCATTATGAAAGATTAGATTAATAATATTTTTTAGTCGGGATAAATTTAGATTGTTCTTTTCTAAATTAATAATCTGCTGATTTGAATCGTTCATAAGAAAAAGCACAATTGAGGACTCCGATATATCGGAGTGTTACAAGAACATATTTATTCCGGATAAACAATCCTTTTCTGATATATTCCAAGTAGAATGGGCATTATACTTTCTTTTATAATTTTCAATTCTTTTAAAGATATACCACTATCAGATAATTGGTCTGTGTCCACCAACTTATTTATAGTCTTTTTAACAGCATTTCTAATTTCTTCATTAGTAGGATTATTTAGAGATTTCGTTGTAGATTCAACAATATCAGCAATCATAACAATTGCAGATTCTTTCGTTTGTGGTTTTGGTCCGTCATAATAAAAATCTTTTGGGCCTATTTTTTCTCCGTTATTTTTTGCCTGCTGGTAGAAGTAACTAATTTGAGAAGTTCCGTGATGTTGCTGGATAATATCAATAATTCCTTTAGGTATATGAGTATCCTTTGCTAATTTAACACCATCATCAACATGTTTTTTCACTATTTCTGCACTTTGGGTAGAGTTTAGATTATCATGAGCACTTTGGTATTCTTTTACATTCTCAATAAAGTAGTCTGGATTTTTAGTCTTCCCAATATCATGGTAATAACTTCCAACCCTTGCGATAAATGGATTCGCATCAATTGATTTTGCTGCAGCTTCAGCGAGATTACCTACAATTATACTATGGTGATAAGTGCCAGATGCCACCTCAGATAATGTTTTCAGAAGTGGGTTGCTAAAATCTCCTAATTCAAGTAAGTGAATATTTGTAATTACAGGTAATCTCTGCTCAATAGGTGCTAATAAGACCATACTTCCAATTAATGAAATAACAGAACCTCCTACTCCCCAGCCAAGATCTCTTATCATTGTAAAAAATTTTTCTGAATTAATGATGCCAAATATAAGAGTCAAAATGGCAAAAAAAATCACCATATAAAAGGTAGCATTATAGAAATCTCTTCTACTTCTGGGATTAGCTAATGCAAGAACTGCACTTAATCCTGCAAATGAGATAATAAATGATGTTGTGAAATTCCAGTTAGTTAATCCAATTAAAAGAAGAAAATTCACCAAACCAAAGATAACAGCTGCTGGAACATCTATTAAAAAAGCAAGCAGGATAACAGGCATACCAAAAGGAATTATATTGATAGATAAGTTACTTACAGATTTTACAACTATTATTATTACTGCTGATATAATTGTAAATATAATAGAAACTCTAAATAAAGATAAAGTAGTTAGCATTTTTGGATGTAGAAAGTAGAAAAAGATGACAAACAATGAAAGTACAAAAAGGTAGTATATAAACTGGGCAATAGAGGAAAATATTTTTTGTTTACCGACTTGTTTTTCTTTACTACTTGTCGGTGTATATGCTTGTTCTAATGCAAGCAACTTCTGATAAATATCCCTGGTAATTTTTTGATGCTTTTGTACTATTAACTCATCTTTGAGTACCTCTCCAGTAATAGCAGGAACAGAAGAGCGGGCTTGTATAACAGCTTTTTGTGTGGCTTCTTTGTCATATATAATATTCTCTTTCAAGAAATTATCTAATAATTCAATGATTAAAATTTCCCATTTATCATTTTTAACAATCTCCTTATTATGTTCAAGAAAATATTTTTTAGCACTATTTATTGTAAGAAAATTTTTAACTGAAAATTCTTCTTTTTTATCTGAATTAATAATTATAATTCTATCCTTTAAAGGTTTATCGCTAATTATTCCTTTTTCTAAAATAGTTTTAATACCTGATAGAAGTTTATTATAAAGCAATTCACGATTTTCTCTTGACTTCAGGATTTCAAAGCTTGTTATAGAAATTTTAAAATTTCTTTTAGAAAGTTGGTTAAGTTTTTCAGAATCAGAAAGTCTTTGAGAATTTATGCTTTCAAACTCTTTGAAAAATTTGTTAATATTCTCCTGGATTTTGAATGTTGCATCACTTGAAATGAAATATCTGGGAAGAACCTTTTGTTCTGCATATTTTTGTTTTTCTGCAAGTATTTTTTCATCTTGATAAATATAAAAATTAAATGGTGCAACTACTGTCTTATCGGAAATCTGTCCTATTTCAAATTTTGTTTTTTTAGGAAGTATAGTTTGTTTAGATAAGAAAAAGTTTAAAAGGAATATTATTGCTGAAGCGATACCAATAATAATAAACGCTTCAGAGATTCTTTTACTGGGGATATATGTTTTCATCTAAAAATCTCTTTACCACAGAGACATAATCCCTGCGGACGCAGGGACACAAAGGAAAAAATATAAATAAGATAAAATCAATAACTCTTCCGCCAGAGGGTGGGCAGGCAAAGATACCCCAATGAAATATGCTTCACATTTCATAGGGCAGGCATGCAAAATTACGCAACGAGCCTAACACTCCCTAGGCTGGTTCAAGTTTGCAACTTGAACCAAGATGTTAAGAAACAATGTGGTTCAGATTTCCAATCTGAACCAGCATCAGGGATAATAGTGTTTTAGTAAACAGGCTGAATTCGGCAAGAGACTTGCCGACTCCAAATCATGTTAAATCTTTATACTCCTTTTCTTTACACACCCGTCCCGTGTAATATAAAACGCTTCTCCCCGATTAAGCCCGTTCCTGGTCCCCGATTTGCTCGGGGAGCTCAGGAATCGGGGATTACACAGGACACCCCTCTTCCGCCTTCATTTCATTATGGCGAGACGAGCAAGAGGGGAATTAAAAAAGCCCCCTTTAATTTAAGGAATATTTAATTAAAATTAGGGGGCTTTAAAAGCTCGGGGGATGGAATAATTTAACACAGATATATTGCAGACTCTATAAAATAGTTGCTCTTGTGTAATAGACAGGCCAGTATATTACAAGGAGCAATTTTTATTCCACCCCCTAAAAATTAATCTCGGGGAATAAGCAATATTTGATTGGGATAGATAAGGTCAGGGTCTTTTATCTGGTCAGTATTTGCATGAAATATCCGAGGCCAGTTAAATGGATTATTATAGATTTCAGGATAGCTGGAAATGGTCCACAAGCACTCACCTTTATAGACTTTCCATGTAGTAGGAAGTCCACGAGGAATCTTAAAAACTTGGTCAGGATATATCAAATCCGGGTCTTTAATCTGGTCACGATTGGCACGATAGATTATACCCCATTTAGTAGGATTGTTATAAATATGTTCATATCCAGAAATAAACCAGAGGCATTCACCTTTTACCACAGCATGAGTATCTTCATAGTATTCTGGCTTAGCTTGTTGTAGGTCATCACTCAATTTTAGAATTCTTTTATTTAATTCTTCAAAATCCGAACGAAATTTTGGCACCTTTGCAATATTCTGATTTTTTAGATTATTATAGTTATCAATAAAAGCGAGAATCTCATCTTTATTCTTATAAAGTTCAGAGTCGGGCATTTTCCCATAATAATCCAACTGAGCCTCAATATTATCAAGTTGGCTTTGAAATTCTACTATCTCATCGCGAGTAATACCACCCAAAGCTTCGTTAATATTAGCATACAGATTCTCATAGGCATTATCAACTGCCTGAATTTTCTGTTTTAGTTCTGCGATTTTTGCTTCATTTTCAGGGATTGCTTCTCTTGCTGCTGCTTCTCTTGTCTGCCACATCATAAGTTCGTTTTCAAGGTCTTCCCAGTAAGTTAGAAGTTCTTTTTTGGACAGGTCTTTATACTCTTCATCTGAGTAATATCTAACATCTGCATAAAGGAATACAGGAATCAAAATGATTAGCAAGCTTATTATAAAATACTTTTTCGTTTTCATCTTATTCCTCCCCCAAGAATCCTTCATCTTTCAATTGCTGTTCATAAGCCTTTAGCTCAGCGAGTTTAGCTTCTTTTTGCTTTAATTCTTCCTCTAAAGCTTTTATTTTAGCATCTTGTTCAGAAACTTGTTTTTCTACATTCAAGGCTGCGGTTTTAACTTCATCAATTTGGGCTTTAGAAACAGGAGGCGGTGATGGGGAGCAACAAGCTGAAAGAATGATTAATATAATTGAAAGAAAACAACACAATTTTAAAATAAGTCTACGCATTTTTTCTCCTTTTCCCGATTGAACGGGATATTTTTGATTTCATAAAACCAAATTTGTATAACATTTTTCATGAAGTCAAGTTTTTTCTTTTTGGAATAATAAAATTCTTTAATTTTCTATAATGCATTTAGGGGATGTAAAACGTTTTTGACTGTATTCGTCTGAACTCCATAGCTGAAAAGATTGCTGATGAAGTCCACTCTGGGTTGTTTAGTTCTATTCGTCTGAACTCCACTAAAAAGACCGTGAAGTCCAGTCTGGGTAAATTCTTTAATTTTCTAAAATGCATTTAGGGGGTATAAAATGAGTAATACACTAATATTCCATTTGTTCAAAAGGATTTATCAATTTAATACTATTCTTATTCTTTAATATTTCTTTATCAGCAGTGGCAAGAATAAAATTGTTCTTATGTGATTGTGCACATATAATTGCATCAGGAAGTTTCAATCCTGTCTTCTTTCTTATATCCGCAGTACTTATTGAAATTTCTGGATCAGGGTAATAAATCTCTATAGAATCTAAAAATTTCTGAATATTCCTCTTCTCTTCTTCTTTAACATCATAGCATAGTAATTCTATTTCTGTTATAAATGATATTGCCAATCTTTCTGCATTTCTAACAAGCTCAACTGCTTCTACAATTCCTTTTAGAAAATATATTACTACATTTGTATCAAGAAAAAGATTCACAGTCTTTTATCCCACTCATTACGGATTTTACTTTGAAACTCCAATGGCTCACTCCCGGATTTTATAGAGCCAGAAAGTTCTAATAGGGCTTTTCTATTGAAAAATTTACCAATCCGTTGGCGAACTGGAAGTATAATTATCTCTGTATCCTTACCAATGAACTTTTTTAACTCCTCAATATGCAAGTTAGTGGACTTTATATTTCTAATAACTCTTATTACATTCATAGATTCTCCATTCTAAAATTAATTCATTATAGATTCATTAGGACTGTTCGGGGAACAGTCCTCTTTAATATTTAAGTATTTTCTATTTCATAAATTTAAATTTGAATAACAAATTTCATAGAGTCAAGTTTTTTCTTTTTGAGCCAATAAAAAATAGTTTAACTAAAAGGCTATACCAAAGAATATTGATCTTATTTTCAAAATATAAGATAGTCAAAAGACCTATAGTTCTTTAGAAATAATCTCCTTAATATATTGAGTAACCATATGCACAATAATTAAGTGAATATCCTCCGCAATGCCATAATTTTCTTCTTTACTGATGATAGAAAAATCAACAATGTTCTTCATTTTACCGCCACTAAAGCCAATCAAGCCTGCCGTAAATGCGCCAAGATTATTTGCATATTCAAGTGCTTTTATTACATTTGTAGAATTGCCACTTGCCGAAATACCAATTACAATATCACCAGGATTAAGTAAATTCTTGATTTGTTCTATAAAAATATCATCATAAGACAAATCATTGCCAATGGCAGAGATAGTTGAAATATTATCAGTAATACTTATAACCCGAAACCGTTTTTGTTTTTCAAAGTCTGTAATTGTTCCTTTCCCTAAATCGCAAGCAAAATGTGAAGAGGTTGCGGCGCTACCACCATTACCCAAAATAAATATTTGTTTGTTCTCTTCTCTTGCTCTCAATAAGATATCTACGAACTCTTTAAACTTTTGAGTATCTATTTGTGTTAAATTTGTTTTTAGTTTTTTTATATATTCTTGAAAAAAGTTAGCCATTACTTCGCCTTTTGACATGAAATTTTTTATTTTTTCCTCTTTGCAAAAAAATATACAAAATTAGGTGAATTACTGGCAATAGAGTTGTATAAAGTCAGCCAAAGGCTGGTGAGCCTCTCCAACTGAGGTGGAAGAATCTCCGACTCAAGGCTGAAAAGAGGTATTATTTTTGGGTTGCACCATCTGAAAAGTTTGAAGTTTTTTCTTTAAGGCTTAATAACTCTTTCCCAAAAGTACCCATAATTGAATCATAAATATCTTTAATCTCTTCTGGTAAATAGCCATGCACTATTCTATTTCTAACATCCCTCATCTCCATCCAAAGTATGACTGAACTAATCCATTTTAATTTTTCCATCCGATTTAGGGGGTGTAATAAAACGCTTGAAAAGTGTAATAATATAAAATGCCTGTTACGAGTTATATAAAAATATTTCGCTATTACCCAAGCTATTATACGGGGTAAACATCCAACAGGGTAACCTTTATGAAATATTTAATCATCTAAACCCTATCAGATAGAGAAATTTATCTAACCGGGTAAATATATAAATTATCTAATGTGGCAAAATTATTACACCCCCTTAATAGGTCTCTCAAAGTTTCAGAATTTTCACCATACATTAGCTTTTCATAGCTTTTGAAAAATGTTATACTTACTTCAACTGCTCTAATAAACCTATCACTTAACGCATCATAAGGTTCTCTCTCTTTGGGGCTATATACCTTTTCTTTATCAAATGGCTTTATTTCTTCAAGAGATGCTTCTACTAATTTTATCGCATCTATAGCCTTATTTAAAGCTGATTTAGTTAGAATTTGTTGGTCTTCTTTCATTTGATTTTCTCCATTGTAATTACATTTAAAAAAGCTTGCTGTTCTTGTGTGAGTTTATTAGGATTCATTACAATGACATCAATTTTCTCTTCACACTCCATAAAAAATTTAATAGAAACTCCTTGTGAGAGTCTGTATGAATTTTCTTCCGAAAATATCAATATATCTATGTCACCATCTCTTTTGTCATCATTTACTCTTGAGCCAAAAAGATAAATCTCATCGTTTATATTTTCAACAGCTTTTTTAAGTGCTGCTTTTTCTTTACTATCTAATCTCATTTGTAACTGCCTTTTTATACCCAACGTAGTTGATTTTTTGGAAATAGCACGGGAAGTCACACAGGCTTCCAAGCCTGTCCCGATGTATCGGGATCCCGAAGGGATTTAACAGGGTGAACTGGGGTTTTCCTTTCCCGAATGCTTCAATCGGGATTTCTGCTGATAAATCAGCATCAACATAACATTACTTAAAATTATATTGGAAATCAGGGTTATTCTTCATAATATGGATAGATTTGGGATAATTCTCAATTCACCCCGTTAGATAATAGCATTTGTTTTTCTGTTTTTACATCTTTCGTTTTGATCTATCTAACGGGGCAAGCCAAACCATAATTATTGTGAATGGGTGAATAAGAGAAAATGTGAATGGGTGATGTAGTCAAAATGACCATTTTTCTGGATGTATTACCATATTTACTATTTTACCAATAATATGGTCATATTTTTTGTCAAGTTTCTCTTCTATTGTATTGTTTATATAACCACACTTATAGGCAAAAGCAATCCAAACCTGTGTCTCAGCAGCCTCGCCTTCAGAATCAGAGAGTTTTGCAACGAATGCTTTTTCATATCTTCTTTTACGAAAAGCTTCTGCTATATTTGCACAAACTGATCTTGAAGATCGTCTCATTTGATCTGTCAGAGAATACTTCTCCTCTTTTGGAAATGATTTTGTTATTTCAAAAATTTCCATAGCGGAATCAAACGCCAATTTATATACTTCCAGATCTTTATGAGTGCGAATTAATTTCATTTTTCTAAATTAAGTATTTATAATTTTTCGTTTTCACAAATTCACCCATTCTCTAAGTCACCCTTTCACCCTTTCTCTATTTAAACCTCTCTTGATAATCCGGATTTTCTCTCATTATCTTGGCAGATTTCGGATAATTTTTAATAAGCCAAACCATAAAGGCAGTAACATCTATTTTATCTTTTAGCATTTTTTGACGGCATTTTGCTATTCGCACAAATATTCGCACAATATTGTTCGAACAAGATTAGTTAGTACGAATAACATAAAAAGTATTCTTGCCTTTGCCTTTTCTGGCAATTTTCCTACTTTTAATTAAAACATTTAGATGGTACAAAATTGTATTTTTATGCAAACCAATCTCATCAATAAGTTGAGACATATTAATTTGTTTTTTTGCCAAAACTATATTATATATATTTTCAGTTAAATTTAAATTACACTTTTCCTGAGGTAGTATCGCCTTAAAATATCTACCTTGTTCTTCAAAAACAGGTGGTTTTAAATTTTGTTCTGAAAATAAATTTATTATACGTTTTATGCCTGTTCCTAATTCTTCCCCGCCAAAGGCGGATCCTTTGGACATAAAGCCAAATTTTCGAAATATCTTTACAATTTTTCTATTTCTGCATTCTGAAATTCCTTTGCCAAGATCTTCAATATCAAGATTACCAAATAATATTCCGGGATTTACAACTTCAATTTTATCATCAAAAACATTAATTTTTATAGATGATTTGATACTGTAATCCTTGTGAACAATTGCATTGATAATAATTTCTCTAAGAGCAAACTCAGGGATAATAGTTTTCTCAATTCTACGTGCCCCATCCAATATAGAGGTTCTTTTAACATAAGATTTTAAAACGGCAATTATTTCATCAATTTTAGGAAATAAAACAGTGAGACTTTGAGATTGTGTGACAGTGGGACTTTGGGACTTTGGGACTTTGGGACTTTGGGACTTTGGGACTTTGGGACTTTGGGACTTTGGGACTTTGGGACTATGAGACTATGAGACTATGAGACTATGAGCAACTTATAAAGTCCATTTTTCTGGTTTTATAGCCATATTTACAAGTTTACCAAGAATGTAATCATAATTTTGATATAATTCATTAAAAACTTTTTTTTCTACATATTCACATTCAAAAGCAAATTTCAGCCAAACCTGCGTTTCTGCTGCTTCTGCTTCACTGTCTGATAATTTGGAAATAAATGCTTTAGGATATCTTCTTTTTCTGAATGCTTCCGCGATATTAGCAGCAACGGAACGGGAAGAGCGTCTAATCTGATCAGTTAGTGAATATTTTTCTTCTTTGGGAAAATTCTTTGAAAGTTCATATATTTTCATGGCGCTATCAAATGACATCTTAAAAACATCCAAATCGTTATGATCCCGTATTTTCATAATATCTCGTATCCTTTTCTCACAGTCGCCTATCTCCCAGTCACTCTATTCCTCCCATTACTTGTATATGTATAATCTTCTTCCCATTTATATCTATAATAGAAATGTAAGGTGAAATCATTGGAGTTATAGAATCATAGAGCATACTGGAAATTTTTTCTTCCAGTTCAAGTGGATTTTTAACGCCAACAACTTCACGCTCTTTATCAGTTATGCCGATAAGCAATTCGCCACCTGTTCCATTTGAAAAGGCAATAATGGTTTTTAATATCTTTGACTTTTCCGTAAACTTTTCTTTGAATTCTAATTTTCTAGTTTCAGGTTGTTTAATTTTATTTAATATTTCCATAATATTCCTTTTCCCCCAACGAACCCCGGTGAAATACTTTGTTTACCTACCTACCTATAATTTTCAATATTCTTTTATTTCACGGGGTAAACACGAAAAATCACGAAACATTTTTATTACTTCCTATGCTTTATATAATATTAGTTTTTGTGTACTTTTGTGTGATTTTGTGGCTCATCTTCTATGATCAAAAATGACGCGACTGCCATATTTATCCAGCATAAATGGCAATTCTCTATAATTTTTAAGTGCTTCCCGTACTCTGTCCTGTTTATGTCTTGGAACATAGAGCATCATAAATCCGCCACCACCAGCGCCAGAAACTTTACCACCTATTGCACCAGCATTTAGTGCAGTCTGGTACATATTATCTATGTCGCCATTTGTAATTTTAGAAGCCAGAGTTTTTTTATATAACCAATTTTTATGTAAAAGCTTGCCCAATAAATTTAAATTTGAATAACAAATTTCATAGAGTCATGTTTTTTCTTTTTGTGCTAATAAAAAAGATAAATACAAAATTATTCTTTGACAAGAAATAACCAATTTAAAAAAATATATTCTTACTTTAATCTTAAGAAAGAATGGTAAAAATATTTATTGGAGGATAAATATGAAAAAATTATCAATACTTGCTTTAAGCTTTTTAGTATCTACTTTCTTATCTGCACAGGTTATATTCGTGCCATTACATCATCCAATTTACAACTATTTGGAAAGACTGGAAACAAAAGGTATTATTAAAAATATTACAATTTCTACAAAGCCAATCTCAAGAAGATATGTATCTGAGATTTTAAACCATATAGAAAAAGATAAACTAAATGAAATTGAACTGGTAGAATATAATAAATATTTAGACGAATACTCTAATCCCTTCAACGAAAAAGGACATTTATTTAGGTATAACTATAAAGATGCTGTAATTTACTTTGATCCTGTTTTTCAAGCAAGTTTTGAATTTAATGATAGTAATGATGAAAAAGAAGCAAAAAACTGTAAACACTATCAAGGAGGTGGGGAAATATATGGTTCATATTCTGACAGGATTGGTTTTTATTTCAAAGGAACAAACAATTCTGAAACAGGTAATTTTAGAGAAATTAGAAACTTAGATAATGAGGAGCCAGGTAATAAGGAATGTGGAGAACTAAAATATTATTCAAAAGCTGATGCTTATCTTTCATATTCAAATAAATTCTTTGATCTAATTTTTGGAAGATATTCTAATTACTGGGGTAATGGAGAAACTGGTAGTTTAACATTGAGTAACAAAGCCCCTTCTTATAATCAATTGATGCTTAAGTTTGATTATTTTGAAAAAATTAAGTTTACTTACTTTCATGCGAAATTGTTCTCTGATGTTAGAGATGATAACTCTTCATATACAATTTATTATCATTATGAAAATGGTGAGGTTGATTCATTTCCTAGAAGTTTTTATAAAACAAAATATCTTGCTGGGCATAGATTGGAGATATCACCATTTAATAATTTCAAATTTGCCTTTAATGAATTATCCTATTATGGAGAACGAGAGCTTGACTGGTCTTATTTAAATCCTTTTATGTTCTTCTGGGTAGCGAAAAATAAAACGAATGACCAGGATAATTTGCAGATCAGTTTAGACGCAGAATGGTATCTATTTAATAAAGTGAGGCTTTATGGAACTTTCTTTATAGACGAGCTAAGTTTGAGCAAAATGTTTGATAAAAAACATAACAGGAATCAAATTGCAGGACAAATTGGATGCTATTTGGTTGAGCCAATAATCCCTAATTTAGATTTTCGTTTTGAATACACTGCATTGAATCCCTGGACATACACACACAAATTTCCAACTTGCACTGCATATAATAATAACTATGTAATGGGATATTGGACTGGCCAGAATGCTGATAATCTTTATTTAGTAGCTGATTATAGGTTGAATAAAGCTCTTAAAACAAACATTTCCTTTTCTCGTTATAGAAAAGGTGGTTTGACTCCGATATCAAATCAATATGATAATAATGCTGAAAAGTTTTTATATGGTTTGCAGTATGAGAAAAGAATATTTAGTTTAAATATTGATTATAATATCTGGGAAAAAATAGTATTATCAGCGAGATATAAATTTACAGATTTAGATATTAATGAAGATAATTACTGCAACCCCATTTATGTTAATAAGCATATCTATGATAAAGATTTTACAAAGAATAGTATTTCGTTTGGTGTTAAATATAATATCCACTAAAATCCTTTAATACTATAAAATATAAATAATTTAAAAGGCATTCTTTTTTACTTCTTTACCAAATAAAGTAAGAAATATTATTTTCACATCAAGCCAGAATGACCAATTATCCATATGCCAAAGGTCATAATCAACTCTTTTTTGCATTCTTTCCTTCGTATCTGTCGGACCTCTCCAACCATTAACTTGTGCCCAACCGGTTATTCCCGGTTTAATAAAATGTCTTAGCATATAATTATCAATTGCATTCTGGAATTCTTTATCTAAAGATACTCTATGAGGTCTTGGACCCACGACACTCATTTCTCCCTTCAATACATTAAAAAATTGAGGTAATTCATCAATATTATGCTTTCTTATAAAACTACCAAACCTGGTAATCCTTGGATCATTTCTAATAGTTGAACGATTATTGTAAATCTCTGGTGTAGTTAGAACCATAGTACGAAATTTAAACATTTTAAATTTTTTCCTATTATATCCAATTTTCACAGGATTAAAAAATATTGGTCCCTTTGAATCAATCTTTATTGCAAGTGAAATTAGTGCATATATTGGAAAGCCAAGGGTTAAAACAACAAGTGAAAATAAAATATCAAATACTCGTTTAATTACTCTATTTATAAGATTTTCAAGGGGTACTTTTCTGATACTTATTATAGGTAAATCACCACAATGAGTCATTGAAACATTTTTATTATATAATTGATAATAGTTAGGAATAATCTTTATCTTAATTCCATAGTGATTTGATAACTCAATTACTTTTTTTACTATATCTTCTTTTATTAGAGGTATAGTAATAAATATTTCATCTATATGGTTTTGCTTTATTATTTCATCTAAGCAATCTATTTTACCTAATATATAATTTGATAAACTATTATTTTCTGGTTTATCATCTAAAAAACCAACAATATTATAATTATAAATCGGATTATTTAATTCATAAAATAAATTTTTCCCTAAAACTCCAGCACCTATAATAATTATGTTATCCTTTTTACCCCTAAGTATTTTTGATTTTAAAAACACTTTAAACAAAAAATAAAGTAATAAAAGAAAAGCAAAACATAATGAAATATAAATTGAGATAAATAATCTTGAATAATTTGCTGACCGGTATAAAAATGAAACTGCAAAAATTATACAAGCAAAGATTATATAAACTCTCAACAAATTAATGAAATATCTGCGGAAAGTGAATCTAATTGTCTGTGCAAGCCTAAAAGCCAGATTTAACAATAACAAGAAGACAATGGAAATAATTAATAGCAATAAATAATTTGATGATAAACGAACAGAATAGAATTTTAAAAAATAACTTAAATAAAACAAGATGAATAACCCAAAAATGGAAATAAAATTAAAGGCAATTGAAACAAAATTCAATTTTTCTTTCATGCATACAGCCTATTTTTTTGATTTAAATTATTATGTAAACTCTATAGGTAACTTGAGATTCCAACTAAATTTAGTAAATAAAAAGTTACCGATATTTTTGAGGAGTGCTCTTTCATAAATTAAATAAATTTGTACCAATAATTCATATTACTATTTTCGTTTAAAACCATTATACACTATTAATGATTTAGTAAAACCCAAAAATTTTTCCTTAAAAATATTTGATTGAGGGAAAAAATATTTTAATTCTTTTAACTTAAGCAACCTAATACGCTTTGCTTCATTAACTGCTAAATTTTTGTTTCTTATCCTTTTCATTCGTCCTACACCAAAGTTTTTTAAAACAAAAACCTTAATTCTATAAGGTAAAAACTGAAAACCAATTGCCCGATAATGAGGCTCTATTGGAAAATAATAATTAGGAGTTTGAACAAAATAGGCTTTGCCAACTCTCTGTATTTCATTTGCCATTTTTTGCTGATCATCAAAATCACCAACATGCTCAATAACAGAATTAGAAAACACAACATCAAATTCATTATCTTCAAATATTTGTAGATTTCTTGCATCTCCAACCACGGACTCAATATTTGAATATTCTGATTTAAATAATTGTAAATTCAGTAAAGTAATATGAACATTGTTATGATTTATTAAATCAGTGTTTTTCCAAAATTCGACGGTTCCACCTAAATCTAAAATAGAAAGAGGTTGAGTAATGGGCATAATTAAAGAAAAAAAGAAAAGATTCCTTTTATTCCTTAATCTGATTTGTAAATGATATATAATTTTATTTTTAAGAAAATTCATTGTTATTTAAATTTCAACTGATAGTCTGGATTTTCTTTCATTATTTTAACACTTTGTGGATAATTCTCAATAAACCACATCATGAAAGCAGTTACATCTATTTTGTCAGCAAGCATTTTCGCTCTACGTTTTTGCCATTCTTGTTTAACGTTTGGAGTGTTTAGTAATTCTTCTATTTTTTGATATAATTTTTCAGGTTCAGATGTTTTTATCCCATAAGTTAATTCATATTTATGCTCAAGTTCCGCTAAATACCCTATTTTTCCCACAAAATCATTAAACCTTAAAGAAGGAGTTCCAAGAACAGCAGCTTCAGCTGCCATTGTTTGACTATCGCCGATATACATATCTGCATAAAATAATGCGTGATGTATGTTTTCAGGTGAAATATGAATCCTATATTTTTCAAATTGAGGTTCTAACTCTCTTTCAGAAGTTATATAAATATTTCCGTGAGGAGCTAATATGTCTATTAATTTTTGAGCTATTTTAGTTGTTATTCCTGTCTTACCTTTATCGTGGTGTGCTGTAAGTTTTGCAAAACGAAGGATATAAAAAGGAGCTGATGTATTTATTATTTTTTCAATTCTACTTAATTCTGGCTTAAAATAATTAGGATGAAGATAGGTGAGTTCATGATACCCTTCATAATGTATTGTTTTATTTTCCCACTTACTACCAACCTGACCTGTAGGGCAACTAGTAGGGGCAATAATATGAGATGCAAAGGGATAACCCATTTTACTAAATAAAGGGACTTCATTATAATCATCTTCTTGTACAATAATTGAAGGGATATGTAATATTTTACCTACATGAGTAATTTCGGTTGAAGTACCAAGCATAATATCAGGTCGGTGTTTTAGACAAAATCTAAACATTGTCCAATCTCTTTTTATCAAACCCCATGCAATACCTGCTTTACTGTCTTTTCTGCCTTCTGGTAAAATATTAAGATAATTATATCCTGATTGTTTAAGTAAATCTTCAAGTATATCTTTCTTTTTTATAAGAATAGAAACTTTATGCTTTTTTCTCAATAACTCAGATATTACATTTTTAAATAAATGATAATGTGCCGGATGACCGAGATAGAATAATATTTTCATTAATTTTTTTTTATTAAATATTTATTTTTAGAGCATTTTTTGGCTTTCTGTCTATGTCGTGGCGCAGGATTATGAATGGGAGAATGGAAGAAGAGGTGAAATATTCTTCAAGTGTAAAGAATTTGTAATTTTCTTTTTTTAATTCTTGTAGTAATTGTTTATAGGTGGAGAGGGTGAAGTCATTATTTTTCATTTAAAACCTGTTTATAAACATTTATTATTTTATTAGCGATAGTATTTGAATCTAATCCTAATTCTAAAATACGTTGTCTGCCATTAGTTCTTTTGCCAAAATCAAGAGCCGCTTTAATTTTTTCTGCCACATCTTTTGAATCGTAAGAGCAAATATAACAGCCTTCTGTATTGCCAATTACTTCTTTAACATATTCTATATCCATAATTATAGCATATCTGGTAATCATTGGTTATTTGAATAAATCCACCTTGAAGTATTAATATTAGAAATGTATTATGATTTTGTATGTTTAAATATTCTTAAATAACATTAACCATGTATTTTGGTTTCAGGATTTCTAATATTTAACTCCTTCTTGTCGAATATCATAACACATAAGTATTTGGGATGTAGAAAAGTGATTCAATTCATCAGAATAGTACTCTTTGCTATTATTTGTTAATTTATATCTAAAGACAAACTTTAGAGAATTAATCTCTGAATATTTTGAATTATAGTATAATATCAGACTTTCAACTTCTTCATTTTCTAACCTATCAGAAATAAAAAATTCTACTCTTGCTCTGTTTCTTAGATAAAATATAATGGCAACAAAGCATAATTTATTCTTAAAAGAACACTTATGGATTATTAACTTATATATTGAAAACAGACTAAATAGTTTTATAAATATTTTCCTAACTATATCTGTTGGAGTTTCGTTTATTATTAAGATTTCGTTAAAAGTTGATTTATATTTATCACTCTTTATTTCTATTACCTCAAAAGAATGGTTTTTAGATTGATCATTGAATGTATGGATTAAATATCCTTTATTATTTTTATCTATAGTATGAATTTTTTCAACTGGTCCAAAACCTATACGCTTATACAAACAGATGGCGATTTCATTATTCGCTGCGACATAGAGGAAAACCTTAGGTGCTTTTCTTCTTTTCAACTCTTCTAATGCAAACTTAATTAATTTCTTACCTAATCCCTTTCCTCTAAACTCAGACGATATGAAGACACCATAAATCCACCAATCTATATGATGCAAATATTGATTTATCCTCCTTCTTAAAAGAATCGCCCCAATAATTTTGTTGTCAGCTTTTCTTTCAAGAACATATAAATAATTCTTATAGATACCTAATAGAGATGCAATTTTATATTTTATAGGTTTTGATATATATTTGTTAAAGTATTTTTTAGAAATAAGTTTATCTTCAAGTTTATTTTTATCACTTGGAGCATATCTGCGGAAAATAAAATCCATCTCAATGTTATTCATAGTTTTCCCTTAAGTATTTTGAATGCATATCGGACAATTCTTTTATTTGCTAAAACTTTTTGAAGTAGTTTATACTTAAATGGCTTTATTATATATACACCCCCATAATATTTACAATATTCTCCACCAAATCCTTTTTTAAATATATAAACTCCATAAGCTGGATCGTCTTTAGTCGGATCAACTGGAGCCCCTCCCAGATCGTAGATTTTAAATCCTGCTTTTTTCGCAAAACATATTATTTCCCACCAAAGGAGAGTAGAGACACCATAAATTAAGGGAAAATCAACATCTCTGCCCGCCATGTATGGAAATAAACCTTTACCGCAAGGTAGCATTAACATCCATGCAAGAATTTGATCATCCAAAACAGCAATAGAAAGATGAGAGTCTAAATTAAGGACTTTTTCTATGTAATCTTCAGATCTTAATGACATACTCGCATCCGAATGCTCTGTTGTCGCTCTTTTATAAATTTTAGTATGAAGCTCATGGAGTTTATCTAAATATTCTAAGGATTTATTTCCTTTATAGTGAAAAACTCTAATATTTTCTTTTAGTGTATTTCTAATTATTCTGCGATTGTCTCTCTTTAAATTAGAAAACAGTTCTTCTTCACTCAAACTTAAATCAATCAAAAATGTTGCGAATGTCGTTTTTTTAAAGCCTGCTTTGGTAAAAATTTCAGGATTTTCTTCTCTAACCCAATGGGAACAAGTTATTTTAATAACACCGAGTTTTTTGCATTCTTTTATTAAACTCTCCAGTAAAGCAACTTTTATTCTATTCTTTTGGGAATTATCATTATGCGTCACTACAGGTCCAGAATCTAACCAAAGAATTTTAGATAAAAGACCAATAATTGGCTTGTCACCTCTAACTCTGCCAGCAATTACCCCAATCAATTTGCCTTGTTCGTCTAACGCGGTAATATAACACACTTTTTGGTTATGTAATTCTAAAAAATCCACCATAAGAAAGGGATTAACTTCATTTGATGATTCTATAAAGCTATCCCATTCTGCCTTTTCTGGTTTTTTAACAACTTTAATTTTAAAACTATTATTAATAGACATTATCTTTACCTCAAAATCTGTAATTCTCTAAATGTAAATCCTGAAACAAACTAAAAGAGTATTTATCATTATTTTTCTGGAGATATTTTAAAAATGTTTTCATATTTATTTCGTTTAATTTTATAAAAGTCTTTGAATGACCAATTAATACAATCGGAATATCAATTTTTTCATCTGAATATTTATCAGTGATTCTTTTTATAGCGTTTATTAATTGTTTACCCGTTGCTTGATTGAAATCAAGTTTCCAGGGATGTCTCGTTTTCAATACTTTAAATAACTTTTTAATTGGATTGCGAATATTTGATGATTTTTTTATCTTAATTGAAGATTCTTTACTAACTTTATGTTTATGGAATTTTGCTCTAATCATTCTATATACTCTAATAAGAGTAATAAAATGAAAGAAATATCTATTTTCACAATATATTGGACATTCTAATAATTTTCCATTCTTATCTTCTTTGCAAACATTATTTTCATCAACAAACCATGGAATCAGAGAATCGGATGCATTAGTATAATCATAATTTACAATCCCAGATTGTTTCCCATATTTATAAACGGAAGTATCTAATTTGATTTTATTATCAATTAAAGCAGTAATAATATTTTTTGAAGGCATCATAGACCAATTGGCTGCCCTAAATACATTGCATTTATATCCATTTTTAACTGTTCTGATATTTGATTCTAACCAATCCTTACATTCTTTTACTATTTTATAAATCTTATTATAAGACAATTCTGCTAAATTGTATGTTTCCCAATTCTGAAGCCATCTTCCATTCTCATATTTAGCACCAAAATAAGAAGAATGAATGTGCAATTGCACATCGTGACCAGATAATATTACATACTGTAACTGTTTAATGATATCTTGATAATAGTACTTATCTTCTCCGTATAAATCAAAATACTCTTTGAATTTTAAAATTTCTGCAACATCAGCTAGAATTGTAAGTTTTGCACCATACTTATTAAAAAGATTCAGCAATCTTTTTGTAGGTTCAATCATTAAGGAATATGGTGATCCATCTCCATTACCATGAATTTCATAATCAAGTGTAAAAACAATTTTAAACATAATTTGGTTTATCTACTTAATCCGGTTAAATCTGAAACAACGATTTTTCTTTAACAAAATATGACTTAGTTTTCCAGAATAAAAGATTTATTGATCAGTTAAAACTTGTTTATATAAGTCAATAATTTTTTTAGCGATACTGTCCTCATCAAGCCCTAAAGACTTTATTCTATTTCTACCTGTGGTTCTTTTACCAAAATCAAGAGCTAATTTAATTTTTTCTGCAACATCTTTAGGGTCATAAGTAGTTATAAAACAACCTTCAGTATTGCCAATTACTTCTTTAACATCTCCGACATCTGTAGAGACAATTGGAATATTACACGCCATTGCTTCTTTAATAACATTTGGAGAACCTTCAGAGAAAGAAGTGAGCAATAAAGCATCTGCTGCGTACATATAGTAAGGAATTAAGCTATGAGTAACTGCACAAACAACATTTAACTCAATATTTTTTTTATCTAACAAATCATATGCTTTTTTTGCTAATTTATAATTTTTTATATATACAGAAGGATATGCAACAAAGATTATATGTTTTTTGTTACTAAAATTAACTTTATTACGAGCAATTTTTTTTTCTATAAACTTAAATTTATCCAAATCTATACCATTAGGGATTATAATAGCTTTTGAAAATCCAATGCTTTTTTTCATTCTTTCTGATTTTACAATTGTATCTTTCCAAATAAATTTATGAAATAATAATTTTATAATAGTTTTCCACAAAAAATTGGCTTGTATATCACTTCCCATTAATGAAACTATTAAGGGTTTTGCTCCTGCTAAAGTAGCTACAATACCAGAAAGTGAATAATGTGCATGTATTATATCAAAATTACCTTTCTTCGCGTATTTTTTTAACTTTGGGATGTTTTTTAAATAACCTTTAAAACCTTTACCTTTTATGAGGAAATGTATTGCTTCAATACCGTATTTTTCTAGAGATTCTCCTTGACTTTTTACTTTTGAATTTATACTAAATATATTTCCACTGCTTACAAATAGAACTTTCATTTCACAAAGAATTTAATTGTTTTTTCTAATCCTTCAGTAAAATCTACAGTAGGTTGGTAATTTATCAATTTCTTTGCCTTGCTAATTCCAGCAAGAGAGTGCTTAATGTCGCCAATTCTCTCCTTTTCAAAGATTGGTTCAATATTTTTGGAAAGAATTTGGTTTATATTTTCTACTAATTGGATAAGAGTATACCTTTGTCCACAGGCAATATTAAAAACATTTCCAACTGCGTTCCGAGCAGTGCAGGCAAGAATATTTGCATTAACATTATTTCCCACATAAGTAAAATCACGAGATTGGGTTCCATCTCCATAAATTGTTGGTTGCTTATTGGCTTTCATTAATCTAATAAATTTTGGAATGACCGCACTATATTGAGAAGTAGGGTCTTGATTTGGTCCAAAAACATTAAAATATCTTAAAACAACTGTTTCCAATCCATAAATTCTATAATATATCTGGCAATACCTTTCAGCAGTATATTTTGAAAGTGCATAAGGAGATAAAGGTTGAACTGGCATACTTTCAACTTTAGGAAGTGTTTCGGAATTTCCATAAACTGATGAAGATGAGGCATAAACAACTCTTTTTACCCCAAATTCTTTAGCAGCTTCCAGAATATTTAGTGTTCCTAAAATATTTACATCATTTGTCGTTATTGGGTCATTTATAGAACGAGGAACAGATGGCAATGCTCCCTGATGTAAAATATAATCTACATCCTTCACTGCACTTCTCACAATATGGAAACTCCGTAAATCTCCTTCTACTAACTCATAATTCTTATTATTTCTGAATTCAAATAAATTCTCTCTTTTACCTGTTGCAAAGTTATCCAACACCCTGACTTGTTCACCCCTTTTTAACAGTTCCTTAACTATATTAGAACCGATAAAACCTGCTCCGCCGGTTACTAAATATTTCATGTTATATACCCCCTATTTAAGATTTTTCTATATTAATAAGAATATCTTTCAAAATTATTAATTTCTTCTATAATTTTTTTTGCCCTTATTTTCCATGTATAATTCTCAAAAACCAACTTTCTTGCTTTTTCCACCATTGCATTTGGATATTCTAATTTTAATGCTTTTTGTAATGCAACATTTAATTCATTTACAGAGCCAGGGGGAACAAGAAAAGCATTTTCATTATTAGTAAGCACTTCCGATATAGTTGGAAATTTGTGCCCAACTATGACTCTTCCGGCTGCCATATATTCAAAAACCTTAAGTGGTGAACAATAATTCATAGTATTAACTTTGTTAGTCCATATCATAAGTAAAACATCACTAGAAAACAGATATGAAAGAACTTTATGGTGTGAAACATATCCTGCAAATAATATATTTTTAATATTTTCATTCTTTGCAATTTTTTCATACTTAATTCTCTGTAATTCTGGACCACCAACAACAACAAAATAGGGGTCTTTATTTAATTTCGCCAACTCTATAATATTCTCAATCCCCCGATTCTTATATAAACTACCAACATATACAACTAATTTTCTATCTAAAGGAAGATTCAATTTTTTTCTTTCCAACAGCATATCCCTATTCTCAATAAATTCATCTTCACATATTGCATCATGTAATACTAATAGCTTTTTACTATTTATACCATTTATACCAGCATCAATCCATTTCTTTTTTAAATTATTTGATATTACAACTATTTTCAAAAGGTTTTTACTATTACTTAATTTTATTAACTGGTTTTGAAAATATTTACTTAACAATGGACTATTATTATGCATGATAAAATTATGTGACTCATAGATAGTTTTTTTCCCCATTGCCGTCGCAATTATCAATGAAATAGGTGAACGAGTATATATTATATCATATTTACAATTTTTAATAATAGTTTTTATCCCAGAATATCCTAAAATCCACTTCATTCGTCCAAAGATATCATGTCTTTTAAAATTTATTATGTGAAAATTAGGACATTTACCTAACTTTTCTTTAATAATAATATTTTGATTTTTCTGCTTTTCTCTAGGAAAAGGCAAAGCCAGTTGGACTTGACATCCTAATTGTCCAAAGGCATTACACATATGAAATACTTGGATAATGTTCGCTTGCTGAGAGTTAATATAATTATTGTGTATATACAGTAATTTCATACAAACTTTAATTTTGATATTTTATAAACAGAGATAAACAATAAGGACATTGAATAATATTAATTAATTCTTTTTTATGTATCATAATTAATTACTCCTCTAAGTTTTAAATATTTAAATAATTTAATGTATAGACTTATAACTTTTTCCCTGCCTTTAAGTGAATTTCCAGTGAAGCTAAAACCAATAAAGCATCTGCATAGTTTGCTTTTTTATTAATATGTCTGTCCCATATTGAGTCAATATCTATCCAGTCAATGATTTTTCTTTGTTTTAAATCCATAATATTTTCATGAATTATATTTTTCAAATCACTCCTATTTAATAGTTCTTTTACAATATTTGAACCGATGAATCCTGCTCCGCCTGTAATTAAATATTTCATATCACTATCCTATAGAAATTATAAAATATGTTATCTGTCTTATTTCAATCTATTTTAAATTATTATGTAAATTGAAAATATCCTTCTAGCCTGTTGTAGTATATTATAAAGGTTTATTTAACGATTCTACTTACATCTAATATATATATACATCTTTTTCCATTATGACATGAATCAAAAGATATAAATTTACCATCTCTACTCCATTTAGGATGTAAATCACAGCGGATTTCTCCATTAAATTTTATTGGCTGATAAAATCTTCCAAGTTTTATGAAAATATCTTTGCTTTCATTATATAAAAGTAGAAATGACATTCTTGACAAATCAGGATATGTATCTGTTAGCATCCATTGTTTATCAGGTGAAAAAGAAGGGTGCCCGTCCTCATGAAAATATTTACTGCCAAATATTATAAATTCTTTTGTCTTATCAATAAACAAAATATATTTATCTCCAATACCTTTAATCCGACAAAAAGATAATATTTCATTATTACTTTTCCAAATACTATGGGAGACCATCTCATTACCTGCTAAGTTATATAAGTTTTTCCCATCAATATCAGCAGTTAGAAGTCTCATAAACCTTCCTTTATTATTAATCCATCTATGTAAAAACATAAATCTTCTATTATCTGGTGAGATATCAATATGATTAACTTTATGTTCAACATCTGCCATTGTATCTGAATATTGAAAGTTAATTATATTATTTAATGATAAAATTAATTCACAATCATTTTTATCAAAATCTATCTTCCAAATTCCATCATGATCATAATCAGGATGATTTGCTCTTTTTTTATTGAAATATCCATAGTCAGGACGTAATTCAGCTAATCGTGAAAAATTTAATGTTAATGCAAACTTACCATTCGGTGAAACAGAGTATATGGGCATACAAAGACGAGTTTTCTTCCCAATATTGATATCTATTATTTTAGAAAAATACTTGTCATCTTCTTTTGAATAAATGTTAAATATTATTTCATTAGAATTATTGCCTAACCACTGTAACATACATCCTTGTTGCCAATTCCACGATAATGATTCTGATAATAAGTAAACTTTTTTATCAGATTGGTTAAACAGTTTTATTTCTAACTCTGTATTAGGTCTTACTTCATTTGCATCTGTTTCACAAAATAAAATATCACCTTTTTCATTCCATGGGCTTATGTTATAGTATCCAAAAAATGAATTTTTATTATTACTTAATGGTATATCAATAAATGAAATCCCTTTTTTTAATTCATAATTACTCCATTTAGTGTTAATAATATATCTATATATTAAATATCGAGTAAATCTAATAATATTTAATATTCGGGGATACCTATTTAGAAGCAATTTAAATTTTCTCATAATATAATATTTCTATCAAATAGATGTCTTTAGTTACTCTTCAAAATATTTTCAATGTATTCTTTCAAATTTTTATTAACAACATTTTCTATCAAATTGGATTGACATGTTTTTCTTATTTCTTTAGAATTATAAAGTTTGCGATTATAAAACAGTTTTTTTAATCCATTATAAAAAGCATCATAATTATCAGTTATTAAGATTCCATTAATTTCATTTATTATTTTTCTGTTTTCTTTGGTTGAGGTGCCCAGTACAGCCATTCCTGATAATATATAATCAAATGTTTTAATAGGTGGTTGTGGATCGAAATAGTCAGTAATTGGAATAAATGATATTCCAATATTATGAGAATCAAAATATGACTTTATTTGATTATAAGGGATTAGACCTAAAAATTGAACAACATTTTCCAATTTTTTTTCTTTTATAATTTTTATTATATTTTTTTCATCTTGTTCATTACCATATCCAATTATTGTATATTGTAAATTAATTTTACCTTTAAATTCATTGTAAAATTTATCAAAACCTGTAATTGTTTGTTCAATATTTCTATTATGTAATGCACCTACATATAAAAGATTAAATTCATCAAACGATTTTGCGGTTTGTGAAATAATACGAGAACCTACGGGTAATACTTGAATTTTATTTTGATTAAGTTTTAAATAATCTGCTAAACTCTTTGAAATAATAGTTATATTTTCAAAAAAGAATGATTCAAATCTAACTAATGAATTAAAAACCAACCGACTAAAATATTTTTTATTTACCGATCCAGAACGTATATCAAGTATATATTTCTTTTTAGGATAAATAATTTTTAGAACACTGCATCCCTTTACATATTTTATAAAAATTAAATCATAATTAATCTTTTTAATTTCCTTTATAATTTTGGTAATAAATCTTATATATCTTTCAACTTTAGATCCGTTTCTGGAAATATATATAACTTTTATATTTTTTAATGAATTTTTTTTATAATTATAATCCCGACAAAGATAGGTAATATCAAAATTATTCCCTAGATATTTACAATAAAAATATGTATCGTTATGATATCCAAATTGTCTATCATTGATAAGAATGATTTTCTTTTTCACCAATACAATCTTAAAAAGAAATTATCTGCACAAATTATTTGGTTAAATAAGGTTTGTTACTTTCTGACTTGAGTAAAATATTTGATTTTACCTTATTGTACACTATTATCATTCCATATATTCCCAATACAATAATAATTGAATCAATCGGAATTCTATATCTATTCACTGTGAATGGAGCAATAAGAACATGGATAATAGTATGTAGGAATAGAATTGAAAGCAGAAAAATTCCCAATTTTCTTCTTTTGTAAAACAATAATATTAATCCAAAAACTGCAAATGGAAGCAAGACGCCATATGTTAATCCAATTGATAGATTATGTCTAAGCGACCAACTACTTTCATAGTAAAAACCATTTTTCGAATAACTTCTTTTTAAATTTACAGGTCTCCAGAGTCTTTGAAGAATAGACCAATAACCTTCAATTTTTGAAAATGAATGCGGAAGCATACCATCTTTCATTGCTTCTATTTGTTCACTAGAAATTTGCTTACCATTATTATGTGTTGTTTTCAATCCAAGTAAAACTGAATCAATTTGTGCTTTATTTAAGTACTCTTTTGATAAAATAACACCTATTGATTTTGTAAATTCATCTTTTGGATACCCAAACAATTTATCTGTTAAAGTAGTTGTTCTAACAGTTAATATAACTATCTTATTATATACATAATAATTTCGAATTAACCAAGGTGTCATTAATACTATAACTATTAAAAAGAAATACAAAGCATCTTTCAATCCTTTTTTCAAATCATGTATTCTAAGAAAAATTAAAGAAAGTAAAATCAAAAAAAAATATGAAAAATACCTTTCATCTACATGAATTAAAAAAGCAAATAAAAAAGCAAGAATACAAACTGTAAGCTTTCTGTTTTCCTTTTTGGAAAGTTTAATTATTAGTAAAACTATTGATGTAAAAAGGAATGTCATCCATATTTCTTTGCCTGAAGTGGCAACATACTTAATAAACAAAACATATATCGTACTCCAAAGAGCTGCCCAAATACCAACTCTTTTATTAAAAATTTCTTTACCAAGAAAATAAACTAATATGCAAGTAAAAGAACCAATAAACGCATTTAAAATAAATAAAGAAAACCATCCTTTCCCAAAAATTTTCATCATTAATGCCATTAACCAGGGCAATCCTGGACCGACACAATGAATAAATCCGAGTTTTTGATAATCCAAAACTAAGGGACCCTGTTCGATTACATTTTCTGCGTAATGCATATAAGCCTTATCATCAACAAAATTTGCCATTACATTCCCTTTATAGGAAATATATGCAAAAATGAAGCGAATAATAAATGCAATTATGAAAATATAAAATATAATTTGTTTATTAGATAAATTATTAAACATTACTAACTCATCCACTAAGACATGATTAGATACTTTTTTCAACTTCCTCACGGTTACACAATTACTCACCTTTGATAATGAACTTATTTCTGTACCTTATTTAGTTACCAACAATATTCCTGAAAATATTAAAACTAGGCCAAAAATATTTACTAATGATAGTTTTTCACCATATAATAAGTAAGCAATTATAGATACTAAAACTATTGCTAAACCGAAATTTATTGGCACAACTTTATTAACATTAATTTCTGTAAGGACAATAATAGATAAACCAAATCCTATACCATAAAAGAATAAACCAGTCCATATATATATATTAAAAATAGATAACTTAAAAAAATCTATTATAGAGGGAAACCCCTTAACTATTAATGCTCCCTTTTTCAAGGAGATTTGTGCAATTACATTCATACATACTGCAACTATAAGGATTATATAGTACTTAAACATTTTTAACTTATCTTATGAGGATCTTTTTTTATTCCTTCTAACCTTTCTTCAACATACTGTTGAGCGATTTCATACCATTGCGAACTTTTTATCTCATTCTTTATGCTCATTGCTACCATATATCCCATCTCCATACTATCATGCATATCATTATTTAGAAACAGTCCCTGGCGACCAATTGAATATAAGTTCTCAATTTTTGATAACATATCGATACCACTTTTTATATTGTTTTCAAATCCTTTACAATAAATGGGATAAACATTGTCTCTTTTAAGAACGAAAGCATCAATTATTCTACGGGGATGAATTCCTAAGTTGTTTAAATCTTGCATTGCTAAACTTATTATGAATGAGTCATTAGCATTCCATAGATAATCACCTTTATTGCAGCTAATGTCAACAGCAAGCACTGTAAGACCTTCCGGACAGGATTCTTTACTGAGATTTTTTTGTTCACTTAGCCTATTACTGATGAATTTACTATCTAACAAATAAATCCAATGAGCATTTGAAAAATAATCTTTATCTAATACAAGATACACAAATATCATATCTCTATACTCAAGTTTATCACAATTTTCATTAAGTTGAGAAAATCTCTCATACTGAATATAATTAGATAGATTATTCAATGGTATTGTAGAAACTATTTTGTCACATTCAATATTTTCCTTATTCTTTCCATTTAATATCTCAATAGAATAAACTTTATTATTTTTAATATTTAATTTATTAATCTTCGTAGATAAAATAACCTTACCATTATTTTTCCTAATCCTATCCGCTAATTTATCCCAGAAAACACCCATTCCTTTTTTGGGATATGCATCATATACTATATTAGTATTAAGTCCTAAATAATCGGTCTCTTTTTTATTTAATAATCCCAATGTGGAAAGTATTAGTTTTTTAAAATTCAATGTTTGAAGTTTTTGTTTGGCTAGCTTTGCAGATAATTCACTACCTGCCAGACCCCACATCTTTTCTGAATAATCACCAAAAGCAATTTTATATAAAACCTTCCCAAAGTTCTTTATACCCGCATCTTTAAATGAGTTATTTTCATCTAAACCATTTCTAAATACTTTTGAGTACAAGAAACTAAGTATAATTTTTGTAGATAATATAGGATTTAATCTAAATAGGGCTTCCTTAACTCCAAGTGGGAATTGGAGATTCTTTCCGTCAATTAGCATTCTTGCTTTTCGTGTTACATAATTTGATTCTTCACCCACTAAATCATTAAATAAATCTGTAATATTAGAATCTTTTAAATGATAAGAGTGAGGGCCATAATCTAAAAGATAATCCTTAACTTTTATTGTAGCAGACAAACCTCCAATTCTTTCATTTTTCTCTAATAATATTACATTATAACCAAATTCAGATAAAAAATACCCAGCAGATAATCCAGCAGCTCCTGCCCCTAATATAATTATATTTTCCATAATGTTTAAATTCTATCAAGATAAGGAATGTAAATATTATTTAATTCATCTTCGCTTATATCTGAATATATTTTCCACATAGCCTGATTTTGATTATTCCAGCAAATATCATACAATTCATTTATAAATTGAAACTCATTATCACTCTTATTTAAATTCAAAAAAACTTTTTCGAAGAATAAATTATCTATTAATTTTTTAATCGAAAGTATATCTCCAAGAATTTCATAAACAAAGCAATCTTTTCCTTTCTCACCATGAACGATATATCCCAATAATCTTTCTTTTTTATCTTTTACAATATTGATTTTTAATTTTTCAGCAGGGATTGGTAAAGATTGATAAGTGTTTTCTAAGTTTTTTCTGACTATGTAATTAGTTAAATGTTCTCTTCTAAATTTATCAATTAAAATATAATTATCGGTGTTTTTTATCGTAATATTATTAAGATAAATTTTTTTTTTAATTTTGAGTTGTTTCCTCTTTACTAATTTTCCCAAAACACCTGTATCAAAACCAATCCAATTTAATCTTTTATAGAAGTTATGAATTCCAGTCCATAAAACAGCAAAATCAATTTGTCTGTCTTTTAGTTCCTCATCTATAAAATTTAATAATTCAGTTGATAATCCTTTACCTCTATAATCAGGTTTAGTAAAAACTTCTCCTATCATAGACCCTTTTAATTTTTTTCTATTAATAATGAATTCAAAAGATTTAGTAACCACTATAGATACAACACATTCATTATAAATATATAAGAAGATATTTTTGTAATTATCTTCATTAAAGACACCTTTGTATCGTTCTTTTAATGAGATACTACGATTTCTACTAAAAATAAATTCATTATCTACCAACTTAATAACTTGTTGAATATATTTATCATTGCAGTTTTTTATCAACTAATTTACCAACCTTTCTTAATAGTTTCAACAATATATTCTCTTTGCGCATTTGTAACCCACCAACCTGATGGAATTGAAATACAATGTGTTGAGAAATAATCTACGCCTAGCAATTCTATCTTTTGACCACATGCAAAACAACTATATATATCGTTTCTAATATGAATTTTTGAGGCATGGATTTCTTTCTCTCTTAAATATCTTAATAAGTCATTTCTTCTTTCTGAAAGCATCGTAAAAGTCCAAAAAGAAGATTTTTTATGTTCTTCCCTTTTTAACATTTCTAATCCAGGAACATCTTTTAACTTTTCAATATAATATTGACCATTATCAAAGTGCTTTCGAATTTTTTCCTCTATCGTTTTCATTTGTTCAATGCCAATAACTCCTGCAATATTATTCATTGAAAAATCAAACCCAAAACTTTGAATATCAGATTTCGGGTTAATTTCTCCTAATTCATCACGAAAAATTTTTCTGTTAATATTATATCTTTTTAACCATTGTATTTTCTCTGAAAGATTGTTATTATTAAAGGCAATCATTCCACCATCACCAGTCGTAATATGTTTAATAGCATGAAACGAGAAACAGACAAAATCTAAATCATTATTCCCAATCTTTTTTCCTTTGTATTCTGATCCTAACGATTCAGATGCATCTTCAATAACTTTAATATTATACTTCCGTGCAACATCTTTTATTCTATCTATATCAGCAACTTCTCCACTCCAATCAGGAAATAAAATTGCTTTCGTCCTTTCAGTTATTAATGCTTCAATGTTATCTGGAACAATCATGCCAGTTTTAGGATCCACATCACACCATATTACCTTTCCATTTAACTGTAAAATAGGCATATTAGTAGCCACACATGCCATGGGAGATGCTATAACCTCAGTTCTATTCTTGACTCCTGATAAAAATAAAGATAATATTAATGCACTATTTTCGTTATTAACAGAGACCACATTAGGATTGCCAATGTATTCAGCAAATTTGTCTTCAAACTTGTGAACATATTCTCCTTCAGCAATATATCCACTTTGAAGAACCGTTTTAAGTTCATTAGTAATATTATCTACAGAATCTTTAGTCACATTTACTTTATATAAAGGTATCATTTTACCAACCTTTTTTAATACAATTAATAATATATTCTCTATCTTCATTTGTTACCCACCAACCACAAGGTATGTGTAGCATTTTTGAATAAAATAAATCAAGACCTGGTAAATCTCTTTTGCTGGATGAAAATACTGAATGAAGATCATTACGTTTATGACACTGTCCATTCCTAATTCCACATTCTTTAAGATATTTTGAAAGGTCATCTCTTCTTTCAGCTAATACTGTATATAACCAATATGAGGGTTCAGCTTCTTTATCCCAATGACATAGTTCAATTCCCGGGATATTTTGTAAATGCTCATCAAAATATTTACCATTTTCAATATAACGATTCAATATTGGTTGTATGTTTTCTAATTGAACTGAACCAATAATTGCATTAACATTATTCATATGATACTTATATCCAACAATATCTACATCAACTTCGGTACGCGATACATGACGGTCAATTCCGAACCAACGTATTTTTCTCCCTTTTGCTAAATCTTCAGGATTTTTCAATGTTAGCATACCACCATCTATTGTAGTCATTTGCTTTATTGCTTGAAAAGAAAAAATAACATATTCAGAATGTAAGCCAATATTTTTCCCAGCATATTTCGCACCAAGAGCATGAGCTGCATCTTCAATCACTGGAATTCCATATTGTTCAGCAATATTTCTAATTGCAGTAATTGAAGCCGGAACTCCACCATAATGAACAGGTAAAATTGCTTTTGTTTTATCACTAATTATTTCATTAACTGATTCAGGATTCATATTACCATTATAAGGGTCTACATCCGCCCATACTATTTTAGCACCGCAGTATTTTATTGCCAAATTAGTAGGTTCAGCGGTCATTGGTGTTGATATCACTTCATCCCCAGATTTAACACCGGCAAGTATTAAGGCTGTGTGTAATGCAGCAGTACCACAATAAAATGACAGCACGTTTTTACAGCCAATAAAATTCGCAAATGATTGCTCAAAATCAACCACATGCTGTCCTTCAGTAACAAAGCCACTATAAAGTACCTTTTCTAATTGCGGAATAAGTTCATCTTTTGGTGTTAAAAACACCTTAAATAATGGGATATTGTTTTTCATATTTTTGAAAATTCTCCTTCCTCTATACTTACTCTATTAAACTCATTATCAGAACGTTTAATTAATGTTCTAATCTCTTCATCGGTGGTAACAAGCTCGTCAGCAGAGCAATATTCTTTTGTTAATTCATTAAAAGTCTTTTTATTCCACCATGGGTTAACTCTAAAATAATTTCCTTTATCCTCTGTTCTTTGAAGCTCTTCTTCTGTAATTAAAATTTCATTTATCTTTTCGCCAGGAAATTTTCCAATTATCTTATACTTAAATTCCTTACCATCATTTTCAGAGAGTATACGTGCAACATCAATAATTCTTGCAGAGGGAGCTTTCCTAACAAATATTTCACCCCCTTTTAGATTGTTGGTCGCATACATAACTAAATCAACAGCATCATCTAATGTCAGTAGAAATCTCGTCATATTTTCATCAGTTATAGTTAAAGTTTGATTTAATTCAAGTTGTTTTCTAAAAAAAGGAATAACTGAACCTCTTGAACGCATTACATTACCATACCTAACGCAGCATAGTTTTGTCATTTTATTGTTATTAGATATATTTGCACTAGTTATTAATCTTTCTTGAATAGCCTTTGTCATACCCATTACATTAACGGGTTTTACAGCTTTATCTGTACTGATTGCGATTACCTTTTCAACGCCCGCTTCGATTGAAGCATTTATAATATTTTTAACACCTAAAATATTTGTTTTAACTGCCTCCATTGGTGCATTTTCGCATGTTGGAACTTGCTTTAAAGCAGCAGCCTGATAAACAATATCTACACCATCAATTGCTTCTTTAATTCTTTTATAATCCCTTATATTTCCAATAAAAAATTTAAGTTTTTTATTATTTTTATGGTCATCTTTATAATGAACCTTCATGTCATATTGTTTCTTCTCATCCCTACTAAAGATTCTTATCTCTTTAACATCTTCTTTTAATAATCTACTTACTATAAAATTACCAAAAGACCCTGTACCACCAGTAACAAGTACTATACTATTATTTAAATTCATAATATCATCCTTTACAATTATTATTTTATTTTAAATTATTTGTCTTTATTAATCTTCCAGATCTTTTCTCCCCAATAATTATATGGAAATCTATAATCATCTTTTATACTTTCATCTAAACTGCATGTTGAAAAAACTATAATTTTGGTGTTAGATTCAAGGCTTCTAAATCCATTAGCATATTTTGGTGGGATATATAATATTTTTTGTTCATTTGAAGATAAAATATATTTATTTATTTTGTTATTTTTACTATGTGATTTAATATCATCAATATAAACCGCAATTACCATTACTGACCCAGTTATTGGATAAATATATTTTGCTTCTTTCAAATGACCTTGGAATGCTCTAATTATATTTATTGAAGAGTTTTCAACCATATAAAATCTTTTTATTTTTTCTAAACTCAAATCATTAAAGAAGCTTATCTTACCTCTTTCGTCTATATGAAAACCACCATTGATGATTTTAATTTCTTCTTTCATTATTTGCTCCAAAATTTCAATACGATGGTATCAAATATTAACTATGGATAATTCTTTATAACATAAGTCACTAATTTTCTCGCATTATGCAAAATATTAAGTATAAAAAACTTACCTCTTTTTAATTTGTTATTACTGCTTACATTACCGGTGTTATTGTATAATTAAATCAGTAATCACCAAATGACTTTTATCATTTTTGTCAAATATTAATTCATTACATGCATACCCCCAAAAATTTTAAGTAAATTGGAATTCTAGTTGAATTTTTGATTTTGGCTGTTTTCGATAAACAATTTTTTCATATTTTTTTATCCCTTCTTTATAATATATTAAAGCAATTTTTTCTAATCCTTCTATGAAAGAAAACTGCCGCTTTATATTTTAGCTTTTTCTAAGTTTCTTTAATTTAAATTTTTAAATGTTATACAAGTCTCACTCTTTTTTTTTCAAAAACTGGTTCAATCTTTTTTCCAAGGATTTTATTAACAATATCAACTAATTGAATAAGAGAATAGGTTAATCCACAAGCAATATTAAAAATTTCACCAATTACTATAATTTCTCTTTTTTCTTTAGTTAGAACTCTCAATACAGCCCTTCTTGATAATATATATTCTAATCTTTTACAAAATACTCATAATTTTTACTTGCAAAATAAGGAATATAGAGATACTTAGAATCAATTAATTTAAATTTAACTAATAACTTCTTCAATAAATATTTTATAATTTTACATGATGATTTTTTAATATCATATAAATAATATTGTTTAAGTCCATATTTCTTCCTAATATAAATTAGATCTTTAATTAGGTTGAGTTCGTTTGTAGGTTTTGTCTTTTGATCAGGATGAATCCTAAAGACAGAAAAGTATTTTGAAACCATTAAAGGTGCACTAATCTTTGATAATCTAATCCACAAATCTAAATCCATACAACGATAAATATTTTTATCCCATTTACCCGCTTGTAGAAGTATTTCTTTACGAAAGAAAGCTCCGGGTTGACTAACGCGCCAATTGGGACCAGTTACTAAATTATAATTTATTGAAGGAGTCTGAACTTTGATTATTATATTCAAAACTTCATACTTTGCAGTAATATTTCCTAATATCCATTTTGTAGAAGGATTTTTAAAACTATCTACTATATAGTTAAAAATATTCTTTAAATAATAATCATCAGAATTAATCCATCCAATAATCTCACCCGTAGCCATTGCCAAACCTTTATTCAAGGCATCAGACTGTCCCTCATCTTTTTCAGAAACCCACTTTAAATGGGGATATTTTTTTAATATTTCAACAGTATTATCAGTTGAGCCACCATCAATGATAATATGCTCAAAATTGGGATAATTTTGGTTCAAGACAGATTGTATATTTTCGTTAATGTACTTCCCTTGATTATAAGAAGGAGTAAGAATAGTTATTTTTGGTTGAAATTTTTCTTTCATTTCATTTACCTTTTTACTAATACTTGATTGTAAAATAACAGTGAAAAATTTTCAGGTGTAAATTTTAAGATAAAGACAATTAAAAGTATTAGAAAAGTAAATATCTTAGTAGATTCAACATAAGCCATCGGTATAAAATAGGCTACTATCATAAAAAGCAAAAAATATATTATTACACTGCTCTTCACAAGGTTGAATCCTAAATTAAATCTTAAATTTTTTATAGTATCAATTAATTTATAAAATGCAATAAGAAAAAGAGTTAAATAATATGCTACCATAAATACTCCATATTGTGCCCACAAACTAGCATAAGTATTATGTATCAAACATCCTTTATATGCACCTTCTAAAAATACTGTGCTTCCATAGCCTTCTCCCCAAAATCTATTAAAAAGTTACTAATAGGTAAAACTCCATCAACGAGATTAAATGCAAATTTTTCATAGAAATAGTCATTCAATTTAATCTTGATTCCATTTCTACAAGACATTGCTGAATTAAATTCCACATAATTTAAAATTATAGGAAACCTGAAAATTTTAGAAATTATCCGATAAAAAAAGATAGAAGAAAAATTCATTGTGGAAACAATTGCTGCATCTAACTCTTTTTTATCATGAATTAAGATAAGAAATTTTATCTCATTTATAAAGCCCACTATTTTGAGTAAATTCCTTTTGAAAAAATTATCTGGCCTGTACGGTGTCTCAGAAGTATATACATAATTAATACCTTCATAGGTTCCCTTTCTCTCCAAGTTCAAATTATAGCGCGGGTTGTGTACACCTCTTTTGTTTATTATAGTAACATTTACTCCTGCTTCTAATAAGCTCTTAGAAATTAATATAGATCTATGTATAGCAGCCAAACCATATGGAAAACCTGATTCACCTAGCCAAAGAAGATATAATGATTTAGTCTTCATTTAATTGCCTTTATAATGCTTAAAAGTAGCTTTTATCCCATCAATAACATCAATACTATAATGCCAGCCAATATTATTAATTTTTGAAACATCTAATAATTTTCTGGGAGTCCCATCTGGTTTAGAAGTATCCCATTCAATTCTACCCTTAAATCCAACTATTTTTTTAATAATTTCAGCAATTTCTTTTATGGTAATATCTTTTCCTGTGCCAATATTTACAAATTCACCAATATCTTTCGCATCGTAATTGTTCATAAGGAAAATAATAGCGTCGGCAAGGTCGTCAACATAGAGGAATTCGCGTCGTGGGGACCCTGTGCCCCAGAGGGAGAGACTAACCACCGAAGACACTGAATTCACCGAATCTTTATTTATATAATTTATTTCGGTGCTACTCGGTGTTACTCGGTGGCTAATTTTTATACCGTATTTTGAGAGTATTTTTAGAATATCTTCCGGAGAGGATTTGCCATCTATGTTTTCGATGGGGAGTTTATTAAGGTCTTTGCGGATGGAGTCAATGTCGTTGTTTTCAAGGCAATTGGCAAGGTGCATTTTTCTAATCATTGCAGGTAATACATGAGATGTATCCAGATTGAAATTATCACCAGGACCATATAAATTGGTAGGCATAACGGAAATAAAATTTGTTTTGTATTGTTGATTGTAATATCTGCACATTTTTATTGCTGTGATTTTTGCAATTGCATAAGGTTCGTTTGTCGGCTCAAGAAGTCCTGTAAGTAAATATTCTTCTTTCAAAGGTTGAGTTGTAAATTTGGGATAGATACAGGAAGAACCAAGGTTTAATAATTTCTGAGCTCTATATTTATAACTTGAATGAATCACATTTGTAGCAATCATCAAATTATCATAAATAAATTCTGCCGGAAAAGTACTATTTGCCAAAATACCACCCACCTTGGCTGCAGCTAAAAAAACATATTCCGGTTTTTCTCTTTTAAAAAAATCTTCCACTTGCAGCTGCTTTCTCAAATCATATTCGGGAAAAGGAGTGAATACAAGATTAGTATAATCTTCTAATTTTAACTTTCTAACAATTGCTGAACCAACTAATCCTGTATTACCTGCAATATATATTTTAGAATTTTTTTCCATCTAAATTCCTCTCTTTTGAACTTCTTCAAAATCAGCTTTAACCATTATCTTTACAAGTTCTTCAAATATTACTTTCGGTTCCCAACCAAGTTTATTTTTTGCTTTGGAATAATCTCCAATCAATATATCAACTTCTGTTGGTCGATAGTATTGAGTATCCACTTCTACTAAAACCCGTCCTGTTTTCTTTTCAATGCCTTTTTCATTTTCATTTTTACCAATCCATTCTAGTTCCATATAAAGTTCTTTAAATGCTAAATCAGCGAATTCGCGTACCGTATGGGTTCTATTGGTAGCAATCACATAATCATCAGGTTCCTCTTGTTGGAACATCATCCACATTGATTGTACATATTCAGGTGCATATCCCCAATCCCTTTTCGCATCTAAATTTCCTAAATATACTTTTTCTTGTATCCCTGCTTTAATTCTGGCAACTGCTCGTGTAATTTTTCTTGTTACAAATGTCTCTCCTCTTCGTGGTGATTCGTGATTGAATAAAATACCATTACATGCAAATAAATTATACGCTTCACGATAATTTTTCACAATCCAGAATGCATATTGTTTGGCTATAGAGTATGGACTTCTAGGATAGAATGGAGTTGTTTCTTTCTGTGGAATCTCCTGTACTTTTCCGAATAATTCACTAGTAGAAGCTTGATAAAACTTTGTTTTTATCCCCATTTCTTTAATAGCATCTAGAAATCGTAAGACTCCAATTCCGTCTACCTCTGCTGTATATTCTGGCACTTCAAATGAAACCTTTACATGACTCTGTGCAGCAAGGTTATAGATTTCATCAGGTTGTACTTTTTCCAATACGCGGTTAAGGTTGCTCGAATCGGTCATATCACCGTAATGGAGGAACATTTTGATATTTCTGTTGTGAGGATCTTTATAAAGATGGTCTATCCGTTTTGTGTTAAATGTTGACGCTCTACGAATAATGCCATGAACCTCATAACCTTTTTCTAATAACAATTCCGCCAAATAAGAACCATCTTGACCAGTAATACCTGTTATTAATGCTTTTTTCATTTTTTCTTCACACCATATAACATTTATTCTATCATAATACAATTTGCTATAAGCTCAATTACTTCATTAATAGATAATTTCCTAAGAATAAGAAATCCAATCCATTATCATGAAAGCATCTTAATGCTTCTCGTGGATTGTTAATAATCGGCTCACCCTTTATATTAAAAGAAGTATTCAGTATTATATACTCTCCGGTTATTTTACCAAATTCATTTATTAAATTCCAATATAATGGATTAACTTCTTTTTTTACCATTTGGGGACGGACAGTGCCATCTACATGAACTACTGCTGGTATTTTATACCACTTTTCAGGTTTAACATTAAAAGATGTTATCATAAAAAATTCGTCTCTGCAATCATCTAAATAATCATCTCTTTTTTCCCATAATAACGAAGGGCAGAAAGGCCTGAATGCTTCTCTGAATTTAACCTTAGCATTTATTATATCTTTATTCTCTGGCTTTAAAGGACTCATTAAAATAGATCTATTCCCAAGTGCTCTGGGTCCACTTTCCATTCTTCCCTGAAACCAAGCTACTATTTTATTTTCTGCTAACAATTCAGCGGCTTTTTTAGATGGATTATCTATAAATTGATAATTTAGCTTCCTAATTTTTAATATTTTTTCTATTTCTTCATTTGTATATTCTGGACCCAAATACAAATTATCAAGATTGAAACCATTGAATTTATTATGTTTGTAATACTCCAATAATGCAGCACCAACTGCTAAACCAGAATCACCAGGGTTTGGATATATATGTTGTTCTTCAATTAAATTTTCACGATTATTCCAGATCCTCTGATTTAATTTTACATTTAACATAACACCACCTGCAAAAGCTACTTTCTTTACTCCAGTTTTTTTAACCCAGCCAAAAACTAAATTCATTACATTTTCTTCAAGTTTACGTTGTGCTTCAGCAGCAATATTTTCGCGTCCATATTTCTCAATTAGTTTTTCAACTTCCTTTGCTTCATCAAAATGAAATTGTGTTGAACCATTTTCGGACCAAAAAAAAGAATCACCTAATTCAGATTCTTTAACAAGTTTTTCATCTTCAAATACTGGAAAATATTTATCTAATACACTTTTACATATTTTCGGATCTCCATAAGGTGCAAGCCCCATTGTTTTACCTTCTCCATCACCATGTATCCAATGAAGTCCTTCTGTAACAACACTATATGCCCATCCTATAGATGCTTCTTTATAGTATTTCTTTAATAATTTAATCTCATTACCCTCACCTAACCAAATTGCTGTACATATTTTATCTCATGCTCCATCTATTGTAAAAATAAGACATTTGTCATTAGATTTTCTTGTAAAATATGCACTCGCTGCATGTACTAAATGATGATTATTATTAACAAATTTACCTTTATCAATTTTTGTATAATCAGGATAATAAATTGGGAGTTTTTGATCGCTCATACCCAAAGATTTTCCAAAAAATGTTTTTGCAATTTCTCTAGCAATTTCTTCTTTTTTTGAATATTTTCTTTTTAAACCAAAAACAGTGTTTAGACCTTTTGGATTACTTTTCCATGAAAAGCTAATTTTGTCTACATCATTGATATTAAATATTTTGGCTTTTTCCAAACAATATTCAATTGATTTTAATGGAACGTTGTTTGAATGTTTGTTTCTTGTGAATCTCTCTTCCTGGACATCGGCAATTATTTTTCTATCAATAATAATCGCTGCACTTGAATCATGACCGGAATGAATTCCTAATACTATCATTTTTTACCTTCCAATTTTAATTAATTATTTGGTAATTAGTCAAAAAACGGACCAAAGTGAATTTTTATCAAAAAATGGTACAAATTTTGTTTCCTGTAATTGTATCTAAACTCCATTTCTTTTATGTAGGTTAAGAAATGTCGTTTAGATACTCCATGGTATTTCAAAAACCTTTCTTTAGCGAAAGACCAGAACCCTTCAAGTCCGTTAATATGCCTTTTGCCATTAGCAAAATAATTACCATGATCAACCGTAATATGTTTACCAAAAAACTTCAGAGATTTATAAGATCTGAACTTATCTGTATAGAATACACTACCTTTTTCAGCATGCTGTATTATCTAATTCATCAATGTTTCTGCAGACACATTATCAACCAATGTTGTGTATATTTTTCCGTTCCTTTCAAGCATACCAAAAACTGTTACTTTTCCTTTCGCACCGCGACCACGAGCACCTTTGCGCTTACCACCGAAGTAACTCTCATCACATTCAATCTCTCCGGAAAGCTTATTAAATTCTTTTTGCAAATACAAAAATATTTCATTACGATCCGCCAGCTGGCGGATATTTTCTTCTCACTTTATCGTAACTACATCCAAAATCTTTGCGTGCTTTATTCGCTGGAATCTCAAGACTAAAGTAATGAAGTATTTGCAAATCATCATTCAATTTTTTAGTACTATATTTGAATTTACAATTGGAACATTTATAACGACCATCGTCAAGTTTATAAAGACGATCATGTCCACATTTTGGACATTCAATACCCAAAATTGCTCTCTCAATTTTTTCCTTCATAACCAAGCCAATTTTATGCTTGGTCCGAAAATAAGTCAATTACCAATTATTTTTATAAGATTACCAACAAAAATAGATTATCTTACAAATTAAGATATAACTTTATTTTTGAATTATTATATTTCCTTCGCATATCATCCTGTTTTTTTTCGTCTCGACTGAATATACGGATTTCCCTGTAATCTTCTGTATTTAGAAATCGCTTTAAAACAGCCGTTCCAAAAGACCCTGTTCCACCTGTAATTAAAATTGTACTATTTTCAAATATCTTATCCATATTTTTCTCCTCTCGTTTATATTATCTTTTTAGGCGTTGTATTATTTTGTGCAGGCAATAATTTCTTACATCACAGCGTATGTAATCATCTCTATCCGTATTGTAAAGGTCACAAGCAATTACTTTGTGTCCTCTTGACCGCAATTCATTACATAGATTTGTGCCGATAAAACCGGCACCACCAGTTACCAATATTTTCATTATTTTTCCTCCATATTATTAAAGTTAAAAAATTTTTTTATTATCATAATTATTTATATTTCTTTTAAATCTGAATCAAGAAATCTTTTTAATACCGCATTACCGAATGAACCGGTTCCGCCGGTAATTAATAATATTTTGTTTTTAAACATGTTACATCCTTTATCAGTTAAATTATTTTACCTAAAAAATAAATGAATTTGAAAATAAATTAGACATTATTTCTTCTTTTAGAAACATAAATATGGTTTACAAATCCTAAGAGTAAACCTAAACAAATTATCAAAAAAGTAATTGATTTTAGTCCTAAATTTCCATCTTTTAAAGTATAAAAGACTGATAAAATCATTAAAGTTAATATAAAAAGAAAAGAATAATATAATACTTTCTTTTTTAATTTTAAAAAATTAATCATAAACTTTGTAATCAAGAAAGGCAAAAGAAAAGATACTAAATAAAATAGTATTGGGTAAATATAAACAGCAAATATTTTTTCAAATGTATTATAAAACTTTTGCCCATAATAATAGTTTTCCTCATTTAAAATGTTTACGTCGGGTGTTCTAATTAACCCAACATTTTTAAATTGTCTTTTATATTTTCCATAAGAAAAAATATTTGATTTTTCTATGTTATTAAAGTTTGTTATTTCAATATTATCAATTAATGATATCTGATTGATTAATTTACTAAATTCTTTAAAAGAAAGAAATGGTATTAATTTATATTTACTATGTTTTTTAAAGTATTCCTCATTACAATAGAAATTATAAGTATGAAATAAAATTATTACAATTCTATTATTAATGCTTAAATCTTCTAATATTTTATTTTTATTTTTTAAAAAGTCTTTTAATGTAACTGTATACGGTATGATAGATATATTTGTTTTACACATATTTACTTTACCATATAAAGCTGGAGATAATATATCAAATCCTGTTTTTTCTAATACTTTTATTGTTGTAGAATCATAATTATTAAATGGAGGAATAAAAATATTTATTTTACAATCCAGTTGCTTTTCAAGAGTGTTTTTACCACTTAATATTTTTTTATATTGTACTTTATATGGAAACCCATAAAATTCAGATTTAAAACTTTTCCCATTAATAATATTCTCATGTGTATATCCATGTTGTGCAATCTCAAGATATCCGTCTGAAATTCCTTTTCTTAATAATCTTATCTCGGTTGAATCCAATGCAACTATTCTACTTGCATCTTCCTCAAAAGGGATTACACCCACAGTTAAAGGAAAATTATAAGATTGAAATAAATCAAACAATTTGTAATAAAACTCTGTGTTATCATTACCAAAATCATCAATTCTGAATATAATTTTAGAATTTGCTTGGCCCCATAAAATATTGCTGAAAAATAAAAATAAAAGCAGTATTATTATTTTTTGATATAATTTACAATTCATATTTCGAGCCTACTCATTTTTGTTTTAATTGTTTTTTATATTTCAAATAATTATATATACCTGATAATAAATATCTATAAATTTTTATGTTGAATGGATTCATCTTAAAACTTTGTGCAAAATATTTTTCCGCTTTCTCACAATCATTAATCATAAGGGATAATTTTATTATTTGAAGATATAAGTAATTTTTCATTTTTGGATGTTTCTTGTAAGTTTCTTTAAATTCTGTTAGAAAATACTCCTTAAATTCTATTTTATTTTGTATATTATTGTAATTCATTTTTTGCATATCTGTCATTTGTCTACTATAGCCATGATTTATGTGAACTTTCACTAAAACCTTAGGAACATAATCTGTTTTAAAAAGATGTGCTGCTCTTACTCTCATTTCATAATCTGAAGGAAGTTTTATTTTTTTACTCCATCCACCAAGTTTTTTAAATGCTTCTTGTCTAAAAAACAATGTTGGTGTTCCTCCTAATGCGCCGCCATTGAGAATTATTTCATTTCTAACATCTCCCCTCAATGTTTCGTGATGTTCACGAATAAGATTTCCTGTTTTATCATCATAATAATCCATCCAGCAATATACAAAACCATAATCTTCTGGAAGAGAATTTAATAATTTATACTGCTTTTCAATCTTTTCAGGTAAGTATTCATCATCATCATCTAAAAAAGTAATATATTCACCTTTTGAGATACTGAATGCATAATCTATAGATATTATAGGTTTTATATTCACATTTTGTCGGATATATATTATTCTGTTGTCTTCTTTTCTATACTTTTCTAATATTTTTTGTGTTTCATCTTCAGAAGCTCCATCTACTATAATATATTCAATATTTTTATAAGTTTGATTTAATACGCTTTTTACTGCTCTACTGATTAACTTACTTCTATTTCGCGTAAGAGTAATTACTGAAATTAGAGGTAAATTCATTTGTTCCATATTCCTTTCGCCTTTCTATTAATTATTTTATAATACTGCATAGGTTGTGTAATTCTTAAGGGCAATTCAACTACTAATTGAGCCAGTAAAATCCCTATAATCCCATAATTAAGATATTTACCAAAAAATATTGCTAAGGGAATATAAAAACCTGTCTGGCATAAAACCAAAATAAGATTAAGTTTTATTTTACTAACTCCATTTAAAAATACGATATAGGGAGAAAACATAACATACATAATACTCATTACCGCTATCATTGCAGATAACTTAAAGGGAACAATTACTCTTCCTTTTAACCAGAAAAAATAAAATGTGTTGGAAAAGAATAAAGCTATTACTAATACTATAGCAAAAATAAAACCAGTATTTCTAAGAGTTTTCATCATTCTTTTTATCCATTCGTAATCCTCTAATACAAAAGCCTCTGTTGTCGCGGACCATATTGGAGTTAGAATAATAGTAAATAACATAGTAAATAAATTGAAATATTTATATGCTACATTATAAACTACAACATCCTTGGGTGAACAAATTTGTGTAATTAACAAATTTGTAGATTGATAAATAATTATTACGGAAGCCTGGATAAAAAAAAATTTAATTCCTAAACCAAATAAAGGTTTAGAATGATGTATGTTTACAAATTTAATTGAAGGTCTATATTTTTTATATTTTTTTTTAAAAAAAACCAGATTAGCAAGAAATAAGATAAAAACTGGTATACTACTTAAAATTAAAGATAAGGTAAATAAAGAGCTTTTATCTGAAATATGAATTAAAATATAGATAAGAATCAAAGAAACTAAATTGCCCAAAGGACCGAATGCATTATTTATTGCGGGTCTTTGATCTGCCATCAATATTTGTCCAATTAGTTTTAATACAAATCTTAAACAAAAGAAGAAGAAAACTATTAAAACAATAGATGACAATTCATTTCCACTAATTATGTTAGTATTAAGTATTTTTTGCCAGTTAAGAAAAGAGTTGAATAATACGAAGATTAAAAATAATATAAGAAAAATAAGTGATAAAATAGAGTATACCGTACTTACATATTCTTTAGCGAGTTTTGTTTTGTTTTGAGCAATAGCTTCAGCAAATTTATTTCTAAATCCATGTCCTAAACCCAGATCAAAAAAACTAAACCACATTATTATAGAAGATATAGTTAACCATACACCGTATCTCTCTTTATCAAGATAATCAATTAATAGAGGGACAAAAAGCAGTCCTATTATTATGCTTATACCTTTTATTCCAAATGAATATAAAATATTTCGTTTTGCTTTTTTGCTACGTGTTGAACCCGAAAAATATTTCTTTATAAAATCAATATATTTTTTTAACATTATTTATTTAAGAGTCAGCTTCAATTGAAATATATTATTATTTTTTTATTTTTTATTATAAGTTTTACATTATAAGCTTTTTGCAACACTATTGTTGTTTTGATATTGAGATTCTATCATTTTTTGAAAATTGTATCTATCTATATAATACTTATCAAAAATAAGACAAAGCACAAATCCCGCATTATATAAGTTAAACCATACTAATGACAGATTACTTATAACAAAAACCATAAAACCGAAAAATGCACCCCATTCATTAGTTAATTTAGCATTTTTATACATATTTTTTAACAGAAATAGCAGAAATAAAATAAACCATATTCCCCCTGCTATGCCCCAATAATAAAACAAACTTAAAAATCCAACATGAATTTGAGAAGACCTTCCCGCCAAAGCTTGTTCTAATTCATATTGATGATGAGCTGTACTACCTGCTCCATATTTAAAACTCCCAGCGCCCAAAAAACTATGTTTAGAAAATAATTTACCAAAAACCTGAAAAGCCAAAATTCGAGTTGATGCACTTCCATATAGAAGACCACCTTTATCCACTTCAAATATACGATTAGTAATAATTGCTTTAACTGGCACATCCAATTTTTCTAAAGTATTTATTATTATTAGTGATGATATTGTTATTATAAGTGCACTTCTAATGAAATGCTTAATACTAATAGTTTTATAAACAAGAAAAAGACCTCCCAAAAATGCAATGTTTATCATTGCACTACGAGCTTTGCATATAAAACTGAATACCACACCAAGAAAGAAAATAAGATATGCTGACATATTTTTTTTCTTTCTAAGAAAATAAGCTAAAACTAAACTTAAATATGGCACAAAATGAAAATTCCCGTCAATTCCACTACTCCAAGAATATATAGAAGGCAATCTCATTTCATCACTACTTAATTCTAATCCTTTTTCAATAAGAGAGTAGGGATTGTAATACACAAAAAAACGTGCATTAATTGTTTGTTGTATAATAATAACACCTGTAGCTAATATTATTATAAATAAGCCAATCATAATTATATTGTTAATAGTTTTGGCTTTAAAATGAATGTTTTCTATTATTATTAAAACGAAAAAAGTAAGAAGACTAGATTGCTTAAAATATCTATACCAATTATAAATACCAGATACATCTTTTTTTACAATAAACAAATCAGAAAAGAGAACATAAAAGAAAAAGATTAAAATAAACCATGCATATTTAGGGATTAATATTTCCTTCCCATTTCCTATTTTAATAAAATATATTACCAAAGCAAATATTAATATCATTAATATCATGATATTATAAATCCCAGCATCTAATACAGTAACAGAAATAAATCCAAGTATTGGAATTAAAGCTAAAGAATAGATGAATATTTTATTAAATATTGAGGTATTTGCCATTCGTTAATCTTCTTGTATTTTTTTCTCATTCATTTTCCTTGCAGGATTTCCAAAAACGGTTACACCATCTTCAATATTTCGTGTAACAACGCTACCAGCTGAAATATTGACATTATTTCCAATTTTAACACGTGGTATAATAGTTACAGATAGACCTGCAAAAAAATTGTTCCCAATTTTTGTGTCTCCACCAATATTTGTTAAAGGAGCAAGAAAAGAAAATTTACCTAACTTACAATTATGGGGAACAAATGTATGATAATTCATAAGACAGAATTTTCCAATTTCAGCATCTGGTCCAATATAACAATTTGGACATATAATTGAACCTTGCCCAATTTTTGCTGAATTAGATATTCTTGCAGAAGGATGAATAAGGGTATAAAATCTGTCTTCTCCATATAAGTCTACCATTCTTTTTCTAATTTCTAAAGATCCTATAGATAGTACAAAAAATATATCAGAAGAAAATTTAGCATTATCATCTCCTAAGTATGGAACAAATGAATCAATATCTTTTTTTTCCAATTTATCAATATATCCAATTACTTTTGTTTCAGGAATATCATTTAAATACATTAAGACTTCTTTTGCGAAACCTCCAGAACCAATTAATACTAATTTTATCATCTTATCTTACCTTTTTAAATCTATCAGAGACTTGTATTTCTTTTGTGATTTCAATATAAACAGGAATTTTAAAAGATTCTAACCTGCTTTTACAGTATTTTCTAATCCTTTTTTTTAAGAAATTAAGAGACTCATCTTCTTCAAGATTAATTCTTGCCGCAACTATTTTGCCCATAATTGGATTATCTTTTGAAAATACAGATACATCATTAATATTATCCATCTCCAATAAAACAGATTCAACTTCCGCAGGATATACTTTCTGTCCGCCAACATTAATAATATCCGATTCTCTTCCTAAAAATCTTATCCATTCCCCATCTTGTTCAACCTTATCTCCAGTATTATACCATCCATCTTTATCATAAGGAGATTCTGCATTAAGATACCCTAAAATTGAGCACTTCGCTTTTATAAATAAAGTGTTATCAATTATTTTTGTTTCATAATCTTCACCACCAACTTTTAGCCACAAAGAGTCAGAACTTTTGGATTTTGTTCTCATTACTCCTAACTCAGTAAGTCCGTATGTTTGTTTTAATTTTATTTTAGGAAAAAGATTGTTAAATAATTTTAATGTAGATTCTGGCATAGCTTCAGTTCCATAACTAACAATTTTGAGAGAAGATAAATTATATTTTTTATATGCATGACTTATCAAAATTAAATTAATAAAAGTTGGTGTAGTGGGTAATAATTCTATTTTATATTTTTCAATAAATTCGCAAATTTTATCTGGTGATCTTTCAATAGGAACTCCAATTAGACCTGCATTTGAAAATATGTATAAAAGAGTATTTATACCTCCCCAATGATCAAAGAGTAAAAAAGTAATTGTTCTTAATGTGTTCCTTTCTACTTTAAATTTGTTTAATAAATTAGAAAAATCATGAATTGCAGCTTTTGGTTCTCCTGTAGAGCCAGATGAAAATATTATAATACCAGGATGATTTTTTTGTTTAAGTGAATTAATTAAAGAATGAGTTGCTTTTATTCCAGTTTTTTCAAAATGATAATCAGTTTTATCAAATTTAATAAAAAATTCTGCTTCAGCAATTTCCAGTTTCTTTCCTATATCTTTATTTGAATAACTAAAAGGAACAAAAATATTTTCATTTTCTATTAATGCCAGCATTAAAGTTATGGAATCAGGATTATAATCCGCTTGAACAGCAACTACATTTCCTTTATCTATTTTTTTATTTAAGAAATCTTTCCAATAATAATATCTTTCTAATAAATGCTCATAATTATAATTCTTATTATTGTAGATAATTGCTTCTTTTCTAAAATTATCTCTAAATTTTTGTATAATAAAATCAATATACATTATGAAATCCCGCCTAAATAAATTATTTGACCTGAGATCATTTCACTTTTTTGATTAATAAAAAATTCTATAACATTTAAAATATCTCCATATTTAGAAAATCTTTTTATTGCTTGTCTGTTCAAAAGATTCTGTATTTTATTTGATGGTACATTTTTAATTAAATCTGTTTCTGCAGGTGTAGGTGCTACTGCATTAACTGTAATATTCATATTTGAAAACTCTTTTGCTAATATTTTAGTAAGCATTTCTATAGCTGCCTTTGAGGCTGTATATATCGCCTCACCTTCTAATCTAAAAGGCACACCAATTGTTGAAAAATTAATAATTCTACCAAATTTATTTTTCGACATAATTTTAGCAACTTCACGGCAAAACAAAAAAGTGCCAAACACATTTGTCTTGAAAATTTTTTCAACAACAGAAAGTGGTGTAAGTAAACTATGATTCATTGATGCAATACCGGCATTGTTTATCAGATAATCAATCTTACCATATTTTTTTGAGATTGAAGAAATCATTTTCTTTACAGCTTTTTCATCAGCAACATCCAAGCAGAAATGTTCATAATTTTCGTGTGTTAAATCAGATTCTGACCTTGAGCAACCGATTACAATAAAACCTTTTTCAAGGTAATATTCAGATAAGTATCTTCCAATACCTTTTCTTGTACCTGTTATTACCATTACTCTTTTATTCATCACTCTCCTCGTTTGCTGCTATCTGCTCCTCAATAAAATCCGCCAATGTAGAAATAGTTCTAAAAGGGCTATTTCGGCGAGACATTGCTTTCTCAGAAGTTAGAGATATTTCATAATTTTCATCAAGAAATCGTGACTCAATATCAACAATCACATTTACTAAACCCATTGAATCAAGCACTGATTCACTACCGAATAAAACAGTATTTTCTTCTGCTATTATATCCATATCTTGTGATTCAAAATAATCATTAACTATTTTACATATTTCTTTTGCTATCATTTTTTTATTCATTTTCCCCTCCGAAATTTTCTTTTAGATATTTAAAATTATCCTTAAACAAGGACATGATTATTACATTGTTATATTTCCCATTTTTATAAATTTCCTTTTTAAAAATACCTTCTTGTTTAAAGCCTATCATTTTCCCAATTATTATTGAAGCTTTATTATCTTCTAACCATTCACTTGTTATTTTATTTAAATTCAATTCTTCAAAACCATATTTTAGCATTAAATATGCTGCATTTGTAGCATAACCTTTATTCCTTTCAGATTTATCTCCAATAAGCATACCACCCCAAAAAGCTTTCCTATTTCGCAAATCAATATTATTTAAACTAATATAACCAATCATTTTATTATTTTCTTTTAAGCAAATTGCGCAATATATTTCATTAATATCATTAAATATTTTATCTTCTACCCACTTTTTCTCCCTTTCAGATGAAACAAAAAATTTATTTCCTCCAGTTAATGACTGAATCTCTTCATCTTTTCTCCATTTATTGATTAACTTATAATCTTCTATTTCAAAAGCCCTTAGATAAACTTTCATGCGATATCCTCCCATATTTTTTTAAAATATTCATACTCAGCAACTCCAAAATTTTCATTTATTGGTATTGTCAATAAATATTCAGATAAATACCAGCTATCCTTAAATTCATTTTTATCAATTTCATCAGGTAATATCCAGTGTACTGGACAAAATATGTTTTTTGAAATAAGGTTTTTTCTAATTTCATTCCGATTCTTTATTAAAACTGGAAATCCTAAAGGAACAATATTACTATTTATTTCCTTTATTAAAGCTATATCTTTAAAATTATCTAATAAACTTACATAATTATTATATCTTTGCTCTTTTAGTAGTCCTATGTCATACTTTGATAATATGAATTTGTTCCACCAATTAAAATTAACTTCTATATGTTTATAATAATCTTCATTGGCTAAGCTGAATAAATTTAAGAACATTTTAGATAAATCTAATATTTGAAAATTAATACTTAACATTCTTAGATGTTGTCCAATTAATTTTAAAAAGAAATATTTAGTAAACGATTTGCTTTTATGTTTTGTTTTTATTTTATCATTTGAGATAATAACGCTTCCATCTAAAGGCAAAAATTTTCTAAAGCTATTAAAACAATAGTCTCCAATTAATTCAATATCAGAAAAAAAACTCTGAACGCTGTCTTCAATTAATATTATTTTTTTTTCTTTTATTTCTTTAAGAAAAGAAAGAACTTCATTTTTAGGAGGAAATCCAAAATATTTTATAAAGAATACAACTTTGGTGTCTTCATTTACTTTGCTCTTTAAGTCATTTATATCTATTTCAAGATTCTTATTAATTCTGAAAAATCTATATTTAATATTTCTTTTTTTAAATGGTATTAATATAGTTGGGCATAAATATGAAGGAAGAAGTATTTCTTGATTATTTTCAAATCCAATTTCTTCTATAATTTTAAAAATTGAATAATATCCTCCTCCAGTAAAGTAAAAGTATTTTTGTGAATATTTATCTTTTAGATAATTTTCAAGATCAAACTTCTTCTTTTTAAATAATATCAAAGGTGAATAATAATACTCTCCACCAATAAATTTATTTTTCACTTTAGGCATGTAATAATCCAATTACAGTTTTAATATCCTCATACCTTAAATTCACCGAGCATGGAATATTAAGAGTCTTTCCCAAAAGTTCAACTGCTTTTTCTATTTTATAAGTTTGGCAATTTTTGTATGGCTTTTGCAAATGATTGAGATACCAAACAGGTCTTGTTTGAATTTTATGGTCCCAAAGATACTTCATTAATTCTTCTCTATCTTTTCCATATATTTCTTTATCAATTTGCAGAGCATACATCCAGTAATTATTTTCAGCATAATCTGGTGTTTCAGCAAGATGAAGTCCTGAAATTTTATCAATCTCCTTTTTATAAAATCGATAGTTCCGTTTTTTAATCTCTATATATTCCGGCAGCTGTTCTAATTGTGCAACTCCCAAAGCAGCCTGGATATTGGTTAATCTAAAGTTATATCCAATTTCATTATGAATATATCTGACTTCATCATCCTTTGCCTGAGTTGTTAAATATTGGGCTTTATCAGCAAGTTTTTGATCATTTGTCAAAATCATTCCACCACCACCTGTAGTCATTATCTTATTACCATTGAATGATAGACAGCCAAATTCTCCGACTGTTCCAGCGTGTTTTCCAGTAAATTTTCCTTTGGTATATTTTGTGCCGAGACTTTCTGTTGCATCTTCTATAATTTTAATATTTCGTTCTTTGCAAATTTCAACAAGAGGTTCAAGATTAACTGCATTGCCAAATATATGAACAGGAATTATGGCAGAGATGCGTCGTCCGGTTTTTTTGTTATACGAATAGCCATTTTTGAATTCTGTTTCCTCTTTTATAAATGCGATGGTTTTTTCTACATCAATATTATAAAAATCATCCGCGTCCATAAAAACAGGATAAGCATTACAATATCGTACAACATTTATTGGAGAGATAAAAGTTAAAGTCGGGACAATTACTTCGTCATCAGGTTTTACACCTGCTAATAGTAAAGAAATATGAAGGGCAGCAGTTCCGTTAACACAGGCAACAGCATATTTTGCTCCAGTATATTCGCATATCTTTTGCTCAAATAAGTCTACATACTTTCCTGCAGAAGATACCCACTCGGTATCAAGACATTCTTTGATGTATTTCCATTCGTTGCCTTGGATTGAGGGAACAGACAGAGGAATCATTTTACACATTATATATCTCTGGTTTGTATCCTTTTAAGTTATCTGGTTTTTTAAACCATTCAATAGTTTCCATCAAGCCATTTTCAAGCGAATATTTCGGTTTCCAATTTGTAAGTTTTTTTATTTTTTCATTTGAACCTAACAAACGTTTAACTTCACTTTTAGCTGGTCTAATACGGTTTTTATCTTGTTTTATTTTTGCTTTAGGATTAATAATATTAATAATTTTTTTTGCTAAATTACCAATAGATATTTCTGATTGCGTAGCTATGTTTATTTCTTCACCAATTGTTTTATCGGATTTTGCGATTTCTATAAATCCATTAACAGTATCCTGCACATATGATAAATCTCTAGTCGGAGTTAAATCTCCAAGTTTTACTTCATTAAATCCATTTAGTAACTGAGTGATAATTGTTGGGATAATTGCTCTTGCAGATTGTCTTGGACCATAAGTATTAAATGGTCTTACGATAGTTACTGGAAGCTCAAAAGAACGATAGAATGATTCTGCGATACGATCCGCTCCAATTTTTGTAGCGCTATAAGGAGATTGACCTTGATAAGGATGCTTTTCATCAATCGGTACATATTGAGCTGTGCCATATACTTCGGAAGTAGAAGTAATAAGAACTCTTTCTGTATTTAATAATTTTGCTGCTTGCAAAATATTTAATGTTCCTTTGATATTGGTATCTATATAACTATCTGGCGAATGGTAGCTGAATGGAATTGCAATGAGAGCAGCAAGATGAAAAACTGTATCGCAACCTTCCATTGCAGTTCGAACTCCGTTAGGGTCCCGAATATCGCCAGCAAATATTTCTATTTTATTTTTCAGCTCTTTTGGAAAAGTATCAATCCATCCCCAAGAATTAAAGGAATTATAATAAACAAACGCTCTAACATTATAGCCTTGTTTTACTAATTCTTCCGTAAGATGACTTCCAATAAATCCATCAGCACCTGTAACTAAAATCTTTTTCATTTATTTATCCTTAAAATGATTATTATAAACTCCCTGAACTTCCTTGTAATCATCTACGACTCCAATATCAAGCCAATATTCATTTATCTTATATTTTGCAATTGGTGAATTATTTGCAAGCATTGCATTGATAAGTTCATCCATACTAAGTGGTTTATTGTATGGTATATAGTTAAAAATGGATGGTCTCATTATATAAATACCAGCCAGAATATTTGTTTTAATGTTTGGCTTTTCTTCAATACCCGTTACATAATCCCCTATAAAATTTATATTTCCGAATCTAAAGGGAGTTATATACTCTTTAATACAAAGTGTTAAGTCAGCATCAATTTTATAACCAAATTCATATAGTTTAGAAAAATCACACTTTGTCAAAATATCGCCATTCATTACTAAAAAAGGTTCATCTGATAATTTTTCTTTTAGAAGGGATAATGGACCTACTGTGCCAAGAGGTTTTTCTTCTTTGCTTATTGTGAGTTTAATTCCATATTTTGAACCATCACCGAAGAAATTTTTTATATATTCCGATTTATAATTAGTTGCAAGAAATATATCACCAAAACCATATTTTTTTAATTGTTCAATTTGCACTTCAAGTACTGCTTTTTCACCAATAGGTAGTAATGGCTTAGGAATAACTTCAGTAAATGGTCTTAATCTTGTGCCAAGACCACCTGCTAGGATAACTCCTTTCATTTATTTTCCTTGTATTCCTGCATCATTTTCGTAATTTACAGGATTATATATAATTCTGTAATAGTAATCCTCATTATCATTAATATCAATGATCATTTGATCAATCGAATTAATAAACTTCCAATAATTATCATTAATAACAATATCTTTATTTACTCCAATGGACGATAAAAACCATCCATAATCATCATCTTCTGGTTTTATTGAAATATTTGTACAAAGATTAAAAAAGTTATTATTATTTATTGTTGGATTTGAATATATATATATTGTTTGCTTTCCATAGTAAGCTTCTATTTGGATAGATCTATAAGAATTATAGAAATTATTGTATTCTACACTAACATATGAACCAATCAGAGAAATACTAAAGTCATTATTTTTAAAGCAATTATATTTAATCAATAAGTTATCTTCTCGATTTAAAAAAGGGATTATACCCACATGGTTATCCTCAAAATAAGTATTTTTTATTGTGCCTTCTGATTCAATAATAATAAATGAGAATTGATTATTGATTAAAATATTATTATAAACATTAAAATTTACTGAATTTTGTATAAAATTTACATTATTTTTGACGTTTTTACATATTATATTAGAATATTTCAGTCCATTTGATTGATTGAAAAATCCATCTCTACAATTGCTTATAATATTATGATGGAAATTTAAATTATTATAAAAATTAGTAATTCCTTTAGCTGCCCAATTTATTTTACACCATGAAAATTCATTATTAATAATGTTCGAACAATTTAAGTTTATTTTATTATATAATTGAATAGAATCTAACTTAGTTTTAAATTCCTTAAAGCTATCATTACTCGTAAACCAAATCATATTCTCTTTTTCGCCAACTGCATTTAAGTTGCCAGAAATTGTGAGTTTTACTCCTTCGTTTAATCTAATAATTGCGCCTGGTTCAATGGTCAAATCACCGGAAACAGTAATATCGTCTTCTATTATATAGTGATGGTTAGTTTCCCAAGTGGTAGTTGTATCAACATTGGAGGAAATGTCTGTTACAGGATACAATATAATATCAGCTTCGCGGTTATTTAATTTTGAATTTTGAACCCCAGTTAAATATTTATTATTTTTTGATTGGACTGATTTAACGGGGCAGGTTTTGAATTTTGAATTTAATTTAGAATTAAGAATTGAGAATTCAACATTTGAAAGAAGATTTTCGTCTTTTAAAATCTGAATTTCATAAATGTATTTGAATCCGAAGGAGTCTTTGAGTGCAACTATATTATATCTTCCTGTTGGGATATCTTTTATTTTGAAATTTCCATAAGCGTCGGTTTGTGAATATTTTGTCAAGTTTCCGAAGCGGTGGTCGAATTCGGTATGTTGCGATATTTTTATTCCAATATGGGGATACTCGTTGTTTATTCTGGTGATAGTAGTATCTAAAGTTACGAGTTCATAAATTCCTAACGTAATTCCGGAATGGTCGGTTTCACCTTCTAAGTTTACTGTACCCGTTAACGATCCAGTTTGTGGCTCAGTAGTACAGGAATTTAAAAGCAGGATGTAGAAGGGAATAAAAATAATCGCAGTGAGAAGGGAAAAGGGAAATGTGAAATGTAGTTTATTTACTCTCAACATTATAATTTCCTTTTTAAACTGCCTATCAGATTTATTAATTTACCTTTGATATTTTTTATATCTTTAGATAAATTTTCAGATTCTAAATAACCCAGATTCTTTGCAATAATAAGTTGAGTTTCAATTTCTGCGATTGAACCTAAAGATATATATAAAAAATGGATATAATCTTTTGTTGAATTACGAGCAGCACCTTCTTGCCCTGTGAAATATTTTTTAATTATCATTTTTCAATCTGTTTTTTAGATATCTGTGGCCATAAGAGGTTTTCAAATATTTTTCTCTATGTAATGCATCATTAATATTCCGACTTGCTTCATAATACACAAGCTCAAATGGTTTTCTATTTTTTGTGGATTTAACCTTTCCATCATTATGAGATTTTATTCTCTTCATTAAATCTTCGCTAAATCCTATATATAAATTTCTATCTTTTAAGCTACGAGTTACATATACATAGTACATAATTTTTATTTCACGGGGCAGGCAATGTTTGAAGGGACAGAAACAGAAGCCCTGCGAATTTGATTTGCCAAACCGAACTTTTCTGTTTTCGGAAAATTCATAGTCTCCTTATAAATTTTTGTAACAAACTTAATTGCTAATTTCCAAACTTCTAAATCTTCATGGCTTTCTATTTTTTTCATTTTATCCTTTCACATTTCACATTTCACATTTCACTTTAAGAAATTACGCCGATGAAATCATACTCTTCGTTAATTGCTACGATGTCGGGGTCTAATTCTGCAAGTTCGTAAAGTGCGACTGTTATTCCGGGGTGGTCTGTTTCACCTTGTAATTGCACAGTTCCAGATAGAGTGCCAGTCTGGGGTTGGGTGGAACAAGACATAATCAAGACAAAAGATAAAAGGTAAAAGGTAAAAGGAAAAATGTAAAAGATAAAAAGAATTTTGATTTTAAGACTTTGGATAATTTTAAGCATTTTTATTCTTCTCAAAATTTTTCGTTGCAATCGAACCGAAAATCAACATAAGTTCTTTTGATTCTTGTAAGAGTCTTTTTCTTTCCTTTATATCACCAATTTGTAATCTTGAAATTATCTTATACCAATAATTTGTCTCTTTTGCTTCACGTAAACAAATTTGAATTCTTTGTTTGAACTCTCTACTTGTTCCTGCTTGACTTTCCTGATAATTGGCTCCAATTGAAGTTGAAGATTTGGACAATTGAGTTCTCAGAGCATTATATTCTCTTTTATAAGGTAATGTCTTTAAAAATTTTATAGTATCAACTGCAAATTCTAATAATCTTTCTTCTAAGTCACGTTTATAACTCATTTTTACATTGTATCTTCAATTTTTTTGTATTTTTTTTGGTTTTTACCTTTTACCTTTACTCTTTTACCTTGCCTTTAACTGTTTGGACATTACGTACTCATTTTTTTAAATGAGAAATTTATATAATTTTATGATTTCCAGTGAAAGCAAAAAGGTTTTGTATAATAACGGATTTTCTTTTATGTGGTTATCAAGTTTCATAATTTATCCCTTTTTTCTTTATCCCTTTTTACTTTTTGCCTTTTGCCTTTAATCTTTTCAGCCAAAGGCTGATCCGCCTCAGGCGGAGATCCGCCTCAGGTGGAAATCTTTAATCTTTCTTCAGTCTCGGCGTAGCGTAGCGTAGACGGATTGCTTTAATCTTTTCAGCCAAAGGCTGATCCGCCTCAGGCGGAGATCCGCCTCAGGTGGAAATCTTTAATCTTTCTTCAGTCTCGGCGTAGCGTAGCGAAGACGGATTACTTTAATCTTTTTTATCTCGGCGTAGCGTAGCGAAGACGGATTACTTTAATCTTTTCAGCCAAAGGCTTGTGCCAAAGGCACATCCGCCTCTGGCGGAGATCCGCCTCAGGCGGAAGTCTTTTATCTTTAGTCTTATGAACTTTAGTCTTTGCTCTTTTGTGCTTCATAATTATTCTAACAGAGTTCATAGTTTAGTCGTCTGGATGAGGAGAAATTACTAAAATTTTCATTTTTTATCGTTCTGATATTTTTGTCAGTAATTTCAAAATAAGTTGCTTCGTCTCAACAAACATCTTCACTGCTTGCCAGCGAAAATTAAGGTATCTATGAGCAAGTCGGTTCCTTTGTATGGCTAATTTAGCCAATGAGGACTGTTCATCTTCAGAAAAAGTAAATTTCTTTGCGCATTCACCCAAAACCTGCGCATAATTCTCTGCTGAAATACCTTCTTGAGTGAGTATAGTCCCACACACCTCAATTAGTGCAGTAAGAATATTCTCTACGGTTCGGTCAATTAATTTCTGGAGTTTCCTATCTTCTTTATAGTCTTTATATGTTTTAGAACTATAATCCTTCTCAAATTCCTTTATTTCTTCAGTAATGAACTGTAGAGAATCAGTAATTCTTCCTCTTGCATATTTAAATTCGGGCATGAGTTATCTCCTTTATATTATTTTTGGCAATTTCCTTCTGCCAGGGGATGCCAAAAATTTCGAAATCTTCCATTTGATAAATTGCCTCTATTTTTAACTCTAAAAACTTATCATTGTCTTTAATAAAAATAGGCATTCCTAACACTATAGCATTATAATAAAGCATAGGATGACGGAAATCTCTAAAAAGGGCAATAATATTTACTTCTCTATCCGAATCTCTCTCTAATTCATAAGAAATATCAGTAATTAAAGAAAAGATTTCGGGAGTACCAATTTCTGGAAAGAATAATATTCCTATATCTATATCAGAATTAGTACGTGGTTTCCCGGTTGCCCAGGAGCCATAGAGGAAAGCTATTTCAATATGATATTGAGAGGCATTCCGTTTGAAAAAATCCTTTAAATTTGAAACTTTTTTCTCTCTCTGTAATTTATTCATTTTTGGGACTATCTACCTGCTTATAGCGCATTACGCATTACTTCTTACCCCAGTGAAATCCCAGTTAAATACAAAAAGATGAGATTTAACGGGATAAATAGGAACAAAAGATTTCACGGGGTAAACTTTTTGCTTTTTACTTTAATCTTTGGTCTTTGTCCTTTAATCTTTCTTCAGTCTCGGCGAAGCGTAGCGTAGACGGATTTATCTCGGCGTAGCGTAGCGAAGACGGATTGCTTTTTCTTCTTGACCTACGAATCCCGATTCAATCGGGAGAAGTCGGTTTTGTTTTAATATTAGCAATAATTTTATTCATTTCATTTGTTGGAAATTCATTTTTATAATATCTAAGCAACAATTTCATATGTTTTTCATCTTCATTGATATTATCAGGAAAGGAAGCCAAAACCATTTTTCTGACAGTTTCACATAAACTTATTCCCATAAGGAATCGTTCTTCCCCTGATTTTTTCATCAACATTTTATGATATAGTTTATTAATCTTATCTGAAGTATCTTTCACCGACAAACTCCTTTGCAAAATTATATAATTCAATCTTTCTTAACCATTTTATTAGGTAATTTTTATCATAATTGTCATTAAGCAGGTTTATAATATCTCTTTTTTGTATTTCTGATTTAGACTCCCTGGACCAAAATATCTTAGAAATTATCAAATCTTCCTTTGAAACAATATATATTGAATGACCTTGAATTATTACTTTTTTTCTTCTATTAAACTCATTTTCTCTATATTCCGAATTTTTCCTAATAATCAAATCAGCTTTAATAACAGATTGTTTATGAATAATATTAAACATTGAATTATATTTTATCGCTTCGTTGAAAGCTTCTTCTGAAATATAATAATCATCCTTAAATTTTTGGATTAGACCAATTTTCATTTTTGGTTGCATCACAATAATAAAATCAATATCCCTTGTCATTCGCGGTTCAGCATAATAGTTCATAGCTAATGAGCCAGTAAGCATATAAGGAATATTTATTTCATTAAATCTATCAATTATATCAAACAATATATCAAATTCATTTTTCATTCTTAATTTTGTCCTTTAATCTTTCTTCAGTCTCGGCGAATCCCGATTCAATCGGGAGAAGTCGGTCTCAGCCAGTCTTGGCTCCCGATGTATCGGGAGACAGGCGCCCAGACGGATAGGTTTTGTTTTTGGCTTTTTAAAGATAATAACACATCAAATAATAAATTATTTAATTTGATATTCTTTTTTTTACCAAGATAAAGGATAGCTAACACTTCTCGGGCTCGTAAAAGTTCTTTAACAAGGTTTTTTCTATAATTCATAGCAATTGTTAAATCTAAAAGCTCAAATGCACGCTCATAACAGTTATTAACCTCTTTCGTGTCATCTTTAATGAGCCAGTTTTTTGCTCTGTTCAATTCATTACCTATCATTAATATTTGTTGAGTAGGACTAAATTTACTCCACTTTTCGGGATTCAAATCTTTATGAAATTTTAATTTATACATAGTATTGACATTTACACGATTATCAAATTCTCTATAATATTTCTTATCTTATCTCTTATCACTTTACTTTCAACTTCCATTCCCCTATTATCTAATGAGGGACGGATATTAATTAATGCAGTATATTCAATCCAGTTTTCTTTTTCCTTTTCCAGGTAGAGATTAATACCCCATAGGTTTTGGGGGGAAGAGTTATTCTCCAAAAGCAGTTCTTCCAAATCAGCATGGAGCTCACCATCAATAGCGATTATTTGTTTTTCAACATCCGCAACACATTTTATCATTGTGCGGAAATATGTGTTATATTTTTTTAAAATTACTTTTTTGGATGTCGGCTCAGATATTATTTTCATTGTTTTTATACATTTTTATCATTCCGAAGCTTTTTAATCTTTAATTTGTTTGAAGATTACATATTCTTTCTTTAGTCTCGGCGAAGCGTAGCGAAGACGGATTTAGTCTCGGCGTAGCGTAGCGTAGACGGATTCAGTCCCGAATCTTTCATCTTTCATCTTTTTTACTTATCATAAAAATCCAGATACCAATCAATGAAATTTGAAATCCCTTTTTTAATTGAAGTATTTGGGTGATAATTTATTTCCTTTACTAAATTACTAACATCTGCATGTGTCTTTGGAATATCACCAGATTGTAAAGGCATCATATTCTTTTTAGCTTTTTTATTCAGTTTTTTTTCAATCTCCTCAATAAAGTCCATTAAGTTTACGGGTGCATTATTACCAATATTGTATATTTTAAATGGAGATTTTGATGTTCCTGGATTTGGTTTTTTCCCACTCCAATTTTTGTCTGGCTTCGGAATACTTGTGATAACTCGTTTAACACCTTCAATTACATCATCAATATAAGTAAAATCCCTTTCCATTTTGCCATAATTATAAACATTAATCGGTTTGTCTTCCAAAATCCTTTTTGTAAATAGAAAATATGCCATATCAGGTCGTCCCCAGGGACCATACACTGTAAAAAATCTCAAACCTGTAGTTGGCAGATTATACAGATGACTATAACAATGTGCTAATAATTCATTGCTCTTCTTACTTGCTGCGTATAAACTAATAGGATGGTCAACATTATCAGTCGTTGATAGCGGCATCTTTTCATTCAAACCGTATACAGATGAACTGCTTGCATAAACGAGATGCTTGATTTTATAAATTTTACAACATTCTAAAATGTTATAGAATCCAATTATATTACTTTCCAGGTATGCGTCAGGATTTAAAATACTATATCTAACACCTGCTTGGGCAGCTAAATTAACCACATAATTAAAATCATACTTTTCAAATACCTTTAATAGTTTCGGCTTCTCTTTCAAATCTAATCTAATAAAATCAAAATTATTATATTTCTCACTATTTACGATTTCATTATAGTGAATATTCTGGGTTTTAATACCTAATTCTTCTAATCTGCCATATTTTAAGCCGACATCGTAATAATCACTAATATTGTCCAGACCAACAACATCAAAGCTATCGTCTACTAATTTTTTACATAGATGAAAACCAATAAAACCTGCAGCTCCGGTTACTAATATTTTTGAATTTTTCATATGTAAATACCTTGCCACAGAGACACAGAGAACGCAGAGAAAATAAATATAAACTCTCATTCCCAAGCCCTCCCCAATTGAATTGGGGATTGGGAATGCTTACAACGCCATTTTCATACTCCTTTGCCTGCCCTGTGAAATTTCTTCCTATTTCACTGGGGTTAAATCTTTTCCTATTTAATGGGGTGTCCCGACTTGCTTTCGAGACATGTAGGTTTCATATTTCATATTTTTGTCTTTTCGTTAAATTTTATTGTTTGCTAATCTTAGAAATACCTTTTATTTTTTGATTACGCTTAATTGCGTTACACAAACATACGTAAATTTAGATTTAATCTTATTTGTCTTTTTCTTAAAATGGGGCAGTTGCAACATTGATTAGAAAATTTTTGATTTTCAGTAAGAACTTCTCTATGCATTTTTTCTAAAATATAAATTAAAATAATTTACAGTTCTTGGATGATAATTTACTCTTTTTCTATTTGTGTCTTTATAAAAGATTTCAGCTACTTTCTTTATACCAACTAATTCAAACAATTTTTTTACGCTTTTTCCGTTGCCATAATTCAATATTGATTCTACCAATAAATTGAGACTGATATTTTCCTTTGATTCTTCTTTTATCCACCAGAAAAGATGGCTATTTTCTCTGATAAATTTTTTAATTTCAGGGCTATTCATACTTCAAATTAGACTTTATTATTAGTTATACTCACTATCCGTCAGCTGAAGGATATACTACATCTCAACTTCACAGGCGTGGACGCCTATGCTACATCTCACTCACTCCGACTATGTCGGATCTTGCGGATGAACTTTGGTATGATGCTTATGGCATGGCCAGAATATGAACTCTATTCGCTCTTATCAACAATTTAGAATAAGATTTTCCTTCTTTATCATCCCACTTATTAAGTTTTAGATTTCCTTCTATAATAACTGGTGTGCCTTTTTTGCCGTATTCACCGAGTTTTTCTGCTTGTGAGCCCCATACTTCTACATCCACAAAGTTTGTCTCTTGCTGCCATTTCCCATCTTTATCTTGATACGGACGGTTATTTACTACTGTAATTGTAGTAACTTTCGTCTTTTTCTCACCAACTTCTCGTATTTCTGGGTCTCTTACAATGTTCCCGGCTAAAGTTACATTGTTAATGTTTGGTGTTCTTATAGCCATTTTGTTTCTCCTTCCTTTTTTGCTTTAAATGGGTTCTACAAAATAGACATTTTTAGGATTAGCCCCCTGATTTATCAGGGGGAACCTAAAAAAAGAAATACTTAACCGATTCATCGGTTTCTCATAAACTCTTTCTGCAAGCGGGTAAACTGTTGAAACAGTTAAAATATTCTTTTATTTCTTTACCCCACAATAAATTGTGGGGCTAATCCTAATTTATATTTTATCATATTTTGCAGATCTCTTTTTTCCCATTATATTATTTCAATTTAATCTGCTTTAAATATTTTAAGTCATCAAGATCTTTTTCTCTCTTGAGCGTTTCTTTATTTTTTATCAAATTTCCAGCATCAATAAAATACACTTCTAGTATTTCGTTTCCAGTATTAATTTTAACGATTTCTCGTTTTTGCCATGCTTCTTTAAAATTCACTGCTTCTATTTTGCTAATCAGATCTATACGATTTGGAACCACACCAAATTGAAAGATAACATTCTTTTCCATCAACTCATTTTTATCGTGAAGTCCAGGTATATCATTATTCCAGAATTCAAGGAACGTAATGTAGAGTTTATCAACATTTTTCTCAGTCTGATTGTATAGAAAATCAATATCACCTGTAAGTCTAACATGTCCATAATAAATCACAGCCTGACCACCAACAATTAAGTATTCTACCTTATTTTTGTATAACAATGCCATCAGTTCAAGGACATCGGGGGAATAATTATTTTTTCTTATTTCTTTCATGATATTCTCGAACATCCAGCAAATTTGTTCCGTACACCCTTTTTCTTAATTCTTTTGCAGCTTCTAATCTTTGCTGTGGTGTCATGTTTATCTGTTGCTGGATATCCCACTTTTCAGCTTCTTTAAAACTATGGGACTTATGCACAATGCGTTTCATGTAAAATTTTTTATTCTCTACCTAGATTTTCAATAATTTGGTTTATTTTATTTCTAATTTCTGATTTTTCCTTTTTGATTTTTGCTTTTTGCTTTTTTTACTTTATTATTTTGTTACTTTATCATTTCTCCAAATAATTTAGAATATGAACCTTTTCCGCATGCACCAGCAATTTGGAATGAGATTTCCCTTCTTTATCTTCCCACTTATTAAGTTTTAGATTTCCTTCTATAATAACTGGTGTTCCTTTTTTGCCATATTCACCGAGTTTTTCAGCTTGTGAACCCCATACTTCAGCATCTACAAAAGTAGTCTCTTTTTGCCATTTCCCATCTTTATCTTGAAAATTACGGTTATTGGCAACTGTGATTGTTGTTACAGCGGTCTTCTTGTCGCCAATATGTCGGATTTCTGGGTCTCTTACAATGTTCCCGGCTAAAGTTACATTGTTAATGTTTGGTGTTCTTATAGCCATATTATTTCTCCTCTCTTTTTTTGACTTGAATCTTTGATTCTTAATCTTTTACCTTTAATCTTTTACCTTTAATCTTTGGTCTTTAATCTTTCAAGCACTTTAATCTTTTTCCAAAATTTGATATATACTTTCTTTATTCAGAAATTCAATTTCATTATGATTTTCTAAAAAAGGTTTAACATCTTTCTTAACCTTTTCTATATCCAACTCATCTATCTCTTGTTTCAATATTTGTTTCCAATTTCCTTTCTCAATTTCAATTCTCCTTTTACAAGTTTGTTTAATAGCTCTTTTTAGCATTATAAGATTCGGTTTTAAATCTCTAAAATTTGAGAGATACCATAATAAATCGTACCAATCTCTGCCTTTTGTATATTCTCTACATAACAATGCATGAAGTTTTCCTGAAAATAGAGATGGTAAATCATAATGCAAAATATAAAATAAGAAAGTAGAATTATAAAGTGAAAGTTCTTGTTTACTTCCTGAAGGTGGGTTTGTATCAATTTCAAGTTTAATAGAAATCTTCGCATTTTTATGTGGGCTCAAACCATACTCATATAGTAAACCCAGTTAAATATCCCGATATATCGGGATCCCGCAGGGATTTAACAGGGTAAATCTGGGAATCTAAAAAACGCACTATGAACTGTTTTATCTATGCTATATTTTATATCTACCTTGTATCCGGAAAGAACGAGTTCCTTTTTGATTACTTTCAGTATATTCAAAAAGTCATAATTTCTTGATTTCTCTGATATACTAAAATCTAAATTCTCTGAATATCTTCTAAGTTTATAAAGAAATCGTAAGGCAGTTCCCCCTGTAAAAATTACATTTTTATAGATTTTCTTCCTGTAGATAACAAATAATATGTATTTCTGAATATATTCTCGTAATCGGTTTTCATTATCATTTTGTGACAAATTTTTATCTATAATTTCTCTAATGTAATCCTTCATTATAAAGTCTTATATTTATCTAAACATTGGTCTATGTATTCAATTAACATTGTCACAATTTTCTTAACTCTTTTATTATATTTTTGGCTAAAGACTTTCAACCTTTTCTTATCTATGATTTCCAAATTTTGCAGCCTTAAAGAATCAAATTCAGAAAAATGTCCTGTATATGGATAATTTAAATAAAAATAATCTAATATTGCTTTTTCAGGTAGAGCAATAAAAAATTCTTGCTCCTTATCCATCTCTTTCATAAATCCAAAAAATAAATTGTTTTTTATTGAATGATATTCAAATAAGCCCAAGGAATTCTTTATTATGGCTGTTTTCTTTGTAGTAAATAGAAGTATATACTGTAACCTTTTCTGGAATCAAATCATAAAAGCCAAATGCAAACTCCAGGCTTAAGTAAGAAGGAGTAATCAAAAAATTTGTAATGAACAAATAAGGGGGGTTCATTTTTCTATAATTCTTATTGAAAATATATATACCCCTTTTTAATGGTATAAGATGCCCTTTCTTTACCCATTCTCTTACCTGACTCCTTAAATTATGAGGATTTTCAGAGTATAAGTCAAATGTGCTTGAATCAATTACAGAAACCTGATTATATATTTTTAAGAATTCTTCAAATTTCATTTCTCTATATTGATAATTTTATCAATTTATAGAAATATTATACATCTTCAAATGTAAATATAGGATTTCTTCTGATATATTTTCGTAACTCTTCAAATTTCATACTTGTTTGAAAGAGTTAGCTATAAAATTTTATAACTATCTAGTAGAAAGTTTCCTAATTATCGTTGCAACTATTTATTTATTAAATTCTAAATCTCAAGCACCCCTGTACAGTCACTGCGTTCCTTACTGGGCAGGCAAATATTTTACCCCGTGAAATCCCGCAAGGGCGGGACTTCGTATTTCACGGGGCAGGTAAATTCCAATCATGCCAAAGGCATCATGCCTGAGGCAGATCCGCCTCTGGTGGAGATCCTTCGGATAACCAAATATAGAAATTCAAAGTAATTTCGGTCATTTTAATTTGAGATTTTGAAATTATTTGTAATTTGGAAATTGCCCGTCCTCCGTCCCGATTATATCGGGGCTTCGGAGGATGGATAATTTGGTATTTTCTTTAATTGCTAAGTTATTTTGGAAACTTTATACTAGATTCACTCCGATAAGTCGGGGTGCTACTTCTCTGGATAATTTAGAATATGAACTCTATTCGCTCTTATCAGTAATTTAGAATAAGATTTTCCTTCTTTATCTTCCCACTTATTAAGTTTTAGATTTCCTTCCACAAGAACTGGTGTGCCTTTTTTGCCGTATTCTCCGAGTTTTTCTGCTTGTGAGCCCCATACTTCAGCATCAACAAAAGTAGTCTCTTTTTGCCACTTTCCATCTTTATCTTGATATGGACGGTTATTTGCTACTGTAATTGTAGTAACTTTCGTCTTTTTCTTACCAACTTCTCGTATTTCTGGGTCTCTTACAATGTTCCCGGCTAAAGTTACATTGTTAATGTTTGGTGTTTTTATAGCCATTTTTTCTCCTTTCTTTTTTGCTTTAATCTTTAATCTTATTTATCTCGGCGTATCCCGATTTATCGGGAGAAGACGGATACCTTTATATCCCCTATACCTCTTTTTACCTCTTCAACTATATAATCCTTTTGCTCATCGGTTAGTTCAGGATAAATTGGTACAGAAATAACTTCTTTTGCTGCTTTTTCTGATTCGGGTAAATCTCCTTCTTTATACCCAAGATAAGCAAAACATTCTTGTAGATGAAGTGGAACCGGATAGTAAATCGCATTACCAATATTTGATTCCTTGAGATGTTTTTGTAATTTATCACGATCTTTTGTTCGTATTGTGTATTGGTTATAAATCATGCGATTATTCGGCGCAACATAAGGAGTTTCAACAGTATCTTTTCCACTCAAGGCGGATCCGCTTCTGGCGGACAATCTTTCATTATAGTAAGCGGCATTTTTTTGACGACCTTTATGCCATTTTTCTAACAATGGGAATTTAACTAATAAGACTGCTGCTTGAATTGTATCCAATCTGAAATTCCCACCAATTATTTTGTGATAATATTTTGGTTTACTTCCGTGTGCCCGGAGAATTCTTATCTTATTTGCCAATTCCTGGTTATTTGTGGTAACCATTCCGCCATCTCCACAGCAGCCGAGATTTTTACTTGGGAAGAATGAGAAGCAGCCAACATCACCTATTGAACCAGCTCTTTTACCCTCGCCCTGTGGAATACTATTTTTATTATAATTGCTTTTATTCTGCGTAATATTTATTCCACAGGGTAAATATTCTGAACCTATAGCCTGTGCAGCATCTTCAATAACATAGAGATTATATTTTTTTGCAATCTCATTTATTTTGTCCATCTCAGCTGTCTGCCCAAAAAGATGAACAGGAATGATGGCTTTTGTCTTATCAGTAATTTTCTCTTCTATCAAATCAGGATTAATATTATATGTCTTATGGTCAATATCCACAAAAACAGGTTTTGCTCCAACACGATAAATACATCCAGCAGTTGCGAAAAATGTAAAAGGTGTAGTTATAACCTCATCACCATAACCAATTCCTAATGCCATCAATGATACTAATATTGCATCCGTCCCTGAAGATACACCGATTGCGTATTTACATTGGCAGTATTCAGCGATTTTACCTTCCAGTTCTGCTATTTGTGGCCCGTTAATAAATCTTTTTGAATCAAACACATCTTTTATAGCTTTTAATACATCTTCTTTAATCGGCTCATATTGAGCGTTAAGGTCTAACATTGGGACTTTCATATTCACCTCTTATGTTTAGTTTATCTATCCATTTTTCAATATAATTATAATCAATATCTTTTTGGATTGTATATATGAGTCTACTATAAAAAGTCCTTAACCGCGAATGAACGCGAATAAACGCAAATTTTGAATGTGATATTACAAAAATTGCGGGCTACCTAATCCGCTAACTACAGGCGTATTAAGTGTCATAGAAGCCCACAGTTTTAACTGTGGGAAATGTAGAATAAAAATTGATTTTAACCCCTTCAGGGGTTTTTAGAGCGGAGTCATATATAGATTTTACATCATTTCTTTGAATTTCACTACCACCAGAAAGATTTGACCATACAATTTTTAAAATTATTAAATCCTCAACAGTTGGTAACCAAGTATAAATATTAAAAATTTTTACCTTTCTTTTTCGTAAAAAAACAATTTTATTAAATTCATCATCTTGAGGAATCCAGAAATCTACCCAAAACCCACTTAATCTATCTGTAACTTGAAATTGATATCTATGATGAATCGCATCCTTAATACTCTGTTCTGATATCATATATCTATTTATATCAAAAGATTCGTAAAATCTTGAAACATCTTTTTTTGAAAGATTAATTACAAAATCAATATCGTGAGTAGAGCGTGGTTTAGCATAAAAGCTAAGTGCCCAAGAACCAGTTAAATAATATGGAATATTTAATGAATTTAATAATCGAATTATATCATTTAAAAGTTGTTTTTGCGACATATTTTCATTCTTTCTAAAACCAGTTTTTGGATAGCTTCTTCATCCAAATTGGGATGTTGATTTCTTATGCCATCTTTCATAACCTCATAAGTTAGATCAGACAATTGAATAGCTTCTTCAATCCTTTGTTGAGGAGTCATTTTCTTATATATTTCAATCCGATATTGTGGGAGTTTATTGAATTTCATTATATTCTTCAACTTGATTGGAATTTCCATAAACCTCTATTAATCTCTTCCATCTTCTTTTTGCTCGTTGAGATAATTTTAAAAAGCGAAGATTGTCCTGAATTTCCTGTATTCCAAAAAATTGAGCTGTATCTCTCACTCTCCCGTATTCTAAAAATCTTGCCATAATCCAAAAGAAAGTATTTCTATCATTTTTTTGTTGGGCTTCATTGATGACTTTTTCAATTTTTTCCTGACTTGTTAACTCGGGATAATCCCAAAATACAGCTTTAAGATAATTTTGCTTCACTTTTAAATTTTATATTTTATATTTTAAATTTTTTCCGGTTGCCCATTATTTTCTAAAGACTTTTGAGCGGCAACAAGAACTTTAAGAACATCAACACCATTCTGCCCATCAGTCAAAGGTTTTTTATGATTAATTATACAATCAATAAAATGGCTATCCTCCCTTTTTAATGGTTCACCAAGATTGATTTTCGGAATAGTTATATCGCCATCGTGAAGAATAAGAGACTCAGCAAAGGAATCATAAGTTACATGAGATGCATCCACACCTTTGTCGTAGATTCTGATTTTCTCCCGTATTTCCATATCATCAAATGTAACCATTTTCTCAGTTCCAACGATTGTGAATTTCCTTGTCTTATGTGGGTCAAGCCAGCTGACCTGTCCGTGACCAAAAGCTCCATTGTCAAAATATATGGTGAAAAAAACTACATCTTGAATTGAATTCTTTTTTTGCAAAAAAGTCTGACCGGTTGCAGATACCCGAAGTGGTTTTGCACTTATTAAATGAAGCATAATAGAGATATCATGCGGAGCAAAACTCCAGAGTGCATTTTCTGTTGAACGAACCTTTCCGAGATTTACTCTTTGAGAATAAATATAAAGCACATCACCAATTTTTTTATCATCAACTAAATTTTTTAAATAATCAACAGCAGAATGATAAAGAAGAAGATGACCAACCATTAAAATTAATTTATTTTGATTTGCTAAATCAACCAATTCTTCAGCTTCATTAATGTTCAAAGTGATAGGTTTTTCAACAAAGCAGTGCTTTCCCGCAATAAGTGCATTCTTTGCAATTTCATAATGGGTTTCTGCGCTGGTTGCTACAACCACAGCATTGATATCAGGATTACTAATAATCTTTTTATAATCATTTTCCGTATTAATATCTGGAAATTGTTTTTTTACTCTTTTGAGATTTTTTGAAATTAGATCACATACACAAACAAGTTCACAATTTTTTAATGAATAAAAAGTTCTTACATGATTAAAGCCCCATGAGCCAGAGCCGATGACAGCAATCTTTGGTTTTGTCATTGTTCAATTCCTTCTTTTAATCTATTTATAATCTCCTCAGCAGATTTCATTATTTGTTCTATTTCTTTTTTTGAATAAACAGTAATAGGACCTGGAGGATATCTATCTTCATAATAGAATGCTGTTAACTCTCTTCCAAAATCAAGATATTTTTGAAAGCCAATATCAAAGCCTATTGCTTTGGTTATAAGAGTTTCAAGGTCATGAAGTTTCCTTAATTCCCACCCTTTATTAATAAGATATCCCTTCAAGTATTTTTCAACAGACTGATGAATATGAAAGAGGGCAGCATCAAGATATTCTTCATATGAAAGGATGATTTTGGCAACTTCTAACTCGCTTGCGCCTCTTTCAAACCATTCTTTAACTACTTTGCCTTTCATATAACACTACACCTTTTTGGATTATTTCTTTCACAAAATCATCTCCTATACGAAGTCGTTCTTTTAACTCATCAGGAGTATATACCAATGGAGACACAGATATTTCCAGATCTGGATTATAGATAATTCTTTTTACCCAAACGAATCTATCAGCTCGCTTTTTATCGGTATCTTTCAATATCAGTAAGTCTATATCACTATTCTGGGTTGGATTTCCATAGGCATAGGAACCAAATAAGATTATTTTAATAGGCTTATAATCGTTTTTCAATTTTTTAACAATTTCAGATAATATCTGTTTTATTTCTTTATTCATATCTCGTAAACCAACATAGAAATACTCATTAGGCACACTTCGTCCCCGTCAGTTGCAATTTTTATTTTTCGCAACTGATTAGTATTATGCAAATTACATAATTTATTAAATAAAATTTAGACTAAATAGATATCCCGAGTATCAATTTCAACAGCAACAGCTTGTTTGATTAATTCAAGGTTAATAACAAATTTGTATCGCCCCTTGCAATGTGATATTTTTCCTTCAAAACCTTTAAAAGGACCTCTTATAATTTTAACCCTTTTTCCTTTTTTTAGAAAAGAATATGGAAGTAAATTAGCACCTTTTTCTCTTATATTATATATTTGTTGTAATTCACTGATAAATTTTTCCTGATTGAATGCTTCTATGAATTTACATATATGACCTGTATAGTATAAATCTTTTTTAGATTTAGAATCACATCTACAAAAGATATAGCCTGAAAATAATGGTTTTTTGAAAATAATAACTCTGTTTTTATAATGTCTAATACTATCCTGCAAAGGCAAATAATATGAAATACCGTAATCAAGACAACTTCTTGCAACTTTTTTCTCGTGACGAGATTTGGTATAAATTGCATACCATTTTGTTCCATCATTTGGAATATCCAAATCACCATAAATTTCAGCAACTTCAGAATTAGTATTCATGTTACTTAGCCCTTTTTAGTAATTAAATCAGACTAAATATTTATTTATTTCTTTTATCTTGTCAACTTTTTCCCAGGTAAAAGTCTCTTCTGTTCTACCAAAATGGCCGTAAGCTGCTGCTTTTTTGTAAATTGGTCTTTTTAGATTCAAATATTCAATAATTTCAGCGGGTTTGAGCGGAAAGACTTTTCTGACGATTCTTACTAATTCTTCGTCAGATATTTTTCCAGTTCCAAAAGTATCTATAGTGATGCTCACAGGTTCTGGCACTCCAATAGCATAAGCAAGTTGCAGTTCGCATTCTGTGGCAAGATTGGCAGCAACTATATTTTTCGCAATATATCGTGCCATATAGGAAGCACTTCTGTCAACTTTAGACGGGTCTTTCCCGGAGAAACATCCACCTCCATGGCTCCCCTTCCCTCCATAAGTGTCTACAATTATCTTCCTACCTGTCAAGCCAGTATCCCCCATCGGTCCACCAATCACAAATCTGCCAGTTGGATTAATATGAATTTTAATGCCTTCGCTCCACAAGTCTGAAGATATTACATGTTTGATAACTTGCTTTAATATATCATTTCTCAGTTGTTCAATTTCTATATTAGGTGAGTGATGAGCAGATATTACAATATCAACAATCCTTTGTGGAATACCATTTTCATATTCTATAGATACTTGTGATTTTCCATCAGGTTTTAAGTAGTTTAGTATTCCTTTTTTCCTAACTTCAGCTAATCTTAGAACCAATTTATGAGCAAGCGTAATTGGCAAAGGCATAAGTTCTGGAGTCTCATTGCAGGCATAACCAAACATCATACCCTGGTCACCTGCTCCCTGCTCATGCGTTTCAGTTTTGTTAACCCCTAATGCTATATCTGGTGATTGCTGGTTAATTGCAATTAACACCGCAGTTGTCCGATAATCAAATCCTAACTCTGGTTCAGTATAACCAATTTCTTTAACAGTTTCTCTTACAATTTTAGGAATATCAACATAGCATTTTGTTGTGATTTCTCCACCAACTAACACCAATCCTGTTGTAACAAATGTCTCACAGGCAACTCTGCCTTCGGAGTCACATCGCAAAACTTCATCTAAAATTGCATCAGAAATCTGGTCAGCAATTTTATCAGGATGTCCTTCGGTTACAGATTCTGAAGTAAATATGTGCTTACTCAAATTCATTTTTTCGCTCCTTAATCCTATTAAATTTTTTTTTCAAGTTTCTGTAATACTCTATTTTATTCTATTGAACCTTGCCTTTTAATATGTAAATAGCACACAGATTACACTGATTGAACTGATTTAAGCAGATTATTATAATTACTTTTTTTTAATATGCGGACCTTATTATTATTTTCATACTCTTTTGCCTGCCCCGCCTGCCCTGTTTACCCTATGAAATCTTATTTTTGTTATTTCATTGGGGTGAAATCTTTATTTATTTCACTGGGGTTAAATCCTTTCTTATTTAATGGAGTGTCACGTCTCCTCTCCGCATCTGCGCGGATAATTGGAGATTCGGGATATACAGGATTAATGTCAAATATTGTGCCAAAATATTGATTTAATCAAAGGTCTTTTATAAAGCGATTCTTTGAATAAACAAATAATTGATGTTGCAATTTCGACACAATAATTTCTAAAATGTGTTTCAAATGTGCCACAAATCCCAAATTACAATTCATAAATGTAAACTAACGAAGATATTATATTATAAAGAAAGCATTCAAAAAATAGAATTATTTATACTCATTTTTGATAAGAGATTTGGACTTAAAATGACCTTACATTTTATGTTCCAATTGACCAGGAGGCTAAATACTTCTTCTGCTCTTTTGTCAGCTCATCTATCTTTATATTCATAGAATCAAGTTTAAGTTCAGCAATATAGTCATCAATATCTTTAGGAACAGGCATTACTTTAATTGGTAATTTCTCTCCATTTTTGAATTTTTTAACAAAATATTCAGCAACTAAAGATTGATTAGCAAAGCTCATATCCATAACAGCAGCAGGATGCCCATTTGCAGCAGCCAGATTTATCAATCTTCCTTCTGCTAAGACATAAATACTTTTCCCATCAATTTTGTATTCATCAACAAATTCACGCACTTTTTTCTTGCTCTCACAAATCTTATTTAATTCTTTTAGATTTATTTCTACATCAAAATGACCTGAGTTACAGATGATAGCTCCATTCCTCATTTTCTTTATGTGAGGAATATCAATGACATTTATGTCACCAGTAAGGGTTACAAAAAGGTCGCCGAGAGGAGCGGCATCAATCATTTTCATCACGCGGAAACCATCCAGCGCAGCTTCAATTGCTTTTAAGTGGTCAACTTCTGTGATGATAACATTTGCACCCATACCTTTAGCTCGCATTGCAAAGCCTCTTCCACACCAGCCATAACCAGCAACCACAACAGTAGAACCGGCAATAAGCATATCAGTAGCTCTTATAATACCATCAATTGTACTTTGTCCAGTGCCATAACGGTTATCAAAAAAATGTTTTGTTTTTGCATCATTTACTGCAATAATTGGATATTTCAAAGCACCATCATTATGCATACTATGAAGTCTAATTATACCTGTAGTGGTTTCCTCACTACCACCAATTACATTTTTGCATTTTTCAGGATATTTTGAATGAATTGTTGAAATCAAATCACAACCATCATCTTGTGTAATCTGTGGATTAAATTCCAATACGCTGTCAATATGCTCATAATAAGTTTTATTGTCCTCACCAGTGATTGCATAAACATCAATATCAAAATATTTAACAAGAGCAGCAGCAACATCATCTTGAGTAGAAAGTGGATTAGAAGCACAAAGTCTGACTTTAGCTCCGCCTGCTTTTAAAGTCCGCATCAAATTAGCGGTCTCGGTAGTTACATGTAAGCAGCTTCCAATTCTAATATTTTCCAGAGGTTTTTCTCTTTCAAATCTTGCGCGGATTTTTCGTAATACGGGCATATTTTTTTCAGCCCATTGGATTCTTTCTAATCCTTTTTTAGCCATACTTAAATCTTTTATATCATACATAGATTTTCATCCTATCTTATTTATTTGTTTTATTAATCTTCAAAATTTATAGAAAAATAGCTAAACTGATATTTCAGCCAGCTATTTCTACAACAATAAAAGGAATTATTTATCTTCCCTGGATTATAAATTTCTTGCCTTTTTTTGCACAACAATTCGTATTCTATGACCACGACGCTCTATGCGCTGCTCTTCTTCACCTTTTTTTGAGGGATTGTCCTCTTTCTTTTTCATGGGATTAAATACATCATCTACCTCATCAGAATCATATTCTAATATTGTAGATTCAGGAGTTAATATTCTAAAAACTGGTAAATCAAGCCTGAATGACAAATCAGGTATGGATTCAACTTCATTAGAAAAGTATATTGTTGGCAGAAATAAAAAACCAACTATTATAATAATTATTTTTTTTCTCATTTTTTCACTTTTCCATTGAAAAAAGTATACTAAACTTGTCTCTTAAAATTTTAATGTCAAGCAAAAATTAATTCTTTTTAATTTACGAAAACGAATATATAGAAAACAATAAGTTAAGAATTTTATTTTTTCTTGACATTATACATTCATATGTTTTATAAAAAATTTCACATGACTCTCATAAATAATATTTTTTTATGAAACATCCCTGAAACACATTTCTATTTACTTAGAATAACTATCCAATTATTTCTGTTAAAATACTCATCCTGCAATTTCTTGAAATTTTTATATTCAGAAGCGTTCACCTTTTTATTTTTGATGATAAAATTTGAACTATAGGTGATTTTATTATTTGCCTTCCTGGATTCAATCTCAAATTCTGCATATTCATTATCTTTTGACTCAGAATTCGGTAAATACTCTATTTTTAATACTTCTGGAATTTCTATTTTTGCAGAATAGGAGTATATTCTCTTTGAGTAAAGTTCAAGGTCATAATTTCTTTTCCTTATAGATGAAAAATTTCCTATATTGGCACCATAGATGGATAATTGAGGAATGCTAAAGCGAACTTTATTCCCTTGAAATGTAGCATAGTTTGGTGATTCAAATACAACTTCTACATTCATGTCTTTAGTCAAGTCCTCTGGATTTATGAAATCATAGGAGATAAGTTTTGAACCACCTCTTATATTGTTTACAACACTCTTAAAGAAAATATCCTGCTCATCCTTATTCTTATGCTTCAGTTGATTTCTTACATTATAATCGCAAAAGCCTGTGGCTTTAAGTTCAAATGTACCTTTTAGATTTCCTTGCTCGTCAATTTCAGCATTTAAAGTAACTTGAGCTTTGCTTTCCTTCTCATCCAGAACAGGAATCTCTACAAACCTGGCTGTGTCCTCTTTTATAATCAGCCCATCTTTACCCTGATATGAGTCAGGTATCCAGCCATATTTATCAAACTGGCCCATTGGTGAGACAAATTGGACGCATCCTTCATCTTCTATAACAACAAGCATACTGTTGAATTGTGATGGTACTGCAAGAGAATTATCCATATCCAGTAATATAGAACGACTGAGTCCTACTATTGAGAAATATCCCCATCCTGGTGTATTAACAAGAACAGGATACGCATTTACTCCAATCGTTTTAAGAAGTGAAACCAGAAGCACTGCTTTATCCTGTGGGTCGCCATACTTATTTTCTAATACCTTTTTTGCCTTATTGGGTTGATATCCACTATCGCCAAAAGAGAGATAAACACTTCTTATCTTCTGTTTCACAAATAAGACGATATTTTCTATCTGTTCCTCTCGTGTATTTTCACCAAGTTCTTCTACTATTTTTCTTATATTTCTGTCTACTTTTACGGATTTATAAAATTTCTCGCTGTACCATTTGCAAAAATCCTCCAAGGAGTCATAGAAGGTGAAAAGCAGTTTTGACGCTATTTCAGAAATAGGTGGCATATTAGGTTCTGAGTTAATCATAGGAATATCTTTCAGAGCAAATGTATAGGAAATCATATCATCAGGTAAATGCTTAACGATAGGCTCAATATCGTTACCGATAAATTCCTGATGAAATTTGTTTTCCTCGCTCAGAGGAAAAACTATTGTAAAGACTTTCCTCTTTATCGGCTCTGTTCCTTGAAATAGAACATCACCAAAAAGAGGATGCTGTGTAGGTTTTTTAGATGAGACTTTGTAGTGATATTCTATAATAACATCTGGTTCAAGAGCAGAAAACGAGACAACTTTCATCAGAACATTCGTATATTGTGTGGCGAATCCAACCTCTGGAGCACTTACATCAGAGATAGCATCTTTCGCTGCTTGCACGATTTTTCCAGATGGAAGTATTGTTTGTGCTGTTATAACCTTGAAATCTTGAGATTTTTTATCATATCTTGTTTTTATATCACCAAATACTTCTCTACCTCTTTTTTCTAATATTTTGATACGGAGAAATCTCTCCTTTGTAACCTTCATATCTCTATCTAAAGTAATAGCAGTACTATCAAGAAGCACCGCGCCAGAAGCGTTTGGATATTCCTGTGCTACGGAAAATTTTGGAAACAATGCTATCAGCAAATAAACTATCAAAATATACTTTTTCATAATATCACCTCATCATTATAATTATGGAGCAGGCGAGTCTCTCGCCTACCAGTTCCCGATACATCGGGAATAATCCTGTATTTACTCATTTAAACACCTGATGTTAGATCACTAAGCGATCTAATTGGGGGCTACTCCAACGCCATATAAACATCACTGGACTATCTTTTTAAGAACTACTTCCTGACCGCTCTTTTGTGCCATCTCGTCAAAAATAGATTTCATTACTTTATATTGTTCTGGTGAAAAGATGAAATCATTCATAACCGATTCTGAATAGTGAAAAATATATCCATCTTTAAATTCATAATTATTTTCTCCCTTGAAAAAATCTACATTTTTTTCAAAATTTTCAGGAAGTGTTTCCACATCATATCCTTCAGGAATGTATATCTTTTCTTCTACTACAGTTTTAATGGTTGTATATAGATAGAGCGGATACTTTCTCTCTTCCAATGCAAATGGATTTCCCCCTCCACCAATTGAAATATTACCAGCTCCTCCACCAGACAAAGGGGTTTTGAAGGAAAAAGTTTCTCCCAAATTTAAACCATACTTTTCAGCACTGAAAATCAATGTAATTTCTAATGGTTGATAAAGGTCTTTTGGGTCACTGAAATAGAAGGTGTCAATAACTGCACCTGCTACTATACTTGTTACAATTGTTTGAAATATCTGGTTCAATTGCTCGGGTGGAAGCATGGTAAGTATACTTCTAAAGGACATATCCATAAGACCTGATAACTTCCAGGTCAGGGTTTCATTCAGATTTCCATTTTCGTCTAAGTGCCCTTCTGCTTCCATAGAGAAGAAGTTTTTCTCTGCCGGTACTTTTGGAGTATATTCCAAATCCTCACCATCTTCGTCACAAACTAATACGGCTTTTTCTTGTTCAATTGATAGCAAGAATTCTCTTGTATTCTCAGCAGTTGGGTCAATATATAGAAAACTTCCATCTTTTTCTCTTGCTGCTGTTATGGCGTGATTAAACTGGTCAACTGGAATATCCCTTTCAATATTTAGCATCGGGTTAGTTAATACAGTATATGCTTCAAATCCTGCTTTTCTTAGCATTGCTGCAAGAAGACAAGCTTTATCTCTGCATACACCGTATTTATCTCTAAATGTCTTTGTTGCTGGAAAGGGCTCGTAACCCCCTTTTTTACCTGACATCTTGGTTCCGACATATCTGTTATTCTGGGAAACATAGTAATACAACGCTCTGATGCTATCCTCCCTCGTCTCCTTACCAACAAGCAAGCTGTCTATCACTACATCCATAGTATCGTTTGTGGCAAACTTGTCTTTACATAAATCCCAATACCACTTTGACCACACTTTCCAGGAAGGCACAGAAGTAATAAGGAGTTTTTTACAAACATCAGGAGTAGGTGGCATCATTGGTTCTTCAACTATACCGGGAATATTTTGAGCATACCATTTATAAATGGTTTTAGCTTTCTTTTTACTTTCCTGGAATTTTACTGCTTTGTCTTCATCATTTTTTACTTTCCAGTCCAAAGGAATTGGTGAAGCTACTGAATAGACTTTTCGGATTATTGGATTATTCCCTTCAAAAAGAATATAAGTGTCAAAATTATTTTCCATAGGTGGGTTCTGCATTATGTCCTTTACTACATACTCAACGCTTGAGCCTTCTTCAACATTAGGAAAGATAATCTTTTTCATTCTAACATTTGGCAGGAAGAATTTACCAAAGGCGGGGATTTTTACATCTTTAATATCGTCTTTTGGAACATTCATAACCTTTCCATCAGGACTAATTACTCTTGCCATTTCTACGATTACAGTATCGTATAAAGTAAAATAGCCAAAGGTCGCTTCTGAATACCAGGCTTTCCCTTTCATCGTCAGGATTTTGACAAGTTTATGCTGTGTTGATACATACCTGCCAGATGGTTCAAGGTCTATCCCTGTGCTGTCAATTACCACAACTGCGTTAGCTGTCTCATAGCTTTCTCTGTTTATATTCTGAAGAAAAGAATAGTTAATTCGTTTTGCACAACTAAAAAGCAAAACTGAAATTGCCAGTACTAACAGTGTTTTTTTCATCACATCCTCCATTATTTTTTTAGCCACACTTATCCGCTATCCGCCACTGGCGGAAACATTCACGAACTATCACTAACTTTTTTATAATAATTCAATTTTATTTCGTAGGAATTTGCTTTAATTCGTGGTTTATTTTATTCTTTTAATTTCCACATCCTGGTTAACATAAGTTGGGACTTCCATATTGCCCATTGGAGAGCCTTCTATTTTTGACTTTCCTTCCAAAGCAGCATGAATTTTAGCCGATGAGACAAAGCCATCTTCCAATGAGCAGATAATCTTTCCTTTTGTAGTTCCGCTCATTTCCGTCTTAATTTTCATTCCTTTTTGGTCAATAGATTTATCAACAGATATTTCTGATTTTGTTGTGATAACTGCAATTTCTTTTCCCTCTTTATCCTGCTGGAATCCTGTTAAAGTGTATGTAGAATGAATGTATTGCCCTTCTTCTTGAAAATCTTTTTCCCATGTGTTGTCAATATTCACTTGTTTATCTGGAAGGAAGCAATAAAGCGTCCTAATATAACTTTCAATCTCTGAGCCTGTATCCTGGGACTCTAATTCTTTATCACCTTCTACATTTAAAATCTTGCCGTTTTTTAAGAGTGTCACGCTGAAAGATTTTCCGTTAAGCTTATCCATATCAGGTATAGATTTCATAGCTCCCTGAACTCTTATTGTTCCTTCTGCTTTGTCAATAGTGGTTTTTAGAAAAACTGTATCATCTTTAACCTTTTCAACTTCATTTGAAATGTCAAAACCCATTGTAATATTCTGGTCTTGAGTATTGCCCTGAATAACCATTGTGTTTGTCATAGTTTCTGTTATCTTGTATTTAACAATCGTGCCTTCTTTGAATGTCTGGTTAAGTAAAACAGGACCTTTTTTTATAATTACATTCTTTGCACAACCAAAAACAATAAATAGAGTTGCCAGAAATACTATATGTTTTCTAAGCATAAGTCCTCCTGAGAAATTTTATCTTCTTTTAAGACGCTTTAAATATTGTGTAAAGTTCCTTATCATAACAAATAAAAAAAATTCGGGAACTATGTCCCGAATTTTTATTAATAAAACCTTAATATCTAAATTTTTCGTTGTTGTAACATACTATCTAACTAACAACATCTTCTTAATATCGCTAAATTTATCAGTTTGAATTTTGTAGAAGTATATTCCGCTTACTAAATCCTTACCGCTGTTATCTTTACCATTCCAGATAACATTATAAGAACCCGCAGATTTATTCTCACCAACTAATGTTTTTACCAGTTCACCTTTAATATTATAGATTTTTAGAGAAACATTGCTATTTTGTGGAAGTAAGTATTGGATTTTAGTTGTCCCGATTTTATCGGGATTAAATGGATTGGGAATGTTTTGATTCAAAACATATTTCTCGGGAATTTCAGGCTGAGGATTATCTGTTCCAAAGCTTGTGCTAAGAATGGATATTGCAACATTTTCCATTATTTCTTCTTCATTCCATCTTAAACTCTGTAGTAAAACAAAAGTTGAATCATTCTCACCAAAATCTTCACTAACTGTAAACCAAATATTTGCAAAAAGACCTTCTTCATCATTGGGTATTACACTCGCTCCGCTAATTTTAATCTCACCAGTCTCATTGTTGTTTTCAATTGTGAAGTTACTTAACAATTCTGACCAGATAATGTCAGTATATGTCAAATGTTCAGAATTAAATAAGATTTCCGCTTCAAAGGAGAAAATATTATCACTATTTTCTAATATCAATGGAATAGATATTGGAGCTCCTGCTTGAACCTGCTGATCCTCCATAGTAATATCACCAGTGGCTATGAAACTCGTGCCAGTAGGATAAGGCAAAGTGTCTATAATTCCTACGCCATACTGTAAAATCAAAGTTGCATCCAATGCAGATACAGTTGAATCCAGACTGACATCTGCATTCACCAATTGCAATTCATTTAATTCAATGTAACCGACAAGATATTGTAAAATCATTGAAGCATCATACGCCTGAATCTGACCATTTAAGTCCACATCTCCATACATTGGAGTTAGAATACTGATTCCTCCTGATGTCATTTCAACAGAAATATCACCTGTATCAAAGATCGCATCTTCAAGAGTAATGGGAATGAAGTTAGACGCTGTATCTGGCATAGCAAATTTCAACCAGAAAAGCACACCTTCACCAGAAATTGTTTCTGCACCAGCAAGCCAGATAATATTCAAACTATCTGTTTCATGATACTCATACATCCAACCTGCATCTCCAATCAAACTGGAATCTGTTACGATTTCTATAAAATTTAAGAATCCTAAATATCCACCAATATAGATTTCAGCAGAATTGAAAGTGGAATCAGCAGGAAATTGCACATTTATTGGCACCAGAACAGTATCACCAGGCCAGGCATATTCAGTTGGTATTTCAAGATATATATGTTCGGTGAGTCCATACTCATAACATCCCATATCAATAATTGCTATTCCATCTCCATCTCCGTCAAATACTCTGGGATTACCATCTAAATCAAAAGGGTATAAATTCATACCAGTAGTATCCGGTATGCCAGTATCAATACAAGGAGAGTTTTCCTGAAAATGAAAATCATAATTAAATATATCTACAAATAATGGATTTTCACTTATACATCCAATACCAGCATTACAATTATAATAATTTCCAAGTTCATTATCCCATACATCAGAATATTGTATTACTAAAGTGCCATAATGTATATAAACACCATAGTAACTATTAGATGCAATTATATTATTAATTAATTCAGTATAAGTGCCACGAAGGGAAATCCCGCCATCTGATGGGGATGTATTACCATATATAATATTATTTCGAATTATTGGGCTTCCACTAATTGCACAGTGAATACCACCTCCAAATGAATCAGAATGATTATCATATATTAGGTTGTTTTCAATAACAGGACTTGCGTAATAGAGACCTATTCCGCCACCACAACTGGCATAAGCATCAATAGCCTGGTTATTTCTAATTATATTATTTCTTATAATGACAGGTAAAGGTGAATCATCTGTATGATGGCAAAATATTCCACCTCCACCTCCAACAGTGTGGGTATATGCAATATTATCTTCAATTATATTATTCTGTATAATAGCATTACAATAATGTGCACACACTATTCCTCCACCTCCACCATTTCCACCACCTGCACCAGCTGTACAACTTTTAATAATATTATTCTGAATGGTTGGAGAAGCATTCCAGCAATCAATCCCTCCACCCCATGATTCTCCTCTTGCATTTCTTATGGTAAAACCCTCAATAATATCAGAATTATTCTGATAGGTATTGCTTAAAAGGAATCCTCTCCCGTCATTTTCACAATCAATAATACAGTTTTCTGGACCATTTTCTGATTTTACTATTAGATGTTTGACATTCCCATCCCATGTAAGATCTTTGTTATTGACACCTGTATAGATTCCATCCGCCACTAATACAGTATCTCCATTAGTTGCAGCATTAATACCTTCTTGAATTGTTAGATAATCACCTCCTCCATTAACATCTACATGAATGGTTTCTGCATTTAACATCCACCAGCTGGTGGACAGAATGCAAATAACCAAAAGGTTGATAATTTTGGATTTCATATTATACCTTCCTCTCTTTAGATTAGTATTAAATAGATATTTTTAATTTTATTTTGTCAAGTTTTTTATTGGATTAATTAAATATCAAAATAATTGACACAAAAATTGAAATATAACTCCATACATAAAAATTTTAATATCTATTGATGTAATTATGAATATTTTAATAACTGGTGGAACAGGATTTATTGGTGGTAAATTAATTGAAAGGTTAATCAAAGAGAATAAATTTAATATTACTTTATTAACAAGACCATCAACAAAAGAAAGTAAATACTCTCATCTAAAAAATTTTGTAAATATAAAAATAGTTAATATTGAGAACTATTCAGAAATAAAAAATGTTTTTAATCAAAATTTTGATTGTGTTTATCATATTGCTGCAATAAGAGGCAGCGGATATGGAACAAAAGAGGAGTATATAAAATCAAATGTTAATTATACTAAATTTTTGGCTGAAGAAACTCTGAAACAGAATGGAAAATTTATTTTTTGCTCATCTGTAGGAGTTTTTGGCACAATTCCAAAGGAACTACCTCCCACAGAAGCAACGGAAAGAGTTGGAGACAATTATTATCATTTATCTAAAATAATTGCTGAGGATGAGCTTCAAAAAATGAGAGAAGATGGACTGAATCTTATAATTATTCGTCCAACTATTACCTATGGTATCGGTGATTTCGGATTTCCATTTTCCCTGATAAAAATGGTTGATAAAGGAATTTTTTTTAGATGCAGAAATACAAAAATTCATTTGGTAGATGTGAATTATTTAGCCGAAGCTTTTATAAAAGCTGCAACGCTTGACCTAAAAAATGGCTCAGCTTATAATGTTGTTGATAAAAATCCTGTTGAAATTTGTGATTTGATAAATTTTATCTCACAGAAATTGAAGGGAAGAAATTGTCCTAAAATTAAAACCCTCCCCAAAATTGTCTTTAGAATTGGCAAGAAATTTTCTGATTTGTTAAGAAATGAGGCTTGGAAAACCCGATTTGAACTAATCTCGAAAAATTGGTTCTATGATTCAAGAACTGCAGAAAATAACTTAAAAATTATTCCAAAAGAAACAATTCCTAATTTTGAGTATGTTATTAATTGGTATAAAAGGTTGGAAGGTTGGAAGGTTGGAAAATTAAAATGTTAGTGTTTACCCAGTGAAATAAAAGCGTATAGAAATGATAAGCAATTATAATAACAGAATATTTCACAGGGTGAAGTTCGTGTTGGTTCGTGGCTAAAAAGATGAATTTAAAAAAAGATTTTGATGAAGGACTGGGAACTGTCTACGAAAGATTTCTAATAAATTACATCTTTGACAGATTGATAAAACAATTTGAAATCAAAGAAGTTCTGGAATATCCAATTTATGGAATGACAGGAGTTGATGGAATCAATTCTGTTCATCTGGCAAAAAAAGGAATAAATATTACACTTGTTGATTTTGATAAAGAAAGACTGGAAAAAGTTACAAATTATTGGAAAACTCTGAAACTTGAAAACAAATTACAAATTTTTCTCGCTGACAATAAAAAGATTGCTGATTTGCCTTTTCAAAACAACTCTTTTGACCTCGTTTGGAATTTTGCAGCTTTGTGGTTTTTCAAAGATGCAGATAAAATTATTAATAAAATGATAGATTTATCACGAAATTTAGTCTTTATCTCTATAAATAACAAATGGCAATTAGCATATTCTTTAAGAAAATATGTGCTTGATAAGCAATTTTTCAAAAAGAATGATATTTTTACTGAATGGCTTCGCATCTCAAAAATCAAGAGGATATTAAAAAATAGAGGATTAACAATTATTGAAGATGGGGTTTTTGATACTCCACCCTGGCCTGATACATGCCTGCCTATCAATGAAATTAAAAGAAAATTAGGATTTAAAGTTAAGGAAAATCAGGATGATGGCTGGCTCTGGTCAATGATGGCATATTATGCTGGTGAAGATGATGAACTTGAAGAGAGGTGTAAAAAATTTATGTTTATTGAGAATCTACCGATTTGGTGGAGACTAAAGCAATTCTGGTCACATCATCGCTATGTTATTGCAAAGAAAAAATAAAATCAGGAAAATTTATATGTCAAAAAAATATTATGAAGATTATTGGAAGTTGAATAAAATTGAACCAGGATCTCACCTCCCTTGGAAAAAGGAAATTTTAGGATCATTAAAATTATTTGGGAATAATTTCTTGGATGTTGGTTGTGGTGATGGATATATAGCATCTCAATTTGTTAATAAATTTAAAACTTATGGCATAGATATATCAGAAGTTGCATTAAAAGAAGCTAACACTAAAGGAATTATTACTCAACAATTAGATGCAAATAAGATAGAATTACTTTTTGAAGATGAATTTTTTGATAATATTTCTTGTCTTGATGTTTTAGAACATATAATAGATCCTATCGCCTTTACAAAAGAAATCTATAGAATTTTAAAAAAGGATGGTATTTTTATCGTTAGTGTTCCCAATATTTTAAACATTATTAATAGAATCCACTTTTTTTTTGGCAATTTTGTTGATGTAATGGATGTCGCACATAAAAATAATGAATTGTTTTCAGAGCATATTAAAATGTTTTCTAAAGATAAACTGGAAAAATTATTGGAAGGAGCAAATTTCGAAGTTACAAAAAGGTACTTCTATTTTCCTAAAAAATTTAATGAATCAAAATGGAGGCGATTTCAAATAATTGGAGACATTTTTAATATATTTAAAATCCCTTGCATTATACCAAGTCTTTTTGCATTAGGCTTCTTATATGTATGTAAAAAGTAAATTAAAAAATTATGAATTCATTTATTAAAAAGAATATAAATTTCATTATAGGAATTCTTATCGGTATAGTTTGCTTGATTCTATGGTTTATTATAATTGATTTTGATGAATTTTTAAAATACTTTCATAAATTTGATTTGAAATTTGCCCTTTTGTTCTCATTCTTCTATATATTAGCATATTTTTTAAGAAGCTTGCGATGGAAGATTATACTTAGCTCTATTTATAACATGAAAGTTCTTGAAAGTTTCAGAATTTTTATGGCCGGGATGTTGCTTAACTATTTAATTCCAATTCGGGCTGGAGAATTAGCAAAGTCTTTTATTTTAAAGAAAAATAAAGGAATAGGTATTGCAAAGACTCTGCCTTCCATTTTTATTGATAAAATGACCGATCTGTTTCCAATAATGATTATTCTCGTTCTAATACCTCTTATTACTGTTCAATTAAACGGAACACTATACACGATTATTTTTCTTCTTTTATTTATTTATATCGCATTCTTAGGTTTTCTCTTCTTTGCTGTAAATCATAAGCATATTGCACTAAAATTTACTGATAAACTTTTATTTATCTTCCCCAAAAAATATAAAAACCGTTTAGAATTTTTCTTTTTTAATTTCGTAGAGGGTATGTCTGTAATGAAAGGACGTATCAAAGATTATGTAATTGTTTATGTGTTAACTGTTCTCGCGGTTCTTTCAGAATCTTTGTATATTTATACTGTTTTTTATTCATTTGGAGCAAGCAATACTACATATTTGAGAATTATGTTCGGTTATACTTTAATGAATTTGACTTATATATTGCCAACACCGCCTGTCCAAATTGGCTCAAATCAATTTCTGTGGGTTCTAATTTTTTCGTTTGCTTTAGGAATAGATAAAAATTTGACGGGTGCAGCAGTTGTTTTCTCTCATTTTTTAACATCTATCTGGATATTTCTTATTGGAGGAATATCCTTTTCTGTTATTGGAGTAAAAATTAAGGAAGCATTTCGGCAATCCCATCCACAAAAAAAGTAGAACTGTACCAATGACAAAATTTTTGTAATTATTCAATTTTAATAAACCGGAAACCAATATTATGCTCTTAATGGAGTAAAAATGAGAAATTTCTACTTAACTGTTTTATTTATTACATTTTTTCTACTTATCTCTAATTATCTATTAGCCCAAGAAATTTCATTCACCGCCCAAGATAACCCAAATGATGATGGAAGTGCTATCTTGCTTAAATGGGATATCGGAAATTTAGAAGTAGAGAACTTTAATATTGAAAGAAGTTTAGATGGCACAAATTATGAATTACTTACTAACCCTAGTAAAATAGCTCGTAAATATTTAGATGAAAAAGATATTACACCTGATTCAAAATTCTACTATAAACTAAAATTTCTTGATAAAAATGAACAAGTACTTGTTCCTCCTTTACAAGCTTCTACTTTTGCAAAAGCTCAATGGTTTAACACAGAAAAAATAGCTCTTCTAATTATGACGATTCTGCTTGCATGTTCAATAATATATTTTATCACCTCTGCCAGAAAAGGAAAACGACTATATATCAGACGAATAAGTGGCTTGGATACAATAGAAGAAGCAGTTGGACGAGCAACAGAAATGGGGAAACCTCTACTCTACATTCCAGGAATATTAGATCTGGATGATATGCAAACAATTGCAGGTTTAAACATACTTGGGCATTTAGCTAAAAAGGTTGCTCAATATGAATCGGTTATTCATGTTCCAGTTTGTCGTTCTATGGTGCTTTCAACAGCTAACGAGATTGTAAAAGAGTCCTATTTGAGTGTTGGGAGAGCTGATGCTTTTAATCCTGACTCAGTATTCTATTTAACTGATGACCAATTTGGTTATGTTGCTGGTGTAGATGGAATTATAATGAGAGAAAAGCCTGCTGCAATTTTCTATCTCGGAGCATTTTATGCAGAATCACTTATCCTGGCAGAAACCGGCTTTGATAGCGGAGCAATTCAAATTGCTGGCACAGCTATGCCCAGTCAACTGCCTTTCTTCGTTGCAGCATGTGATTATACATTAATTGGTGAAGAATTATACGCTGCCTCTGCTTATCTTTCTAAAGAACCATCTCAATTAGGTTGTCTAAAAGGGCAAGATGTTGGAAAAGCAATTGTTGTATTAACTCTTTTAGTTGGAGTTATATTAGAGTTATGTGGAATACATTTTTTAAAAGATTTCTTATCAATGCATTAAAAAATTAGCCACGAACTAACACTAACTAACACGAACAGAAATTGAATTAAATAGTTAGTGATCGTTCGTGTCCACAATTTAATTGGGGATCGTAATAAAAATATTGAGGAAAAATGAGAAGACGGGTTCCTTTATTGATTACTTTTTTTGTTGGAGTATTAATAATTATTTCTGAATTCATCCCGCATAAGCCATTTGGTAAGATATCTACTGAATTAGAAAACTGGTTTATGATTATTGCTGGATTTGCTATAATACTTGGACAGCTCAATCTTTTTAAAGTTAATTTAATCAAAATATCAAGAAAACAACCTAACTGGCAGTTTTACATCTTATCTTTAGTCAGTTTCATAATTATGGTTGGTGTTGGAATATTATGGGGAACATTAAAGCAACCTGGTCTTATACATAACTCCGAAAGGGTTATTGCAATCTTCGGATTGAAACCATTTGATTACATTTTTAGAAATTTGTATGAACATCTTTCAGCTACAATGTTTTCTCTATTGGCTTTTTTTGTGGCATCAGCTTCATATCGTGCATTTAGAGCAAGAACACCCGAATCCACTTTACTGCTTGTTGCTGCAGTTTTAGTTATGCTCGGAAGAGTAAGTATAGGAAGTAACATGACAAGTTGGCTTCCTGATTCTCTCAAATTTCTTCATCTTCCTAATATTGCTACTTTTATTATGGATTTCCTGAATAAAGCTGGTCAAAGAGCAATAATGATCTGTGCTGGTCTTGGCATAATTGGCAGTTCACTCCGTATAATTCTTGGGATTGAGAGGGCGTATTTGGGAGGAAAATAAGATGTCAATTTTTGAAAAGTTAATCAAGGTTGATAGAAGAATAATTTTTATTTTGATATTTGTTGGAGTTGCTATTCCCATGTTTTTTGTATTAGGTTTTTATATTGAAATTACAGATGATGTTTTAAAAGTTTATAATTTAGTAGAAGAAACCCCGGAAGGAACACCTATTCTGGTTGCGTTTGACTATGATCCTTCTACAAAACCAGAGTTGCAACCAATGGCAGATGCTGTAATTGAACATGCCTTGCAAAAGAATCTTAAATTGATTTGTATAGCTCTCTGGCCTATGGGTGTTCAAATGTGTGATGAAGTCTTTAAAAAAATGACTGAACTATTTCCTGATATAAAATATGGAGAAGATTATGTAAATATGGGATATAAGGCTGGTGGAATAGTCACTATTAATCATATGGCAAAGGACTTCCGTAGAACATTTCCAACTGATGAAGGTGGAACTCCGATTGACAAATTACCTATTCTAAATGATATAAATAATCTTGAAAAAATTGGTTTTGTTTTTGGTTTATCTGCAGGTGATCCTGGTCTTAAGCAATGGATTCAAGTGGCTCACGATGCTTATGGTAGACCTGTTGCTGGTGGCACAACAGCTGTTTCTGCTCCATCAATCTTACCTTATATTAATGAACAAAAGCAATTAACAGGTCTTTTAGGTGGACTAAAGGGAGCAGCAGAATATGAAAAACTAATTCACCATCCAGCCTTTGCTACAAAGGGAATGGGTGCACAATCCATTGCACATCTTATTATTATCCTATTTATTATAGTTGGTAATGTCGGTTATTTTGTTACAAAAAAATCAAAGGGGGTGTAATATTTTAACCCTATATAATAATTCGGAAAGTTTAATAGTAAAGCATTTTTTTATAACACCCCAAAGGCGTTTTATATTATTACACCCCCTAAACAAGAAACATAATATAAAAACAAGAAATAATCATAAAAAATTTATGTGATAAGTTTTAACAGGGAGAAAATGATGGAACTTACAATGCAAATAATTGGTGTCTGGATTGGGGCTTTTTTCACCTTATGTATATTCAGCTTTTTATATAAAGACAACCCTTTTTACAAAATTGCAGAACAGGTATTCATTGGAATTTCTGCTGGATACTGGTTTATCTATACAATCTATAGTATTCTTATACCAAATCTTTTTTTAGAACTAAAAAGTGATTTCTCGGGGAATTTATTACTTATTATTCCTGCCATCTTAGGAATCCTGATGCTTTGCCGTTTAATTCCAAAAATTGATTGGGTAAGTAGATACCCGATTGCATTGGTTGTTGGCACAACTGCTGGTATCTATTTTGTCCGTTATTTAAAATCTGATGTAATAAATCAGTTAACTGCTACTATTCTGAATCCCTTTAAAGCTACTGACATAGCAACTACAATTGGACAAATTCTTTTAATTATCGGTACTCTGACAGGAATAATATACTTTTTCTTCAGTAAGAAACATGAAGGAGCATTTGGCACAACCGCAAAGGTTGGAATATACTTCCTTATGGTTAGCTTCGGAGCTGCATTTGGTTATACTATTATGGCTCGTATCTCTTTACTAATAGGAAGACTAAATTTCTTGCTCGGAGATTGGCTGGGGATTATAAAACCATAGATAAATCTTCTTTGAAGAACTAATAAATTTGACAAACAAAAATAAAATTTCCTTAATTTGGTTTAAGTTTTTTAGGAAGAATAGCATAGAGGAGTAACTTATGACAAAACTGGATGCAAATGTAGCAAAACGAGATTTTGATAAAATTATAAAAGATGCAATAAAGAAACATCAATTATATCACATCCACCATAAAAATGGGAATGTTGTAGTTATATCTGAAGAAGAATATGAAAGTTTAATTGAAACATTAGAACTTCTTTCAATACCGGGGTTTAAGGAAAGCATGAAACGATCGGTTGATCAAATGAAAAAGGGGGAAGCAGTATCTTTTGATGAAGTTTATGAAGAAAAATGATGTCTTATAAAATAAGGTTCACAAAAGAAGCTGTAAAAGATATAAAGAGGATGTCACCAAAATTAAAGAATAAATTGAAAGAAATAATTCTGAATAAAATTGCCGTAGAACCATATTCAGGAAAAAAATTAATCGGGGATTTAAGCGGATTTTATTCTGTCCGTTTGAGTTATAATGATAGAATCGTCTACTCTATTGATGAAAACAACAAAATTGTTTTTATTCATAGAACAAGGACTCATTATGGTGAGTAGATAGTTTTTGAAAAATTATATTTTATCCTGATGTCACAAAAAAATTGAATCCATTTTTATGTAGAGGATCAATCTTTTGAGCCTTTAACTATTTCCATACGATTTTTATTCAATCTATTTTTCTTTGTGTTCTTGACTTCTGACGAAGCTAAGTGTGAATTTATAGTTAACAAATTCTTTGAATCTGATAAAAAAATTTGACAAATATAAATAAATTCTATCTAATTTGATTTATGTTTTTTTGAATCGTAAAAAATATGAAAATTTATTTAATAAAATGTTTTTGTAAGAAGTTATAATATGACTAAGCTAATTTAAAACTTGAATGAATTTGATATTATTTTATTGGAGGAAAAGATGCAAAGCTTAGAAAAGAAAATATATGATGATTTGAAAAATCTATCCAACATTGCAAAAATTGAGGTTTTAGATTATATTAGATTTCTCAAACACAAACAGGATGATATATCCTTATCGCCCGAAGAATGGGCAGAGATAAAAAAAATTGAAGCAGAAAATGATTGGGTAGATGCTGACGATTTTTGGAAAGTATTGGAAAATGATGAAAAAGGAATTTGTAATTAAAAGATTTATTTTTATATTCTAAAAGGAGTAAATTATGTTTATTTTACATACAACTCAAACTAAAACAAAGATTACACTTTTAAAAGATGAATTCTTTAAATTAATTGAGAAATTTAATAAAATAGAACCTGTGGAAATTATTGACGAAGATCCAGATTACTTAACTGAAGAAGAGATAAAAATTCGTACAGAAGCTTTAAAGGAATTGGAAAGTGGGGAAACGGTTTCATTTAAAGACTGGCAAAAGAAGCTAAGGGAAAGAGAGAAACGAGAAAAACTCAGTAATGTACCAAATCAAAATTGATAAAGCAGTAGTAAAATTTTTGAGTAAACGACCTATATGGTTATCGCAAAAGTTTGAAAGCGCAGCAATGCAACTCAAAATAAATCCTTTTAAAACCAATTTGGATATAAAAAAACTCAAAAGCTTTAAAAATGATTATCGCCTGAGAATTGGAAAATATCGTTTTCTCTACACAATTATTGAAAATCGTAGTTTGCTCTATTTTTATCATGCTAACTCAAGAGGTGATATCTATGAAAAATAGACAGGAAATTGATAAAAAATTTGACAAACATAAATAAAATTTCCTTATTTTGTAATTAGTTAATTAATGAAAATTATTCTGAATTTGTTAATCTATATTTTTTGGAAGGATAACGAAATTATGACTTAGCTTTTATAGAATTTTTATTTTGCATCTTTTATTTGTTCTACACTTAAAATTCGTCAGTAATACAAAGCATAGCAGAACAAGTAGGAAGTATGCGTCCTCTGCGGGCGCACTTTCTTACAGTCTTGCTATGCAGGTGTTTGACGATACCTTAGTGTAGGACGTAATGGAAGTTGCGTCCTTTTTATTTCATGGAAAAAAGTTAGCAATATGAATATAAAGAATTTTGAAAAACAATGAAAAAATAAAAAAATAGGAGGAAAAAAAGATGAGAAAATCAATGTTATGTATTTCAGCAATAATGTTATTATTGTTATTCGCTTGCTCTAATAACGATAACTCAACTCTACCTACAGGATTCCCTGATCCTAATGAAGAAGGTTCTTTTAATGTGTTTGATTATTTTATAAGCTTCAATTATGGTGTTGAGCTTTTCTCAAGTTCTGAAGTAAACAGTTGCATCTTTAAACTAAATAATATAGAAATTAATACAGATTGGTTTTATGATGAAGATGAAGATGAACTTTTTTATCCTGGTGATGGATGGTGGTGTTTATTTGATTTAGAAGAATTACCTGAAGAAATTGATTTGTTACATGGCTCGGAAATTTCATATTATTTAAAAATAAATGGGAAAACATTTGATGGAACTATTGTGTATCCCAGTGAGTTAGAAGTGAATTGGCCTGAGTTTAATATTGAAGAAGATTTCATTTTTAGCTGGACACTACAGGAAAACACAGATGTTCAATTTGTGAATATGAGTGTTGGAGATTATACAAATTCTGATGCACAATTATGGGAATTGTCCAATACTTGTAGAAATTATAATATTTCGAGAAACAGCTTTCAAGGTTATAATGAATCTGAACTATGGATAGATGTCGGTTTGTATTGTATAAATTATAGAAATTATGGCAAATGTTTGATAATATCGTTAGCACACGATTATTTCTATATTTACAAAGATAAGTTATCTCCCAATCGTTTAAATAGAGAAAAGATGATATCAAGAATAATAAAAGAAATTTTGAAGATTAATAAAAAATAATTGGAGGAAAAAATGTATAATAAGGAAGAAATAAAAAGAATTCTTAAAGAAATCAAAATTAAGTTTAAAAAATGAAGATCTAAATACTTAGAAGAAATAACAAAGGAATTGAGAAAAGATGTAAGTACAAAAAGTCTAATTCTCGAAAAAAGGACTATTGAAGAAAATATCAAAGAAAATCACAATTTACTGGAAGATGAAGTAAATGATTTAAAAGCTGTAACAAAAGGAATTGAATTTTTGTTAAAAGAAAAAAATAGAGGAAAAGTTGAAAAAATTATTAATACTTTCTCTTATAATGCTATCTTTCTATTCATCAAAAATACATTCTCAAACCAACGATACACCACTAAGTTTCGATGAAGATATTCCCTTCTCTCTTGTTTCGGGTTATTTATTTAGAGGAAATGAATTCTTCTATGAGAAAACTTATGATAGTGTAAAAAAACTTAGAGATTGTCTATTATACTTCCAAATTGGCGGTTTCATCAATTCAAATTCAAAGTTATTAGCTTTCCCAGAGAATGGATTAGATTTAACGCCCACTGCTTTCAATGGTTTTTTGGAAATCAAAGGCGTCTTAGGCACGGTTATTTCATTCCCATTATTTTATCAATTTTATGCCTACTTTCGAAACTACATCTATTTTCAATATAAAGATGATAAAGACGACAGTAATTCAGACAATGATGTGAGATTTATTGGAGAATATACTTCCGGTATTGTGAGCGGTGCATTAGGTTTTGAAAATAACTGGTTTACACCAATAATTGTCTGGAATAAATTAGAAGCTGAGCATGAGAATAAAGAGGATGAGCTAGGAGAAATACCGGCAGAATATCATAATATCTATATTGATAGATTTCAAGAAGTTTATTCCAGATTTGATTCACTGGGAGTTGAAGAAAAGGAAGATAATAATATTTCCTTCATCGGATATAGCAGGAAGCTCGATGTTGGCTGTATTATTGCACCTGAATATACAAAAATTGATTTGAATATTTTATCTGGTATCAGTTCTTATAACAACATTTTACCATTTAGTCAACATAGTGTTAATGTAAGTAATATCATTGATTTAGTTTTTCATACAAATTTAGAACCCGTTTTTGATTATTCGATAAAATCAAATTATCAAAAACCTAATTTTAAGCATTTAAAAAATACTGTAAGTGATTTAACGATAAATCTATCCAGTATTTTCAAGCCAATTAAAAAAGCTATAGAAGAAGATTTTAAAAAAGATGGTATGGGGAATGTTTCGGGTGATATTAATTTATTTACAAGGTTTCAATACGACCACTCAATCAATGAGTTTGCATCAATAGAAGTCGGACTCAAATTCTACGCTTTTCAAGTTGTGTATGAACATAATAACACGAAATTGTTCATGCCTGATGTAGATAGATTATACAGTAATTCGCTAACCTTCAAATTGGGTGGAGGTTTTGGGAAAGGTGGTTGGATTTTTGGTCTATAAATTAATTCACCAGTTCAGATTTACCCGAAAACCTTCGGGAAACCACAATGTTTAAAAACTTTTTAGTTTCAGCCAAAGGCTGATGAGCTTTAGGCTCACTAGTAAATACTTGAACAATCAAAGGAATTTTAGACCTTCAAGGTTTTTGTAAAACCTTGAAGGTCTTTTATTTTCCCTCCTATTCTTGACAACATAATATCAATCTAACTTTTAAAGTAAAAATCATTTGAGGTATGGAATGCAAAATATATTATCAGAAAGTGATGTTCAAACTATAGAAAATCTATCTAAATCACGAGAAACAATTATTAAAGAAATCCATAAAGTTATTATCGGACAGGATAAAGTAATTGAATACTTTTTAATTTCTTTATTTGCAAATGGACATTGTCTTCTTGTTGGTGTACCCGGACTTGCAAAAACACTTCTTATTAGCACAATCGCACAAGCCCTGGATTTGAAATTCAGCCGTATTCAATTCACTCCTGATTTAATGCCTTCAGATATAACTGGTACGGATATTTTAACTGAGGACAGGACAACAGGTAAAAGAATATTTCAATTTGTTAAGGGTCCAATTTTTGCAAATGTTATCCTTGCAGATGAGATAAATCGCACTCCACCAAAAACTCAATCAGCACTTTTGGAAGCAATGCAAGAAAGAATGGTCACTGCCGGCAATAATACTTTCCAATTAGACCCACCATTTTTTGTGCTTGCAACTCAAAATCCAATTGAACAGGAAGGTACTTATCCCCTACCTGAAGCGCAATTAGATAGGTTCATATTTCATATTGATATTGATTATCCAAGTTATGAAGAAGAAAAGCAGATTGCAGAATTCACAACAAGCCAGGAATTCCCAAAAATCAATAAAGTAATTGATGGTGTGGAAATTAACAAACTGCAAAAGTTTATCTTCAAAATACCTGTATCTGAACACATTCTTAAATTTGCTGTAGATCTCGCCAGAATTTCTCGTCCCAATGAAAATGATGTGCCTGATTTTGTGAAAAAATGGGTTAACTGGGGCTCCGGACCTCGTGCTTCTCAATATCTAATTTTAGCATCAAAAACCAGAGCTGCACTTTACGGTAGATATACCCCCACTATTGAAGATATAGAATTCGTCGCAACACCGATTTTGCAACACCGCATCTTACTAAACTTTGCTGCTGAAGCAGAGGGTATTAAATCTAAAGATTTTATTAATAAGTTGATAAATTATGTTAAAAAAAAATAATCTACAAAGAAAATGAGTTATGCAAAATACCCTTTCCGTCAAGGCTCGCTTGCCGAGACTGATTCTTGTCATTCCGTACTTGATGCGGAATCCAAAATCTTTTATTTTAATGGATTCCCGTTTTCACGGGAATGACACTCGTCTTGGTGTAGCAAGCCGTAGCCAGAAATGAAGTGAAATTATCATATTTTGCAGAACTCATAAAAAATAACCATAAGGAGAAACAAAGAATGAAAAAAAAGCAATTAATAATAATCGGTTTATTAGTAATAGGATTACTAATATTTCTCCTCTCATCATGCACAAGTAAGAAGCCAAAAAGTGAACTTACTCAAACCGAAGAATTGGTTTCTTTTGTCAATAAAGCAGTTAAATTGATAGAAAAGGACGGTGAGGATTGTTTCATTGAATTCAGAAAGAAAGATAGTAAATGGTTTCATAATGATTTGTATATCTTTGTTTGGGGTCTGGATGGAATGAGATATGTATATCCACCAAACCTTCAAGGTGAAGGTGAAAATATGCTTGGTTTAAAGGACATTAACGGAAAACCTATCGGAAGATTAATTGTTGATGCAGCATCAGGTGAAAAGGGAGAAGGTTGGGTTCATTATCAGTGGCCCAAACCAGAAGAAAAAGAACCATCCTGGAAAAGCACTTTCGTAAAAAAAGTAATAGCTCCATCTGAAAAAACATATCTTGTCGGAAGTGGTTTGTATGACCTTAAGATTGATAAGAGTTTCATTATTGAAGAGGTTAATGATGTTATTGCTCTGATTAAAAAAGTTGGCATTTCAGCTCTTGATACAATAAGAGCAAAGGCGGGTGAGTTCATATTTTTAGATACTTATATATTTGTAAAAAATATCAATGGAGATGAATTGGTTAATCCAGCTTTCCCGGAATTGGAAGGACAAAATTTATCTAATTTGCAGGATTCTAATGGAAAATATTTTATTCGTGAGGAGCTTGAAATACTAAAAACTAAAGATGATTGCTGGATGGATTATATGTGGCCCAAACCAGATGAAACAACACCCTCCAAAAAATTAGTTTATGTAAAAAAAGTAATTATTGAACAAGATACGCTTGTTGTTGGTGCTGGCTATTTCCCTGAATAATAAGGAGCATAAATGGATAAAATATTAGTAATAGACGACCAAATAGAGAGTCTCATTGCAATAAAGGATGTATTGACTTCGCAAATTTCAGAATGTGAAGTATTTACTGCTCAATCAGGACCCGAAGGTATCAAAATAGCAAAGAAGGAATTACCGGACACTATTCTGCTTGATATTCAAATGCCTGAGATGGATGGATTTGAAGTCTGTAAACGACTTAAAACCGATGAAATTACAAAAAACATTCCAATTATCATAGAAACGGGAATATATACTGATTCAGAAACTCATATAAAAGCATTAAACCTTGGTGCTGATGCTTTTCTAACAAAACCTTTAGATGCAAGTAGACTTATTGCTCAGGTAAATGTAATGATTCGAATCAAAAGGAGTAATAAAGAACTTCAACGGCAGAAAAATTATTTTGAATCATTATTTAATAGTGCTCCTGCTGCAATCGTCTCATTAGATATGAATCAGAATATCTTAGACATTAACCCTCAATTTGAATCCCTTTTTGGATATTCTCTAAATGAAATAAGGGGGAAAAACATTGATAGATTTGTTGTTCCACAAGATAAACTATCTGAGGCTAAAAAGATTGCAGAAAAAGTTCTTCTTGGAGAAACTGCAAAAACAGAATCAATAAGAAAAAGAAAGGATGGCTCATTAGTGCCTGTTTCAATTGGTATAGCTCCAATCCTTGTTGAAGGTAAGCAGGTTGGATTGTATGGAATCTATAGGGATATTACAGAAAGAAAGCATGCAGAACAAATCCAATCAGTGTTATATAACATCGCTAATGCCGTACATACTACAAAAGAGATTAATGAATTATTATCATCAATAAGAGATTATCTTAGTAACATCACTGATACAACTAATTTCTTTGTAGCTTTATATGACAAAGAAACTGATACTATTTCTCTTCCTTATGATGTTGATGAGAAAGACAAATTCACTTCATTCCCAGCAGGTAGAACCTTTACCTCTTATGTTATAAAAACTGGAAAACCTCTTCTTGCTACTGAAGAAGTACAAAAGGAAATGATACAAGCTGGAGAAGTAGAAGCAATCGGGACACCCTCAAAAGTGTGGCTTGGGGTTCCTTTAAAATTAGAAGGTGAAGTTATTGGTGTTGTTGCTGTTCAGAGTTATACAGATCCTTTACTTTATACTGAAAAAGATGTTGAAATATTAGAATTTGTATCTGGTCAGATTGCTATTGCTATAGAGCGAAAAAAAGTTGAAAAAGCATTACAGATTGAAAAAGCATACTTAGAACAACTGTTTGAGAGTTCTCCAGAAGCAATTATTTTGACTGACAATAATAGTATACTACTTAAAGTGAATAATGAATTCACCAGAATGTTTGAATATACTTCATATGAAGCAATTGGTCAATCAATAGACAATCTAATTGCACCAGGAGATATACATGAAGAGGCAAAATCTCTAACAAAGGATGTTTCAAGTGGAAAAGGTGTTGCTATCGAGTCAGTCCGACGACGCAAAGATGGAACACTGGTTAATGTTTCAATTCTTGGAACACCGATTAAAGTTGAAGGTGGGCAGATTGCTGTTTATGGCATCTATCGTGACATTACTGAACGCAAACGAGCTGAAGAAGAACGCGAAAAACTTATTACTAAACTAACAGAAGCAAAGGGAATTATAGAAGAAAAAAATGAAAATATAATGAGTAGCATTAGATATGCCAAAAGAATCCAACAAGCAATCTTGCCTATGGAAAAAAGAATGTCTGATGTATTAAAAGATTATTTTATCATTTTTAAACCCCGAGACATTGTATCAGGTGATTTCTATTGGTTCAGTAAATTTGATGATAAAATCTTTATAGCAGCGGTTGATTGCACAGGTCATGGTGTGCCCGGAGCTTTTATGTCTATGATAGGTAATTCACTTTTAAATAAGATTGTTAATGAAAACAAAATATTTAATCCAGCTAAAATTCTTGAGCAATTACATAATGGAGTTCGCTTATCATTAAAGCAAGAAATGGGTGAAACAGATACCTCTGATGGAATGGATGTATGTCTTTGTATGATTGAAAAAAGTAGAAATAAAATAACATTTGCTGGTGCTAAACGTCCCTTATATTATATTAAAAATACTGAACTTATTGAATTTAAAGGTGATAAAAAACCTATTGGTGGAAGGCAAAGGGAAGGAAAAAGAATATTTAAAAATAAAGAATTTACCATATTAAAAGGAAGTATGCTCTACCTTACAACAGATGGATTTGCAGACCAGTCCAATCCTAATGGTGATAAATTCGGTTCAAAACGGTTGAAAAAATTATTACTAAATATCCATAAATATAGTTTGGATAAGCAAGAAAAGGCATTAATAAAGGATTTGGATAGTTTCCAGAATGGTGAGCCACAAAGAGATGATATCTTAGTAATGGGAGTTAGGTTATAAAATCTTTACAAGATTATTAAACCTTGTCAATTTGTGTATTAATTTTGATTATATAAAAGAAAGGATTTATTAATGATTAAGTTAAATCTGTTCGAATTTTACAAACAAATGAGTAAGAATAAAATCGTTTTTGCATATAAAGGAACTATTTCTCAAGATGTTTTGGTAGAATTGGCAGAATTAGTTAAGGATAAATTATTTTCCAGCTCAGAACAACGGAACAGGATAAAAAAGGTTTTCGCAATTTTTATAGAACTTGCTCAAAACATTCTGCACCACTCTGCGGAAAAAGTATCTGTAAAAGGAGCTGATAAAAAAGTTGGGACTGGAATAATTGTCGTAAGTGAAACAAGTGACTATTATACAATTACATCTGGAAATTTGGTAAAAAGAGAAAATTTATCAGATGTTGTAAAAAGATGTGATTTTATTAACTCCCTTAATGCAGTAAAACTAAAAGAATATTATAAGGAGCAAAGAAGCCTTCCCTTTAAAAAGGGCGCTTCTGGACCAGGTTTAGGATTAATTGATATAGCAAGAAAATCAAAAAGCCCACTTGAATATGATTCTAATTCTGTTGATAATTCATATTCATTTTTAATACTATCAGTACAAGTTAGGAAGGTTAGCTAAATGAAAAATCTATATATCCCAAAAACAAAATATACACTTGAGGTCAATTTTGATGTAAAAAAGAGAATATTTGAAATGACTGGAGCCTCTTATCCTGAAAATGCAATGGAATTCTTTCAACCTATCTTTGACTATATTCAATCATATATTACTAAAATTCGTAAACCAATAAATCTCAATCTGAAAATAAATTACTTAAATACAAGCTCCACAAAATGTCTTATTGATATTCTGGAAATGTTAGAACAGCATAACAATGACTTTGGTAATGTTACGATAAATTGGTATTATGATAAAGATGATGAAGATATACAAGAAATGGGTGAAGATCTGTTAGAAGATTTTGATTTACCAATCAATTTAATATCATATTAGAATTCTATGATTGAAAACAATAAAAAGAATGATTATCAAATTTTTGAAAAAGAACTAAGTATTCTTGAAGAAGCTAAAAAGATTTTATCACTACCGGTAACTAAAGATGAGATTATAGAAAGGTATTCTTTAATAATTAATGAATATGAAAAACTGCTTAAATTGATTGTAAAAGTTACAAGAATTAGCGATAGAACTGAAAATAAACTAATTAAAGCAAATGAAAAAATAGAAAAGCAGAATAGAGAATTAGAAAAAGCAATATCTGAAATAAAAACCTTACGAGGGATTCATCCCATTTGCTCTTACTGTAAAAAAATCCGCGATAGCGACGGAAGATGGGTACAAATTGAACGCTATATTCATAAACATTCTGAAGCTGAATTTAGCCATGCTATCTGCCCGGAATGTATGGAAAGATTATATCCAAAACAATATAAGAAACTAAAAGAAGAGGGAAGAATCTAAGAATAATAAATTTTGATGTAACAGGCAAAAAATCATTGGCTTGCTTAATTACACTGGAAAATCCATTAATGTCTTTCCTCACGAATTATTTATTCATATTAAATTTTTTAAAAAATCTTGATTTTTTTACCAAGCCTTTTCAAAATATTACATATAAAATTTAGGAGACAACTATGAGTGTAAGAAGCGAAGTATTTAAATGGCTTGAAAACCATCCGGACCAGGCAATCAAAAAAGGATTTGGCTCCAACGCTGAATTAAATAAAGCTTTTCCTGACCAAAATATCAAACTACTCTCTAAATACAAAATTCAGTATAATGAAGAAAAAAAGCGAGAAATACCAAATAAGACAAAAAAACAAAAACCACCTATAGAACCAAAACCTAAACCTGAAATTAAAATTACTCCCAAAAAAGAATCTATCAAAATAAACATTACCTTTACTGATTTTCTGAAAAAAGTAATAAAAAAGAATAAAAAAAATATTTTATTATGTGCCGTCGGAATGTTATTACTGATACCGCTTTTTTTTAAATTCAAATCTATTAGAAACTCGCACAAGAAATAAAATCAATATTTTCCTAGCATCTTAGACCGTTGCAAAAATCCCCAATTTACCCACAGATAAATCTGTGGGCTTCTATCTAACGTGTAAACGGTAAGATAAACAGAATAGAAGCCCATAACTTTAGTTGTGGGTTTTAACCAACAAATACAAAAATTAACCGTTTTAACGGTTTCTTTAAGTGGACTCATATCTTTTATAAGAGAAAAATGTCTAACATCAGAATCATCATATATAAAACCAAAAAGATTGTCTGGGATAAATTAGAAAAATACTAAAATCATGAAAAACTTACTAAAAATACAAAACTTATTTTCCCGCTTTCCAGAATCTATATCTAAAGAAATCTTTGAAACTCTACTTAAAACTGAATCATTTAAATTAGAAAGGATAATTTCAACAGGTCAATCAACTACTGCTAAGAAATGGCTAAATCAGGATACAAATGAATGGGTAATTTTACTAAAAGGAAGTGCTGGATTATTGTTCAAAGAAGAAAATAAAATCCTTACAATGAAACCTGGAGATTATATTCATATTCCTGCTCATAAATTGCATAGAGTTGAATGGACAGATAAAAACGAACCCACTATTTGGTTAGCTCTCCATTATAAATAATCATATAAAGTTGTTCATAAAAGTATGAAGTAACTCACTTATCATCCATATATTGACAACAATTTTGCAAAAATTTAAATTGAAAATAGAAAATTAAAATATTTCATTCAAAGGAATAGAAATGGTTTTAACTTTATTAAATCATATGGCTGTGCTCATTCTTGTTGCATATATACTAACAAGGACCAAATTATACACTGATGTTTTGGTAAATAAAAAAATAAATGTCAAAAATAGTATTATATTGATATTAATATTTGGTGGTTTCTCAATATTTGGCACAGTAAGTGGCATTCATATCTATGATGCAATAGCGAGTATACGAGATTTAGGCCCTGCTATTGCCGGATTAATTGCCGGTCCAATTGTAGGTATTGGAGCGGGTTTAATCGGTGCAATACATCGTTATTCATTAGGAGGCTCCACAGCACTTCCATGTTCTTTGGCAACAATCTTTGCAGGATTTGCAGGTGGTATGATTTTCATAATAAGAAAAGGAAAAGTTATAAAAATCTACGAAGCCGTCATATTCGCTGTTTGCATAGAATTGTTCCATATGATGCTGGTTCTCTTTATTTGCTCCTTTACTAAATCTTTTAATGAAGCCATATTAATAGTTCAAAAAGTAATTATTCCTATGGTTGTGGTAAACGCAGTCGGTATTGCGATTTTTGTTTTTATTGCAACAAATCTAATAAAAGAACGAAATACTGAACTCTCAAAAGAAAGAATTGAAAGCGAACTTAGAATTGCTCATGATATTCAAATGGGAATTGTTCCAAAAATTTTCCCTCCATTTCCAGATAGAAAAGAATTTGATATTCATGCAGTTATTGAACCTGCAAAAGAGGTTGGTGGAGATTTTTATGATTTCTTTTTTATTGATGAAAATCATCTCTGCTTTAGCATCGCAGATGTCTCTGGCAAAGGTGTTCCTGCATCTCTTTTTATGGCTGTGGCTAAAACGCTTGTTAAAGCAAAATCCAGATTAAGAATTACTCCTGATAAAATACTATCCGAAGTAAACAACGAACTATGCGATGAAAACGACTCGTGTATGTTCGTAACAATATTTTGTGGAATTCTTAATACTCAGACTGGAGAAGTAGAGTATAGTAATGGTGGACATAATCTACCATATCTTATAAAGAATAACAACATAGTTGAACAATTAGAAAATACACCAGGAATGGCTTTAGGGGTAATGTGTGACACAAAATATTTTACAAAAAAAATTAAACTCCTAAAAAGTGACAGCCTGTATCTTTACACAGACGGAGTGAATGAAGCGATGGATAAAGATGGAAACCAATTCTCTTGTCAAAGGTTGGAAAGATTCCTTAAAAAATCAAATAACATACCTACAAAAGAGATAACTCAAAACTCCATAAATGAAATCAAGAAATTCACAAAAGGAGCTGCTCAATCAGATGATATTACTATCTTGGTTTTAAAATATTTATTATAGTTGGATAAAAAATATGAACAAAAAACTCTCAGTGATAATAAAAAATGACCTTTCTGAAATTCAAAGATTAAGTAAGACAGTTGAAGAATTTGGAAAGATTAATAACCTGTCATCAAAAACTATTTTTGATACAAATTTATCCTTAGATGAATTATTAACAAATATTATCTCTTATGGATATGATGATAATAAGGAACATAAGATCTTTATCCAAATATGGGTAGAAGACAATGAGTTAAATATAGAAATTATTGATGATGGACAGGCATTTAATCCTTTAACAATCCCAGAACCTGACCTTGATAAATCTATTGACGAAAGACCGATTGGCGGATTAGGCTTTCATTTAGTTAAAAAATTAATGGAAAGAGTTGAATATAAAAGAAAACAAAATAAAAATATATTATTATTGACAAAATTAATGGATAGTTAAATGGATAATCCATTATAATTTTGTAGTAATTAAATCAAATTTTATATGAGATCTGCAAAATTGTATTTCTAACTCACCCTCGGTCCCTCTCTTCAAAGAGAGGGATGACTCCAAATTCCCCTTCTCTTTGTAAGAGAAGGGGTTAGGGGTTGAGTTAGAAAATTTAATTCTT